>Ga0209930_1000109_pt1 | contig 382738 bp, 360 predicted proteins | sample ThiBiot_500_biof_2_FD_183948 | JGI IMG/M metagenome (GOLD analysis project Ga0209930, IMG submission 183948) | Wastewater bioreactor microbial communities from Cape Town, South Africa - Thiocy_cont_500_biof (SPAdes) | ecosystem: Engineered > Bioreactor > Thiocyanate-remediating >...
GCTCGCGGCCATGGGCTCCATGGGCGTCACGGTCGAGAAACATCACCATGAGGTCGCGTCCGCCCAGCACGAGCTCGGCATGAAGTTCGACACGCTGGTGAAGATGGCCGACCAGATGCAGATCTATAAGTACTGCATCCACAACGTCGCGCAGAGCTACGGCAAGACCGCGACCTTCATGCCGAAGCCGGTCTATGGCGACAACGGCTCGGGCATGCACTGCCACTTCTCGATCTGGAAGGGCGGCAAGCCGCAGTTCGCCGGCAACAAGTACGCCGACCTGTCGCAGGAGTGCCTGTGGTTCATCGGAGGCGTGATCAAGAACGCCAAGGCGGTGAACGCCTTCACCAACCCGTCGACGAACTCCTACAAGCGTCTGGTCCCGGGCTTCGAGGCGCCCGTGCTGCTCGCCTATTCGGCGCGCAACCGCTCGGCGTCGTGCCGCATTCCGTGGACGACGAATCCGAAGGCCAAGCGCGTCGAGGTCCGCTTCCCCGATCCGATGGCCAACCCCTATCTCGGCTTCGCGGCGCTGCTGATGGCGGGCATGGACGGCATCGTCAACAAGATCGATCCCGGCCCGGCGATGGACAAGGATCTCTACGATCTGCCGCCGAAGGAGCTGAAGAAGATCCCGACGGTCTGCGGCAGCCTGCGCGAAGCGCTCCAGTCACTCGACAAGAACCGCGGCTTCCTCAAGGCCGGTGGCGTGTTCAACGACGACTTCATCGACAGCTACATCGAGCTGAAGATGAACGAGGTGATCAAGTTCGAGCACACCCCGCATCCGGTCGAATACGTGATGTATTATTCGGCCTGATCGGTCGAACATTGCTTTCATTAAAGGGCGCCGCACGGCGCCCTTTTTTTCGCGCGACGCCTGCTTCAGATTGTGCGCAACTCGGGCCGTCATGCGCGGACTTGTTCCGCGCATCCACGTCTTGTCTCTCCAAAGACGTGGATGGCCGGGACAAGCCCGTCCATGACGAAGCCTTGAACCATCGTAGTCGGAAAAGAACCTCTCGCCGCCAGCCGTTACGATTCGTTAATTCACGGTAACCACTGTGGAGACGGAACATCGACGCGGATTCGGAACGTCATGACAAGATTGCGGGTTGCGGTTCTCTTCGGCGGCCGTTCGGCGGAGCATGACGTTTCGATTCTTTCTGCGCGCAATGTCGTGAAGGGGCTCGACCCCGCGAAATACGACATCGTTCCGATTTTCATCACGCGAGATGGACGGTGGCGCCTGATCGAGCTTGAAAACGGCGTTCTGCCAGAGGCTTTTCCGGAGCATGGCGCCGAGGTCTGCCTCATGCCCGGAGGGCGCGGACGCCTTCTCGCTTTCGACGAAGAGAGCGGCGCGCGCTCCCTCGCCGTCATCGGAATTCTCTTTCCCGTCCTGCACGGCATGGATGGCGAGGACGGCTCCGTGCAGGGGCTTGCGGCCGTCGCCGGCGTCCCCCTCGCCGGCTGCGGTCTGCTCGGATCGGCGACGGCGATCGACAAGGACATGGCGAAGCGCCTGTTGCGGGAAGCCGGCCTGCCGGTGGCGCGCTCGCTCACGCTTCATCGCGGCGAGACGGTCTCGTTCAAGGACGCCGCCGCCCGGCTTGGCTCGCCCGTCTTCGTCAAGCCGGCGCGACAGGGATCGTCGGTCGGGGTCAGCAAGGCGGCGACGGCCGGGGAGTTCCCCGCTGCGGTCGAGGAAGCCTTCAGGCATGACGCGAAAATCCTGATCGAGGAATTCGTCCAGGGGCGCGAGATCGAGTGCAGCGTGCTCGAACGCGCCGACGGCTCGCTCTTCGTGTCGCTCCCTGGAGAGATAGCTGCCGCCGAGAGCCACGGCTTCTACAGCTACGACGCCAAATATATCGATCCGGACGGGGCGGTTCTCAGCATACCCGCGCAGCTTTCCGACGACGCGACGCAGCGCGTCAGGGCTTTGGCGGAGAAAGCGTTCCGGGCGCTGGGATGCGACAGCGTCGCGCGCGTCGATTTCTTCGCGCGGCCTGATGCCAGTTTCGTGGTCAATGAGATCAACACGATCCCGGGCTTCACCGACATCAGCATGTACGCCAAGGCGCTGGCCGCGAGCGGCGTCGCCTATCGCGATGTGCTCGACGACATCATCGCCTACGGGCTTGAACGCGCGCGGCGACAAAGCGCCTGAACGCCCCCGCTATTCTCCAATTTTCCGACGGGAATAATGTGGCCGATCGGCGCCACTCGCGTCGCCATCGTCCGAAAACGCGCGATGGCGGTTTTGTGGCGGCCGGCGCGCTGTATCATGGCGCCGAGAATCCTTGCTGCGGCGGCTGGCGGCGGGGAGCGGAGACCTGATCGATGTCCATGGCGCGCTTGACCCGTTCCGGCCTTCTCATCGGCCTGGCCGCTGCCGGCCTGGCCGGCTCCGCCTCGGCCCAGACCGGCATTGGGTCCGCGACCACCGTGGAGCGCGAGGTGTCGGGGATCCTGTCCGGCCGGACGCGCGCCGTCGGGACGGGCGACAGCGTCTTCTCCAATGAAACCATCCGGACCGCCAACGAAAGCGCCGCCCGGCTTCGTTTCCTCGACGATACGAACATCGCCATCGGCCCCTCGGCTTCGGTGACGCTTGACCGTTTCGTCTATAACCCCGACGGGAACGCCCGTTCGGCCGCCGTCCGCGTCGGTCAGGGCGCCATGCGGTGGGTCAGCGGCGCGTCCGATTCGCGGGCCTACAGCATCCGCACGCCCCATGTGGTCATCGGCGTGCGCGGAACCTCCTTCGACCTGCTGGTGGAGCGAAGCCAGACGACAGTGACGCTCAATCAGGGCGTCATCACCGTCTGCGCAGTCGCGGCGCCGCGCAATTGCGTGACGCTGAACGCGCCCGGCCAGACCGTCACGGCGACCTCGCGCCGGATCGACGGCGTCCGCCCCATCGGCCCCGCGCCGACCGATTTCGCCGACCGCTGCCTCCGGCCGATCGACCGGCAGGCCTGCACGATGACCGCGCGCGCCGACGTGATCGAACCCCGGCTGGCGCAGCCTGCGATGGATGCGCCCTTGTGGAACGGCTTCTACTTCGGCGTCCATGGCGGCGGCGGCCGCCAGAGCTCGACCGTCACGGTGGCGGGAACACCTTCAGTTGAAGAGTCGATCGGCTTCCGCAATGTCGCGCGCTCGCTTGACGTGTCGGGCGGCGGCGATGTCGGCGTGTGGGGCGCGCAGGCCGGCTACAATCTCCAGGTCGGCCAATTCGTGCTCGGCGTCGAGACGGACATCGCCTACACGCGCCTCGGCGGACGCAGCCAGTATGTGGCGACCATTCCGTTCTTCGGCATCAATCCCACCACGACCGCTGAACAGAAGCTGACCTTTCTCGGCACGGCGCGGGGGCGCGCCGGCGTCGCCTTCGACCGTTTCATGATCTTTGGAACCGCGGGATTCTCCTATGGCGGGGTCGAGACGACGGGCTCGATCATCCCGGTTCCGATCGGCCGACCGACGGGCGTCTATCCCACCTACATCAATCACCGCTCGCAGACCCGCTTCGGCTGGGCGCTCGGCGGCGGCGTGGAATACCGGCTGTTCGCCAACGTCTCTCTCAAGGCGGACTATCTGCACTATGATCTCGGGCGGCAGTCGATCGTCCTGCCCGAAGTCACCGGCGTCGCGGCCGGCGAGTTCGCGACGATGAGCGCCCGCGCGAAGGGCGATGTCGTGCGCGTCGGCGTGAACTACCAGTTCTGAAGCATCTCAACGCCGGCCCGCGCTGGAGGCGATCATGGCTCGCCCCGCTCGCGCAGCTTCTCGCCCAGCTCCGCCATCGCGCCCTCAACAGGGTGGAACGAGAACTTCACCACATGATCGCCGGCCGGCGTCTGGACCGCGCGGAAAAGCACGTTCGCCTTCAGGATCGGCGCGGGTTCGCCGTCGATGGTCGCCGTCCACCAGGGATGCCACACGTCGTTGAGGATGACGAAACCGGGCTGCTCCGCCTTCACGGCGATCTCGATCTCGGTGTTCTCATAGCGCGAGATGGCGATCTGCGCCGGCGCGGGCTGTTCCGGAAACATCACGCTGGCGAATTCATTCCAGTCTGCGCTGGCGACATGCGGCGATGAAGCGGGCGCCGGAATGTACGGATGAACGGTCGCGGGATCGCGCTCCAGCAGAACCGTCCGCCCGGGATCGAAATCAGGCCAGCGGCCCGTCGTGGCGATCGAGTCAAAATCGGCGAGGCGCCAGTCGCTCGCGAACATCACGCGCGGCCGCGCGCGGGGATTTTCATAGATGTAGCCGTCCCTGGTCCGCTTGATGAATGTCAGGTCGCCCGGCCGGAAATGCGTATCGACCGTCTCGATCGGGACGCTCGACACGACGTATCGCAGGCCCAGCAGGTTCGCGAGGCGGCAATTGTAGCGCGGGAAAATGGGCGTGAACTGCTTCTGGTCCGGCCCGGCGATCGTGTCGCCGGCTCCAACCGCGCTGCTGAATTCGCCAAGCCGCAGCGGGTTGTATCCCAGCGTATGATCGAAGCCGTGCACGAGCCCGGCGTTCGGCCATGCGAAGCCAAGGCCGACAAGCTCGACCCGGTCTCGGCGCGCAGACGCGCCGCGCTCCTTCAGGTGATCCTTCAGAAACGCGATCGTCTCGTTCTTCGTATTGGGATCGAGAATGTCGTAGGCCGAAGGCGGAAGCGCCGTCGACTCATTCGGCCCGTTGTTCACGCGCAGATCGGCCGCGAGCAGCGCGGCGGGAAGCGCCACGGCGATCGCGATGGATCGGCGGTGAAGCCGCGGCAGCAGCAGCAGCGCCGCCGCGCCGGCCGCCACCCAGAGCGACGACCAGAGGATCGGCCGCCATGCGACATCGAAGCGATGGACATGCGCGGCGATGAGCCCGGCGGCGAGCATGCCGGCGCAGGCCATCCAGCCGGCGACGGCGGCGGCGATCCAGTCGCTGCGCTTCGGTCCCTCCGCCACGAAGCGGTGGACGCAGTAGCCGGCGACGATCGCGAGCAGCGCGCCGATCAGGAACGTCGCGTCGGCTGGGCGGCGGAACACGTCGACGCCGGGGACATGCTCGAACATCCAGCCGAAGATCGGCGTGTACCAGCCGAGCGCATAGAAGATCATGACGACTGCGGCGATCGTGAACAGGCGCATCGGGCGCTCGAAAGCATAGCCGCGCGCGACGCCCAGCATCAGAATGGCGAACAGCGGCAGCGCGCCGAAATACATCTGGCCCATGTTCTGCGAGAGCGACAATTCGCCGGGACTCCAGACCGCGCTCGACGGCCCCCAGTAGTCGACCGCCGGATCCTTCGCGCCGAACAGGTCGCCGACCAGCATCGTGAGAAGCGCGGCGGGATGCAGGGAACCGTGCCCGGCGTCGGCGAACGAAAAAGCCGGCCGGTTGGATTCCGTGGCGAAGAAATAAGTGAACAGAAGAGGCAGCGCGAGCATGAGCGCTGCAGGGGCGGCGGCGGCGAGAAGCGGCCGCAGCGCGCGCGTCAGGCGCGGCCACGCGCCCTGCCCTGCGATGTGATCGGTGACGAGTCCGACCAGCACGAAGGCGCCGAGGAAGGAAACCTGATCGGGCTTCACCAGCATCAGCCCGGCCGAGACGCCGGCCAGAGCGCCCCACAGCCATGAACTGCGATCGAGGGCGCGCCAGAGCAGCCACAGGGTGACCGCGAAGAACGCGTAGGAATCGATCTGGCCGATATGCTGAATCCGCCAGGCCGCCGATGCTCCGAACGCGAAAGCGATCGCTGAGACGACCGCCCCGACGGCGTTCCAGCCCCTGTCGCGAAAGAAACCGATGAGCGCCAGTCCGCCGATGGCGAGGGTGAAAAACACGCTCGCATCGACAAGGCGGAAACTCGGGGCCGCATCGAACAAGGCCAGCAGCAGCGAGGGGGAAAAAATCAGCGACTGCGGATCAGCGATCTGCGGCGAGCCCGCGAATGCGTTCGGATTCCAGAACGGCGACTGGCCGCTGTGCAGCGCGCGGGCGAGAAACTGCATCTGCGCCTGGAAATGCGCCTTCGCGTCGTAGGGAATCGTGACGGCGCCGGTCAGCCATGGCGCGGACAGCAACGCCCACGCGACGACAAAACTCGCGCACGCGGCCAGATAACCGCGCGTCGATCTCAGCGGCATGAAAGGACCCCGGACCCTTCCGGTTCGTCGGCGACCGGATGATCGGGATTAGAAACCCGGCGCTGAACCGGAACTGAATGGCGGGTTCCGTCGCGGCCGCGACAACTCGCCGCGCGACGACGTCTTATCGGATCGTGAGAACAGCCGCGGCGAAACAAAAGAATGCGAACCCGGCCCCGGCGATGCGCCAGCGCCATCCAACCGTGTCCTGCGCGACAGGAGCGATCGGGTCGTCGCGGTCTTCCGCCTCTGCGTAAGCCTGCCAGGACGGCTCTCCGCCCGCGTCCGTCACATAGGTCGACGACATCGGCGACTCTCCTGTTCACAGGATCGCAAACCTAGGCCGCGATGGTTGACGATAGGTTTCCGCGCAACGGATACGCCTTGTGCGCGGCCGTTGTCGTTCCGTTCCATGCGGGCCGGGCGCGTGCCATCCTCCCTCCCCGATTCGGTAGGGATCCTCATGGCGCGCAAGCATGACGCCGCAGCCGACCTGTTCGGCGGCCTGGCGAAAGACCATATGGAGCCCAATCCGCATCAGGCGGCGTCCACGGGCGAGGCGCGGGCGAAGGCCGAGGCGGAGCTTGCGCGCGCCCGCAAAGCGGCCGAAGAGGCCCGCAAGAGCGCGGCCTCGATCGATACCCAAGAAGGAAAGATGGCAGTCAAGAATGTCCGCCACAGCGGCGACCGGCCCTCCACCGGGACGCCGGGCGAAGCCGGCTACACCGCCGCGTCCATCGAGGTCCTGGAGGGGCTGGAGCCGGTCAGGCGCCGCCCCGGCATGTATATCGGCGGCACCGACGAGAAGGCGCTGCACCACCTTTTCGCCGAGGTGATCGACAATTCGATGGACGAGGCGGTCGCGGGCCACGCGACCTTCATCGAGGTTGAACTCGGGGAAGACGGCTTCCTGACGGTCACCGACAACGGCCGCGGCATTCCCGTCGATCCGCACCCGAAGTTTCCCGGCAAATCGGCGCTCGAAGTGATCATGTGCACGCTGCACGCGGGCGGAAAATTCGACTCCAAGGTCTATGAGACGTCCGGCGGCCTGCACGGGGTCGGCGTGTCGGTGGTGAACGCGCTGTCGGAGCTGCTCGAAGTGGAGGTCGCGCGCGGGCGCAAGCTCTACAAGCAGGTTTTTTCCCGCGGCGTTCCGCAGGGCAAGCTCAAGGATCTCGGAGAAGTTCACAATCGACGCGGAACCAGAATCCGCTTCAAGCCCGATCCGCAGATCTTCGGCGACAAGCTGCACTTCGACCCGCGCCGCCTTTTCAAGATGGCCCGGTCCAAGGCCTATCTTTTCGGCGGCGTCGAAATCCGCTGGAGGACGACGCCGGCCATCGTCGCTCCCTATGAGGGATTGCCGGCGGAGGCGACATTCCGGTTTCCCGGCGGCCTCAAGGATTATCTCGCCCGCGAGATCGAGGGAAAAGACCTCGTCGCGGACAATATCTTCTCGGGCAAGATCGAGCGGCCGGGCGGCGGCCATGGCAGTCTCGAATGGGCCGTGGCGTGGCTCGCCGGCGACGACGGTTTCGTGTCGTCCTACTGCAACACGATTCCGACGCCGGAAGGCGGAACGCATGAATCTGGATTGCGCGTCGCGCTGCTGCGCGGCCTGAAGGATCACGCCGAGCGCATCGGCCAGTCGAAGCGCGTCGCGTCGATGACGACCGACGATGTGATGGTGTGCGCGGCCGGTATGCTCTCGGTCTTCATCCGCGAGCCCGAATTCGTCGGCCAGACCAAGGACAAGCTCGCGACCGTCGAAGCGTCGCGGATCGTCGAGACGGCGGTGCGCGACTCCTTCGATCACTGGCTCGCGGCCGCGCCGCAGCAGGCGTCGAAACTGCTCGACTTCTCCATCGAACGTTGTGACGAGCGGCTGCGCCGCCGCGCCGAGAAAGAGGTCGCGCGCAAGAGCGCGGTGAAGAAGCTGCGTCTTCCCGGCAAGCTCGCCGATTGCACGAACGCCGGTCAGGAAGGCTCCGAGCTTTTCATCGTTGAGGGCGATTCCGCCGGCGGCTCGGCCAAGCAGGCGCGCGACCGCGCCACGCAGGCCGTGCTCCCCCTTCGCGGCAAGATTCTGAATGTGGCGAATGCGACGCGCGACAAGCTCGCCGCCAACCAGCAGCTCGCCGATCTGCAGCAGGCGCTCGGCTGCGGCGCAGGCTCGGGCTATCGCGACGACGATCTGCGCTATGAGAAAGTGATCGTGATGACCGACGCCGATGTCGACGGCGCGCATATCGCATCGCTGCTCATCACCTATTTCTACCGCCAGATGCCGAAGCTGATCGACCACGGCCATCTCTATCTCGCGGCCCCTCCCCTCTACCGCCTGTCGCATGGCGGTTCGACAGCCTACGCCCGCGACGACGCGCACAAGGACGAGCTGATGGCCGGGCTCTTCAAGGGCAAGAAGCCGGAGGTCGGCCGCTTCAAGGGTCTGGGCGAAATGATGCCGGCGCAGCTCAAGGAAACGACGATGGACCCGCGCAAGCGCACTCTGTTGCGCGTCGCGATCCTTCCCGACGAGCGCGCGGAAACCGGCGACATGGTGGAGCGGCTGATGGGCGCGAAGCCGGAAGCGCGCTTCGCCTTCATCCAGGAGCGCGCGGCGTTCGCGCAGGACGAGATGCTCGACATCTGACGCGCGTTTCCGGATGCGCGCAGCAGCCGGACACGACGACTGACGGAAAAATGGCGCGGAAGCAGGCTGATGCGGCGCCTGCCTCCGCGCCTGTCGCCTCGAGAGCGAAACCTATCGCCAGCGCCGCGCGCGGCGCCGGTCTGCGAGCTCATCGACGCGGGCCTGCTGCTGCGCGTCGCGCGCAGGAGCCGAGTTGTCCGGCATTGGCGGCGCTCCGCTGATCTCTCCGAAACTGTCCGGCGCGGCCGGATGAAAGTCGAATGAATCTTTCTTCATGCGACGCGCTCCGGTCGCGGAAGAATGCGTCAACGGAGCGTTTACCATGCCGCTGCGATCGTCGCTCATTGCCGGGAGCGATTCGATGCTGCGCCGTCTCACCAATCGGTTCCTCGGAGGCGCGTCCGGCGAACTGTTCACGTTCACAGCGCGCGCGATCGCGATCACTTCGATCCTGTGCGCCGGGATCGCCTATTACGTCGCCGAGAAGGCCGAGACGGAGGGCCCGCGGATCGTCGCCCTCTTCGGCCTGGGAGGCGAGCAGCGCGCCACCGTCGGCGTCGACATGACCACGACAGGCTCGATCAGGGCGCCAAAGGTCACTCTCGATCCCTGCAACACGGCGGCGAATCGCTGACGCCGCAGTTCCTTCCGCCCGCTCAGCGCGACAGCCAGCGCTGCATTGCGTGATTGACTGCGAAAGGCTGTTCGAGCGGCGCCAGATGGCCGCAATCCGCGATCGTCGTCAGCTCGGAGCCTATGATCGCGGCCTGCAGGGCTTTCGCATTGCTCAGCGGCGTGACCTCGTCCTGCTTCCCAACGATGATCGCCGTCGGAATTCTGACGCGCGACAGAACGCCCCAGAAATTCATTCGGTTCATGATGGCGGTCTGCTCGGTCGCGAAGCGGCTGACGCCGGTCTCGTGGAGCATGCCAAGGACGATCGCCTCGAGCCGCGCGTCGTCCAGCCTCCTGGGATGAACCAGGCGCGGCCACAACGCCTTGTGGACGCTTTCCAGCGACTCCTCTTCGGCCATGCGGATGAGCTCCAGCCGCCGCTCGCGCTCCTCGTCCCTGTCGGCGCCGGCGCGGGTGCTGATGAGAGCGAGCCGACTCACCCGCTCCGGCGCGCGCCGCATGATCTCAAGCGCGATGTAGCCGCCCATGGAATGGCCGGCGAGCGCGAACCTCGGCGGCGCTTCGCCGAGAATCGCGCCGGCTTCCATGCGGATGTCGGGAAAGCGCCCGTGCCGGGCGACCATGCAGCGCGTAAAGCCGGAAAACGTCGAAACCTGGCTTTGGAAAGCCGCCGCGGTCTCGCCAAGTCCGGGGATCAGCAGAAGAGGATCGTAAGGCATATTGCGCAAACGTGATGGAGGTCCCGCGCCGACACTCTTGCTTTTTTGACGGAACCTCGTCAAAGACCATCCGCCAGCGGAATGCCGCTTGCATCGTTTGACCGTTCGGCGGGCCAGAGCCGGTCCGCACAATCGACGCCCGGAAGGCCGGGCGCGTCGCGGACCCTCAACGCAACCCGTCGGAGATTCAATGTCATTCAACGAACTCGGCCTCAGCGAACGCGTGCTGAAGGCTGTCGAAGGCGCAGGCTACACCCAGCCGACCCCGATCCAGGCCCAGGCCATTCCCCATGTCATGCAGCGGCGCGACGTTCTGGGCATCGCCCAGACCGGCACCGGCAAGACGGCGGCGTTCACGCTGCCCATGCTCTCCCTGCTGGAAAGCGGCCGGGCCCGCGCCCGCATGCCGCGAACCCTTATCCTGGAGCCGACCCGCGAACTCGCCGCCCAGGTCGAGGACAGCTTCACCAAATATGGCGTGAACCATAAGCTCAACGTCGCGCTGCTGATCGGCGGCGTGTCCTTCGGCGACCAGGACGCCAAGATCACCCGTGGCGTCGACGTGTTGATCGCGACGCCGGGCCGCCTGCTGGACCATTTCGAGCGCGGCAAGCTGCTGCTCACGGGCATCGAAATCCTCGTCATCGACGAGGCGGACCGCATGCTCGACATGGGCTTCATTCCCGACATCGAGCGCATCTGCAAGCTGGTGCCCTTCACCCGGCAAACGCTGTTCTTCTCCGCGACCATGCCGCCTGAAATCACGCGGCTGACCGAACAGTTCCTGCACAATCCGATCCGCGTGGAAGTGTCCCGCCCCGCCTCGACAGCTAATACGATCACTCAGAAACTTGTCGCATCCGGCGGAAAAGATTACGAAAAGCGAGAGGTTTTGCGAAGCCTCATCAAGAATGCGGAGAATCTCAAGAACGCGATCATCTTCTGCAACCGGAAGAAAGAGGTCGGGGTTCTCCATCGGTCCTTGCAGAAATACGGCTTCGACGCCGTCGCCCTGCATGGCGACATGGACCAGCACGCCCGGCTGGCCGCCCTCGATTCGTTTCGAAAGGGTGAGATGAATCTTCTGGTGGCGTCCGACGTCGCCGCCCGCGGCCTCGACATCCCGGACGTCAGCCACGTCTTCAATTATGACACGCCCCACCACGCCGAGGATTATGTTCACCGCATCGGCCGCACCGGCCGGGCCGGACGTCAGGGCGCCTCGATGACGCTGGTGACATCGAGCGACGACAAGTCGCTCGCCGCGATCGAGAAATTGATCGGCCAGAAAATCGAATGGATGACGCCGCCGCCGTCCGAGGCAAGCGCGCCTGAGCGCGCAAGGGATGACGGGCGCGGATCGGAAGACCGGAACTCGCGCCGCGGCTCGCGCCGGGAGCGGCCGGCCCGCGACAAGCGGGGCGCCCCGACAGTCGCCGCTCGCGTCTCCGCCACGCCGCCGCGCCCGGTTCGGATGGCCGAGGAGCCGGAGCGCCGTCGCGCGCCTGATAATGATCCGGGCGATCCGCGAGTCGTCGGTCTCGGGGATCATGTGCCGAGCTTTTTGCTGCGTTCGGTTGCGCGGCGAAACGCCTGATCGCGGCGCCTGCCCCTAGGCAAGGCGTTAGGACATCCTTACGAAAGTTGCGCTAGCTATGATTGCGTTTTAGGGGCGCGCGTCGCCGACGCGCAAATCGGAGGCGCATTTGAGTTTTGGCGGCTTAGAGGCGCCCGGTCTCACTGAGGCTCGAAAGGCGATTGAGCTCATTGCGCAATTTCATTCACCTGCCGATTCCCGCTCTTTCGCCGTTTGGCAGGCCTATGCGCGCGGCGCGGATTCCATCCTCTGTTCCGCAATCGACGGGCTGATCGCTAGGCGACAGGAAGTCGACCCGGACGATATCGATTTCCTGTACCGCACCTACGTCGCCAACAACGCTGCCGCCGACGCGCCCCAGCAACTCACAAACGCCCTCACCAAAGAGGTGCAGAGAATCCTGGAAGCGATCGAGCAGGTCACCGGCAGCGCGTCGCGCTACAGCCACTCGCTCAACCAGATGTCGACCCGCCTGGACGCCGATCTCGACGCCCTTTCCCTTCGGCAGATGGTTCGCCAGATGACCGAGATGACGCAGCAGACCATCGCCGAGAACGAGACGATGCGTCTCAACCTCAACGCCACGCGCGCCGAACTTGACGCGATGCGCGGCACGCTCGACGTCGTGCGCGCGCAATCCCTGACGGACGAACTGACCCAGCTCGCCAATCGCCGTCATTTCGATGCGACCATCGCCAACCTGTTCAAGGGCGTGCGCATGCGGAGTGAAAAGCTCGGCTTGCTGATGATGGACATCGATCATTTCAAGCGGTTCAACGATATGCACGGCCACCAGACCGGCGATCGGGTGCTGACGCTGGTCGCAGCCACCATCAGGAAGCATGTGCCAGCGGGCGCTGTCGCCGCGCGCTATGGCGGTGAGGAGTTCGCGATCCTCCTGCCCGAAATGGAGCTGTTTCAGATAACGCGCGTCGCCGAAGCGATTCGCGTGGAGCTGCGCGGGCGGGAACTGGTCAAGCGCTCGACGGGAGAGCGCCTCGGACGGATTACGGTGTCCGGCGGCATCGCCCTCGCCGGCCCCCGCGACACAACGCAATCATTGATCAATCGCGCCGACAAATGTCTTGGCGCATCCAAGGCTCTGGGCCGCGACAGAACGCTTACCGAAATCGATCTTCCGCCCTCCGCGCAGTTCAAGAACGCGAGCTAACGCGCCAGCGCGTCCATTTGGTCGGGAGCCGCCGGCGTGATGGCGACCGACTCGCCGCACCCGCAGGCGGATGTCTGGTTGGGGTTGTTGAACACGAAGCCCGACGAGAACTTGTCGACTTTCACGTCCATCTCGGTGCCAAGCAGGAAGAGAACGGCTTTCGGATCGATGAAGATCCTCACGCCCTTGTCTTCAAGAACGTCCTCCAAGGGCTTTGTTTCCTTGGCGTATTCCATTGTATAGGACATTCCGGCGCAGCCGCCGTTCTTGACCCCGACGCGGACGCCAAGCACCGGCTCGTCGGCGACGGCCATGATCTCCTTCACCCGGGCCGCAGCGGCCTCCGTCAGGGAGATCACCTGAATCTTGCGCAGTGGCGCGCCCATGTCCATCCTCCATCGCTTCGGGTTCAAGGCCCGCAGACGGATCGCTTCAGCAAACAATATAGGAAATCACGCCGCCGAAGGCCAGCGTCGGCGGGGGCTGGGTCTTCGCCATCTGGAAGGAGCGCGTCAATCGTCTTGGACTTCGCTCGCGCCGGTTCTATGGTCGCGCGGTTCTGGACCTCTCATGACCGCCGCCTCCGTTCTCGACGCCATCGGCCGCACGCCGCTCATCAAGCTTCGCCGCGCATCCGAGGCGACCGGCTGCACGATCCTCGGCAAGGCGGAGTTCATGAATCCCGGCCAGTCGGTGAAGGATCGCGCCGCGCTTTTCATCATTCGCGACGCGGAGCGGCGCGGCCTTCTGAAGCCGGGCGGCCTGATCGTTGAAGGCACCGCCGGAAACACCGGCATCGGCCTCGCGATGGTTGCGAACGCGCTCGGCTATCGCGCGGTCATCGTGATGCCCGAGACGCAATCGGAAGAGAAAAAGCAGGCTCTGCGGCTTCTCGGAGCCGAGCTCGTGCAGGTGCCGGCGGCGCCCTTCGTCAATCCGAACAACTACGTCAAGGTGGCGGCGAGAATGGCGGAGCGACTGGCGAAAGAACATTCGGCCGGCGCCGTGTTCGCCAATCAGTTCGACAATGTCGCCAACCGCGCGGCGCACATCGAGACCACCGGCCCGGAGATCTGGGAGCAGACGAACGGCCAGGCGGACGGGTTCATCTGCGCCGTCGGCAGCGGCGGCACGCTCGCCGGAGTTGGGATGGCGCTCAAGAAGAGGAACCCCCGCGCCGTCATCGCGCTCGCCGATCCCGCAGGCGCCGCGCTCTACAGCTATTACACGACTGGCGTCCTGAAATCGGAGGGCTCGTCCATCACGGAAGGCATAGGACAGGGCCGGATCACGGCCAACCTCGTCGACGCGCCCGTGGACGCGGCCTTCCGCGTTCCCGACGAGGAGATGGCGCAGACGGTGTTCGAACTCCTCCAAGACGAAGGGTTGTGCGTGGGCGGCTCGTCAGGCGTGAATGTCGCCGGCGCGATCAAACTCGCCCGACAGATGGGGCCAGGCCATACGATCGTGACGATTCTCTGCGATCACGGCGCGCGCTACGCCTCCAAGCTTTTCAATCCTGAGTTCATGCGCGCCAAAAACCTGCCGGCCCCACCCTGGATGGAGCGCGGCGCGGCCATGAAACCCGACCTTGTGTAGCTGCTGACGATCTCGCCATGACAGAACCCCTCTTCCGCGCGGACGCCTATCTGCGCGAGACACCGGCCACCGTCGTCGCGGTGAACGAGCGCGGCGGCGTCATTCTCGACCGCACGGTCTTCTACGCCACGAGCGGCGGACAGCCGGGCGATGCGGGCCTTCTGATCCGGCCGGACGGAACGGAGCTGCCGGTCTCGACCGCCGTCTATGACAGCGACCGCAAGACGATCGTCCATGTTCCGCAGGACGACAGGCCGCGCCCGGCGGTCGGCGAGACCGTCACGGCGCGCATCGACTGGCCGACGCGCTACAAGCGCATGCGCGCGCACACGGCGCTTCATCTGCTGACCGTCGCCCTGCCTTACCCGGTGACCGGCGGCGCAATCGGAGATGGCGAGGGGCGACTCGATTTCGACATTCCGGACGCCGGCCTCGGCAAGGACGCCATCGCCGGCCGGGTCAATGACGCGATCGCGACGGACGCCGAGGTGCGCGAGCGCTGGATCACGGACGACGAACTCATCGCCAACCCGGGTCTCGTGAAGACCATGTCCGTCAAGCCGCCGATGGGCTCGGGACGGATCCGGCTCGTGGAAATCGTCGGCCTCGACCTTCAACCGTGCGGCGGAACGCATGTGCGCCGCATCGGCGAGATCGGACGCATCGCCGTCACCGCGATCGAGAAGAAGGGAAAGCAGAATCGCCGGGTGCGGATCGCTCTTGAGTGACGCCGGACATTTTCAGGCTAGCCGGCCCAGGACCCAGATGAAAGCCGCGATCCATCCGATGAAGACCAGGCTCGGGACGATGATGCGGAATTGAAAGCTCACGATTGCTCCTGAAGACCCAAAGCCCTCGCGCGGCGTTCCGACCAGAGACCAACGAGAACGCCGCCCTTCAAATGAGTGACGAACCACATGCGGGAGAACCGACAATGACGGACCCAAATCCCATCTTTGTCAGCACGCGCTGGCTCGCCGAGCGGATCGGCGCGCCCGATCTCGCGATCGTTGACGCCTCCTGGTATCTGCCGGCCATGAACCGTTCGGCCGAGGCCGAATATCTCGCCGGCCATATTCCCGGCGCCGTCAGGTTCGACATCGACAAGATCAGGGACGAGGCGTCGCCGCTGCCGCATATGCTGCCGACTGCAGAAGCCTTCGCCGCCGCTGTCGGAGCGCTGGGCGTCGGCGACGGCATGCAGATCGTCGTCTATGACGGCGCGGGCCTGTTCTCCGCGCCGCGCGTCCGCTGGATGTTCAAGGTGTTTGGCGCGCCGAGGGTCGCGCTGCTCGACGGAGGGCTGCCGCGATGGAAGGCGGAAGGCCTGCCGCTCGAGGCGGGAGAGGCCAGCGCCGAGCCGCAGCGCTTCACCGCCCGTCTCGATCAAGCTGCTGTCGCGGACGCCGGCGATGTCGGCCGCGCCTTGTCGGACGCTTCCGCGCAGGTGATCGACGCGCGCGCCGCCGATCGGTTTCGGGGCGACGCGCCTGAGCCGCGGCCCGGCGTTCGCTCGGGCCACATGCCGGGCGCCCTGAACCTTCCCTTCACGCAGGTGGTCAGCAACGGGTCGCTGAAGGATGAGGCCGGCCTCAGACAGGCCTTCGCCGACGCGGGCGTCGATCCCGACAAGCGGATCGTGACAAGCTGCGGATCGGGCGTGACGGCGGCCGTCCTGTCCCTCGCGCTGGAGCGGATCGGCAAGCCGGCGAGCGCGCTTTATGACGGATCATGGAGCGAATGGGGCGGCCGCGCAGACCTGCCGATCGCGACAGGCGATCCCGCGCGGCGCTCCTGAAAAATCCGCTCAGGCGGCGGTCGCGTTGAGCGTTTTCGAGAGCTTCAGGAATCGCAGCGAGCGCTGCGCCGCGGCGGGCGACAACTCGTTGTAGGCGCGATCCAGCCCGCTCTCGTCCTTCAGTTCATCCGACAGCCGGCGCCGCCGCGCCGCCGCGATGTGTTGGAACGTCTGCCAGTTCAGGAAAAGCGAGCGGGCGATCAGAACGATCGGCTCGTGCGCGGGGTTGAAAAGCGCCGATCCCACCAGCGACGAGTCAAGGCTCGCGACCTTGGCCAGCACATAGGCCATGTCATGCAAGCGGTCGCCCTCCGACAGCTTGCGCACGACATCCGGCAGTTGGGCCGATCCGTTTTGCATCGCCGCGATCATCATATCCAGCTCGCGGTTCTGGCGGTCCTTCTGGCGCACCGCCTCGCCAAGCTTCTCGCGCACTTTCTTCAGGATATGCGCCGGCAGACGCCCGTCGCTGTCGTAGCCCGCCTCGGCAAGCTTCACCATCAGCTGCTCGGAGAGTTGCGGCAGCAGGCGCTCGACCGTCTCGGCGGGAAGGTCCTGACGGACGACAAGCCGCATCTGCAGCTCCTGATCGCCCTCGGCCTTGCGAACCAGTTCGCCGAAGCCATTCGATGAAAAGCGGGCGCCGTGATTGCCCGCGACGCTGCGCACAACCTGCTTGTCGCCGCGACGCACGAGAACGTCAGTGATGATCTCGGAGATCATCTGGCGGCCAGAGATGGCGAACATATGCTCCTGGGAAGCGTTTTCGGCGATCGAGGCCAGCCTGTCGTCCGTCAGCACCGGGGAGCGGCGCAACACGGGCGACGCGACCGAAGCCTCATCCAAGGCCAGCTTTTCGACCAGCGCCGCGGGCGCGTCCGGCCGATCCGCGATGCGATCGGCGAATTCGGCTCGCGCTTCGACGGACACGCTGTCGGCGACCATCGAGAGAATCTCGTCGAACATGCCGAGCTGCTGCGCGGCGTAGTTATCGTTCGACAGGAACAGATCCGTCACGCTTCTCAGCAGCTCGCGGCGGCGCTCAGAGGAGGTCTCATCCGACAGGCGCGACAGATTAGAGATCAGCGACATGGAAAGATCCGCAACTCAGCCGTGCAGAGGCGTAAGGCGCATTTCTTAACCGGCGGTGCGATTCGCCGCGCCCAAGCCCGGCGGCGGCGCGCTTGCGTCGCGGTGATTAACAGACGGTCGCCGCAAACGGTCGCATTGTCATTGTCCGGGCGCGGGCCGGCGGCGCAGACCGGGGCGCAGGCGCGTGAAAGGCAGCGCGGACGGATCGGCGATCACCGGCCCCGGCGCCGCCACGACCAGCACCTCGCTCGCGATCGGCTCGAAATCGGCGCGAAAATGGACGCTGGATTTCAGCGCGAGGATCTTCCGCGTTTCCGGATCGACGCCGAGATGGCGGAACATCATCCGGTCATAGGCCTGCGTCTTCTTCGACGCCACCACGACCAGAAGGTCCGGCGCGACTTCGACCAGGGCCGTCGGACCGAGCGTCGTCACATTGCCTTTCGTCATCGGCCCCTGATTGACATAACGCCCGTCCGACAGGCGCAGCACGCGGGCCTCGACCGCCAGCGGCGGCGGAACCGACCGTCCGCCAAGCTCCAGCTTCACGATCGCGCCCTCCCCGGCCGCATGGCAGGCTGCGGCGGATTGCGCGTCATTGATCAGGCCGAACGCCACGCCGGTCGCGCCCTGACGCATCAACTCGGCGAGAAGGCCCGTGGTGTCGCCGTGACCGCCGCCGCCGGGATTATCCTGCGTGTCGGCCAGCACGACCGGCTTTGCGGCGTTGCGGGACAGCGCGACGGCGCGGGCGACGCCGTCGCTCGCCGACAGAACGCCGCCCGCGAACTCCGGCTCCAGCGCGTCGTAACGCCGGGCGAGCGCGTCGAGCGCCCTGTCGACCGCCTCCTGATCCTCGCCGAAGCAGGCGAGCGCCGGCCCGCAGCCTTCAAAGTCCGCATAGGGAAATCCAAACCCGAGCGCGAGCTCGGCGACGCTGTTGCCGGCGGCGAGACGCCCGCGCTCGGCCATCAGCCCCTTCATGGGTTCGACCAGCGTGCATTGCGAGGTGATCGGCGTGAGATAGTCGATCATTCTGAACGCCTTCGCGAAGGGGCGGCCAAGCGCGAGGCGGCGAAGCAGCAGATCGTAGGCCCGCTCGCCGGTCTCGCGCATGTCGATATGGGGGTAGGTGCGATAAGGAATGAGCGCGTCCGCCGCCTCCGCCATCAGGGCGGTCATGTTCACATGCGGATCGAGCGACGCGACGATCGGCGTCTCGCCGACGATGGCGCGCGCGCGGCGCAGCAATTCGCCTTCCGCGTCAGGAAACGCCGGGGTCACCATCGCGCCGTGCAGATCGAGCAGCACGCCGTCGAGAGGTTTCTCCCGGTGCGCGCGCGCCAGCCGGTCGAGCATGTCCGCGGCGATCATCTCGAACGCCTGATCGGTCACGGGCGCCGAGGGCGAAGCGAAGCACCAGAGCAGCGGGACGATCTCGTCGCCTGACGCCGAAGCGCGTCCGACCATGCCGGCCGCAGCCACCGAGGCTCCATCAAGGCCGCGCAGCATGTCCGCCCCGGCGCAGAACGCCGGGAAGCCGGCGGGCGCGAGAAACGCCGCATAGTCCGCCGGATGCGGGGCGAAAGAGTGGCTTTCATGCATGAAGCCGCCGATTGCGATGCGACGCGGCATGAGGATCGACTCCGGTTCAGTGCGCGGATGATTTCGAGAACAGATTGACGATCATGACGCCGGCGATGATCAGCGCAATCCCCGCGATCGCGGGCGCGTCAAGCCTTTGCCGAAACCAGAACCAGGCGACGCTCGTGATCAGCACGATGCCGACGCCCGACCATGTCGCATAGACGACGCCGATCGGAATGGAGCGCATGGCGAGGCTGAGACAGTAAAATGAAATGGCGAAACACGCCGCCATCAGAAGCGTAGGCCGCAGCCGCGTAAATCCGTCGGACGCGCTGAGCGCCGACGTGCCGATGACTTCCGCGACGATCGCGACAGCGAGATAGGCGTAGTTCATCGCGGCTGAGTGTCAGCCGCGCTCCGGCGCGTCAATCGTCGCCGAAACGCCGAACTCCTTCGACCCGCCGCCTCCGCAATGTTCGTCGGCTCAATGAAGAATCTGGCTCAGGAACAGTTTCGTGCGCTCGTGCCTCGGATTCTTGAAGAACTCGTCCGGGCTGTTCATTTCCACGATCTGCCCCGCATCCATGAAGATGACGCGGTTCGCGACCTGTCGCGCGAAGCCCATCTCGTGGGTCACGCACAGCATGGTCATGCCCTCCTGCGCGAGGCCCACCATGGTTTCGAGAACTTCCTTGACCATTTCCGGATCGAGCGCGGAGGTCGGCTCGTCGAACAGCATGATCTTCGGGTTCATGCACAGGGAGCGTGCGATGGCGACGCGCTGCTGCTGCCCGCCGGACAACTGGCCCGGATATTTGCTGGCCTGTTCGGGAATGCGCACACGCTTGAGATAGTGCATCGCGATCTCTTCGGCGTCCTTCTTCGGCATCTTCTTCACCCAGATCGGCGCCAGCGTGAGGTTTTCGAGGATCGTCAGATGCGGAAAAAGATTGAAGTGTTGGAACACCATGCCGACGTCGCGGCGGATCTCGTCGATGCGCTTCAGGTCGTTGGTGAGCTCCACGCCGTCGACGATGATGCGGCCCTTCTGGTGCTCCTCCAGGCGGTTGATGCAGCGGATCATCGTGGATTTTCCTGACCCGGACGGGCCGCAGATCACGATGCGCTCGCCGCGCTGAACCGTCAGATTGATGTCGCGCAGGACATGAAACTCGCCATACCATTTGTTGACGCCCGCCATGTCGACGGCGACGGGATTTTGCGCCTCGTTGCGCTGCAGCGCCGCAGGAGCCGTGCTCATGGAAGTGTCCTCACCGCTTGTGACCCGTCGATAGCCGTCGCTCCATCCACATCGAATAGCGCGACATGCCGAAGCAGAAGATGAAATAGATGACGGCCGCGAACGCATAGGCGGTCGGCCGGGTGACCGGCGTCGCCCACCGCGAATCCGCAAGGCTCACCTCGACCGTCTTGAGCAGATCGAAGATGCCCACGATCGACACCAGCGACGTGTCCTTGAAAAGGCCGATGAAGGTGTTGACGATGCCCGGAATGACGATCTTCAGGGCCTGCGGCAGAATAACCAGCGTCATCATCTGGGGATAGTTCAGCCCCAGCGCCATCGCCCCCTCATATTGCCCCTTCGGCATCGCCTGAAGGCCGCCGCGGACCACCTCCGCCATGTAGGCGGCGGCGAACAGGGCGACGCCGATGAGAACGCGCAGCAGATTGTCGGGACGCATGCCCTCGGGAAGGAACAGCGGCAGCATCACGTTCGCCATGAACAGCACCGTGATCAGCGGCACGCCGCGCACGAACTCGATGAAGACGATCGAAAAGAACTTCACGATCGGCAGTTTCGATCGCCGGCCGAGCGCCAGCGCGACGCCGAGCGGCAGCGAGACCACAATGCCGACGATGGAGATCACCAGAGTCACCAGCAGGCCGCCCCACAGGTTGGTGGGCACCTGCTCGACGCCGAGCCAGCTCGATCCGGACAGGAGGATGAAGGCGCAGATGGGAAAGATGATGAAGAAATAGACTGCGCCCCAGCCTTTTTGCGGCACGCGCGGCCACAGGAGCCACACGGCGCCCAGCACGCACAGCACGCCCGTGAGATCGACGCGCCAGCGCAGCGCCTGCGGATACTGGCCATACATGAAATAGCCGAAGCGCGCCCGGACGAACGCCCAGCACGCGCCGACCTCCTCGCCCGCTTTCGACAGGCAGGCCTCGCGATCGGCGCCGGTCCACACCGAATCGAGGATGAAGAACCTCAGAAGCGGCGGCACGATCCAGACGATGAAAGCGAGCGTCGCAAGCGTCAGGATGGCGTTGCCGATCGAGGAAAAGAGCCGCTCCCGAATCCAGGCGAGCGGGCCCACCATATTGGCGGGCGGCGCAGAGGGTTCGACAAACGCGTCGCGCAGAAACCTGGTCGAGGCGGCGGAGGGGATGGACGCGCTCATGGCCTCACCTCTCCACCAGCGCCTTGCGCGCATTGTACCAGTTCATGAATCCCGCCGTGACGAGACTGATCGTCAGATAGACCAGCATGGTGATGGCGATCACCTCGATCGCCTGTCCGGTCTGATTGAGCACGGTTCCCATGAACACCTGCACGAGGTCGGGATAGCCGATCGCGACGGCGAGCGAGGAGTTCTTGGTCAGGTTGAGGTAGTTCGAGGTCAGCGGCGGGATGATCACCCGCATCGCCTGGGGAATGATGACGAGCTTCAGCGTCGGGCCGTTGCGAAGCCCGAGCGCGTTCGCGGCCTCGGTCTGTCCGCGGTTCACGGAGACGATGCCGGCGCGAACGATCTCGGCGATGAAGGCGGCGGTGTAGGTGACGAGTCCGACGAGCAGCGCGGCGAATTCAGGAAAGATCTGCACGCCGCCGCGAAGGTTGAAGCCCTGCAGCACCGGATAGGCGAACTCGACGGGGCGGCCCATGATCAGGAACACGAGGCCCGGAAGCACGACGATCAGCGCGAGCGCGACCAGCCCCACGGGATATTGCCGCCCCGTTCCCGCCTGCTGGCGGCGCGCCCACCAGCGGAAAAGAATTGCGCCCAGCACGCCGAGGGCGAACGTCCAGCCGACGACGCCGGCGCCGGCCTGCCAGGTCGGATCTGGCACATACAGGCCGCGGTTGTTCAGCGCGAAGGAATCGTTGAAGAAGCGGAGCGACTCCCGCGGATTGGGCAGCGGCTTCAGCACCGCGTTGTACCAGATCAGCAATTGCAGGAGCAGCGGCACATTGCGCACGCATTCGACATAGACGGTCGCCAGACGCGCCACCAGCCAGTTCGACGATAGGCGCGCGACGCCGATCGCAAATCCGAGAATGGTGGCCAGCACGCAGCCGATGCTGGCCACCATAAGCGTGTTGAGCAGCCCGACCCAGAAAGCGCGCCCGTAAGTGCCGGTCGCCGCGCTGTACTGAATGAGGGATTGTCCGATATCGAAGCCCGAGATGTTGTTCCAGAAGCCAAGCCCCGACGCGATCTTAGCCTTCGTCAGATTCTCGACGGCGTTCGCGTAAGCCTCGTAGAAGAGAAAGGCGACGATGAGGAAAAGAACGATCTGCCACGCATATCCGCGCACCTTTGGGTCATAGAGGAGCGACCCTCTTTCCTGCGGCGCGTGCTCGCTCATCGCTGACATGACGGCCCCCGATCATTCGCGGCTTTCTTTCGCGGGGCGCCGGCAGCGGCGCGCTGCGTTTTTGTTCGCAAACCGGCTGCGCTCCCCGCCGCTGGCGCGCTTTCAAGCGGACAATCAAAGTGAGGCAAACGACCGCGAAAAGCGGACCTCGATTTTCCGCCGGCCGCGCTTCTTCCTTTTGGCCGCCGATGCGCGCCCAGAAGATCGCTCTCGAAAGCAGGGCTTCGATCCGCGCCGCGCGCGGCGAGGAGAGGATCGCCTCTCGCAGCTCTCGTCGCGGCGCCCGCGTCGACTTTCATCCCGCCTCCCCTGCGCGACGTCGCAAACGACGTGTCCCCCGCGCGGACCGATCAAACCGATCAACCAGCAAATGCGGCGCCATCCCTTCGCCGCATGCCGCTCCGGGAAAACATCCCGGAGCGGCGAGCCGCCTAGCGGATCGGGATCGCGTATTGCAGGCCGCCCTTCGTCCATTGTCCGTTAAGGCCGCGCGCGATCTTCAGCGGCGAGCCGGCGCCGACATTGCGTTCGAAGCTCTCGCCGTAATTGCCGATATGCTTGATGATCCGGTAGGCCCAATCGTTGGTCAGGCCGATCGTCTCGCCGAACTTGCCCTCGGCGCCGAGCAGGCGCTTGATCTCGGGGTTGTCCGACTTGAGCATCTGATCGACATTCGCCTTGGTGACGCCGAACTCCTCCGCGCCGACCATCGCGTAGTGAACCCACTTCACGATATCGAACCACTGATCATCGCCGTGTCGGACCGCCGGCCCGAGCGGCTCCTTCGAAATGATTTCCGGAAGCACGATGTGATCGGCCGGGTTGGTCAGCTTCAAACGCTCGGCGTAGAGGCCCGAGGCGTCCGTCGTGAAGGCGTCGCAGCGGCCGGAGTCATAGGCTTTCACTGTTTCGTCGCTGGTCGCGAACACCACCGACTCGTACTTCATCTTGTTGGCGCGGAAATAGTCCGCGAGGTTCAGCTCCGTCGTGGTGCCCTGCTGCACGCAGACGGAGGCGCCGGACAGTTCGAGCGCTGACGACACGTTGAGCTTCTTGCGCACAAGAAAGCCCTGCCCGTCGTAATAGTTGATCGGGCCGAAGTTCAGGCCGAGCTGCGTGTCGCGCGACATGGTCCATGTCGTATTGCGGACAAGAACGTCGACCTCGCCCGACTGAAGCGCGGTGAAGCGATCCTTCGCGGACAGCGGCGTGAACTTCACCTTGGTCGGATCGTCGAAGATCGCGGCGGCGATCGCGCGGCAATATTCGACGTCGAGGCCGGTCCAGTTGCCCTTGTCGTCGGGCACGCCGAAGCCGGCCAGTCCGGTGTTCGAGCCGCAGGCCAACTGACCGCGCGCCTTGACCTGACTTAACGTCGCCTGCGCAAAGGCAGGGCCGGCGGCGATCGCGGCGCTAAGCGCCAGCGAAGCGCCGATGAGATAGCGTTTCATCGCAAAACCACTCCCGTTGGTAGAAACCTGTTGACCCGTCCGCAGCCACGAAGCTCCCCGGGCGCCTGCCTTGAACGACAGGTCGCCTAGACCGCTGATCACGGCCTTTGATCGGACTCATAACAGTCAAGTTCGGCCGCACGGTCAAGGGAGGGGTGCGCCAGGCCAGATTGACGAGAAAGCTGCGGGACGGCAGAGCAAACTCGTCTTCGAGTACGACGATGCGCAAATATACTCCCAAAGAACTAGGCCGTTTTCGCGACCGCACCCGGCTGGTGCTCGCCGGCCGGGATCCCGCCGACAGCTTCGGATTCGTCAACCCGCCGATCGTGCGGGGCTCGACCGTGCTGTACCAGACGGTCGAGGACTTCAATCTCCGCAAGGCGCGCTTCTCCTACGGCACGCGCGGCAACCCGACGATCGAAGCGCTCGAAACGGCCGTCAACAGCCTGGAGGGCGGCGCCGGCTGCGTGCTTTGTCCGACAGGGCTGCTCGCCTGCACGCTGCCCTTGCTGGCGGCGCTCAGCGCGGGGGATCACATTCTCATTCCCGACAGCGTCTATCGCCCGACGCGCATCTTCGCGGACGGCATGATGAAGCGTCTGGGCATCGAGTCGAGCTACTACGATCCCCTGATCGGCGCCGATGTCGCCACGCTGTTCAAGCCCAACACGAAGGCGGTGTTCACCGAAGCGCCGGGCTCGCAGACATTCGAGATGCAGGACATTCCGGCGATCGTGGCCGCCGCGCATGCGCGCGACGCTGTCGTCATCATGGACAACACCTGGGCGACGCCGCTCTATTTCGACTCGCATCGCTTCGGCGTCGACTACACCATACAGGCCGGCACGAAATATCTGGCGGGCCATTCCGACGTTCTCATCGGAACCGTTTCGGCGCGCACGCCGGAGCAATACAAGACTCTTCGCAACGCCTGGGAGGCCCTCGGCGTTCTCATTGGGTCGGAGGACGCGTTTCTCACACTGCGCGGTTCGCGCACGCTCAAGGTGCGGCTCGACGCGCAGCAGAAAGCGGGGCTCGAAATGGCCGAATGGCTGCAGGCGCGGCCCGAGGTCGCGCGCGTCCATTATCCGGCGCTGCCAAGCGATCCGGGACATTCGCTGTGGAAGCGCGACTTCACGGGCGCCTCTTCGCTTTTTTCCGTGACCTTGCGCCCGGTCGGCGCGAAGGCCGTCGCCGCGTTCCTGGAAAGCCTCGAGCTTTTCGGAATGGGCGCGTCATGGGGCGGCTATGAAAGCCTGGCGCTGCCGTTCGACTGCTCCGCCTATCGCACGGCGACGACATGGAAAGCCGAAGGCCCCACGATCCGCTTCCATATCGGCCTTGAGGATGTCGAGGACCTCAAATCGGATATCGACGCCGGATTTCAGAAATTGCGCCAGGCCGCCTGACGCGCCGGACCGGCTGTCTCCAAACGATCCTGCCCCGGCGCAACGTTTGGAAGACGCTGGCGCGCGATCGCGACCGGTGTGAATGTTCACCGAGACGCGGCCGAAGCAATGCGCTTAACTGCGGCGACCAGCCGCGGCGCGGCGGCGGCTGGCGGCGGCGGATGCGTCCGCTTCGCGCGGGGCGCGCCGCCGGACATGACGCCATGATGCTCAACCTTACGCCGCTCGCATGGATTCATACCATCCTGAGCCTTGTCGCGCTGGTCGCCGGGGTGATCGTCGTGCTGGACATGATCGGTTCGAAATTCTCAGCCCGGCTGACGGCCGCCTATCTCCTTACATCGATTGCGGCAAACCTAACCGGCTTCATCCTGCCCGCTGACAGGATTTTGCCGTCCCATATCGTCGGCGTTCTGTCTTCGATGGCGCTCATCGTCGCGGTGATCGGACTTTACGTCAGGGGTCTGGCCGGCGGATGGCGGCGCGCTTACGCTATCGCGATGACAGTCAGCGTCTATTTTCTGGCGTTTGTCACCGTGGCGCAGGCCTTTCTGAAGATCAGCGCGCTTCAGCCGCTGGCGCCTACCCAGACCGAGCCGCCTTTCGCGATCGCCCAGCTTGTCGTGATCGCTGCTTTCGTCGCCCTCGGATGGGCCGCGACGACGAGATTTCACGCCAGCGGCTCAGGTCTCGGCGTCTGATCAGGGGGGCGGCGAAGCCGGCTCGCGCGTCTCTTCGGTCGCGATCGCCTTCGCCGCGTCCTCGTTGAGCGCGCGTCCCGGCTTCTTGGGCTGCGTCAACGGCGTCGGCGTCGGGGCCGGCTGGCGCCCGGTACCGGCGTTGCCGAAAACCAGCGAACTTCCGGCCTCGATGCCGCCGGTCATCTGCAGCGCGAGACGCTCTGCGTCGCGCGCGCGCACGTCCGCGGCGATTTCCGCCGCCTCCTCTTCCGGAACGCCCAACTCAACCAGAGCGCGTTCGCCAAAAACCATCGCGGACTCGAACGTCTCGCGTATCTGGAAATCGACGCCCGCCTCGATCAGCGAAAGCGCGTGACCGCGATCGTAAGCGCGCACGAACAGCTTGGTCAGCGGGAATTCGGCCTTCACGAGTTCGACGATCCGATCCGCTGTTTCCTGCTTGTCGACGCACACCATGATCGCGCGCGCATGCTCGGCCCCGGAGGCCCGCAGCACGTCGAGGCGAGAGCCGTCGCCATAATAGACCTTAAAGCCGAAACGGCTCGCGCTCTGGATCATCTCGACATCCGTCTCGATGATGGCGACATCGACGCCGCGCGCCAGCAGCGCCTGGCTGGCGACCTGGGCGAAGCGGCCGAAGCCCACCACAAGGACGCTGCCGCTCAAACCGTCGGCCGCCTCCACGCCGTCCGTGGACTGGATTTCAGCGGGCGTGAGCCAGCGGAGCGCGAACACCACGAAGGGCGTCAGCGCCATCGAGAGGATGACCACCGCCGTCAGCGCCGCGCTGGTCGAAGCGTCGAAAATGCCGGCCGCCAGTGCGGACGAATAAAGGACGAAGGCGAACTCGCCGCCCTGCGCCATGATCGCCGCCCGCAGCAGCGCGTCGCGATGCGGCGCGTGGAACAGCCGCGCAATCAGATAGATGCCGGCTGCCTTGACCGCCATGAAGGCGATCACGCCCAGGAAAATCCGGACCCAGTCCGAGGCCAGCACGGAGAAATCGAGCGACATCCCCACGGCCATGAAAAACAGGCCGAGCAGAATCCCGCGAAACGGCTCGATGTCCGCCTCAAGCTGATGCCTGAACACGGATTCGGACAGAAGGACGCCGGCGACGAAGGCGCCCATCGCCATCGACAGCCCGCCAAGCTGCATGCCGAGCGCCGCCCCCAGCACGACCAGCAGAGCGGCCGCCGTCATCACCTCGCGCGCGCCAGACGCCGCGAGCAGGCGGAACAGCGGGTTGAGCAGCCAGCGTCCGGCCGCCAGCAGGAGCCCGAGCGACAAAGCGGCTACGCCGAGCTGCATCCAGCGCGACGACCCCGACGCCTCAGCGCCTGGAGCAAGGACGGCCACGATCGCCAGCAGCGGCACGATCGCCAGATCCTCCAGGAGAAGAATCGAGACGACGCGCTGGCCGCCGGGGGTCGATGTCTCCCCCCGCTCGTCGAGAAGCTGCATCGCGACAGCCGTCGAGGTCAGCACGAATCCCATCGCGCCCACGAAGGCCACGGGCGCGGAAAGCCCGGCGAGCATGCCGACGCCCGTCAGGAGAAGTCCGCAGCCGATCACCTGGGCCGCGCCTAGACCGAAGATCTGGCGCCTCAAATTCCACAGGCGCGAGGGCTGCATCTCCAGCCCGATGATGAACAGGAACATGATGACGCCGAGTTCGGCGACATGCAGGATCGATTGCGGATCATTGAGCAGGCCAAGGCCATAGGGCCCGATCGCGACGCCGGCGGCGAGATAGCCGAGGATCGAGCCGAGGCCGAGCCGCCGGAACAGGGGAACCGCGATCACGCCGCCGGCAAGCAGCGCGACGACCTGAACGAGTTGGCTCTGCCCTTCGACCGCCATCCGCGACCCTTCCCGCAGCGCCCACGCGCGGCGCCTCTCTTGATCGAACAGGAGAGGACGCGAGGCAAGTCTCGCGCCACCTCTCTTCAGGCCGAGCGCCGCCTGCGCAGGATCAGCGCCACATTGCGCACATAAATGAAGGTCGACAGCGCCTGCCCGATGATGATGATCGGCTCGCGCTTGATCACGCCATACACCAGCGTCATCAGACCGCCGACAATCGACAGGAACCAGAACGACATCGGAATCACGCTGTCCTGCGCCCGTTCGCTCGCGATCCACTGCACGAGAAAGCGCGCGGCGAACGTCAACTGGGCGAGCAGTCCAAACACCAGCCAGAAATCGAATTTCGCGACGAACACGTCATACAGATAGGCCCGCAGGCCCTCCGAGAAAGCGTAGATCATCGCGCATGCTCCGTGACGACCGGCTTGCGCCGGCGGCGGCGGATCAGCCACCACACGCCGGCGAGATCGAGCACGCCGACCCAGAGCCGGTCAAAAAAACCGTAGTTCGAGACGCCCGACATGCGGGGGCGATCGATCACGTCCACCATGGCGACCCCGTAGCCTTCCCGCTTCACCAGCGCCGGCATGAAGCGATGCAGCGCGTCGAAATAGGGCAGCGCGAGATAGACGTCGCGGCGAAACAGCTTCAGGCCGCAGCCGGTGTCGCGGGTGTCGTCGCGCAGCACGCGGGATCGCACCGCGTTGGCGACGCGCGACTGGAATTTCTTGAAGCCGGTCGCCTTGCGGCCGACGCGCTGCCCCTGCACCAGTCCGACCGCCTCGCCGCCCTCCTCCAGCGCGCGAACCATGTCGCGGAAGAACTGCGGATCGTTCTGGCCGTCGCCGTCGAGCGTGCCGACCACCGGCGCCCGCGCGGCGCGGACGCCCGTCCTGACGGCCGCACTCTGGCCGCAGGACTGCGCATGGTCGAGCCAGCGCAGCCAGGGCATTTCGGCGGCGAGCCCGCGCAGGACGTCGGGGGTTTTATCCGTCGAGCCGTCATTGACGACGATGATCTCGAACCGGCCGATCGGCGCGCAGGCGCTCGCGATTTCGGCGACGAGAGGGGCGATGTTCCCCTCCTCGTTCTTCACCGGAACGACGATGGTGAGACTGGGGTCGTTTGTCACGGGGCAGGCTGATCGTCAGGGCCGCGACGTGTCGCGCAAATAGACGCCAAAGTCCATGACGCGGAGGGTGCGGCGATCCCGCTCGAAAGCGCGGTTGATGTTGACGCCCGAAACCCGCGTCAGCAGCCGGGGAGTCGCGGAGCGTTGGGCCATCTCGTCGAGAAAGGTCTTTTCCTCCCGGCTTTCCACGAACGCCACGCGGCAGCCGTCGCCGGCCATGAACGCGGCTCCGCCGACTCCATTCGTCATCACGAGGTCGGTGCGGGTCAGGAATACGAGGCTCGGCTCGTTGTAGCCGCCGACCGTCGCCATCCTCGGATCCGCGCAGCCGGCGGCGCGCGCGGCCTCCGCAAGGCGCGGGCTGAGTTGGATCGACCGGAGAGCGGGCCAGGCGTTCTGATAGACCGACCAGGACAAGGCGATCGTCGCCAGCGCGAGGATCGGCGCGAGCGCAAGACCCGCATTGCGTCGCGCCGCGCGCGCGCCGATGAACGCCAGACCGATGGCCAGAACGAACAGCGGCGCGGCCCAGATCAGCGGCAGGAACCGTTGCGCGCCGCCGGGCTCCAGGACGAATACCGCAGCCGCGGCCGCACCCGCGAACAGGATCGGAATGAACGGCAGCAATCCGAGAGCCACGGCGCGCCAGCGTCCGCGGGACATGTCGGCGCCATCGGACAGCGCCTTCATGACGAGGAAAGCCATGGGCGGATAGAGCGGCAGGACATAGTGCGGCAGCTTGGTCGGGATCAGTTCGAACATGATCCAGGCGGGAACGATCCAGGCGAGACAAAGCGCCACGAGATCGTCCGACCGGTTCCGCCAGAGATAGGGAATGACGGCAAGGAACAGCGCCGAGACAGGCCAGAACGTCGCCGGCATGATGAGAAGATAAAGTCCCGGCGGCGCCCCGTGCGCCTCCTGACCTCCAGCAACCTTGCCAAGCATGTCCTGACCGACCGCTTCGCTGAAAAAAGCCGAGCCGCTTTTCAGCGTGATCGCGGCGAACCAGGGCGCGACGATCAGCAGCGCGAGCAGGATCGCGCGCCAGTCCGCGACAGGCCTCAGCCACGCCGCCGACCGCTCCCGCAGGCTGAGCGCGACCGCCGCCAGCGCGAACAGACCGCCGACGACCGGGCCTTTCAAAAGAAAGGACACGCCGATCGCGATCCAGAACGCGAACGTCTCCCCGATCGTGATCGACGCGGTCCGGCGAAGCGTCCAGAGCCGCGCGAGAATCCCGAAGGCGACAACCGCCGTGGCGCACATGGCGGCGTCGGTCTTGGCGAGATGCGCCTCGACGCCGATCAAAATCGTCGCGCCGAACAGCAGCGCCGCGGCGAACGCCTCGCGCCGGGGCGCGAGCACCAAAGCCGCCCAGTAGCTCAGGATCACGGCGAAAAGGGCGCCCGCCAGGGACGGCAGGCGGTAGAGCCATATCTGATGGCGGGCGTCGGGAACGCCCAGCTTTTCGGCCGCGCTGACGACCGCCGCCTGAAGCCAGTAGATTCCGACGGGCTTCTTGAAACGCGCCTCGCCCTGAAAGCGGATATCGACGAAGTCGCCGGTCTCGAGCATCTGCTTCGTCGCCTGCGCAAAGCGCGGTTCGTCGCGATCCATCGGCTGCATCGCGAACAGACCCGGCGTGAAGGCCAGAAGCCCGAACAGCAGCAACAGCGCAGCGGCTCGCGCATGCGAACGGGCCGCGATCGTCAGAAACCGATCGGACGCCCGCAGAAGGGCCTGCATTCCCGGCTCTCCGGAATCAAGCGTCGGCGGGCTGAGGCCCGCGCGACAGAAGGAGCCAGTTGGCGCCGTCGGCAGGACTCGAACCTGCAACCTACGGATTCGAAGTCCGGTGCTCTATCCATTGAGCTACGACGGCAAGCTGACGCGCGCCTTCATAAAGCGGGAACGCCGAAAGGGAAACAGCCCTTGCCGCGAAGACGCGGACAAGGCCGCAATCGGGAACCGGCGTCGTCCGCGCGATCAGATCGCGGGGCGCGCTGTCGGACGGCGGCTCGGGACGCGCTGAACCACCACGGCGCGCGGCGCCGCGCCGCGCGGGCCGGCGGCGAAGCGGCTTGGGATGACGGTCTGCCGCGTCGTTTGCAGGCGGCGCATCTTGCTGATTTCCGCCCGCACGACCTCCGGCGTCACGCCCATCAGCGACGACGCGATGTCGACTTGCGATTCAAGATCGTCCGCCAAGCCTTCCGCGGCGGCGATCGCCTCCTGCACAGTCGGCGGCTCGTGACGAACCCGCCACACTCCGTGCTTGTTGCGCCAGGACCCCGTCATGGACATTCCGAATGTTCGACCTTCTGTGACTGTCATGATCACGGAATTTGTGCAGCGCAGCAAGGCATGTCAGCCATGCGGAGGCGCGACCTTTTCCCGCAACCCGCCCTATGTCGATCTGGCGCGCCGCAGCGCCCGTCGCCACAGCGCGCGGAGGCGGGACAGCGCGCCGATTCGTCCGTTTCGCCAGCCCGCCTCGGCGAGAATCCGCCTCATCCGCGCCTTGAGCGGCGCGACCTGATTCTCCGCCCAGCGGTGGGCGGCGACGAACAGAAGGTAGCCGCGGTTGAACCAGGGGATGGACAGCAGCTTGGCGCGGTTGGCCTCGAACACGAACGCGCACAGCGCAAGCCCGACGATGTCGGCGCTGACATAGACCAGAACGGCGGCAAACCAGCGCTCGGCAGCGAACAGCCAGACGGCCGCCGCTTTCATCAGTTCATGGAGGATGGCCGGAACCAGAAACACGACCAGCGTCGGATAAGGCGGCAGCCTCTCCATCAGACGCCGGATCGCGGCTTTCAGCGATTCAAGCGGGATCAGCGCGACGATCGCCGCCACAATCGGGTGGAGTTTGTCCCAAATCCAGGCGACGCCGAGAAACGCCACGGCGAGCGCTGTCCACAAAAACCGGCGCAGCCGCCTCATCGACCCGTTCCGGGACACAGGCGCGCGAACGACATCCTCCGCCTCATGGCGCCCGCCGCCCCGACGCGCGCAGGCACAGCGACGCCAACCGATCGACGCACAATCCGGCAAGAAGCCCAACCCCCGCCCCCATCGCCTTGACGGCGAAATCGATCAGCCGGCCATGGCGATCGGGAAGCATGTTCTGCGCGGCCTCGAGAAGCGCGGCGACGGCGATCGTCAGCAGCAAAATCCACAGCCAGCGCTGCGGACGCGCCAGCACGAACGCGCCGGACAGGGCCGCAAACGCCGCAAAACGCTCCAGATTCGCCGGCTCGCCGGTTTCCGGCCGCAGATTCAGGGGCGACAGCGTGGCGAAAGCGATCACGGCCAGGACAATGACGCCGGCGATCGCGGCGGCGGTGCGAAGAGGACTTGGCATCAGCGACGGACATGCTCCTTGGCGGCCGCGACGGTTGCGCCGCCTCCTAGGCCATCGCGAAAGCGTTGGCGATGGCCGGGACTGGCCTTCATTTTGCGACGAGAGATCGGCTGCAGCGTTCAGCGTTCTGAATCGATGCGGCCGCGTCCCAAAAGAGTCCGGCGGTCCGGCATTGTCCGCTGCCGGTTCTCCGGCTCTTCGGGACGCGTTACGATTGCCTGACAACTGGCCCCGGCGCTTCGGCGTCGGGGTTTTGTTTTGGAACGGCGAATTTCCTTGTCCTCGCTGAGCGAGCGTAACAACCCATGTCGCCGCCACGCAGCGGCCCGCGCCCGCCTCCGCCGAGCGATAACCGAAGACTCCAATCCGACTCGGCGACGGCGTCAGCCTGACAGGATCACAAAACTGCGCAGGGTCCGAGGGCGACATGGTTGAGCGGGCGGCTGATAGGTGTTTGCGCTTTTAGGCCAGCTCCAGAATTGCCTCTTTCGTCTCCTTACGGCGCAGATATCCTTCGTATTGAAGGTTCTCGGCGTAGGCGAGAAGCTTCGGGTCTATGATGGCGCAGCCTACGGCTTTCCGGATCTGTCGGATGGATTTTCTGACCGCGTCAAGAAAGACGCGGCTGGCGTTCTTCATCAAGCGCCAGCGTTCGACCGCCTGATCGGCTTGGGACGGCGCTTTGGCGATCGCCTCGCCGTATCCGCCGCCTCGATCTCCCCCATGAATCAGCGAAGGTCGGCGCAAACATCAGCGAGTCAGACCCAATATTGCAGGCCTAAACGCACGCTGACCATCACTCACACCACAAGCGCCACGTGAATCCTGACTATCGATCCGCCCCAGCGCGTTCCCCGATCCCGATTTTGACGAGGCGGACGACGTCCGAATGAATTTTTGCGCCTGACGATACACAACATCGAAGAATAGGTATGACATGATCGTCATCGCGCGATATTTAATATATTGATATATATAGCATTTTTTCTAATTTACTTCAGTCTTCGCTCTTTTTTGCGGAAATTTAGTATTTTGGGTTTGCTGCTGGCGCGTTCACTGCTAGGAGCTTGCGGCAATGAGCCCGGCTGCGGCGATGACGAATAAGGGAGGGCTGATTTGGATTTCTCGCTTTCGGACAAGCAACGGCTGTGGCGCGGTCGCGTGGTCGACTTCATGGACCGCCATGTATTCCCGACCGTACCGGTTTATGACCGGCAACTCGCCGAATTCGGATCAGATCGCTGGCAGGTTGTGCCGGTTCTCGAAGAACTAAAACGCAAAGCGAAAGCCGAAGGCCTGTGGAATCTGTTCCTTGCGCCATCGGCGGAGCATGACGACGGCGACTTCAGGGGCGCGGGCCTCACAAATCTCGAATATGCGCTTTGCTCCGAAGCCATGGGCCGCCTTCAGTGGGGATCGGAGGTGTTCAACTGCTCCGCTCCGGACACCGGCAATATGGAAGTGCTGCATCGCTACGGTTCGGCTGAACAGAAAGCGCGATGGCTCAAGCCATTGATGGCGGGCGAAATTCGATCCGCATTTCTGATGACCGAGCCGGGAGTCGCCTCCTCCGACGCGACCAACATCGAAACGTCGATCGTGCGGGACGGCGATGAGTATGTGATCAACGGGCGCAAATGGTGGTCGTCCGGCATGGGCGACCCGCGCTGCAAGGTCGCCATCGTGATGGGCAAGACCGACCCATCGGCGCCGCGTCATCGTCAGCAATCCCAGATTCTCGTGCCGACCGACGCGAAAGGCGTGACCGTGAAGCGCATGCTTCCGGTGTTCGGTTATGATGACGCGCCTCACGGACACGCCGAAGTGATGTTGAAGAATGTGCGCGTCCCCGTCGCCAACCTTGTGCTTGGCGAGGGCCGCGGTTTCGAGATTGCTCAGGGCAGACTCGGACCCGGGCGTATCCATCACTGCATGCGCACGATCGGCGTCGCCGAATTCGCGCTGGAGAAAATGATGAAGCGCCTCCACGCGCGCGTGGCGTTCGGCAAGAAAATCGCGGAGCACTCGATCTGGGATGAACGGATCGCAGCCGCGCGGCTGAATATCGAGATGACCCGCCTGCTCTGCCTGAAGGCGGCCGACATGATGGACAAGGTTGGCAACAAGCAGGCCCAGCTCGAAATCGCCATGATCAAGGTCGCTGCGCCGTCGATGGCGCTGCAGATCATCGATCACGCGATACAGGCTCATGGCGGCGCCGGCGTCACTGAAGATTTCGGACTCGCCCACGCCTATGCGATGATTCGCACGCTGCGCCTCGCCGACGGGCCCGACGAGGTTCATAACCGGGCCATCGCGAGAATGGAGGCGAAGCGTTACGCCAATCAGGCGCCAGCCAACTGAACGATCGCCTCATGAATCAGCGCGAGCAGCAATTGGTCGGCGCAAGGCAGGTCGACGCCCTCAACCGGCTCGATGAAGTGAAGCTGGGTCTTTGGCTGGAAGCGAACGTCGACGGCTATCAGGGGCCGGCCACGATCGCGCAGTTCAAAGGCGGTCAATCCAATCCGAGCTTCAGGATTGACGCTGGCGGCAAGGCCTATGTTCTTCGTCGCAAGCCGCCGGGCGTCCTGTTGCCGTCCGCCCACGCGGTCGATCGCGAATTCAGAGTCACGGCCGCATTGCACGCCGCGGGATTTCCCGTCGCGCGTCCGCTGGCGCTATGCGTCGATGACGCGGTGATCGGCTCGATGTTTTACGTAATGGAGATGGTCGAGGGGCGAATATTCTGGTCGCCTGCTCTGCCCGATATAACGCCGAGCCAACGGCGCGCGATTTACGAAGCCGAAATCGACACGCTGGCGCGCCTTCATGCGTTTGATCCGGCAGGTCTGGGCCTCAGCGATTTCGGCAGGCCAGGCAACTATTTTTCCCGGCAAACGGATCGCTGGACGCGCCAGTACCGCGCATCCGAAACGATGACGATCGAACCCATGAACAGGCTGATGGAGTGGCTGCCGACATCCATTCCATCGCAGAAGCGCACGTCGATCGTGCATGGCGACTTCCGCCTCGACAACATGATCTTCGACGGTCGGGCTCCCGGCGTGCGCGCCGTTCTGGATTGGGAGCTCTCCACGCTCGGCGACCCTCTCGCCGACCTCACCTACTTTCTGATCATTTGGGCTATGCCGGCCGGAGATCTCAACGGACTGGCAGGACTTGATCTGCTCTCGCTCGGCATCCCGACTCTGGATGAAGCGACGCAGCTTTATTGCGCGCGCGCGGGCGTCGAGTCCGTTCAGGATCTCGACTGGTGCTTCGCGTACAACCTCTTTCGGCTCGCGGCGATCGTGCAAGGCATCGCCGGACGGGTGCGCGACGGCACGGCGTCCAATGACAAAGCGGCGGAAGCGGGAAAACTGACCGGCGCTTTCGCCCAGCTCGCCTGGAAGCACGCGCTCAAAGCCGGGGCCTGAGGATTCGGCTTCGATCAGGCGATCGTCATCCCGCCGTCCACCACCACGGTCTGGCCGGTGACGTAGGATCCCGCCTGCGACGCAAGGAAAACGGCGGCGCCCGCGACTTCGTCGGGCGATCCAATTCGCCGGAGCGGCGCCGTCGAGGTGACTCGCTTCAGCGTCGCCTCATCCTCCCAGAGCGCTTTGGCGAAATCAGTTTTAATCAGACCCGGCGCGATGCAATTCACGCGGATGTTATGCGGGCCGAGTTCGACCGCCAGATTGCGCGCCAGTTGAAAATCGGCCGCCTTGGAAATGTTGTAAGCGCCGATCTCGGCGCTGCCCTTCATCCCGCCGATCGAGGAGATGATGATGATGACGCCGTCGCGGCGCGCGATCATTTGCGGCGCGACCATTTGCGCTAGCCAGTGATTGGAGAGGATGTTGTTATCAAGAGTCTTGCGGAACTTTTCATCACTGATCGTCGCCATGCCGCCGTAATGCGGATTGGACGCCGCATTGCAGACCAGAATATCCACGGCGCCGAAACGGTCCACCGTACTGGCGACGAGACTCTCGAGGTCGCTCTTCGATGAAATTGACGCCGGCACGGCGATGGCGGCGTCGCGACCCACGCTGGCGTTGATCTCCGCCGCGGCGTTTTGGCAGGGCTCCGCATTGCGCGATGAAATCACCACCTGCGCGCCATGCTCCGCCAGACGATGCGCGATCGCCTTGCCGATGCCCCGCGACGATCCGGTGATGATCGCAACTTTTCCTAAAACATCGAAAAGCCGCATGATCCCGCCTCCTTCCGTCTTCCATATTTCTCATTCCGATATAGCTAAAACTCCAATCAGTCAAAATTTTGCATTGTTTTTTCCGTCAGATGGGAGGTATGTGAACATACTATATAATCGAAAACGGACGCCGCAGCCGGGAGGCCTCATGCAGACGCAGCAGGAATTGTTCACGCTGACTGGAAAGATCGCCGTTGTGACAGGCGGCGGACGCGGCCTCGGGCGCATCGCGGCGGAGGCGTTGCTGCGCGCGGGCGCGCGCGTTCTTGTCGCCTCGCGCAAGAAAGCCGACTGCGTCGCGACTGCGGATGCTCTGGCGGGCCTTGGCGATATTGAAGGCCTCGAAGGCGACGTCAGCACCCAGGCGGGCGTATCGGCTCTCGTGGCGCAAATCCGTCAGCGCACGCCCGTCGTTGATATTCTTCTCAACAACGCCGGCGCCACGTGGGGCGCGTCTCTCGAATCCTTTCCATGGGACGCTTGGAGCAAGGTCATGTCGGTGAACGTCACGGGCGCATTCACGCTCACGCGCGATCTGCTGCCGGAATTGTCGGCGCGAGCGTCGCTGGCGGACCCGTCGCGCGTCATCAATGTCGGGTCGATCCTCGGGACGGCGCCGATCCCGGACGATTCCTATTCTTACGGCGCCTCAAAAGCTGCGCTGCATCACGTGACCCGCGTGCTGGCGGGAGAACTCGCCCCGCGCCATATCACCGTCAACGCCATCGCGCCCGGCCCTTTTGAAAGCAAGATGACGGCGTTTGCGCTCGGGAAAACGGATGTCAAAGACTCCATCGCCGCAAGCATTCCCTTGAAGCGAATCGGCGAACCGGACGATATCGCCGGCGCGCTTCTGTTTCTGGCGAGTCGCGCCGGGCGCTATGTAACCGGCTCGATCATGCCGCTCGATGGCGGCCTCAGCATCGACGCGCGCAGCAAACTGCTCACAACCCATCTGTGAACCGCGCGATGACATCCGACCGAACCCAACCGCTGGCGCCGGCCGCCTCACTCTCCCATCTCGCCGTCAACGTCAGCGATCTTGCACGCGCGCGGGCGTTCTACGAGGCGGTGCTGGGATTTAAGGTGTTTCTCGACAAAAGCGACGACCCGAAACTGCCGCGCATTTTCGGACGCATCAGCAACGCCGCCGTTGAACTCATTCTGGTGAAAGATCCTGCTCCGGACGCGCCGCCGCGTCCCCGGCAATTGGGACTCGCAGGAATGGTTTTCCGCGTGCAGGATCTGGATGGAATCTGCGAACGTCTGTTCACCTCCGGCATCGTGAAAGTCCAGCATCCGAAGATGTTCGAAGGAGCGAAGGTGCTTTATGTGGCCGACCCGGATGGCAGCTTCTTTGAACTCATAGAATTTCCCGGCGACATACAGACGCCGGACGAAATGTGGTGAGACAGGCTCAACCTTAAAGGCTCGCCGCCGGCCTTCCGGCCACATTCGCGCAAGCCTCAGCCCCTCACCGCGACCCGTCATTCAGCAGCCAACATCGCGCGAGATGCTTTTCATCGCCGGTTTGGGGCGGCGCATCGCGACCGCACCGCTCGACCGCGACGGGGCATCGAGGGTGGAAGCGGCAGCCCTTCGGCGGCGCGAAAGGCGACGGAATCTCTCCTTCGATCGGCCGGTAGGCGCGACGCCCCGCCTTTATGCTGGGCGCCTGTTCAAGCAGCGCCTTCGTATATGGATGGCGAGGATTGGCGAACAGGTCCGCAGCGGGCGCCTGCTCCACAATCTGTCCCAGATACATCACTGCGACCCTGTCGCAGAGATGGCGCACGACGCCGAGGTCGTGGCTGATGAAAAGCATCGTGAGGTTTCGGTTGCGGCTCAGGTCAAGCAGTAAATTGATGATCTGCGCCTGAATGGAGACGTCGAGCGCGGCGACGGGCTCATCGCAAATGAGGAAGTCGGGCGACACCGACAGCGCGCGGGCGATCCCGATCCGTTGTCGCTGGCCACCGGAAAACTGATGAGGAAGTCGGAACGCTGCGTCAGCGGAAAGGCCGACTTCGGCCAGAAGCGAAACCGCGAAATCGGTTCGCTGCCGGCGCGCGATGACGCCATGATAGATGGCGCCTTCGGTGATAATGTCCATCACGCGTTGGCGCGGATTGAGAGAGGCCATTGGATTCTGGAAGACCATCTGCAGCCTGAGCAGAGCCGCCGGCGTCAATGAGCCGTCATCAAGTGGTATATCGTCAAAAATCACCCGCCCCGAAGTCGCCGGCAGAAGGCGCGCGGCGATCCGCCCCAGCGTTGACTTGCCGCAGCCGCTCTCGCCGACCAAACCGAAGATAGAACCCCGCGCAATGTTGAGGCTGACATTGTCGACGGCGGTCACAAACTGAGGGCCGGCGCCGACGCCCAGACGATGCAGCAGAGATTCGAAGGCGCCCGGACGCATCTCAAACCGCCGCGTGACCTGCTCGATGCGCATGAAAGAAGCGACTTGCTCTGACATCCCTCGTGTATTTTTCATCTCAGAGGCGCAAGAAGCCATCCGCAACAACCTCAAGCCGGGAAATGACAGCGGACCGAATATTCGGGCCCGCCAAGACTCGGCGGATTGGTCTCGCATATCGTCGCCGCCTTCGCGCATCGCGGCGCAAACGCGCAACCTGGCGGCAGTCTAAATGGCGACGGCGGGCCGCCCGGAATCTGCGAGAGACGTCCTCCCGGCGGCGCGTCGCCGGGAATCGAGTTGATGAGGCCGATCGTATAAGGATGCCGCGGCCGATCGAGCACTTCTTTTACGGACCCAATTTCAACGATCCGACCAGCGTACATAACGGCGACGCGATCGCAGAGGCCAGCCACCACGCTGAGGTCATGCGTGATCCAGACAAGCGCGGCGTCATTTTGTCGAACAAGCGTCTGCACCAAGTTCAGGATCTGCGACTGGATCGTCACATCCAGAGCGGTCGTCGGCTCATCGGCGATGATCACGTCGGGGCCGCAGGCGAGCGCGATCGCAATGCAGACGCGTTGCCGCATCCCGCCTGAGAGTTCATGCGGATAACTTGACAGCCTCAGGCGCGGAGCCGGAATGCCAACGCGCTCAAGCGCGCCTTCAGCGATCGTCATCGCCTCCTCGCGGCCGACGTTGCGATGGGCCCGAAGCACGTCGAAGAACTGGCGCCCGATGGTCAGAACCGGATTGAGCGTGGTCATCGGATCCTGAAAGATCATCGAAACGGATCGGCCGCGATGACGCCGCATCTCGCTTTCATCGATCTTCGTGAGATCGAGGCCATTCAGGCGAATGGCGCCGCTTTCTATTCTGCCGGGCGGATCGATGAGGCCGAGAATGGAGAGCCCCGTGACGGACTTTCCAGAGCCGCTCTCTCCAACAACCCCGAGGATCTCGCCGCGGCGCAGCTGAAAGTTGACGCCGTTGACCGGGCGCGCCACTCCGGCCTTGAGCTCGAACACGGTGCTGAGATTGTCCACCTCAAGCACGACATCGCCAATCGCCGCGCTCGTCATTTCGCCAGCGCCGGATTCAGCATGTCGCGAAGCCTGTCAGCGACGAGGTTGATCGAAAGCACCAGCGCGAGCAGCGCGAAGCCCGGACAAAGCGAAATCCAGTAGTTTCCCCCCAACAAATACTGGTAACCGTTGGCGATGAGCAAACCGAGGGAGGGTCTGGTTTCGGGCAAACCGATGCCCAGAAAACTCAGCGTCGCCTCCAGCGTGATCGCGTGAGAAATCTGAACCGTGCCGACCACGAAGACCGGCGGAAGACAGTTTGGCAGCAAATGCCGCGTCAGAATCCGCCAATGGCCAAGACGCATGCCCTTCGCGGCTTCGACATATTCGCGTTCGCGCTCAACGAGCGCGGAAGCGCGGACGGTTCGCGCGTAATAAGCCCATTGCACCGCGACCAGGGCGATAACAGTCTTGTCGACGCCCCGGCCGAGCAACGCAAGCAACACAAGCGCGACAAGAATCGGAGGGAAACTCATCTGCAGGTCGACGAGCCTCATCAGGGCGGCGTCCGCCCGCCCGCCGATATAGGCGGCCGCCAATCCAAGGATAAGGCCTATGGAGAGCGCGACGACGACGCTGCTTATTCCGACGATCAGGGAGATGCGAAGTCCATACAGAATGGCGCTCAACAGGTCTCGACCCATTCCATCCGTGCCGAGCCAGTGGATATAGCCCTCGGCGCTTTCTGTTCCGGGAGGCAGCCGGGAATCCAGGATGGACAGCTTGGCGAGATCATAAGGATTCTGCGGCGAGATGACCGGAGCGAAAACCGCGCCGACCACCAGAACAAGGAGCGCCGCGAGACTGACGACAGCGGTCGGACTCGCGCCGAATTCCAGCGCGAACTCGCGGATCGCCGCAAACCGAAGACGCCATGTGTGTTCGATCGGCGCCGACGGCCTTGCCGCAATCACGCTCATCGCCTGTTCTCCCCGAGGCGGACCCGCGGATCCGCCGCAGCGTACAGGAGATCGACGACGAGATTGATCACAACGAACAGGATGACGACGACAAGGAGGTAGGCGACGATCACGGGGCGATCGAGATTATTGATGGAGTCGATGATCAGTTTTCCCATGCCTGGCCAATTGAAGATGGATTCGGTCACCACCGCAAAGGCGATCACCGAACCGAATTCGATGCCGATCACCGTGATGATGGGGATCGTGATGTTCCTGAGGATATGGCTGAACAGGATGCGCGCTGGCGGAACTCCCATGGCCCGTGCGAAACGCACATAGTCCTGCGGCGCGGCTTCGCGGACGCCGGCCCGCGTGAGCCGCGTCAAGAGAGAGATTTTGAACAGCGCGAGGTTGAGCGCCGGCAGAAACAGGTGACTGAGGCCATCGAGCGTCAGGAGACTGGTCTCTATGCCGAGCACCGACACGGTGCTCCCGCGACCGAAGACGGGGAACCACGAGAGAAGCACGCCGAAAACGAGGATAAGGACGAGACCAACCCAGAACGTCGGGAGTGAAAAACCGAGGATCGATCCTGCCATGATGGCCCGCGAATACCAGGCGTGAGGCTTGCGTCCAGCGACAAGGCCGAGAGGAACGCCGATGAAGACGGCGAGCATCATCGCCGTAAGCGCAAGCTCCATTGTCGCCGGCAGCCGCTGCATGATCAACTGGATGGCCGGAATGTTGAAGACAAACGAGTTGCCGAAATTGCCTGTGGCCGCCGACTTCAGGAACAGGAGATATTGGCGGTACAGCGGTTGATCGAGACCTAGAGTGCGGGTCACGGCGTCACGCGTGGCCTGTGTCGCCTCGCCCGGCACGAGCAGTTCGACGGGATCGCCGATCGCATAGACAGCAACGAAAACGATGAGCGACATGGCGAGGACCACCATCGCTCCTTGAACAATCCGCTGTAGAAATAACCCGATCATGCCGCTGTCCTTGCGCGCCGGAGGCGCAGCGCCGATGGATCTTGATGACCGGAATGAATGGTTATCGTCGCCTGGCGACGCGGACTTCGCTCCCCTTCGGGCGCTCCGGTTTGCGGGTTGACGTCAAAATGGGGGAAATTGCTGGCCGCAATGTCAAGCCGGATGCGATGTCCTGCACGAATGACCGCGGCGACCGGCGTCGCTTTTACGACAACGCGGTCGCGTTCATTCTCCGGCATAGGCTGGGGATCGATGAAAGAGTTCCGATATCGCAGTCGCAGGATTCCATCACTGAGATTGAGCGCGGGACCGCCGTCCGGATAGCAATCCATCAGCTTGATCGTGATGTCTGCGTCCGGCGCATCGATCGAGACCCGGAGGTCGACCTCCACTTCCCCGCAAAGATGCAGATCCTCAGTGAGCGGCGCGCTTAGCAGAACGAAGATGTCATCGCGCGCGGTCCGAGTTTCCGAAGCGCTTTCGATCAGCGGAAAAACACGCGACTGGTCATACATTCCGCCCGGCATAAGCGGTTTTCCTGAATTGATGCCGCCGCCCAGCGTCGGAACGGGATTATCAGGATCGCTGACGAAGCTCCTGCTCCAGTCTCGGCCGGGCGGACTCTCGGCGAGTCCTTCCGGCGCAAGCCACAACGCCCATGGCTCCGAGTTCTGGGGCGGCCATTGGTCGGTGGCGCGCCAGACGCCGCTATGCTCGATCGAGCCGTCGTCGGCGCGACGTCCCGCGCCGCCTCCCATCTCGAAATAGCGCACCCTTGGAAAGGAAGGCGGCTTTCCGGCCAGCGCTTCCGCGATGAAGCTGAGGCGGATGTCAAGCATCGTTCCACCGAGCCCCTGTTCTGGAAGGGCGGCCTCGCCGAAATCGACTTCGCCCGCGATCGGCGTCCATTTCTCGGCATGGCACCATGGACCGATCACCAGCGCGGCCGCAGAGTCGCCGTCGGCCTGTCTTGCGCTGAAATTGTCGAGCGCCGAGACGAGCGACGTGTCATGCCAGCTTGTGATGAAGAGCGTTGGAATTCCCTCCATGCTCCGGCGGCCGGGATCGACATAGAGCCCGGGTCGTCTCCAGAACGGCCCATCGACGCCATGTCGCCAGAAGGCTGAGAGATTGCGCTGGTGATCCGGCGCAAGCGCCAAGGGAGTGCTTCCCTCGACCCAGGGACCACGCTTCAGCCATGTCTCGACGGATTCGCTCTCGATGTCGTCGGCGTCGGCCTGTCTGCCGGCGGCGACCAGCTCGCGCACGGCCTCGCGATACGCCCATGTCGCCTGCTTCTGATCAAAGGCGCCGCCCTGGCGGACGCCGCTTCTGAACGCGTTCGAGAAGCCGCCGCAATCCGGAACCATGGCGGCGGGCTTCTTTTCGCTGACGTCCGCCAGCGATATCTGACAGGCTGCGAGATAGGAATGGCCGACGAGGCACACGCGCCCATCGCACCATGTCTGCGCGAGCAACCACGCGATGGAGTCGGCGCCGTCAGCCGGCTCCTGAACATATTTGGCGAAAACGCCTTCGGAGCTCCCCGTTCCGCGACAGTCCTGCACCACATAGACGAAGCCCGCGCCGACATAGCGCGCGGCAAGCATGGCGCGGGACGGCGGTTCGGCGGCGCCGAACACGCGCTCAGACTGATCACAGACGCGCCTGCCGTACGGCGTCCTCTCAAGAATAACCGGCCGCGGCGCATTATCGGGACCGTAGATATCCGCAACAAGCGCGACGCCGTCCCGCATCGGCATCGTCACGCCGCGCCGCACGGCCACGGCGTGATCAGTCGATTCTTGCGTCGTCACCGCGCCCTGCTGAGGCTGAGCGCCATCGTGGCCTGATCCTGGCGCGCCTCATAGACAAACCCTTTGCGCGCGGCCCAGACATTGAGCTGATAGTGCAACGGTATCACCGCGTCCTCGCCATAGGCGATAGCCGCAGCCTGACGCGCGAATGTCGCAGCATCATCCAGGTTCGCCGCTCCCAGCGCGAGCTTGGTCAGTCGATCGACTTCAGGGTTCGAATAGCGACCGCGATTGGACGGGCCGTATCCTTCCTCCTTGTTGAAAGTCATCAGGACGCCGCGCAAGCTCAGCCATGCCGTTCCCTGCGGCGAACCGAAAGCGATGAAGAAGATCGAAAACTCCTGAGCGCTCGCCTTCGCGAAAAAGACGTTCGACGGCATCGTCTCGACCGATGTGGCGATGCCGATCCGCTCGAACATCTGAGCCGCAGCCTGCGTGATCTGCGCGTCCGCGACGTAGCGATTGCTCGGACCGTGCAGGGTCATTTTGAACCCGTCCGGATAGCCTGCTTCGGCCAGCAGCTTTTTCGCAGCCGCGGGATCGTAACCGGTCGGCTTGATATCAGGGTTGAAGCCGATCATCGACGGACTCGCAAGCTGTCCAGCGGGTTCGCCGAGACCGAACAACAGACGGCTCACGATCGCCTTGCGATCGATCGCCAGCGACAATGCGCGGCGAACCTTGGGGTTCAGCAACGGGTTCGGAATTTTCGCGCCATTCTTGGCTGTGATGAACGGCGTCTCGGCGCGGTTCGTGTCCATGTGGATATAAGCCGCGAAAACATCGTTGATCTTGAACAGCTCGACCTTCGGATCGGACAGAAGCCGTTGATAATTATCCGGCGGCACGGCTTCGATAAGATCGACGTCGCCGGAAAGAAGAGCGGCGACCCGGCTGGCGTCGTTCGGCATCGCCAGCACATCGACGGACGCGAAATCGGACTTCTTGCCCCAATAATTATCGTTGCGGACAAGGGCCAGCTTTCCGCCCGGCTGCCAGGAGACAAACTTGAACGGTCCGGTTCCAATCGTGGCCTTGCCGGAATTGTAGTCGGCGGTCGCGGCCCCCTTCCCCGCATGCTGCGAGATGATCGGAATATCGGCAAGGTCGAGAAGAAGCTGGGCGGACTCTGTATTGGTCGAGATTCGGACTGTCAGATCGTCAACCTTCTCCGCCTTCGCAATATCTGAAAGAAAGGTGGTGAAAGGAGCAGGGCTGTTCGGCACGTCGCCTGCGCGCTTAAAAGTGAAAAGCACATCGTCAGCGGTGAATGGGACGCCGTCGTGCCATTTGACGCCAGGTCGGAGCTTGAATTCCCACAGCCTGTCGCCAATTTTTTTCCAGCTTTCCGCGAGTCCCGGCTGAAGACGGAGATCCTTGTCGCGCTCGATCAAAAGATCAAACACATTCAGAACCGTCGCCTTGCTGGTTCCGATATAAGAGAAGTGCGGATCCATGGATTGCGTTTCGGTGCGAACGCCGATCCGCGCGTCCGCCGCATAAGCGGCGACAGGCGTCATGACAGTTGCGGCCGCGAAACCGGCCGCCTTGAGAATTTTTATCCACCTCTGCATGATACGCCCTCCCGTGTGTTCTTCTTGCTTGCTCCGATCAGGAAGCGGTCGATCGCGCAGCCGTCTCGAAACGCATTTTTCCCGCTCGCACATGGGCCTCGCCGAGGCGTCGGGCGCTTGCCTCATCGCCCATGGCGATCGCCTCGATGATTTCGTTATGCTCGCGGTTGGATTGCGCCATGTCAGGATGGCGCGAGAGCGAGACCTGCCGAAACAGATGCATCTCCTTCACAAGTCCATCGATCATGGCCTGCAGACGCGGACTCGACGCCATGCGGACGAGTTGATCGTGGAAGCGAAGATTGAGCGTATAATACAGCGCCGGATCAGATTTGGCCGCGTCGGACATCTCCGCGTGGAGGCCGCGTAGCGCAGAAACCCCGCCTTCATCGCGCTCGCGCGCCGCGAGTTCGCAGGCGTGGCCGGTCAGAACGGCGCGAAGATCATAAATCTCCAGCAGGCCGGCGCGACTGACCTCTCGAACGAACGCTCCCTTGTTCGCGACGAACTCGACCAATCCCTGGCTGGCCAGCAAACGCGCGGCCTCACGAATGGGGCCGCGACTGACGCCAAGCTCCTTGGCCAGGACCGCCTCGTTGATTCGCTCTCCCGCGGGCAGCTGGCCGCTGAGAATGAACCGCTCGATTCTGTCGGCGACCAGGCTCGACAGGGTGCTGTTCCGCCGAAGCGCCAGAAGATCCTGTTCCTCCGCTGCCATGCCCTCTCCCAAAGAAAAGCTTGCGTTACTGTCCGCGAACAACAATAAACTGTCAACAGTTAATTCGGAGATGCGCGTTTATGTCCGCCCGCCCTGCTCATGCCCAAGCCGCCCGGGATTCGTCAGATCCGGTAACCATCCAGGCGGCGGCTTTTGTCGCCGCCGCGCGCGCCGACAGCCTCCCCGTCGCGTTGTTCGAGATGGCGACGCGCTGCATCGCCGATACGACGGGGCTGTATATCGCCGGCCTCCTCGAACCCTCGACCAGGATCGTCATTCAGATGGCCGCCGAGGATGGCGGGCGCGGCGACGCGCTGCTTCTGGGATGCGGCGAGACCAGGACGCCCGCTCATGTCGCGGCGCGAGCGCTCGGCATCGCCGCTCACGCCCATGATTTCGACGACACCCAGGTCAGTCGTGATCCAGCCCACGTCTATGGGCTCTTGACGCACCCATCGGCAGCGCCGCTGTCCGCCGCAATCGTCATGGCCGATACGCTGGGCGACGTGTCCGCCGCGGATTTCCTGACAGCGTTTTGCGTTGGTTTCGAAGTGTCGTGCAAGATTTCCGAATGGCTCAAGCCGGACCACTATCTTCGCGGTCATCACTCCTCCGGGACGGTCGCAACATTCGGGGCCGCCGCCGCGACATCGTATTTGTTGGGCCTTGATCAGGAGCGAATCGGCCACGCCCTCGGCCTCGCCGCCAGCATGGCGGCGGGTATCCGCTGCAATTTCGGCACCATGACCAAGCCGTGGCATGTCGGCCGCGCTGCGGAAAACGGCGTGCTCGCCGCAAGAATGGCGGCGCGAGGGTTCACCGCCGACCCGCAGGCCCTCGACGGGCGCTGGGGCTTCGCCAGCGTGCTCGCCGGCGGCTTCTCATCCGAGAAACTCTCCCAGGGCTTTGGCCGAACCTGGTCGATGCTGGAGCCCGGCGTGAGCATCAAGCCGTATCCCAGCGGCATTCTCACGCATCAATCCATGGACATGGTGCGCAAGCTGATCATCGAACGCGACATCAAGCCGGAGGCGATCGAACGGATCGACTTCTACGCCGGTGACAACATCTTGAACCCTATCCGCTATGGCGCCGCCAGGAACGCGCTGGAGGCGAAATTCTCGATGTGCGCGCTGCTCTCGATGCTTGCGCTCTATCGCAACGCCGGGCTCAACGAGTTCGACGACCACATCATCGCGTCGCCGTCCTTCCAGGCCATGCAGCACAAGGTTCACGTGCACCGCGATGAGCACATAAACTCCCTTGGCTTTGATATCATTCGCTCGCGCGTCGAGATCAGCGCATCCTCCGGCGAGCGCCATGTCGCGGAAGCCGATCCGCGCTACCGAGGCGGGCCTGATTTTCCCATGTCTCGCGCGGACATCGAAGAAAAATTCCGCAACTGCGCGGCGAAGGCCCCCGCCGAACTCGCCGACAGCCTGCTCGCTTCGATCTGGGGCCTCCCGGAAGCAAAATCTATTTCACTCTTCCTCGACCTGCTGCGGCAGGCCCCAATGCCTGATCGTTGACAGGCGACGAAGAAGCGGGGCGGCAAGCTCATCCGCCCCGTCGAGCCGCGGCAGACAAAAAAGTGATCGCGGCAAAACTGTCGGCCGCCAACCTTGAATCGGGTTGCGGCGCGCGTCCCGCTTTTTGAGCGCGCCTGTCATGCGCTTTCTGTGATGGTTTTGCGGCGATGGGCGGCTTCTTCTTCAGCCGGTCGCCGAATTTAACGCGCCGCAGCCTCCGTCCAGAACCTGCTTACCGGCGTCTTCCCAAGGTCCTTACACGCCGTATGGGCGTCAATGAAGAAACGGGCCGGTTCATCGAACCACAGCATTCCAGCGCGCTTGATCTCGCGTCTGTCAAAGCTGCAACAATATCCCCATTCAAGACGCTTGCGCGCCTCGCGCGCGTCGTGAGCGCCGACCGCGATCTCAGCGGCTCTCGCCGCCTCCGAGATAGGCCGCGATCAGCTTGGGATCGTGAATCAGCGAGTCCGCCAATCCCTCCTGAACGATTTCGCCGGTTTCCAGAACATAGCCGTAGTCGGCCGTTTCCAGCGCGGCGCGGGCGTTCTGCTCCACCAGCAGCACCGAGACGCCAAGCGCGCGCAGCGATGCGATCGTGCGGAAGATCTCGCGCACGATGAGCGGGGCGAGACCGAGACTTGGCTCATCGAGGATCAGCAGCTTCGGCTTGGCCATTAGAGCCCGGCCGAGGGCCAGCATCTGGCGTTCGCCGCCGGACAGCGTGCCCGCGGCCTGACGCCTGCGCTCCCGCAATCGCGGGAAACGCTCGTAGACCTGCGCCAACGCGGCGTCGACGCCGGAGCGATCCTTCAGGCTGTAGGAGCCCAGGATGAGATTGTCGGCGACGGAGAGGTCGGAGAACAGTTCGCGCTTTTCCGGCACGAGGCAGATGCCGCGCTCGACGCGGTCCTCGACATCGAGCCCCGCGAGACTCGCGCCCTCGAAGGTCACCTCCCCCGTCAATGGAAGAAGCCCCATCGTCGCGAGCATCATCGTCGTCTTGCCGGCGCCGTTGGGCCCGATCACCGAGACGATCTGGCCGGCCTCGACGTCCAGCGACACGCCGCGCACGGCCTCCACCTTGTCATAGGAAACGCTGACGTTGCGAAGCGACAGCAGCGCCATCAGACCGTGCTCCCGAGATAAGCTTCCTGGACCCGGGGGTCGTTGCGGATCGCCGCCGGATCGCCCTCGCAGAGCTTGACGCCGAAATCCATCACCACGATCCGGTCGACGAGATTCATCACAAATTCCATATCGTGCTCGACGAGCAGGATGGTGACGTGCTCGCGCCGCAGATTGGCCAGCAGTTCGGCGAGCTTCTGCTTCTCGTTGCGACGCAGGCCCGCCGCCGGCTCGTCGAGCACGAGCAGCAGCGGATCGGCGGCAAGGGCGCGAGCGATCTCAAGCAGTCGCTGATTGCCGAGCGGCAGGTTGCCTGCGAGCTCAAACGGATTGTCGCCAAGTCCGATGCGTTCGAGCTGCCGCATCGCCTCGGCGCGCGCGCGCGCCTCCTCCTGACGATCCAGCCGCAAGGCGCCGGAGAACAGGCCGGACCTGGTGCGCGGATAGGCGCCGAGCAGAACATTGTCGAGCAGCGTCATCCGCGGACGCAGCTTCACGTGCTGGAACGTGCGCGCGACTCCGGCGCGCGCGATCGTCGCCTGCGACAGCCGTTCGATGTTGCGGCCGGCGAAGACGATCGAACCGCCGTTGCAGCGCAGCGCGCCGGTCAGCAGGTTGAACATCGTGCTCTTGCCGGCGCCGTTGGGGCCGATCAGGCCGAGGATCTCGCCGGCGCGGACCTCGAAGCTCACCTTGTTGACGGCGACCAGCCCGCCGAAGCGGCGCTCCGCCTGCTCGACCTTCAGCAATATCTCGCCCGGCGCCGGCTGCTTGCGCAGCGGCAGCGCCGCGGCGGCTTCCGGCCGTTGCGGCTGCGTTCTCGGCAGGAAGCGCGTCAGGAACGGGACGATGCCCTGTCGCGCCCGCTGCAGAAAGAGAATGAAGATGCTGGCGAAGGCGACGATCTCGAGTTGGCCGGACGCGCCCTTGGCGATCAGCGGCAAGTAGTCCTGCACCGCGTTCTTCAGGAAGATGATCACCGCGGCGCCGACGATGCCGCCCAACAGGCTGGTCGCGCCGCCGATCATCGCCATCATCAGATATTCGATGCCGGCCAGCGGCTCGAACGGAGTCGGGCTGATGAAACGACTGAGATGGGCGTAGAACCAGCCCGAGAGCGCCGCCAGGAAGGCCGCGATGACGAAGGCGGTGAGATTCACCCAATAGGCGCTGACGCCGAGGCTCTCGACCAGCGTCTTGCCGCCGCGCATCGCCCGCATCGCCCGGCCGAGGCGCGAGTTCAGCAGGTTGTGCAGCAGGAACAGCACGACGATGACGGTCGCCCAGATCAGATAGTAGATCTGCCGGCCCTCGCTGAGCACATAGTTTCCGATGGCGATCGGCGGGATGTTGGAGAGGCCGTTGAATCCGCCGAGACCGTCGATATTGCCGAAGAGAAAGCCGATCGCCAGGCCCCAGGCGATGGTGCTGAGCGACAGAAAATGCCCTTGCAGCCGGAGCGTCACCAGGCCGAGAACCGCCGCGATCGCACAGGTCAGCACGATCGCCAGAAGAAGTCCGAGCCAGGGCGACTGGCCCTGAATGGCCGACACCCAACCGGTCGCATAAGCGGCGATGCCGACAAAGGCGGCCTGCCCGAACGAGATGATGCCGACGACGCCGGTCAGCAGCACGAGGCCGATGGCGACAAGGGAATAGATGCCGATATAGTTCAGCAAGGTGACGGAAAAGGGACTCACGAGAAACGGGGCCGCGGCAAGCGCGAGCACGGCCACGATCTTCACGGCCGCAAGCTGCGCGCGCGTCATTCCTCGACCTCTTCTTCGATATGCGGCGACGCGATCGAGCGCCAGATCAGGATCGGGATCAGCAGCGAGAACACGATGACCTCTTTCAGCGCGCTGCTTTCAAACGAGGCGAAGCTCTCCAGGACGCCGACAAAGACGGCGCCGATCGCCGTCCCCGGATAACTGGCGAGACCGCCGATGATCGCGCCGACGAAGGCCTTCAGGCCAAGGAGAAAGCCGGAGTCGTAGAAGATGGTGTTGACGGGCGCGACCAGGATGCCGGAGACGCCGGCCATCAGCGAGCCGACGAGATAGGCGATGGCGCCGGACCTCGCGGGACGGATGCCCATCAGGCGCGCACCGGTGCGGTTGACGGCCGTCGCGCGCAGCGCCTTGCCTGTCAAGGTGAAGCCGAAGAACAGATAGAGCAGCCCGCTGAAGACGATCGACGCGAGAACGATGAGAATCGTCTGTCCGCCGACATGAACTCCGAATATCTCGAACGCCGCGTTCGTCAGCGGCTGCGTCCGCACGCCCTCGGGCCCGAAGAACAGCAGACCGAGACCGACCAGCGCGAAATGCAGCGCCATGGAGACGATCAGGAGAAGCAGCACGCTCGCATCCGCGATCGGCCGAAACACGATCCGGTCGAGCAGCGGCGAGATCGGCATGACGAGCAGAAGCGCGAGCAGAATGCGCACCGGCATCGAAGGAGTCAGCGGCAGCGCGAGCCGCGCCAGCAGGACGATCAGCACGGGCAGCAGCAGATAGAAGACAAGCGCCTTCGGGATCTGCCGCGCCTTGCCTGCCCGCGCCAGCGACCAGACCTCGACGAGAGAGGCCAGAACCGCGAGGACCAGCACGAGTCCGACCGTTCCCGGAAGTTGTCCCGTCTCGAGGGCCGCAAGCGTGAGCGCGGTGAAGGCCGCGATATCCCCGAAGGGGATGAACATCACGCGCGTGACCGTGAAGATCAGGACCGTGCCAACGGCGACCAGAACATAGATGGCGCCGGTGGCGATTCCGTCGAGGGCGAGAATCGCCGCGATATCGCTCGTCATTCGATTTGTCTCTGCGCGGCGGCGATAACGCGCCTACGGCTTGTAGACCCAGAGTCCGTTCTTCAGCTCGACGATCACGAGACTGCGCTCGTCGACGCCATGCGTCTCGCCGGGCTTGAAGGTGTAGACCGCGTGGACGCCTGGAACCTCTTTCGTCGAGAGAAGCGCGTCGCGCAGCGCCGTCCGGAATTCGGGCGAGCCGGGCTGCGCTTTCTGCATGGCGCGCGGCGCGGCGTCGAGGAACACGAGCCAGGCGTCGAAGGAATATCCCGAGAAGCCGTCCGTGGTCGGCATTCCGTTCGCCTTCTGAAAAGCTTCACGGAACGCGGCTGACGGCTTCTTGGCGAAATGCCCGTCGGGCAGCTGATCGGCGACGATCACCGGACCCGTCGACACCTGGATGCCTTCGGCGGCTTTGCCGCCGACGCGCACGAAATCGGGATTGACCAGCGCCGTCGTGCCGTAGGTCGGCCCCTTGTAGCCGCGCTCCGCCAGCGCCAGCAACGGCAACGCGCCCTGGGTGGCCGATCCGCCGATCAGGACGCCGTCGGGCCGCGCAGCGATCAGCTTCAGGACCTGGCCGGTCACGGACGTGTCGGTGCGGGCGTAGCGCTCGTTGGTGACAACCTGAATGTCGCCGCGCGCCTCGGCCGCCTTGGCGCCGTTATAGACGAGATCGCCCCACGCGTCGGAGAACCCGATATAGGCGACCTTCTTGACGCCGTCGCGCTTCATGCGATCGGCGACGACCTTCACCAGCAGCGGCGCCGGCTGCGGAATCGCGATCGCCCACTGATCGGCGGGATTCGCCGTGGGCTGAATCGGCGAGACGGCGATGAACGGCACCTTGAGCTCGCTCGCAACGGCGGCCATCGCGATCGTCGAGGGGGCGGTCGCGGTGCCGATGAGCAGGTCGACCTTTTCCTCTTCCGCGAGCTTGCGCGCGTTGCGCGTGGCGGCTGACGGATCGGAGGCGTCGTCGAGCTGGATCAGCTTGATCTTCTGCCCGGCCACCTCGCCGCGATAAGCGAGAGCTGCGGCGATGCCACGCCCGTAAGGGATGCCGATCGAGGAGCCGGGTCCGCTCAGCGACGTGACGAATCCGATCGTGATGTCGGCGCGAGCCGCCGAGGCCATTGCGAGAAAGGCCGCGACTCCCAGCCCGACTGTTCTGAAGCTTGCCATTGGTCTCCACCTCCCCTTGTCGACACGGTGCTAGTAAATTTCGTGCAATCCTTGTTTCTGCGAATGGGGCGCGAAACCGCGCCGCTCCTGAAGCAAACGCGAGGCGCGCGCCGGCGCATAAAGCAGCGCGACGGCCTTCATCGCGACGCGCTTCGGAGCCGTCGAAGTCCACTCGATTCTGAGAACGGCGCCACGCCATTCAATCGCTTCGCGGCTCACGCGCCTTGCGCCGCGCCGTCCGTTATCGCGGGCCCTATCAAAGATCCCCTGACGCGCCATGGCCGCTGAGCCCGGCGCCGGGAGACTGTCCGCAGACAGGATAGGCATCGCCACGATCGCCTCCCCTCCTCGTCAGGCGCCTCGCCTCAAAGATGAGGGAGGCGGCGATTAATTAATGTCCTAAATATCTTTCGAAAATCCGTCAACCGTTACATCGACGCTTTTTGCGCGCGCTGTTCATGACGCGAGACGAAGACCACATGCGGGAAACAGGCCGAAATCTCTAAGCCTTGCGCAAGCGCAGCGAGTCGTTCGGCTGGCTGCGGCCTCCGCGCTTGACCGCAAATTTCTTCGTGCTTTAATTAACTTCGGCGCGGCCGACACCGTCCGCTCCCCTCGGGGATCTCGCGGCCCATGAAGATCTTCTGGCAAAGCTTCGTCGATGCTGGCCTCAATGCCCCCTATCTCGTCAAGCTGTCCTCCTATCTGAACGAAATTGCGGCCCCGGGCACAAGCGTCCATGTCGAGGGAATGTCGCCTCCCGACCGCGATTTCGGCCGCCTCAGCGAACTCCGTTGCGCGATCGCGGCGATCGACAATGGCCTCAAGGCCGAGGACGACGGATTCGACGCCTATGTCATGGGCCACTTCCAGGACCCGGGCCTCTATGAACTGCGCTCGGCGCTGCAGATTCCCGTCGTCGGCGCCGGCGAGGCGACCCTGCTCGCAGCCTCGCAACTCGGCCGTCGCCTCGGCCTCGTCACGATCGACAAGGTTTTTGCGACCTATCACTACGAACAGGCGGACCGTTACGGAATCGGCGGTCGCATTGGCGGCGTCGTCGGACTCGGTTGTCGGCCGGAGGATTTCGCGGCCGCGTTCGACGGCGACGAAGCCGCGCGGCGCAACATGCTGGCCGACTTCGCCGTCTGCGCGCAGCCCCTGATCGATGCGGGCTGCGACGTCCTGGTGCCCGCCGGCGTATTGCCCGGGCTGCTTCTCTGTTCGGAGCGCGATTTCAAGGTCGGCGATGCGCCGGTGATCAATTGCGCCGCGGTGGCGCTCAAATCGGCCGAGATGTGGATTCAGCTCCGGCGCATCAACGGAACGCAGCCGAGCCGCGGCCCGAGTTTCGCGCTCGCCAATCGGCGGGCGCGCGAGGATTTCAGCCGGCTGGCGCGCCAAGGCCGCGCCTTTTTCGATCAAGGAAAGGAATAGGAGACGCGATGACGATCTCTCCTGACAAGATTCTGTACGAGGCGGAAATGACCGCCTCCGGCGGCCGCGATGGACAGGCGACGAGTCCCGACGGGCGCTTCACCGTCTCGCTGTCGCTTCCCAAGGAGATCGGCGGTCCGGGCGGCGACGGGACCAATCCCGAACAGCTCTTCGCCGCCGGCTACGCCGCCTGCTTCCTCGGCGCGGTGAAGCTCGTCGCCCGCCAGCGCAAGGCGCCGGTGGCCGATAACGCGACGGTGACCGCCAAGGTCGGGATGGGACCGATCGCCAACGGCTATGCGCTGACCGTCGAGCTCAAGGTTTCGCTTCCGGGCGTCGAGCGGGCGCTGGCGCAGGAGATCGTCGAGGGCGCGCATCAGCGCTGCCCCTATTCCAATGCGACGCGCGGCAACGTCCCCGTCACGCTGACGGTCGTCTGAGATGAGCGAGGCAGCGAGGCTGCGCCGCCCCTATGACGGCGTGGTCGTCGCCGCGCCCGTGACGGTCCCTTATGAACGCTATTCGATCGAGAGCGCGCATTGGTGGATCGGCCGGGCTCTCAAGGCGCTTGTCGAGACCTCCGGCCTCGACAAGCGCGCCATCGACGGGCTCGCGATCTCGAGCTTCACGCTTCCGCCCGATACGGCGGTGGGGCTGACGCAACATTTCGGGCTGAGCGCGCGCTGGCTCGACACGATTCCGCTCGGCGGCGTCAGCGGAATCGCCGCTCTGCGCAAGGCGGCGCGCGCGGTGCAGGCGGGCGACGCCGATGTGGTCGCATGCATCGCCGGCGACACCAACCAGGTCGACACTTTTCGGCGCACGCTCGAGAATTTCTCGCGCTTCGCCCAGGACGCCGCCTATCCCTATGGCGCGGGCGGCGCCAACGCCAGCTTCGCGCTGATCGCCCGGCATTACATGAAGCGCTTCGGCGCCACGCGCGAGGATTTCGGCCGCATCGCCGTCTCGCAGCGCGCCAACGCCCTGCGCAATCCGCATGCGCTGATGAAAACTCCGCTCACGCTCGATCAGTACATGGCTGCGCGGCCGATCTCGGATCCGATCCATCTGTTCGACTGCGTGATGCCCTGCGCCGGCGCCGAGGCCTTCCTGGTCATGCGCGAGGACATCGCCGCCTCGCTGAAGCTGCCGGCGGCGCGCATCGCCGGGACGATCGAGCGCCACAACGCCTTCGCCGACGACGTCGTCCAGACCCGCGGCGGCTGGGCGATGGACGTCGCCGATCTCTACGCCATGGCGGCGCTGCGGCCCGACGGGATCGACGTGGTTCTCACCTATGACGATTACCCCTTCGTGGTGATGATGCAGTTCGAGGATCTCGGCTTCTGCGCCAAGGGCGAAGGGCCGCGCTTCGTGCGCGAGCGCGACCTGACCATCGGCGGCGATTTTCCGCACAACACCTCCGGCGGCCAGCTTTCGGTCGGACAGGCGGGCGCAGGCGGCGGCTATCTCGGTCTGACCGAGGCGCTGCGCCAGGTTCTGGGCCAGGCCGGCGCGACGCAGGTCGCGGGCGCGCGCGCGGCGCTGGCCTCCGGTTTCGGCATGATCAACTATGATCGCGGCTTGTCCTCCGGCGCCGCGATTCTCACGGGACCATCGGCATGACCGAGCCGCTTTCGCCGCCGCGCAAGCGCAGTCCGCTCAATCGCACGCGGCTTCCGTCGCAGCCGCCGGCGCCGCGCAGCAGAACCTCGCACGGATTGACGCGCGCTGCGGCTGAGGGCCGCTTCGCGCTGCAGCGCTGCGCAAACTGCGGCGAATACGCTTATCCGGCGCGCGACGCCTGCCCTTCGTGCCTGTCGAGCGACCTTCCTTTCGTCGACGCGCCGAGCGGCGGCGAGCTTGTTTCGGAAACGCTCGTGCGCGTCCCGGCCGACGTTTATTTCCGCGAGCGGGCGCCGTGGCGCATCGGCCTCGTCAAGCTCGACTGCGGCCCGGTGATGGTTTCCCATCTGCATAGCGATTGCATCGATGGAGAAAGGGTGCGGATGTCGCTTCAACTGGACAAGAGCGGGCAGGCGGTCGCCTTCGCCCGGCCGCAGCAGAACGCTCCGGCGATGCAGGATGACCGTCAGTGGCGGGAAATGACCGCCGATCCGAAATACCGCCGCGTGCTGGTGACCAACGGCCGCTCCGCCGTCGGGCTCGCGACAGTCGACGCTCTGCTCAAGGCCGGCGCGCGCACGGTCCATGTCGGCGTGCCGGAAAACTGGAAGCCGTTCCCGGAGGAGGAGCGGCTTCGCGCCCTGCCCGGCGTCAAGCTCGTCCCGCTCGATCTCGGCGACGAGCGTTCGGTCCGCGACGTCGCCGCCGACATCGCCGGAAAAACGGACATCCTCGTCAACACCGCCGAGTTCGTACGGCCGGGCGGGCTGATCGACCGTCAGGGCGCCAGCTTCTTTCAGATGGAGCTGGCCGAGACCTATATGGGCCTGGTGCATCTCGCCCAGAGCTTCGGTCCGGCGATGCGCATGCGCGGGGCCGACGGCGTCGACAGCGCCGCCGCATGGGTCAACGTCCTTTCCGTCTACGCGCTCGCGAACTGGACGCCGTTCGGCGCCCATTCGGCGGCGCAGGCGGGCTGCCTCTCATTGTCTCATTGCCTGCGCAGCGAATTGCACCCCGGCGGGGTCAAGGTGATGAACGTCTTTACCGGGCCGATCGACGGCGAGTGGTTCCAGACCCTGCCGCCGCCGAAGGTGGCGCCGCGGGCCGTCGCAGAGGCGATCGTCTCCGGCCTGCGATCGGGGCTGGAGGAGGTCTTCGTCGGAGACGTGGCGCAGGATGTCCGCCGGCGCCTCGCCGCCAGTCCGAAGGCGCTCGAACGCGAACTGAGCTGATCGACCTTTCCCGGAGTCTGGCCATGGCCGCTGTCGACCTAATGAGATTTTCCGCCGCGATCGCCGACGGCTCCGTGCGCGTCGTCGACCTCACCTTCACGCTGAGCCCGGATTTCCCGGTGATCGTGCTGCCGCCCGAATTCGGACAGGCCTCGCCGCTCAGGATCGAGCAGATCTCGCGCTATGACGCGGCCGGCCCCGCCTGGTACTGGAACAACATCACGCTGAGCGAACACACCGGCACGCATTTCGACGCGCCGATTCACTGGTTCACCGGCAAGGATCTGCCCAACAACACGGTCGACACCCTGCCCGCGCGCGACATGATCGCGCCGGCCTGCGTCATCGACTGCTCGGCGCAGGCCGCCGCCGACGCCGATTTCCTGCTCACGATCGACCATGTCGAGGCGTGGGAGGCCCGTCACGGCCGCATCCCGGCGCGCAACTGGGTGCTGCTGCGCACCGACTGGTCGAAGCGCAGCGGGCGCGACTACGCCAATCTCGGCGAAGGCGGACCGCATACGCCGGGACCGGACGCAGCCGTGATGCGCTGGCTGGTCGAGAAACGCGACATCCTCGGCTTCGGAACGGAGACCATCGGCACCGACGCCGGCCAGGCCGCGCATCTCGATCCGCCTTATCCGGCGCATCATTTCCTGCATGGCGGCGGGCGCTACGGGCTGCAATGCCTGCGCGATCTCGACCAGTTGCCGCCCACCGGCGCGGTCATCGTCGCGACGCCGCTCAAGATCGTCAACGGCTCCGGCAGTCCGGTGCGCGTGCTGGCCCTGGTCGGCGCAGGCGCCTGAACCGATCTGTGAGGCTGCGCGTCAATGCTTGCGCAGCTCCGCCTTGAGGGCGCGCAGGTCGATCGCCGCGCCTTCGCTCACGGCGCGGGCGGCGAGCTGCTTGATCTCGCCGCGGGCGAGCTTCTTCGTCGGCGACAAAGGCAGCTCGTCGACGAACGCAACGTAGGCGGGCAGCTTGTGATAGGCGATCAGCGCCGCGCTCTCGCGCACGATCCGCTCCGCAAGCGCGGCTTGCTCCGTCGCCGCATCTGACTCCGCGATGATGAAAGCGAAGACCTCCTCGCCGCGCAGCTCGTCCGGAACCGGCGTGACGGCGGTCGCCCGAACGTCTTTCTGCCTTTGCAGCACGGATTCCACTTCGAGCACGGCGATATTCTCGCCGCTGCGGCGTACGATGCTCTTCTTCCGGTCGAAGAAGTAAAGCAGATCATCGGCGCCGGCCTGAACGAAATCGCCGGTGTGGAACCAGTCTCCCTGCCAGGCCTCGTCGGTCGCGGCAGCGTCGTTGAGATAGCCGCTGAAGAAGCCCGCCCGCTTGTCCGCGCCGCGCGCACGGACAAGCAGCTCGCCGGCCTGCCCGCGCGCGACATCGTTCCCCCGCTCGTCGACGATGCGGTATTCCATGGTGTCGGCCGGCTGGCCGATGCAGCGCGCGCCAAAGCCGGGGGGAACCCGCGCCGTCGTCGTGGCCGCGGCGCCGCCGGTTTCGGTCATGGCCCAGGCGTCGACGATGCGGATATTGTACCGTTCCTCGAAGGCGGCGCGGTGACGCGCGTCGACGCCGGGCGCGAAGGCGAAGCGCGCCTTGTGGCGGCGATCGTCGGGACTCGGCGGCAATTGCAGCAGGATCGCCGGAATGACGCCGAGGCAGTGAACCACGGTCGCGCCGCTGTCGGCGACGCTCGCCCACCAGCGGCTGGCGTGAAAACGGTCGAGCGGAACGATCGCTCCGCCAAGCGCCATCATGCCGACCGCGCTGCACCCCAGGGCGTTCATGTGGAACATGGGCAGAGGCGTGAGATTGACCTCGCCCTCGGACAGGCTCGCGACGCCGCCCTGCGCGAGATACCATTGCGCGACCTGCAGGAAGTAGCGGTTCGACAGCATGCAGCCCTTCGGCTTGCCGGTGCTGCCGGAGGTGAAAAGCAGCGCGCACTCCGCTTCCAGCGCCGCGGCCTGTGCAACGACAGGCTTGCGGCAGTCGGGCGGCGCGGCGCCGAGCTCGATCGGCCGGAAGCGCGCGAATTCGGAAGCGCGCGCAAGCGAGGCGACGCGCTCGCCGACGCCGACCGCCAGATCGACATCGGCGAGCGAAAGCTGAAAAGCAAGCTCCTCCGGCCGCAGGTCCGGATTGATCGGCGTGATCGACACGCCGAGCGCATTGAGCGCGAGCCAGTGCGTGAAGAAATCGGGACGATTCTCGAGCAGCAGAGCGACCCGCGCGCCCCGGCCGTAACCCGCGCGCGCATAGGCCGCCCTGGCCTCCTCGACGTCCTGAGAGACCGCTCCATAGCTGAGGCGGAACCCATCGCGGGCGTAAGGCAGTTGAGCGCTCGCGGGAGCGATGAGAAAGGGCGACTCCGGCGCCTGTCGGACCGAGCCGACGAAAGCGTCATAAGGCGACGAGAAGCGACCGACCACGTCCATGAGCGTTCCCCGCTGGCGAAGCGCTTCCATCTATAAGGGCGCCTTGCGCGCAGAGCGATAGGCGCTTGCCAATTTACTTCAGGCATGAACTAAATTTGTGGGCGCTTTCGCGTCCGAGGGGTCGGCGCGTTCGCGAGACATGGGAGAATCGGATGAGCGATCTCGGCCGCACGCCCGGCGACACAGCCGACGCCGTGACGCGGTTCGCGCCGGCGGAGCGCACGCTGCCGACCCTTCTGCAGCGTCAGGCCGAGCGCTATGGCGACCGCCGGCTCCTCGTTTTCGGCGACGTCGTCTGGACCTTCGCCGAGACGGTGGAGATCGCGGCGGCGTCGGCGCGCACGCTCGCCGAGGCCGGCCTGCGCCATGGCGACCGCGTCGCCATACTCTGCTCGAACAGGCCGGAGTTTCTGCGCGTCTATCTCGGCTGCGCCTGGCTCGGCGCGATCGCGGCGCCGATCAACACCGCCCTGCGCGGCGGCCAGCTCGAACACGTGCTGCGCAACGCCGGCCCCTCGCTCCTCGTCATCGAAGACGCCTCCATCCCGGCGCTCGACACGATCGACCCGACGCTGCTGCCGGAAAAGGTCTGGATCGTGGGCGACGCGCCGCCGCAATCCCCGGCGCACTGGACCGGCCTGCCCGCGCTCGGCGAAGGAATGGCGCCAGGCCAGGTGCGGCCGGGCGACACCGTCGCCATTCTCTACACCTCCGGCACCACCGGGCCCGCGAAAGGCGTCTGCTGCCCTCAGGCGCAGATGTTCTGGTGGGGCGTCTATTCGGCGCGCGCACTCGGCATCCGCGAAGGCGAGACGCTGCTGACGACGCTGCCCCTGTTCCACACCAACGCGCTCAACGCCTTTTATCAGGCGATCCTCAACGGCTGCGTCTATGTGCTCGAGCCGAAATTTTCGGCCTCGGGCTTCTGGGAGTCGATCCGGCGCCACGAGGCGAATGTGGGATATCTGCTGGGCGCCATGGCGGCGATCCTGCTGGCGCAGCCTGAAAAGCCCACAGACAGGGAGCACAAGCTGCGCGTCGCGCTCGGCGGCGGCGTGCCGGCGCGATTCCACGACGTCTTCAGGACGCGCTTCAACGTGCCGCTGCTCGACGGCTACGGCTCCACCGAAACGAATTTCGCCTTCGCCAGCCCGATCCCCTCCGACCATCCAGGCAGCCTCGGCTATCTCGTTCACGGAATCGAGGCTCGCATCGTCGACGAGAATGACGCGCCCGTGCCCGACGGCGTGTCCGGCGAGCTGCTGCTGCGCCCGACGGAAGCCCACTCTTTCGCTTCCGGCTACTACAACATGCCGGAGAAGACGGTCGAAGCCTGGCGCAATCTCTGGTTTCATTCCGGCGACCGCGTCGTGCGGGAAAGCGACGGCCATTACCGCTTCATCGATCGGATCAAGGACACGATCCGCCGACGGGGCGAGAACGTGTCGTCATGGGAGGTCGAGCAGATCCTGCTGGCGCATCCCGCGATCGGCGCCTGCGCCGTCTATCCCCTCCCCTCGGAACTCGGCGAGGACGAGGTCGCCGTCGCAATCCAGCTCAGGCCCGGCGCGGCGCTGACGCCCGAGGAGGCGCTTCGCCATTGCGAAGGCAAGCTCGCCTATTTCGCGCTGCCGCGCTTCCTCACTTTCGTCGAAGCCCTGCCGCTGACCGAAAACGGCAAGATCAGCAAGCCGACGCTGCGCGCGGCCGGCGTGCGCGCCGAGACCTGGGATCGCGAAAAGTCGGGCTATCAGGTGAAGCGCTGACCAGCACGGAAAGCGCGCTCTCCGCGCGTGTCAGTCCCCGACTGCGGCTGGCGGCTCGGCGACGCCGCAACGCTCCCGATAGGCCTCGAACGCCGCGCGAAGATCGTCGGGCGCCGGGATGGTCTTGTGGTCGATCAGCGACGTCGTCACCGTGACGAAGCTGGCGCGCGCGCACTCGATCCCGTCTTTGAAGGCGTGCAGACGCAAGGTGATCGAGCTGCGCCCGATCGCCTCGATAATGACCGCAACCTTCAACGTGTCGCCCATCCGCGCCGGCTTCGCGAAATCGGCGGACACATGCGCATATCCCAATCCGGTGCGGCGCACGCCGATCAGTTCGTAGTAGGAAGCGCCGAGCGCCTGCCCGTACCAGTCTTCCAGCACGGTGTTGAACAGGTGGAAATACTGCGGCGTATAGACGATGCCGGCAGGATCGCAGTGGCCGAAACGGATCGCCACCGGGCTCCGCCAGGCCGCCGGCGGCAGGTCGCTCTCCCGCAGGAGGGTGAAGCGCGGCATCGGGCCTCACATGATTGTTAATGCATTAAGTAATTCATAGCGAGGAGAGGAGCCGGTGTCGAGCGCCAAACGTCGCGCCCTGCAAAATTGATGGTTCCGCCGTCCTTGTTTTTGGACGATACCAGCGGCGAACACGATCTGTCCGCGTCCACCGGACGCTAAAAAGGGTAATGCCTTGAGCATTGAGGACGATTTTGACGACCTTCGCGCCGGGGATCAGGACCACCGGGCCGAGGTGCGCCTGTGGCTCAGGCTGCTCGCCTGTTCGCGGCTGATCGAAGCCGATCTGCGCCGGCAATTCCGGGAGAATTTCAACTTCACCCTGCCGCGCTTCGACATTCTGGCGCAGCTCGACCGCGAGCCCGGCGGTCTCGTCCAGGGAGAATTGTCGAAGCGCCTGATGGTCTCGCAGGCCAATGTCACGCCGATCATCGAGCGCCTGATCGCCGACGGCTTCGTCACCCGCAGCGCCTCCAATCTGGACCGGCGCATCCAGATCATCTGCCTGACGGTCGAAGGCCGGCAGAAATTTCGTCGCATGGCCAAAAAGCACAATATCTGGCTGGCCGATGCGATGGCGGGAATTCCCGAAGAAGAGATCGAGGCTGTCGGCAAGAGGCTTGCGTCTTTCAAGCGCGCATTGATCGCCAACAGGAGCGATCAACCGCTTTAAAGCGCGCTTTCGCGGATCACGGATCGAAAGCGTGCTCAAGCGTCTTGAGCGCGCCTGCTAGCGCGTCGCCCTCTTCGTCGGCGAGCGCGGCGGCGCGCAGGCGGCGCAGCCAGCCGGCGCTGTCGGGCTTGCCGATGAGTCCCGGAGCCGCCGAGACGACGCGGTCGAACTTTGATTGGCCGCGCGCATGGGTGTCGGAATAACCTTTCACCAGCCGCCGGCAGGCGAGCACTTCGACCGCCAGCGGATAGTCCTGCCCGGCGACGCGCGTCGCCAGAGCGAGCCAGGCCTCGATATGCTCCCATTCGCGCATGTGCCGCAGCAGGCGCCGGCGGACAGGGCGCAGCGCCGCGACGAGGTTGAGCGAGACGAACCAGCCGATATGCGCCGTCTTCACGCGTCGGCCGCGATTGACCAGACGATCCAGCAGGCGGAACAGGCGCGGCTGGCGTTCGAGCCAGAGGCCGAGCCCCGCGGGCATCGCGCCGACGACCTCTTCCATGCGCGGATGCATGAACTCGGTCAGATAGACCAGTTGATCGGGACGCCGGCCAATCTCCTTGTCGACGCGCGCGAAGCGCGAGGCCCGCGTCTTGAGATCAGCCACCCGTATGACGTCGTCATAAGCCATCGCGACGGCGAGATATTTCGCGGCCGCATTGGTGAGCGCGTAGGAGGACGCCTCGCCTCCGCAGCGCTGGTCGAGCGCCAGCATAGCGCGCATGCGGTCGAGATATTCGCCGGCGTAGGCGACATCCTGATAATCCACCAGCCGCTTGACGCCGGCGAACAGCATCGGCCGGACGATCTCCGGGAATTCGCCATGGATTCGCGCCAGCAGGCGGTCGAGCGGCGGCGCGCCGACGCTTGTGGGCACAGGCGGCTGCGACGGTTCGGCGGCGGCGGCCGGGGCGGGCTCCGCCCGGCGCGATGCGCGATCGAACCCGGCGGCGAAGGCGCGCAGGCTTGGCTCGACGCCCTTGCCGCCGGCGCGGATCGCGGCCTCGAAGGTCTCGCGCGCGAAGGGCAGAACGCCGGCGCCGGCCAGCGCGCCGAACATCACGGCGGAGATCACGCTGCCATTGTCTTCCGCAAGCTTCTGCATGTCGAACTGGATCGCCCGGCGCGCCGCGAAATCGGAGGCCTCGAAGACCGGCTCGGACGGAGCGACGCCGTCGCCAGGCTTCTCCTTCTCGCTCACAGCCAGGCTGCGGTGGGTCGAGGCGATCAGCGTGGTCCGGTCCGGAGTCACGAGGCCGCGCAGCATGGCGCGCCCGGCCTCCATGAACTCCGCGGCCGCGACGACGTCGACGTCGCCCGGAGTCGGCATGAGCGAAAGAACCGGATGCCGGCCGTCGCGGGGAGGCAGCATCTCGACATAGTAGATCGTCGCGCCCGTGCGCTGCGCCACGCCCGGAACCGAGGTCGACTGGGCGACCCAGCCGGCATGCTCCGCCGCGGCGACGATCCAGTCGGTCAGGACGCCGCCGCCCTGCCCGCCCATGGCGAGCACAGCGATCGACAGGGGGCGATCGAGCGCGTCCCAGCCGGCGCGACTCATTGGCGTGATCGCATTCACGAGAATACCACCCGGCGCGCGTCGCGACGGCGCTGCAGATAGCCGATCACGGCGCCGCGCAGGCGCGCCAGCCAGCGGTCGAACCGCGTCGGATTGAAGACCATGTCGGCGCGGTAGAAGGAGGGGCACAGCACCGCCGCCTCGGCCACCTCGCCGCAATTGCCGCAGCCGACGCAATTGTTGTCGATCGCGGCGACGGGATCGTCGCGCAGCGGATCGTCGATATGTTTCACCGAGAGCGAGGGACAGCCTGACAGCCGCATGCAGGCGTGGTCGCCGGTGCAGACGTCCTCGTCGACGCCGAAGCGCTGCTTGACCGCCCGCTTGCCTTCCTTCACCGCCTTGTTGAACAGAGGCTTCACGCGCCGCTGCTTGTTGAGCATGCATTCGGACGACGCGATGATGATCTTGGGCCCCTCCTCCTTTGAGGTCAGGGCCGCCTTGAGCGTGTCGCGCATGCGGGCGACGTCATAGGTCCGGTCAATCTCGCGCACCCATTTCGCGCCAATGCCGCGCACCGCCCTCGCGATCGGGTTGTTGGTGGAGCGCCGCGCATTGCTGGCGCGCGAGGACATGATGTCCTGGCCGCCGGTCGCCGACGAGTAATAATTGTCGACCACCATGACGACCTGGTTCTGCTTGTTGAACACGGCGTTGCCGATGCCCGACGACAGGCCGTTGTGCCAGAATCCGCCATCGCCCATCACGGAGATCGCACGCTTGCCCGAGTCGACATTGAAGGCCGAGGCCGAGGCCGGACCCAGGCCATAGCCCATGGTCGTGCCGCCGAGGTTGAAGGGCGGCAAAATCGAGAAGAGATGGCAACCGATATCGGCCGAGATCTGGTGAGGCCCGAGTTCCTTCTCGACGAGCTTCATCGCCGCGAAGATCGGCCGCTCCGGGCAGCCGATGCAGAAGCCCGCCGGCCGCGGCGGCACGATCTCCGCCAGGCGGCTGACCGGCGCGGCGGAGACGATCTCGTCGGCGTTGGGCGCCGGCGGCCGGTTGCCGAGCAGATGCGGCGCGTTCTCGTCGAGAAACGCCCCTATCCCCCTGCTCAGGACCGCCGCCGTGTAATCGCCGCCCAGCGGCAGCACATCCTTGCCGCCGAGCTTCGCCCCAACCCCGCGCCGGCGCAGGACAGCGCCGATCGCCTGCTCGATATAGTCGGGATGCCCCTCCTCCACGACCAGAACGGCGCGCTTGTCGCGGCAGAAATCGGCGACCTCGTCATCGACCAGCGGATAGACGACGTTGAGGACGTAGAGCGGAATTCTGCTGTCGCCATAGGCGTCCGCCAATCCGAGATACTGCAGACCGCGCATCACCGAATTGTACATCCCGCCCTGCAGGACGATGCCGACCTCGCCCGCGTCCGGGCCGAAGAATTCGTTGAGCTTGCGGCGCTTGATGAAATCGACGGCGGCCGGCCAGCGCTGCTCCAGTTTCTGCTTGTCCTGCAGCATCGAGGCCGGCGGCAGCACGATGCGGTTGAGGTCGCGCTGCGGGTTTTCGAGAGCCTGACGGATCGTATAGGCCGGCCTGCGATTGTCCTTCGCGACGAACTGGCCGTGGACATGGCAGGCGCGGATGCGGACCTGCATCATGACCGGCGTGTTCGACGCTTCCGACAGTTCGAAGCCGTCCTCGACGGACTTGACGATGGATTCGAGATTGGGACGGGGATCGAGCAGCCAGATCTGCGACTTCATCGCGAAAGCATGGCTGCGCTCCTGCGGGATGGAGGAGCCTTCGCCGTAATCCTCGCCGAGGATGATGAGCGCGCCGCCGGTCACGCCGCTCGAAGCCAGGTTGGTCAGCGCGTCCGACGCGACGTTGGTGCCGGCCGTCGACTTCCAGGTGACGGCGCCGCGCAGCGGATACATCACCGACGCCGAGAGCGAGGCGGCGGCGGCGGCTTCGGAGGCGGAGGATTCGAAATGGACGCCGAACTCGTCGAGCACGTCTTTCGCGTCCGCGAGCACGTCCATCAGATGCGAGATCGGCGAGCCCTGATACCCGCCGACATAAGACACGCCCGACTGCAACAGCGCCTTCGTGATGGCGAGGATGCCTTCACCGCGGAAAATCTCGCCCTCGCCGAGGCGCAGATGCTCCACTTCACGCGCAAATGAGCGTTCCGCCATCGTTGTCTCCGCGCCTTCAAACGGCGACCGCCGTGGCGCTCGAAGCTGGCGCAAGGCGGACCGCATCGGTTCCGAGGCTTCTCAAATTACTTTAGGCATTAAGTAATTTGCGTCAAGCGCAGGCGGCGGCGGGCGCGCGGCGTCCGCGGGCCGGTCGTCGCCAGAATGCGCCGCCTCGAATATTTTCGTAAGAAACGATTTTCATCGAAAAAACTTGACAGTCAACAAGAATGTCGGGGATGGTCGCTCTCGCGCCGGCGGCTGCGCCGATCGGCTCGCGACCGCGAGCTTTCGCCGCCGCGGACGATTTGCCGGAGAGGCGCGCAAAAAGCTCGGCGAGGCAGACGTCGACGGACTTGAACATCAGCCAATGAAACAGGGGGATTTGATGCGTCACAAGACTTCCGCCGCCGCCGCGGCGCTCTCGCTCATGCTCGTCGCCGCACCCGCGCGCGCAGAGATCGTCGTGGGCTTCGTCACCGGCCTCAGCGGTCCGATCGCCTCCATCGGCATTCCCAACAGCAAGGGAATCGCGGCGGGGATGGCGTATAGAAGCGAAGTCGGCGGCGAGCCGATCCGCGTCATCCAGCTCGACGACGCCTCCGATCCCACCGCCGCGGTGCGCAATGCGCGCAAGCTCGTCGAACAGGAGAAGGTCGACTTCCTGATCGGGACCTCGGGCGCGCCGCAGACCGTCGCGATGGCCACGGTCGCCACCGAGCTCAAGGTGCCGATGATCGCGATCTCCCCGATCGCCGAGCCGGCCAAGGGCGACGGCGGTCCGTGGGTCGTGCAGATTCCGCACCCGCAGAAACTGCTGGCGCAGGGCATTGTCGCCGACATGAAGCGCCGCGACGTCAAAACCGTGGGCTTCATCGGCTTCAGCGACGCGCTTGGCGATTTGATGTATGACTCCCTGATCACCGCCGCGCAGGAAGCCGGCGTCAAGGTCGTCAACAACGAGCGCTACGCCCGAACCGACACCTCCGTCATGCCTCAGGTGTTGAAAACGATCGCGGCCAGGCCGGACGCGATCGTGCTCGGCGGGACGGCGACGCCTGGCGCGCTGCCGGCGCTCGCCCTCAGCGAGCGCGGATACAAGGGCGTGATCTACGGCAACAACGGCATGATCAGCACGGATTTCCTGCGCGTCGCCGGCAAGGCGGCGGAAGGACTCATCTGTCCGACAGGCCCTGTCGCTGTCGCGGAGCAATTGCCCGACACCAATCCGATCAAGCAGGTCGCGCTCGCCTATCGCGCGGCCTACGAGAAAGCCAATGGCGGCAAGCCGACCGACGGCTTCTCGGCTTACGCCTTCGACGGCTGGGTCGTCTTCACGGACGCGGCGCGACGCGCGCTTGAAAGCGGCGCTAAGCCAGGCTCCCCCGCCTTCAAGGAAGCGCTGCGTCAGGCGCTGATGTCCACCAAGGAAGTCGTTGGCGCGCACGCGGTCTACAACTTCACGCCAAAGAGCAGCTTCGGCGTCGACGACCGTTCGCGCGTCCTGGTGAAGATCGAGCAGGGCGGCTGGAAGCTGCTGCCCTGAACGCAGGACAGGCGCGGGCCGCTACTTGGCGGCCCCGCTTTGCATGGCCGCCTCGGTGAGGGTGGAGGTCCTGCGGTAATGCGCGGCCAACAACGCCACGGCCTCGTCGCTGCGGCGCGCGAGCGCGGCCTCCATGATCTCCCGGTGTTCGAACGCAACATCGCGGCTTGCGGCGGGAATCTGGCCCGCAAGCGTCGGCAAGCGATAGCGCTGGGTTTCGACGTAGAGTTGATTGGACAGGTCGATCAGACGCCGCGACCGGCATTGCGCGATCAGCGCGCGGTGGAAGTCCTGGTGGCGCGTCTCCAATGCGATCAGTTCATCGGCGCCGAGAGCGCCGGCGGCGCGCCGGCGCACCTGCAGATCCAGCGCATGGAGAGCGGCGACGATGCCAGCCTCCCAATCGTCGTCGCCGCGGGTGATCGAGCGGCGCAGCGCTTCGCACTCGATGAGGATTCGCGTCTCGGTCGCGTCCCACATTTCTTCGATCGAGACCGGCGCGACTGAAAAGCCGCGCAGCGGCGCGGTCACGACGAGGCGTTCGCTCTGGAGCCGGTTCAGCGCCTCGCGCAGCGGCGAGAAGCTCAAGCCGTAGCGCTGCCGCAGCAACTCCAGCCGCAAGGGCTGGTTTGGCGCGAAGACCCCCGTCACGATATCCTGGCGCAGGCGCCGATAGGCCGCTTCGGCGAGCGTCGCGGCCCCTCCCTGCGGATCCTGCGCCTCGTCATCGGCCCGCTGCGCCCCGTTTCGCCCTACGCGCACCTGAATCTCACCGTTTCGCGACATCTGGAATGGCTCTACACGAGAAGAAGGCTCGCCGCAAAATCATCTTTCTTTCGAAAATATATCGTGCCATATAAAGTCGCCTTGATCCGAAAGGAAGCTCGCATGTCCAATCCCCGAGAGAACCATCGCGAGGACGTCGCCGGTCGCGCCAATGTCGAAGACACGCCGGAGCTGCTCGCATATTATGATCAGCTCGAGCGCCTCGAAGCCGGCGCGCTCTGGACCGTCGCCAACAAGATCGAGCCCTGGCAGCCGAAATCGAAATCCGAGCCGGTCCTGTGGCGTTACAAGGACCTGCGCGAGCACGTGCTGCGCTCCGTCGATCTCGTCACGCCGGAAAAGGCGGGGCGGCGGGTGATCTATCTCAACAATCCGGGCCGCAGGGACGTCTCCGCCGCGGTGGGTTGGCTCTATTCCGGCCTGCAGGTGATGAACCCGGGAGAAGTCGCCTCCGCCCACGCCCATTCGGCCTCGGCGCTGCGCTTCATCATGGAAGGCTCCGGCGCCTACACCATCGTCGACGGCCACAAGATGACGCTTGGCGCCAACGATTTTGTACTGACGCCGAACGGCACCTGGCATGAGCATGGCGTCTCCGCCGACGGCAGCCCCTGCCTCTGGCAGGACGGGCTCGACATTCCGCTGGTCAACACGCTGGAAGCGAATTTCTACGCGGTCCATGAGGACATGCAGCAATCCGTCGGCTATCCCGTCGACGATGCGACGGGAACATGGGGCAATCCGGGTTTGCGGCCCTACGGCGCGCAATGGGACAAGCCTTATTCGCCGCTGCTGAAATACGAATGGGCGCCGACCTACGAGTCGCTTCAGCGCTACGCCAAGGTCACCGACGGCTCGGCCTATGACGGCGTGCTGATGAACTACGTCAACCCGGCGACCGGCGGTCCGGTGATGCAGACCATCGGCGCCTCGATGCAGATGCTTCGCCCCGGCGAGCGTACCAAGGCGCACCGGCATACCGGCAGCTTCATCTACCAGGCCGCCAAGGGCAAAGGCTACTCCATCATCAACGGCAAACGCTTCAATTGGCAGGAACGCGATATCTTCTGCGTTCCAGCCTGGGCCTGGCACGAACACGCCAACGCCTCCGAGCGTGAGGACGCCGTGCTGTTCTGCTTCAACGACATGCCGGTGATGAACGCGCTCGGCCTCTATCGCGAGGAAGCGTTCGGCGACAATGGCGGACAGCAGCCCGTCGCGGCCTGAGGAACTTCAATCATGCGTCTCGTGACCTATCGCAGCGCCATCGACGCTGCGGCCCGTCTTGGCGTGATCGAAAACGACCTTGTGGTCGATGTCGAGAAGATCGCTGTGAAGACGGGGCTGGCGCTGCCGGCGACCATGCTCGATTTCATCGATCTCGGGCCGCCTGCGGTCGCGGGGCTGCGCTCCGTGCTCGAAGACCAGCGGAAACACTGGCCTGCGGGCAGCGCGATCCCTCTCTCCAATGTCAGGCTCCTCGCGCCGATCCCGCGGCCGCGCAAGAATATCTTCGGCATCGGCCTCAACTATGTCGAGCATGTCGCGGAATCGGCGCGCACGCTCGACACGTCGAAGGAGCTGCCCAAGCAGCCCGTCATCTTCTCGAAGCCGCCGACCAGCGTCATCGGGCCCGGCGAGGCGATCGAGCACAACAAAAAGATCACGCAGCAACTCGATTGGGAAGTCGAGCTCGCCGTGATCATGGGACGAACGGCGCGCCGCGTCACGGAAGACGAAGCCCTGTCTTACGTCTTCGGATACAGCGTGCTGATCGACATCAGCGCGCGCGACAACCGCCGCGCCGGCCAATGGATCTATTCGAAGGGTCAGGACACCTTTGCGCCGTTCGGCCCGTGCATCGTCACGGCCGACGACATTCCGAACCCGCATGACCTTGATCTCTGGCTTACCGTCAATGGCGAGACGAAGCAGAAGTCGAACACCCGCTTCATGCTGTTCAAGATCCCGACGCTGATCGCCGACATCAGCGCGGCCATCACGCTGGAGGCCGGGGACATCATCGCGTCCGGAACGCCCGACGGCGTCGGCGCAGGCCGCACTCCCCAGGAGTGGCTCTGGCCCGGAGACGTCGTCGAAGCCGGCGTCGAGACGATCGGGACGATCCGCCATCCGGTCGTCGCGGCCTAGACGGCGACGGGGCGGACCAACGATGCGGCGTCCAACTTGATAAACAACCAGCGATACTCTCCGAAGACGAAAGCCTTCGCCCCCGTTTATGACGCGGATTTCTATTCCGACGATTTTATTCGGCACCCCTGGCCGCACTACGCCGCGATGCGGGAGCTCGGTCCCGTCGTCTGGTTGCCGCAGCACGACAATTACGCCTTGACCAGACATGCCGAAGTCGCTGCGGCGCTTCGCAATCCCGCCGTCTTCATCAGCGGCGACGGCGTTGCGGCCGACGTCAAGGCCAACGAGATCACGCGCGGCAATTCGGCGGCGTCGGATGGCGGGCGTCACGCCGCCATCCGGTCGGCGACCGCCCCGCCACTGCTGCCCGGCGCGCTGGAGGGCATCCGCGAGCAGGTGGAAGTCGCCGCAATTGATTTGATCGATCGGCTGGCGCGTCTTCCGTCCTTCGACGTCATGACCGAGCTTGCGCCGCACCTGCCGCTGACGATCGTGCGCGACATGGTCGGGCTGCCGGACTTCGGTCGTCAGAACATGTTACGGTGGGCGAACGCGACCTTCGATCTGCTCGGCGTGCAGAATGAGCGCGGCCGCGCGGCCATCGAGGTGTTTCTGGAGCAGCGAAAGTTCGCGCAGACCCAGGCCCGCCCGGAAGTCCTGAAGCCCGGGAGCTGGACCTATCGCCTGTTCATGCTCGTGGAGCAAGGCTTACTCGCGCCGGAACTCGCGCCGGTCGCGATGCGCGACTATCTCAATCCAAGTCTGGACACGACAATTTCGGCGACCGGACAGCTGATCTATCAACTTGGCGCCAACCCCGATCAATGGGAGTTGCTGCAAGCGAAGCCGGAGCTCGCTCGCAACGCGGCCAATGAAGCGGTTCGCATGGCTTCGCCTGTGCGGAGCTTCTGCCGCCATACATCGACCGACGTCACCGTCGGGGACGTGACCATCCCGGAAAAAGCGCGCGTCATGATGCTGTTCGCATCCGCCAATCGCGATGACCGGGTTTTCGAGCAGCCGGACAAGTTCGACATCACCCGCTCTCCGCGTCATCACCTCGGCTTCGGCAGCGGCGTCCATATGTGCGTCGGCCAGCACCTCGCGCAGCTCGAGATGATCGCGCTTCTCGAAGCCATGATCCCGCAGGTGAAAGCCATCGAGGTCGGCGTTCCGGAAGTCGCGCTCAACAACACCATACACTCTTTCGCCAAATTGCCCGCCGCGTTTGTTGCTGCTCAGAAGCCCGCCGCGCAGCAGCGCAACCGCCGCCCTCCCGCCGCCGCTGCGCCGGACCTGCTGAAAGGGCGGATCGGAGCGCTGACCAGGCTCGCGCAGGACGTGATCGGCATCGAGATTGAATCCGCCAACGGCGAAGCGTTGCCGGCCTGGACCCCTGGCGCCCATATCGACGTGCATGTCCACGACGGCCTGATTCGCCAATATTCTCTTACCGGCTCCGCCAGCGACGATCGCTATCGCATCGCCGTCCTGCTTGCGCCGGACTCCAAAGGCGGATCGCGCGCAATCCATGCGAGCTTCCATCCGGGCAAGCTCGTCAGCCTGTCGCGGCCCCGAAACCACTTCCCGCTGCATGAGGACGCCGAAAACCATATGCTGTTTTCGGGCGGCATCGGCATGACGCCAATTCTTGCGATGGCGTGGCGACTGCATGAACTCGGCCGTCCATTTTCGTGGCGCCTGTCCGCGCACAGCCGAAAGCGCCTGGCGTGGGGAGATGAGATCGATGCCCTTCCTTTCCGCGACTCGATCCAGCTCCATCTTCACGAGGACGGACCCGAGCGGCGTCTCGACGCGCTTGGCGCGCTGCGAGGCGTCTCGCCTTCCACGCACGTCTATGTCTGCGGGCCGCATCCCTACATGGACCATGTGACGTCCGCGGCCGAGAAGTCAGGACTTCCACAAGACCATATCCACCGCGAGCACTTTGGGGCCGAGATCGACGTCAACGGCAGTCCCTTCACGGTCGTGGCGGCGCGCTCAGGCAAGCGGATCGACGTCGCGTGCGACGAGACCGTTCTCGCCGCGCTCACGCGCGCAGGCTTCGACATTCCGACGTCGTGCAAGACAGGCGTATGCGGGACCTGTCTGACGCGCGTCCTCAAAGGCAAGCCGCACCACCGCGACATGGTGCTCACCGCAACGGAAAAAGCGCAGGGCGACCGGATCGCGGTCTGCTGTTCGCGGTCGCAAACAGCCCAACTTGTGCTCGACCTTTGAGACCGGTGGAGGAGCAGCCATGAGACAGGTCATGAACGCGCCCACCGTCTCGGCGAGCGTGCAAACGAAATCCGGGAAGAGTCCCTCGATCGCTCTTCCCGCCAACTGACCCTAGGAAACGACCATGCTCGATCTGCCGCGATTCAAAGCAGCCGCCGTGCAAGCGGCTCCCATATTTCTGAACACCGACGCCACGGTGGACAAGGTGTGCGCGCTCATCGCGGAAGCGGCGGGCAACGGCGCGCGCCTCGTGGCGTTTCCGGAGGTGTTCGTCTCGGCCTATCCCTACTGGAGCTGGGTGATGAACCCCGTCGAGGGGAGTCCGTGGTTCGAGAAGCTGGCGCGATCCGCCATCGAGATTCCGGGACCCGAGATCAGCAAAATCGCGGACGCGGCCGCGCGTTACAAAATCAATGTCGTCGTCGGCGTGAACGAGCGTAACCGCCGCGGCGTCGGCACGATCTACAACACCCTCGTCACCATCTCCGACGAAGGGCGCATTCTCGGACGTCACCGCAAGCTGGTGCCCACCTGGGCCGAGAAGCTGACCTGGGCGCCCGGAGACGCATCGGCGCTGCGGGTGCATGACACGAGCATCGGGCCTCTCGGGGCGCTGGCTTGCGGCGAGAACACCAACACACTCGCCCGCTTCGCGCTGCTCGCCCAGGGCGAACTGGTGCATGTGGCGAACTACATCGCCCTGCCCGTGGCGCCCGCCGACTACGACATGGCCGAAGCGATCAAGGTGCGGGCCGCCGCCCACAGCTTCGAAGGCAAGGTCTTCACCATCGTCTCGTGCTCGACGATCTCCGCAGAAATCATCGAGGCGCTGTCCGCCTCGCATCCGCCTTCGCGCGAATTGCTGTCGCGTCGCAACAGCGCCTTCTCCGGCATCCTCGGGCCGGACGGCCGCCTGATCGGCGAGCCGCTCATCGACGTCGAAGGCATCGTCTACGCCGATATCGATCTCTCGCGCTGCATCCAGCCGCGACAGATGCACGACATCGTCGGCCACTATAACCGGTTCGATATTTTCGATCTGCGCGTCAATCGCAGGCCTTTGCAAAGCGCCCGCTTCGATGACGGCGCAGAGCCCGTCGTCGGCTTCGAACCCGCGTCCGAAACCTTTCCGGAAAACGAGAAATGAGCGGCTCCCGCCTCTATCGCATCGGCCAGATCGTCCCGTCCTCCAATACGACCATGGAGACGGAAATCCCGGCTATCCTGCGGGCGCGGGAAAACAGCGAGCCCGAGCGCTTCACCTTTCATTCCTCCCGCATGCGGATGAAGAAGGTCACCAAGGAAGAGCTCGCCGCGATGGACGGGGACAGCGATCGCTGCGCGCTCGAGCTGTCCGACGCGCGCGTCGACGTGCTCGGCTACGCCTGCCTCGTGGCGATCATGAGCATGGGTCGCGGATATCATCGCGTCTCCGAGGAACGGCTGCACGGCCGCACCGCGGAGAACGGCGCTCCGGCTCCGGTCGTCACCAGCGCCGGCGCGCTCGTCGAAGGCCTCCAGGCGGTCGGCGCGAAAAAAATCTCGATCCTCGCCCCCTATATGAAGCCGCTGACGCAGCTCGTGATCGATTACATCGAGAATGAGGGCTTCGAGGTCGTCGACAGCATTTCCCTCGAGATCGCTGACAATGTCGAGGTCGGCCGGCAGGATCCGCTGGCGCCGGCCGAGATCACAAAGCGCCTCAAGACCGCCGGCGTGGACGCCATCATCGCATCAGCCTGCGTCCAGATGCCGTCGCTCCCGTCCATCCAGCCGATCGAAGATCGCGTCGGATTGCCGGTCATCTCCTCCTCGGTGGCGACCACCTACGTGATGCTCAAGCGGCTGGGACTCAGCACGGCGGTTCCGGGCTTCGGCTCTCTTCTTTCCGGCGCCTATTGAGCACGACGAAAAGTCTTTGCTACGGAGCTGGTTTCTATTCCGCAGCAGAAAAGGCACCGAACTCTTCAGGCGTTTGCTGAGCCGTCGATAACCTCACGCACTGCGCCGAACAATTCTGATCGCGCGTCCGCGAGATCGAGGATCACATCGAAGTGATTGCGCTGCGGCGCCTCTAAAAGCCTCGCGCTGTTGCCCGCTTTCAGCCAGGCCTCGTAGAAGTCCAGCGACTGCTTCTTGAAGCCGGCCGCCTCGCTGTCGGCATAGGCGACGACCAGCGGACATGTCGTCGCGTGGATCTCACGGATCGGGCTCAGCGCGCGCGCGGAACGGTCATCGAGCTTCAGCCATTCGTTGGCGAAGCATTGAGAGACCGGCGCCAGATCGAACAGCCCGCTGACCGGAAAGGCGCCTTTCACGACGTCGGACGGCAGATCGAACGCCGCGCGCCAATCGCCCGTGACCGTGGCGGCCGCGAGATGGCCCCCGGCGGAGCTTCCGCCGACGGTGATGCGCTTGGGATCGACGCCGTATGCGGCGCCATGGCGATAGCACCAGGCGACCGCCTGGCGGCACTGCCGGACGATCTCTTCAAGGGTGGCGCCCGGAATCAACGTATAGTCGGGAACGACCGTGACGATCCCATGCTCGGCCATGGCTTTGGCCATGAACGCCGAATTCTCTTTCGAATTTGCACGCCAGTATCCGCCGTGCAGGAAGATGAAAGCGGGGCGCGCATCGGCGCCCGCGCCGAAAATATCGAGACGGTTCGGACTGTCGGGATCATAGGCGACGTCGCGCCGCGACGGCCGCGAACGGGTCGCCGCCGCCGACATCTCGTCATATTGACGAATGACGCGCTCAAAGACGTCGGGGGACACGGAGCCCCGCGCGTCGTACCACCGATCAAGCTCGCTCTGGTCCAAGCTCATCTCTCACATCCTTCGTGCGGGCTCTGCGGCCGTGCGACGAGCAGCGCTCCGCTCCAGACGCTCCTCAAACGCCGATATAGCGGCGCGCGAGCTCTCCGTTGGCCGCCAATTCGCTGCTCGAACCGGACCAGACGGTGCGGCCCTTCTCGATGATGAAATGGCGATCGGCGATGCGCCGCAGCGCCTTCAGGTTCTTGTCGATCAGCAGGATCGCGAGTTTCTGACTGCGCAGCCGTTCAAGCCGCGCCCAGATCTCGTCGCGAACCACCGGCGCCAGGCCCTCCGTCGCCTCGTCCAGAATCAGGAGCAAAGGGTTGGTCATCAAGGCGCGGCCGATCGCCAGCATCTGCTGCTCGCCGCCTGACAGCGTTCCCGCGATCTGCCGATCGCGCTCGCGCAGGCGCGGAAAGAGCTCGTAAGCCCGCTCCAGCGTCCAGGGATCATCCCGATGCATCCGATTGGCCGCGGTGGCGACGAGATTTTCGCGCACCGTCAGCGTCGGGAACACTTGCCTGCCTTCCGGCACGAGTCCGATGCCGCGGCGCGCGATGTTTTCCGGCGTGCGGCCGGTCACGTCATCGCCGAGGAAACGCACGCTGCCCCCGCGCGGCCTGAGAAGACCCATGATGGAGCGGATCGTCGTCGTCTTGCCCATGCCGTTGCGGCCGAGCAGCGTGACGACCTCGCCTTCGCCAACGCTCAATCCGATGTCGAAAAGAACCTGGCTGCCGCCATAGGCGGCTTGGAGCCCGCTGATGCTCAGCACGCTTCGTCCCCCTCGCCCAGATAGGCCGTCCGCACCTCTGCGTTGCTGCGAATATCGTCCACGGTTCCCGTTGCGATGATGCGCCCATAGACGAGAACGGAAATCCTGTCGGCGAGCTGAAACACGGCGTCCATGTCGTGTTCGACGAGCAGCATGGCGATGCTTCCCTTGAGCTTTCCAAGAGCGGCGATCATCGCTTCGCTTTCCGCCGGCCCCAGCCCCGCCATCGGCTCGTCGAGCAGCAGCAGTTTCGGTTCGCTCGCCAGCGCCATGGCGAGTTCGAGCTGTTTCTGCTCGCCATGCGAAAGCTCCGCGACAACGACCCCCGCGCGCTCCCCGAGCCCGGCGTCGAGAAGAAGCCGCAAGGCGGCGTCGTTGAGCGATCGATCCCGGCGGGCGTCGCGCCAGAAGCGGAAGCTGTGGCCGCGATGCGCCTGCACCGCCATCGCGACATTCTCGAGAACGGTGAACTCGCGTAGCAACTGGGTGATCTGAAAGGTGCGCGACAGCCCGCTGCGCACGCGCTCGGGCGTCGGCGACGATGTTATCGGCTGACCGCCGAACAGGATCGCGCCCGCATCGGGCCGCAACTCCCCGAACAGCTGCGCGATCAGCGTCGTCTTTCCTGCGCCGTTCGGTCCGATTAGCGCATGCGTCTCGCCCGGCAGCACGGTCAACGCGACATCCTGCGTCGCCAGCACGCCGCCGAAGCGTTTGACAAGATTGCTGACCTCGAGAACCGGCGCGTTCATCGCGACTTCCCCGCGAGCTGCATGTAAAGCCCGCGCAGACCGCCATGGGTGAACAGCACCACCACGAGAAGAATGAGGCCGACGCCGAGCTGCCAGTCCTCGGTCCATGACGACAGCCACGACTCCAGAAGGACAAGGAGCGCGGCGCCGACAAAGGGACCCGCAAGCGTGCCGACGCCGCCCAGGATGATCATGATCATCAGCTCGCCTGATCCGGTCCATGCCAGCATGTCCGGGCTGACATAGCGCATGAAGGTCGCCATCAGCGCGCCCGCGAGGCCGACGCCCATGCCCGAGATGACGAACGCCACGAGCCTGTAGCGATAAGCGGGCACGCCCATCGCCGCCATGCGCCGCTCGCTTTGGCGCAGTCCGATCAGCGCTCGCCCGAAACGGGAATGCACGATGCGCCAGTAGAGAAACGCCACAGCGCCCGCCGCGATCAGCACGATATAATACATCGTGTTGCGGTCGCGCAGATTGAGATCAAGAAAGACGCCCGGACTGCGAATGGACATGCCGTCGCTGCCGCCATAGACCTTCAGCGAAACGAACAGGAAGAAGACCATCTGCGCGAAGGCCAGCGTGATCATGATGAACTGAACGCCGCTCGTGCGAAGCGAAAGCGCGCCGATGATGGCGGCGGCGACGCCGCTGACGACGATCGCGAGCAGCAACACGACCAGAAACTGGTTGGTCGGCGGAAAGACGCCAAGCACCAGCCCGCCGGACTGGCTGGCCTGAGCGATGATCCCGACGGTGTAGCCGCCAATTCCGAAAAACGCGGCGTGGCCGAAGCTGACCAGTCCGCCATATCCCAGAACCAGATTGAGGCTCGCCGCCGCGATGCCGAAGATCAGCATGCGCGTCGCAAGCGACGTGAAGGCCTGGTTGCCGGAAACCTCCGCCAGAGACGGCAACGCAAGCAGCCCCGCCGCAACGACCGCGATCGCAACGATCCGCCGCCCCTTCCCCTGCGCTTCGACAATCGGCGCGCTGAGCTCAACCGTGCGCAATGAACAATCCTCCCGGCCGGATCAGCAGCACGATGGCCATCAGCACATAGATGCCCATGGACGACAATCCGGCGCCAAGAGCGTCCGCGTCCGGACCGATGACGATCTGGCGGAAGAGGCCCGGCAGATAGGCCTGCATCAGCGTGTCGACGACGCCGATCAGCAGGCTGGCGAAAAAGGCGCCGCGGATCGAGCCGACGCCGCCGACGACCACGACGACGAAGGTGGTGATCAGAATCTGCTCGCCCATGCCGACCTGAACGGCGAGAACGGGACCGGCCATGAAGCCGGCGAGCCCCGCGAGGAGAGCGCCCAGACCAAAGACCGCCGTGTAGAGCAGGCGGATGTCCACGCCGAGCGCGCGCACCATTTCGCGGTTGGTCGCTCCGGCGCGCACGAGCATGCCGAGACGGGTTTTGTGAATGATCACATAGAGGCCGAAAGCCACCAGGAGCCCGACGCCGATGATCGCCATCCGATAGAGCGGATAGAACAGGCCCGGCAGGACTTCGACCGACCCGTCAAGGATCGCGGGCGTCGTCGCATAGAGCGGCGGGCGGCCGAAAATCAGCGTCACAAGCTGATTGAAGATCAGGATCAGCGCGAATGTCGCGAGCACCTGATCAAGATGATCGCGCTGATAAAGCCGCCGCACCACAAGAAATTCGACCGCGACGCCCGTCAGTCCCACCGCCGCTAACGCCGCGGGGAAGCCGAGATAGAACGAGCCGGTCAGGTTCGCGACATAGGTCCCGGCATAGGCGCCGATCATGTAGATCGAGCCATGCGTCAGGTTGATGATTCCCATGATTCCGAAAATCAGGGTGAGGCCGGCCGCCAGAAGAAACAGCATGACCCCGTATTGCAGGCCATTCAGCAGTTGTTCGAGAAAAAGCGTCATCGCAAGCGAGATCCTGCTGGGGTCGATCCGGACCGGACGCGCGCCGATCGCGCGTCCGGCGCGGGCCGCCGCAAAACCTACATCTTGCACTCTTTCGAATAGGCGTCGCCGCGATCGTCATAGATCGTGCCGACGGTCTTGAGCTCCGGACCGTTCTTGCCGTCGACGACCTCCGCCTCATACCAGCTTTGGATCGGGTGCTGGTTCGGACCGAACGCGAACTTGCCCCGAACCGATTTGAAGTCAGCCTTTCGCAGCGCCGCGCGGAAAGCGTCGGCGTCGGAGACCTTGCCGTCGGTCGCCTTGAGCGCCGAGGCGATCAGCAGCGCCGTGTCATATCCCTGGCTGGCGGCGAACGTCAGCGGCCGGTTGTAGGCTTTCGTCCAGGCCGCGACGAACTCCTTGTTGGACTCGTTATCGAAATCGCTGTTCCAGTGCAGCGCGACCCTGACGCCGACGGCCGCCTTGCCGAGAGCCTTCAGAATGACGCCGTCCATGGAAGGCTCGGCGACCACCATCGGGATTTGTCCGAGCAAGCCAGCCTGCTGATACTGACGCATGAACGCGATGCCCATGCCGCCCGGCTCGAACTGGAAGACAGCTTCCGGTTTCGCCGCGCGGATCTGGGCCATCACTGAAGCAAAATCCGTTTGATCGAGATTCGTGTAGATCTCGTCGACGATCTTGCCCTTGAACGTGCGCTTGAAGCCCATCAGCGCGTCCTTCCCCGCCTGATAGTTCGGCGCGATGATGACGGCGGACTTGTATCCCAGCTTGTTCACATATTCGCCGCCGGCCTCGTGGAGGGCGTCGTTCTGCCACGACGCGACGAAATAATTCTTGTTGCAGTTCTTGCCCGCGAAATTCGACGGCGCCGCATTTGGACTGATGTAGAACGCGCCGGCGTCCACGATGTCCGGCACGGCGGCCTCGGCCACGTTCGAGAAGTTGATGCCGGTGAACAGCCTGATGCGGTCGTCGGACAACATTCTGTCGGCGATCTGCTTGCCGTTGCCGGGCTTCAAAGCGTCGTCCTCAACCTTGAGCTCGACCGGCACGCCGCCAAGCTTGCCGTCCTTGATCGCCAGCTTGAACGCGTCGCGGATGTCCTGACCGAGATAGCCGGCTGGGCCCGAGAGCGTCGTGATCATGCCGATCTTCACGGCCTCCGCAGCCGACGCAGGCGGCGCGGCGAAGGCCGACGCGATCGCGGCGGCGAGCAGGAATGTCTTCGTCATTGTGCTTCTCCTCCTGATGAAATGACGCCCCTTCGGCGCGCGTTTGTCGGCGGCCGATCGCATTCGGCGAGCGAGAGATGGTTCGAGTTCGTTTCGAAAATTCTGATTATTTTGTAATATCATGTCAAGTTGTGATGTGCGTCGGAAAAGTCAACGGCGTCGGAAATGCGCAGCGCAGCGTGTCATCGGTCGTCGCTCGCGACGCCCGTTCTCGCCCGCCTGCGGTCTATCCGTCCGGCGCGCATGTCGGGACCGAGGATCGCCGAAAAGTCCGCGGCGATCCTGACCAGCGTGGCGCCGAGTTCCTGAAGCCGATCGGGCGGCATGCGGCCGGCGGGGCCGGTGCACGCCAACGCCAATGTCGCCTCCGACTCCCCACGCAGGATGGGCGCCGCGACAGCATGGATATCCTTTTCGGAATTCCCGAGATTGACGGCCCACCCTTGCTCGCGAGTCTCACGCAGGGCGTTGAGAAGATCGGCGACGGTCGCGGGCGAAGTCATCGTGAGACGCACAAGCGCTTTGTCCGACGGGTAGAGCGACTTGACGCTCGCGTCGGATTTCGTGGACAGGATGGCCCTGCCGACAGAACAGCATTCGGCGGGCAGACCCGTTCCGACGCGCGACCCGGCGCGCAACACCGCGCGCGTCTCGATCGCCTCGATGAAAAAGGCCGTCCTGCCGTTCAAATAGGCGAGATGCGCGGTTTCGCCCGTCTCCTCCACGATTCGCTGAAGGAAAGGCGCGACCAGGCGGCCGACGCCCAATCCGCCCAGCGCCGAGAGGGCGATGTCGGCGAGCGCCGGGCCGCAACTGTAGGCTTTGGTGAGCTGATCCTGGGAAACGAAATCGAATTTCTCCAGCGTCGCCAGCATCCGATGCGCCTGGGAACGGCTTATGTTCAACGTCTCGGCCGTTTCCGTGACGCCGACGGCTGATCGTGCGGCGAACAGTTTCAGGATCCTGAGCGCGATCGCGACCGAGCCGACCGCGGCTGTCGAACCGTCGACCGACGCGTCTCGCGCCTCAATCGCGTCGTTGGTCCCGCTCTCCATGAGTTCAGCCTTTTGCTTCCGCTTTCACGCGGTTGTTCAAAACCCCGACTTTTTCGATCTCGACGCGAACCACGTCATTGTCCTGCAGGTACAGCGGCGGCTGGCGCTTGTCGCCGACGCCGCTCGGCGTTCCCGCCAGGATCACGTCGCCGGGAAGCAACGTCGTGAATTCCGAAATATGCGAGACGAGTTGGTAGACGTCGTAGATCATCAGCCTGGTCGACGACTGCTGGCGAATCTCGCCATTGACCTGAAGACTGATCTGAAGATCGCCGACATCGTCGATCTCGTCAGGAGTGACGAGATACGGGCCGAGAGGCGTCGCTCTGTCCCACGCCTTGCCGGCCAGCCACTGATGCGTCTTGAACTGAAAATCCCGCATCGTGACGTCATTGGAGACCGTAAAACCTGCGATGCAGTCGCGGGCCTGCCGCGCATCCGCCCGCCGACATTCGCGGCCGATGACCACCGCTAGTTCCGCTTCATAGTCGAGGCGCGAGGTTTCCGGCGGCAGGACGATATCGTCTTCGGCTCCGATCAGACTGGTGGCGAATTTCGTGAACAGCACCGGATAGTCCGGAATGGTCTGATCGCATTCCTCGATGTGCGCGTGAAAGTTCAGGCCCACGCAGATGATCTTGGAGGGATTCGGAACCACCGGACGGAATCTGACGTCGGCGGTCGAAATCGCCGGACTATTTGCGATCCTGGCCTGCCGCAGCATCGAAAGAGGCGTGGCGACGCCGATTTCGGAGAGTCCCTCCAGCTTGCGGAGAAGGTCGCCCTCCCTCCTCACGACGCAGTTTTCTCCTTCGTGAATCACGCTTGCGAATTGCACGACCGATCACTCCTGCTCTGCGTGTGAGAGGGTTTTCGCCTCCTGCCGGAAATCCGGCCAGGGCCCCCAGAGACTCACGGAATGCCCGGTCAGCTCCCACTGTTTGGGAACCACGCGGCTGACGTCATCCCAATAGAGTTCCATCTCCGCCGAAAACTCGAGCAGGAAGCCGGCGCTGTCCCTGAACATGATGAAGAGGTTGTTTCCCGGCCCGTGTCGGCCCGGTCCCCAGAGCACGGAGATTCGGCGACGCGCGAAGTGATCGCACCAGGTCTTGAAATCGCCCCACCCCGCAATGTCGAATGAAAAATGATCGAGACCGCGCTGATTGTCCCGTTGGACGAGCGCCAGCGAATGGTGGAAATGATCGGAGCGCAGCCAAACAAACTCGTTCTCGCCCATGATGTCGGAGACGCGGAAGCCGAGAACGTCGACATAGAATTTCAGCATTCGCGACACGTCCGGCGTCGACAGCGCGATGTGCTGAATGCGCTGCGGCCGCAACCCGGCCAGAAACTCTCCGGATCGATCAACGCGACCGTGGAATCGGATGGAATTTTCATCAGGATCGAGAATGGAGATTTCGTTCGGCGGCCGTCCTGCGGACGCTTCCGATCGGCGAAAGCTCAGTCCGGCGCGCGCAAGCCGCTCCTCCAGTTTCGCCTGCTCTTCCGGAGTCGATATTTCGAAAGCGACGTGATCGAGCCCTTGCGGACCACGCGACAATTCCACCGCGTAGTGCCCCCTGCCCCATCCGAGCCGGACGCGCTCCTCGCCGGCGCCGTCCTCGGCGGTCATGCCCAGCATGTCCGTATAGAATGCGGCGAGCCGCGCGGGCTCGGGCGTCTTGAGCGAGATATGCGACATCGCGGATAAAAGCACGGCGATCGATCCTCTTGCGTCATTTTCTCAGGCGGTTTCGGCGATGACGTTCTTTCGCCGCCGCGGGTCAGATTGCAGAGCCCGGCCGAACAGCGGCCAGGCGCGCAAGCGTGGCCATTCAGATTCTGATCTCTTCATCGGCGAGCGCTTGTCGAACGGCGGGGCGCTCGAGCATGCGATTCTTGAACGCGGTGAAGTTTGCGAGCTCGGTCATCGGCAACTGATGCCGAACGCCCCAGGTGTAAAAAACAAAGGCGTATGGATCGAGGACCGAATAGGACTCGCCAAGCCAGTCGCGTCCCGCAAGCCTGGCGTCGATTTGCTTGATGTAACCGTGGAAGCTGGCCTTGCCCTTTTCGCGGATGCCGGCGAAGGCGCCTTCATCATCGCTGTATCGCTCCGGCCGGCTCACATGCGCGTGCGCGACATGGACCGTCGAAGCGAAGAAGCCGATCAACGACAACGCCCGCGCGCGGGCCAACGCTCCTGTCGGCCAGAGGCCGAACCGTTCGCCAAGATAGGGAAGAATGGCGGTGTTTTCCGAGAGCGCCTCGCCGTCGTCCAGCTTCAGGACCGGAACGCGGCCAAGCGGATTGATCCGCAGATAGTCCGCCTGCCGCTGCTCGTTACGCGCGATGTTGACGCGAACGCGGTCGTATCGCTCGCCGCTTTCCTCAAGCACGATGTGAGGCGCCAGCGAGCACGAGCCGAAATTGTAAAAAAGGGTCAGCATGCGCTTCGAGGCGGGCCTCATATCATCCCGGTAAGTGGGATGAGATTTCTCTATACGGGATATATTGAGGCCGGCCTTGCGCTGTCAAGCCGCGTCGCGGCATGAGCGGAACCCGCTGGACACCAGCTCCGAATCGCCGAAGCTCATCGGCGATGACCGAAGCAACGCAAGCGGACGCACGCTTTCACCGCGTCGAATGGCCGTTCTACTGGATCGTCCGCGTCACCGGACGCTATTTCCAGTCCATGGAGTCAGCGCTCGACAGGATCGGCCTCGACGTTCCGAGCTACCGCGTGCTGATGACGCTCTACGAAGACTCCTATGTCAGCGTTTCCGCGATCGCCGACGCCTGCGTCATCAAGCTCAACACGGCGACGCGCATCATCCAGCGGATGAAGCAGGACGGTCTTGTCGCGACGCGGCCAAATCCGTCGGATCGACGCGTCACCGAGGTCGGCCTCACAGCCAAGGGCGAGGCCCAGCGGCATGAAGCCTGGTCGATCGCCGAAAGCGTGCTTGCGCAGGCCTTCGCGGGCGTCAGCGATGCGGAGCGGCGGAACCTGAATCGCCTGCTGGCCGGCGTCTATGACCGTCTCTAGGGCCGCATTCTCGGCCGGGCGAATCGATAGCCGGCTCCTCGGTCAGGCTTCGTCAGCGTCGCCCAGAAAGAGCTTGCCAAGGGCGCGACGATAGGCCACGTTACGTGAAAAATCACGTATCTCGATTGCTGGATCGTCAAAGTCCGCCCCCGGATCGGGATGGCGACGGGCTTCGACGCCGAAGGTCCGGCCGAAAGAGGCGATGCGCGGCGGCCGGAGATTGGGGAGGGAGCCATGAACGACGCACGGGACGCCGGCAGCGCGCGGGACGCCGGCAGCGCGCGGGACGCCGCCATGGACGACCTGCTTCACGAGATCCGCGCGCGCCGCGACGAATTCGAGAAGCTGACCTACATCCCCCTCGACATGGTCAATAAGCTCAAGGCGGCGGGAGCCTATCGCGCCTTTGTGCCGAAGGAGCTGGGGGGCGACGCAAGCAGCCCGGCTGAATTCTGCCGGCTGATCGAACGGCTTTCGGAAGCGGACGCGTCCACCGGATGGGTCGCGAGCTTCGGCGTCTCCGCCGTCTATCTCGGCGCCCTGCCGCCGGCGACCTTCAAGGCGATCTACGGGCAGGATCCCGACACCGTTTTCGCCGGCGCGCTTTTCCCTCCCCAGGCCGCGCGCGAGGTCGAGGGTGGTTTCGAGGTCCAGGGCCGCTGGCCCTATTGCTCCGGTTGCATGGGCGCGAGCCTGATCGGCGCCGGCATCCGCGTCGAGGGCGGCTCCTCCTCGGGCCTACCGCGCATGGCCGTGATGCCGCGCGACAAGGTGCAGATCAAACACAGCTGGGACGCGCTCGGCCTCTCCGCCACCGGCAGCCATGACGTTGTGGTCGACTGCGTGGTCGTTCCGGAGGAATGGACCTTCATCCGCGGCGGGCGTCCGCAGCGCGATGAACCGATCTTCCGCTATCCGTCCATGGCGCTGGCCGCCCAGGTGCTGGCGGTCGTCGGGCTCGGCGCGGCGCGGGAGGCGCTGAACTGGGTCCACCGCGAAGCGCGCGACAAGCCCGCGATCACCGGCGCTCCGCCGATCGGCGCGCGTCCGCACATCCAGGCCGAACTCGGTCGCGCCGAGGCCAGGCTGCGCTCGGCCCGCAGCTTCTTCTATGAGGCGATCGAGACGGCCTGGGAGGACGTTCTCGCCGGCCGCGAGCTCGACCGCGATACGCATGTCAGCCTGCGTCTGGGGGCCACCGAGGCCGCCGCCGCCGGAGCCGATGTCACCCGCATGGCTTTCGTCATGGCCGGGTCGGAAGCGATCCGCAGGGGTCATGTGGTGTCGCGCTGCATGCTCGACGCCGCCGCCGTGGCGCAGCACGCTTTCCTCGGCCAGGGCACCTGGACATCCGCCGGCGCGGCCCTGCTCGGCCAGCCCAATTTCCCCGGCTACCCATAAGGAGATCGGTCATGACCCAAGCGAAGCCCATCCGCGTGCTCTTCTGCATCGCCGTGCAGCAGAATTTCTTCGACCTGCCCTTTTCGAAGATCGGCCCGGTCTGGAAAGCGTTCGGCGCGATGATGAAGGGGATTTCGGATCTTCCCGGCGTCACCATCCTCGGCATGCTCGATGACGATGAGACCATGGTCGGCACGTCTCCGACGGGCTTTCCCTGGACCGCCTACATCATGGCCGACGTCCCTGATCGGGAGACCGTGCGGCAGGCCTGCAATCTTTTCCGCACCACGCCGGTCGGCGACGCGGACGAACGGCTCTGGAAATATTGCCGGGTCGAGGCCCGCATGGGCCGGGCTCTCGAAGTCCCGACCAATCTCTGACGACGCATCGCCTGCACGGAGGTCCGCATGAGCGCCGCCGCCTCGCCCCACGCCGCGATCGTCACCGGCGCCGCATCGGGCTTCGGAGCCGTCGCCGCCCGCGCGCTGCGCCGGGCCGGCCATCGCGTCCTCGTCACCGATATCGACGGCGACGCGGCGCGGCGTCTGGCCAGTGAGCTCGATCCGGCCGGAGCGACCGCCTTCGCGGCCGATCTCGACGTGCGCCGGCCCGAGGATTTCGAGCATGTCCGCGACGAGGCGATCGGCCGATGGGGCTCGGTCGAGATCCTCGTCAACAACGCGGCCATGACGGTGGCGCGGCCGCTGCTGGAGATCGAACTGGCCGAGTTCAACGCCATCATGGCGACCAACGCAGGCGGCGTGTTCGCCGGCAGCCAGATCCTCGGCCGGCATTTCAAGGAGCGCGGCTATGGCCGCATCGTCAATCTCGCCTCGCTCGCCGGGCAGAATGGCGGCACGGCGACCGGCGCGCACTACGCCGCGTCGAAAGGCGCGATCCTGACGCTGACCAAGGTGTTCGCGCGCGATCTCGCGCCCTTCGGCGTCACCGTGAATGCGATCGCGCCGGGTCCGATGGACACCCCGCTCGTCCACGCGCTGGTGCCGCCCGAAAAGATGCCCGGCATGCTTGCCAACATTCCGGTCGGGCGATTGATCGATCCGGACTTCGCAGCCGAGATGATCGTGCTGCTCGCCTCTCCGGCGGCGGCCTCGGTGACGGGCGCCTGCTGGGACGTCAATGGCGGCCTCTTCATGCGCTGAGCGCGATCAGCCGAACAAATTCGCGGGGAGAAAACCGATGGATGTCAGCGCTGGCGTCTTTCGCGACGGGATGAGTTGTCTCGGCGCCGCCGTCAGTCTCATTACCTCCGGCGGTCCGGAAGGACGTCATGGCATGACCGCCTCAGCCGTCTGCTCCATCACCGACAGTCCGCCGACGCTGCTGGTCTGCGTCAACCAGAAGAACCGCTCGCACGACGTGTTCAACGGCAACGGCAATCTCTGCGTCAACGTCCTCGCCGGACGCCATGTGGCGCTGGCGGAGGCCTTCGCCGGACGCGGCGATGCAGGCCGTTTCGAGACCGGCGACTGGACGACCCTCGAAACCGGCGCTCCCGTGCTGGCGGACGCGGTCGTCGCCTTCGACTGCCGGATCATGGAGCGTCGCGCGATCGGCACCCATTCGGTCTTCTATGCGCGGGTCGTCGCCCTGCTCAAACCGGCGCAGGCGGCGGAAACCGTGATCTGGTTCGACCGCCGCTACCATCCGCTCAAAGCCGCTCCGCCGGAGCAAGGGGCCGCCGCGCCGGCAAATCAACGGGGCTGACGGCCGGGAGTTTGGACCGGCCCGCCAAGCCGTCATAAAAGGGCGCAAAGGGCGCTTTTCCCCGGCCCGTCCGGACGGGAATGACGCCGGCGACCGCGAGTCCGACAGTTTATGGAAGGGCGTCGCGCGTTCATCGTGGAGCGGATCGGGCAGACGAGGCGCGCGACGCCGAGCGGCTGCGAAGCGGGCAGCGCTGCGCCATCGGCGCGGTCGCCATGTCGGCGCCATAGGCGAAATAGAACGGCATCGCGATCCATCAAAAGAAGCGCAGCAGCAATTCGGCCACGCGCTCCGCGCCGCTGAAAGCCGAATGAACCGCTTCAGACGGTCTGCGCCGGGAAAAGCGGATCAGACGCGCCCGGCAGGGAAAATCCGGAACGGCCGGGCGTCGGGCCATAGGTATTGCCGCTGGCCTGCCCTTCGCTCACATGCAGCCACAACGCCGCGGCGATGATCGGCGCGGCGCATCCCGCGAGCAGGATGCTGTGGCTCTCGGCGCCGGGCTGCATCTGCTCGATGCCAACAGAAACGAACATCGTGACCGCCAGCGTCGCCGTCCAGGCGAACTCCAAGGCCGCCGCCGTCGGCAACCACCACGCGGAAAGCCCGATGTCATGCAGCCGCTTGCAGATCGCGGCGGCCGCGATCCAGACGAAAACGCCTTTCAACGCGACAATCACGACCGATGCGGGGTCGATGCGGGCGATCCAGATCATCGACGCGCCGACGGTTTCGAGCACGGCGAGCAGGCCGACGGCCACGAGCAGCCCCTTGCGGCTCATGCGTCCGCGCGGACTGAAAAACATTTCGAGAATGCGCAGAAACGCCATGACCGTGCCGCTTAAATTCGCTGCGGCACGCTCCCAGAGCCGGGTTGATGAAATGCTAAGGAAAAATTGAGATTCGCCCGGGCCTCGCCGATCAAGCGAATTCCATGATCACTGCGTCGACGGCGAGCGTATCGCCTTCCTTGCAGAGAATTTTGCTCACCGTGACGTCTTTCTCGGCGCGGAGCACGTTCTCCATCTTCATCGCCTCGACGACGCACAGCGCTTCGCCGGCCTTCACCTCCTGGCCGACCGAAACCCCGATCGATTTCACCAGCCCCGGCATGGGGCAAAGAAGCTGGTTGCCCGCATCGGCGCCGATCTTTTCCGGCATCAGCGCAGCGAGCTCCGCCTCGCGCTGCGTATAGACGCGCGCGTCGGCGAACGCTCCGGCATGGCCCAGCGCGACGCCGTTGGCGATCGGCCGCACCTGCACCGCGACCGACCTGCCGCCGACGGCCCCGCGCCAGACCGGCTCGCCGGGCCGCCAGTCGGATTGCAACACGACGGGGCGCAACGCGCCGCCTTCGCCCGATATGTCAAGCGAAAGGCCTGACTCGTCGTCGCTGAGGATGTTCGCCCGGAACGGCTGCGCGCCGAGAAACACGATGCGCTCGCGCTCGAACGTCACCTTGCGCCAGCTCTCCATCTGTCCGGAAATACCGCGCTTGCGCTCGTTCAGTTTGTGATCGATCGCCGCGGCGACCGCCGCCATCAGGATCGCCGCCTCGCCGGTCGGCTGCGGCGGAACGAAACCGCCCGTGAACTCTTCGGCGATGAAGCCGGTCGAGAGTTCGCCCGCGCGCCAGCGCGGATGCTGCATCAGCGCGGACAGGAACGGGATGTTGTGGCGGATGCCCTCGATCGCGAAACCGTCGAGCGCTTCCGACTGCGCTTCGATCGCAGCAGCGCGCGTCGGCGCATGCGTCACGAGCTTGGCGATCATCGGATCATAATAGATCGAGATTTCGCCGCCTTCGTAAACGCCGGTGTCGTTGCGCACCGTGGCCTCGCCGAACGCGCCTTCCGCCGGCGGACGATAGGTGACGAGGCGCCCCGTCGAGGGCAGGAAATTGCGGGTGGGATCTTCCGCATAGACGCGGCTTTCCACCGCCCATCCCTCGAGTTTGATGTCGGACTGTTTGAAGCGTAGCTTCTCGCCCGCCGCGACGCGGATCATTTCCTCGACGAGATCGATCCCGGTGATCATCTCGGTGACCGGATGCTCGACCTGAAGCCGCGTGTTCATCTCGAGGAAGAAGAAGCTGCGATCCTGGCCGGCGACGAACTCGACGGTTCCGGCTGAATCGTAATTGACGGCTTTCGCCAGCGCGACGGCCTGCTCGCCCATTGTCTTGCGCGTTTGCGCATCGAGCAGCGGCGACGGCGCCTCCTCGATGACTTTCTGGTTGCGCCGCTGGATGGAGCATTCGCGCTCGCCGAGATAGACGACGTTGCCATGCTTGTCGCCGAGCACCTGGATTTCGATATGGCGCGGATCGACGATGAATTTTTCGACGAACACCCGGTCGTCGCCAAAGGAGGACGCCGCCTCCGATTTCGCGCGCGCAAAACCCTCGGCGACCTCGGACGCCGAATAGGCGATGCGCATGCCCTTGCCGCCGCCGCCGGCGGACGCCTTGATCATCACCGGATAGCCGATCTCGTCGGCGATCGTGACCGCGTGCTCGGGGGATTCGATCACGCCGAGGAATCCCGGCACGGTCGAAACCTTCGCGGCCGCGGCCGCCTTCTTGGATTCGATCTTGTCGCCCATCGCGGCGATGGCGCCGGGATTGGGCCCGATGAAGGTGATTCCGCTGGCCTTGAGCGCCTCGGCGAAGGCCTGCCGCTCCGAGAGAAAGCCGTAGCCGGGATGGACCGCCTCGGCCCCGGTGCGTTTGCAGGCCGCGACGATTTTCTCGATCACCAGATAGGATTGCGCGGCCGGCGCCGGCCCGATCTCGATCGCCTCATCGGCCATCTCGACATGGAGAGCGTCCCGGTCGGCCTCCGAGAACACCGCCACCGTTCGGATGCCCATGCGCCGCGCCGTCTTGATCACGCGGCAGGCGATCTCGCCCCGGTTGGCGATGAGTATCTTTGAAAACATTGAGCCCCGCCCGATCCGTACGCTTGCCTTTTCGGGACGGTTCTATGGGAGATCAGGCGCGCGCCGTCCATATCCATATTCGGCGGACTGCCAGCCGCCTGTCGGCGGGACGCCGCGCGCGGCCGCCGCGTCAGACCTGCAGTCCGGAGGCGTCAAGCCAGCCCAGCGTGCGCGCGACGGGAGCGCGCTGCGGGCCATCCACGCGGTGGCCGAAAGCGGCCGCCGCGAGGCGCGGATCGCACTCATGGGCTTCCCGCACGAGCGCGATCAGAAGAGCGCGGTGAGCGCCCGAGGCCAAGCCCGCAGAATCCAGCGTCACGCGGGAGAGCAGCCAGTCGGCCGCCGCCGCGCTGATCACGCCCGTCGGGCGCTGGTCCCAGACCAGAATGTCGACCAGCGTCTCGATCAGAAGCGGACTCCAGTCGGGATGCTTGTCGCGCGCCAGGCAGTCGATGGCGAGCAGGGCCCCGGCCGCCTCGAGGTCCTCCCCGGGCCTTTCGCAGGACGCCTGGTGATCCCGCAGGGCGGACAGGTCCGCCGCCGTGATCGTTCCGGTTTCTGACACGCCAAGCGCGAACGCCTGCAAGAATGCGATATCCATCTGTCGACGCCTTTCCGGCCGTTTTTGCGCCGGTGTTTCCCTGTGATGGCGCGATCCTCGCGCCGCGGACGTCGCGAAGGAGTTAACGGCGAGGCGTAAATCCGGGTTCAGGTTAAGCATAGGTCAGGACGCATGGTTGCGCTTTCGTTGCGCCGGGATAGCGCTGCGCGGCGCAACTCCGCATGAACGGAATGCGGCGCCGAAAAGGCGCTTTTGGTTGCGAGCGGCAGGCACAAGGGTTGCAACAAGCGACGGTCCGCCGCGACCTTGCGCCAAAACGAAACACCGGGCCGATCTTCTTGCGCACGATTCTCGTCAATCACCTGCTTGAGCCGCCCGCCCGCGTCACGGGCATCACGCGCTTTCTGTTCGCGTTGCTCGCCGCCCTGCTGGCGACGACGGAAGACAGCTACGTCCTGCTCACCTGCTGGGCGGAAAGCGACCTTCCGCCGGCGCTGCTGCATCCCCGTTTGAAGATCGTCACGCGACGTTTCCGGAAATCCGCCGCGCTGAACTCGCTCGCCCAGAACGCGACCGTCGCGCGCGCGATGAAGCAGACGGGCGCAACGATCGAACTCAACAGCAACCCGCTCGGCGCCTGGAAGGGGTCCTGGCCGCGCGCGATCGTCGTCCACGACCTTTATCTCGAAACGATGCCTGAAGCCTATGCGTGGCGTCACCGCGCCGTGTGGCGGGTTCTCTTCCCGAAGGTGGCGCATAGCGCTGCGGCGATCATCGTTCCGTCAGGCAGCACCAGACAAGATCTCCTCGACGGGCATCCGGAAACGGCGGACAAGATCCGCGTCGTTCCCGAGGCGCCGGCCTTCTCGCCGGACAAGGAGATCGGACGAGCGCCGATCGAAGGGCGCTACGGGCTGATGGTCGGAAACATGTCTCCGAACAAAAATCCCGCTCCGGTGGTCGAAGCGCTGGCGCTCTTGGCGGCGCGCGGCGTCGAAGCGCCGGTCCTCCATATCGGCGGCGACGATCGCGGCCTTCTGCGCGCCGCGCTGGCCGACGCAGGAGGATCGTTCGTCACGTCGATCTCCGGCGTGGACGACGCGGCCCTCAAGGGCGCCTATGCGAACGCCGCGTTTTTCATCAATTCGTCGCTGCACGAAGGCTTCTGCCTGCCGATCGTCGAAGCCCAGTCGCTGGGCGCGCCTGTCATCGCCTCCAACCGCTCCGCGCTTCCGGAGATCGCCGGCGAGGGCGCGCTGCTCATCGACCCGACCTCCCCAATCCAGATCGCGGACGCCATCCAGCGCGTCTGGACGGACGATGCTTTCGCGCAGGATCTCGCGCGGCGCGGAAGCGCAAACGCAAGACGGTTTTCCTGGGAACGGACGGCGAAAATGCTCGCTGCGATCTTCGACGAGATGGACGAGGCCCGGCCGGATCGCCGCGTGTTTGCTTCGCTGAAAAAAACACCCGCTCCGCGCAAGGCCGCCGAATGACGCCGCTCTGGCGGCGCGCGCTTTTCGATGGCAATGTGCCGCGTCCCGGAGCTCGTGAATGTCAAAGTCGAAGCGGCGCGCCCTCAGGCAGGCGCAGGAATTCCTGAAACGCAACATTCTGATCGACGGCCACAACGATCTGCCCTGGGTTATTCGCACAGACCCTGAGGCGCGCGGCGATGTCGCCGCATTCGGGCTCGACCGGCTCGGAAACAACAGGGACACCGACATTCCGCGCCTGCGCAAGGGGCAGGTCGGCGCTCAGGTGCTCGCAGCGTTCCTGCCCACGAGCATTCCGCGCCCGGCGACCGTCACCCTGGAGCAGATCGACGTCATTCGCGAGATCGAGACGCTTCACGCGGACGATTTCTTTCCCGTACGCCGCGCGTCCGACATCGCGAAGGCGCGGCGGAAAGGCAAGATCGGCTCCATCATGTCGGTTGAAGGCGGCGTGGGCCTGGAAAACAGTCTCAAGCCGCTTCGCGCCTGGCATGCGCTGGGCATGCGCGTGATGACGCTATGCCACAACGGCAATCTGGACTGGATCGACAGCGCGACCGACAAGCCGCGTCACAACGGGTTGACGGACTTCGGTCGGAGCGTCGTCGCCGAGCTCAACCGGCTCGGCGTGCTCATCGATTGCAGCCACGCGTCGCCGAAAGCCGCGCATGACGTGCTCGACGTCACCGTTGCGCCGATCGCGCTGACCCATTCCAACGCATTCGCGCTTTGCAACCATCCCCGCAACGCGCCGGACGACCTGCTCGCGCGCCTGCCGGACAATGGCGGCATCGTCATGGCGACGTTTGTTCCCGCTTTCATCAGGCAGAAGACGCGCGATGCGCTTCGCCCGTTTCAGGACGATCACGGAAAGGCGCCCGACATCGCTGATGCGTCGGAGCTCGATGCGGCCAAAAGAACGTCGATCGCCGAATGGGAGGCAGGCGGCCCCGCGCTGCTCGCGGCCCATATCGAATATATGGCCAGGATCGTCGGCGTCGACCATGTCGGCGTCGGCTCGGATTTCTTCGGCGGCCCGAACCCGCCCGGCCTCGATGACGCCTCGGCCTTTCCCGCCCTGTTCGCCGAATTGTTCGACCGCGGCTGGGGCGAGCCGGCGCTCGCGAAACTCGCCGGCCGGAATTTTCTGCGCGTACTGAAGGAAGTCGAGAAGCGCGCGGAGAAAATGGCCCGGCCGGAGAAGAAGAAACGCAAGGCGGCCTGAGCGAAGGCGCGCGGCGCCTCGGGCGCCGCCTGCCCCGCTTACAAGGGCAGGTTGTCGTGCTTGCGCGCCGGCCTCTCGACGCTCTTGGTCTTCAGCATCGCGAGCGCGCGCGCGATGCGCCGCCGCGTCGAATGCGGCATGATGACTTCATCGATATAGCCGCGCTCCGCCGCGACGAAGGGAGACAGGAAGCGCCCTTCATATTCGGCGGTGCGCGCCGCGATCTTCGCCGGATCGCCCATCTCTGAGCGGAAGATGATCTCGACCGCGCCCTTCGCGCCCATCACCGCGATCTGCGCCGTCGGCCAGGCGTAATTCACGTCGGCGCCGATATGCTTGGACGCCATCACGTCATAGGCGCCGCCGAACGCCTTGCGCGTGATGATCGTCACCAGCGGCACGTCGCATTGCGAATAGGCGAACAGCAGCTTGGCGCCATGTTTGATCAGGCCGCCATACTCCTGCGCCGTGCCCGGGAGAAAGCCCGGCACATCGACGAAGGTGACGATCGGAATGTTGAACGCGTTGCAGAAGCGCACGAAACGCGCCGCCTTGCGCGACGCGTCGGAATCCAGCACGCCTGCGAGCACCATCGGCTGGTTGGCGACGACGCCGATCGCGCGTCCTTCCATGCGCCCGAAGCCGGTGACGATGTTCTTCGCGTAGGCTTCCTGAATCTCGAAGAAATCCCCTTCATCGACGACCTTCAGGATCAGCTCCTTGATGTCGTAAGGCTTGTTCGGATTGTCCGGCACCAGCGTGTCGAGCGAGTAGTCGATGCGGTCGGGCGTGTCGTAACTCGGCCAGCTCGGGGCGCCGGCCTGATTGTTCGCGGGCAGGAAATCGAGCAGCCGCCTGATCTGGAGAATGCATTCGACGTCATTGTCGAACGCGCCGTCGGCGATCGAGGATTTCGAGGTGTGCACCTTCGCGCCGCCGAGCTCCTCGGCGGTGACGACTTCGTTGGTGACGGTCTTCACGACGTCAGGCCCGGTGACGAACATGTAGCTCGTGTCGCGCACCATGAAGATGAAATCGGTCATCGCCGGCGAATAGACGTCGCCGCCGGCGCAGGGGCCCATGATGACGGAGATCTGCGGGATCACGCCGGACGCGATGACGTTGCGCTTGAACACCTCGCCATAGCCGCCGAGCGCAGCGACCCCCTCCTGGATGCGGGCGCCGCCGGCGTCGAACAGGCCGATGATCGGCGCGCGCATCTTCAGCGCCATGTCCTGGATCTTGGTGATCTTCTGCGCATGGGTTTCGGACAGCGAGCCGCCGAAAACCGTGAAGTCCTTGGCGAAGACGAAAACCGTCCGGCCGTTCACCGTGCCCCAGCCGGTGACCACGCCGTCGCCGGGAACGTGGGATTTCTCCATGCCGAAATCCGTGCAGCGATGCTGCACGAACATGTCGAACTCCTCGAAGCTGTCCTTGTCGAGTAGCAGCTCGATACGCTCGCGCGCCGTCAGCTTGCCGCGCTTGTGCTGCGCCGCGATGCGCGCCTCGCCGCCGCCGAGCCGCGCGCCTTCGCGACGCTGATCGAGCGTTTCAAGGATGTCCTTCATCGACGCGCAACTCCCCTGGGCGTACCCCGAACGCCGGACCTGTTAGCATCAGGGACGGCCGGCGCAACAGTCAGCGCCCGAACAACAGAAGACCGGCGGCGTCGTACTCCGCGCGTCGGGCTTCGCGCCGGCGCGACGCTTCCTCGTCGAGGCCCCAGATCTCCATCTGGACGTCCTCGTCGACATGCGCCGCTCGCCAGACCTCTTCCGCGCTCATCGCGCCCCGCGCGAGCGCCAGCGCCAGCAGGGCGGAGCCGGTGAGCGTCGTCACGACATGCAGCGCCGCCAGCGCATGGGGCGCCGGAATCTCCCCCACCGCCGCCGCAATCGCTTCCAGAGCGGGCTCCGGCTGTGGCGCGAACATGACGCCTTCCGCGAGAACCAGGCGCGCCCCCAGCGCGTCCCGCGCCCATTGCGTGACCGGGTCCCAAAGCTCCGTCTGCCGGGCGACGAGCGTCTCCGGTTCAGCCGCGCGGTAGCAGACGAGATCGGAGCCGGCGTATTTCACGATGTCGGCTCGCACCGCTTCAATCTGGTCGGCGACGCCGTCGATGGAGGAGTTGGCGAGCCGTGTCAGCGGCATCCGCGCCGGGTCGATGGCTCCTTCGACGGCGTTCCATTCGGCCGCCAGCGCCTCTGCGGCGGCGGGTCCCGGAACCGACAGAGGCCGCCGTCCCGGCGTTCGCGCCGGACGGCCGTCGAGCAGAAGCTCATGGCCCCCGGCGACAGGCGCCGTGGTCGCCTCGCGCCAGAAGCGCTTCGCAGCCGGCCGGGATTCCGGGCGCGGCGATCGGGCGCCCTGATCGGCGGGCGGTGTCGGATCTGACGTCATGGCGTGGCTTGACCGCTCCGCGAACAACACAAGCGGCTGGACGGTCAATCGTCCGGCGCGTCGAGGATGGGATCGTAGCGTTTCGCGTCGAAGCCGAGAAGGTTCCAGGATTGCTGCATGTGCGGCGGCAGGGGCGCGCTCACATCGATGACGCCCTTGCCGCGCGGATGCGGCAGCACGATCCGCCGCGCCAGCAGGTGCAGGCGGTTCTGGATGCCTCCCGGCAGGTTCCAGTTCTCGATGTTGAAGTATTTCGGATCGCCGACGATGGGATGCCCCATCTCGGCCGTATGGACGCGGAGCTGGTGGGTGCGGCCGGTGACCGGCTTCAAGGACAGCCAGGCGAGCTTCTGGGCCGAGGTCTCGACCACGGCGTAGAAGGTCAGCGCATGGGACGCCCCCTCCTCGCCCTGCCGGACGACCCGCATGCGGCTGTCGCCGTCATCCTGCTCCTCGCGCGCCACGAAGGTCGAGATGCGCCCCTGCCGCACCCTCGGAACGCCGGAAACCAGCGCCCAGTAGATTTTCCGGGCCGAGCGCGACCGGAAGGTCTTGGCCAGCGTCGACGCCGCGAACCGCGTCTTGGCGATGACGAGACAGCCCGCCGTATCCTTGTCGAGCCGATGGACCAGACGCGGCCGCTGGCCGTCCGGCTCCATCAGCGCCATCAGCATGTCATCGACATGGCGGGTGGTTCCGGAGCCGCCCTGCACGGCGAGCCCGTAAGGCTTGTTGATGACGAGCACGTCGTCATCCTCAAACAGCGTCATCTCTCGCAGCTCGGCGCGGACTTTGGCGCGCCGTTCATCGTCCGGCCGCGGCGGCGCTTCGCGCCTCACCGGCGGGATGCGGACCTTCTGCCCCTCTTCGAGCCGGTCCTTGGAATCGACGCGCTTGCCGTCGACGCGCAGCTCGCCCTTGCGCACCATCCGCTGGATGTGGGCGAAGGACAGACCGGGGATTTTCGCCTCCAGAAAGCGGTCGACCCGCATGCCCGTCTCATCGGCGCTGACAGCCACGGTCTGGACCGCCGTGATCTCCGGGGCCTCCGCAACGGGAGCGACGATCGCCGGCGCGTCCTTTTCCCAATCGTCCCCGCGCTCTGGGAGGATTTTCCGACTCGTTTCCGGAGCCGCCCGAGTCGATCTCTCAGGGCGCCCCCCAAACCCGCCGCCAGCTTTCCGTTCGACTCGACCTTTCGCGCCGAAGCGACTCTGCGGATTCGCTTTTTGCGCGCCGGAGCCGGCGCCGCGCGCGGCGCCCCCTCCCCGTCCGGGCGCCGATGGGCGGCCCTGCTTGCCCGGACCGCCCGGCTTGCCGTTCCGTGATCTCACCGCTCGCTCCCGGTCGCTGGCGTCAGGCAGGCTCGGCGGCGCGCATCGCCGCCATGGCGTGATAGGCCGGCCGGGACTGACAGGCCTCGATCCAGGCGCGAACATTCGGAGCCGCATGGAACAGTTCGGGCGCGGGCTGGGCGTAGCGCAACACTTCGGCCAGATTGATGTCAGCGGCGGTGAACCGATCGCCGACGACATGGCCCGTCTCCGCCAGCGCCTGATCCAGCACCTTGAACGGCGCCCGCAGCGCGGCCACGGCCGCCTGCGCCTTTCCTTCGTCGAGTTCGCCGGCGGGATTGCTGACGCGGTTGGATAGGATTTCGAGCGCGCGCTGCTCGCATTCGGTCGCCGCCCACAGCGACCACATGGTCATCAGCCCGTCTTCCTGCGCGTCGCGGGGCCCGAGATCGCCGCCATAACGACGCGCCAGATAAAGATTGATCGCAAGCGACTCGGTCATGACGAAGCCGTCATCATCGAGCGCCGGCACCCGCGCATTGGGATTGATGTCGAGGAACGCCTTCGATCGGGTATGGAGAGGCGCGTTCGCCGCGTTCGGGTCCGGCAGGCGGTAGACCTGAATCACCGGCACGAGCTCGAAATCGAGCCCGATCTCCTTGAGCATCCAGATGTTGCGGGAAGCGCGCGACCGGGCGACGCCGTAAAGCTTGATCATGAGAGGAATTCCAACTGGCGCGGCTTTGTGACCGACCAGGACGGCGGCGGCAAGGCCGCCCTCACCCCTGCCGCTCCCGCCTGAGCTTCGCCCAGTAATCCAGCCTTTTCCTGATCTCGCGCTCGAAGCCGCGCTCCGGCGGGTCGTAGAAGGTCTGGCGGCCGAGCTGTTCGGGGAAATAATCCTGCCCCGAGAAGGCGTCCGGCGCGTCATGGTCGTATTCGTAATCGGCGCCGTAGCCCTCGCTTTTCATCAGTTTGGTCGGCGCATTGAGAATGGTCTTCGGCGGCGCCAACGAGCCGCCCTCCTTCGCCGTCTGCCGGGCGGCCTTCCATGCGACATAGGCGGCGTTCGATTTCGGAGCCGTCGCGAGATAGATGACCGCATTGGCGAGCGCGAGTTCGCCTTCCGGCGAGCCGAGGAAGTCGTAAGCCTCCTTCGCCGCATTGGCGACGATGAGCGCCTGCGGATCGGCGAGGCCGATATCCTCGACGGCCATCCGCACCATGCGGCGCGCGACAAAGAGCGGGTCTTCGCCCGCATCGATCATGCGGCAGAAATAATAGAGCGACGCATCCGGATCGGAGCCGCGCACGGATTTGTGCAGCGCGGAGATCAGGTTGTAATGGCCGTCGCGATCCTTGTCGTAGATCGGCGCGCGCCGCTGCAGGATGTCGCCGAGCCGGTCGGCGGTGAAGGTTTCCCCGTCGCGCGCGGCGCGCCACGCCTCCTCCGCGAGGGTGAGAGCGGCGCGCCCGTCGCCGTCGGCCATGCGGACGAGGGCGGCGCGGGCGTTGTCGTCGAGCGGAAGCGCTTTGCCCTCGATCGCTTCCGCGCGCTGGAGCAGCGCGGCGATCCCGTCATCGTCCAGCGCCTTGAAGACCATGACGCGCGCGCGGGACAGCAGCGCGGCGTTGAGCGCGAAGGACGGGTTTTCCGTCGTCGCGCCGACCAGCGTGATCGTGCCGTCTTCCATCACAGGCAGGAAGGAATCCTGCTGCGCCCGGTTGAAGCGATGAATCTCGTCCACGAACAGCAGCGTGCCCTGCCCGGCCATGCGCCGGCCGCGCGCAGCCTCGAACGTCTTTTTGAGATCCGCGACGCCGGAGAAGATCGCGGAGATCTGCTCGAAATGAAGTTTCGTCTCGCCCGCGAGCAGCCGTGCGACCGTGGTCTTGCCGGTGCCAGGCGGCCCCCAGAAGATCAGGGAACCGAGCGAGCCGGCCTCGATCAGGCGCGTGAGCGCGCCGTCCGGCCCGACGAGATGCGCCTGCCCGACCACCTCCGACAGCTTCGCCGGGCGCAGCCGGTCCGCCAGCGGCCTCGGCGCTTCCTTTTCCAGTCCCGCAGCGGCGAACAGATTGCTCATGTCTGGCCTGTCGCCCGCATCCGGCGGCGTTCGCCAGGGCCGGAATGCGGCGCGCTCATCCCCCGAAAACGCTGGTGAAAACCTGCCCGCCGCGATTGATGGTGACGCGCCAGAAATTCGGACGCTCGCGCGCCCAGCGATCGAGGTCGCGCGAGCTTTCGACCGGCTGATTGTTGACGCCGAGAATGATGTCTCCCTTCTGAAAGCCGAAGCGCGCGGCGTTGGAACGCGGATCGACCTCGCTCACGACGACGCCGGTCGCATCGGCGTCCATGGACAGTTCCTCCGCGACGGCGGGCGACAGATTGGCGACGACGGCGCCGGCGAAGGGGGTTCTGCCTGAAAGTTTGATGCTGTCGCGGTCGCGCGTCTCCGGCGCGAGCGCCGCCTTGACCGGAAGCGTCAGCTCTTTTCCCGCGCGGCGGATCGTGAGGTTGACGGTGCCGCCGATGGGCTTGGTCGCGAAACGAAAACCGAAAGCGTCCGGCGTGTCGATCGCCTGTCCGTCGACGGCGACGATCAGGTCGCCGCGCTTCAAACCGGCCGTCGCCGCCGCGCCCTTCTCGACGACGTTCGTGACCAGCGCGCCCGTCGGCCGGTCAAGCCCCATCGCCTCGGCCACGTCGGGAGAGACCGCCTGCATCGACGCGCCGAACCACGGCCGGCGCACGGTTTTTCCGCCGCTTTTCGCCGAAGCGACGACGACTTTCAGCATCGCTGCGGGAATGGCGAAGCCGATGCCCATCGAGCCGCCGCTGCGCGAATAGATCGCGGTGTTGATGCCGACGAGCCGGCCCTGCATGTCCACCAGTGCGCCGCCGGAATTGCCCGGATTGATCGCCGCATCGGTCTGGATGAAGAACTGATAGTCGGTGACGCCGACCTGCGTGCGCGCGAGGGCGGACACGATGCCCTGCGTCACGGTTTGTCCGACCCCGAACGGATTTCCGATCGCCAGCACGAGATCGCCCACTTCGAGCGCATCGGAATCGCCGATTTCGACCGCCGGAAAATGATCGCCGCCCTTCAGCTTCAGGATCGCGAGATCGGTCCGCGGATCGCGCAGCACGATCTCGGCTTCATATTCGCGTTTGTCCGCGAGCGAGACCTTCACCTCCGTCATGTTCTCGATGACGTGATGGTTGGTCACGACAAGGCCGCTCGCATCGACCAGCACGCCCGAGCCGAGCGAACGCTGCACGCGCTCGCGCGGCATGCCGCCATCATCGCCGAAGAATCGCCGGAACAGATCGTCGTCAGCGAACGGGTTGCGCGCCTGCTGGCGCGCGGAGCCGTAGACATTCACCACGGAGCCAGCGACTTTTTTCACTACCGGCGCGAAGGACAGTGTGAGTTCCTGACGGCTCTCCGGAACGGCGCGCTGCGCGTTCGCCGCCCCATGGACGCCGACGCACAGCGACAGCGCGATTCCGATTGCTGCGACAAAACGCATGCGCGATGCTCCATCCGGCGCGGGCGAACGAAACGCGCGCCCCGCCGGTCCGTTCGTTCAACTGCCGCGACATTGTGTCAAGAACGCGCCTCGCGGGCGGTTCAGCGGGCTCCCGCCGCCTCCAGCAGCGCGATGATCGCCCGTTGCCCGCGCCGGCGGGCGTGAGCGAGAGGCGTCGTTCCTTCGCGGTCAGCGAGATTGACCGAGGCTCCGTGAGCGAGGAGCAGCCGGACGATCTCGGTATGCGCGCCGCCGCCGTCGCCGAGAATGATCGCCTCCAGCAGCGCCGTCCATCCGAGATCATTGATGTGATCGACGTCGATCCTCGATTCCGTCAGCAGCACGCGCACGGCGTCGACATGGCCGTGATGCGCGGCGGGAATCAGCGCATTGCCGCCATAGCGATTGCGTCTTGCGTAATCGACAGCGCCGGTCGCGAGCATGGCCCTCAGCATGGCGACGCGGCCGTCGGCGCCGGCGAGCAGCCACGGCGTGTCGCGGTTGGCGGCCTGCGCGTTGACGTCGGCGCCGGCTGCGATCAGCGCCGCCGCCGCCTCCTCGCGCCCGTTCGCCACGGCGATCAGCAGCGCGGTCCGGCCATCGGAATCCGCTGCGTCGATCGCGGCGTTGCCCGCCCCTTGAACGAGCCGCCGGATGTCGTCGGCGCGTCCCGCAGCCGCAGCCGCCCTGAGCCGCGCGCCGGAATCCTGAGCCTGCGCGTCCGAACCGCTCATGATCCCTCCGGCGAGAAGAGCCGCCGCGAAACGCCGGCTGACGCCCGGATGCGCGGCCGGCGCGCGAGCCGCTGCGGGAAGCCCGAAAAACGAATGGCCGCGCAAGGCGGCCATTCCATCGTCAGTCACGCGACGGGTCACGCCGCGGCGGACTCGCTGTCGACGATCTCCGTCTTCATGGTGGGTCCGGAATCGAGTCCGCGCGCATCGACGTCGCGGTCGACCATCTCGATCACCGCCATCGGCGCGGAGTCGCCATAACGGAAGCCCGCCTTGAGCACGCGCGTATAGCCGCCGTTGCGGTCCTTGTAGCGCGGGCCGATGACGTCGAAGAGCTTCTTGACGACGGTCTCGTCCTTGATCTTCGAGATCGCCTGACGGCGCGCATGCTGATCGCCGCGCTTGCCGAGCGTGATGAGCTTTTCCACGATCGGCCGAAGATCTTTCGCCTTCGGCAGCGTGGTGACGATCTGCTCATGCTTGATGAGCGCGACCGCCATGTTGGCGAACATCGCCTTGCGATGCTCGGGAGTCCGGGCGAACCGGCGATGGGCGAAACCGTGACGCATTGGCTTTCTCCTTATGCGGCCGCCGTGCCAAGGAACGGCCGTCGGTTGTTGTGGCAGTCGGGAACAGGCAGTCGGCAGTCGGTTTTCCGATTGCCCACCGCCGATTGCCTACTGCCCCTCAGTAATGCTCCTCGAAACGCTTCGCGAGCATCTCGATGTCTTCCGGCGGCCAGCCCTGCACCTCCATGCCGAGATACAGACCCATGGTCGCGAGAACTTCCTTGATCTCGTTGAGCGACTTGCGGCCGAAGTTCGGCGTGCGGAGCATCTCCGCCTCCGTCTTCTGAATCAGGTCGCCGATATAGACGATGTTGTCGTTCTTCAGGCAGTTCGCCGAACGCACCGAAAGCTCGAGCTCGTCCACCTTCTTGAGCAGCGCGGGATTGAACGGCAGCTCCGGCGCGGACGAAACCGCCTCTTCCTTTCGCGGCTCGTCGAAATTGACGAAGATCGCGAGCTGGTCCTGCAGGATGCGCGCCGCATAGGCGACCGCGTCGTCCGGCGAGATCGAGCCGTTCGTCTCGACCGTCATCGTCAGCTTGTCGTAGTCGAGCACCTGGCCCGAACGGGTGTTCTCGACGCGGTAGGACACCTTCTTCACCGGCGAATAGAGCGCGTCGATCGGGATGAGGCCGATCGGCGAATCTTCCGTGCGGTTGCGGTCGGCGGGCACGTAGCCCTTGCCCGAATTCACCGTGAACTCGATGCGGATGTCGGCGCCTTCGTCGAGCGTGCAGAGCACCAGCTCCGGATTCAGCACCTGGATGTCGCCGGTCGTCTGGATGTCGCCCGCTTTCACCTGGCCGGGCCCGGTCTTCTTCAGCGTCAGCCGCTTGCCGCCATCGCCCTGCATCTTGATGGCGATCGCCTTCACGTTGAGGACGAGATCGGTCACGTCCTCGCGAACGCCGGGGATCGACGAGAACTCATGCAGCACGCCGTCGATATGGATCGAGGTCACCGCCGCGCCCTGCAGCGACGACAGCAGCACCCGCCGCAGCGAGTTGCCGAGCGTCATGCCGAAGCCGCGCTCGAGCGGCTCCGCGACCATCGTCGCCATGCGCTTCGGATCGTCGCCGGGCGTGACCTGCAGCTTGTTGGGCTTGATGAGATCGAGCCAGTTTTTGTTGATCACGTCGTCATCCTCGTTCGAGGCCAAATGCCGATGGCGGCCTCACGGCCGCCAGAAAGTGGAATGCGCGGCTTCAGACGCGGCGGCGCTTGCGCGGCCGGCAGCCATTGTGCGGGATCGGCGTCACGTCGCGGATGGAAGTCACGGTGAAGCCCGCCGCCTGGAAGGCGCGCAGCGCCGATTCGCGACCGGAGCCGGGGCCCGTCACCTCGACCTCCAGCGTGCGCATGCCATGCTCGGCCGCCTTCTTGGCCGCATCCTCGGCGGCGACCTGCGCCGCATACGGGGTCGATTTGCGCGATCCCTTGAAGCCCATCGTGCCCGAGGACGACCAGGCGATGGTGTTGCCCTGCGCGTCGGTGATGGTGATCATCGTGTTGTTGAACGACGCGTTCACATGCGCGACGCCGGACACGATATTCTTGCGCTCGCGACGGCGGACGCGGCCTGCGACTTCTTTTGCCATTTAACTCTGTTCCTTCAAGCGCGCCCGTAACGCCAGGCGCTGGGGATGTGTCGGGTTCAAAATCGAGAGACTAGGTCGCCTTCTTCTTGCCGGCGATGGCGACGGCCTTGCCCTTGCGGGTGCGGGCGTTCGTATGGGTGCGCTGGCCGCGAACCGGCAGCCCCTTGCGGTGGCGCAGGCCGCGATAGCAGCCGAGGTCCATCAGGCGCTTGACGTTCTGCGACACTTCGCGGCGCAGGTCGCCCTCCACCTGATAATCGCGGTCGATCACTTCGCGGATCTGCAGCACTTCCTGGTCGGTGAGCTGGTTCACGCGCCGCTCGAGCGGCAGATTGACCTTCTGCATGATCTCGGCCGCGAACTTCGGGCCGATGCCATGAATATACTGCAGAGCGATGATGACGCGCTTCTGCGTGGGAATATTGACGCCTGCGATACGAGCCACTTGGTCGTCTCCATATGAGCCGCGCAATGAAGCGAGGCGCTGGGTTGGCCCGCGTCCGGTGGAGGCCGGCCCATGCGGGACGCCGTCAGCAGGACGCCCACCGCGCCCCCGAATCGAGGGTCGATGGGCAAAGCCGGCTGAAGACTGATCGCGGGCTGTTAACGGCATAATGCGCAGCCGTCAACGGTTTTCGCCTCCATTTGAGGAGGCGTCCCGACCCGCATGACATGGGCGCGGCCGCTCGCTTCGTCAAGGGTTGGGCGTCAGGGGTGAGCGTCTGGGTCGTGTCCCCGGCGACGCAACGGGACCGGCGCGGTCAGGAGGCGCGAAGCCGAACATGGCTGCGGCGATGGCGCCCGACGGCTGACATGATCAAGTCGAACGCTCATGATAGCGGCTGGACGAGGCCGCTCGGCGGCGAACTGGAGCGTCGGCATGACCCTTCCCGCGGAGCATCCGCGCCTGGCCAAACGTCCTTACACGCTGGGCGAACTGCTGGCGGACGGAATCATCCATGCGGTCGCCCTTCTGGCGGCGATCGTGGCGCTCGCGATTCTGCTTCTGCTTGTCGTCATGCGGCGGTCGGGCGTCGAGGTCTGGGCCGTCGCGATTTATGCGGCCGCGCTCCTTCTGATGTTCGGCTTCTCCGCGGCTTACAATCTGGTCCCGCCCTCGCCGCTGAAATGGCTGCTGAGGCGATTTGACCATTCTTCCATTTATTTATTGATAGCCGGCACTTACACGCCTCTTCTCACGCAGTTTCACGACCAATTCTGGGCCTGGACGCTGGCGCTCGTCGTCTGGATCGGCGCCATCGCCGGGGTCGTCATGAAGATCGCGCTGCCGGGAAAGTTCGATCGCCTGTCGATTGCGATCTATCTCGTCCTTGGATGGGCGGCGGTCATCGCCATCCGGCCGATGATCACGTCGCTGCCGACGCCCACGCTCATCCTGATCGGCGCGGGCGGCCTGCTCTATTCGGTGGGCGTGCTGTTCTATGTCTGGCAGCGGCTGAAATACCAGAACGCCATCTGGCACGGCTTCGTCGCCACGGCGGCCGGCTGTCACTACGCCGCGATCGCCTACTGCATGACCGGAGCGAATTGAAGGGCGCCTGACAACGCCCGAATCAATACCCGGGAGCGCGACGCGCTCAGCCGAGAATGTGATCGATGGCGGCGGACACCTCCCCGATCGGCTTCATGCCGTCGAGGCGCGCCAGCGTTCCCTTCTTCTCGTAATAGGGCGCGACGACGGCGGTGTCGCGGTTGTAGGCGCCGAGCCGGGTCTTGAACACCTCGGGATCGTCGTCCTTGCGCACCGGCTGCCCGGCGGCCTTCGCGTCGGCCGCGCGCTTCATGATTCGGTCCACGAGCTTCTGCTGGTCCACCACGAGCTCGATGACGGCGTCGAGCTTCAGGCCTTTCTCCGCCAGCATGGTCGACAGCGCGTCGGCCTGGGCGACGGTCCGCGGAAACCCGTCGAGGATGAAGCCCTTCTTCGCATCGGGCTGTTCAAGCCGGTCGGCGATGATGCCGATGACGATGTCGTCGGAGACGAGCCCGCCAGAATCCATCACTTCCTTCGCCTTGAGGCCGATCGGGGTGCCGGCGGCGACGGCCGCGCGCAGCATGTCGCCGGTGGAAAGCTGCGGAATGCCGTGCTTCTCCACCAGCCTCGCGGCCTGAGTGCCCTTGCCGGCGCCGGGCGGCCCCAGAAGGATGAGTCTCATCTGCGTTTGCCCCCTTTGAGCTTCGTCTTCTTAACGAGGCCCTCATACTGATGCGCCAGCAGATGGCCGTGCACCTGGCTGACGGTGTCCATCGTCACGCTGACCACGATCAGCAGCGACGTGCCCCCGAAATAGAATGGCAGAGAGAAATAGGAAATCAGCACCTCGGGAATGAGGCAGATGATCGCAAGGTAGGCCGCGCCGATGCAGGTGATGCGCGTCAGCACATGGTCGATATATTCGGCCGTTCGCTCGCCGGGCCGGATGCCCGGAATGAAGCCGCCATGCTTCTTGAGATTGTCCGCCGTCTCGGCCGGATTGAAAACGATCGCCGTGTAGAAGAACGCGAAGAACACGATCAGGGCGACATAGAGCACCATATAGGCCGGCCGGCCATGCGCCAGATAGGCCGACAGCGTCGCCAGAATGCCGCTGCTGTCGCCCTGCTGCGCGAACTGCGCGATCGTCGTCGGCAGCAGCAGCAGCGAGGATGCGAAGATCGGCGGGATGACGCCGGAGGTGTTCAGCTTCAGCGGCAGGAACGAGGTCTGGCTGTCATACATCCGGTTGCCGACCTGGCGTTTCGGATAGTTGATCAGCAGCCGGCGCTGGGCCCGCTCCATGAACACGATGAAGGCGATGACGACCACCGCCATCGCCAGAACCCCGAGGATCACCGCCGTGGAGATCGCGCCCTGACGGCCGAGCTCCAGCGTGCCGGCGAGCGCCGAAGGCAGCTCCGCCACGATGCCGGAAAAGATGATCAGCGAGGAGCCGTTGCCGATGCCGCGGCTCGTCACCTGCTCGCCGAGCCACATCAGGAACATCGTGCCGCCGACCAGCGTGATGACGGTCGAGATGATGAAGAAGGGGCCGGGCTCGAGCACGATGCTGCCCGATCCCTGCAGGCCGACGGCGATGCCATAGGCCTGGAACAGGGCCAGCACCACGGTGAGATAGCGGGTGTACTGGTTGATGACCTTGCGGCCCGCCTCGCCTTCCTTCTTCAGCGCTTCCAGCGAGGGCACGACGCTGGTCAGGAGCTGGATGATGATCGAGGCCGAGATGTACGGCATGATGTTGAGGGCGAAGATCGCAAGCCGCCCGACCGCGCCGCCCGAGAACATGTTGAAGAGGCCGAGAATGCCGGACTGGGCCTGGCGGAAGATGTCGGCCACCGCGTCCGGATTGATGCCGGGCAGCGGAATGTAGGTGCCGAGCCGATAGATCACGAGCGCGGCCAGCGTGAACCAAATGCGCTTTTTCAGCTCCTCGGCCTTCGCGAGCGCGCCGAAATTGAGATTGGCGGCAAGCTGTTCGGCTGCTGAAGCCATGACGTCCTCCGGCCCGGTCCTTCCGGATCAAACAACAAAAGGCCGGGCTTCGCGGAAGACTCCGCCGCCCGGCCCGATCTTCATCCCCGATATGGGGGAAGCCTCACTCCGCGGCAACAGGCGCGAGAAGCTTCACGGAGCCGCCGGCCTTTTCGACCGCCGCCACCGCCGATTTCGAGGCGCCCCAGACCTCAAGCGCGAGCTTGGCTTTGAGTTCGCCGACGCCGAGCACCTTCACCCCGTCGAGCAGGTTCCGGCACACGCCGGCCTCCACCAGGGCTTCGATCGTCACGGGCTTGCCCGCGTCGAGCTTGCCCGCGTCGACCGCTTCCTGCAGGCGGCCGAGATTGACCTCGTTGAGATGGGTGCGGAAGGGATTCCAGAAGCCGCGCTTGGGCAGGCGGCGATGGAGCGGCATCTGTCCGCCCTCGAAGCCCTTGATGGCGACGCCGGTGCGGGCCTTCTGACCCTTCACGCCGCGGCCGCCGGTCTTGCCCTTGCCGGAGCCGATGCCGCGTCCGACGCGGATCCGCTCTTTGGTTGCGCCGGGATTGTCGCGCAGATCGGTGAGTTTCATGTCAGATCCTCCCTCACTGCCCGTCGACGACGCGCACGAGGTGGCGCACCGCCCGGATCATGCCGCGCACGGCGGGCGTATCCTCGAGCGTGGAGCGCCGGTTCATCTTGTTGAGGCCGAGGCCGATCAGAGTCTCGCGCTGCGTGTGCACGCGGCGGCTGGGCGACCCGATCTGCTCGACCGTTACGGTTGCGTTGCTGGGAGCTTTGGACATTGGCGGCTCCTCCTCACGCGTCCGCGCCAGCGTCCTCGCCGCCTTCGCGGCGACGCGCCTGCAGCGCGGACACTTTCAGGTTGCGGCGAGCGGCGACGGCGCGCGGGCTGTCTTCGCGCTTCAGCGCGTCAAAAGTCGCGCGGACGAGATTGTAAGGATTCGAGGATCCCATCGACTTGGCGACGACGTCATGGACGCCGACGGACTCGAAGACGGCGCGCATCGGGCCGCCGGCGATGATGCCGGTTCCCGCCGGAGCAGCGCGAACGACGACCTTGCCCGCGCCATGACGGCCATGGGCGTCGTGATGGAGCGTACGGCCCTCGCGCAACGGCACGCGGACCAGGCCGCGCTTGGCGGCTTCAGTCGCCTTGCGGATCGCCTCAGGCACTTCGCGCGCCTTGCCGTGGCCGAAGCCGACGCGGCCCTTCTGGTCTCCGACGACGACGAGCGCCGCGAAGCCGAAGCGCTTGCCGCCCTTCACCACCTTGGCGACGCGGTTGATGTGGACGAGCTTATCGACGAATTCGCTGTCGCGCTCCTCCGGTCTGTTGCGCTCTTGCCTGCGCGGTTCTCTGGCCATCTCAAACCCTTTCGGTCACTTGCGCGGAGCGGCGAAGCCGCCCGCTCGCTTCCCTGTCTCTTAGAACTGGAGGCCGCCCTCGCGGGCGCCGTCGGCGAGCGCCTTGACGCGCCCGTGATACATGTACTGGCCGCGGTCGAAGACGACCTCGGTCAGGCCGGCCTTCGCGGCGCGCTCGGCGATGAGCTTGCCCACCGCGCTCGCCGCCGCCTTGTCCGCGCCCGTCTTGAGCTGACCCTTGAGGTCCTTCTCGAGCGACGAGGCCGCCACAAGCGTCACGCCCTTCGTATCGTCGATGATCTGGGCGTAAATCTGCTTGGAGGAGCGGAACACCGAGAGGCGCGGCCGTCCGGCCGACACGGTCCTCAGTTTCCGGCGGACGCGGGCCTGACGGCGCGCGGTCACATTCGCGTTCTTCGTCATGGTTCCGTCCTTACTTCTTCTTGCCTTCCTTGCGGAAGATGAACTCATCCGCGTACTTCACGCCCTTGCCCTTGTAGGGCTCGGGACCGCGATAGGCGCGGATCTCCGCGGCGGTCTGACCGACGCGCTGCTTGTCGATGCCGACGACGTTGATCTCGGTCGGCTTGGGCGTCGTCACCGTGACGCCGTCCGGAACCGCATAATCGACGTCATGGCTGAAGCCGAGCGAAAGCTTGAGCACCTTGCCCTGGATCGCGGCGCGGTAACCGACGCCGTTGATCTCAAGCTTTTTCTCAAAACCGTCCGTTACGCCCTTGGCGAGATTCGCGATCTGGGCGCGGGACATTCCCCACTGGGCGCGCGAGGCCTTGCTGTCGTCCTTGTTGGCGACCGCGATCTCCGCGCCCTCCATCTTGACCGACACCAGATCGGGCACCGTGAATTTCAGCTCGCCCTTGGGCCCCTTCATCACGACGGTCTGTCCGTCGAGACGGGCGGTGACGCCCTTTGGAACCGCAACTGCTTTTTTGCCGACGCGAGACATTTCCGTTCTCCGCTCTCAAGCTCTCCGCCGGGTCAGAGGACCTGGCAGAGAACCTCGCCGCCGACATTGTTTTCGCGCGCCTGGTGATCGGCCATCACGCCCTTCGGAGTCGAAAGGATGGTGATGCCGAGACCGTTCGCGACGCGGGGCATCGTCGCGACCGAGGCGTAGACGCGCCGGCCCGGCTTCGAGACGCGAGCGATCTCGCGAATGACCGGCTGGCCGTCGTAATATTTCAGCTCGATATCGAACTCCGTACGGCCGTTGCCGTGCTCGGTGGTCGAATAGCCGCGGATGTAGCCCTCCGCCTGCAGAACGTCGAGGACGCGCTCGCGCAGCTTCGAGCCCGGCGTCGTCACCCGCGACATGCGGCGCATCTGGCCGTTGCGGATGCGGGTGAGCATATCGCCCAAAGGATCGTTGATAGCCATGGTCGCGACCCTCCTTACCAGCTCGACTTGACGAGGCCGGGCACGAGGCCCTTGTTGCCGAGCTCTCGAAGCGCGATGCGCGACAGCTTCAGCTTGCGATAGACGGCGCGCGGACGACCCGACACGTCGCAGCGGTTGCGAACCCGCGTCGGGCTGGAGTTGCGCGGCATCTCCGCGAGCTTGAGGCGCGCCATGAAGCGCTCCTCCATCGACTTTCCTTCGTCATTGGCGATCGCAAGAAAGCGGTTCCGCTTGCCAGCGTAGCGCTTGACGAGCTTCATCCTCTTCTTGTTCTTCTCGACCGAGCTTGTCTTGGCCATAGGGTTCTCCTGGTCTCCGCGTTTGAGCCTCAGCTCACTGCCGGAAAGGGAAGTTGAAAAGTTTCAGAAGCTCCTGCGCTTCCTTGTCGGTCTTGGCCGTGGTGCAGACCACCACGTCCATGCCCCAGCTCGACTCGGCCTTGTCGTAGTTGATTTCCGGGAACACCAGGTGCTCCTTGATGCCGAGCGCGTAATTGCCGTTGCCGTCGAACGACTTGGCGTTCAGGCCGCGGAAGTCGCGCACGCGGGGCAGCGCGATCGTCACGAGCCGGTCCATGAACTCGTACATGCGGGTCTTGCGCAGCGTGACCTTGGCGCCGATGGGCATGCCCTCGCGCAGCTTGAAGGTCGAAATCGCCTTGCGCGCCCGCGTCACCACCGGCTTCTGGCCGGCGATCAGCGCGAGGTCGGCCGCGGCGGCCGACGCCTTCTTGGAATCCGCCGTCGACTCGCCGACGCCCATGTTCAGCACGATTTTGTCGACGCGCGGAATTTCGAGCGGGTTCTTGTAGCCGAACTCCTTCACCATGCCGGGGCGCACGACCTCGTCATAGTGCTTCTGCATGCGGGCGGTGTAGCCCGACAGCGAGGCCGAAGCCTTGCCGGCGGCGCCTTTCGCCTCGCCCTTGGCGGCTTTCTCCTTCTTCGGAGCCTCTTTGCCTTTGGGGGCGTCCTTCGGAGCGCCCTTCTTCGGAGCCTCAGCCATCGATCAGATCTCCCGAGCGCTTGGCGAACCGGACCTTGCGGCCGTCATCCAGTGTCTTGAAGCCGACGCGCGTCGTCTTGTTCTTGCCGCCGTCCGCAACGAACAGCGAGATGTTGGACAGGTGGATCGGCATCTCCTTGGAGATGATGCCGCCTTCCTGGTTCGCGGACTGCTTCTGGTGGCGCTTGACCATGTTCACGCCGCGCACCAGCGCCCGCTCCTCGGTGGGGAACATCTGCACGACCTCGCCGGTCTTGCCCTTGTCGCGGCCGGCGATCACCAGAACCTTGTCGCCCTTCCTGATCTTGGCGGCCATCACAGCACCTCCGGCGCGAGCGAGATGATCTTCATGTGGTTCTTGGCGCGCAGCTCGCGCGGAACCGGCCCGAAGATGCGGGTGCCGATCGGCTCTTTCTGATTGTTGATCAGAACCGCCGCATTCTTGTCGAAGCGGATCACCGAGCCGTCGGCGCGGCGGATGTCCTTGGCGGTGCGCACGACGATCGCCTTCATGACGTCGCCCTTCTTCACGCGGCCGCGCGGAATGGCTTCCTTGATCGAAACGACGATGACGTCGCCGACGCCGGCGTACTTCCGCTTGGAGCCGCCGAGAACCTTGATGCACATCACACGGCGCGCGCCGGAATTATCGGCGACGTCCAGATTCGTCTGCATCTGGATCATGACACATTTCCTTTCAGTCGGTTTCCGGGTCGCCCCGGACTACGCCTGGAGTGTTCAGACGGTTTCCCGTCCGCTATTCGCTGGCTGTCCCCGAACGGCGCTTCAAGCCTGTCCTGGAAAAGCCGGGGCGGAGGTCGCTCGACCCCCGCCCGAAGCAGCGTCCATAACGCCGCTTCAGGCTTTCGGCAACACCACCCAGCGCTTCAGCTTTGAAATCGGACGACCTTCCTCGATCTCGACCGTATCGCCGGTCTTGAACAGGTTGCCCTCGTCATGGGCGTGGTAATTCTTCGTGCGGCGCACCGTCTTCTTGAACAGCGGGTGGGTGAACCGGCGCTCGACTTTCACGACGACGGTTTTGTCCTGCTTGTCCGAGACGACGACGCCCTGGAGAACGCGCTTTGGCATCGTGCAATCCTTAGGCGGTCTTGGCCGCGTCGGCGGCCTTGGTCTTGGCGATGGTCTTCACGCGCGCGATGTCGCGACGGACCTCGCGCACGCGATTGGTCTTTTCGAGCTGGCCGGTCGCCTTCTGAAAGCGCAGGTTGAACTGCTCCTTCTTGAGCTTGACCAACTCGTCATTGAGCTGGTCGCCGCTCATGGCCTTCAGGTCGGAAACCCGCTGGGTGTTTTTCATCGGGCCCTCCTCAGTCGGCGATGCGCTGGATGAAGCGCGTCTTGATCGGCAGCTTCGCCGCGCCGAGGCGAAGCGCCTCGCGCGCCGTCGCTTCCGGAACGCCGTCCACTTCGAACATGATGCGTCCGGGCGCCACGCGGGCGGCCCAGAATTCCGGCGCGCCCTTGCCCGAGCCCATGCGGACTTCGGTCGGCTTCTTCGACACCGGCAGATCCGGGAAAATCCGGATCCACACGCGGCCGACGCGCTTCATCTCGCGCGTGATGGCGCGGCGGGCCGCCTCGATCTGGCGGGCGGTGATCCGCTCCGGCTCGAGCGCCTTCAGGCCGAACTGGCCGAAGTTCAGCGAAGCGCCGGCCTTCGTCTCGCCCTTGATGCGGCCTTTGAAGGCGCGCCGGTAGTTGGTTTTCTTTGGCTGCAACATGACTGTCGTCCTTACGCGCGGTCGCGATGCTCGCGATCACGATCGCGGTGATCGCGGTCGCCGCCGTCGCGACGGCCGCCGGAGCGCTGGCTCTCCTCGGCCTGCTTCTTGTCCTGCGCCATCGGATCATGCTCAAGGATTTCACCCTTGAAGATCCAGACCTTCACGCCGCAGGTGCCGTAGGTGGTGAACGCCGTCGCCGTGCCGTAGTCGACATCGCCGCGCAGCGTGTGCAGCGGCACCCGCCCCTCGCGATACCATTCCAGCCTGGCGATTTCCGCGCCGCCCAGGCGGCCCGAGCAGTTGATGCGGATGCCCTCGGCGCCGAGACGCATCGCCGACTGCACCGCGCGCTTCATCGCGCGGCGGAACGCCACCCGGCGCTCGAGCTGCTGGGCGATCGACTCCGCGACCAGGGTCGCGTCGATCTCGGGCTTGCGCACCTCGATGATGTTGAGCGCGACTTCCGAGCCCGTCATCTTCGCGACCTGCTTGCGCAGCTTGTCGATGTCCGCGCCCTTCTTGCCGATCACGACGCCGGGACGCGCCGACAGGATCGACACGCGGCACTTCTTGTGCGGGCGCTCGATGATGATCTTCGACACCGCCGCCTGCTTGAGGTCCTTCATGAGCGCCTTGCGGATCGCGAAGTCCTCATGCAGCAGCTTGGCGTAATCGCCCTTGTTCGCGAACCAGCGCGAATCCCAGGTGCGATTGATGCCGAGGCGAAACCCGGTCGGATTGACTTTCTGACCCATCGTTCAGCTCCTCAGGCCGCCGTCTTGGCTTTTGGTTCTTCGACTTCACGCAGAACGATCGTGATGTTCGAGAAGAACTTCTCGACCCGTCCGGAGCGGCCGCGCGCGCGGGCGTGGAACCGCTTCATGACGATCGACTTGCCGACATGGGCCTCCTTGACGACGAGATCGTCGACGTCGAGGTCATGGTTGTTTTCCGCGTTGGCGATCGCGCTTTCGAGGCACTTGCGCACCTCGTGAGCGATGCGCTTGCGCGAGAATTCGAGATCGGCCAGCGCGGTGTTGACCTTCTTGCCGCGAATGAGCTGCGCCACGAGGTTCAGCTTCTGCGGCGAGACGCGCAGGTTGCGGGCCTCGGCCTTCGCTTCCGTGTCGCTCAGCGTGCGGGGAGTCTTGGGCTTGCTCATGGCTTACCTCGACTTCTTGGCTTTCTTGTCCGAGGAATGGCCGTGAAAGGTCCGCGTCGGCGAGAACTCGCCGAACTTGTGACCGACCATTTCCTCAGACACGAGCACCGGAATATGCTTGTGGCCGTTATGCACGCCGAACGTCAGCCCCACGAACTGGGGCAGGATCGTGGAGCGGCGGCTCCACACCTTTATCACTTCCGAACGGGCCGAAGCGCGTGACGCGTCGGCCTTCTTCAGGAGGTATCCGTCGACGAACGGACCTTTCCAGACGGAACGAGTCATCTTGCGAGCCTCACTTCTTCTTGCGGGCGTGACGGCTCGACACGATGAACGTGTCGGTGCGCTTGTTCGACCGCGTTTTCTTGCCCTTGGTCGGCTTGCCCCACGGCGTGACCGGGTGGCGGCCGCCCGTGGTGCGGCCTTCGCCGCCGCCATGCGGATGGTCGACCGGGTTCATCGTTGTGCCGCGATTGTGCGGACGAAAGCCGAGCCAGCGATTGCGACCGGCCTTGCCGATCGAGATGTTCATATGGTCGGGGTTGGAGACCGCGCCGACCGTCGCGTAGCACCGAGCGTTCACGAGGCGCTGCTCGCCCGAGCTCAGCCGCAGGATGCAGTATCCCTGGTCGCGGCCGACGATCTGGGCGTAAGCGCCCGCCGACCGCGCCATCGCCCCGCCCTTGCCGATCTTCAGCTCGACATTGTGGACGATCGTGCCGACCGGCATGGCGCCGAGCGGCATGGCGTTGCCCGGCTTGATGTCGGCCTGCTCGCCGGCGACGACGGTGTCGCCCTTGGCGAGCCGCTGCGGCGCCAGGATGTAGGACAGCGTACCGTCCTGATACTTCACCAGCGCGATGAAGGCGGTGCGGTTCGGATCATATTCGAGCCGCTCCACGGTCGCCGTCATGTCCGGCTTGGCGCGGCGCTTGAAGTCCACGATGCGGTAGGACTGCTTGTGGCCGCCGCCGCGGAAGCGCAGCGTCACGCGGCCGAGATTGTTACGGCCGCCTGTCGACGCCCGCCCTTCGGTCAGCGTCTTGACCGGCTTGCCCTTGTAGAGCTCGCTGCGATCGACGAGCACGAGCTGTCGCATGCTCGGCGTCGTTGGTTTGTACTTCTTGAGCGCCATGGCGGGACCTCAGATTCTCAAAGCCCGGTCGTCACATCGATGCTTGAGCCCTCGTCGAGGGTCACCACCGCTTTCTTGACGTCCGAACGCTGGCCCAGCGAGCCCCGGAAGGCTTTCACTTTGCCCTTGGTGACGAGCGTGTTCACGGCGGTCACCTTGACGTTGAAGAGCTTCTCCACCGCCGCCTTGATCTGCGGCTTCGTGGCGCTCTTGGCGACCTTGAACACGACCTTGTTCTGTTCCGACAGCGCCGTCGCCTTTTCCGTGATCACGGGGCTGACGATGACGTCGTAGTGGCGTGGATCGACGCTCATTTGAACCGCGCCTCCAGCGCATCCACGGCGGCCTTGGTCAGCACGAGCGTCTCGCGGCGCATGATGTCGTAGACATTGATGCCCTGCACGGGCAGCACGTCGATGAAATGGATGTTGCGCGCCGCAAGGCCGAAGTTCCGGTCGATTTCCGCGCCGCCGATGATCAGCGCGTTCTTCAGGCCGAGCTTGTCGAACCGCGCCAGCAGAGCCTTCGTCTTCGCGTCCGACGAGGAGACGTCGTCGACGACGATCAGCGTCGACGCCTTCGCCTTGGCGGACAGGGCGTGCTTCAGGCCGAGCGCGCGCACCTTCTTCGGCAGATCGTGCGCATGGCTGCGCGAGACCGGCCCGAAGGCGCGACCGCCGCCGCGGAACTGCGGCGCGGACGCCGCGCCGTGACGGGCGCCGCCGGTGCCCTTCTGGCGGTAGAGCTTCTTCTTGGTGCGGTCGATCAGGGAGCGGCCGAGCGTCTGGTGCGTGCCGCGCTGGCGCTTGGCGAGCTGCCATCGCACGACGCGGTGCAGGATGTCGGCGCGCGGCTCGAGACCGAAAATCTCATCGCTGAGATCAACCGATCCCGACGAGCCGCCGTCGAGCGAGGTGACGTCGAGTTTCATTATTTCTGCTCCCCGGCGTTGGCCGCGGCCGCATCCGTTTCCGGAAGCGTGAACTTGCCTGGCGTCGGCGCGTCCTTCGGCAGCACGCGCTTCACGGCGTCGCGCACCTGAATCCATCCGCCCTTGACGCCCGGAACGGCGCCTTCGATCAGGATGAGGCCGCGCGAGGGATCGGTCTGCACGACGCGCAGATTCTGCGTCGTCACCCGCTCCGCTCCGAGATGGCCAGGCATCTTCTGGTTCTTGAAGGTCTTGCCCGGGTCCTGACGGCCGCCGGTCGAACCGATCGAGCGGTGCGAGACCGAGACGCCGTGCGTGGCGCGCAGACCGCGGAAGTTCCAGCGCTTCATGCCGCCCGCGAAACCCTTGCCCGTGGACGTGCCTGACACGTCGACGAATTGGCCGGGGATGAAGTGGTCGGCCGTGATCTGGGCGCCCACCGGAATGAGATGCTGCTCATCCACGCGGAATTCGACGAGCTTCATCGTCGGCTCGACCTTGGCGACGGCGAAGTGGCCGCGCTGGGCCTTCGACACGTTCTTCACCTTGGCCTTGCCGGCGCCGAGCTGCAGCGCGGTGTAACCGTTCTTTTCTTTGGTGCGATGCGCGACAACCTGACAGTTATCGAGCTTGAGCACCGTCACAGGCACATGATTGCCGCTGTCAGTGAAGACGCGGGTCATGCCGACCTTCTGTGCTATGACGCCTGAGCGCATGGCTCTGGATCCTTCCGGCGTTCGTTAAACGAGGGCTCGTCCGAGAGAGGAGCCCGATTACAGCTTGATCTCGACATCGACGCCCGCGGCGAGGTCGAGCTTCATCAGCGCGTCCACGGTTTGCGGCGTCGGCTCCACGATGTCGAGAACGCGCTTGTGAGTGCGAATCTCGAACTGCTCGCGGGACTTCTTGTCGATATGCGGCGAGCGATTCACCGTGAAGCGCTCGATGCGCGTCGGCAGCGGGATCGGGCCCCGCACCTGCGCGCCGGTCCGCTTCGCCGTCGAGACGATCTCCTTCGTCGACGTGTCGAGCACGCGGTGATCGAAGGCTTTGAGGCGGATGCGGATATTTTGACCGTTCATGAGTCCAGCTCCAGAAGAGGGCGAATGGCGAATGGCGAGTGGAAATCAGTCCATTCGCTACTCGCCTCTCCCAACTCGCCTCACTCGATGATCGAAGCGACGACGCCGGCGCCGACCGTACGGCCGCCTTCGCGGATGGCGAAGCGGAGCTTCTCCTCCATCGCGATCGGCGTGATCAGCTCGACCGTCATGGCGACGTTGTCGCCTGGCATCACCATCTCGGTGCCTTCCGGCAGGTGAACGACGCCGGTGACGTCGGTCGTGCGGAAGTAGAACTGCGGACGGTAATTGGTGAAGAACGGCGTGTGGCGGCCGCCCTCATCCTTCGTCAGGATGTAGGCCTCGGCCTTGAACTTCTTGTGCGGCTTCACCGAGCCCGGCTTGCACAGCACCTGGCCGCGCTCGACGTCCTCGCGCTTCGTGCCGCGCAGCAGCGCGCCGATGTTGTCGCCCGCCTGGCCCTGATCGAGCAGCTTGCGGAACATCTCGACGCCGGTGACCGTCGTCTTCTGCGTGTCGCGCAGACCGACGATCTCGATTTCCTCGCCGACCTTCACGATGCCGCGCTCGACGCGGCCCGTGACGACCGTGCCGCGACCCGAGATCGAGAACACGTCTTCGACCGGCATCAGGAAGGGCATGTCGACCGGACGCTCCGGCTGCGGAATGTAGCTGTCGACCGCCTGCATCAGTTCGAGGATGCGGTCATGGCCGAGCTCCGGCGACTTGTTCTCAAGCGCCATCAGGGCCGAACCCTTGATGATCGGAATGTCGTCGCCGGGGAACTCGTACTTCGACAGCAGCTCGCGAACCTCGAGCTCGACGAGGTCAAGCAGCTCGGGATCGTCGACCATGTCGACCTTGTTCATGAACACGACGAGAGCGGGAACGCCGACCTGGCGGGCGAGCAGGATGTGCTCGCGGGTCTGCGGCATCGGGCCGTCGGCGGCGGACACGACCAGGATCGCGCCGTCCATCTGCGCAGCGCCCGTGATCATGTTCTTCACATAGTCGGCGTGGCCGGGACAGTCGACATGCGCGTAGTGGCGGTTCTGCGTCTCATACTCGACGTGCGCCGTCGAGATCGTGATGCCGCGCGCCTTCTCTTCCGGCGCCTTGTCGATCTGGTCATAGGCGGTGAAGGTCGCGCCGCCGGTCTCGGCCAGCACCTTCGTGATCGCAGCCGTCAGCGACGTCTTGCCGTGGTCGACGTGACCGATCGTGCCGATGTTGCAGTGCGGCTTGTTGCGGTTGAATTTTTCTTTGGCCATGGTGGCCCTCCATCAACGTGTGCGCGACGCGCGTTTGGAACTGGGGTTGGGATCAGGCCGACTTGGCCTGAATTTCGGTGACGACGTTGTTCGGCGCCTGGGCGTAGTGGTCGAACTGCATCGTGTAGCTGGCGCGTCCCTGCGTGAATGAACGCAGATTGCTGACATAGCCGAACATGTTCATCAGCGGCACCATCGCATTCACGACGACCGCGTTGCCGCGCATGTCCTGACCCTGGATCTGTCCGCGCCGGGAATTCAGATCGCCGATGACCGAGCCGGTGTAATCCTCCGGCGTCACGACCTCGACTTTCATGATCGGCTCGAGCAGCACGCACTTGCCTTCGTTCAGCGCCTCGCGAAGCCCGGCGCGCGCCGCGATTTCAAACGCCAGCGCAGACGAGTCGACCTCGTGATACGCGCCGTCGATCAGCGTGATCTTCAGGTCGACGACCGGGAATCCCGCGAGCACGCCCGCTCCGAGCACCGAGTTGAGTCCCTTCTCGACGCCGGGAATGTATTCCTTCGGCACCGAGCCGCCGACGATCTTGGATTCGAATTCATAGCCCTTGCCCGGCTCGTTCGGCTCCGCGATGAATTTGACGCGGGCGAACTGGCCCGTGCCGCCCGACTGCTTCTTGTGCGTGTAGTCTTTTTCGACGCGGCGGCCGATGCGCTCGCGAAACGCCACCTGCGGGGCGCCGACATTCACCTCGACCTTGTGGGTGCGGCGCAGAATGTCGACCTTGATGTCGAGATGCAGCTCGCCCATCCCCTTGATGATCGTCTCGCCCGACTCTGAATCGGTGGACACGCGGAAAGACGGATCCTCCGACGCAAGCTTGATGAGCGCCAGCGCCATCTTCTCCTGGTCGTTCTTCGTCTTCGGCTCGACCTTCATCTCGATGACGGGTTCGGGGAACTCCATCTTCTCGAGGATGACCGCTTTCTGCGGATCGCACAGCGTATCGCCTGTGCGCGTATCCTTGAGGCCCACAAGCGCGACGATGTCGCCGGCGTAAGCCTCGGCGATTTCCTCACGGTTGTTCGCATGCATCAGCACCATGCGGCCGACCCGCTCGGTCTTTTCGCGCGTCGAATTGAGCAGCGCCTGCCCCTTTTCGAGCTTGCCCGAATAGATGCGGCAGAAGGTCAGGACGCCGTACTGGTCGTCCATGATCTTGAATCCGAGGAGCGACAGAGGAGCGTCGTCGCTCGGCGGACGCGAGGTCTCCTCGCCCGTCTTGTAGTCGATGCCCTTGATCGAGCCGCGATCGACCGGCGACGGCAGATAGTCGACGACCGCGTCGAGCAGAGGCTGCACGCCCTTGTTCTTGAACGAGGAGCCGCAGAGCACGGGATAGAACGCGCCGGTGAGGACGGCCTTGCGGATCAGCGTCTTCAGCGTCTGCTCTTCGGGCTCCTTGCCCTCGAGATACGCTTCCATCGCCGCGTCATCGAGTTCGACGGCCGCTTCGATGAGCGCATTGCGATACTCGACCGCCTGATCGACGAGATCGGCGGGGATGTCGAGATCCTCCTGGAAATCGGCGCCCAGCGCTTCGCCGGACCAGACCACGGCCTTCATGCGGACCAGGTCGACGATTCCCTTGAAATCCGCTTCGGCTCCGATCGGAAGCTGGACCGGAACCGGCTTGGCGCCGAGACGGGTCTTGATGTCGTCGAGACACTGGAAGAAGTTCGCGCCCGTCTTGTCCATCTTGTTGCAGAAGACGATCCGCGGAACCTTGTACTTGTCGCCCTGACGCCAGACGGTCTCGGTCTGCGGCTCGACGCCCTGGTTGGAATCGAGCACGCATACGGCGCCATCGAGCACGCGCAGCGAACGCTCCACCTCGATCGTGAAGTCGACGTGCCCGGGGGTGTCGATGATGTTGAGGCGCTTGCCCTTCCAGAACGCGGTCGTCGCGGCCGACGTGATCGTGATGCCGCGCTCCTGCTCCTGCTCCATGAAATCCATGGTGGCGGCGCCCTCATGGACTTCGCCGAGCTTATGCGACTTTCCGGTGTAGAACAGAATCCGCTCGGTCGTCGTCGTCTTTCCGGCGTCGATATGCGCCATGATGCCGAAATTTCGGTAGTCGGAAATCGCGTGCGTGCGGGGCATGACAGTGCTCGAATTCGTGGGCTTCTAAGCCGCCGTTACCAGCGGTAGTGCGCGAAGGCGCGGTTGGCTTCCGCCATCTTGTGCGTGTCTTCCCGCTTCTTCACCGCGTTGCCGCGATTGTTGGCTGCGTCCAGCAGCTCGGCGGAGAGACGATCGACCATGGTGCGATCGTTGCGCGAGCGCGCGGCCTGGATGATCCAGCGGATCGCCAGCGCCTGCCGGCGCGACGGGCGCACCTCGACCGGAACCTGATAGGTCGCGCCGCCGACGCGGCGGGACCGGACCTCGATCGCCGGCGCGACATTGTCGAGCGCGGCCTTGAACACCTCGATCGGCGAGACCTTGGCTTTGGCCTCGATCGAATCGAACGCGCCGTAGACGATGCTCTCGGCGACGGACTTCTTGCCCTCATACATCACCGAGTTCATGAACTTGGTGACGACGATGTCGCCGAACTTCGGGTCCGGAATGATCTCGCGCTTATCGGCGCTGTGACGGCGGGACATGGTCTATAGGCTCCCGTTGACGGAAAGCCGCGGCTCGCCTCCCTGCCCTGCGCGAGGCGCACGGGCGGAGGCATGCCGCGGAAACTTATTTCGGCCGCTTCGCGCCGTACTTGGAACGGCGCTGCTTGCGGTCCTTGACGCCCTGCGTATCGAGAACGCCGCGCAGGATGTGATAGCGGACGCCCGGCAGATCCTTCACGCGGCCGCCGCGAATCATCACCACCGAGTGCTCCTGGAGGTTGTGGCCCTCGCCGGGAATGTAGCCGATGATCTCGAAGCCGTTGGTGAGGCGGACCTTCGCGACCTTGCGCAGCGCCGAGTTCGGCTTCTTCGGCGTCGTCGTATAGACGCGCGTGCAGACGCCGCGCTTCTGCGGACACGCCTCCATGTGGCGCGACTTCTCGCGATAGGTCCGCGCGGTGCGCGGCTTGCGGATCAGCTGGCTGATCGTCGGCATCGTTAGCCTTTTCGCTCGTTCCAAACCTGTCACCGGCCCGCGCCGAGCGACGACATTCCGTGCGCGCAAAACGAATGCGCGCCGTGGGCCGGGCCCGGGCGCGCTGCGCTTGCAGAGGATCGTCCCGAAGGACGTTCGTGCGCGGCTGACCCGTCTCTTGCCGAGGCCGGGTCTGTCGGTGCTAGTCGCGGCAGCGTCTTGACCGGGTGGGTTCGCGAAATCCCGCGAAACAGCACAGTCAACCGCCTGCCGATATGGAGGCGCTTATGACTCAGCTTTAACACCCCGTCAACAGGTGAAAGCCCCGTAAAATCCGCTCTTTCGCGCTCCCGCGCCGCTGATGGCGGCCATTTCGCGCCCGTCGCGGGAGGTGACGGACGACTCGTCCGCCAAAACAGGAAAGCGCGGGCTTTCGCCCGCGCTTTCGTAGGGATTCGGCTGGCGGCGCGCCTATTCGGCCGCGTTCGCCGCCGGTTGCGGCTCCAGCTCCGTGGGCGCCTGCTGGCTCGCCTGCTGCTGCAGGATGAGATCGTCGCGCCGGGTCGCAACCGTCCGCAGGCGGGAGATCATGCCGCCGGTGCCGGCCGGGATGAGTCGTCCGACGATGACGTTCTCCTTAAGTCCCTCGAGCGAATCGACCTTTCCGTTGACCGCCGCCTCCGTGAGGACGCGGGTGGTCTCCTGGAACGACGCCGCAGAAATGAACGACCGGGTCTGCAACGACGCCTTCGTGATGCCCAGCAGCACCGGCACGCCGGCGGCCGGCTTGCGGCCCTCCGCGACGAACCTGGCGTTGATCTCGTCGAACTCGGACCGGTCGAGCTGCTCGCCGGAGAGGAGCTCGGTGTCGCCCTGGTCCGTGACCTCCACCTTCTGCAGCATCTGGCGAACGATCACCTCGATGTGCTTGTCGTTGATGGTCACGCCCTGGAGTCGATAGACCTCCTGGATTTCATTGACGAGATAAGCCGCAAGCTCCTCCACGCCCTTGATCGCCAGAATGTCGTGCGGCGCCGGATTCCCGTCGATGATGTAATCGCCGAGTTCGACCTGATCCCCCTCCTGCAGGTGGATGTGCTTGCCCTTGGGGATCAGATACTCGACCGGCTCCGAACCGTCGCTCGGCTCCAGCGTCAGGCGGCGCTTGTTCTTATAGTCGCGGCCGAAGCGGACAACGCCCGACTTCTCCGCGATGATCGCGGCGTCCTTCGGACGGCGCGCCTCGAACAGCTCCGCCACGCGCGGCAGACCGCCCGTGATGTCGCGGGTCTTGGCGCTCTCCAGAGGAATACGCGCGAGAACATCGCCGGCCTTCACCGTCGAGCCCGGATCAGCCGCCACGATCGCTTCGACCGCGAGGAAGTAGCGCGCCTCGCCGCCGCGCGGCAGCTTGGCGATCTTGCCGCTCTTGTCGTCGATGATCATCGCCGGCTTCAGGCCCGCCGTGCGCGCTGAGCCGCGCCAGTCGATCACGACGCGCTTGGAGATGCCGGTCGACTCGTCCGCCGTCTCGATCATGGACTGGCCGTCGATCAGATCCTCGAGGCCGACCTTGCCGTCCACCTCGGTCAGGATCGGGCGGGTGTACGGATCCCATTCGGCGATCCGCTGGCCGCGCTTGATCTTGTCGCCCTCGTCGACCTTGAGCTTCGCGCCATAGACGATGCGGTGCACCGCGCGCTCGGTTCCATCGGGAGCCGCGATGATGATCGACATGTTGCGGCTCATGGCCACCAGTTCGCCGTCCGAGTTCCGGGCGACGTTCCGGTTCTTCATCTTCACTTCGCCCTCGAAGTTCGAGTCGAGCGACGACTGCTCGTTGATGGTCGCCGCTCCGCCGATGTGGAACGTGCGCATCGTGAGCTGCGTGCCCGGCTCGCCGATCGACTGCGCCGCGATGACGCCGACGGCCTCGCCGAGATTGACCGGCGTTCCGCGCGCGAGATCGCGACCGTAGCAGGTGCCGCAGACGCCGACCTTGCTCTCGCAGGTCAGCACCGAACGGATCTTCACCTCCTGGATGCCGGCGGCGGTGATCGGCTCGATATGCTTCTCCTCGATCATCTGCCCGCTCGCGACGATGATTTTGCCGTCCGCGTCGGTCAGATCCTCGACCGTGGTGCGGCCCAGGATGCGCGAGGCCAGCGATGCGACGATCGTGCCGGCGTCGACGATGGCGCGCATCGAGATGCCCCTCGCCGAGCCGCAATCCGGCTCGGAGATGATGGCGTCCTGCGCGACGTCCACGAGGCGGCGCGTCAGATAGCCGGAGTTGGCCGTCTTGAGCGCGGTGTCCGCCAGGCCCTTGCGGGCGCCGTGGGTCGAGTTGAAGTACTCGAGAACGTCGAGGCCTTCCTTGAAGTTCGAGATGATCGGCGACTCGATGATCTCGCCGGAGGGCTTGGCCATCAGGCCGCGCATCGCCGCGAGCTGCTTCATCTGCGTCGGCGAGCCGCGCGCGCCGGAGTGGCTCATCATGTAGATCGAGTTCACCGGCTTGTCGCGGCCCGACTCGTCCTTCTTCACGGAGGAGATGCCGGCCATCATCTCGGCCGCCAGCTTGTCCGAGCACTTCGCCCAGGCGTCGACGACCTTGTTGTACTTCTCGCCCTGCGTGATCAGGCCGTCCTGATACTGCTGCTCGTAATCCTTCGTCAGCGCCTTCGTCTCCTCGACGATGCCCCACTTGCTGTCGGGGATCACCATGTCGTCCTTGCCGAACGAGATGCCGGCGCGGAACGCGTTGGTGAAGCCGAGCGACATGATGCGGTCGCAGAAGATCACCGTCTCCTTCTGACCGCAGTTGCGGTAGACGGTGTCGATCATCGCGGTGATTTCCTTTTTCGTCATCAGCCGGTTGGCGACGTCGAACGGAACCTTCGGATTGTTCTTCGGCAGGAGCTGCCCGAGCATCACGCGGCCGGGCGTGGTGTCGTAGAGCTTCGTGAGCGGCTTGCCGTTCTCGTCGACTCCCTTCCAGCGGAACTTGATCTTCGCATGCAGCGTCACCGACTTGCTTGCGAGCGCGTGCTCGAGCTCGCCGAGATCGCTGTAGACGCCCTGCAGAACGCCGGTCTTCGGGTCAGCCTTGTACTGGCCCGGCTCGCCGTCCGACATGATCGACAGGTAATAGAGGCCGAGCACGATGTCCTGCGACGGCACGATGATCGGGCTGCCGTTCGCCGGATGCAGGATGTTGTTGGTCGACATCATCAGCACGCGCGCTTCAAGCTGCGCTTCGAGCGACAGCGGCACGTGCACGGCCATCTGGTCGCCGTCGAAGTCGGCGTTGAACGCGGCGCAGACCAGCGGGTGAAGCTGGATCGCCTTGCCCTCGATCAGAACCGGCTCGAACGCCTGGATGCCGAGGCGGTGCAGCGTCGGCGCGCGGTTGAGCATGATCGGATGTTCGCGGATCACCTCGTCGAGGATGTCCCAGACCTCGGGCTTTTCCTTCTCGACCAGCTTCTTCGCCTGCTTGACGGTGGACGAATAGCCGCGCGCGTCGAGCTTGGAATAGATGAACGGCTTGAACAGTTCGAGCGCCATCTTCTTCGGTAGGCCGCACTGATGCAGCTTGAGCTCGGGACCGACGACGATCACCGAGCGGCCGGAATAGTCCACGCGCTTGCCGAGCAGGTTCTGGCGGAACCGGCCCTGCTTGCCCTTCAGCATATCGGACAGCGATTTCAGCGGACGCTTGTTGGCGCCGGTGATGACGCGGCCGCGGCGGCCGTTGTCGAACAGCGCGTCGACCGACTCCTGCAGCATGCGCTTTTCGTTGCGGATGATGATGTCCGGCGCGCGCAGCTCGATCAGCCGCTTGAGGCGGTTGTTGCGGTTGATGACGCGACGGTAGAGGTCGTTCAGATCGGACGTGGCGAAGCGGCCGCCGTCGAGCGGAACGAGCGGACGCAGGTCCGGCGGAATCACCGGCACGTTCGTCAGGATCATCCATTCCGGCTTGTTGCCGGACTCGCGGAACGCCTCGATGATCTTCAGCCGCTTGGCGAGCTTCTTCGGCTTCAGCTCGCCGGTCGCGACCGCGAGCTCCTGCCGGAGCTGGATCGCGATCTGCTCGAGATCCATCGCGCGCAGCATGTCGCGGATCGCCTCGGCGCCGATCTTGGCGGTGAAGGAATCCTGGCCGTACTCGTCCTGCGCCATGACGTATTCGTCTTCGGACAGGAGCTGGCGATCCTTGAGCGGCGTCAAGCCCGGCTCGAGAACGACATAGCTCTCGAAATACAGGATGCGCTCAAGCTCCTTGAGCGTCATGTCGAGCAGAAGGCCGATGCGGCTCGGCAGCGACTTCAGGAACCAGATGTGCGCGACGGGCGCGGCGAGCTCGATATGGCCCATGCGCTCGCGCCGGACGCGCGCAAGCGTCACCTCGACGCCGCACTTCTCGCAGATGACGCCCTTGTACTTCATGCGCTTGTACTTGCCGCACAGGCACTCGTAATCCTTGATGGGTCCGAAGATGCGCGCGCAGAAAAGGCCGTCACGCTCGGGCTTGAACGTGCGGTAGTTGATCGTCTCGGGCTTTTTGATCTCGCCATACGACCAGGAGAGGATTTTCTCCGGGCTCGCGATCGAAATGCGGATCTGGTCAAACGTCGGCGGAGCCGCCTGCTGGTTGAACAGATTCATCACTTCCTGATTCATGGCTCTCTCCTCAAAGCCGCGCGGTCTGGTGGGGCGATCCTGACCGTCGGCCGTTGAACTATGCGCCTCATGTCCGCGCAGCGCCCACGCCGCGCGGAACTCTCGATTCAAACTTTCGCGGGCGGCGGATTATTCCGCCGCCTCGGCCGGCGGCAATTCGCCTTCCGGCTTCTTGGTGGATTGCAGTTCGACATTGAGGCCGAGCGAACGCATTTCCTTGACCAGCACGTTGAAGCTTTCCGGAATGCCGGACTCGAACGCGTCGTCGCCGCGCACGATCGCCTCATAGACCTTCGTGCGGCCGGCGACGTCGTCCGACTTCACGGTCAGCATCTCCTGAAGCGTGTAGGCCGCGCCGTAAGCTTCGAGCGCCCACACCTCCATTTCGCCGAAGCGCTGGCCGCCGAACTGCGCCTTGCCGCCGAGCGGCTGCTGCGTGACGAGCGAATACGGGCCGATCGAGCGCGCGTGGATCTTGTCGTCCACCAGATGGTGCAGCTTCAGCATGTAGATGTAGCCGACCGTCACCTTGCGATCGAACGGCTCGCCGGAGCGTCCGTCATAGAGCGTCACCTGCCCCGACTTGTCGAGGCCGGCCATTTCCAGGAAATGCTCGATGTCGGCTTCCTTCGCGCCGTCGAAGACCGGCGTCGCGATTGGCACGCCGCGGCGCAGCATGTCGGCCTGCTCGATGATCTCCTCGTCGTCGAGCGACTTCAGATGCGGATCCTGACCCAGCGCGAAGGTCATCGTCTTTTTCAAATCCTCGATCTTCGCGTTCTTGCGATAGGCGTCGAGCGCATCGCTGATCTTCTTGCCGAGGCCCGCGCAGGCCCAGCCGAGATGCGTTTCGAGAATCTGGCCGACATTCATGCGGCTCGGCACGCCGAGCGGATTCAGCACGATGTCGACCGGCGTGCCGTCCTCGAGGAACGGCATGTCCTCGCTCGGCACGATCTTGGACACGACGCCCTTGTTGCCATGACGGCCGGCCATCTTGTCGCCGGGCTGGATCTTGCGCTTCACCGCGACGAAGACCTTGACCATCTTCATCACGCCGGGCGCGAGTTCGTCGCCGCGCTGCACCTTCTCGACTTTGTCGAGGAAACGCTGCTCAAGGCCCTTCTTGGCCTCGTCATACTGTTTGCGCATGGCTTCGACAGAAGTCATCAGCGCGTCGTCCTCGATGGCGAACGTCCACCACTGCGACCGCGGATATTCGGTGAGAATCTCGCGCGTCAGCTTGGTGTCCTTCCTGAAGCCCTTCGGCCCGGAGATGGCCGCCTGGCCGACCAGCAGGTCGCCGAGACGCGCATAGACGTTGCGGTCGAGGATCGCCTGCTCGTCGTCGCGGTCCTTCGCGAGGCGCTCGATTTCCTCGCGCTCGATCGCCTGCGCGCGCTCGTCCTTCTCGACGCCGTGCCGGTTGAACACGCGCACCTCGACGATGGTGCCCTGCACGCCCGGCGGCACGCGCAGCGACGTGTCGCGCACGTCGGACGCCTTCTCGCCGAAGATGGCGCGCAGGAGCTTTTCCTCCGGCGTCATCGGGCTTTCGCCCTTCGGCGTGATCTTGCCGACGAGGATGTCGCCGGCCTGAACCTCGGCGCCGATATAGACGATGCCGGCCTCGTCGAGATTGCGCAGCGCTTCTTCCGACACGTTCGGAATGTCGCGCGTGATCTCTTCAGGTCCGAGCTTGGTGTCGCGGGCCGCGACCTCGAACTCCTCGATATGGATCGAGGTGAACACGTCCTCTTTTACGATCTTCTCGTTGAGAAGGATCGAGTCCTCGAAGTTGTAGCCGTTCCACGGCATGAACGCGACGAGCACGTTGCGGCCGAGCGCGAGTTCTCCGAGTTCCGTCGAGGGCCCGTCGGCGATGATGCCGCCGCGCGCGACGATGTCGCCGACCTTCACCAGCGGGCGCTGGTTGATGCAGGTCGACTGGTTCGAGCGCTGGAACTTCATCAGCCGGTAGATGTCGACGCCCGACTTCGTCGGATCGAGATTCTCCGTGGCGCGGATGACGATGCGGGTCGCGTCGACCTGGTCGACGACGCCGCCGCGCCGCGCCGCGATCGCGGCGCCCGAATCCTGGGCGACCACCGCCTCCATGCCGGTGCCGACGAACGGCGCGTCCGCGCGCACCAGCGGCACGGCCTGGCGCTGCATGTTCGATCCCATCAGCGCGCGGTTCGCGTCGTCGTTCTCGAGGAACGGGATGAGCGCCGCGGCGACCGAAACGAGCTGCTTCGGCGACACGTCCATGTAGTCGACCTTGTCGGGCGTCACGAACACGTTGTCGCCGGCCTGACGGCAGACGACGAGATCGTCGAGCAGCTTGCCGTCCTTGTCCATCTTGGCGTCGGCCTGCGCGACGGTGTGCTTCTGCTCCTCCATCGCCGAGAGATAGACGACCTCGCTGGTCGCCTGGCCGTCGCGGACGCGACGATACGGGCTCTCGATGAAGCCGTACTTGTTCACGCGCGCGAAGGTGGCGAGCGAGTTGATCAGGCCGATGTTCGGGCCTTCCGGCGTCTCGATCGGGCAGATGCGGCCGTAATGCGTGGGATGCACGTCGCGCACTTCGAAGCCTGCGCGCTCGCGGGTCAGGCCGCCCGGGCCAAGCGCCGAGAGGCGGCGCTTGTGCGTCACTTCCGACAGCGGGTTGGTCTGGTCCATGAACTGCGAGAGCTGCGAGGAGCCGAAGAACTCGCGCACCGCCGCGGCGGCGGGCTTCGCGTTGATCAGATCCTGCGGCATCACCGTGTCGATCTCGACCGAGGACATCCGCTCCTTGATCGCGCGCTCCATGCGCAGCAATCCAAGGCGATACTGGTTCTCCATGAGCTCGCCCACGGAGCGCACGCGCCGGTTGCCGAGATGGTCGATGTCGTCCACCTCGCCGCGCCCGTCGCGCAGTTCGACGAGCGCCTTCACCACCGCGAGGATGTCCTCGCGGCGCAGCGTGCGCTGGGTGTCGGGCGCGTCGAGGTCGAGGCGCATGTTCATCTTCACGCGGCCGACCGCGGAAAGGTCGTATCGCTCGGCGTCGAAGAACAGCGACTGGAACATGTTCTCGGCCGTCTCGATCGTCGGCGGCTCGCCGGGACGCATGACGCGATAGATGTCGAACAGCGCTTCCTCGCGGCGGGAGTTCTTGTCCACGGCGAGCGTGTTGCGGATGTAGCCGCCGACATTGATGTGGTCGATGTCGAGGATCGGAAGCTCGTCGATGTTCTGCTCGGCGAACAGCTTGAGCAGCTTCTCGGTGATCTCCTCGCCGGCCTCGGCGTAGATCTCGCCGGTCGCCATGTTGACCACGTCGGACGCGATATACTGGCCGACGATGTCCTCGTCGGTCACCTTGAGCGCCTTCAGCCCCTTCTCCGAGAGCTGGCGCGCCGCGCGCGCCGTGAGCTTGCGGCCCATCTCGACGACGACTTCGCCGGTGTCCGCATCGACGAGGTCGGCGGACGCCTTGAAGCCCTTGAAGCGATCGGCGTCATACGGAACGCTCCAGCCGCCGTTCTTCGCGCGCGAATAGGTCAGCGTGCGATAGAAGGTCGACAGGATTTCTTCGGCGTCGAGGCCGAGCGCGAACAGCAGCGAGGTGACGGGAATCTTGCGCTTGCGGTCGATGCGCGCATAGACGATGTCCTTCGCGTCGAACTCGATGTCGAGCCACGAGCCGCGATAGGGAATGATGCGGGCCGCGAAGAGCAGCTTGCCCGACGAATGCGTCTTGCCCTTGTCGTGGTCGAAGAACACGCCGGGCGAACGGTGCATCTGCGAGACGATCACGCGCTCGGTGCCGTTGACGATGAACGTGCCGTTCAACGTCATCAGCGGCATGTCGCCCATATAGACGTCCTGCTGCTTGATGTCGCGAACCGACTTCGCCTGGGTGTCGGGATCGATATCGAACACGATCAGGCGCAGCGTCACCTTGAGCGGCGCGGCGAAGGTGATGCCGCGCTGGCGGCATTCGTCGACATCGTATTTCGGCGCCTCGAAAGTGTAGGACACGAAGTCGAGCATGGCCTGGCCGGAGAAATCCGAGATCGGAAACACCGACTTGAAGACGCCCTGCAGCCCTTCATCCAAACGCCCGCCCTTCGGCTCGTCGACCATCAGGAACTGGTCGTAGGACGCCTTCTGAACCTCGATGAGATTCGGCAGCGCCGCCACATCCCCGATATGTCCGAAGAATTTGCGGATTCGCCTGCGGCCGTTGAACGTTTGCGCCATCTTCGTCCTCGCTCGTTCTGCATGGGATCGAAGGGCCCGCCCGCTCGATCCGCGCCGCGCCTCCCGGCGCAGCTTCAATGTCCATTCCGTTGGGTCGCCCCAGAGACGACGGAACGGCCCCGGAGGATTTCTCCGGGACCGCTCTGTTTATCGTCCGGCCCCGTGCATCGGGTCCGAAGCGGTCGCGGCGGGCGTCATGCCCGCGCGGCTCACTTGAGTTCGACCTTCGCGCCAGCCTTCTCGAGCTGGGCCTTGATCTTCTCTGCCTCGTCCTTGGCGACGTCTTCCTTGACCGGCTTCGGCGCGCCCTCGACCAGGTCCTTGGCTTCCTTGAGGCCGAGGCCGGTGATCGCGCGGACCTCCTTGATGACCTCGATCTTCTTGTCGCCCGCGGCGGCGAGGACGACGGTGAACTCCGTCTTCTCCTCGACCGGAGCGGCGGCGCCGCCGCCAGCGCCCGGAGCCGCGGCGACCGCCACGGCGGCGGCGGCCGAGACGCCCCACTTCTCTTCGAGCATCTTGGCGAGTTCGGCGGCTTCCAGAACGGTCAGGCTCGAAAGCTGGTCAACGATCTTCGACAGATCCGTCATGTTCAAATCCCTATATAGGTAGTCCGGTTTCGATTTCGATGGTCTGAAACGGCCTTACGCCGCTTCGCCCTGTTTGGCGTAAGCTCCGAAAACGCGCGCGAGCTTCGCAGCCGGCGCGTTGGCGAGCTGCGCGAGCTTCGTCGCCGGGGCCTGGACAAGGCCGACCAGCTTCGCGCGCAGTTCGTCGAGCGAGGGCATCGTGGCCAGGGCCTTGACGCCGTTCGCATCCAGAGCGGTCGCGCCCATCGCGCCGCCGAGGATCACGAGCTTGTCGTTATCCTTGGCGAAAGCGACTGCGACCTTGGGCGCCGCGACCGGGTCATTGCTGTAAGCCAGCAATGTCGGCCCCTTGAGCAGGGAGCCGATGGACGCGACGTCCGTGCCATCGAGAGCGATCTTTGCGAGGCGGTTTTTGGCGACCTTGACGGTGGCGCCGGCAGACCGCATCTGATGACGCAGCTTCTGCATGTCGGCGACCGTGAGGCCGGCATAGTGGGCCACGACGACCACGCTCGTCTTGTCGAAGACGTCGTGGAGCGCCGATACGGCGTCACGCTTTCCAGCTCGATCCACTAGGCTCTCTCCGGTTGGCGGGAAATCCCGCCGGTTGCACCTGCCGACCTTGGTCCGAACCGGCGCTTGCGGCTCCAGCCCGACCCAAGGGACGACGTGAACGCCTGCCCCCTGGATCGCCGGCGAGCCGAACGGCTGCGCGAAACGAACCAGGTCCGTAGGTGCGAACCGATTGCCGCGTACAGGCTTGCGCCTGCCGTCGAAACCGGCTTGCTCCCCATCTGTGCAGGCCCCGAAAGGGATTAAGCAGCCGCTCCGGCTCGCGCTGGAGAGGCTGAACGCCTGCAGTCTCGGACAGGACATCGACGAACATGAGCGCGGAATTTCCCGGCTGACCTCACATCCGACGAAGCCCGACGCCTGAACGTCGGACAAAAACACGGGATGCGCGTGAACGCAGCCCGTGACGGCAAACCATATACTCCCGGGAGCGTCTCTTGCCAAGACCTTTCCGACCCCGGCGCGCCGAACAGTTTCAAAACCTCCCGGAAAAGCCAACACATTGATAAGGGTCAAATTTTATGTAAGGCGCAATAACTTCAAGTTCACTTTCGGCCGCTATCCCTCCCGGCGGCGGCCGTCATGGGCTGCACGCGATCCATCAGGAGGCGGCATGGCCGCTCGCAACGGCCCGGATGATGATTCGGTCCCGGATAGGAAAACGCTCCCCTCGACGGACACCAACGAGCCTTTCCTCGCCGCCCGCCTGGAAAGACTGTGGGCGGATCAGATCGCCTCGGCGACGGACGCGAACGGGGCGATCGCCCCGGACCGTCTCGGCGAGCTTGTAAGGGCCGCCTATCGGCGCGCCGCAACGGAAATCGACCGCATCGACGAAGCGGCCGCCCGCGACAGAGCGAGACTGGCGGAGGAGATCGAGCGCCTGAAAGCCGGGCTCGACCGGAATCGACGGGTCATGCGGGCGACTCTCGACAGCATCGACCAGGGCGTCATCATGTTCGACGCCGACCAGTCGGTTCCGATCTGCAACCGGCGCGCCATCGAGCTTCTCGACCTGCCGCCCGACCTGATGGCGGGAAACCCCACCCGCGATGAGGTGGTCGCCCATCAGATGCGCGCCGGAGAATTCGCGGACGCCGACGAGTCGATGAGGCTCATGGTCGCCCGCCGTCGGCTCGACCAGGATCCCCCTCGCTATGAGCGCCGGCGGCCGAACGGCAGGATCCTCGAAGTCAGAACGACGGCGTTGCCAGACGGCGGCGGCGTACGGACCTACGCCGACGTCACCGATCTGAGAGAGCGGGAAAGCGAGCTGCGCCGCGCCGAAGCGGAATATCGCGGCCTCTTCGAGAACGCGATCGTCGGCTTCTACCGCTCCTCGCTCGCCGGTCGTTTCATCCGGGCCAATCCCGCCCTGGCGCGGATGAACGGCTATGAGGACGAGGCCGCTTTCATCGCCGCGATGTCGGACATCGGCGCCGAATGGTATGTGGAGCCCGGTCGCCGCGAGGCCTTCATCCAGCGCATTCTGACGACCGGAAGCGTCGGCGAATTCGTCTCGGAAGTCTATCGTCACCGGACCCGGGAGCGAATCTGGATCAGCGAGACGGCGCGCGTGGTGCGCGATCAGGACGGAGCGCCGCTGTTCTTCGAGGGCGCGGTGGTCGACGTCACGGAGCGGCGGCGCGCCGACCGCCGCATTGCGCGTCTCGCCCTGCACGACACGTTGACGGGACTCGCGAACCGCAATCATTTCAATGAAACGCTCGGCGCAGCGATCGCGGCGCCTGACCAATCGGACGGCGCGCGCGCCGTCGCCATCATCAATCTCACGCGCTTCAAGGAGGTCAACGACACGCTCGGCCGCGCCGCCGGCGACGAGTTGCTGCGCCTGGCGGCCCGCCGCATCAGCCGGCGCGCGAAACAGGCCGCCCTCATCGCGCGCCTCGACGCCGATTCCTTCGCGCTTCTCCTGGCAGGAAAGTCCTCGGACGCCGATGTCGGCCGCCTGTGCGAGCAGGCGGTCCGCGCGCTGTCGCGGCCGTTTCGCGTCAGGCGGCAGCGGCTCGCCATGGGCGCCAGCGCCGGCGTCGCCTTCTTTCCTCGCCACGGCGAGAACGCGGACGAGCTGCTGCGCAACGCCGAGGCGGCCCTCCTCGCCGGACGCGCCAGCGGCCCGGGACTCTGCTCGGTCTACGACGAGCGCATGCATGCGAACATCCTCCAGCGCCGCCGCCTCGAGGCGGATTTGCGCGGCGCGGCGCAGCGCGGGGAAATGTCGATTCTGTTTCAGCCGATCGTCGACGCGGCCTCCGCCGGGCTGAACAGCGTGGAAGCTCTTTTGCGGTGGCGGCATCCGGAGCTCGGCATGGTGCCGCCGCAACTGTTCATTCCGATCGCCGAGGAAACCAGCCAGATGATCGCGCTGGGAGAATGGTCGCTTCGGACAGCGTGTGTGGAGGCGGCGCGCGAGTTGCCGGGAGTGAAGGTCGCGGTGAACATCTCGCCGCTTCAGTTCCGCAGCGGCGGGCTGGCGCAAACGGTGCTCCGCGCGCTGAACGAGTCGGGTCTTGCCCCTGAACAGCTCGAACTGGAGATCACCGAGCACGCGCTGCTGAGCGACGATCCTTTCACGCTCCAGTCGCTCATGGAGCTGCGGGCGATCGGGGTCAGCCTGGCGGTGGATGATTTCGGCGTCGGGCACTCGTCCTTCAGCTATCTTCTGAAATTCGAATTCGACCGCATCAAGATCGACCGGACGTTCGTGGCGGACATCTGCGGCAGCCGCGGCAACGCCGCGATCATCCGCGCGGTCGCCAATCTCGCCTCTGATCTTGGCGCTGAAATCGTCGCGGAGGGCGTGGAGACGGCGGGGCAGCTCGCCGAGCTTCGCCGCCTCGGATGCGGGCTGGCGCAGGGCTTTTTCTTCAGCCCTGCGCGCCCCGCGATCGAGATCGCAGCCGACATCGCCGCCGGCGAATTGCGTCGGGGCGTGGCGTGAACCGATTGCCGAACGCCGCCGCGCCAGCTACCCCATGACGGAAGGCGGACGTGGCGAAACAGGTAGACGCAAGGGACTTAAAATCCCTCGGCCGCAAGGCTGTGCGGGTTCGATCCCCGCCGTCCGCACCATCAGCCCGCCGCGCTTTTCATCCGACGGCCGGCGGAGCAAGAGGAGAGGCGCATGACCCCTGAAGAGAAGCTCGCCGCGATGGGCCTGAGCTTGCCGGAGCCGATGAAGCCGGTCGCCAATTACGTGCGCTTCAAACGCGTCGGCGAGTTCGCCTATCTCTCCGGCGAGGGGCCGCGCCGTCCTGACGGCAGCCATATCACCGGCAAGGTCGGGCTGACCGTCACAGCCGCCGAAGCCTATGAACACGCGCAGATCACGGGATTAAGCCTTCTCGCCGCGGCGAAGGCGGCCGCGGGCGATCTCGCGAAAGTCGAGTTCGTGAAGTTGCTCGGGATGGTCAACGCCGTTCCCGAGTTCGAGGATCATCCGGCCGTTATCAACGGCTGCTCGGACCTTCTGGTCGAGGTGCTCGGCGAGCGCGGCCGGCACGCGCGGTCGGCCGTCGGCGTTGGCTCGCTGCCGAAAAGCATCACCGTCGAGATCGAGGCGATCATCCGCATCCATCCCTGACGCGGTCAGGCGCGCATCCTGCGCGCCAGCCGCGGGTCGAGGTGATCGCGCAACCCGTCGCCGACGAGATTGATCGCGAGCACCACCAGCGCCAGCGCCGCGCCGGGAAAGAGAATCGTCCAGGGCGCGCGGGCGAGAAAATTGCGCGACTGGGCGATCATGTTGCCCCAGCTCGGAATGTCGGGCGGGGTGCCGGCGCCGAGAAACGACAGCGACGCTTCGACCAGGATCGCCGAAGCGGCGATATAGGTCGCCTGCACGATCAGCGGCGCGATCGTGTTCGGCGCGATGTGCCGCAGCAGGATGAGCGGCGTCGGCGTTCCGCCCGCCACCGCCGCCTCAACATAGGCGCGCTCCCGCACCGACAGCACGACCGCGCGGACGAGCCGCACCACGCGCGGAATCTCGGGAATCGTGATCGCGACGATGACGATCGTCACGCTGGCGCGCGCGAGCGACACCAGCGCGATGGCGAGCAGAATGGCCGGGATCGCCATCAGCGCGTCCATCACCCGCATCAGCGCCGAATCGAGCGCCCGGACATAACCGGCGGCCATGCCGAGCAGCAGCCCGACCGCCACCGCGAACGCGGCGACGGAAAAGCCGACGATGAGCGAGACGCGCGCGCCATGGATGGTGCGCGCATAGACATCCCGTCCGAGATGGTCCGTGCCGAAGGGAAGATCGAGAGACGGCGGCTGCAGCCGCCTGGCCGGCGAGGTCGCCATCGGGTCGCCGGTGATGAACGGCGCGATCAGCGCGAGGACGAGCATCGCCAGCATGACCGCAAGGCCCGCCGTTAGCGTCGGGTTGCGCCGCATGAAGCGCGAGGCCCGCAACGTGAATGGCGGCTGTTCGGCCGGCGCTGAAAGAACGGCGTCGCTCATCGTCAGTACCGGATCCGTGGATCGAGCACGGTGTATGTGAGATCGACGATCAGGTTGATAACGACATAGGCCGCGGCGAAGATGAGGATCACGCCCTGAATGATCGGGTAGTCACGCTTCGAAATCGCGTCGACGGTCAGCCGGCCGATGCCGGGGATGTTGAACACCGTCTCAGTGATGACGACGCCGGAAATCAGAAGCGCGACGCCGATGCCGATGATCGTGACGATCGGCACCGCCGCGTTTTTCAGCGCATGCGTCAGCAGGGCGGTGGATTCGCTGACGCCCTTCGCTCGGGCGGTCCGCATATAGTCTTCCGACAGCACCTCCAGCATGCTTGCGCGCGTGATGCGCGCGATCAGCGCCACATAGGCGAGCCCGAGCGCGACGGAGGGCAGGATCAGATGCCGCAGCCAGTCCCAAAGGCCGCCCGCGATCGGCCGATAACCCTGCACCGGCAGCCAGCGGAGCTGGATCGAAAAGAAATAGACCAGAACATAACCCACCACGAAGACCGGCACCGAAAACCCCAGCACCGCGAATCCCATGATGGCGCGATCGGCGAACGAGCCCGGCTTCGCCGCGGAGATCACGCCGGCGCTGATCGCGATCACGACGGCGATCGCAATTGTCAGCAATGCGAGCGAGACGGTCGGTTCGAGGCGTTGCATGACGAGCGTCGCGACCGGCGTGTTCGAGAAAATCGAGATGCCGAGATCGCCCTGCAGAATATTCCGGGCCCATCGCCAGAACTGGAGGATCAGGGGATCGTCAAGCCCGAGCTGCCGCCGGATCTGCGCGATCTGGTCGCTTGTCGCATTGTCGCCCGCGATGATGGCCGCGGGATCGCCGGGCGAAAGCCGCAGAAGCAGAAAAACGAAAACGCCGACGATCGCCAGCACGACGATGGTCGAAAGAAGGCGCCGGACGATATAGGCCAGCATCAGCCATCGCCCCGCCGCGGCGAGAGGCGCGCGCGCCGCGCCTCCCCGCCGTCCCTTTTCGCGCTCGCGCTCGCGCGGCCCGTGCTCACGCAGTCTTCTCGACGTTCCACAACGGGATCACTTCAGGCATGCCGATCATGCCCTTGAGATTGCGCAGGGCCGACGGCTGCACCCAGGCGCCGAAATAAAGATGCGGCACGAAATCCCACGCGTTTTCTTGAATTTCGCGCGCGATCGCCTTGCGCTCGTCTTCCGTCGCGGCGGCGGCCCACTTGTCGCGCAGGATTTCATGCTTCTCGTTGGACGGCCATCCGAACCATCCCTTCTCGCCGGTCGCCGCGTGCCCCACAAGTCCGATGGGACTGCCATACGCATAGGACGACGCCGACGTGAAGAACACGTTCCAGCCGCCCTGGTCCGGCGGAGCCTTGACGGCGCGACGGGTGACGACCCCGCCCCAGTCCGACGCCTGCGTAGAGACATTGAAGCCCGCTTCCTTCATCCATTGCGAGATGAGAGTCGCGGCGTTGTTCATATAGGCGATGTTCGTCGCCTGCAGAACGACGACGGGGCGGCCGTCATAGCCTGATTTCTTGATCAGCTCGCGCGCCTTGGCGAAATTCTGCCCTTCCTTGAACCATTCGGTGTTGGCGTCATTCTCCATCGGGTTGCCGCAGCCGAACAGCGCGCCGCAGCCGCGGAAATATTTCGGGTCGCCGAACGTCGCCTTCATCACGTCTGTCGGATGAATGATGTGTCGCATCGCCTGGCGCGCATAGATATTGTTGAACGGCGGATGCAGGAAGTTCAGCCTGCACCAGCCCATCTGGCCGGGCTTGTTGAGAATTTCCTGGGTGATTCCGGGTTCGCCGTCGAGCTGGCTCAGCAGGTCCACGTTCGGATATTCGATGAAGTCGATCTCGCCCGCCTTGATCGCGGCGATCGCCGTGGCTTCGTCGGCGATGTTCTCGTAGATGGCGCGGTCGATTTTCACGACTTTTCCGCCCGCCGTGAAGGACGCCGGCTCCGAACGCGGAACGTAGTTCGGATTCTTGTCGTAGACGTAGCGTTGGCCCTGCACCATCGCGCCTTCGTTGAACAGGAACGGGCCCGACCCGACGATGGTCGAGATCTGCTGCATCGGATCGGTCTGCGCTTCCTTCTCGCGCATCACGAAAAGCACGTTGGTTCCGGTCTTCGCGAGATTGTCGATCACGAGCCCGTAGGGTTCTTTCAGAACGATCTGGAATGTCCTGTCGTCTTTGACGGGCGTATCGGCGACGCGCATGAACATATGCTGCGCTGCGCCGTCGCGCGCGGCCCATCGCCGGATGGAGGCGACGCAATCGCGCGCGGTGACTGACGTTCCGTCGGAGAATTTCAACCCGTCGCGCAGCTCGAACGTATAGGTCTTGCGATCGTCCGACAGGCCGTGCTTGCCCACCATCTGCGGCTGCGGCCGATACTGATCGTCCACGCCGAACAGCGTGTCGTAGACCATGTGCGCGTGATAGGAGGTGATGTTCGCCGTCGTCCATATCGGATCGAAGACGCGCAGATCGCCATGCATGACGGCGCGGATGGTGCGCGCCGCGGGCGGCGCCCCTTGCGCGCGCCCGATTGCTGGCGCGGCGGCGGCCGCCGCTACGGCCATGGCTCCTTTTGTGAAGGTGCGGCGGGTCGTGCTCATGGCGGGTCTCCTCCCAGTCAAGCCGCAGAAGCGGCGGTCCCCCAATGCGATTTACGCATATTCGCGCGCGGGACGGCAAGCCCAATCCCGGCAGGCTCTTCTCAGATCAGCAATCTTCCTTGCGGCAGCGGATCGAGCGGCCACAGCGGGCGCTCGACTTTCGTGTAGTGATGACGGTTGGGATCCTGAGGACAGCAGCCGCCGGTTTCGCCGCGCAGGATCAGCTTGGCGTATTTGCCGAATCCGCCGGCGAAATGCTGCGCGGATTTCAGCAGCAGCAGGCGATAGGCGCCGGGATCGAGTCCGAGATGCGTGAAAAGCTCTTCGCCGAGCGCCTGCGTCCGCTCCGAGATGAGGATGACGTCGACGCCGTCAATCCGCACGCATGCGGTGTCGCCCAGCGGCACCTTCGCGGCGCCGAAATGCTGCCAGCTGTCGGGCGCGAGCGCGATCACCTCCGCCATGCCGTCGACGGGCGCGCCCGATCCTTCCGACGCTTTGCCTCCGATCCGCAGCGGTATGCGCGCGCCGACGCCGGCCGCGAAACAGAACTGCACGGACATCGGGTCCCACATCGGCGCGATCGCCACGTTGGTGACGCCCTTCTCCCGCATCGCATGCAGCGAGAACGTGTTGTCGGACGTCGCGCCGCCGCCCGCATTGTCGGACGGCTCGGCGATGATGGCCGTGCCGGTGTTCAGCGCCAGCGCCTGTTGCAGCGCATCATCGAATGCGAGCGGCAGCGGACACCATTGGCCGCGCTTCTCCGCGATCTCGTCGGCGAGCGCTTTCGCGACGCGGTCGCCCTCCTCCTTCCGCGCATCGGTGTAGACCAGAACGCGCGACCCCATCTCCGGCACGTCCGCATGACTGAAGCCGTGGCCGATCGAGATGGACAGCACGCCGTTCTCGCCCTCCATCGCCTGAACGCGATCGACGAAAGACCGCATCGGCTCGACAGTGGTCGGATAGAAGTCCCATAGGCGCGGATCGTAGAGCGATGCGACCGGCTTTATCTCGCCGCGAATGGCGCGCAGCGTCAGATCGACGACCTCTTCTCCCCGTTCGAGAAAATCGACGTGCGGATATTCCTTGAAGAGCACGCCGATGGTCTGGCAGCGCACGCGCTTCAGCGTGAGATGGCAGTGCGGGTCATATTCGCAGCCGATGACGCAGTCGGGGCCGACAATCGCCCGGATGCGTTCGAGCATGTCGCCTTCGACATCGTCATAGCCTTCTGCGACCATCGCGCCGTGAAAGCCCATCAGCACGCCGTCGAGCGGCGTCGCGGCCTTGACCTGATCGAGAATTTCGTCGCGCATCATCTCATAATCGCGACGGACCACCGAGCCTGAGGGCTCGGCCCAGAAGCAAGATCCCTCGATCAGTGTGAAGCCGCTGGTCTTGGCGCGGCGGCGCGCCACATACAGCGGCGCCGTGCACATTCTCGGCTCATCCGGGTGCTCGCCCGGCCGCGCGGCGAAATTGTCCCTGAAGCTGGAGTAGCCGGTTGGGATAGGCGAAAAGGTGTTCGTCTCGGTCGCGATCGAGGCGGCGAACAAACGCAAAGCCATGCCAGCAAATCCTCCCGCGAAGCATGAGTGCACATTCGCGTGAGGATTGCTAGCGGCTGAAATTCCCCCGACGGGAGTGGCGCCGTTTCACGTCCCGAAACGACGGCGACACGCCGTCGGGCGGATGACGGCCAGCGCCCGACCTAAAACGCAGCGCCTGTGTCAGCCGGAGGCTGATCGTGCGCCCAGCTCCGCGCGCAGGCTTGCAACGATTTCGAAGGAGCGCAGCCGGGCGGCGTGATCATAGATATGCGCGTTGACCATCACCTCGTCGGCCTTCGTCATGGCGATGAAGGCGTCAAGGCGCCGACGGACGGTCTCGCGCGACCCGACCATGGCGTAGCGCTGCGAATGCTCCGCCATCGCCTTTTCTTCCGGGCTCCAGAAGGAGTCCATATCGTCGACGGGCGGCGGCAGCGGCGTCGGCGCTCCCCGGCGCAGCCGCGCGAACGACTGCTGATGCGAGGTGAAGAGCCGTCGCGCCTCCTCGTCGGTGTCGGCGGCGACGATGTTCACGCCCGGCATGAAATAGGGCGCCGACAGTTGCTCCGACGGTTCGAAGCGACTGCGATAGATGTCGGCCGCCTCCAGCAGCGCGTCAGGCGCGAAATGGGAGGCGAAAGAAAAAGGCAGCCCAAGGATCGCAGCGAGCTGCGCGCCGAAAAGGCTCGAGCCGAGGATCCAGATCGGCACTTTCAGACCCGCGCCCGGAATCGCGCGCAGCCGCTGATCGGCGCCCGGATCGGCGAAATAGGCCTGAAGCTCCATCACATCCTGCGGAAAGCGATCGGCGCTCGCATTGAGGTCCCGCCGCAGAGCGCGGGCGGTCAGCATGTCCGTGCCGGGCGCGCGGCCGAGGCCGAGCTCGATGCGGCCCGGAAAGAGCGACGCCAGCGTGCCGAACTGCTCGGCGATCACCAGAGGCGCATGGTTGGGCAGCATCACGCCGCCCGAGCCGACCCGGATCGTCTTGGTGCCTCCCGCCACATGGGCGATCACGACGGCGGTCGCGGCGCTCGCGATGCCGGGCATGTTGTGATGTTCGGCGAGCCAATAGCGATGGAAGCTCCAGCGCTCGGCGTGCTGCGCGAGATCAAGCGTGTTGCGCAGCGCGTCGGCGGCGGTCGATCCCTCGACGATGGGCGCGAGGTCGAGGACGGAAAGGGGAATAGCCATCGCAACCAGATAGGACCGAGGCCGTCGGCGCGCCAGTCGCACGGGCTTGCGCGCCGCGCGATCCTGCCCTTCGCGCGGACGGCGCGGGCGGGATCGGCCGCATGACCGCGCCGACGACTGTCGTTATAAGTTGGCGATGGACAACTGGTCGCCGCGGGACGCCCCGGACCTGCCGGACGGGCTGATCGTGTTCGACGGCGTCTGCGTCCTGTGCGCGGGCTGGGTGGCTTTCATCATGTCGAGAGATGGGAGCGCGACTTCGGCGGCCGGCGGCTGAGAAGCGCGCAGAGCCCGCGCGGCCCGGGCCATATCAGCGAGCGCTTCTGGCCTTTCACGTTCGATGTCGCGTTGAAGGCCTGTCCCGATCGCCTCGTCATGCGCGTCTCTGGCTGGCGTATCGGTCCGCTGCCCCTGCCCGCCGGCCTCGCGCCCCGCTCCGCGGCGTCCGAAGACACGGACGCGGATGGCCGCTTCCGCTTCGATATAGCGATCACGCTGCCGCTGATCGGCCGTCTCGTGCGCTATCGAGGCTGGCTCAGGCCCGACGAATCATAACGCGATCAGAGCTTCGCGACCTGCCCGTATTCGAGCTCGACCGGCGTCGCGCGGCCGAAGATCGACACCGCCACCTTGAGGCGGGCGCGACCGACATCGACTTCCTCGACCGTGCCGTTGAAGCCCTGGAAGGGGCCGTCCGAGACCTTGACCTGCTCGCCGACCTCGAAGGTGATCGAGGGCTTCGGCCGGTCGACGCCTTCCTGCACCTGCCCTTTGATCCGCAGCGCCTCGGCCTCCGGAATCGGCATCGGCTTCTTGTCGGCGCCGAGGAAGCCGGTGACCTTGGGCGTGTTCTTGATGAGGTGGAAGACCTCGTCGGTCAGGTCGCAGTTCACCAGCACATAGCCGGGGAAGAACTTGCGTTCGGCGTTCACCTTCTTGCCGCGGCGCACCTCGACCACGTTCTCGGTCGGCACGAACACCTCGCCGAACTTGTCTTCAAGGCTCCGCTGCGCGGCCTGATCCTTGATCGACTGGGCGACCTTGTTCTCGAAGTTGGAGTAGGCGTGAACGATATACCAGCGCATGCTCATGGATGAATCTCTGCCGGTCCTGTTAGCGGCCGATGCCAAGCAGAAGGGCCAGCGCCCAACGGATGATGGTGTCGACGAAGAAGAAGAAGATCGACGACACGATCGCCATCACGAAGACTAGTCCGGTCGTGATCATGGTCTCGCGTCGCGTCGGCCAGGTCACCTTCTCGCCTTCGGACCTGACCTCCTGCATGAATTCAAAAGGATTGAATCTCGCCATGAGCACTCCGCCGCTATCTCGCGGCGCCTGTTTTCCGCGTCGCCTGGACCTTAACGCCGGGTCATAACCCGTTGAAATCCCGCCACTCTCCGGAAATGGCAGGAGTGGAGGGACTCGAACCCCCAACCCCCGGTTTTGGAGACCGGTGCTCTAACCAATTGAGCTACACTCCTTCACCGCAGGACGCCGACCCAGAGGATGTTTCGGAGGTCTAAGCCCAGCCGGAAAGGTCTGCGGCGGGCCAATCTGGCCCGCCGCGCCGCGTTTCATGCCTGAGAGGTCGGCGGATTGCAAGGGCGAAACATGCGGCGCGAGGAACGGCCGACGACCGCCTCCCGCCGCGCCGAAACCGAAGGGAGCGATTGTCGAACGCCGCGCGAAGCGCTAGACGGACGCCTGTCCGGTCGCGGTCGGCGCGCGGGTGTAGCTCAATGGTAGAGCAGCAGCCTTCCAAGCTGAATACGAGGGTTCGATTCCCTTCACCCGCTCCAAATTTTTCAAAGACTTAGCTGTAGTCAGTTGAATCATTGTCCGAACGTCGAACTGACAATTCGGGAAACGCCTCAACAAGCTGTCGGCGCGGGAGCGCCGGCGCCTTACCGAATCGCAGCGCCCCCCGCTCCATTGCCGCCGTTGAGCCTTTAAGCTTATAATAAAATTGCGGACGCCAAAGCCATATTGAAACAGGGGGAGTGAAATGACCAGGAAATGGGCATTCGGCCTGCTGTTGGCGGCGGGATTCGCCTGCCAAGCCAGCGCGGCCACCATCAGCTACACAGACCTTCCGAATGGCGCCTCAAGCGCCGTCGTGGGCGATTTCACGGTCGCCGCGACCGGCAACGGCGCCGGCGGCGTCTTTGGATACAAGACCGTCAACGGCTACACTGGCGTCGGCGTGTCCGGCGGCGGCTCGGTGGTGGACGGCGAGATCGACAAGAACGAGACGATCTCCTTCACCTCCGGCAATATTCATACGCTCACCGGCTTCACCCTCGCCTTCCTCTATTCGGACGGCTTCATGGGGGATTCAGTGTTCGAGGCCGCCGTCGCTACCGCCACCGGCCATGTGCTGACCACGCTGGTCATCACAACGACGAGCCCGACCACCGCGACGCTGACGGGCGCCGCGGGAACGGTGACCAACATCTCGCCCGGCAACGACGGCGGTGGCGGCGTCTGGGCGGTTTCTGGCCTTGCCGTCCCGGTTTACAGCGTCGTGTTCAAATCGGGCGCCGCTGGCGGCGCAGCATCGTTCGGCGACTTCGCTTTGGTCGACGTGTCATTCACCGCCGGCGTTCCGGAGCCGGCGACCTGGGGCATGATGCTGGTGGGCTTTGCTGGTCTGAGCCTGGTCACGGCGCGCCGCCGGCGCGTCGCTCTCGCCGCCGTCTGACGCGAGCGACAAAAATTCTGCGAAGGCCGCCGTCCTGGCGGCCTTCTTTTTTTGCTTAACCCTTGGCCGCCGGAACGCCGACGATTCCGCACTCCGATTCCGTTCGCTGCAAATCCTCGATGAGGCGGCGCACTTTGGAGAGGCCGAACGCCGTCGGCGCGAGCGCCGGCGCGCGCTCCAGCCCGACCGGCGCGCCAATCCGCTCGGCGAACAGCCTTTTGCCGTAAGTCAGCAGCAACGGGATTCCGCGCGCCGTGATAAACGATTGGCGCCGCCTTGCGATGCAGCCGCTCCGTGTGCGCTCCTACCGTCGCCCCTGCAGCGTTGTTGCCGTTGCGAAACCTTTGCGACGCATTTGAGCAACACCGTCGAGCGTCCGCGCCGAGACCTCGCTTCCATCGTTTGACCGCACAGCAACCCACGCATACTTTGCCGACCCCGAACCACTAGACGGGAAAACTCACATCGCCACGATGATGCTTGCCAGATGTGCAGTGCTCGCGGTGGCGTTCGTCACGCCGCCGTTGTCCGAGTTGGCGCCCAGCGAGAGAATCACTCTCGCGTCAACGACGCTGATGGAGACCGACTTTGGAGCGATCGCCGGTCTCGCAAAAGCGTCCGGCAGACAAATTCCCGCGCAAGTAACCTCTGCGTCGCTCCTCCCCGTCGCCGATGCGGACTCAGCCGAGTTGCTGATGACGGTGGGGAAGCAGGTCTATCGGCATTATATTTTCGCCAATCGCCCGGCCCGCTTCAAACCGCCTGACGCGTTGGCGCCGGTGTTTTCGACCGCTGTTCCGGGCCTTTGCGAAGGCGCCTCAGCGATGGTGCGGAAGCTGCTGGACGGCAAACTGAACGCTGAAAATTTGAATTTCATTTCGCCAATGCCGAAGCCGCAGGATCCCTCCATAGAGGGAGACGCCTTTGAGCTGGTCGGCCACACCGTGGCGCAGATTCGGTTGCCCCGAGGCGCTGTTGCGATCGACCCCACTTACGGATTTCTTCTCGTTACGCCCTCGCCTTCGTTCGACGCAAGCGTATTCGCCTCCAAGAACTACAGCATTTATGCGCTGTTTGATCAGCCGGACGAAGCCGACCCGTTTTATTCTCCATACCGCGGTTTGGAGTTCTACGATCGCGCCGGCGACCCGAACGCGGATGTGAAAATCTCCGGCGACCGAATCGACGTGAAACTGCCTGTCATACGCATCCCCGCGCGAGGCCTCGTTGAGATAGGCGACCGCGACGGGTCAGACGACGATATTCGAGAAGCTTTTGGCGGGTGGGCCAACCACATCGGCTTCTGGTACGAACCGACCCGGCATTCTTGGCGATTCGCCCCGTCGACGAGCGGGCGGTACGAAATTACTTTCTATCTTATGGGGGGAGATCAAAACGCCGCGTATGTTTTGCAACAAAAATTGAATCTTTCCATCCGCGCGCGTCACGCGCAAATCATCGAAAGTCAGATCACGCCCGACGACAACTCTTCCGATTTAAAGGGTGAAATTCGACTGATCGTTCAGGCGACCGGAGAATTTGATGTCGAACTGTCTTCACAGGGCGTCGGAGCCCGGCTGCTCGACTCGATCACGATTCATTTGGCGGCTCTTGAGCAGTCTGACCTCTGATACCTGAGGCCGTCACGGAAATGGATCAGAGCCGTCCTGGCGGCTTTCCTTGTCTCTCACTTCGCGATCTCCGGAACGCCGACGATTCCGCACTCCGATTCCGTTCGCTGCAAATCCTCGATGAGGCGGCGCACTTCGGCGAGGCCGAACGCCGTCGGCGCGAGCGCCGGTGCGCGCTCCAGCCCGACCGGCGCGCCGATCCGCTCGGCGAACAGCCTTTTGCCGTAAGTCAGCAGCGACGGGATTCCGCGCGTCATGAAGACAATCAGCGGCAACACCTCGCGATGCAGCCGCTCCGCCTCGGCTTGCGACGCGGCGTCGCCCTTGCGCCAGAGTTCGTAGAGCTTCACCTGGATCGCGAGGCAATCAGGCGCCGGGATGAGGCCTGCTCCGCCTGACCGGAGCAGCGCCATGAACTCTATGCCGCCATGCCCGCCGAACACGTCCATCGCGCCGTCCGTTCCTTCGATCACGCGCGCGATGTCGACCGAAAACCCCTCGCCCTTCAAAAGCGTGATGTTGGCGTGCTGGCGATGCAGCGCGATGAGGCTCGCGGGCGACAACGACACATCGAGATTGACCGGGTTGTTCTGGATGCCGACCGGCATGTCGAGCCCGTCCGCTATCGCGCCGAAGAAGCGCACAAGCTCGGCCTCGCCGCCTCCTCTCGCCGTCGGCGGCTGCAGGATGACCCAGTCCGCGCCCGCGGCCTTGGCGGCTTTGGAGAAGGCGATCTGTCCATGGATCGTCGGTTCGCCGACGGTCACCGCATAGGGAACGCGGCCGGCGATCATCTCGCCGACAGCCTCCACCACCGCGCGCCGCTCGTTGACGTCCATCTTGTTGACCTCGGTGACGAGACCCAGGATGGCGATGCCATGCGCGCCCGCGGCGATGCAGTGCTCGACCTGTCTGCGCATCGAAGCGTGATCGAGCGCGCCATCCTCGCGGAAAAACCCGTAGAGAATGGGATAAATGCCGGAAAAACGCGCCTTCGCCATCGCAGCCTCACCCGATGACATGATTGAATACAGAATCATGCGGCGCGACGCCATGGCCGGCGCCGGACGGAAGATGATAAAATCCCGCCTCGCAGCGCATGTCGCCGGTCACATAGGTCAAGTTCTTGTCGAAGATCGAGTGCTGATACTCGTGATAGGGCGTCCGCTTCAGCGCAGCCGTCGCATGCAGGCTGGCGGCCATGAAAACGCCGATCCCGATCGAGGCGTGCGGAATGGTGTCGACATGAAACGCATGCGCCATGCGGCCGATGTGAAGGAATTCGGTCACGCCGGTATGGCCCATTTCCGGCTGGATGACTCCCATGCAGCGCTTCTCGAAACGAGGGCGGTATTCATAAACGGTGCGCCATTCCTCGCCGAGCGCGAGCGGCGCGCCGACGCCACGGGCGACGATCTCCTGCCCTTCCATGTCCTCGGGCTCGCACGGCGCCTCCGCGAAATAGAGATCGTGCGCTTCGAGCTTCTTGATGATGCGCACCGCTTCGGGCGCGGTGAATTTCCAGTGCAGATCGACCATCAGATCGACGCCCGGCCCCACCGCCTCGCGCAGCGCCTTCATCTCGGCGACGATTCCCTCATCCGACACGGCCGCCGCGAATTTCACGCCGCGATAGCCTTTTTTGACCCATTCGACGGCGAGGTCGCAGCGCTCCTGCAGCGTCGCCTTGGGCAGGCCGGAGACATAGGCGGGAATGCTCCTGCGCCGCGCGCCGCCGAGCAGGCTCGCGAGCGGCCTGTCGACGCATTGTCCGAACAGGTCCCAGATCGCGATGTCCACGCCGGCGAGGCTGTCGACATAATACCCGCCGAAGAAGCCGCGAACGCGCATCAGATCATAGAGATCTTCATGGATGACGACGGGATCGCCGGGATCGCGCCCGATGATGACGGGGGCGAGCACGTCGTTGATGATCGTGGTGACGGCCTGCGGCGCAACGATGCCGTAGGTTTCGCCCCAGCCGACCTTGCCGCTTTCCGCCGTGACCTTCACCAGCACCGACATATCGGTCGATGGGTAGATCGAGCGGTTTCCGTTGCGGATGAGATATCCCTTCTCGTTGACCCGCTCGCCGTCGCGCAGCGGCCCGAGATAGGGAACGTCGCGTGGAATCGAGACGATGAAGGTCTCGACTTTTGTGATCGCGTCGAGCCTGCTCACGCCGCCGCCCTCTCGGCGCGCGGCGCGTGGACCGTGAAAAGACCGCGCGCGTCCGACAGCAACGCGCCGAGCTCGCGCATGTCGGCCTCGTCCAGCGCAGGTCCCGCGGCGCGCGCGGCGGTGTGTTCAAGCAGGCCGCGCCGTTTCAGCACTTCTTTCGTCGCGCGCACGCGGAACACCATCTGGAAAGCGAGCAGCGGCAGGCTCATATTGTAAAGCCTCCGCGCCTCTGCGACATCGCCCGACCGCCACGCGCGCATGAGCGCCACATGCGTGTCGGCGATCTCGATCGCGGGCATCGTGCCGGCCGCGCCGCGCGCGAGTTCATCCACCACATAGCGAGCGCCCGCCCCGCCGAACACCGCGTCGACCGCGTCGCCCGCCGCGGCGAAAATGCGCGTGATATGCTGGCCGCAAGGCAGCGTCTCTTCCTTGACATAGCGGATCGATGCAACCGCTCTCGCGATCTGGGCGACCTCCTCCGGCGCAAGGCCCGCGCCCATCGGGGCCGGCGCGTTCTGCATCATCAGCGCGAGCGAGGTGCGTTCGGCCACGCCGCCATAGAAAGCGATATGCTTCGCGACGTCTCGGCCAAGCGCGTTCGGCGCCATAATCATGGCCGCGACGGCGCCGGCCCTGCGGCCCTCCTCGGCCCGCAGCGCCGCCTGAACGGGATCGCCGTCGCTGGCGCCGACGATGAACGGGACGCGTCCACCGATGCGCGCGCCCAGCGCCTCGACGAGCGCTCTCCGCTCCTCGGGCTTCAGCGTTTCGACCTCGCTCGCCATGCCGGGATAAACGAGCCCGTCGACGCCCGACTCCAGCGCAAAATCGACAAGCCGCAGAAATGCGCGTTCATCGATGGCGCCATCGGCGCCGAACGGCGTCGGCGCGACAGGAAATACGCCTGCAAGAGATTTCACTTCACGGCTCCGGCGGTGACGCCCTGGATGAACCAGCGCTGAAGAAAGGCGAATGCGATCAGGATCGGCAGCGAGGCGACGATCGAAGCGGCCATCGCGCCGCCCCAATCGGCGTTCGTCTCGTTGAGATAGTTGAGCAGCAGGCCCGGCCCGATCGTGCGCTTGTCTTCCGAGACGATCAGCGTCATCGAATAAAGCAGATCGTTCCACGACCACATGAAGGCGTAGAGAAAAACCGTCACCAGCGCAGGTATCGAAAGCGGCAGGATGATCGTGTGAAAGATGCGCCACTCGCCGGCGCCGTCCGCGCGAGCCGCCTCGATGATCTCGGTCGGCGCCTGGGAGAAATAGCTGTAGAGCATATAGGTCGAGACCGGCAGCGCGAACACGATCGAGGCCAGGATCAGCCCGAGATGCGTGTCGAGAAGGCCGAAGCGCGCCATGACGGGATAGATCGTGATCAGCAGAAGGCCGAACGGCAGCACCTGCGCCGACAGAAGGAGAACCATCAGCGGCCGGCGGCCGGCGTAGTTGAACTTCGCGACCGAATAGCCGGCGTAGGCGGCCAGCGCCGTGTTGAGGACAGCAGCGCCGCCCGACACGACAAGGCTGTTTTTGAGATTGAGGAAAAGATTGCCGCGTTCGAACGCCGTGCGGACATGGGCCAGAACCGGCTCATGCGGCCAGAGCGTCGGAATGACGCGGTAGAGCTCCGCGTTGCCTTTCAACGCGGAGATGATGAGCCAATAGACCGGCGAGAAAAGGAAAGCGGCAAGCAGCGCCGCAAAGACGCCAAATGTGATTCTCGCGGGTGTCGAGGAGAGCTCCAGCATCAGACGGTCTTCAGCAGGTGGCGCAGATAGAGATAGGCGGGCGGAATGATCGTCGCGACCCACAGCAGACCGACCGCGGACGCCATGCCGATATCCCAGGAATCGAATGCGCGGCGATAGACCTCGATCGACAGAACCGTCGTGGCGCGCACGGGCCCTCCCCCCGTCAGGGCGTAAATTTTGTCGAACTGTTGCAAATTACCGATGACGGCGAGGACGACGACGACCAGCAGAACCGGCCGCAGATGCGGCAGCACATGGTCCTTCAGAACGGCGAAATCGCCGGCGCCGTCGACGCGCGCGGCGTCGATCTGCTCACGATCGAGGCTTTGCAGTCCGGCGAGGAAAAAGGTCATCGTCACCGGAATGGAAATCCACACCTTGGCGATGACGATCGCCGTCATGGCGCCGGCCGATGTCGACAGCCACGCGACGGGCTGGTCGATCAATCCCATTTCGAGCATGGCGGCGTTCAGCAGCCCGTAGCGGCTATTGAAGATCCACGCCCAGATGAAAGCCGACACGGTGCTTGGCAGGACCCACGGAATGATCGTCGCGGTCCGCAGCGCCGCCCGCCCGCGAAACGGCTGATTGAGGATGAGCGCCCAGGCCAGCGCCAGAACGATCGTGAACACGGTCGCCAGGCTGACGAAGACGAAGGTGACGACGAAGGATTCGCGGATTTCCGGGCTCGCGGCGATCTGAGCGAAATTCGCGAGCCCGATGAAGACCGGATTGGGCGTTTGAAGATCGTAGCGTGTGAAGGCGAGTCCGAGGGCCGAGAGGAACGGCGCGAGAATGACGGCGGCGAAGGCGATCAACGCCGGAGTCATGAACAGCCAGCCGACGCGGCGCTCGCCGGTCTTCAGCCCGGCGCGCCGCGCCAGCGGCGACAGGCGCGCCGCTGGCGCGCCCGTCACGGTGATCCCGCCGGCCGACACTGCGTTCACAGCGTCAGCCGCGCTTCGCCATCGACGCTTCCATGCGGGTCTGAATCGCCGCAACGGCCGCATCCGGAGTCTTCTGGCCAAGCAGCGCGGCTTGCGTCTCCTCGCTCAGGATCGTGGACAACTCCGGCGCATTCGACCAGACGCCGATCTCATGCTTCATGGTGACGCCGGTCGCTTCCGCCCACGCTTTCAGGAAAGGATCATTCTGCACAGCCGGCGCCGCGCGGGCGCTTTTCGTCACTGGCAGGCCGCCGATCTGAAGCGGAAACGTCGTCTGCGTCGCATCCGAAATGAGATAGCGCACCCATTTGTCCTGCGGGCCTCCTTTGTCGATCGGCTTCTGGCTTTTGAACAGCGCGACGACATGACCCCACTCCACCGAGCGCGGCGGATCGCCCTGCTTCAGCACCGGAGATTTCATCGGCAAGGTGAAGGCGTCCGCCTTCTCTCCGAGGCCGGAGAAGCTCCGGATAAAGCCGCGCGCCTGCGGCGCGTCGATATAGAAGGCCGCGCTGCCCTGCGCGAACAGGCGGCGTGAATCGGGGCGGTCCAGTTCTGGCGCGATCAGCTTGTCCTTCATCGCAGACGCCATGAAGCTCATCGCCGCGCGGCCCTCGGGCGAATTGATCACAACCTTGCCGCTGTCATCGATGATCCGCCCGTTGAAAATCCACACGAGGAGAAGCACGTCGAGCGGAATCGAACTCGGATTTTTCGTCGCCATCGCAAAGGGCACGGAGTTCGGAACCTTGTCGCGCACCGCGACAAGCGCCGAACGGAACTCGTCCATCGTGACGGGAATCTTGTCCACGCCAGCCTTTTTCAGCACATCCGTGTTCGCCACGAATCCGACGGAGCCGGAGACGAAGGGAACGCCGATCCGCTTCTCGCCCACGCGCCCGAGCGACAAGACGGACGGCGCGAGCGCGGCCTCGAGGTCGGACTCCGGGATAAGCCCGCCGATATCGACGATCTCCGGCAGGGTCGCCATTGAAGGAACCCAGCGGTCCTGCAACTGCGCGGAGTCCATCAGCGTGCGGGACCGCTGCCGCAGCATGATGTTCTTCTGCGTTTCGCCCCATGCGCTCGCGATGGGCTCGACCGTCACGCCGCTGGCGGCCTTGAAATCATCCATCACCTTCTGGAAAACCGGCTTGTTGGGCTCTTCGGCGTAGGTGTAGCTGATGAAGCTGATGGACGAGCCTTGCGCGAAGGCCGGTCCCGCCGCCAGCGATGCTGCGCCAGCCGCCGCCGCCCCGCCAAACTGCCTGCGATTCATGTTCGCCATCATTATCCTCCCGTTCGGCGGCTCGCGCGCCGTCTTCTCGTCATACAACGCCGCCATCGACGATGTAGGTCTGACCCGCGCAACGGCGGGATTCATCGGACGCCAGCCACAAGGCGAGCCGCGCGACGTCTTCGGCGTCGAGATGCTCCTTGATGCACTGGCGATCCAGATAGCGCTCGAATTTGGCCGGATCGTCCGCCTTCGCGCGGGCGATCTGCTTCTCCGTCCAGATCATTCCGGGCGCGATCGCGTTGACGCGAATCGTCAGTGGACCCAGTTCGCGCGCGAGCGACTTCGTCAGCCCCGCGATCGCGGACTTTCCCGTGGTGTAGGCGATGAGTCCGGCGGCGCCGAACATCCACGAGATAGAGCCGAGATTGATGATCGCCCCGCCGCCGGCCTCCGCCATCGCCGGAGCGACCGCCTGCGCCATGAAGAACTGATGCCGCACATTCGTGGCGAAGCGCTCATCCCACAATTGCGGCGTCACGCTGCGCCACTCATGCCGCGAATCGTCGCCGGCATTGTTGATCAGCGCGCGGAAGGCGCCCGTCTCTTTCGCAAGCTCCGCCGCGACCGCTTGCGCCGCGCCGATGTCGCGCAGATCGACGATGCGGAAAGCAGGCTCCACGCCAACGTCCCTTGCGATGCGCGCAGCGGTCGCGGACGCAGCCTCGCCATTGACGTCGATGAAAGCCACTCTCGATTTCTGGCGCGCGAAGGCCTCCACCAGGGCGGCGCCGATGCCGGAGCCGCCGCCCGTGATCAGGACAGCCCTGCCCTCAAGGTCTGGATAGATCGCGCCCATCAGGCTGCGCTCCTGTGCGACTCGTCGGCTGTGAGTCGCCGACCCTCGGCGTCGAACCGATGCAGATGGTCGATGTCGGGCGCCAGGCCGATCCGCTCGCCGACTTTGAGCGTGCGCTGCCCGTCAAGCCGCGCGATCACGAGTTCCTCGGCGCGGTCGAGTTTGACATGAGCGAAGAGGTCGGAGCCGAGATGTTCGATCATGCGCACCTCGCCCTCGAGCGCGGCCTTGCCGCCGCTCGCGATCGTGACATGCTCCGGGCGCACGCCGATTTCCGCGCCTCCCAAGTCGAGCAGCGCGGCGGGAATCATGTTCATGCGCGGCGAGCCGATGAAGCGCGCCACAAACCGGTTCGCGGGGGCGCGATAAAGATCGAGCGGCGCGCCGACCTGCTCGATGCGTCCGGCGTTCATCACCACGATCTTGTCGGCGAGCGTCATGGCTTCCACCTGATCATGCGTGACATAAAACATCGTGACGCCGAGGCGCGCCTTGAGGGCCGCGATCTCCGCGCGCATGTCGACGCGCAGCGCGGCGTCGAGATTCGACAGCGGCTCGTCGAACAGAAAGATGCGCGGCTCGCGCACGATCGCGCGCCCGATGGCGACGCGCTGGCGTTGGCCGCCGGAGAGTTGCCGCGGCTTGCGATGCAGGAGCGTGTCCAGCCGAAGCGTCGCGGCCGCCGCTTTGACGCGCGCGTCGATCTCGGCGCGCGGAACGCCGGCGAGCTTGAGCGCATACGCCATGTTCTGGGCCACAGTCATATGCGGATAAAGCGCATAGGACTGAAAGACCATCGCGATGCCGCGTTTGGCCGGCGGCACGTCATTGACGATCTCGTCATCGATCACCAGCGTCCCGCTGGTGATGTCATCGAGCCCGCAAACGAGGCGCAGCAGCGTCGATTTTCCGCAACCGGAGGGGCCGACGAAGACGACGAACTCGCCGTCGCTGACATCGAGATCGACGCCGTGCAGAATCTCGACGGCGTCGAAGGATTTTCGGATGTTGCGAAGCTGGAGGCGCGCCATGGTCAGCCTGCGTAGGGCGTGTCGAGCTGGCCGCGCACGCCGGCCTGAAATGCGAACACGCTTCCCGACAGCGGCGCTTCCGCGAGCTGCGCTCCCGACAGCCTGATGCGCGCCGAGGTGATGAACAGCGTCGACAGATCCGCGCTCCCGAAGGTGACGCTCGTGGGGCGGGGAATCGGGAGATTGACGATGCGGTCGATCTTGCCGTCCGGATCATAGCGGATGATGCGCCAGCCGTCCCACTGCGCGCTCCAGACGAATCCTTCCGCATCGACGGCAAGCCCGTCAGGCGTGCCGGACTCCTCGGGCGCCTGCGCGAAAAGGCGCCGGTTTTCGATGGCGCCATTCTCGATGTCGAAATCATAGACATGGATTCGCCGCGAGCCTGAATCGGCGAAATAGAAACGCTTGTCGTCCGGGCTCCAGCCAAGCCCGTTGGAAACATGAAAGCCCGTATCCATCACATGCGCGCGTCCGTCCGGATCGAGCCGATAGAGCGACCCTTCCCGGTCCGCGGCGTTGATCGCGAGCGTCGCCGCCCAGAAGCGGCCGCGCCGGTCGCACTTGCCGTCATTGAAGCGGTTGCCCGGCTTGTCCGCTTCCGGCGCGGCGATCGTGGACAGCGCGGACGAGGACCAGTCGAACGCCTTGAAGCCGGTTTGCATGGCGCCGAGATAGCCGCCGCGCCGGCGGGGAACGACGGCGCCCACGAGTTCCGGCATCGGCTTCGTCTCGAATTCTCCCGTCGCGGGATCGCCGAGGAGCACCGCCGGCGCAAGAATGTCGACCCAGACGAGCTTTCGCTCCGCCGCATGCCATGACGGGCCCTCTCCAAGAAAGGAACTCGTCGGAAAAACGCATTTCAGATCGTCCCGCTCCGCCCCTTTCGGCTTCGGGCTGATCGTGATCGACATGGCTGATTGCCCCGCATTGCCGGAAACGCGCCGCGCCGCCTCCATCGCATCGCGCCCCATCGCGTGCAGGCGATCGACGCCGAGCCTGTAGGAAGGGCCGACGATGGCGATCGCGCCGATGGCGCGGGCGCGATGATCGAGAATCGGCGCGGCGACAGACGAAACGCCCGCATTCTGCTCCTCGAACGAAACGGAGTAGCCGCGCGCCTTGATGAGATCGAGCTGCCGCGCGAGTTCGGCGCGATCGGTGATCGTATTCGGCGTGAAGCGCTCGAGATCGATCTGCGACAGCAGCAACTGCCTCGCTGGCGGGTCGAGATGAGCGAGGATCGCCTTGCCCGCGCCGCTGGCGTGAATGGCGACGCGCGCGCCGACGCCGCTCGCCAGACGCACCGGATGGGCGATGTCGCGCTGATCGATATAAAGAATTTCGCGGCCCTGCATCACGCCAAGCCGCACCGCTTCGCTGGTGAGGTCGCGCAGCCGCTCCAGCTCCGGCTCGGCCGCGCTGCGAAGATCGAACTCGCCCCACACGCGATGCGCCATCTGGAACAGGCGCGAACCCAGCCGATAGGTCTGATCGCGATCGTCCACCCGCAGCAGGCCGGCCTCGACGAGCGTGGCGAGCATGCGGTGCGCCGTCGGCTTCGACAGGCCGGAGCGCTCGGCCAGGTCGACGAAACGAAGCGGCCGAACGCTGTCGGCGACGATGTCGAGCAGGGACAATCCACGGCGCAGAGCCTGCGCGCCCGGGATTTCGCGCCCGCCCTCCTCGTTTCGCTCCAGCGTCGCAATCATTTCGACCTGCTTCACCCGACACCCAACTGGTTTCTAGAAATTTCAATATGTGGACAATATATCCAAGTCAATTTCGCCGCGCGGCCGCATCTTCCACCATGCGCTGGAATGTCCATTGCGGGCGCACGCCAAGGATTTCGATCGCTCTCGCCCGCGACGTCGCGTAGTTCACCGCCGGAACGGGAAAGCGAACGTCGACCGCCGGAAGGCCGGTGTGCTTTTGCAGAAGAGCCACCGCCTCGTCGAAACGGATCGCCTCGTCCACGCCGAGATTCATCACCTGTCCGTCGGCGCGGTCGCTGTCGAGCGCTGCGATGACGCCCGCCGCGATGTCGCGCGCGTCCGAGATCGGCATGCGGAAAACCACACCGTCCTGCCCTCGGCTGACGAGGTGCTTCTCGGTTCCGTCGTCATAGGAGCGCAGCGTCTCGACGACCTTCATATTCCCGAACGCTTCCTGCTGTCTGATCCGCGCGCGCAGATAAAACCGCGGCCCGGAGAAAAAGCTCTCGGGATCGAGAAGCTCGGCCGCATCCTGCGTGTGGCTGAAACGGAGGATGACGGCGGCGAGGCCGGATCGCGAATAGAACTTCACCGCCTCCTCGGCGAGCAGCTTGGTCATGCCGTAGGCGGACGTCGGCTGCGTGGGATGGCTTTCGTCGATCGGGAGATAGGCGGGCTTCGTCTCGGGATAGACCTCGCCGCTCGATGCGAACACGAATTTTTTCACCTTCCGCGCCTGCGCCGCTTGAAGCAGCAGGGAGGTCCCGGTCACATTGGCCGCGAACATCTTCGGCGCGTCGGCGGCGACCCATGACATGAGCGCTCCCAAATGCAGCACCGCCTCCGCTTTCTCCGTCGCGCGGGCGACGGCCGCTGCGTCGTCGAAGGCGCCGATGATGTTCGTGACGCCCGCCTGTCCGCTCTCGCGCAGGTCGAGATTGATCACCCGATCGCCGCGCGCAAGCAGCAACGAGATCACGTGCGAGCCGATGCGGCCGGCTCCGCCGGTGACCAGAATATTCATGTCAGCTCCCGATCATTTCACCGCGCCGGCGGCCATGCCGCTGACGAGATAGGGCTCCAGAAGAATGAAGAGGATGAAGACGGGAATCATCGACAGCGCGCCGGCGGCCATGAGGCCGGGCCAGTCCACGCCATGCTCGCCGACGAACGATGCGAGCCCGGTGGTGAGGGTCCACAGCTCCGGCGAGTTTATCAGCGTGCGCGCGAAGACGAAATCGGCCCACGCCACGATGAACAGATAGATCGCCGCCGCCGTCAGCCCCGGCTGCGCGATCGGAATCACCACATGCCAGAGTGCTTGCAGCCGGGTGCAGCCGTCGATCGTGGCGGCCGCGTCGATCTCGCGCGGAATGGCGTCAAAAAAGCCCTTCATCATCCATGTCGCGAAGGGAACGCCAACCGACGTGTTCGCCAGGATGAGCGACAGGCGATTGTCGATCATGCCGGCGCGCGTCGCCATGATGAAGAAAGGAATGACGATCAGGCTGCCGGGCAGCATCTTGCTGAACAGCAGGATGAAGCCGGAGGCCTCCTGAACGCGCGAGCGATAGCGGGACAGGCTGTAGCCGGCGAGCGTCGAGATCACGAGGCTGAGCGCGGTCGCTCCGACTGACACGAGCATCGTGTTCGAGAGCCAGACGAGAAACGGCCGTCGCACCAGCGCCGTGTGAAACGCTTCGAGCGACATCGCGCCGAGCGGCGGCAGAAGCGGCGGCGTGCGCGATAGAACCACGCTGGTCGGAAGAAAGGCCGTGACGATCATCCAATAAATGGGAAACAGGATGACGCCGACCATGACCGCTACGGCGACCAGGGTCCTCGCCCGCGACGCGCCGGTCGCCTCCATCAGAAGAACTCCTTTTGCAGCGGCTTGCGGGCGAGGATGATCATCAACGCCGCGAGCGCGATCGTGAGCACGCCGATGGCCGACGCGCGCCCGATCTCGAAATAGGAGAACGCCTCGATATAGGCGCGAATTCCGAGCGTCTCTGTCGCCCGCGCCGGCCCGCCGCCGGTGGTCGCGAAAATGATGTCGAACTCACGCAGCGCCCACAGGGCGTTGAGAATGATGGCGAGCACGGCTGGTCCGCGAATGCCCGGCCAGGTGACGTTGAAGAAGCGCTGGAGGCTGTTGGCGCCGTCGGTGTGCGCGGCCTCGTAGAGATCCTCGGGGATCGTCTGCAGCGCCCCGAGAATCGTCAGGGCGAAGAACGGAAAGCTTTTCCAGATCGACGGCAGGATCACCGCGAACAGCGCCGTGTCCTCGTTCGTGAACCAGCCGACATCCGCGTTGCTCACGCTCGTCGCGCGAAGAAGATAATTGACGACGCCGTATGACGGATCGAACAGCCACAGAAACACCACGCTGACGAGCACGCCGGGCGCCGCCCACGGAAGCAGCGCCAGGCAGCGCAGCGCGCGCCGCAGCGGAAATTGGCGGTTGAGAAGAAGCGCGACGCCGAGTCCGATGAGGAACGACGGAACGATCGTTCCGACGACATACAGGATCGTCGTCACGACGCTGTCCCAGGTCTCGGGATCTGAGAGAACGGAGATATAATTGTTCAGGCCCCATGCGCGAATGGGCATGCTGATCGCCGCGAGCCCCTTGCTCTCGGCGAAGCTCAGCGTGACGATCTGGACCATCGGCCAACCGACCAGCCCGACGACGCAGAGGATCGCCGGCGTAAGAAGGGCGAAGGCGAAGGCGCGATCGTTCATGCGCGACCGTATGGTTCGTGGAAAGGTTGATTGTCAGCGGCGTCCGGAGACATCCGAACGCCGCGCCGCGTCGCTACTTCAGCGGGACCCGCCGCTCGAGCTGACTTTGCAGATCCTTCAGGATCGCCTCAGTCGGGCGGTCCGAATTGATCAGCCGGATGCCCGCCTCGCCGACCATTCTCGCGATCTGGTTGTAGTTGCTGCGCGCCGCGTCGGTGGTCGGGAAAATATTCACCGCGACATCGCCCGCCTTGGCAGCAAGCGCGATGAGCGGATCGGCCGCCGCCATTTCGGGCGTGAACGATCCCTTGCGCGGTGCCGGAACCTTGACCGCCTGCGTATATTTGATTTGCCATTCCGGCTTGGCGATCATGTCGATGAACTCCCACACCAGTTGCGTTCGCTGCGGGTCGAGCTTCGCAGGGATATGAATCGAGTTGCTGGTGCCGCCCGGAATGACAGGGAACGGCATCATCGCCGCTTTCATGTGCGGCCGCATCTCCGGCGAAGCCTTGGCGAGCTGGCTGGAGAAGAACGCGCCCTCGCGCAGCATCGCGATCTTGCCGTCGAGGAAGAGCTGCCGCATCGCCTCGCTGGAAACGCCCTTCGGCGCATGCTTCACCGCGACGCGGAACTGCTCAAGCGCCTTCACCACCTCCGGCGCGGTGAAATTGTAGGCTCCGTCCTTGGTGAAGAGCGATGCGCCGCTGCCCGTCACCCAGCTCGCCCAGTCGACGAAGATGTTAGGATGCTCTGCGGTGGTCGCGCCCCAGCCGAAGACGCCCTTGTCCGGCTTGGTGACAGCCTGGATCGCCTTGATCAGTTCGTCGGGCGTCTTGGGAACATCGACTCCGGCTTCTTTCAGAAGCGCGTCGTTATAATAGAAGATCATGCCGTAACCGAGGAGAAGAACGCCCTCGGTCTTTCCATTCCACTCCAGTTCGGACTGAAGCGGGCTGAAGGTCTGCTTGATGTCGGTCTTCGCGAGCATGTCGTCGATTGGCCGCAGCCAGCCCTGCGAAGCGAAAGCGGGAAAATTGCGTAGCGGCAGATGGGTGATGTCGGGCGGATTTCCGCCGGCGAATCGCACCGTCAGCTTGTCGATATATTCGCGGAACGGCACCTGGTATTTCTTGATGGTCACGCCCGGATGCGCGGCCTCGAAGGCCTTGACCGCGTCGGTCCAGAATTCCGCCGGTCCAGGCTCTTCCGCCTGCCAGGTCGGGAAATCGAGTTCGATCTTTGTCTGGGCTTGGGCGCCGTTCGCGGCGAGCGACAGCAGCGCGCCGGCCAACCAGGTGAATCTCATTCGGTCCTCCCTCCCTGAGCGGCGCGAACCGAGGCCTTTGGCCTTCAGCGCCTGACCCGCGCGTCGTGACGCGGCTGGCTCCTCCCGTCGCGAACCGAGGTCGCGGCGCGTGGAAGAGTTGGCCAAAGATATTTCACAATATGGTTCTCATGTCCACAGAAGCGTTGGCACGGAATCGCTATCGCCAGCGGCGCGCTGAGGCGGACCTCTAGGCAAGCGGTCGCAGACTACCGCGAGCGGATTGGCGATGAGCCGCCGCCACGGCGATCATGCCGGAACGCTCTGGAAAGGCCGCCGGGCGCGACCGCGAAAGCGGGAGGCCGGAGCGACCGCCGCTGGACGTCATGCTGTCAGAAAACCGGACAGATCGGACCTGGCGCGCATCCCGAACGGCGCTGCCGCGACCTGATTCCCCTTGGGCCAGCGGTTGAAGCGCGGCCTACATGGCGACGCCGTTCACATGCTCCGCCATCTTCCGCAATCCGGCGACAAGATCGGGCGTCTGGTCAGGGCCTATCGCGCGATAGTCGTCCTTGCTGACGAGCTGGAGCGCGTCGACATAACAGACGATCGTGTCCAGCCGGCACTCCGCGCCGCCCGCGACGCCCTCGAAGGTTTTATAGAGCAGATCCGCGACGAGCGTGACCAGCTCGCAGCCCATGGTCCCGCCGACATCGTGCAATTGACGGCAGTGAATCATCGCGACATCGAGCCAATCGCCGCAAGGCGCGCCCTGTTTGGCGCGCTCCACCGCCTCGACGAGAAATGCGATCTCCTGGCCCAGCCACTCATCGAAAGCCGGCTTCAGTTTGTCGACCTCCATCGACGCGGCTTTGACGGCTTGCGCGCGGGAGACCCCGCCGGAAGCGCGCGCCTGCATATGGAGCTGTGTCTCGACGTGAAACACGCGCGCTTTCGGAATTGGTGCATTCGCCATCAGTCACGCCCTTCGCGCGCAGCTTTGAACAGGCTGTCGATATCGGTTTGTTCGAGCGCAGGGCCCGCATCGTCGGCCACCTCAAGCGGCGTGTCGGTGCTGCGACGGCCCACCCCGTTGGGATAGCCCTCGATCTTGAAACGGCGATCGGGGCCGAAATAGCTGCCGCTGTCCACGAACTGTCGAGGCCGCAGCGCGACCCAGCTCAACCTGTCATAAAGCGCCGAAGGCGACATGGGCTTCGCGATGACCATGTTCGCGCCGGCGTCTCGCGCCGCGTTCACGGTGACCTCGCGCGTGTCGCTCGCCATGACGAACACAGGAACGATCCGGTTCGGACTCTCGACGTCGCGCCGTATCCTGCGCGTCAATTCGAAACCGCCCTCGGTCGGCAGCTTCGCATCGCAGATCAGGATGTCGATGCGGCGATCCCTGAGCAGATGCATGGTCGCGGCGACGCTTCGAGTCTCATGGATGATGTTGGCGCCGAATCCGCGCAGCATGCTCTGCACGAGGGTGGACTGAAATCCGTTGGCCTCGGCGATCACGATATGAAGATCGTAAAGTTTGAGCGAGCCGCGCGTCATGTCGTCAGGAGCACAATGCCAGCCGGTTCCCGCGCGGCGCTTCGCGTCCGCATGCGGGCGGCGCAAGCGCGCCGCCGGCCCTTGTCATAGGGCCTGATCGCTTAAACGATCGTGGCCATACACCGTTAAGAATCCGCCAATCCACGCGCATCAATTTCATCGTCCGGCTGGCGGATGCGATCAATAGCATCGGCTCTGGAACAGACCCGGCGTCGCCTGCTCCTGCGCCACGAGAGCCAGGGTCGAGCGGAGCCGCGCCTTGAGATCCGACAGCCAGACCGCCTCGATCGCGCGCCGCGCGTCTTCGACCGACCAGACGCCGGTTCGATCAGCAGCGCCGCGCGCCGCGACGAACAAGGCAGTCAAACCGTCGAGGGCGGCCAGCTCCTGCCGCAGGCGGTCGATCCCCTGAAGGGAAAAGACGACGCTGGCCTCCGGCTGACGGCTCGCCAGCTCCACGACGAGCCCTGCGATCTCCTCCAGCCGCCCCGCGGCTTCGCCGAGCACGATGGCGAGCGCCCGCACGAAATGCGCCGAGACGTCGCTCTCCAGCGCAAACTCGCGCTCCGCCCCGGAATCCGCCCGATCATGATGTGTTGCCTCCGCGCGCCTCATTGCAGCTTGCCGACGACCTGCTCGATCTTTTCGCGCAGAGCCGCTGCGGTGAACGGCTTGACGAGATAATTGTTTGCGCCGGCCTGAGCGGCCTTGATCACCAGCTCCTTGTCGCCGCGGCCGGTGAGAAGAATGAAAGGCAGCCTGCGGACCACCGGATGCGCGCGCACCGCTCTCAGCAGCGCGAGCCCGTCCATTTCCGGCATGTTGTAGTCGGAGATGATCAGATCGAGCGGTTGCGAGCCGGCGAATTTGAGCGCCGACGCGCCGTCGCCGGAATCATAGACGTTCCTGACGCCAAATTCCTCAAGCGATAGTCGCGTCATCTGGCGAACGCTGTTCTGGTCGTCGACGATCAGAACCTTCAATGCGCCGGCATATGGCATGGGAGCCTCCCTTCGTCTGGCATGTGAGCGTGGCTTAGTGAGAAAGAGCCGAGAACACGCCCGCCGAAGCCGCGCCGCGCACGGGAGAGAATCCCGCGGCGGCGAGATCGGCGAGTTTGTCCGCGTCGAGAATGAAGGCGACCTTGCCGTCGCCGAGAATCGTCGCCGCCGCGATTCCGGGAATGACGCCGTAACTGTCTTCGATGTTCTTGATCACAACCTGCTGATGCCCGAGCAGATCGTCCACCACGAGCCCAAGCCGGCCGCTCTGGCTGCTCTCGGTGATGATCACGACGCCCTGCGACAACTCCCGCGCTTCCGAGGCGGCCGACAATAGTTCGCCGAGATAGACCAGCGGAACGAGCTCTCCACGCAGCCTCAGCATCCCGCGCGTTCCGATCAGCGCATGAACGTCGCTCCTTTGCGGGCGAAGACATTCGACGATCGCCGAGATCGGAAGCACATACACATCCTCGCCGGCCCGAACCATCATCCCGTCCATGACCGCAAGCGTGAGCGGCAGCGCGAGCTGGATCGTCATGCCGGCGCCGGGCTGCGAGTGAAGGGCGATGCGGCCGCCGAGATCCTGGATGTTGCTGCGCACCACATCCATGCCGACTCCGCGCCCGGAAATGTCCGAAACCGTCGCCGCGGTCGAGAACCCCGGCGCGAAGATCAGGTTGTTGACCTCCTCCTCGGAAAGCGCGGCGTTGGCCGGCGCCAGGCCTCGCTCGCGCGCCCGCGCAAGCACTTTGTCCCGGTCGATGCCGCGCCCGTCGTCCCTCACCTCGATGACGATGCGCCCGCCGCGATGGATCGCAGACAGCGTGACGACCCCCTCGCCGTCCTTCCCGGCGGCGATCCGGGCTTCGGGACTTTCGATCCCGTGATCGATGGAATTGCGGATGATGTGCGTGAGAGGATCGCTGAGACGCTCGATGATGGTGCGATCGACTTCCGTTCCTTCTCCGACAGTCTCGAGCCTGACCTTCTTGCCGGTCTTGAGCGAGAGTTCGCGCACGAGCCGGGGCATTTTCTGGAACACCGTCCGGAGCGGCTGCGCGCGCATCGCCATGACGCTGTCCTTGAGCTCGCGCGTATGATGAAGCACCTCGTCGAGAACCTGAGCGATCTGCCCGCGCGATTCATCGGGCAGGCCCTGCGCGATCTGCCCGAGCATGGCCTGCGCGATGACCAGCTCGCCGACGATATTCACGACGCGATCGATCTTTTCGAGATCGATACGCGCTGTCGATCGTTGCGTCGCGTCGCGTCCGCGCGGCTCGTTGGCGCGCTCGTCCTCGCCGGCCTTCGCCGGCGGCTCGGTCGGCGCGGGACCAGGCGCCGGGTCTCCCGGCTCTGGCTTGTCGTCGACAGAAAATGACGAAGGGAGCGGTTCATCGGGAAACGCGATGCTAGCGAAGGGAAGGCCCTCGAGAACCCGCTCGACCTCATCGCGCGCCGCCGCCGTCTCGAGGACGACGCGCCAGCCGATATGGAGCTGATCGACCACGAGGTCCGGCAGCGCCGGAAGCCCGTCCAGATCGGCGGCGATCTCGACCTCGCCGATCTGTCCCAGCGCGCGCAGCGCCTCGAGCGGATCGCGTCCTTCCTGAAACGCATGCTCCGCCGGCCGAAAGATGATCGTGTGCCGTTCGGTCGATTCAAAATGGTCCGATTGAACTGGCGTGAACGCGATATCGTCGAATGATTCAGCGCCGCTGCCGCTTGTATGCGGCGCGTCGCCCGCGCCGCTCCCCGCGGCGAGCCGCTCAAGCGCCGTCTGACACTGCGCGCGCCCTTCGGATTCGGTCGCCGCTCCGCTGCGCGCCGAAGAGACAAGGTCGGAGAGCATATCCGAAGCAGTCAAAAGCGTCGCCACGGCGGCCGACGAGGACTCCAGCGCGCCCTGTCGCATGAGGTCGAGCACGGTTTCAAAACTGTGGGAAAACGCCACCAGTCCGTCATAGCCGAAAATTCCCGCGCCTCCCTTGATGGAGTGCACGGCGCGGAAGACGGCGTTGATCACGTCCGCGTCGCCCTCTTCCATCCTCGCGAGATTGGACTCCAGATCGACGAGAAGCTCATCGCACTCATCGAAGAAAGTCGTTCTCAGATCGTCGATCGTCGTCATGGCGGAGTTCCCGAATGACGTCGTTCAGGCGTTGGAGACATAGCGGACCGTCTCGATGAGACGATCGGGGTCGAACGGCTTGACGATCCAGCCCGTCGCTCCCGCCTCTCTTGCGATCTCGCGCTTTTCGGCGTCGCCCTCCGTGGTCAGGACCAGGATCGGCGTCGTCCTGTGGCTGTCGTTCTGGCGCAGCCGCCGGATGACCTCATACCCGTCCATCACCGGCATGTTGATATCGGTGATCACCACATCGACCGGGCTGTCGCCGAGAACGGTGAGGCCGTCCAGGCCGTCCGCTCCCTGAATGACGTCGAAACCGGCGTTCGAGAGCGTCAGCATCAGCATGTCCCTCATCGTCTTGGAATCGTCGATCGTCAGGATTCGGCGCGGCGGCGACTCGGAATGGCGAGCGGCGCTTTCCTCCGCGCCTTGAGCGTCCGCGAAAGCCGCGTCCGGCTTTTTGACGTTCGCCGCCGAGCGCCAGTCCACGCCCATGTCCCGGAAGGCGTCTTCGACGCAGATCGAGGGATGAGCGAGCGACGCAGACGCGAATGTCCTGAGCGCCGACAGAATGAGCTGCGCGGCGGGCGTGGTCATGACCTCCACGCCGGAAGCGTCGAGAACAAGCGCGGCTCCGTCGCGGAGACGCTCGCGCAGAACCTCGTGCAGAACCCTCGCCGCGGCGAGATCCATCCGCGCCGGAAGCGACAGAACACGTCTTTCATCATCCTGCATTGCGCTTCTCCTCGCTGGCGCGCCGACGCGCGCCTGGATCCGTCGCCGCGATGATCGCATCGGCGATCCCGTCGAGCGGAAGCTGCTCGGCGACGGCGCCGCGCTCGAAAGCGGCGCGCGGCATGCCGTAGATGAGCGACGTCCGCTCGTCCTGTCCCACCGTCATGGCGCCGGCGCGCCGCATCGCGAGAAGCCCTTCCGCCCCATCGCGCCCCATGCCGGTGAGAATCACGCCGATCCCGTCGGCGCGCGCGACGCGCGCCATGGAGTTGAACAGCACGTCGACGGACGGCCGGAAGAACAGCGCGCCCTCGTCCGGACGCAGCGCGCAGACCAGCTTGTCGCGCCTCCGCGCAAGCTCCATGTGAAGGCCGCCTGGCGCGATGCACACGAGGCCGGGCTCGATCGCCGTTCCATCCGCCGCCTCGCACACGCGCATCGCGCATTCGCGGTCGAGGCGCCGCGCGAAAGCCGCCGTGAAGCCCGCCGGCATATGCTGCGCGATCAGGATCGGCGGACAGTCCGCGGAAAGCTCCATGAGGACGGTCTTCAGCGCCTCGACGCCGCCGGTCGAGGCGCCGATCGCGACCACCGCCCGTTCCGACAACCGGCGCGCGGCGTTTCGTTGCGGATTGCGGCGCGGCGCGCGTTCGCGGCCAGGGCGCGCCTGTCCGGCGGCCTTGACCTTCTGGCGCAGCTCCGCGCCGAAAGCGTCCATCGCCACGGCTCCGGCGGAATAAGGTTTCGCGATCACGTCGACCGCCCCTATCTCCAGCGCCTCGACGGCGACGTCAGCGCCGGCCGTGGTGAGCGTGGAGACCATGACCACCGGCGTTGGCCGCAGAGCCATGATCTTCCGCAGAAACGAAACGCCATCCATGTACGGCATCTCGACATCGAGCGTGATGACGTCCGGATTGAGGTCCCTGATCATTTCCCGCGCGACGACCGGGTTGGCGGCGGCGCCGACAAATTCGATCTCCGGATCGGCCGCGAGCAGCGCCCCGAGCATCCGGCGCATGAGCGCTGACGAGCCGCCATGACCGCCCTAACGAAACAGCTCGACAACGCCGGACAGCGGCCTGGCGGCGAGGCTGCGTCCGTAGGCGGAGTCGCCGCGCGCCACGGCGAGCATGTCCGCCGCCCCGAGCAGCTTTCGCGTCACGCGCCCGGTTCGCGGATCATATTGCACGCGCCTCGCGAAAGACCCTTCAAGATCGCTCGCGGCGCACGAAAACCCTTCGGCGCGCAGGTAGTTCATGATGAAGGACGCGTTTTTCGCGCCGACGCCGCCGGCGCTGTCGTACAGGCTTGCGCCGCCGAAGATCTTGATTTCGAGCGACGACCGCCGGCAGCCCGCTTTCAGGAGTTCGTTGATCAGCTTCTCCATCGCGAAATTTCCGAAGCGGGCCGAGTTCTGCGCCCCCCCCCACACGCCGTCGGCGCTCTCGGGCAGCATGAAGTGGTTCATGCCGCCGATCCCGGTCTCGGCGTCGCGGATGCACGCGGACACGCACGAACCCAGCACTGTCGCAAGAATCTCGTCCCTCGCCCGCGCGACATGAAACTCGCCGGGCAGGATTTTCACGATCCATGCCGATTGCGCGGCGTCGTAGAAACGGTGTTTGGAGGGCGGCATGCGGTCCACGGACTCGTCGGCGCCGGAGCGTGCGAAGGCGCGGCTCACGCGACTCTCCGATAAATCGTGCGACCGACAGGCTCCAGAAGGCGGTGGCCGCCGACGAGAGCTTCGGAATGACCGATATACAGCCATCCGCCGGGCGCGATCTGCCGCGCGAACCGATCGATCAGCGCCGCCTTCGTCGCGCCGTCGAAGTAAATCATCACATTGCGGCAGAAGATGACGTCGAACAGCGAGCGAAAGGGCCATTCCGCGAGAAGATTCAACCTGCGGAAGGTCGCCATCTCCCGGGTGTCGTCATCTATGGTTAGGACTCCTGAAGCCGGATCGGCGTCGCAGGATCTGAAACAGTCGCGGAAATCGGGATCGCAATCGCCGACGGTCTGCAGCGCGTATTCTCCCTGCATGGCGCGCCCGAGAACATCGGTATCGATGTCGGTCGCAAGAATCCTCGCCGAACCTCGCGCCAACGCCTCCCGCCGCAGGGTGAGCGCGATCGAATAAGGCTCCTCGCCCGTCGAGCAGCCGGCGGACCAGATCGTCAGCCTGCGCCGGTGGTCAGCCGGCGCCCCCGCTGCGAAAGGGCGCGCCACATGATCGCGCAGATGCGCGAAATGATGCGGCTCGCGAAAAAATTTCGTGTGATTGGTGGAGACGGCGTTGATGAAGCGCTCGATTTCCGTCGCGTCGGTGTCAAGCCGGCGACGATAGTCGCGGAAGGCGGTGAGCCCCAGCGCCCGCAACCGGCGCGACAGCCTGCTGTAAATCAGGTTGCGTTTGCTTTCGCCAAGCACGATGCCGGCATGCGCGCGCGCCAGCGCCGCCAGACGCTCGAAATCCTCATTGTCGAAAACGAATTCGCGCCCGCCTGCCGGCGCAGCGTCCGGCTCCGTCGACGCCGCCGACCGGCGCGGCGGCTTGCGCGCGCCGGGCTCTCCGGCGGGGCGCGTTTCAGCCCCGGCTCTTATCGGAACGCTTGCTCCACGGAGCATGGTCATCTCGTTCGGTGGCGACGCGCATCGGAGGGGCGCGCGGATCGCCTGGAATTAACGGCTTCAACCGGAAGAAATAGACATACGGAGACAGCTACCTGCGCGTGTAGAAGGGTGCGTCCGGCTCATCTCTTGAAACCAAGAAGCCGCTTGCGCGGACCGCCTGCGCCTGCAAACAACGGCGCAGCGAAGCAGGGATGGGAAAAGTGGCGACGTTCAAGGATCGGTTTGCCGGGCGCTGCGCCATCGTCACTGGCGGCGCGTCAGGCATTGGCGCCGGGACGGCGCAACGACTTGCCGAGGAAGGCGCCCGGGTGGCGCTGTGGGACCGGGACGCGGCGGCCGTGAATGAAGCGGCCTCGAAGGTGCGCGGCGCGCTCGCGGTGCCGGTCGACGTTGCGGATTCCGACGCGGTCGAGGCCGCCATGACGAAGACGGTGGAAGCCTTCGGCAAGGTCGACGTTCTGGTGGCGAGCGCCGGCGTCACCGGGCCGAACCAGACGGTCTGGGATTATCCGATCGCGGAATGGAAGCGCGTGGTGGATGTGAACCTGAACGGCCTGTTCTATTGCAACCGGGCGGTGGTTCCGCACATGCAGGCGAACGACGGCTATGGCCGCATCGTCAATATCGCCTCGATCGCGGGCAAGGAAGGCAATCCGAACGCCTCGGCCTACAGCGCCACCAAAGCCGCGGTCATCGGCCTGACCAAGTCGCTGGGCAAGGAGCTGGCCAAGACCGATATCCGGGTCAACTGCGTCACGCCGGCAGCGGTGCGCACGCCGATCTTCCAGCAGATGACGCAGGCGCATATCGACTTCATGCTGTCGAAAATCCCTGTCGGCCGCTTCGGCGAGATCGAAGAGATCACGGCGCTGATCTGCTGGCTGGCGAGCGAGGAATGCTCCTTTTCCACCGGCGCCGTTTTCGACGTCTCGGGCGGCCGCGCCACCTATTGATCCGGGCCGCGCCGCGCCCTGGGGCCGGCCGCGCCAAGCCAAGGTCGGCTGGAGCGCGCCGTTGGCGCAAGCCCTTGACCCAGCCGGACATTTGACGAAAGCCGGTCCCGACCTCATCTAAAGGCGACCTGTCGTCGTACCGGTGAGGTCGGTGGAAACCAATTTTTTCCAATACGCCTGGCGGCATAGCCGCCGCGACCAGATCCTGGCGCTCGCGCTCGTCGTGGCGTCGCTGCCTTTCTACTGGTGGTCCCTCGAGATTCCCAAAAGCATCGTGAACGATGCGATCCAGGGCCGCGCCTTCACGGGCGGCCACACCGAAGCGCGCTTTCTTCATCTCGCCCTCTCTCTTCCGGATTTTCTGGGAGGGCTCTCCTTCGTTCTGTTCGACGGCGTGATGCTGGAGCAGATGCCGTTCCTGTTTGCGATGAGCTTCCTGTTCCTCGCATTCGTGTTGATCAATGGCGGCTTCAAATATGTGATCAACATTCAGAAGGGCGTGCTCGGCGAGCGCATGCTGCGCCGTCTGCGCTTTGATCTTTTCGCCCGCGTTCTCCGGTTTGAGCCCGAGGACATCCGCGCGACGAAGCCCGCTGAAGTCGCAAGCATGATCAAGGACGAGGTCGAGCCGATCGGCGGCTTCTTCGGCGAGGCGTTCATCACGCCGATGTTTCTGGGCGCGCAGGCGATCACCGCGCTCGCCTTCATCATCGCCCAGAACGCCTCTCTCGGAATGATTGCGTTCGCCATCATCGCCGTGCAGGCGTTCGTCATCCCGCGCCTGCGGCGCGAGCAGATCCGGCTTGGGCGGGAGCGTCAGATCGCCTCGCGCCGGCTCGCCGGAAGAATTGGCGAGATGATCGACGCCGCGCCTGCGATTCACACCTACGGCGTGGGCGCCTTCAGCCGCGCCGAGATCGGCGATCGCCTGGCCGAACTGTTCAACATCCGCCTCCTGCTCTATCGCCGCAAGTTCGCGGTCAAATATCTGAACAACCTGCTGGCCCAGGTGACGCCCTTCGTCTTCTACACGATCGGCGGCTATCTGGCCCTGCGCGGGCGGCTCGACATCGGCCAGCTCGTCGCCATCATCGCCGCCTATCGCGATCTGCCGAACCCTATCAAGGAGCTGATCGACTGGGACCAGATGCGCGCCGACGTCACGGTCAAGTACGAGCAGGTGGTGTCGCAATTCTCCCGCGACACGCTCATGCCGCCCGACGCGCCGGACCCTGCCGCAATCGAGATTTCGCCGACAGCCCCCTTTACGGTGATCGGGCTGCAGGTGCTCGACCGGCGCGGCGTCGTTCAGCTCGAGCGCCTGTCCACCACGATCAAGCGTCCGAGCCACATCGCCCTGGTGGGCGGCGCGGGCGGCGGCCGCGACATTTTTCCGAAGGTCCTCGGCCGGCAGATCGCCGACTTCCAGGGCAGCGTGATGGTCAGCAACCTGAGCATCCACGCCCTGCCCGACAATGTCGCCAGCCGGTTCATGGTCTATGCCGGAGCCGATCCCTACATCCTGTCCGGCACCATTCGCGACAACATATGCCTCGCTCTGCGGAAGACCTCCCCCCTTCTCCCGGACGATCCCGAAAATCGCAAGGAGCAGCAGCGGCTTGCCGAGGCGCGCGAGACCGGCAATCCCGCCGACCTCTTCGACGCCGACTGGATTGACTACGCCAGCGTCGACGCGAAAGGGCCGGACGATCTCGACGAGGCGATCGCCCGCGCGCTGAAGATCGTTCACGGCTACGACGACATTTTCAGGCTGGGCGTTTCGGGTCGGCTCGGAGCAGACGTTTCGCCGGAGATCGCGGAGCGGCTCGTGGCGGCGCGGGGTTTGATCCGGGCGCGGCTCGCGGACGAGGGCCTTGCGGGGCTGGTGGAGCAGTATCAGCCCGATCGGTTCAATATGAGCGCCACCTTGGGCGAGAATCTCGTGTTCGGCGTGCCGACGGAAGGCCATGTCGGCGCGGCGGGACTGGCCAAAATTCCTTATTTCCGGGCGATCCTCGAAGCGGAGTCGCTGGTCGCGCCCCTGACCGCGATCGGGATGAAGATGGCCGAGACGGTCATCGAGGTGTTTGACGGCCTTGCGCCGGGCCATCCCTTGTTCGAACGCTACTCCTTCATAGGGCCGGCGGAGATCGAGGAGTTGAGCCGGTCGCTCGAAGCGACCCGGCAGAAAAGCGGGACCAGGCGACTGCCGCTTGAGCTTCGCGATCGGCTGATCGGGTTTGCGCTGGCCTATGTCGAGCCGCGCCATCGCCTGGATGTGATCGACGAAGGGCTGAAGCGGCGCATTCTCCGCGCCCGCGTCAGCTTCCGGAAGTTTCTTCCCGGCTCCTACGCCGCCGGCATCGAATTCTATAACCCCGACAAGGTCATGAGCGCCGCCTCCATCAGCGACAACCTGCTGTTCGGGCGCATCAGCTTCGGCGCGGCGCACGCGCGCGAGCAGGTTTCCAAGATCGTCGGCGAGGTCATCCGGGATCAGAATCTCGAATCGTTCATTCTCAGACAGGCGCTTGAATATGAAGCGGGCCCGGGAGGAAGACTGCTGTCGTCTCAGTTGCGAATGACGATCAATCTCGTGCGCGCGATCCTGAGGCGCCCGGATGTGCTCATCCTCGATTCAGCCTTCGGGGGGCTTGCGCCCTATCACGCCGATCAGATTCTCGCGTCGATCAGGCGGGAGATGCAGGGCCGCACGCTGATTGTATCCCTGCCCGATCAGAACGCGGGGGCTGAGTTCGATCGCGTCATGGTGTTCGAGGGCGCCAAGCTGGCGGAAGACCGCGTTCAACCCGCCGCTGACGCCGCCGTTGTGAAGGCGGGTGATTCCGTTAATGTCGCCGGCGCGGCCGGATATGCGGAGGTGGAGCGATGACGATCGAGCACGAAGTCAAATCGCTGCAGAAGCTCGCGATGTTCAACAACCTGGATCTCCCCAAGCTCAAGCTTGTGGCGATGATCAGCGATCGCGTGACCTTCCAGCCCGGACAGGCGATTTTTCGCGCCGGCGACCCGTCGGACGCAGCCTATATCGTCCTTGACGGCTCCGTGCGCATCATCGGGGACGACGACGCGGATTTCGGGGACGCCCTGTGCAAATCCGGCGTGATGCTGCTCGGCGAGGTCGGCATTCTTTGCGGCCGGCGCAGATCGATAACGATCATCGCCGACACCGCCGTGACCGCCCTGCGCATCCAGCGCGAGGATTTCGAACGGCTGGTCCGCGAAACCCCGGAGTTCGGCTTCGCCATCATGCGGGAGCTCGCGGAGCAGCTTGATCGGGGCAGCCAGTTCCTGTCCAAGCATCTGGCGCACAGCCACAAATAGACCGGCCGAAAGGAAGCCCGCGCATTGTCCGCAAGTCTCCCAGGAGCCGGCGCCGAGGACAGTCTGTTCAGCCAGCGACCGGCGCCGGGCCGGCGCGTGCCGGTTGAAAGAAGCATAAGGCTCTGGTCCGGCGTGGTGCTGTTCACATTCGTCGCGACCCACTTGCTCAACCACGCGGTCGGCATTTTCGGGCTGGACGCGATGGACACGGTGCAGGAATGGCGCTGGCATGTCTGGAAGACCGCGCCCGGCGCGATGCTGCTCTATTCGTCGGCGGTCGCCCATATCCTGCTCGCCCTGAAGCGGATTGTCACACGGCAGACATGGCGCATGCCGATCGATGAGTTGATCCAGATCGTTTTCGGCCTCCTCATTCCGGTGTTCGTCATCAATCACATCCTGCAGACGCGCGTCGCCGGCGCCTACTATGGCGCGGACGAAACCTACGGAGCCGTTCTATGGGGGCTGTGGCCGTCGAGCGCGCTGTGGCAGATCGCATTGATGGGCGTCGCATGGACGCATGGCTGCGTCGGGATCCATCACGCGTTCCGGCATCGCCCCTGGTATCGGCGCGTTCGCCTGCCGGCGCTGCTGGTCGTGGCGCTGCTTCCGGCGCTCGCGATCGCGGGATTCATATCGGCCGGGCGCGAGGTTCATACGCTGGGACGACCGCCCGCCCCTCCGACGCCGGAAATGGAAGCCGGCATGGCCAGCGCGAGCATGAAGGTCTATGGCGGCCTCGTCGGCGCCGGCGCGCTTGCGCTTGCCGTGATCGCCTTCGGAGCGGCGCGTCGCCGCGCCGCGCGCCAGATCGTCATCAATTATCGCGGTCGCGGCCCGGTGCGGGTGCCGCGCGGCACGTCGGTTCTGGAGGCGAGCCGCATCTACGGCATCCCTCACCCCTCCGTCTGCGGCGGTCGCGGGCGTTGCTCCACATGCCGCGTGCATGTGCTGTCGCCCTTGTCGAAACTGCCGGAGCCGAACGTGACGGAGCGGGCGATGCTGGCGCGCATTTCCGCGCAGCCGCAGGTGCGTCTCGGCTGTCAGTTGCGGCCCACGGACAATATCAGCGTGCGCATCCTGATGCCCGTGCTCGGCCGGAAAGCGAGCGCGCTGACGGAAACAGCGGGCGAGGACTGGGCCGTGCAGCGCGACGCCACGGTCCTGTTCTTCGATCTCCGCGCGTTCAACGCGATGACCCGCAGCCAGCTTCCCTATGAGATCGCCGTGCTGGTCAACCGCCTCTTCACGGAGATGAAACAGGCGGTCGAACACTATGACGGCCGCGTGGATAATTTCTTCGGCGACGGTTTCGTGGCGGTGTTCGACAAGGAAGGCGACGCGACGTTCGGCGCCCGCGGCGCGCTCATGGCCGCGGGCGACATGGCGCGGGTGGTTGAAACGCTGAATCGCGAGATGGGGAGCGCGCTGCCGATCCCGATCCGGGCCGGAGTTGGAATCCACACCGGCCCCACCATCATCGCCAAGATCGGCGACGATCTGAACCAGGCCGAAATGATGGCGCTGGGACCGACCGTCACCATCGCCGCTGCGATGCAGGACGCGACGCGCGAAGCGCTCGTCGATTACATCGTGTCGGAGGCGGCGGCGCTGGCGTCCGGATTCAGCTTCAGCGGAATTCCAACCCGGGCCATCGTCGTCGATCGGCTCGACGCCTCGATCACGGCCTTCGCGCTCGCCGACGGCCGCGCGCTGTTCTCAGTTATTGGCGCGACGAAGTCCGTCGAGCGCGCCGAACCGGAAGCTGTGTGAGACGATGCGATGACGCCGGCCTTCGACCTACTGCGCATCGACGATCTTCGCATCAGCTTTGACCTGCGCGGCCAGGCTCATGAGGTGGTGAAGGGCGTGTCGATGCGCATACCGCCCGGCAAGACCGTTGCTCTTGTCGGCGAATCCGGCTCGGGCAAGACCGTGATCTCGCAGGCGATCATGGGGCTTCTTCCCAAGGCCGGATCGATCACGGGCGGCCGCATCCTGTTTCGCGATCCGAAGGCGCCGGACCAGGAGATCGACATCGCGAAGGAGCCGACGGACGGCCTCGTCATGCAGGGCCTCCGCGGCGGGCGGATCGGCATGATTTTTCAGGAGCCGATGTCTTCCCTTTCGCCCATTCATACGATCGGCGACCAGATCGAGGAAGCGCTCCGCCTGCACCGCGATCTCCCGAAGAAAGAAGCGCATGACGCGACGGTCGAAATGCTCGATCTCGTCGGCTTCCGCAATCCGGCGAGCGACTACAACCGTTACTCCTTCGAGCTCTCCGGCGGCTTGCGTCAGCGCGCCATGCTGGCGATGGCGCTGATCTGCCACCCGGCCCTGCTGATCGCCGACGAGCCGACGACGGCGCTCGACGTGACGATCCAGGCCCAGGTCCTCAAGCTGATGAAGACGCTCCAGCGCGACATCGGCATGGCCATCCTCCTGATCACGCATGATCTCGGCGTCGTCGCCAACATGGCGGATGAAGTTGTCGTGATCTATCAGGGAGAGCTGATGGAGATGGGCCCGGTGGAGGATCTCTTCCGCCGTCCCGGACATCCTTATCTAAAGGCGCTCCTTCGCGCCTCGCCGCACTTCGACATGGCGGAAGGAGAGCGGCTGGTCGCCCTGCGTGAAATCAAGCTTCAGACCTCGCCGCAGGCGGAGCGAAGGCGGCCCGCGGCGCAGGACGCTCCGCTGCTGGACGTCAGACATCTCCGCAAGGTCTACCAGACGCGCAAGAGCGGCTGGCTCGGAGGCAAGGCCGACAGCATCGTCGCCGTGGACGATGTCAGCTTCACGATCCGTCAGGGAGAATGCCTTGGCCTCGTCGGCGAAAGCGGCTCGGGCAAGACGACCGTCGGCAATATTCTGATGCGCGCGCGCAAGCCCGACGGCGGCTCCATCACCTACACCGACGAGGACGGCGTCGTGGACGTCCTGGCGCTCGAGGGTCGCGAGCTCGCGGAATTCCGGCCCAAGATGCAGATGATCTTTCAGGACCCCGTGAGTTCGTTGTCGCCGCGCATGACGACGTTCGACATCATCCGCGAGCCGCTCATCATCCAGAAGAAATACGGCGTTCGCGAGCAGCGCGACCGGGTCGAGGAGCTGATGAAGGTCGTCGGTCTCGATCCCCGCTTCCTCAACCGTTATCCGCACAGCTTTTCCGGCGGCCAGCGTCAGCGTATCGGAATCGCCCGCGCGCTTGCGCTCGATCCGCGCCTCATCATCTGCGACGAGCCGGTGTCGGCGCTTGATGTCTCCGTGCAAGCGCAGGTTCTCAATCTGCTGAAGGACCTGCAGGCCTCGCTCGGCCTCACCTATCTGTTCGTGTCTCACAACCTCGCCGTCGTCCACTACATGGCCGAGCGCATCGCGGTCATGGCGCGCGGGCGTCTCGTCGAGATCGCGCCGCGCGAGGCGCTGTTCCGCAAACCCGCGCATCCTTACACCCGCGCCCTGCTCAAGGCGGTCCCCTACCCCGACCTTGATCGCCTCCTCGATTTCGATGTCGCAGCGATCGGCGGCGCGTCGGACCCGTCGTCATGGGATCCGTGCTTCCGTCCCGAGGAAGGAAGCAGCCTTTCGCACATAGACCTCGGCGGCGGGCATCTCGTTCTCGCGCGATCCTCCGCCGACGTGAGGGAGCTGGCGGCATGATGCGCTCTATTCTGCGCGGTTTGTGTCTGGCGTGCGCGCTGGCCGTCGCGACTCCGGCCGTCGTCGCGATGGCCGCCCCGCTGGACGAGCCGCCCATCCTTGCGGACGCGGTGCGGGAAGGTCTTTTGCCGCCGATGAAGGATCGGCTGCCGGCGCATCCCCGCGTGATTGATCTTCCCGCCATGGGGCGCGAGACAGGTCGCTTCGGCGGCGTGATGCGGATGCTGATGAGCGATCAGCGCGACATCCGCATGATGACCATCTACGGCTATGCGCGCATGGTGGTGTTCGATGAAAAGGGCGACATCCAGCCCGACATTCTCGAAAAGGTGGATGTGACGGACGGCCGCTCCTTCACGCTGCATATCCGCCCGGGTCACAAATGGTCGGACGGCGAGCCGCTGACGGCGGAGGATTTCCGATATTACTGGGAGGACGTGGCGAACAATGCGCGCCTGTCTCCGGGCGGCCCGCCCTTCTCCTACATCGTCAACGACAAGCCGCCGAAGTTCGAGGTCATCGATCCGCTCACGGTTCGCTATGCGTGGGACGTTCCCAACCCGGGCTTTCTTCCGGCGCTGGCTGGCGCGCAGCCTTTGCCGATCGTCATGCCGGCCCACTATCTCAAGCAGTTCCACGAACGCTACGCCGACAAGGCCGCGCTGGCGAAGCTCATCAAGGACAACCGGGTCAAGGACTGGGGCGCGATGCATGAGCGCAAGTCGCGGCAGTATCGGCCGGAGAATCCCGATCTCCCTGTCCTCGATCCATGGCGAAACACCACCGCGCCGCCCGCGGAGATGTTCGTCTTCGAACGGAATCCCTACTTTCACAGGACCGATTCCGAGGGGCGGCAACTGCCTTATGTCGATCGCGTGACGCTTTCGACCGGCACCGCATCGCTCATCCCGGCCAAAGCGGGCGCGGGCGAAGCCGATCTGCAGGCGCGCTATCTCCGCTTCGACAACTATACGTTTCTGAAGCGCAACGCGAAGATGAACGATTTCTCCGTTCGACTCTGGACGCGCGGCGAAGGCTCCTATGTGGCGCTCTACCCCAACCTCACGACGGCGGATCCGGTCTGGCGCGCGCTGCTGCATGACGTGCGCGTGCGCCGCGCTCTTTCAGTCGGCATCAACCGGCATCTGATCAACAAGGTGGTGTTCTTCGGCCTTGCGCGTGAAAGCGCGAACACGGTCCTGCCGGAGAGCCCGCTCTTTCAGCCCGAGCTGCAGCGGGCGTGGGCGGATCACGACACCGTTCTCGCCAACCGCCTCCTCGATCAGGCGGGACTCGAGAAGCGCGACGATGACGGCGTGCGCTTTCTGCCCGATGGGCGGCGCGCGGAGCTGACCGTGGACGCTTCCGGCGAGGTCACCGAGGAAATCGACGTCCTCGAGCTCATCGGCTACGACTGGATGAAGATTGGCGTGAAGCTCCTGCCGCGGACCGCGCAGCGCGACGTCCTGCGCCGGCGGATCATCGCCGGACAGACGGTCATGTCCGTGTCGCAAGGCATCGACAACGCTGTGCCGAGCGCCGACATGGAGCCGAGCGAGCTGGCGCCGGCCCATTATCTCCAGTCGCAATGGCCGCTCTGGGGAAAATACGTCCAGTCGCGAGGACAGGAAGGCGAAAAGCCCGACGTCCCCGCCGCGATCGAATTGATCGATCTGCATGCGCGCTGGAAAAGCTCGGTTTCGCACGAGGAGCGCGAACGGATTTGGCGCGAGATGTTGCGCATCCAGTCCGAGCAGGTCTTCTCGATCGGCGTCGTCAACGGCACGTCGCAACCCGTGATCGTCTCGAACAGGTTGCGCAATGTGCCGGAAAAGGCGATCTACAGCTTCGAGCCGGGCGCCTTTTTCGGGCAATCCATGCCCGATACGTTCTGGTACGCAGACGCCAAGGCGCAGGATTGAGCGATGTTGCGTTATATTGTGCGGCGCGTTCTGATCATGATTCCGACGCTGGTCATCACCAGCATGCTGATCTTCACGGTCATGTTGCTGCCGCCCAGCGATTATTTCGAAACCTATGTCGCCGAGATGCAGGCGCAGGGCGAACGCGCCGACATGAGCCGCATCGAATTTCTGCGCAAGGAATACGGCTTCGACCGGCCGGTGGTGGAGCGCTACTTTCTCTGGATTTCCGGCTTCGTGCGCGGCGATTTCGGATACTCCTTCGAGTATGAGATGCCGGTCCGCGACATCGTCGGCGAGCGGCTCGCGCTGACCATGCTCGTGTCTTTCTGCACCATCATCATGACCTGGATCGTCGCCTTTCCCATCGGCATCTACTCGGCGACGCGGCAATATAGCTGGGGCGACTACGGGTTGACGTTTCTGGGCCTCATCGGAATAGCCATTCCGCATTTCCTTCTGGCCCTGCTCTTCATGTATTTCGCCAATGTATGGTTCGGGACCTCGATCGGCGGTCTCATGGACCCGGTCTATTTCAATCAGCCCATGAGCTGGGACAAGGCCAAGTCCATCCTCGAGCATCTCTGGATTCCGGTCCTGATCATCGGCGCCGGCGGCACCGGCAAGATGATCCGGCGCATCCGCGCCAACCTGCTCGACGAATTGCAGAAGCAGTACGTCGTCACGGCGAAGGCGAAAGGGCTGTCGCCCCGCAAGGCGCTGCTGAAATACCCGCTTCGCATGTCGTTGAACTTCTTCATTTCAGACATCGGCGACATCCTGCCTGCGATCGTCTCGGGCGCGGAGCTGACGGCCGTCGTGCTCTCGCTGCAGACAACGGGCCCGCTGCTTCTGCGCGCGCTGCAGAGCCAGGACATGTATCTGGCCGGCTCGTTCCTCATGTTCCTCGCCTGCCTGACGGTTGTCGGGGTGCTGATTTCCGACATCGCGCTGGGCTTTCTCGACCCGCGCATTCGCCTCAGCGGCGGCAGCGTGAAATGACGACGGGCTCGATCAAGGACAGGCTGCCGGCGCCGGGCGGGCCGCTTCCGCATCTCGTCTCCACCGCGCCGTTCAATCCGCAATCGGCGGAGGACCTGACCGAGGCGCAGCGAAACCTCTATCTGGCGTCGCAATGGCGGCTGATGTGGTGGAAATTCAAGCGGCATCGCCTCGCCGTCGCGTCAGGCGCCATCCTGATCGTGCTTTACGCCGCCATCGCGATCGTCGAGTTTCTCGCGCCCTACAACGACCAGACGATCAATATCGACTTCATCCGCGCGCCGCCGCAGTCCGTTCACATCTTCCACGAGGGGCGTCTCACCGCCCCGTTCGTCTACGGCCTCAGCTACAAGCTGAACATGGACGACCTGAAGCGGGAATATACTGACGACACATCGAAACGATATCCGATCCGCTTCTTCTGCCGCGGCGATTCCTATCGCTTCTGGGGCCTGATCGAGGGCGACCTGCACCTCGTCTGCCCGGCTCATGACGGCACCCTGTTTCTTCTGGGCACCGACCGCCTCGGCCGGGACATGCTGTCGCGCATGATCTATGGCGGCCGGATTTCTCTGACGATCGGCCTGATCGGAATTTCGATCAGCTTCGTGCTCGGCATCATCATCGGCGGCCTCGCCGGATATTATGGCGGCAAGTTCGACATGATCACGCAGCGCGCGATCGAGGTGATCCAGTCGCTGCCGCACATCCCGCTCTGGCTGGCGCTGTCCTCGATCATGCCGCCCAACTGGAGTCCGCTGCTCGTTTATTTCGGCATCACGCTCATCCTCGGATTGATGGACTGGACCGGCCTCGCCCGCGCGGTGCGTTCAAAGCTTCTGTCTCTGCGGGAGGACGATTACGTCACCGCCGCCCAGCTCATGGGCGCATCCACCGGACGAATCGTGTTCCGCCATCTGGTGCCCGGCTTCATGAGCCATCTGATCGCGTCGGCGACCATCACGATTCCCTCGATGATCCTCGGCGAAACGGCGCTCAGCTTTCTGGGGCTTGGCCTGCGGCCGCCGATCACGAGTTGGGGCGTGATGCTCAACGAGGCGCAGAACATCAACGTCGTCGCGCTTTATCCCTGGCTGATGCTGCCGGTGGTCCCGGTCATCATCGTCATCCTCGCCTTCAACTTCCTCGGCGACGGGCTGCGCGACGCAGCCGACCCCTATCACTGAGCGGCGTGCGCCGGCGGCGTTTCGCGATCATCGTCGGCCGCGCTCTCCGTGCCGGCTGCGGGAGAGCGGTCGAACAGGCGCAGCAGCTCAACGATCGCGGCGTCATGATCAAAATCGCCGCGCGCCCGACGCAGCGCCGCCTTGCCGAGCCGATGGCGCAGCGCGGGATCGCCGATCATGCGCGCGAGCGCCAAGGCGACCGCGTCGGCGTCGTCGGGCGCGACCAGCAGCCCGTTCTCCTCATGCGTGATCAGTTCGGGGACGCCTGACACCGGCGTCGAGACCGAGGCGAGGCCCTGGCTGGCGGCCTCGATCAACACATTGGGAAGCCCGTCGCGGTCCCCGTCATCGGCGATGCGGCAGGGAAGCACGAATAGATCCGACTGCCGATAATGCGTCAGCACCTCGGTCTGATCGAGCGCGCCGAGGAACGCGCAGCGATCGGTAAGGCCCAGAGAAGCCGCCTGCTGCTTGAGCGCTTCCGTCAGCGCGCCGCCGCCGATGTGGGTCCAGCGCCACGCGAGATCGGACGGCAGCGCCGCCAGAGCGCGCAGCAGCACGTCGAGTCCCTTTTTCTCCACGGCGCGCGCCACCGTCAGCAGCCGCACGGGCCGGTCGGACGAACGCCCGTCGCGAAGCGTCGTCGCTTCCGCGATCGAGCCGAACCGTTGCAGGTCGAGCCCGTGATAGACGAGATGTACGCCCTTCCCGGCAGGGGCGAGTTCGTCGAGCCGCTCCTGCCCGGCGCGCGTGCAGGTCACCGTCCAGCCGCTGTCCCTGAGCTTGTCCGCAAGGTCCCAGTCCGGCGTCGTCCAGATATCTTTCGCGTGAGCCGAACAGGACCATGGGAGCCCGGTCATCATGCTTGCATAGCGCGCAACGCTCGCCGGCGTGTGGATGAAATGCGCATGGATGCGCGTGACGGCCGACGGCGACTCGGACGCCAGCACGGCCGCCTGCCCGAAACGCCGCGCGCGGTTGCGCGTCGGGTCGCGCGCGAAATCGCGAAGGAACGCCGCGGCGGCGCGCCAGAACCGGCGGCGTTTCGCCATCGCGGCCAACCCGCGCGCGACGCGCAACGGCTCGTCATGCAGATATTCCGGAAGATAGCTGACAGGCGCCTTGATCTCGCGATGGACCGGGTGCGCGCGCGCGTCCGTCGGCCGCCGCAGCGCGACGATGTCGATGGCGAGCCCTGCCCGCTCAAGCGACCTGATCTCCTGCGCGATGAAGGTTTCCGAAAGTCGCGGATAGCCTTTCAGAAGAAACAGAACTCTGCCGCTCATGCGGTCACTCGGCCGCGGGCGGCAGGAAAACCTCGCGGCGGTTGGCGCTGTCGAAATAGCTCTTCACCAGATCGCGAATACGCTCCAGGCCGCTTAGCATCGCATCGGCGCCGACGCTCATGGGCAGCGGCCGCTCGATGAGGCGCCGCAGTCTTTCGGCCATGAGGGCGGGCTGCGCCGCGTCTTCGGGCAGCAGCATGTCGATCAGCCCGAGCTCCGCCGCGCGGCTGGCCCGTATCAACTGCTCGCGCCGGGGAGCGACGCGCGGCACCAGAAGCGCGCGTTTGTTGAGAGACAATATTTCGCAGAACGTATTGTATCCTGCCATGCTCACCACGGCCGACGCGCCTTCGAGCAGCGCCTCGAGCCGGTTGTGAAAGTCGATCACATGCACTCCCGGCAGCTCCGCCGCCGCGCGGTGAAAGTGTTCCCGGTCCTCCGCTCCCATGAATGGGCCGAGGACGAAGACGAGCGGATTCGGGGGCTGCCCTCCCTCCATCTTGGCCGCCAGCACGGCGCGCATGAGGGGCGCGCCGTCGCCGCCGCCGCCCGCGGTCACCAGCACATAGTCGCTCGGCAGCTCCTCGATGCCCGACACTTTGCGCGGCGCGGCGTCCCGGCGCAGAAAGCCGGTATAGGCGAAGCGGCTCAGAAAGCCGGCCGGCAGGTCCATCCCTTCCAGGGGATTCCAGAACCCCTCCGGCCCATAAATCCACACATCGTCGTAAAGCGCGTCCATTTTCCGCAGCACGTCGCGGGACGCCCATTCCGCCGCGAGCGATTCCACATCGTCCATGACGTCGCGAAGGCCGACGACCAGCCGGCAGCCGCGCCGCTTGAGCATGTCGAGCGTGGGCAGAAGCTCGCCGCGCAGACCCAGCGGCTCCTTGTCGATGATGGCGATGTCAGGGTCGAAGGACGCCGCTGTGCTTTGAATGATCTGCTTGCGCCATTCGAGGGTCTCATGAATGTCGATATGCTGGCTGATCGACGTGTATTCGCCGTTGTAAAGCTTGATGACGCTGGGAACCTTGACGAAGTCCACGCGCGCCTTGAACTCGAAAGCGCCTGCGATCTGCGAGCCCGAGATGATCAGGACATGAACGCCCTTGAAATTATCGACGAGGGCGTGAGCGATCGTCCGGCAGCGGCGGAGATGGCCGAGTCCGAAGGTGTCGTGGCTGTACATCAGGATGCGGACCTGCGACAGGCGCTCCTGCTTGGCGCGTCCGCGCCCCCGTTGCGGAGCAGTGATCAGCGCCGCTGATGCTTCGACATCGCGATCCATGGCGGCCCCTTCTCCCTGGACCAATGCGGCGCCCGATGAAGCAAAAATAGCGCGCGAACGCTCGATTAGCCAGACGCCGCGGACCCCGCGACCGCCAGGACAGCCCCGGAGCGAAGGCCTAGCTTGCGAAACGAGTAAGTCAAGCCTCGCCTCATCGATGCTTTACCGGATCGGAAATCGGTCAGACGCTCTCGCCTCACGCAACGGCGCCGAACGGCTCGTCGACGGACGCCGAAGGCTTCGTGAACCAGGTCGGCCCCTCCGCGGTCATGCAGATATGGTCTTCCAGTCGAACCCCGAACTCTCCATAGACGCAGATCATCGGCTCATTGGAGAAGCACATGCCCGCCGCGAGCGGCGTTTTTCCTCCTTCGACGATATAGGGCTCCTCGTGAACATCGAGGCCGAGGCCGTGGCCGGTGCGATGCGGAAGCCCGGGCGTGGCGTAGCGGGGTCCCAATCCGGCGGATTCGATCACCCGACGCGCCGCTGCGTCAACCTCTTCACATGGGACGCCGATTTGCGCAGCGTCAAACGCGGCGTCCGCCGCGCGCCGCGCGAGCGACCAGATCTCCCGCTGCCGGACGGTCGCGTCGCCGTACACATAGCTGCGGGTTAGATCGGACAGATAGCCGTGCAGCCGCGCGCCGCAATCCATCAGGACCATGTCGCCCTTCTTCAGCGCCTGCGGATAGGGCACGCCATGGGGATAGGCGGTCGGTTCGCCGAACAGCACGATGTTGAACTCCGCCGGCCCGTCCGCGCCCAGCGCGACATGGGCCTTGTTGATGAATGACGCGACCTCGAGCGTGGAGATTCCCTCGCGCAGGATTCGCGCCGCGGCCTTCTGAACCTCCAGCGTGATCGCCATCGCACGCCGAATGAGCGCGACCTCTTGCTGCGACTTGATCATCCGGCACGGATTGATCGCGACCGAACCATTCACGAACTGGAAACGGTCGCCAGCGACGGCCCGCAGCGCGTCGAACGTGAAGAAGGGCGTCGCCGGATCGAGCGCGATCCTGCCGCTCTGCACGCCCCGGCCGCGGATGACGTCGATCGCCAGCGCGGCGGGACTCTCATACTCCTCCCAGCAGCGCGCTTCGGCCGGAAACGCCATCATCGTCTTGAGCTTCGCTTCCTCGAAGGCGGGGCTGATGAAAATGATCTCGCCCTCGGCCGGAATGACGACGCCATGCATGCGCTCGCTGGGGGAGAAGCGGACGCCGGTGAAATAAAAGGCGCTGGTCGAGGCGTCGAGATAAAGCGCGCCGATGTCGCGCGCCCGCAGGATCCCCTGAACCTTGGCGATGCGTCGCCCGAGTTCCTCCACGGCGATCGGAGCGACGCCGTCGCGCATGGCGGGGAGCGACGCCAGGCGCGCCAGTTCAGCCTCGGCGTCCGACCCGCCGACGCCGGTGGTCACGGCCGGCTCCGCACGAGCGCTGCGGCTCTCTCACGCATACTCGGTCCAGTGCTTGCCCGATTTCGCGGCGGCCGCCTTGATGTCGCTGGGGCTGAGCAGGACATAGTCGCGCGGAGCGCTGGCGTAATGCGCCTTGATCCAGGGAACCTTGCGATCGGGATGTTTGGCCCCCGCCGCATAGCGGATCGCATCGGTGGTTGTCGCCAGCGGCTCGCCCTCAAGCGTCGTCGAGCGACCAACGGCGTCCGCGAAATCATTGGCGTTCGGCCAGGAGCCCTCGACAAACCAGATCAGCCCGAATTTGGAGACAGGCCTTCCCTCTGCTGTCACGAACAGTCTCCTTTGATCTCTCCGTCCCGCATCCGGCCCGGCCGCAGGCGCCTCGGCCTCCCGGGCCCTCGTTCGACGAAGCTCGGCGACCACCCGCTCAGCCGTGTTTTTCGCCATCAGGGCGCCCGGCGCAAGGGGGGCGCGGTCACAAGGCTGCGCCGTCGGCTCGAACTCCCGCGGCGGCTTCAGGCGTTCGCTCGGATCGGGCCAGTTTCACCGCGCGCAACGCGCCGCGACCGTCGGCCCGACGTTCTGATCCCACAATCCATCCGCCGCAAAGCAAAGCGGCGGCCCATGGCCGCCGCTTTCCCGCACGCGCCGGCGGCTTATCTCGTGATGCGAAGGTCGCTCAGCTTGTTCGCGATATCCTTGAACACCTGCTGCACCTCGTTGGCGTTCGCCGCATAGTAATAGAGCGGCCCGCCGGTGGCCGGATTGGGAGAAGCGCAGGTCTTGAGCACGCCCGAGTTCACCTCGCTCTCCTTCTTCGCGAAGCCGATGGTGTAGACGACGATTCCCTGGGCCTTGGCGTTTGCGCACGCCGTCGTCAGCCGGTTGTCCATCGCCGCGATGCCTTGCGATTCCGTCGTCGTCGTCAGCGGCGTGAAGCGGCTCACCTTCGTGAAGGGCGTGACGCCCGCGACCGCCGCGCCGGAGCGGGTGTTCTGCAGAAAGCCGGCGGGCGAATAACGCGAACCGCTCGCATTGTTGAGGCCGTTCCAGGCGTTGACGCCGTCCGTCAGCACGATCATGACCTTGACGTTGAACGCCTGCCCTGCCGGCTGCTGACCATAGATTCGGCCATCCGCGAACGGACCGTTCGGAGACACGGTGCGCCAGCCCCACATGAAGCCTTCGAAGATGTTCGTGTTGCCGCTTGCGGACATCTGATCGATCCGGGTCTGCAACAGAGAGGAATCGTTGGTCATGCGCGTCAGCGGCTGGCCGTTGCACATGTAGTTGGGGCCGCGCTGGTTGGACACGGTTTTTGTCGGATTGCCCTTGTACTTGCACAGTTTCGTGAGCGCCTTGTCGACCTCCCACGTCTGGTGAGTCTGTTTGGTCGCGCCCACCTGGCACTGGCCGGTTCCCGCCGTATTGTCGTCGAGATAGCTGTTCTCGTATTTGTAAGTGACGGTCTTGCCGGTTCCATTCTGCTGGAACGAATAGCTGCTCGAACCCGAGGCGCGCGCGCCCGGATCATCGGGAGCGAACTGGGGCACGAAATAGCTGTCCGGCTGGCCAGGCGTGGCGCTGACATCCGTCACGGCGTAATTGCCCGGCCGCGTTTCAAAGCAACCGCCGAACGGGATATTCAGCTCGTCGAACAGGGCAAAACGGCTGGCGGGCTTCCACAGGCTGTTGGCGTAGTCGAAGTTATCCCAGTGCGCGGAGGAGATCGCGGTCGAATCCGCCCAGGGAGCCGTGCGATAGCTCGCGCCGACATTCACGGACAGCGTGAACGGCACAAGCGAGAACTTCACGCGCGAGCTCGAGGTGGGCCCGCTATACATCGTCTGAACCAGCGTCTTGGCCGCATCCTTCGCAGCCTGCATCTTGGACTGGGAGCCGGCCGATTCCGACATCGAGCCGGAGTTGTCCATCACCAGCGAGATTTCATAGGTGTTGTTGGCGTACTCGCATTCGGCGTAGGCCGACAACTCGATGTTGTTGAGGCCCACGAGCGCCCCGAGCTGGGCGCTGAACATGGAGGCCGCCGTGACCTTCACCGTTCCCTGCGCGATGGTCGTCGTGATGTCGAAATTATAGGTCGCGGGCTCCTTGAACATCGCCTGGAACGTGGCGGCCATGTTCTGCTTGGCCGTGGCCACGCTCTGGGTCTGGATGTCCTTGCAGCCGCGCACGGCGGTCGCGTCGGCCGCGGTCTGCAGCTCCACGCGGCGGTTGATGGCGCTCGAATAATCGATCGCCGCGCCGATGATGGTGAACAGCGGCACCGTCGCGACCGCGAAAAGCAGCGCGCTCGCGCCGCTCTGGTCGCGCCTGAAGCGCTCGACATAGCTGAAAGCAGATCTCGTCGGCATGACGGAGTCCCCGGTTATTCCGCTGGACCTTCATCACGCGAGCCTCAAACGAGACTTGCCGGATTGCGAACAATTTTAACGATCGGAACCGCCTGCGCGCAAAACGGGTTCAACTGGCAAACAATCGCTTACCCAATTCGCAGAGTCAGGCCGCCCCGGCGCGGGATCAGCGGCGATAGGCCTGGAGAATCGCCTCGCCGTCGGGGCCGGCCGCCTTGCTCCACTCCCCGGCGATCTGACGCCCGACCGGACCGAAGCTGTCGAGCAACGCCTGCGAGGCCACAACCTGGCCGCCGAGAGCGGGGATGCTGCGGACTCGCGCCGCATGTTCCTGCTCGGCGGCGGCCCATGCCCGCTTTTCCGCGAATTTCGCGGCGTCCAGCATCGCCTTCTGGACCTCCGGCGCCAGCGCATCGAACTGCGCCTTGTTCGCCACCACGGCGTTGCGCGGTATCCAGATCGAGAGATCATGGAATTGCGGCGCGAACGTCCACACGTTCCGGCTGACGAACTGCCCGGCCGAGGCGGTGAAGGCGTCGATGCGATGCAGCGTCATCGCCGAGGGAATGTCCGAGGTGTCGACCGAGACGGGAACGGCGCCCGACAGCACAGCCAGCTTCTTCGTGACATGGTTGTAGGAGCGAAGCCGAAGGCCGCGCATGTCAGCCGCCGATGCGAGAGGACGCTGGGTGCACAGCCCCTGCGGCAGGTACGGCGCCGAATAGAGAAGCTTCAGCCCCTCCTCCGCGAGCCGTTTCTCGAGGTATGGCTTCTGGATCTCGTAAAGGCGGCGCGCCGCCTCATAGCTCGTCGCCAGAAAGGGCACTGAATCGAGCCCGTAGATGGGCGCTTCCCCGCCATGCACGGACAGGGTGAATTCGCCGACCGGGACCACGCCTCGCCGGACGGCGTCCTTGATTTCCGGCGGCTTCATCAGCGTGTTCGGCGAGGACGCCACGATCCCCATCTGCCCCTCGACCCGCGCGGCGAAGTTGGCGACGAAAGCCTGGGTCGCCTGCCCGACCACCGAATCCTGGACGGCCGTGGTCGCCATATCCCAGTTGATCGTCTGCGCCGCGGCGCCGACCGACGGCGCGCAGGTCAGAAGCGCCATCGCCGCCAGACCCTGCCGCAGCCAGCGGCCAGGGGCGGAACGCGCGTCAAACGATCTCAAGCTCAGGATCATCGCCCAAGTTAAATCCTACCGGTCCATTAGAACAGTTTGAGCGTTCCCGTCATCCGCCGCCGGGCAGGAATGGCGAATTTTTCGCACCTTGCGGGCCGGACGGGCGGCTGGTAACCCGCCGGCTCCCATTCACCAGCGTCCATCCCGCGGCCGGCGCGACCGGACGCACAGACCTCGCCTGCAAGGCTGACCATGTCCCGCCAGTTCATCTACCATATGCGCGGCCTCTCGAAGACCTATCCGGGCGGCAAGAAAATCCTCGATAACGTCAACCTGTCCTTCTACCCGGATGCGAAAATCGGCGTGCTGGGCGTCAACGGCGCCGGCAAATCGACCCTGCTCAGGATCATGGCGGGGATCGACAAGGAGTGGACCGGCGAGGGCTGGGTCGCTGAGGGCGCGCGGGTCGGCTACCTCGCCCAGGAGCCGCAGCTCGATCCCGCCCTGTCCGTGCGCGAGAACGTGATGCTGGGCGTCGCGCCGAAGAAGGCGATCCTCGACCGCTACAATGAGCTGATGGCGAACTATTCGGACGAGACGGCCGAGGAAGGCGCTCAGCTCCAGGACCAGATCGACGCGCAGAACCTCTGGGACCTCGACAGCCAGGTCGATCAGGCGATGGACGCGCTGCGCTGCCCGCCGGACGACGCCGACGTGGCGAAGCTGTCCGGCGGCGAGCGCCGCCGCGTCGCGCTCTGCCAGCTCCTCCTCTCCCGGCCGGACCTGCTGCTGCTGGACGAACCCACCAACCATCTCGACGCCGAGAGCGTGAACTGGCTCGAAGCCCATCTCAGGCAGTATCCGGGCGCCATCCTGATCGTCACCCACGACCGGTATTTCCTCGACAACGTCACCGGCTGGATTCTCGAGCTCGACCGCGGCCGCGGCATTCCATACGAGGGCAACTACTCCTCCTGGCTCGTGCAGAAGCAGAAGCGCCTGCAGCAGGAGGGCCGCGAGGAGGAGGCGCGCCAGCGCACCATCGCCCGCGAGCAGGAATGGGTCGCCTCATCGCCGAAGGCGCGGCAGGCCAAGAGCAAGGCGCGCATCCAGCGCTACGAGGACCTCGTCGCCAAGGCGAACGACAAGGCGCCGCAAAACGCCCAGATCATCATCCCGATCGCGGAGCGCCTCGGCGCCAACGTCATCGATTTCGAGAATCTCTCGAAGGCGTTCGGCGACCGGCTGCTGATCGACGACCTGACCTTCAGGCTGCCGCCGGGCGGCATCGTCGGCGTGATCGGCCCGAACGGCGCCGGCAAGACCACGCTCTTCCGCATGATCACCGAGCAGGAGACGCCCGACGCCGGAACCATCACCGTCGGAGAGACGGTGAAGCTCGGCTATGTCGACCAGTCGCGCGACGCGCTCAACGACAAGAACACGGTGTTCGAGGAATTGTCGGAAGGCAACGACGTCATCCATCTCGGCAAGCGCGAGATCAAGGCGCGCGCCTATGTCTCCGCCTTCAACTTCAAGGGCGGCGACCAGGAGAAGAAGGTCGGCATGCTCTCCGGCGGCGAGCGCAACCGCGTCCATCTCGCCAAAATGCTCAAGAGCGGCGCCAACGTGCTGCTGCTCGACGAGCCGACCAACGATCTCGACGTCGATACGCTGCGCGCGCTCGAAGAGGCGCTCGAGGATTACGCCGGTTGCGCGGTGATCATCAGCCACGATCGCTGGTTCCTCGATCGGATCGCCACGCACATCCTCGCCTTCGAGGGCGACAGCCATGTCGAATGGTTCGAGGGCAATTTCCAGGACTACGAGGAAGACAAGAAGCGGCGCCTCGGGCTGGAATCGACGATGCCGAAGCGCATCCAGTACAAGAAGTTCGCGCGATAAGTCGCGCGTCCGCGCGGCCATCGGCAGGCGGACGGCCGCCAAGGCGTCGCGGCGCGCGACCTGGCAAGCGATCACGGTCCTGTCACATGCGCCGCGCATAACCGCGGCGTGAGCGTTTCCATCTCCCTGCCGGGACTTCTTCTTGCGATCCTCGTCAGCCTTCACATGGTGACGGTCGCGATCGCCGCCCTGTCCTGCCGCACGGCCGCCCGTCGCCGCGTGACGTCCGTGACGCGGCTTCCGCCCGTCACGATCGTCAGACCGGTGTCAGGCGCGGACTTCATGCTCGCGGAAACGCTCGCCTCGGGGTTCGCTCTCGATCACCCGAACTACGAGACGATCTTCTGCGCGGCGTCGGAGACGGACGCGGCCGTTCCCACCGTCCGCGCCCTGCTCGACCGCCATGCCGGCGCCAACGCGCGGCTGCTGATCGGCAATGAGGCGATCAGCGAAAACCCGAAGCTGAACAACATCGCCAAGGGCTGGCGCGCCGCCGCCCATGACTGGATCGTCATGACGGACAGCAATGTCCTGATGCCGCCCGACTATCTCCAGCGCTGCTTCGCCGCCTGGGACAAAAGCGCCGGTCTGGTCGCCGCGCCTCCGGCCGGGACTCACACGCTGAATTTCGGGGCGGATGTCGAGGCCGCCTTCCTCAACACGCATCAGGCGCGCTGGCAGTACGCCGCCAACGCGATCGGGTTCGGCTTCGCCCAAGGCAAGAACCTCATGTTCCGCCGCGATATCCTGCGGGCCGCCGGCGGCGTCCGCAGCCTTGCCTCCGATCTGGCGGAGGACGCCGCCGCGACCAAGGTCGTGCGCGCTCAAGGGTATGACGTGCGCCTCGCCAGCGGGCCGTTTGCGCAGCCGCTCGGCGAGCGCGACTGGGGCAGCGTCTGGAGCCGGCAGGCGCGCTGGGCGCGGCTGCGGCGGCTCAGCTTTCCTTTCTGGTATGCGCTCGAAATCTTCTCCGGCGCGCTGCCGCCGACCCTCATCGCGCTCTGGTGGGCGCTTGCGACCGGGCGCGGCGTCGCCGGCGTTCTCGCCGGTCTCTGGGTTGTCTGGTTCGGCCTCGAATGGGCGCTGGCGCGCATCGCCGGCTGGCCGGATTCCCCCCGCGCGCTCGGCGCAATGATGCTGCGCGACCTGCTGCTGCCGCTGCTGTGGATACAGGGCTGGCGCAATCGCGGGTTCTCCTGGCAGGGCCATGCGATGGCCCAGTCGCAGCGCTCCTGACCGATCCGTCAGCGCGCCTTCAGTTGCTCGGCGCCAAGCCAGAACACCTCGCCCTCGCTGTCCTCGCTGTCGAGCCACAGGAACGCTGTATCGGGATAACCCGCCTCGAGCGTCGCGCGATCCGTCCCGATCTCGCAGACGAGGCCGCCGCCCTCGTTGAGATGGGCCGGGGCGTCCGCGAGAATCCGCCGCACGACGTCGAACCCGTCATCGCCGCCGGCGAGCGCCATCGCGGGCTCGGCCTGGAACTCGGGCGGCAGCATCGCCATCGTTTCCGCATCCACATAGGGCGGATTGGTGATGATGAGATCGTATCGACGGCCCTTGAGCGGCGCGAACAGGTCGCCCTGATGGAGAGAGATGCGGTCCGAGAGGCCGTAATCCTCGATATTGCGCCGCGCGACAGCGAGAGCGTCGGCGGACAGATCGACCGCGTCGACGCGCGCGTTCGGAAAGGCGCGCGTGGCCAGCACGGCGAGGCAGCCCGATCCGGTGCAAAGATCGAGAACAGATCCGATCTCTTCCGGCTGCGGGATCAGCGCGCCCGCGCCGCCGACAACATCGTTCCTGAACAGCAGTTCCGCGATATAGCTGCGCGGAACGATCACGCGCTCGTCGACGTAAAACGGCGCGCTCTGCAGATAGGTCTTGTTGAGCAGATAGGCGGCGGGCTTGCGCGTCGCGACGCGGGCTTCGATCAGCGACAGGAGCCGCGCGCGCTCGTCCGCCATCAATCGCGCGTCGAGCCACGGATTGATGTCCTCGACCGGCAGGTGAAGAGCCTCCAGCACGAGAAACGCCGCTTCGTCGATCGCGCTCGTCGCTCCATGGCCATGGAACAGGTCCGCCGCGCGGAAACGGCTGACGGCGAAGCGGAGATGATCCCGCACGGTGAGCAGGGTTGCGTTCTCCATCGCTTCAGCTCTTGAAAACCTGGTCGGCCGCGCTCTTGACCTTTTCCTTGGCCGCGCGCGCCGCCTTGAGGCGCTCGATCTCCGCTTCGAGCTGAGCGATGCGTTCGGTCAGCTCGAACACCGAAAGGCTGGACAAATCCTGCCCGATTTCATGGGTTTTCGGCCTGGGGCGCGGCAGGTCCTCGGCGAACGGGTTTGACATGGCGATCCTGTGGCGCTGTGAACGGCGCTCTTCTATCGCGGCGGGCGGCGCATCGCCACCATCCGCCGGCTGCCGGATTCCGCAGGAGGTCCCATGACAGCGCTTCCCCCGACCATGACGGCGATGACTGTCCGCCAGCCCGGCCCGCCGGACGCGCTTCAGCCGGAAGTCCGCCCTATGCCCCAGCCGGGCGCCGGCGAAATCCTGGTGCGGATCGCGGCCGCGGGCGTCAACCGGCCGGATGTGCTCCAGCGCAAGGGCGGCTATCCGCCGCCGCCCGGCGCCTCCGACATCCCGGGACTCGAATTCTCCGGCGAGGTCGCTGCGCTCGGACCTGACGCCTCCCGCTACAGGATCGGCGACAAGGTCTGCGCGCTGGTCGCCGGCGGCGGTTATGCGGAATATGCGGTCGTCCATCAGGACAACGCGCTTCCGATCCCCGCGGGCCTGTCCATGACCGAAGCCGGCGCGCTGCCCGAGACTTATTTCACCGTCTGGACGAACCTGTTCGAGCGCGGAGCGCTCAAGCCGGGCGAGTCCTTCATGGTTCATGGCGGAACGTCCGGCATCGGCGTCACGGCGATCGCGCTCGCCAAGGCGTTCGGCGCGACGGTCGTCGCGACGGCCGGTTCAGACGAAAAGGCTGCGGCATGCCACAGCCTCGGCGCCGACCTCGCGATCAACTATCGCACGCAGGATTTCGCCGCCGAGGTGAAAAGCTTCACCAAGGGGCGCGGCGTCGACGTCATTCTCGACATGGTCGGCGGCGACTATATCCAGCGCAACATCGACTCGGCCGCCGTGGAAGGACGCATCGTGCAGATCGCGTTTCAGCAGGGATCGAAGGCGACCGTCGATTTCATCAAGATCATGCTCAAGCGGATCACGCTCACCGGCTCGACGCTGCGCATCCGCACGGTCGAGCAGAAAGCCGCGATCGCGGGCGCGCTCCATGAAAAGGTGTGGCCGCTCATCGCGGAGGGGCGCTGCAAGCCGCCGGTCTTCGCGACCTTTCCGCTGCGGGAGGCCGCCAAGGCCCACGCCCTGATGGAGACGAGCAACCACATCGGCAAGATCGTCCTGACGGTCTGACGCAACCCATTCCGGCCGCATTTCCCGGCCTCAATCACTTTCGGAGACTTGCGATGCGCGACACCACAAACCGCATACTGGACGATCTGGCGAAGCTGGCGACGGAAGCGGCTGGAGCGGCGCAGGGGTTGCGCCGCGACGCCGAAACGGCGCTGCGCTCGGGCCTGGAGCGCATCGTCCGCGACATGGATCTCGTCACGCGCGAGGAGTTCGAGGCCGCGCGCGACATGGCCGCTCTCGCCCGCGAGCAGAACGAGAAGCTCGAGGCGCGCATCGCCGCGCTCGAAGCGCGCCTCGCGACGCCGCAGGGGCAATCGGGCGACGCGCAATAACGCGCGCCACTGTCTCATCGAAATGGCGGCAAGCTCTCAGTCACGCTCGCCGCCTTTCAATCATGCTCGCCGCGTGATTGTCCCCGGACAATCGGACTCACTCCCCTCGCGCGACGGGTTTTCAGAACTCCGACCAGTCCTCGTCCGCATCGAACGCGGTCGCGACCGCCGCCTGCATGCGGCCGACGGCGCCGCGGCCGGCTGACATGCGCGGTTTCGGCTGCGGCTTCGCCGGCCGCGACGGCGGCCTCGCGGGAGACGCCGGGCGCGCAGGCGCGCTTCTCGCCGGCGCCGGCGCCGCATCGGACGCGCTGATCCTGAATCCATCGACGCGCTCGCTCATGGCGCTCGCCTGCTGCTCCAGCGTCTTCGCCGTCGCGGCGTTCTCCTCGACGAGCGCCGAGTTCTGCTGCGTCGCCTCGTCCATCTGCGACAGCGCCTTGTTCACCTCCGCGATGCCGGCCGCCTGCTCCGCGCTCGCGGTCGCGATGTCGGACACCACCGCCGCGACGCTCTTGATCGATTCCAGGATCTCGGACAGCGCTGATCCGGCGCGATTGACCAGATCGACGCCCTCCTTCACCTGACCGTTGCTCGAGGTGATCAGCTCCTTGATGTCCTTCGCCGCCTGCGACGAGCGCTGCGCGAGGCTCCTCACCTCCGACGCCACCACAGCGAAGCCGCGGCCCGCCTCGCCGGCGCGCGCCGCCTCGACCGCCGCGTTGAGCGCGAGAAGGTTGGTCTGCCGCGCGATCTCGTCGATGACGCCGATGATGTCGGATATCTTGCGCGACGATTCCTCGATCCGCGCCATCGCCGTGACGGCGCTCGCCACCACCCCGCCGCCGCGATCGGCCGTGTCGCGCGCGCCGACGGCGAGCTGATTGGCGGCCTGGGCGCTCTCCGCGTTCTTCTTCACGGTCGCAGCCATCTCCTCCATCGAGGCGGAGGTTTCCTCAAGGCTCGCCGCCTGCTCCTCGGTGCGCTGCGACAGATCGGTGGTGCTGGCGGCGATTTCGCTCGCCGCGTTCGAAACCTCGCGCACGGTCTCTTGGGTCTGACCGACGAAGGATGCGAAATTCTCGGAAAGATTGTTGATGCTCGTCGCGAGAGTCAGCATGAATCCTTCCTTGCCCTCGACGCCGACGCGGCGCGTCAGGTCGCCGCCGAGCGTCGCATCGATCACGCTCCTGAGCTCATCCTCGATATTCTTTTCCGCGGTCAGATTCTTCCATTCCACGACCGTTCCGGTGCGACGTCCCGCCTCGTCCCTGACAGGGGTCGCGATGAGCTGGAATTTCAGGCCGCCGACGGCGATCTCGGCGCGGTAAGGCGCGTTGAGACGATCGAGCAGTTGCCGCTGGTGGGCGGGATTGCGGTGAAACACGTCGATGGAGCGGCCGAGCAGAGAGGCGCTGTCGAAGTGCGGCAGCGTCTTCCGCAGCTCCGGCTCCGCATCGCGCAGCATGGTCTCGATCGACTGGTTCATATAGATGATCTGATAATCGGCGTCCGCCACCATGACGTTTGTCGTGCAGGCTTCGAGCGCGGCCCGCAGGCGCGTCGCCGACTCCGCCTTGCCGTGCTGATCGGTGACGTCGTTTGCGAATTTGATGACTTTCGCCGGCGCGCCGCGCTCGTCGAGCAGCGGATAGTAGGTCGCCTGCAGCCAGATCTCCCGGCCGTCCTTGGCGCGGCGCATATAGGTCGCCGACTCCGATTCCCCGCGCCGCAGCTTGTCCCAGAACAGCCCGTATTCGCGCGACTGCCTGTAAGCGGGATCGACGAACATGGCGTGATGCTGACCGACGATCTCGCGCAGCTCATATCCCATCACTGACAGGAAGTTGTCGTTGGCGCGCAGGATTTTCCCGTCGGGCGTAAACTCGATGACGGCTTGCGCCCGGTCGATGGCGGCGACGATGCCGCTCAACTCGAAGGCGCTGCGCGCTCCTTCCCCCTCTTCGCGCGTTCGCCTGCGCGACAGCGCTGAACCGATCCCCAGCATGATCCCTCCGACAGCAAAGATGATGAACGCACACGACCTAGTTTCGCGCCGCCCTGCGTCCCGGCTCCCCGAGGCCGATGGCGTGAAGACTCGCAAGATCGATCAGGGCGATCATCTCGTCGCCGATCGTGACAAGCCCGGACAGCACCTCGCCGCGCACGGACTCGCCCATGCGAGGGACCGGCTGGATCTGCAGGCCGTCGAGCGGCACGATGTCGATGACGCGATCTGCGAGAAGCCCGATCTGGCGGCCGTCGATCTGGACGATGATGGCGATGTGGAGCGGGGTCGCCTCTGTCAGCCCCTGCCCGAAGCGTCGGCGCAGATCGATGACCGGCACGATCAGGCCGCGCAGATTCATCACGCCGCGCACATGGTCCGGCTGGTTCGGCAGATGCGTCACCCCGGACCACCCCTTGATCTCGCGCACCGCCATGATGTCGACGCCGTAAAGATCGTCGCCGATCGCGAAACTGACGAGTTCGGTCATCCCGCCCGCGAGCGCTGCGGCCGACGCGGCGGGCGCCTGCTCCGCCATCCGGGTCTCGACGACGTCCTGCATGGCCCCTCCGCGCTGTCCGAACCGTTGGCAGCGTGCGCCGCGCCGCTTAGCGAATCGCTCCGCGCCGCCCGCGCGCGCCGGTTGCAGATCGCGGCCTTTCCCGAGTCACATGGTCGCAGCGCGGCGCCCGCCTGTGGAGGACCGGCGACGGCGCATTGCGCGCGAGTCGCGAATCCATAAGCGTCCGCGCGCCACTCGGGCTGCTGCGCGCTCTCGGAAATATGCCGCGGGAGAAGCGGTCGGCGGTTGGGTTTGCGACGCCGTTGTCTATGATCGGCGCAGACATTTGATTCGAGCGACGCGGCGCCGACCGTGTCGGGAGAGCGTGGCGTGTGTTGGCGTTGAGCGTGCGGCGTCGATGCGGGCGGATTGAGGGCCACTGAATGTCGAATCTCGAAGCGGTCACGGAACGGGCGGAACATCCGCTCGACGTCATCGAGCGAATCGCGGCCACGCAGGAATGGGCGTTCGACCGGGAGCAGGACGACGAGATTTCGCTGTCGGTGAAAGGCGCGTGGGCCGACTATCATGTCGCCTTCACCTGGCTCGACGAGATGGAGGCGCTTCACATCGCCTGCGCCTTCGATCTCAAGGCGACCGGCGCGCGCCGCTCCGAGACGCTTGCGCTGATCGCGCGCATCAACGAGCAGATGTGGGTCGGCCATTTCGACCTGTGGACAAAGGAAAACGTGGTGATGTTCCGCCACTCGCTGCTGCTCACCGGCGGCGCCGAGCCGCAGGGCGCGCAGTGCGAGGCGCTGCTGAAACTCGCGCTGGAGGCGTGCGACCGCCATTTCCAGGCGTTCCAGTTCGTGGTCTGGGCCGGCAAGTCGGCGGAGGACGCGCTCGAAGCGAGCATGTTCGAAACCGTCGGAGAGGCGTAGTCCGCCTTACCGATGGAATACCATAGCAGGCGTATCATGAGCGCGCTTCCTTCCTCTCTCCTTCTTGTCGGCGCCGGCAAGATGGGCACGGCCATGCTGGACGGCTGGCTGGCGCTCGGCCTCGATCCGAAGCACATCACCTGCATCGATCCGGGACTGACGGACGAGCCGCGGGAGGCGCTCGCGGCCAAGGGCGTCAATCTGGTCGCCTCGCCCGCCGATCTGACGCCGCCGCCCGTGCTTGTTCTCGCCATCAAGCCCCAGATGCTGGACTCGGCCGCCCAATCGCTCGCTTCGGTCGCAGGTCCGGCGACGCTTCTGATCTCCATTCTCGCCGGCAAGACGATCGCCGATCTGCGCGCCCGCTTCCCGTCAGCCGGCGCCGTGGTGCGGGCGATGCCGAACACGCCGGCGGCGGTGGGCCGCGGCGTCACGGCGGCCGTGTGCGGTCCGAAAGTGAGCGAAAGGCAGCGCGCGACGGCCGACGCTCTGCTGGGCGCCGTCGGTCGGCTGGAATGGCTGGACGATGAAAGCCTGATTGACGCCGTCACGGCGGTGTCAGGAAGCGGCCCCGCTTACGTGTTCCATCTAGTGGAGGCGCTGGCGGCGGCCGGCGCCGCGGCCGGCCTGCCGTCCCCTCTCGCCATGCGGCTCGCGCGCGCCACGGTCGAGGGCGCCGGCGAACTGCTCTATCGCTCGCCTCAGGATGCGGCGACGCTGCGTCAGAACGTGACCTCGCCCGCCGGCACGACGGCCGCGGCGCTCGACGTGCTGATGGACGAGACGCGCGGCCTGCCGCCGCTGATGCGCGAAGCGGTCGCCGCGGCCAAGCGACGCGCCGTCGAACTGTCCGGCTGAGCCGGGCTGGCGAAGCGACCGAAGCCGGCCTACCTTGGTCCTCAGCGCCGCATGATGCTTTTCCGCGTCACGCTCTCAAGGAACAGGAGGCTCAGATGCCCGAAGCCCCGAAATCCGACGCCCGGACCCGCATCGTCGAGGCGACCATGGCTCTCGCTGCGGAGCGCGACTGGCCGACGATCGAACTCGCCGACATCGCCGCCCGCGCCGATGTGAGTCTCGCCGATCTGCGCGACGCCTTTCCGTCAAAGGGCGCGATCCTGGGCGGCTTCATGAAGATGATCGACCGCAAGGTTCTCGACGGCGTGAATGACGATCTGGCGGGCGAGCCGGCCAAGGACCGGCTGTTCGACGTGCTGATGCGCCGGATCGACGCGCTGGCGCCGTATCGCGAGGCGCTTCGGCGCCTGCGAACCTCGCTGCCTCGCGATCCGCTGACGCTGCTCGCGATGAACAGCGCCTCCGTGAACTCGCACCGCTATATGCTCGCGGCGGCCAACATTCCGACATCCGACCCGGTGGGAGGATTGAAGGCGCAGGGGCTCGCGATCGCGTTCAGCCGCGTGGTCGACGGATGGCTCAAAACCGATGACGATCCCGAACTGTCGAAGACGATGGCGGCGCTCGACCGCGCCCTGACGCGCGGCGGCGCCATGCTCGACCGCGCGGAGGATGCGATGCGGCTTACCGCGCCGTTTCGCGCCTTCTGCCATTCCTTCAGCGAGGCCGGCGAAAAATTCCGCGAGCGCATGCGCGCGCAGCGGTCGCGCCGGAATCCTGATCGCGACGCGGCGCGCCCGGACGACGAGATCGTCGCGATCTGATGTTTTTCGCCGGGCTATGGCGCGGCGAATTTTTCAGGCCGCCGCTTTCGCCCCGGCGATGCTGGAGAACAGCGCCAGGCCGTCAGTCCCGCCGACGAGCGGGTCGATGAGATTCTCCGGATGCGGCATCATGCCGAGCACGCGCAGATTCTCCGAATAGATCCCGGCGATGTCGTCCATCGATCCGTTGATGTTCGCCGCGCCGCCGACCGCGCCGGTCTCGTCGCAATAGCGGAACGCCACGCGCCCCTCGCCTTCCAGCGCCGCGAGCGTGTCGCTGTCGGCGATGTAGTTCCCCTCGCCATGAGCGCTGCACACCTTGATCGCCTGATGGCGCTGATATTCGCTGGTGAAGGCGGTGCCGGCGCGCTCGACGCGCAGATGATGGAACCTGCAGATGAACTTCAGGCCGGCGTTGCGCGCGAGCACGCCAGGCAGAAGCCCCGCCTCGCAGGCGATCTGGAACCCGTTGCAGACGCCGAGCGCGTAGCCGCCGCGCGCGGCGTGGGCGCGCACCGCATCCATCACGGGCGAGCGCGCGGCGATGGCGCCGGTGCGCAGATAGTCCCCATAGGAAAAGCCGCCCGGCAGCACGACCAGATCGGTTCCGCGCGGCAGTTCTGTCTCGGTGTGCCAGACATAGGCCGGCTCGACGCCGGAGGCCGTCTTCAGCGCGCGCCCGATGTCGCGCTCGCGGTTCGAGCCGGGGAAGACGATGACGGCGGCGCGCATCAGGCGATCTCCACCCGGTAATTCTCGATCACCGTGTTGGCGAGCAGCTTCTCGCAGGCCGCGTTGAGCGCCGTCTCGGCGGCGGCCCGATCCCCGCCCGCGAGTTCGATGTCGAACACCTTGCCCTGCCTGACGCTGGCGACGCCCTCGATTCCGAGGGATTTCAGCGCGCCCTCGATCGCCTTGCCCTGCGGATCGAGCACGCCGTTCTTCAGGGTGACGGTGACGCGGGCTTTCATGGGGCGCTCCAACGGGGTTCGGCTGGTCGATAGGGCGGAATCGTCAGCCGGGCAATGCAGGATCGCGGCGGCCAAAGGCGGACGGCCCCAGCGCCTCACGCTGCTCGCCCAGAAATCCGCTTCTCCACGATGCCCGCCACATCGGCGAGGATGTCGTTCACCTGAAAATCCTTCGGCGTATAGACCGCTGCGACGCCGATGTTCTTCAGCACGTTCTCGTCGTCCGGCGGAATGATGCCGCCGACGACGACCGGGATTTCGAGTCCCTCGCGGCGCAGGCGGTTCATCACCGCGCGCACCAGCGGCACATGCCCGCCGGAGAGAATGGAGAGGCCGATCACATGCGGCTTTTCCGCCTTCGCCTTCGCGACGATCTCGTCCGGCGTCTGGCGGATGCCGTCATAGATGACGCTCATGCCGGCATCGAGCGCCCGCACCGCGATCTGTTCGGCCCCGTTGGAATGGCCGTCGAGGCCCGGCTTGCCGACAAGGAACGTCACCGGCGCGCCGAGCTTCGCCTCAAGCGCCGCGACGAGGGCGCGCAGCCGCTCCATTTCCTCGCCGGACGCGCGCGCCTCGATCGTCACGCCGGTCGGCGCGCGATACTGGCCGAAGACGCCGCGCAGCGCTTCGCCCCATTCGCCTGTTGTGACGCCCGCCTTCGCGCAGGCGATCGAGGGCTCCATGATGTTGGCGCCGGACCGCGCCGCCGCGTCAAGCGAGGCCAGCGCCCGCGCGGCCGCATTACCGTCGCGCGCCGCGCGCCATTGGCGCAGGCTGGCCTTCGCCTCGGTTTCGACATTGTCCGAAACGGTGAGGATCGCGCCGTCGCCGGCGGTCAGAGGCGAGTCCTCGGTCTCCGTCCAGCGGTTGACGCCGACCACCACCTGCTCGCCGCGCTCGATGCGAACCAGTCTTTCCGCGTTCGAGCCGACGAGCGCTTTTTTCATCACGCCGGTTTCGACGGCGGCGACGACGCCGCCCATGGCCTCGATGCGCGACAGCTCCTCGCGCGCCGTGTTTTTCAGCTCCTCGACCTTCGCCGCCATCTCGCGCGACCCGTCGAACAGGTCGCCGAACTCGAGCAGGTCGGTTTCGTAGGCGAGAATCTGCTGCATGCGCAGCGACCATTGCTGGTCGAAGGCGCGCGGCAGGCCGAGCGCCTCGTTCCAGGCAGGAAGCTGCACGGCGCGCGCCCTCGCCTTCTTTGAGAGGGTCACCGCCAGCATCTCGATCAGAATGCGATAGACATTGTTCTCGGGCTGCTGCTCGGTGAGGCCCAGCGAATTGACCTGGACGCCATAGCGGAAGAGCCGCTTCTTCGGATCCTTCACGCCGTAACGGTCAAGCGTGATCTCCTCCCACAGATCGACGAAGGCGCGCAGCTTCGCGATCTCGGTGACGAAGCGCATGCCGGCGTTGACGAAGAACGAGATGCGGCCGACGACATCCTCGAAAGCCGCGTCATCGACGGCCCCGGACGCCTTCACCTCGTCCAACACGCAGATCGCATTGGCCAGCGCGTAGGACAGCTCCTGCACCGGCGTCGCGCCCGCCTCCTGCAGATGGTAGGAGCAGACATTCATCGGATTCCATTTCGGCATCTCGCGCGTCGTGAACAGGATCGTGTCGCGCGTGAGCCGCATCGACGGCGCCGGCGGAAACACATAGGCGCCGCGCGAGAGATATTCCTTGATGATGTCGTTCTGCGTCGTGCCCTGAAGCGCCGCGCGCGGGACGCCGCGCTCGTCGGCGACGGCGATATAAAGCGCCAGCAGCCACGCCGCCGTCGCATTGATCGTCATCGAGGTGTTCATGGTCTCGAGCGGTATGCCCTCGAGCAGCGCCCGCATGTCGCCGAGATGGGCGATCGACACGCCGACCTTGCCGACCTCGCCGCTGGCGAGTTCGTCGTCGGCGTCGTAGCCGGTCTGGGTCGGCAGGTCGAAGGCGACGGACAGGCCGGTCTGGCCCTTGGCCAGGTTCTTTCGATAGAGGGCGTTCGATTCAGCCGCCGTCGAATGCCCGGCATAGGTCCGGAACATCCAGGGCTTGTCGCGCTTGGTGGGTTCGCCGGGCATTGTTCCTCCAAGGCTCATGGTGCATCGCAGCATGGACCTTGGCAAGCCGCCGGACTGAAGCTCCTAACCGTAGAGTCGCTTGAGAAACGCCGCCCCGAGGAGGGTGATCAGGGCGCAAACGCACATCAGCGAGATGAACAGGGCGATGGGCGATATTCCAAGCGCCGCAAAGCCTGCCTGCTGCACGATCGCGCGGAAAAAGACATAGGCCAGGAGCCCGCCCCCGGCGATAAGGACCGCGTTCATCGCGATTCCGAAGCCTCTGGACCCCAGAATCGCGTTTGCGAGAAGCCCGAGAAGGCTCAGCGTCGTGATCACGAGGGCGCACAGGATGACGAGTTCGCCATCGGTGTATAAGCGGGTGAAAGACAGAGCCGCCATCAGGGCCTCCTCGCGGCGTGGCGTGCTCTTTTAGCCTGCGCCAGCCGGACCGAGGCGAAAATGAAGTAAAATTCTCAACGAAGCGTTGCGGAATTTCTCCACGCACGGGCGGGTGGCGGGCTGGCCATCGCCGCCGGCCGGCGCTACCATGTTGCAGTGCAGCACGGGGAGGAACGGCAATGAGCGTTGCGCGACGGAAAGCGACAAGCGCCAAAAGCCTCTATGAGGTTGGGGAAATTCCACCGCTCGGCCATGTTCCCGAGACGATGTATGCGTGGGCGATCCGCAGGGACCGCCACGGCCCTCCCGATCAGGCGATGCAGCGCGAGGTCGTTCCGACATGGACGATCGGCGACGACGAGGCGCTCGTCCTCGTGATGGCGGCTGGCGTGAACTATAACGGCGTCTGGGCCGCGCTCGGGCAGCCGATCTCGCCCTTCGACGGGCACAAGGCGCCGTTCCACGTCGCCGGCTCGGACGCCTCGGGCATCGTGTGGGCGGTCGGCTCCAAGGTGAAGCGCTGGAAGGTCGGCGACGAGGTGATCGTCCACTGCAACCAGGATGACGGCGACGACGAGGAGTGCAATGGCGGCGACCCGATGTTCTCGCCCTCGCAGCGCATCTGGGGTTACGAGACGCCGGACGGCTCCTTCGCCCAGTTCTGCCGGGTGCAGTCGCGCCAGCTTCTGCCGCGTCCCCAGCATCTCACCTGGGAGGAGAGCGCCTGCTACACCCTGACGCTCGCCACCGCCTACCGGATGCTGTTCGGCCACGCGCCGCACATCCTCCGCCCGAGCCAGAACGTGCTGGTGTGGGGCGCCTCGGGCGGCCTCGGCGTGTTCGGCGTGCAGCTTGTGTCCGCATCCGGCGCCAACGCGATCGGCGTCATCTCGGACGAGTCCAAGCGCGACTATGTGATCGGCCTCGGGGCCAAGGGGGTCATCAACCGCAAGGACTTCAACTGCTGGGGTCAGATGCCGACGGTCAACACGCCAGCTTATAATGAATGGGCGAAGGAGGCCCGCCGCTTCGGGAAAGCGATCTGGGACATCACCGGCAGGCAGGATGTCGACATCGTGTTCGAGCATCCGGGAGAAGCGACCTTCCCCGTGTCAACGCTGGTGGCGAAGCGCGGCGGCATGGTGGTGTTCTGCGCCGGGACCTCCGGCTTCAACATCACCTTCGACGCGCGTTATGTGTGGATGCGGCAGAAACGCATCCAGGGCTCTCATTTCGCGCATCTGAAACAGGCGTCGTCGGCGAACAAGTTCGTGCTCGACCGCAGAATCGATCCCTGCATGAGCGAGGTGTTCGACTGGGACAACATCCCGATGGCGCACATGAAGATGTGGCGGAACGAGCATGCGCCCGGCAACATGGCGGTTCTCGTCAACGCCCCGCGCGCCGGACTCCGCAGCTTCGACGACGTCATCGAAGCAGGCGCCCACATAGCGCGCTGAGACGAATGCGCAGGCGCAGGTTCATGCCTCGGAGGCGCGACGCCGTTGTCGCCCTCCATCGCGTTTAACTTGATGACGCTTCGCTCGGCGAAATGATCCAGCGTCGAGAGGCGCCGGCCTTGACGGCTTGAACACTCCTGCCGGCGCACGTTCTGTTCCGTTCGCTCTTCTCCGATGAGCGGGTAACATCCGCTCGGGTTGAAGATCGCAGCCGGGCGGATCGAGATGCGGCGCCCATGCCCGAGAATGCGGCGTCAAGCTTCGGAAAGCGGCTTTTCGTCCGGCGTCGGCTTGTCGAGCGCCTCAGCCATCTTGAGCTCGTGCATGACGGTGGCGTTCAGTTCGGCGCCGAGAAGGAAAATGGTGGCCGACAGATAAAGGAACACGAGCGCGATCATGCCGGTCGCCAGGCCGGCATAGGTGGTGACGTAGGTCTGCGAGAAATCGTCGAGATAGCGGCCGAACGCGATGCCGCCCGCAAGCCAGAGCGCGAGCGTGAACAGAACGCCCGGAAACACGTTGACCAGACGCCGCCGTCCGGCGGGCAGCCACAGATGCGCGAACAGCAGCGCGACGCTGATGAGCGTGGTCGCGATGATGAGCCGCCACCAGTTGAGCGCGCGCCACAGGATCGCGAGGTCCGGCTGCAGCGTCACAAGAAAGCGGATGGCCGTCGGGCCCAGCACGACGAACAGCGCGAGCGCGAGGATCGCTCCGGCGCCCAGAATGACGAACAGAATGGATTCGAGTCGCAGCACGAGAGCGCCGCGCGCCTCGGGCTCGCCATAGGCGCGATTGAGGCCGATGCGCAGGGATTCCACGCCGCTCGACGCGAAATAAATCGCCAGCACGGCGCCGATCGTGAGCGCGTCGCTGCGCACGCTGGTGAGCACGGTGGCCACCTCCCGCGCGATGGGAGCCGCCACCTCGCGCGGCCAGGCTTCCAGCAGGAGCTTCGCCGCTTCATCGGCCAGTTCGCGCGTGCCGAACATGCCGGCGAGCGCTGTCACCACGATGAGAAATGGAAAGAGCGACATGAGTCCCGAGAGCGCGATATGACTCGCGATCGCCCAGCCGTCATGCGCGAGAAAGGCGTAAACGGCCGATTTGACAATGCGCGCGGGATGAATCGGTCGAGCCATGCCTTAGGAAATCAGCCCTGAATCAGCGCCGCGACCATGACGGCGACGCGCTTTGCGCGCAAGCCAACCGGCGTTGGCCGGGCATGCGCATGTCCGCAGCGCATGGACGGCCGCGAGAGAGGCGGCTAGGCCCATGCGCGAGGAGGCCGCCGCATGCGCGACGCCCGCGATCAGTTCATTCGCGCGACTCCCGGCATATTCGTGCTCATCTGGTCGACCGGCTGGATCGCTGCGGGCTATGCGGCGCTCTACGCCGATCCCCTCGCCTTCCTCGTCGTGCGGCATGGGTTGGCCGCCGCGGCTCTTGCCGCGATCGCGATCGTCTTTCGCATCCCCTGGCCGCGCGATCCGCGCGCGATTGGGCACGCCATCGTCGCGGGTACGCTGCTCAACGGCTTTTATCTCGCGGGAGTCTGGTGGGCGGTTCGGCATGGCGTGCCCGCGGGGCTTTCCGGCGTCATCGCCGCGCTCCAGCCGATCATGACGGCGGCGCTCGCGCCGGCGCTGCTGGGCGAACGCATCGGCGCGCGTCAATGGCTTGGCATCGCGCTCGGCTTCATCGGACTCTGCATCGCCTCGGCGCCGAAGCTCGCGGGCCTCGACGGCGCGGCGTTTATGGCGGCGCTCGTTCCGTTCATCGTCAATGTGCTGGCGATGCTCTCCGTGACCCTCGGCTCCTTCTACCAGAAAAAATTCGCATCGAAGGGCGAACTCATTCCGGTCACGGCGCTCCAATTCGCCGGCGCGCTTGTCGTCACGCTGCCGCTCGCGATGGCTCTGGAGCCGATGACGATCATCTGGAACCGGACGACCATCCTGACCATGCTGTGGTCCGTGGCGGTGCTGTCGATCGGCGGCGTCGGCCTGCTGGTCTTCCTTATCCGCAGAGGCGCGGTGTCGCGCGTCGCCGTGCTGATCTATCTCGTGCCGCCGGTCGCGGCCCTCATGGCTTTCCTGGCGTTCGGCGAGACCTTGTCGCCGCTTCAGATCGGCGGCCTTGTGCTGACCGTCGCCGGGGTGCGCCTCGCCGCTGCGCGATAGGGCTCTCTTCACGGCGCCGCGCGGACAGGATTGCGCGACGCCGCCGCTCCCGCATATTGTGCATTGCACAATACGAGGAGGAAGCCATGAGCAGCCTGGAAGTCGCCGCTTCACCGGAGGAGATCACGGCGCTGGCGGGGCGGGTCGCCGGAGCGGCCAACATGCTTCTGGCCGACGTTCTCGCCACGGTTCGCGACCTGGTCACGATCGACGGCGCGCTGTCCCCACAGAGGCTTGAACGCGAGCAGGCGGCCTCGCATGGCCTCGCATGGCTCGCAACCTATGTTGAAGCGGTCCGGCAACTCGCCTCCTACGCCGACAGGATGAGCGCCGAGGATCGCCTTGGCGACACGGAAAAGCTGCTGCTGCGCATCGGGCTCGGCGAATATTGCGCGCAGATTCTCGGCGGGATTCCGATGAGCCAGGGCGAGATCGTGCGGCTCGACGCGCTCGGCGCGAGCGACGACGCCGTTCACGCGTTCGCAGCCGCCGCGCGCCCGGCGATCGCGCATGGCAACACCGCGGCGCATCGCGCGGCGCTCGTCGCCTCCTTCCCCGACGCGCACAGCGGCGTCATCGGCGATCCCGGCCTTGATGAAACGCTCGATGCGATCCGCAGCGAGATGCGGAAATTCTGCGAGGCCGAAGTCGCTCCGCACGCCCACGCATGGCATCTCGCGAACGCCTATATTCCGATCGAGGTGATCGAGAAATTGTCCGCGCTCGGCGTGTTCGGCCTGACGCTTCCTGAAAATTACGGCGGGCTCGGCCTGGGCAAGGAATCGATGTGCGTCGTCTCAGAGGAGCTGTCGCGCGGCTATATCGGCGTCGGCTCGTTGGGCACGCGCTCCGAGATTGCGAGCGAGCTCATTCTTGCAGGCGGCGCGCAGACCCAGAAGGATTACTGGCTGCCGAAGATCGCGTCAGGCGAAATCCTGCCGACCGCCGTCTTCACTGAGCCCAACACCGGCTCCGACCTCGCCTCGCTGAAAACCCGCGCAACTCGCGATGGCGACGTCTACAGGGTCACGGGCGCCAAGACCTGGATCACGCATCCCGTGCGCGCCGACCTGATGACCATGCTGGTGCGGACCAATCCCGATCAGCCCGGCTATCGCGGCCTCTCGATCCTGCTGGCGGAAAAGCCGCGCGGGACGGACGATAATCCTTTCCCCGCTGAAGGCATGAGCGGCAGCGAGATCGAAGTGCTCGGCTATCGCGGCATGAAGGAGTTCGAGCTGTCGTTCGACGGCTTCGAGGTGAAAGCCGAGAATCTGCTCGGCGGCTCCGAGGGTCAGGGATTTAAGCAGCTGATGCAGACATTCGAATCCGCGCGCATCCAGACGGCCGCGCGCGCGATCGGGGTGGCGCAGGCGGCGCTCGATCTCGGCCTGCGCTATGCGAACGAGCGCATCCAGTTCGGCAAGCCGCTGATCGCCTTCCCGCGCGTCGCCGACAAGCTGGCGATGATGGCGGCGGAGCTGGTGATCGTGCGGCAGCTCACCTATCACGCCGCGCGCCAAAAGGACCAGAACAAGCGCTGCGACCTGGAAGCGGGAATGGCCAAGCTGCTCGGCGCGCGCGTCGCGTGGGCGGCCGCCGACAACGCGCTACAGATTCACGGCGGCAATGGATTCGCGCTTGAATACCCTGTCAGCCGCCTACTGTGCGACGCGCGCATTCTCAACATTTTCGAGGGCGCGGCGGAAATTCAGGCGCAAGTCATCGCCAGACGCCTGCTTGAAGGCGGAAACTGAATGTAGCGCTCGCCTCGCAAGGCGCCGGACTACGCCGCCGCTTCCGTCAGCTGGCGGCGACAGGTCCCGCCCCTCCAAAGAAGAAAAGATAGGCGAGAAAAAACACGATGATGACGCCAATGGTTCCCGCCGCGAGGACGAGCCTCACATTATGTCCCGTCACTCCCTGACGAACGCGGTTGGTCTCTTCCCTGGCTTCCTTCTGCAGCATCCGCATTCACTCCCAGCCGCGCCGCCACAGCGCTTCTGAAAGGTCAAGGACTGACGCGCCGGATTGTTCCCTATCCGTCCCCGGGAGCCGCTCTGTCTTCGGCGCCCGCTCCGCCTGGGTCTTCGCTGTTCTGAACGGTCGCCTGATTTGCTTCCCAGACCGAGAGCATGAGGTTTTCGGAAAACCGGATCCCAGCTTCCCGCATCATGCTCCAGCGGCCTGTGAAGCGCGGCGTCAGAACACCAGCTTGTACTTGATGAATCCATCCTGCGCGTCGCCGACGAGCGAGGCTTTCAGGCTCTTCGGCAGGAAATCTTTGGCCTTCGGCCCTGTGAGGAACGTCACATCGGTCGTGGCCGGAAGCGGCGCGAACGTCCAGTTTCCGTCCGCCGTCGGATTCACACTCTTCTCCTCGATGAGATAGCGCATGATCACATCGCGGTTCATGTCGGGCGCCTCGAAGATCACCGTCGTCTTGGTGCCGGGGAAATTGCCGCCGCCTGACGCGCGGTAATTGTTGGTGACGACGACAAACTCCTGGTCATCCGCAACCGGCTTGCCGTCATGTTTCAGATCGACGATGCGCTTCGCGTCAGCGGCGACGACCTTTCCCTCGACATCGAACATCGACGGCTGCGACAGATCGATCGCATAGGAGACGCCGTCGATCACGTCGAAATTAAACGCCGGAAAAGCGTCGTTCAGCAGGGGCTGTTCGCTCGTCTTCGCAGGATCGATGCGGTTGAACATTCCGGCCGACCGTTCCAGCCAGCCGCGCAGCTGCGCGCCGGTGACCTTCACGATCTGCAGGGTATTCGGATAGATATAGATGTCCGCGAGATCCTTGATCGCGATCGGGCCCGGCTTGATGTCGGTGAAATAGCTCGGGCCGCCGCGTCCGCCAGCCTTGAAGGGGGCGGCCGCCGAGAGGATCGGCAGCTTCGCGTAAGGCGTATTGACGATCCACTGCTTCGCGTACCAGAGCTGCGCGTTGGACACGATCTGCACCGACGGGTCATCGGCGACGAGCGCGAAATAGCTGGTGATCGGCGCGGTCGTCGCGCTGACGGGCGTGCGCACATATGCGAGCGTCGCCTCGTGATCGGTCTTCACGGCCGCCAGCACGCCGGAATCGGCGTCCGCCTTGGAGACGATCTTGCGATCCGGCGTGCGGTCATAGATCGGGCGCGGATCGACTGCGAAATCGGCGATGGCCCAGCCGTTTCCGCGCTTCTCCAGCTCAAGATCGATGACGCCGAGATGGGAGCCCCAGAAGCCCGGCTGCACCGCAGGCTTGCCGTTGAGGGTCCCCTTCTTGTTATCCACGCCCGCGATGTTGTCGAACGCGCGGCCTCCCGGAAAAAGAAGATGCTGATGGCCGGTGAGGATCACATCGACGCCGTCGACCATCGAGAGATAAAGCGCCGCATTTTCCTCGCCGCCCCTGCGCTCGCCGCCGGCGATGCCGGAATGGCAGAGCGCGACGACGAGATCGGCGCCCGCCGCTTTCACCTCCGGAATATATTTCTTCGCCGCGTCGACGATATCCGTCGTCGTGGCCTTGCCGTCGAGATTGGCCTTGTCCCATTGCACGATCTGCGGCGGGACGAATCCGATCACGCCGAGCTTCAGCTTCTGCTTGGCGCCGGCTTCATCCTCGAATTCCTTCTCCAGAATGAGCCAGGGCTTGAGCAGGGTCGTTCCGTCGGCCTTGACCACATTGGCGCAGACCATCGGAAAATTCGCGGCCGCGACGCCGGCGGCGAGATAGTCGAGGCCGTAGTTGAATTCATGATTGCCGAGCGTGCCGCACGCATAGCCCAGCGTGTTCATGGCCGCGATCATCGGATGGGTGTCGCCCGGCTTCAGCCCTTTCTTGTAAGCCATGTAGTCGCCGAGCGGCGATCCCTGGATGAAGTCGCCATTGTCGAACAGGATGCTGTTCTTCACCTGCGCCCGCGCCGCCTTGACCAGGGTCGCGGTCTTGGCGAGGCCGACCGTGTCGTCGGCGGCGTCGCGATAATAGTCATAGGGCACGACATTCACATGGATGTCGGTCGTTTCAAGGATTCGCAATTTGAGGCGCGGCGTCTGCGCGAAGGCGCCGGAGGGCAGCATCGCGGCCAGGCCGGCGGCCGCACCCGTTGCGACGGCCTTGCGGCGACTGGGGTTTTGCGGAGCGGATTCGGGATGCGCGGGTCGATCGGTCATGGGAGCGTCCGACATTCAGGGAGTCGCAGCCTATCAGAGGCGCGTGACGGAATCATAGCCGCCGCGAGGGCCATCGGGCCGGGCCGTCGCGCAACCGGGACCAACTCGGATTCGGCGACAAACGGCCGCTGCGCCGGGCCAGGCGAACCACAGCGCTACCGCCGCCGCAAAGACTCCGGGGAAAGCCGCGCGCCGCCGTTGACGGGCGCCGCAGGGCCGCCTACAAGCCGCCCCGCACCGGATCGGGGCTGTAGCTCAGTTGGGAGAGCGCCGCAATCGCACTGCGGAGGTCAGGGGTTCGAATCCCCTCAGCTCCACCATCCAGTCCGCCCGAGCGGCGGTGGTTTCCGGGTGTCCGCCCAAAGGGCTCATCCATCATGCGGACCGCGGCAGCCAATATCGCTCCGTGGACGACCAGGCCGAACTGCGCCGCCCCAGCATCAATATCTCTATGTCAGGCAAGGGAGATCGCTACGAACGCCATGGTCGAGACATTCTTCAAGACCATCAAATCCGAGCTCGCCTGGCGCATCGCCTTCTCCACCCGCGCCCAGGCCGGGCAAGCCGTTGCCACGATAGCGACGGCCTCTGCAATCCCGTCCGGCCATTCCGCGCTCGACTACACCAGCCCGGCGCAGCTCGAACGAACCGCGTCACGCTGAACGCTTGCCTCTCCATTCAACCGGGGCAAGTCCAGGTCCGGCGGGAGGCGCGATGGGACTGTTGCTCGACTCGTCGGCGGCCGAGCCTTGTCGTCAGGGGCTGACGCCCGGGGGCAGCGGCGGCTCCGCGCTGAGCAGCGTGATCGTCACCCGCCGGTTCGCCGGCAGGTAGGGATTGTCGGGGAAGCGCGGCTCGGTGTCGGCGCGTCCTAACACCGACGCGAAACGGTTGTTGGGAAGCCCCGCGCCCGACAGGATCTCGCGCACGGCAAGCGCGCGCCCGGCGGTGATGCGCCAGGAATCGAAGGACTGCCCCTGGCCCGGGCGCGCTGCGGCCGTGTGGCCGGCGATCGTCAGTTGGTTGGGCAAGCGGCGCAAGGTGGGCGCGAGCGCCTCCAGCAGGCGCCGAGTGCGCTCGTAGGGCTCCACCGATCCTTCGGGGAACATGGAGCGCCCGTTCTCGTCGACGAGGGAGAGGTTCACCCCCTCCTTGGTCGGCTCGATCACGATGTTGCGCGACAGCTCCGCGATTTCGGGCATGTTCTGGAGCGCCTGCCGGAGGCTGGCTATGGCGCTATAGTTGGCCTGCGCGCCGTCGGTCCGTCGGCTGACCTCGCGGTCGCTGGCGCCTCCCGAACTGGCCGGGAGCGCTTTGTCATCTTGCCCGGTCGTGCCCCTCGCCGCGTCGGGAGGCGTCGACGACCTGTTGCCCGCCTTGTCCAGGGCGGTGCCCATCAGGATGCCGCCGGCGCCGCTGTTGGTCGGACTCAGGGCCGCCGGGGCGAAGTAGTTCGCCAGGCCGATCTTCTGCTCCTGCGTCGTCATGCTGATCAGCCACATCAGCAGGAAGAACGCCATCATGGCGGTCACGAAGTCCGCGTAGGCGATCTTCCAGGCCCCGCCATGGTGCGCATGAGCGGCCTTCTTGATCCTCTTGATGATAATTGGCTGGTCAGGCTTGGCCATCGGATCCCTGATGGAGATTGGGCGATGTCTAGGCGGGCAGACTGGCGGTCGCGGCTTCCACTTCGCTGTAGGTCGGACGGACGTCGCTCATCAGAGCCTTGCGAGCGAATTCGATGGCCACCACCGGCGGCTGGCCGCTGATGTGGGCGAGCAGGCCGGCCTTCAGAGAAAGATAATATTTGGATTCCGCCTCGAAGGTGCTCTTGAGCGACTGCGCCATCGGCCCGAAGAAGCCATAGGCGACGAAGACGCCGAAAAAGGTGCCGACGAGCGCGCCGCCGATCAGGTGGCCCAGCACCTCCGGCGGCTCGGTGATCGCTCCCATCGTCTTGATCACGCCGAGCACGGCCGCGACGATGCCGAGCGCCGGCGTTCCATCGGCGATCGACTGCATGGCCGAAACGATGCGCTCCTGCTCCTGGTGGTGCGTCTCCAGTTCCTCATTCATGAGAGCGTCGATCTCGTGAACGTTTTCGGCGCCCATCGAAACCATGCGCATGTAGTCGCAGACGAACTCGACCGCGTGATGGTTCGCCGCAAAAGTCGGGAAGGCGTTGAACAGCGTCGAGTTGCTCGGATTTTCGATATGCTCCTCGACGGCGAGCATGCCCTTCTGCTTCACGAACTTGTACAGGGAATATTGCATCCCCAGCAGTTCCACATAGCATTCTTGCGTGTACTTGGGCCCCTTGATGAGCGTGCCGAACATCGCGGGCACGGCCTTGAGCACCGCTCCCGGGTTGCCGATGACGAAGGCGCCGATCGCGGCGCCGAGGATGATGACAAACTCGAACGGCTGCCAGAGAACCTCGAGATGGCCCCCCATCGCCGCATAGCTGCCGAAGACGCAGACAAAGACGATGATCGCGCCGACGATCAGCCGCATGGATTGCCACCTCGCACCGCAGCAGGAAAAGCCTACGCGAAACCGCCGCTGGCCAGACGACATGAACGATCGAGATTAACCGCCGGTTTACAGCCGTTGACCGTAGGTTTGTAAGTCGTTCCCCGGCCATGGTTTTGAGGCTTGTGGCTGAAGGTCAAGGCCCAGGGAGGAAAAGCAACGATGCCTCCGCCTTTCCGTTCATTCTTCGTTGCGAACCCCGCGAGGGCGCCGTTGATGAAAGGCTAGCGTGTCATCGGCGCGCCGCAGGTCATGGAGGCGCACAACGCCTGGATCCAACGGGGCTTCGATGATGGCGTCCTTCTGCTGGTCGGCAGCGTTCGTCCGAAGGCGGGCGGCGCGATCTTCGCGCGTCGCCGGGGGCGTGGCGAGCGCCGCGAGTCTTGCCGTCGCGCCGGGCTGCGTCGATGGGCGGCTCACTTTCCTGGAAGGCTGAGACGCGAGCGCGGCGTCGAGGCCCGCCTTGGCGGAGGCGCCGGCCGGCGCTCCAGCGATCCGGCAAGGATGCTGCAATGGCGCAAGCGGGGCCCCGGCTCATTGAACCAAGACAGCGTGACGGGCGGCGCGCGACGTGCGACAAGGCTCCGGCTGTCGCTCCGCCCGCAGAAGCTTATGTCGGACAATCCCTTCAATCGCGCGCTGCTTTGGACCTTCGCCGGATCGGCCGCTCTCTGCGCGCTCTTCGCGGCGGCATGGCTCGCCTGGCTCTACTGAAGTCCCGCGCCCGCCCGAAGAAGCTGGCGGGCGGCTTCGCGACGCGACAGCCCTATTCGCAGCTCGCCTCCATCCAGAGTCTCAAGCGGCTTGCTTTTGCGTCGGAGCGGGACGGAGGCGCCGTTTCTTTGCTGTGAGAGCGGTCTTCCTCACCGCAACGCCGCTGCAGCCCGCCCCAGAAGTCCGTCTCGTCATCGCCGGGATCGGAACAGTTTCGGCCGTCCGCGCGTCTTTGCGCGTAGGAGATCGACGATGCCCCGCTTCTACTTCCACATCCGCGGCGGCGAAGATCCGGTCGACGACGACATCGGCGTCGAATTCAAGGATCGGATTGCAGCCCTGAAGCACGCCGAGCAGGCCGCGCGCGACATGCTGTCCGACCTCGCGCAGGAAGGCGAGCCAGTGCGGGACGACGCTATCGAGATCGTGGACGAAGCTGGAGGGGTCGTCGGCCGGCTGCGCTTGAGGGATACGTTGCGCCTGACCTGAGGCGACGCCCTTCCCTCGCGCGCTCGCCGGTCGCTGCGAAAATGTCGCGCGACCGAAGCCTGCGTCAAATGACATCGGGAACCAAAGAGCGCCGCGCCGGTTGTCTCCCCGCAATCGCAACTGGCATTGTGCAGGATCTTCTCATGCTTCGTCTCGTCCTTCCGCTTGTGGCCGCTGCCGCGATCTCCACTGCGTCTTTCGCGCAAGCGCCGATGCCGCCCACCTTCTCGACGATGACGCCCGACACGGCGTACGCATCGACTGTGAAAGGCGTGAACATCTACAATCAGGAGAACAAGTCGATCGGCGAAATCGAGGACATCGCCTTTTCGTCAAAAGGCGTGGACGCCTATATCGTCTCTGTCGGCGGCTTTCTCGGCATCGGCGAGAAATATGTCGCGATCCAGCCGTCCTCGGTGATGCTGACCTGGGACCCCGCCAACAAGAAGTGGATGGCGAAGATGAACGCTACGGCTGAGCAGCTGAAATCCGCGCCGGAGTTCAAGTATCCGAAGTAGTCGATTTAACGTCGGGGAACAGACGCGGACCGACGCGCGGCGCGCGACGGACCGCGTCTTGCCCTCGCGTCTTGCAAAAGGCGCAATTTGGGTGCATAGAGGACAAATCGAATTCTGGTCGACCGATTGGCCGACGCGCCGCAGGCGCCTAGCTCTCTCTTCTTCAGAACATCGATCGGCGACGCCAAGCTCAATCGTGAGCGTGGCCGCTGTACTATGCGAAAGACTACCTATGACGACCGGAACCGTGAAATGGTTCAATGCCAACAAGGGCTTTGGCTTCATTCAGCCTGACGACGGCCAGAAGGATGTGTTCGTGCACATCAGCGCCGTCGAGCGTTCTGGCCTTGGCGACCTCCGCGAGGGGGACAAGATCAGCTACGACATCGTGCGCGACAAGCGCTCGGGCAAAGAATCCGCCGACAACCTGAAAATGGCTGCGTGACATTGGGCAGGCGCGCGATCAGCAGTTTCGACCACGGATGTACTGGCGAAGCAGCGGCGCAGACGCTTGCAACGAAAGGCGGGGAGCGATCCTCGCCTTTTCCTTTTGGGCCGGCGCTGCGCCAGCCGCGCGGCGGAAGGCTTTCAGGCGTGGGGCTCAATCAATGAAGCCGCGATGCCAAGAGCCATCGTCTCCTTTTGCGTCCGTTGAAGACGCCGTCGAGCTGACCCTCGACGTTGACGCCGGCACGCTGAAAAAAATCGATCGATTCATTGCGCTGCAGGCGGACCCCAAACCGGATCGCTTCGAGGCGGTCCGTCAGCTTGTGGCGCTGGGCCTGGACGCGGATCGCGACGCCCGGCGGGCGAAAAAAGAAGCCGCCGCGCATCTCAAGCAGGCCGAGGCTGACATCGCGCGATCCGACTACGCCCTGTCGCAAACTCTTCAGGACGAAAACACGGCGCGATTGCGAGCGCTGCGTCTGGCGAAAGAGGCGCGGGACAGCGCCGCCGCCGGCGTGATCTCACCCTTGCGGCCAAGCCCGCGCCGATCGGAACGGGCCAGATGATGGACATCGGGGACTTCGCTCCCGATCTGCTGACCGATGTCTTCGAGCGCTCTGACATCGTCATCATGCAATCGGCGTTTCGCGAGGCGTGCGAACAACGCGGTTTCAGCCGCGCGACGCAGAAACGCGCCCTGGCCGCGGTGATCGTGCTGGCCCGTCAACGCGGCGCGCGCAACCATCAGCATTTGCTCGCGGCGGTTAACGCAGCGCTCATCTAGGCGCGCGATTTTCCGGGTTGATGGCGATTCCAAAGGCTTCCCGCCGCGCCGCCGCATGCGGCGAGACGACAGGAACATGCGCGACAGCCGTCATGCCCGCCATTCTTTCCGCAGGATGGCGTACTGCATCGTGTTCTCGAAGACGGGCGCGCCAGCGTCGTCTGTCCTGAATGAGACGAACTCTTTGAACAGACCTTCCCGTCGCATGCCCAGCCGCTCGCACAAACGCTGCGAGGCGATGTTATGGTCTTCGACATAGGCATAGAGGCGCCGCGCCTGCTTGATCGCAAACAGATGCTCGAACAGGGCGCGCGCGGCCTCTGAAGCAAATCCAGCGCCGCCAAAGTCGGCGTTGAAATTCCATCCGACCGAGTAAGTGTCCTCCTCGGGCATGGCGAACAGGTCGCCGATGAGTTTGTCCGCGCCTTTCAGGCATACGGCGATGTATTCATCGCTGTTGCTCCTCCTTTCGGCTTCCGCTTCCGCCGCGCGCATATCGTCGAGCTTGAGAGACAGGAAGCAGCTCGCTCCCGGCTCACGCAGATAGGCGAAAAGATCAGCGGCGTCCGCTTTCCTGAAGTTTCTCAGGAAAAGCCGGTCGGTTTCTGTCTCGATCATCAAGAACTCTCGGTGGCGTAGCGCGCCCGCTGCGAGGCGTCGAAGCGGGTTGCGACGCCGATCGCCTCTCCGCGCGTTTCACAGGCTATCGACGGCGGGACCGTTGCTGCATCGATCGTCGCGCTTACGGCGGAGGCGCGAAGGACGTTGCGGCGATCGGCTGCGGCGGAGGCCGGTCCATCACCATCGCCACCATGGCCGCGGTCAGAATCAGGCCGAGAAAGAACGCCACGCCGAACACGCTCGTCGCCCGGCCCACCCTGTGCTCACGCATCCGCCCGCCCCCGACCATGACGCTACTTCGCGGACGCATCCGGCCCGGCCATGATCGGCGCCGGGTGAATGACGGAGACCCAGGACCAGCCGATCAGGCCGATCAGCCCCGCGAAGATCGCGAGGCCAGCCAGCAGGGGTGTCCAGCTCGAGCGCATGCGCCCTTCATCACGGACGGTCATGGCGGTTCCAAGGCAGACGGATCGTCGCGTCCGGACCGCTTGAGCAGGATCACGGCGCCCGCCGCCCGCGCTCGCGAATCGCCGTCGAGGAGCGCAACGTGCACACGCGGTCACTTATCGGCCGCGACAGCCGGCCGCGATGCTGCCAGAAACGCCGGAAAGTCTGATGCGCAGGCGGCGGGCGTTTTCCGGCGGTGGATGGATGCGGATTTCAGGACTTCTTCGCGCGGCCCTCACGGGCGCCTGGCTGGCCGGCGCGGCCGCCGGCGCGCATGCCCAGACCCCTGCCCCGCGCTGGCCGAACGGCCCGCCGGCTTCGCCTGACTATTTTCCCATCGGGGTCTGGCTGCAGAACACCGCCTATGCGGCGCGCTACAAGGCGCTGGGAATCAATCTCTATGTCGGGCTGTGGGCCGGACCCACCAAAGCGCAACTCGCCGCGTTGAAGGCCGCCGGGCTCCAGGCGATCGCGCCGCAAAACGCGGTCGGGCTCGCCGACACAAGCGGGACGATCGTCGCCTGGATGCAGGACGACGAGCCGGACAATGCCCAGCCTGATGGAAAAGGCGGCTTCAGCGACCCTACTCCGCCTGCCGCCATCGTCGAAAAATATCATCGTATGAAAGCGGTCGACCCGACGCGGCCGGTCTGGATCAATTTCGGACGCGGGGTCGCGTGGGACGGCTGGTATGGACGCAAGTCGCGAACCAATCGTCCCGAAGATTATGCCGATTATCTAAAAGGCGCGGACATCGCCTCGTTCGACATCTATCCCGGCGCCAGCAGCCAGGCGGCGATCCGCGACCAGTTCTGGCGCGTGCCTTACGGCGTCGCGCGTCTCAAGGAATGGGCGAAGCCCGGAACGCCCGTCTGGGCGTTCATCGAGACGGGCGGCATCAGCGGACCGGCGGCGACTCCAGAACAGGTGCGCGCGCAGACCTGGGCGGCGATCGTCGCCGGCGCGACGGGCGTCACCTATTTCGTGCATCAGTTCAAGCCGTCCTTCAGCGACCGCAGGCTGCTGAGCGACCCGGCGATGATGGACAGCATCAAGGCAACCAACGCGCTCATCGCGCGGCTTGCGCCCGTGCTCAACGCGCCCACCATCGCAGGGAGAACGCGCGTCGTCAGCAGCGACGCGAAGGCGCCGATCGCGACGATGCGCAAAGAAAAGGACGGCGCCATTTACCTGTTTGCGGTGAATATCCGGGAGTTCGCGACCGAGGCGACATTCGATGTCGAGGGCGCGCCGGCAAGAGCGTCGATCGAGAGCATGGACGGCGATCGCGCGCTGTCCCTGACCGGCGGGCGATTCTCTGACAGCTTTCCCCCATTCGGCGTGCGCATCTACAAGATTGCGGCGCACGTCGCACGGCCATAAGACTTGCCCCGCGCGTATCGCAGCCACGCGCATAGGTTGGTTTATTTGGCGCGTCTTTACTTTTAGCGTTCAGGCTTGGGACGGGCGTGCTGATATCGTGACAGTGCTGGAGGACGCTATGAGACACACATTCTGGGCCGCGCTGGCGCTCATCGGCTCATCCGCTGCGCCGGCGATGGCGGCGACGCATGTGATGACGTTCGACGCCCTGCCCGCGCTTTCTCTCGCGCCCGACTGGGTTGAAGGCCCGATCATCGCGACCGGCGATGTCGGCATCGGTTATTTCAGCATTCCCGGGTCAGCGCATCTCGATGATTATCCAATCCCCTATCCGAGCGCGATCACCTTCACGATGAGCAGCGGACGCTTCGACGCCGTGTCGGTCGATATCATTGGGCTCGGCTCCTATTATTGCCCCGGCGACATGTGTCTTGCGCCGCTCCCCTATGACGATCTCGTCATCACCGGCATGCGCGATTCAGCCGTCGTGGCCACGACCTCGTTCTTCGCTGACGGGGTGTCGACGTTCACATTCGGCGCCGCGTTCGCCAACCTCGATTCGCTCCGCATCGCGGCGGTCTCGCCGTCCGATCCCTCCGCCTGCCTGACCTTTCCCTGCGGCCAGTTCAGCATCGACAATGTGCGGCTCGCATCGGCCGTGCCGGAGCCCCAGACCTGGGCCATGATGCTGATCGGCTTCGGCGGGCTGGCGCTCGCCTCACGGCGGCGGGCGCGGCTGACTTGGAACGGCTAAAGACTGACGACGGAAGCGCTTTTTTACTTGGCAATCGTTAACGGCCGCGCTTTTATAGCGGCATGAGAGCCAAACCCCGCCCCGTCAAAGCGCCCGCCCGCGTGAAGAAAGTGCGCGTCGCCGAACGATTGAAGGAGCCGCCGGTGCGGATCAGCGCATCGGAGTATCTCGCGGCTACGGAGACGCCCGAAGAGCGCACCGCTCGGTTGCGCGCCCTGCGCCTCGCGCGGGAAGCAGCGGAGCGCGTAAACCCGCCGGAGCATGAAGGCGCGCTCGACTGAGCGCCTCTCGCAGCCAGAAGAGGATCGCATGACGCGGCGCCCCGTCGACAAACGCGACGCCGCAGAGGCGGCGTTCAGGGCCGCGACCCGAAAGTCGCCGACCGCTCCGCTCGCCACGGCAAGGCCGGCCATTCCCAACGCGCGCGAGCAGGTGACGCTGCGCATCGACAGCGTCGTGCTCGAACATTTCCAGTCCGGCGGACCGGGCTGGCAGGATCGGATCAATGACGCCCTGCGCGCCGCTGCGGGACTCGCTTTCGACGCCGACAACGAAGGCCTGCCAGTCGAGAAGCTCAACGCGCAGAATGACGGCTGACGACGCGCGCCTGTCATTTTGCTGCTGCGCGACGCCAACTTTCACGCCCGCGCGGCCGCTTTGCGCCCGCATCGCCCGGCGACTCTTCCGGCCCCCGAAACCGCGCTTTTCGATCGTTGTGGATAAGGGCCCCAAACCGCTGGCGGGCCGCGTCCAGTTGGCGAAGGTGCCCATGGTTAATGCGCGGACAGAATCATGGCCCAGCCCGGAAGCATCGCGACTTCGTCTGGCGACGAGGATACGGGGCAGTCGCTGATGGCGAGAATCCAGCGGCTCGAGGATGAGATCAAGGCGCTGCTCGCGGAAGCGGATCTGGCGCTGGCGCGCCATGCCGCCTTCCTGAAAGCCATTCGCCGCAATGCGCGCCGCCGCTGGAGCGCGCGCGGAACGGAGCCGGCGCGGTTCGTGTCTCCGACGCTCCATTGAGCTCAGGTCGCGCCGACAGCGCGACGACAAACGGCCGGTTGACGCCGTCCTGGCTCCGCGCAACCCTCTGAAACGGGTTGGGAGGGGTCTTTCATGCTTTGGCGGGTTGCTTCGGCGGCGGCGTTGGCGCTGCTTCTTTCCGCGTGCGATCAGAAACCCGGACCGCAAGGTCCGGCGGGGCCAGTCGGTCCGCAAGGCGCGGCTGGCCCTGTCGGCCCGCAGGGTCCGCAAGGCCCTGCCGGAGCCCAGGGCCCCGCAGGCCCACAAGGCGTTCAGGGCGCGCAAGGCCCGCAAGGGGAGCGCGGTCCGGCCGGCCCGCAGGGCGTGCAAGGGCCGCAGGGTTCGCAAGGCGAGCGCGGCGTCGCCGGGCCTCCGGGACCAGCGGGCGCGACAGGCCAGGCTGGCGAAGCGGGCAAGCCGGCGTCTGCCGCCGTCAGCTATCGCGAAATCACGGCGGGAGCGTCCGAAGGACGATGCGCCGACGACGAGGCCGTGATCAACGCGCTTCTCGTCTGCGCGCAGCCGGGCGTGACGCTGGTCGACGATCCGGCGCGGCCGGGCCGGAAAATCGCCCAGTGCGTCGGCGGCGCGCCGATCACGCAGGGCGCCATGGTCTGCCTCAAATAGCGTGGCGGCGGCGAGCCTTCAGGGTTTCGCGCCGCCGACATTCACGGTGACGCGGTTCGCGACCAGCGAGCCGTCCGGCTGCTTGCGCGCGGCGAGGATCACCATGGCGGCCGGCTTCACGTCGCTCTTCTGAGCGCTCGCGCTCGTCGTGATCGACGCGTCATCCGGGACGAAGATGGTCTTGTCGCCGCCGGGATAGGTCAGCTTGATCGTCTGTCCGCTGACGCCCTTGACCGCCTCGGCGATGGTGGCGTTGGTCATCGTGCCCTGCGGCAACAGATCCCAGGCCCTATGCCCCTCGCCTGCCTTCACGCCGGCGGGAAAGATGAAGACCTCGACCGCGCGGAGCGCCCCGCCGGCGCCGGGCACGGCGGCGACGCCGACGAAATCGCCCGTTCTGATGTCGCTGATCTTGGCGGGAGCGCGGCCGCCGACGCTCCAGTCGTCCGCGAGCCTGACCGTGACGTCGCCCTCTCGATCCTTCACCACGATGGTCGAGCCGTTCACGGCTTCGATCGGCCCGCGCACCCGCACCATCTCTGCGGTCTGCGCCCAGACGCCCGACGACAGAACTGCGGCGAAAGCGTTGGCGATCAAGAGCGCGCGCCTGGACATCGGTCATTTCCTGCGAAAGAGCGCAAGGATGTGACCACACTCCCGCCAGCGCGGCCAATCAAGCCGGCGTGAGGCTGAACTCCGATTGGCGAGGCCCGCCGGATTCGACGTCAGAACCGCGCGCGGATCCCTCTTCGGACGACGACAGCGACCAGCGCGGGAACAAGGAAAACCACGATCGCGATCGGCGCTTCCTGCGCGACGGTGTAACCCGCGCGCGAGACGCCCACCCACATGTTGGCGAGCGCGCCAATCAGCCACAGCGGAAGAAACCAGAGCGCCGCCTGCGCCGCGCCGCGCCATCCGACGGCGAGGCGGCCGGCGGCGACGAGAACAGCCAGCAGGACCAGCCCGCCCGTGACAATCATCAGCGTGTGCATTCAAATCCCCCGGCGGCCCCTGAGCGACAACGTCTCCCACGCCGCGACGACGCAAAGGATCGCCGTGGTCAGGCCGTAGAAGACAAGCGGCGGCATGGTCCCGTAAAAAAATGCAAGCAGCAACAGCGCCGCGACGCCGACAAGATGCGACAGCATGAACCAGCCGCGGATGGTTTTCTTGAACAGGAGGCAGCCGACCAGAAAAAGCAGCGGGCCGCCGATCGTCGCGATCGCCATCTGCGCCTCGACATGGCCAAGCGGGTGCGCCAGCGCCAGTTCATCCGACACGGCGGAGACGATGATCCCGGCGATGATCAGGAGATGGATGTAGGTGTACGAAACGCGCGCGAGCCGCCCGGACTCCTCGGACGCAGCGATCCTCTCGCTGCCCTCCTCCGCCCCCTTGTCGAAATAGATCCACCACATCGCGACGCTGCCGATGAAGGCGAGCAGAAACGCCGTGACGATCGGCGCGTCCCAGTCGTGGCTCGAGAACGTCGCGCCGGTGACGAGAAGGGATTCGCCCAGCGCGATCATGACGAGGAGCGCGCAGCGCTCGGACAGATGGCCGCCCTCCACCGTCCAGTCCGAGAGCGATGACGAACCCAGCCCCGGCGTCCAGAAGCGCAGGGCGGGCGAGACATATTCGAGCGCCAGCGCGACGCACCAGAGTCCGACACGCCAGCCGCCCTCGGCCAAGCCGCCGCTGATCCAGAACAGCGCGGACAGGCAGAACCAGGCGAGAATGCGCTGGAAATTGCGGCGCTGCGCCTGCTGCTCGGGCGGCGCGCATGCGATGAAGAACAGGGTCCGGCCAACCTGCATGGCGACGTAGGCCAGCGCGAAAGCAAGGCCGCGGCTCTCGAACGCCTTCGGAATGGAGGTCGACAATGCGAGTCCGAGAAGCATCAGCCCGAACATGAGCAGCCTGACGCGCGTGTGTTCAGGATCGAGCCAGTTCGCGACCCAGGTCGTGTAGATCCACACCCACCAGATCGCGAGCATCATCATCGCAGTCTCGACGACGCCAAGAACCGTGAAGTGGGCGAGCAGCGTGTGCGAGATCTGCGTGATCGCGAACACGAAGACGAGGTCGAAAAACAGTTCGACGAACGTCACGCGATGATGGCCATGCGCCGGTTTGTCCCGCATCGGGGAGGATTGGGATATTGCGCGAGTCATCATGCGTCTCCGAACGCATAACCCCTTAACGGCTGGCTCGGCCGCGGCAACACGTTGAAGGACTGCCGGCTGGCTTCATGACAGACGCTCGCCGACACCCGCAAGCGGGACACAGGGACGCTCGCCGCCAGACTCTTCTCGTCCTTCGCCCTCCGAGCGTCCCTTGCGAACGGGTTCGCTGGAAATGTTCTTTCTACGTTCTCATTGTCGGCCAGCGGCTGGCCTTCGCGCGCCGCGATGGAACGCTGGCTCTTCCGTCCCGCGCGGGTTCAGTCTATGGCGCGCCGATGACTCCCGCCGCTTCAGATCCCGACGCCACCGCTCCGCGCGCGACGCCTCCCCGCGTCAGTTTCGTCTCGCTCGGCTGCCCGAAGGCGCTGGTCGATTCCGAGCGGATCATCACCTCCCTGCGCGCGGAGGGTTACGAGCTGACCAAAAGCCACGGCGGCGCCGACGTGGTCATCGTCAACACCTGCGGCTTCATCGATTCCGCCAAGGCGGAGTCGCTGGACGCCATCGGCGCCGCGATGGCCGAGAACGGCAAGGTGATCGTCACCGGCTGCATGGGCGCGGAGCCCGGCGAGATCACGGCGCGCTTTCCCAACCTGCTCGCGATCACCGGGCCGCAGCAATATGAGAGCGTCGTCTCGGCGGTGCATGCGGCGGTCCCGCCGGCGCACGACCCGTTCGTCGATCTGGTGCCGGCGCAGGGCGTGAAGCTGACGCCGCGCCACTACGCCTATCTGAAGATTTCCGAGGGCTGCAACAACCGCTGCTCCTTTTGCATCATCCCGCATCTGCGCGGCGATCTCGTCTCGCGCCCCGCCGGCGACGTGCTGCGCGAGGCCGAGCGGCTGGTGAAGGCGGGCGTGAAGGAGCTGCTCGTCATCAGCCAGGACACCAGCGCCTATGGCCTCGACGTGAAATATGCGGAGAGCCCGTGGAAGGATCGCGCGGTGCGCGCGCGCTTCCTCGATCTGACGCGCGAACTCGGTTCGCTCGGCGCCTGGGTGCGCCTGCACTACGTCTATCCCTATCCGCATGTCGACGAGGTCATCGGCCTGATGGCCGACGGCCTTGCCCTGCCCTATCTCGACATCCCGTTCCAGCACGCGGCGCCGAACGTGCTGCGCGCGATGCGCCGCCCGGCGCATCAGGAGAAAACGCTGGAGCGCATCCATCGCTGGCGCGAGATCTGCCCCGACCTCGCCATCCGCTCGACCTTCATCGTCGGCTTCCCCGGCGAGACCGACGAGGATTTCGCCTTTCTGCTGGACTGGCTGAAAGAGGCGAAGCTGGAGCGCGTGGGCTGCTTCAAATATGAGCCGGTCAAGGGCGCGCGCTCGGAGACGCTTGGCCTGCCTGCGGTTCCCGACGAGCTGAAGAAAGAGCGCTGGACGCGCTTCATGCAGACGCAGCAGGCCATCAGCGAGCGCAACCAGAAGAAGAAGGTCGGCCGCCGCGTGAAGGCGATCATCGACGAAGCCGGCCCCACGGTCGCCAGGGGACGCACGGTCTGGGACGCGCCCGACATCGACGGCGCCATCTATGTCTCATCGCGACGTCCGCTGCGGGCGGGCGACATCGTCACGGTTAAGGTGGAGCGGGCCGAGGCGTACGACCTGCACGGCATGGCGGTCTGACGGACGCGCCGTCAGGCGCTGCCTTCGAGGATTCCGCGATGCGCCTTGAACAAATCGGTCAGCGCCTTCGCCACCCGCATCACTTCGGGTCTAGCTCGAACGCGACGATGCGTGACCAGAAACACGTCCTCGATGTCGCTGTCGCGCGGGGCGTGAAGGCGCACGAGCGCGGGATCGGAATCGCCGAGCCAGCAGGGCAGAACGCCGATCCCGAGCCCTGACTTCACGGCCTGATAGCGGATCGGCATGTCGCCGATACGCGCCGCGACCGGCCGGTTCCTGCCGACCAGCGCGATCAATTCGTTCTGACGCGAGAGATCGCGATCGTCAGGCGGCCCGATAGCCGCCTTCGACGGCTGCGCCGCGCAATCGAACACGGCGAAAGCCGCGCGACCGATGCGGCGCGCGAAGAGATCAGGCTGCTCCGGCAGTTTTTGCATGCGCAGGGCGATGTCGGCTTCTCCGCCGGCAAGGTCGAGCGCGCGCCGCGTCGGCAGGAACGCCACCTCGAAAGGCGCGGCTGCGGTAGCGAGCAGCGGCGCGTGACGCGACAGAAACATCGTCATCGATGTGGTCGCGGTGATGCGGATCGGCGCCCGCCGATGGTCTCGAAACGCCGCCGCGATGCGCGGCACCGCCTCGCCCGCGCGGCCCATCGGCGCCGCGGCCTCCAGGATCGCGCGGCCGGCGTCAGTCAGCGTCAGCGCATTGGCGCCGCGCGAAAAGAGCGGCACAGCAAGGGTTTCTTCAAGCGCGCGGATGCGCCGTCCCACCGTGATCGCGCTGATTTTCAGCTCGCCGGCGGCGGCGTTCATCGATCCATGAACAGCCACGGCCAGGAATATCCTGAGATCGTCCCAGAGCGGCGCCGGCCGGTCCGAGCCGACCGCTTCACTGGAGTCTGCGCGTGAAGTTTGGCGAGCCATGCGACACGGAATGCGATGCGCCCGGCGCGGCTAGGGCGAAGCGTTTCGCCGCGAAAGAATGAGGGAGCGGGCTGGTTGGTCATGCGCGGACCATGCCGCCGCGACCACGGCCATGCAGCCCGACAATTTTGTCGGCGGCCCCCTCATTTCAGCAGTCCCGCCTCACCGGAAATAGGGCTCCACCACACCCTTGACCTTGATCGTGATCGGATTGCCGCGCCGGTCGAGCGCCTTGCCCGCCGTCACGCGGGCCCAGCCCTCGCTGACGCAATATTCCTCGACATTGTTTTTCTCGACGCCGTTCAGGCGCACGCCGATGTCGCGCGCGAGAATCTCCGCGTCATGGAAGGGGCTGTTCGGATCAGTCGAGAGACGGTCGGGAAGAGTGGAGGTCATCGGAGCTTTTGCTTCCATTGTCGATCTGGTGGTTGTGGGCGCGTCTGAGGCTGTCCGGCTATTCGCGCCAGCGCGCCATGAGCGTTCGAATGCCCTTAAACACTTCCATCATGTCTTCTACGATATTCGTCGGCCCCTGCAGATAGACATAGATCTGCAGGTCATGAAACATGACGTAGGCGGTGCACCCCCCTGGAGCAGGACCCTGGGGAAAAATGCAATCGACGAGCGCGTCCTCTTCCGACGTCTGCCGAATCCAGAAATCGTGGCGCGCCCACTCTCCGTAGATGTTACGCTTCGGCGGGCTGACGATCTTCTTGAGTCCGAACTCATCCACCAACTTGAACGCGCCCCGGTATCCCTCAAGAACGTTTTTAATTCCGACCGCAGGCACGCGCTCCATCGTCAGCCCGTTCGGGCCCACATAGCGGGCTTCACGCACCAGAACGACATAGTCGCGTGGACCTAGCGGAGGGCGCCCAACTTCCTTCGGCCGAAAGGCTGTACCTCGGCCGACCACCGACTGCTGCGGCGCGCGAAGATCTGGCATCCAGAACTCGAAGCCAATGAGGTTGGGTTTAAGCGGACAATTGGCGAGATTCGGGGGGGTCGAGGCATCCAGATAGGCGACCGGGATTCGCAACTGGCTGTCGCCGAACATTACCGGAACCCTATAACCGGGATCGACCTTGCGATTGAAGCGGCGCATTTCATAAGTCGTTTCGGACGAAGGGTCGCAGGGAAGATCATTGAAATAGGGATGGGGGCCGGACGTGCGCGGAAGATCGCGGGACGGCGCCTGGGCAAGTCCCGGCGCCGCGCCGGCTGCGAGGACAAAAAGCGCCGTCACGGCCGGCGCGACAACTGCCACCGCGCATCTGCTGCGGCGACTTTGCAAAGCGCCGCGCTCAGAAATTTTCCGCACGCCGTCCATCCGGCCCGGCAATCAGGGTTTCAGCACCATCGAACCCGTCGTCGCCCGGCCCGCCAGCGCCTCATGCGCCTTCACCGCGTCGGCGAGCGCCCATTTGGTCGACAGCGGAATCTTGAAGTCGCCGTCCTCGACCGCCTTGAAGAGGCGCTTCGCCATCTTCTCGAACGTCTTGCGGTCGCTGGTGTAGGCGAACAGCGTCGGCCGCTGCACATAGAGCGAGCCCTTCTGCGACAGGATGCCGACATTGAAGCCGTCGACCGGCCCGGACGCGCTGCCGAAGTTGATCAGATAGCCGAGCGGCTTGAGGCAATCGAGCGAGGCGAGAAACGTGTCCTTGCCGACGCCGTCATAGACCACATCGCATTTCGCGCCCTTGGTGATCTCCTTCACGCGCTCGACGAAATTCTCCTCGCGGTAATTGATGACGTGATGGCAGCCGTTTTTCCTGGCGATCTTCGCTTTGTCGGCCGAGCCGACGGTGCCGATCACCACGCAGCCGAGCGCGTTGGCCCATTGCGTGAGAATCTGGCCGACGCCGCCGGCCGCGGCGTGCACGAGAATGACCGATCCCGATTTTACCGGAAAGCTGCGGAAGAGCAGATATTCGCAGGTCAGCCCCTTCAGCATCAGCGCCGCCGCCTTGTCGAAGGAGATTCCCTTCGGCAGCGGCACGACATCCTTCGCCGGCGCGTTGCGCTCCGTGGCGTAGCTGCCGAACGTCGAGACATAGGCGACGCGGTCGCCCTTCTTGAGGCCTTTCACGCCCTCGCCGACCGCGAGAACGACGCCGGCGCCTTCATTGCCCGGCGTGAACGGCGTGGGCGCCGGATAGAGGCCGCTGCGATAATAGATGTCGATGAAGTTGACGCCGATCGCCTCATTGCGGATGCGGACCTCCCCCGGCCCCGGCGGCGGCAGGTCGATCTGCTCCAGCTTCATCACTTCGGGGCCGCCCGTTTCGTGAACGCGGATCGCCTGAACCATCGTCGCCTCCAAATCAGCGCGCCATGCATAGGCCGCAGTGGCGCCCTTCCGCAACGGACTCGGCGCCGGACGCTTTTGGCGCCATAGAATTATACAAGTCATGGATGTGAATTTCACATGAATCCTCGTATAATTGCGCCGGCGCGCGCGCCCACCTTCGCCGAACTGTTCACGCCCAAGCTCGTCACCGTCTGGCGAGAAGGCTACACGCTGGCGAAATTCCAGAAGGACGCGATCGCGGCGCTGACCGTCGCGGTCGTCGCCCTGCCGCTGTCCATGGCGATCGCGATCGCGAGCGGCGCGCCGCCGGAGCGCGGCCTCTACACCGCCATTGTCGGCGGCTTCATCATCTCGGCGCTTGGCGGCAGCCGGGTGCAGATCGGCGGGCCGGCCGGCGCGTTCATCGTGCTGGTCGCGAGCGTGGTCGAGAAATTCGGCCTCGACGGGCTGATGGTCGCGACCTTCATGGCCGGCCTGATTCTCATGGCGATCGGCTATCTCAGGCTCGGAACCTATATCCGCTACATTCCCTATCCGGTGATCGTCGGCTTCACCGCCGGCATCGCTGCCATCATCTTCGCCAGCCAGTTGCGCGATCTGTTCGGCCTGACGCTGAAAGGGCCCGAACCCGCCGCGCTCATTCCGAAGATCGAAGCGCTGGTCGATCCCGTGAGCGTGAACAGATGGGCGCTTGCGGTCACGGCGCTGGCGCTGGCGATCATTCTCGGCCTGCGCCGCTGGCGGCCGCACTGGCCGGGCTTTCTCATCGCCATCGCCGTAGCGGGCGTGGCGGTGTGGGCGTTCGGGCTTCCGGTCGAAACCATCGCGACGCGGTTCGGCGGCATTCCCCGTTCGCTGCCGGAGCCGGCCCTGCCCGATCTCTCGCCCGCGCGCCTGATGGCGCTTGCGCCCTACGCCGTGTCGATCGCGCTGCTCGGCGGCATCGAGTCCCTTCTGTCGGCCGTGGTCGCGGACGGCATGACCGGCCGCCGCCATCGCTCGAACTGCGAACTGGTGGCGCAGGGCGCAGCCAATGTGGCGAGCTCGCTGTTCGGCGGCATCTGCGCCACAGGCACCATCGCGCGGACCGCCACCAACGCCCGCGCCGGCGCCGTCGGCCCCGTCTCCGGCATGCTGCATTCCGTCATCCTGCTCCTGATGATGCTCATCGCCGCGCCGCTCATGGCCGAGATTCCGCTGGCGGCGCTGGCCGCCATCCTCGCCGTCGTGGCGTGGAACATGGCGGAGCGGCACGCCTTCGTGTCGATCCTCAAAAGCTCTCGCGGCGACGCGGCGGTGCTGCTGGCCACCTTCCTGCTGACGATCTTCCGCGACCTGACCGAGGGCATCGGAGTCGGCATCGTGATGGGCAGCCTGCTCTTCATGCACCGGATGGCGGCCTCGATGGCGGTGGACGCGCATGTCCCGCTGGCGACCGACGACCGGCCCGACAATGGCGGGGAAACCGGCGCGTTTGACGCGACGCGGCTCGGCGACGATGCGGTCGTCTATCGCCTCGCCGGGCCATTGTTCTTCGGCACAGCATCGACGCTGAGCAGCGTGCTGGAGCGCATGGGGCAGACGCCGAAGCGCTATGTGCTCGATCTTTCCGCCACGGTTTTCGTGGATCAGTCGGCGGCGCTCGCCATCGGCGCCTTCGCCGACAGCGCGCGGGCGGCGGGCGCGACCGTTGCGATCGCCAGCGCCCCGCCGAGGATCCGGCAGACGCTGTCGCACGCCGGCCTGCGGCCGCCGCGCGTCATCTATGCGCCAACCGTCGAGGCCGCGCTCGCCGCGGTTACGCCCGCGGCCGCCGCATGATTCCAAGTCCGAGGAAATAAATCGCCGTCGCGAGCAGCGCGGCTTTAGCCGGCCAGCCCGGCGCGAAATCGCTCGCGACGGACAAGACGGCGGCGAGAGTCCAGACGGTGAGCATCGCAAGCGTCAGCGGGCGCAGGCGTGCGACGCGCATGGGATGCACGAACGGCGCCGGCAGAAACATCGCCGCCACGGCGGCCGCGACGACGGCGAAGCCGACCCATGCGGGAAGCGGAAACACCGCGAGATAGAGCGCCACCACGTTCCACACCGCCGGAAAACCCTGGAACCACAGGTCGGCCGTCTTCATGCGCGTGTCGGCGAAATAGAGCGCGCTTCCGGCGACGATCGCCAGCGCCGCGGCGACGCCGGGCGATCCCGGAATCAACTCGCCCCAGACGATCATCGCCGCCGGCGCGAGCACATAGGTCACGAAATCGACCACCAGATCGAGCACGGCGCCGTCGTAGCGCGGCGCGTTGACGCCGACGCGGAGATGGCGCGCGATCGGCCCGTCGACCGCATCGACGACCAGCGCGACGCCCAGCCACAGGAATGAGCGCGCGAGCCGGCCCCCGGCCGCGTCGATCAGGGCGAGAAAGCCCAGCGCGGCGCCCGACGCGGTCAGCAGATGGGTGAGATAGGCGGACAGGCGCGTCCAGAATGAAGGCTGATCCATGCCGGCGCGGGGCCGCCTCGTCGCGTCATCCAAAGTCGGAGTCTAGCGCGACGCGGCGAACCGCGACAACCGCGACCTTCCCGCGGCGGCTTCCCCGCAATAAGAATAGCCTCATGGACAGAAGCGACATGCCGGCGATCTCATCGCCTGTCGCCGTCGTGGGCGGCGGCGCGGCGGGACTGACCTCCGCGCTCGCCCTCGCACGCGCGGGCTTCGACATCGCGCTCATCGCGCCGTCAGCGCCTGCATCAAGCGGGCGCACCGTCGCGCTGTTCGACGGCTCGGCGCGGATGCTGCGCGCGCTCGGACTCTGGCAGCGGATCGAGCCGCGCGCCGCGCCGCTCGAACGTCTCACGCTGATCGACGACACCGGCAGCCTCTTCGCGCCGCCGCCCGCGACCTTCGCCGCAAGCGAGATCGGCCTCGACGCCTTCGGCTGGAACATCGATCTCGGCGATCTGCAGGACGCGCTCGACGCAGCGGTCGCGGATGAGCCGCGCATCAGCCGTTTCCACTGCGCCGCAACGGGTTTCGAGAGCGGCGCGGACGGCGCGCGCGTCACGCTGTCTGACGGGCGCGTGATCGCGACGCCGCTCGTGATCGCCGCCGACGGCGGCCGCTCGCGGCTGCGCGAGGCGGCTGGCATCGCCGTGCGGGAATGGTCCTATCCGCAGACCGCGCTGACGCTCGTGGTTCGCCACAGCCGCGATCATCGCAACATCTCGACCGAGTTCCATACGCGCGAAGGACCCTTCACCTTCGTGCCTCTGCCGGGGCGGCGCTCCAGCATCGTGTGGGTCATGCGGCCGGACCGCGCCGAGGAACTGCGCGCCGCAAGCGACGAGGAATTGTCCGCGCTCATCGAAAAGCGCTCGCATTCCTTTCTCGGCGCGATCGAGGCGGAAGGGCCGCGCGGCTTCGTGCCGCTGCGAAGCGTGTCGGCGCGCGCGCTGACCGCGCCGTCGCTCATGCTCGTCGGCGAAGCGGCGCATGTGTTTCCGCCAATCGGCGCGCAGGGCCTCAATCTCGGGCTGCGCGACGCCGCGACGCTCGCGGATATTCTGTCCGATGCGCGCGCGGCGGGATCGCCGCTCAATCATGAGCGCGTCCGCCGGCGCTACGAGCAGGCGCGCAGAGCGGATGTCGGACTGCGCGCGTTCAGCGTCGACCTTCTCAACCGCACGCTGCTGAGCGCGTTCCTGCCGAACGATTTTCTGCGCGGCGCCGGCCTGCTCGCGCTGGAGTCGATCGGCCCGCTGCGTCGCTTCGTGATGCGCGCCGGCGTGGCGCCGCCCGGATCGACGCCGCGCCTGATGCGGGCCGAGGGTTAGCGAACCTTGTACTCTCGCCGCAGCGCGGTCACGGCGCGCGGCGTCGCCGCGTCCCGCCGGAATTGCGGCGCGACCGGAACCGCCGTTTGCGGAATCGTCCGCTCGCCGCATGAGGCGCGATAGGCCAGCGCGCCGCGCGCGCGGAAATGCGGATCGGCGAGCGCCTCGTCGAGCGAGCGCACAACTGTCGCGCAGCAATCCAGAGACTCGAGAACGCTGCGCCAGTGCGAGGATTCGCGCGCGCGAATGATTCCCGCGATCGCGGTCGTCGTCGCTTGCGGATCGCGCGCATCCTCGCGCAGCGCCTGCGGCAGGCCGATCGCCTCGCAGAAGGCGCTCCAGAATTTCTGCTCCAGCGCGCCGACGGCGAGGAAGCGATCGTCGCGCGTGGCGTAGAGCTGATAGCGCGGACTGCCGCCCGCGAGCTGCTGCTCGTGCGGACCGGCGTGACGGGTCGCGCCGACGCCTTCAGCGAGCGCGAGCCAGGCGAAGGTGAACATCGCGTCGGTCATGGCGATGTCGAGGCGGGTCCCCTCGCCCGTCAGATCGCGCTGGCGCAGCGCGAGAAGAATATTGATCATCGCCGGCAGCGAGCCGCCGCCGATATCGGCGGCGAGAGACGGCGGCGGATTGGGCGCGGCGGGCGTTCCGGGCGACAGCGACAGAAGCCCCGTCAGCGCCTGATAGTTGATGTCGTGGCCGGCTTCGCCGCATCGCGGGCCGTCCTGACCGAAGCCGGTGATCGAGCAATAGATCAGGCGCGGATTGATGGCGCGCAGCGCGTCATAGCCGAGGCCCAGCCGCTCCATCACGCCCGGCCTGAACTGCTCGATGAGAATGTCGGCGCTCTCGATCAGCGGCGTCAGGCGCCCGCGCGCGGCGGCGTCCTTGAGATCGGCCTCGATGCAGATCTTGCCGCCATTGAGCGATGCGAAGGGAACGGACTCTCCATTCACGAAGGGCCCGAAGCGCCGCATGTCCTCGCCGCCGGGACGCTCGACCTTGATGACCTCCGCGCCGGCCTCGGCGAGCATCAGGCTCGCCAGCGGGCCCGGCAGCAGCGTTGAAAAATCGAGCACGCGAATTCCGGAAAGCGGCTGCGTCATCGTCGCCTCGTCAGGGAAAGAGATCGGCGGGCATGCGGCCGGCGCGGATGAGCCAGAGCAGCGCCGTCAGCGTGAACAAGGAGCAAGCGGTGCCGACGAGGATGCAGGCGGAGGCGCGGTCGAGGCCGACCCTGTATTGCGTCGCGAACACGAAGCTGGTCAGCGCCGGCGGCAGCGCCGCCATCAGCACCGCCGCATACACCCACAAGGGATCGAAATTCCCGAACATGGACAGCAGCGTCCACACCAGAAGCGGATGCAGCAGCAGTTTGAACGCGACGAGCACGGGGGTCTCTCGTGGAAATCCCCCCTTGGCGCGCAGCGCGACGGTCACGCCCAGCACAAAGAGCGCGCCGGGAGCGGAGGCGTTGCTGAGCCACAGCGTCGTCTTGTCGAGCCATGCCGGAATCTGGACATGGAAATAACTCGCCGCGATGCCGAGCGCGGCCGCGATGTTGAAGGGATGCGTGAGGATGTTGCGCAGCACGGCGCCCAGGGTGCGCAGGATTCCGCGATGGTCGGCGCCGGCGACCGCCATCAGCAGCGGAACCATCGTGAACATCAGCACGACGTCGCTGACGAAGACGAGCGCGACCGCGCCGCTCGCGCCGGCGCCGAGCGCTTCGAGCACCAGCGGCGGGCCCATATAGCCGACATTCGCATAGGCGCCGGCGACGCCCTGCATGATCGCCTGAGGCATGTCGCCGCGACTACGCCACGCGCCATAGGTCAGCGCGATCGCGAACGTGCAATAGGTCGCCAGCATCGTCATCGCGACGAAGCGCCAGTTGGCGAGCTGGTCGAGCGGCCTGTCGGCGAGCAGGCGGAAGAACAGCGGCGGCAGCGCGACATAGAGGATGAAGAAATTCATCCAGGCGAGGCCCGCCTCCGGCATCGGCTTCCATTTGCCGATGATGAACCCCAGAGCGATGATGCTGAAATAGGGCAGGATCAGATTGAGCAACGGAACGAGTTCGCTCATCTGTCCTTTCGCCCCCTGCCTCGCGCCGCCGGCAGCTATCCCGCAAACCTCGCCGCTTGCAAGCAGCGCCGGAACGCCGCGCATCGCGGCGATGCGCGAAGACGCTGGCGCGCAGCGCTTGAGGCCGTCACACTCGCGCATTCCGCCGGAGAAGCGTCGATGACCGGGACAAGGTTTGGCTCAATCGGAAATCTGCCGCTGCGCCGGGGCGGCGCGGTGAAGGACGCGCGGCTCGCCTATGTGACATACGGGTCGCTCGCGCCGGACGGCCGCAACGCGATCCTGCTCACGCACGGCTACACCAGCAGCCACCTGTTCGCCGATGGCGGCGCGGGCGCCTCGGAGGGTTCGTGGGGCGGCCTTGTCGGTCCGGGCAAGCCGCTCGACACCGACCGCTATTTCATCGTCAGCTCCAACATGCTCGGATCGAGCTACGGCTCGACGGCGCCCAAGTCGGTCAATCCCGATACGGGACGGCCCTACGGCCCCGACTTCCCCGAGCTGACGCTCGCCGACATCGTCGGCGCGCAGCGACGTCTGCTCGACAGCCTCGGCGTGAAGCAGCTCGCGGCGGTCGTCGGCCCTTCCTATGGCGGGTTTCAGGCGTTCGCCTGGGGCATCGAATATCCCGACTTCATGCGCGGGCTCGTTCCGGTCGTGACCGGGCCGCGGGCGCCGACCCCCGGCGCCGCGGATCGCCTGCTCAGGCGCTTTTCAGCCGATCCGAACTGGAACGGCGGCCATTACTACGAGGCCGGCGGCCTCCTCGCCACCATGACGGCGCTGCGCGAGGAGACGCTGCGCGGCTACGGCGTCGAGGAAGAGTTGGCGGCGAAATGTCCGGATCGCGCCCAGAGAAACGCGCGCATCGCCGCGACGGCGCGGGAATGGGCGGAAGCGTTCGACGCCCATTCGATGCTGGCGCTCGGCCGCGCGTCGGAGCGGCTCGATGCGGAGCCGGATTTTCCGCGCATCCGCGCGCCGCTTCTCTATGTGCTGTCGCGGACGGACGCGCTGTTCCCTCCTTCGCTCGCGCCGCCTGTCATGGCGGCGCTCAAAGGAGCCGGGGTTGACGCGCGCTATGTCGAGATAGACAGCCCGCACGGGCATCTCGCCTCCGGCACGGATTCGGCCAAATGGGGGCCGGCTTTGAAGAGCTTTCTTCAGGAGATCGGTTGATCGCGGGAAGGCGTGGACGGCGGGCCCGTTCTATGCTGCGGTGCAGCGAGAGAGGCCGTCATGAAACTTCCGCGCGACTTTTACCGCCCGCTCGCCGTCGGCGCGCCGGAGCCGTTCCGCGAGCCGCCCGTCAGGCTCGAGCGGATGATCCATTTCACGCCGCCCCACATCGAGAAGGTCCGCGCCAAGGCCGCGGAGCTTGCCGCGCAGGTCGACGTGATCCTCGGCAATCTTGAGGACGCGATCCCGATCGACGCCAAGGAGGCCGCCCGCCTCGGCTTCGTCGCGATGGCGACCATGCTCAAGGGGGCGCCCGCGGGGGTCTGGACGCGGGTCAACGCGCTCAACAGCCCGTGGTTTCTGGACGACGTGACCACGATCATGGCCGAGGTCGGCGACAGGCTTGACGTGATCATGCTGCCGAAGGTCGAGGGCGCGTGGGACATCCACTATCTCGACCAGCTTCTGGCGCAGCTCGAAGCGAAACACGGCTTCCGCAAGCCGGTGCTGATTCATGCGATCCTCGAAACGGCGCAGGGCGTGAAGAATGTCGAGGAGATCGCGTCCGCCTCGCCGCGCATGCATGGCATGAGTCTCGGCCCCGCCGACCTCGCCGCCTCGCGGGCCATGAAGACGACGCGGGTCGGCGGCGGCCATCCCGGCTACAGGGTGCTCGCCGATCCGGACGCCGCAGGCGCTCCCCGCGCCTCGGCCCAGCAGGATCCGTGGCACTATACGCTGGCCCGCATGGTGGACGCCTGCGCCGCCAACGGGATCAAGCCGTTCTACGGCCCCTTCGGCGATTTTTCCGATCCGGAAGCGTGCGAGGCGCAGTTCCGCAACGCTTTCATCATGGGGTGCGCCGGCGCCTGGTCGCTGCATCCGAGCCAGATCCAGATCGCCAAGACGGTGTTCAGCCCCGACCCGCAGGAGGTCGCCTTCGCCAGGCGCATTCTTCAAGCCATGCCGGACGGCGCAGGCGCGGTGATGCTGGACGGCAAGATGCAGGACGATGCGACGTGGAAGCAGGCGAAAGTCATCGTCGACCTGGCGCGGACAGTCGCCGAACGCGACCCGGAACGTGCGGCTCTCTATAATTTCTGAGGCGCTTATCGGCCCAACTTGATCTCGCGGCGGTTCGCCGACATATGGCTGCTATGGAAGCGCGTCTGGCAAAGTACAAGATCGGGGATGTGGTTAAGCACCGTATTTTCCCGTTTCGCGGCGTTATTTTCGATGTCGACCCGGTCTTCAGCAACAGCGAGGAATGGTATGAATCCATCCCCGCGGAGATGCGGCCATCAAGGGATCAGCCCTTCTACCACCTGTTCGCCGAGAACGCCGAAACCGAATATGTCGCCTATGTCTCGGAGCAGAATCTGCTGCCGGACACGTCCGGGACGCCGGTTCGTCATCCCCAGATCAGCCAGGTCTTCAAGCGGGGCGATGACGGCAGCTATCGGATCCGCGCCGAATCGATGAACTGACGGACCCGCTTTTCGGGGCAAGCGATCGCCGGACATAAAAAAACGGACCTTCTCAGGTCCGTTTTTTATTTTCGCGGTTGTGACCCGTCTTACTGCTTCGGCGCCGGCGCTGCTGGAGCGGGAGCCGCCGGAGCGGGCGCGCCGCCCTGCTGCTGCCGCATCTGCTCGGCGCGCTGGCGAAGCTGCTCCTCGGCCTGCTTGCGGGCTTCCTCGAGCTTGGCGGGATCGACCGGCGGTCCGTCGAAGGCCTTGGCGAAACCGCTGAGCGGCGCGGCGAACGTCACCTCGTTGCCGACCTGGTTCTGCACGCTGATGTTCAGCACCGTGCCGCGCTTCAGGCCGTTCATGAAGGCGTCGTTGACGCCGGGAACCTCTGCGAAGCAGCCGTTCGGCATGCAGATCGCGAACTGGCCGGGGGTCGGCTGGCCCGAATCGACGCCGACGCGGACGCCCGGACGGAGCATCAGCATCAGCGGAAGCAGCACGCGCACGATGCGGGTGTTCTGCTGCGGCTGCTGGCCCTTCACGTCATAGACCGCGATCGCGAGGACCGGCTGGCCCTGATCCGACACGAAATCGCGGGTGACGTAGCAGATTTCAGCGCCGCCATCCTTGCCGCAGACCTTGAGCCAGTCCGGCTGAGAAGGCTCGCCCTTCAACTGGACGATCGTCGGGCCCTGGGGCTGCGCCGGGGCCGCCGGCGGCTGCTGCGCCTGCTGTTGGGCCGGACGCGCCGGAGGGCGTTGCGGCTGCTGGGCCAGGGCGCCGCCGGCGACGCTGGCCGCGAGCATGCCGCACAGGACCGGCTTGAAGTTGCGGACGAATGCCATCGAACAATCCTTTCAGCCGCGCGCGGGCCAATCCGCGCGCACAGCCCGAGTCTCGAATTTGTGAGCCGCGCCCCCTTCCCCGCCGAATGCGGCGGCAGCATGACTCCGGAGGCTGATTAGCGAGTCGGCCTGCGATCCGCCAGCCCTCCGTGATATGCCAAGCGCCGGCATGCGAATCGATCTCTCGCGCAGAAACCTTCTGGCCGCGGCTGTCGGGTCGCTCGCGGCCCCCCCGCGCGCGCGGGCGGAAACCACGTTCCGGCACGCGCTCGCCATGCGCGGAGAGCCTGCCCTGCCCGCCGGATTCGACCGCTTTCCCTACGCCGACCCTGCCGCGAGACGCGGCGGGCGCATCGTGCTCGGCCAGCAGGGCACGTTCGACAGCATGAACCCTTTCATCATCCGGGGACAGGCCCCGCCCTACATTCAGGGGCTGGTGGTGCAGAGCCTGATGGCGCGGTCGCTCGACGAGCCCTTCACGCTTTACGGCCAGGTCGCCGAAGCGGTCGAGGCGCCCGAGGATCGGTCGAGCGTGACGTTCCGCATCGATTCGCGGGCGCGCTTCTCGGACGGATCGCCGGTCACCGCGCAGGATGTGATTTTTTCGTGGTCGCTCCTGCGCGACAAGGGGCGCATCCAGCGCCCGCCCTTCCGGAAGGTGATCGCCGCGGACGCGCTCGATGCGCGGACTGTGCGCTTCAACCTCGACGGGGCGAACGACCGCGAACTGCCGATGATCCTCGGCCTGATGCCGGTGCTGTCGAAAGCGGCGACCGATCCGGACGCCTTCGACCAGACGAGCTTTACGCCGCCGCTGGGCTCCGGCCCCTATATGCTCGCCGACGTGTCGCCGGGGGCGAGCTATACGCTGAAGCGCAACCCGGACTACTGGGGCGCCGACCTGCCGAGCAATCGCTGCCTCAACAATTTCGATGAGATCCGCGTCGACTTCTATCGCGACGCCAACAGCCTGTTCGAGGCGTTCAAGGCGGGCCTGATCGATCTGCGCCTCGAGGGCGACCCGGCGCGATGGTCCAGCGGCTATGATATTCCCCCCGTGCGCGACGGCCGCATCATCCGCGAGACGCTTCCCCTCGGCATTCCGAAGTCCATGTCCGGCTTCGTGATGAACACGCGCGAAAGCGTGTTCGCGGACGTGCGGGTGCGCGAGGCGCTGACCATGCTGCTCGACGCGGAGTGGATCAACCGCACCCTGTTCTTCGGCCTTTACGATCGCATCCAGAGCTATTTCGAAGGGTCTGACCTGTCCTGCCACGGCGTTCCGGCGAGCGCGAACGAACGTCAGTGGCTGGCGGAATTTCCCGGCGCGGTGCGGCCCGACATTCTCGATCATGGCTGGCGCGCGCCGGTTTCGGACGGGTCGGGCCGCGACCGGACAATCGCGCGCGCGGCGTTCGAACTGCTCGAGGCCGCCGGCTACAAACGCTCGGACGACATGCTTCGCGCCGACGACGGCCGGCCGCTCGCGTTCGACATCCTCGTCACGAACCGCATGCATGAGCGTCTGTCCGTGACCTATTCCCAGATGCTTCGCCGCGTCGGCGTCGAGGCGCGCGTCAGGCTGGTCGACGACGTGCAATACTGGAAGCGCGTGCTGAACTTCCAGTTCGACATGACGCCTTACACCTATTCCGCCAACGCCCTGCCGGGGAATGAACAGTTCAACCGATGGGGCAAGGCGAGCGCGGCCCGGCCGGGCTCGCTCAACATCGCCGGCGTTTCGTCCGATGCGGCGGACGCGATGATCGCGCGCATGCTGGCGGCGCGCTCGCCTGACGAATATCGCGACGCGACGCGCGCGCTCGATCGCATTCTGCTGTCGGGATTTTATGTCGCTCCGCTGTTCTACGCGAAAGGTCAATGGGTCGCGCGCTCGGCCGCGACGATGCGGCCGGCCCGCACGCCGCTCTTCGGCCTTTCGCCCGAGATGATGTGGCGGGCCGGCGCGTGACGCTCGCGCCCGCCTCTGGCCGAGACGCGGCCCCGTCGCTCAGCCTCGGCCTGCTTCTCGCGATGCAGGCGGCGATGCAGCCGCGCCGGCGATTCCTCGTCGGTCCGAAGGGACGAAGCTGGAGCTTTCACGAGGCGGACGCCGCCGCGTCCCATGTCGGCTGGTCGCTCCGACAACTCGGCGTCGCTGCGGGCGAGCCCGTCCTGTTGATGACCCCGAACAGCGACCGCGCCGCCATCGCGCTGGCCGGCGCGATGCGCGCGGGCTGCAAGCCGGTGATGGCGCCGGCCGACCTTCCCTTCGCCGACGGATTCGCTCTCGCCGCTTCGCTGCGCCCGGTCGCAATCATCGGCGAGACCAGCGAGACGGGAGGCGCGACGATGGCGGCGGCGGCGCGGCTCGCGGCCGCCAGCCCCTCCGTGCGCCGGCTGCTCGGCTTCGGCGATCATCTGCCCAACGGCGCGACCGATCTCGGCGAGCGCATCGAGCGCGCGCGCGTCGCGATCGACATGCCGCGCCTGGAGGAGGCGACGGAAACCGCGTCGATCCGCTTCGCATCCGCCGGCGCGGAGCCCGCCGAATGGCCGATGGCGGAGATGCTCGCGGCCTGCGTCTCGCTGGCGACGTCCGCCGGCCTGCGAAGCGGCGATCGGATCGTCTCTCCCCTGCCGCCGGACGACCCGTGCGGGCTCGTCTGCGGGCTGTTTCTCGGCCTCTTCGTCGGCGCCGAGCTCGCTCTGCTCGACGCGCCGGACGGCGCGGCGATCATGGCCGCGCTCGACGGCGCAGGGGGGCGCCACCTGGTCTGGCCGCGACGCCGCGCGGACCTGATCGCCCCCCTTCTCGCCGGCGCGCCGCTCTTGCGCTCCTTGATTCGAAGGGGACGCGACATAGATGACGACCAGCGCGCGTCGCAACTCGCCGAACGGACGGTTGACGTGATCGCGCGCGACAACGGCCGAATCGACGTGAGGGTTTCTCCCGGACATCTCCCGGGCGAGGATCCGACGCCGCACTGACAGAGGGCGATCCGATGACGAAATTGACGGTTGACGTGGTCTCGGACGTGGTCTGCCCGTGGTGCTATGTCGGCAAGAAGCATCTCGAACAGGCGATCGCCGCGCGATCCGACCTCGATGTCACGGTGCGCTTTCTTCCCTACCAGCTCGACGCCGCCATCCCGTCGGGAGGGTTGCCGCGGAAGGATTACATGCTGAAAAAATTCGGCGATCCCGCGCGCATCGAGGCCATGCACGACCGGCTGCGCGAGGTCGGCAAAGCGGACGGGATTCCCTTCGCGTTCGACAGGATCGCGGTGTCGCCCAACACGCTCGACAGTCACCGCGTGATCCGCTGGGCCGGCGAAGCCGGCGTGCAGCCCGCGGTGAAGGACCGCCTGATGCAAGCCTTCTTCACCGAAGGCGCGGACCTTTCCGACCTTGCCGTTCTCGCCCGCCTCGCCGGAGAAGCCGGCATGGTGGAATCCGAGGTGCGCGAATGGCTCGCGACCGACACGGACAAGGACGCGGTGCAGGCCGACATCGCCCGCGCGCAGGCGATGGGCGTGCAGGGCGTTCCCTTCTTCATCATCGACGGGAAGGTCGGCGTCTCCGGCGCGCAGCCGGCCGACACGCTGGCGCAGGCGATGGACTACGCCATCGCCCAGCGCGGCGAGACCGGCGCGGCGTAAAAGGTTTTACGCCGCCTTCTTCTCGGCCACGCTCACCAGTTCGCGCAGGAGTCGCTGCGTCTGTTTCAGACGCGCATCCGTCGTCTCGAAATTGTCGATGAAGACCACGCTCATGTCGGGGCGGACCTTCGCCAGCGAGCCCTGCCGCGCGACATACTGAACAAGGCCGGCGGGATTGGCGAACAGATTGTCGCGGAATTGCACGACGATCCCCTTCGGCCCCGCCTCCACTTTCGCGACGTTCGCGCGCCGGCAGAGAATCTTGATCCCGACGATCTTGAAAAGCTGCTCGACGTCGGCCGGCAGCTTGCCGAACCGGTCGCCCAACTCGGCCGCGAACGCCTGCAGCTCCTTCTCGTCCTCGATCGAGGCGAGCCTGCGATAGAGCTGCATGCGCACGTCGAGATCGGGGACATACTGCTCGGGAATCGTCACGGGCGCGCCGACCTGGATCGTCGGCGACCAGGCGCCCTCGCTCTCGAGCGGAACGCCCGCCTTCATCTGCGCGATCGTCTCCTCCAGCATCTGCTGATAGAGTTCGTATCCGACCTCCTTGATGTGGCCGGACTGCTCCTCGCCGAGCAGGTTGCCGGCGCCGCGGATGTCGAGATCGTGGCTCGCGAGCTGGAAGCCGGCGCCGAGCGTATCGAGCGATTGCAGAACCTTCAGGCGCTTCTCGGCCTGCGGCGTCAGCGTGCGGTTGGCGGGCACCGTGAACAGCGCGTAGGCGCGCGTCTTGGAGCGGCCGACGCGGCCGCGCAGCTGATAGAGCTGCGCCAGGCCGAACATGTCGGCGCGATGCACGATCATGGTGTTGGCGGTGGGGATGTCGAGACCGGACTCGACGATCGCGGTCGAGAGCAGGATGTCGTACTTGCCCTCATAGAAGGCGGTCATTACGTCCTCGAGCTGCTGCGCCGGCATCTGCCCATGCGCGACGCCGACTTTCGCCTCAGGCACCTGCGTTTCGAGAAAGGCGCGCGCATCCGCGATGTCGTCGATGCGCGGACAGACATAGAAGGTCTGGCCGCCGCGATAACGCTCGCGCAGGATCGCCTCGCGCACGCTGAGCGGATCGAACGGCGTGATGAAGGTCCGCACGGTGAGCCGGTCGACGGGCGGCGTCGCGATGATCGAGAGATCGCGCACGCCGGTCATGGCGAGCTGCAATGTTCGCGGGATCGGCGTGGCCGAGAGGGTCAGCACATGCACCTCGGCGCGCAGCTCCTTCAGCTTTTCCTTGTGCGCCACGCCGAAATGCTGCTCCTCGTCGACGATCACGAGACCGAGATCGCGGAAATTGATCTGCTTGCCGAGCAGCGCATGAGTGCCGACGACGATGTCGACGGAGCCGTCGGCGATCCCCTCCTTCACCTTCTTGAGCTCGGCCGACGGCACGAAGCGCGAGGCCTGCGCGACCCTGACAGGCAATCCCTTGAAACGTTCGGAGAAGGTCTTGTGATGCTGGCGCGCGAGCAAGGTTGTCGGCACGACGACGGCGACCTGCTTGCCGTTGAGCGCGACCGCGAAGGCGGCGCGCAGCGCGACCTCCGTCTTGCCGAAGCCGACATCGCCGCAGATCAGACGATCCATCGGGCGGCCGAGCCCGAGATCGTCGAGGGTCGCGTCGATGGAGGATTGCTGGTCCTCGGTCTCCTCATAGGGGAAGCGGGCGCGGAACTCGTCATAAAGCCCGTCCGGCGGAACGAAGCGCGGCGCCTCTTTCATGGCGCGTTGCGCGGCGATCGCCATGAGCTTGCCCGCCATCTCGCGGATGCGCTCCTTGAGCTTCGCCTTGCGCGCCTGCCATCCGCCGCCGCCGAGCCGGTCGAGCGTCGCCGCCGTTTCCTCGGCGCCGTAACGCGACAACAGCTCGATGTTTTCGACCGGCAGGAAGAGCCGGTCGCCGCCGGCGTATTCCAGCTCGCAGCAATCATGCGGAGCGCCGCCGACCTCGATCGTCTTCAGCCCGATGAAGCGCGCGATGCCGTGATCGACATGGACGACGAGATCGCCGGCGCTGAGGCTCGCGGCCTCGGCGATGAAATCCGCGCCGCGCCGCTTTTTCTTCGCGCGCACGAGCCGGTCGCCGAGAATGTCCTGCTCGGCGACGACGGCGAGATCGGCCGTCTCGAAACCTGCCTCGATCCCCCACACGGCGAACGCCGTCTCATCGCCGCGCAACGCCTGCGCGTGCGACAGCGCGCTGATGTTGGTCGCGCGCTTCAGATCATGATCGGCGAGCACCGTCGCCAGACGATCGCGCGAGCCGTCCGACCAGGCCGCGACGATCACCTTCTTTTTTTGCTGCTGGAGGGCGCGGATATGCGCGACCGCCCCCTCGAACACATTGACGCTTTCATCGGCGCGTTCGGGCGCGAAATTGCGGCCCTGCCGCGCGCCCATGTCGATGGCGCGCGTTCCGCCGCCTTCGGGCGAGGCGAAGGGCGTGAGGCGCGCCGCCGGCGCCTGCGCAAGCGCGGCCGACCATTCCTCCGGCGTGAGATAGAGCTGGCCGGGACCGAGCGGCTTGTAGGGCGCGGCGCCGGCGGCGGCGTGATTCAACGCCTCGGCGCGCGCGTCGTGATAATCCGCGATCTGCGCCAGCCTTTCGCCGGCCGCGTCGTCCGCGAGGGCGTCGAGAAAAACGGGCGCGTCGCCGACATAATCGAACAGCGTGTCGAGATCAGGCGTGAACAGCGGCAGCCAGTGCTCCATGCCAGGATAGCGGCGGCCCTCGCTGATCGCCTCATAGAGCGGGTCAGACTTCGTGACGGCGCCGAAGGTCGCGAGATAATTCTGCCTGAAGCTGCGGATGTTGTCGGAGGTCAGCGTGACTTCCGACATCGGGGTGAGATCGAGCGCGCGCCACGGACCCGTCGTGCGCTGGGTCTCGGGATCGAAGGCGCGGATGCTTTCAAGCGTGTCGCCGAAGAAATCGAGCCGCACCGGGGCCGGAAGGCCGGCGGGATAGAGATCAAGGATGCCGCCGCGCAAGGCGTATTCGCCGACGTCGCGCACCGTGCTGCTGCGCAGGAAGCCGTTGCGCTCCAGCCATTGCACGACGCCGTCCATGTCGACGGAGTGGCCCGGCGCGGCCGAGAAGCTTTCCGCCTTCATGCGCTGCAGCGACGCCACGCGCTGCAGGATGGCGTTGACCGTCGTGAGCAGGATGCGCGGCTGCGCGCCGGCCCTCGTGCGGGCGAGGCGCGCGAGGGTGGTCATCCGCTGCGCGCTGGTCGCGGCGTTGGGGCCGATGCGATCGTAAGGCTGACAGTCCCAGGCCGGAAACGAGATCGTCTCGATCTCGGGCGCCGCGAAGCCGAGGCCCGCCTCCAGAGCCGCCATGCGCTGGCCGTCGCGCGAGACATGCAGAAGCGTGACGGAGCGCTTGTCGTCCTGACCGGCGAGCGCTCGGGCGGCGTCCGCCAGCAGGATCGCGTCGAAACCGTCCGGCGCGGATGAAAAGAGGATGCGCTCGCCGGGCTTCAGGGCGGCGACGGCTAAGAAAGCGGGAGGAGACTTCATCAGGCGTGCAACGGCTTCTGGTGCGTATGGAAGGTCTTCAGGCGACGCCACAGCGCGTCGTCATACGCGGCGGGGGTCGGCTCGGCGTCGGTCAGCCAGGCGAAGAGATCGCGGTCGATCGCCTCGATCAGCCGCTCGAAGGAGGCGATCTCCTCTTCCGTCAGTTCCGCCACATGCGCGTCGGCGAAACGGCCCATGAGCAGATCCATCTCGCGCATGCCGCGATGCCAGGCGCGGAAGAGAATGCGGCGGCGGCGGACATCCAGCTCGTCGCTCGGCGTTGCGCCCGGCATGGGATCACCTTCCTGTGAATCGATGGTCGGGCCGGAGCCCTTCGGGGCGCCTGCCGTCGCATTCGCGATATAAGGGCCGAGGCGGCGCCTGTCAGCCGCCACGACGATCGAAACGGCATCCTTGCGTCCCGCCATCCTCAATTCTCTGTTCGCGTCGGTCACCGGGCTTCCGGGCGTCGGTCCGAAGCTCGGCCGGCTGTTCGACAGGCTGTTGTCCGAGCAGGGCCGCGAGGCGCGCCTGCGCGACATCCTGTTCCATCCACCCTCCTCCGCGGTGGACCGCTCGCTCTCGCCCGACCTGCGTTCGGCGCCGGTGGGCGGCGTCGCCACCGTCGCGCTCAGGGTCGAGGATCATCAGCCGCCGGCGCGGCGCGGCCGCGCGCCCTATCGCGTGCTGTGTTCGGACCATGCCGGTCAGGACGTGATGCTGATCTTCTTTCACGGGCGCGAGGAGCAGATCAGCAAGATGCTGCCGCTTGGCGCCACGCGCTGGGTCTCCGGCAAGCTCGAACTGTGGGACGGCCGGCTTCAGATGGTCCATCCCGACCGCGTGCTGGACGAGCGCGGCTTCGCCGCCATGCCGCGCCTGGAGCCGGTTTATCCGGCGACCGACGGATTGCCGCAGCGGGTCATCGCGAAAGCGGCGCGCGCGGCGCTCGACCGCGTTCCCGACCTGCCGGAATGGCAGGACCAGACGCTGCTTGCGCGGGAGCGGTTTCCTTCGTTCCGGTCGGCGCTCGAGGCGCTGCATCAGCCGGACGGGGCGAACGCGCTCGACCCCATGCAGCCCGCGCGCCGCCGGCTCGCCTATGACGAGTTGCTGGCGAGCCAGCTTGCGCTCGCGCTGGTGCGCGCCAGCGTGCGGGAGATCGGCGGACGATCCCAGCGCGGCGACGGACGCCTGTCGCAGCGCATCCGCGACGCCCTGCCCTATGCGCTGACCGGCTCGCAGACGCAGGCGGTCGCGGAGATCAACGCCGACCTCGCAGCGGACAAGCGCATGATGCGCTTGCTGCAAGGCGATGTCGGATCGGGCAAGACGATCGTCGGCCTGCTGGCGATGGCGACGGTGGTCGAGGCCGGACGGCAGGCGGCGATGATGGCGCCGACGGAAATTCTCGCGCGGCAGCACCACCAGCGGATCGCGCCGCTCGCGGAGGCCGCCGGACTGCGCGCCGCGCTGATGACCGGGCGAGACCGCGCCTCTGCGCGCGAAAAAACCCGCAAGGCGCTTGCGGCCGGCGACATCGACATCGTCGTCGGCACGCATGCGATCTTTCAAGAGGATGTCGCGTTCCGCGATCTCGGGCTGGCGGTGGTGGACGAGCAGCATCGCTTCGGCGTGCATCAGCGCATGACGCTCGGCGCCAAGGGCGACGCCGTGGACGTGCTGGCGATGACGGCGACGCCGATCCCGCGCACGCTGGTGCTGACCTTCTTCGGCGACATCGACATTTCCGTGCTGCGGGAGAAACCCGCCGGACGCCAGCCGATCGACACCCGCGCGATCGACCTCGACCGGCTCGGCGAAGTGGTCGAAGCCGTCGGGCGCGCCATGCGTTCGGGCGCGCAGGTCTATTGGGTCTGCCCGCTCGTCGCCGAATCCGAGGCGCTCGACGTCGCCGCCGCTGAAGAGCGACACGAAACGCTGAAGCAGCATTTCGGCGGCGCGGTGGAGCTGCTGCACGGCCAGATGAAAGGCGCGGCGAAGGAAGAGGCGATGGCGCGTTTCGCGCGCGGCGACGCGCGCATCCTCGTGGCGACGACCGTGATCGAGGTCGGCGTCGACGTGCCGAACGCCAGCCTGATGGTCATCGAGCATGCGGAGCGTTTCGGCCTCGCGCAATTGCATCAGCTGCGCGGGCGCGTCGGGCGCGGCGCGGCGCGCTCCGCCTGCCTTCTGCTCTACAAGGGACCGCTGGGCGAAACCGCCAAGGCGCGCCTGTCGATCATGCGCGAGACCGACGACGGATTCCGCATCGCGGAGGAGGATCTGCGCCTGCGCGGCGAAGGCGACATTCTCGGCCGCCGGCAGTCCGGCATGCCGGGCTTCCGCCTCGCGCGGCCGGACATCGACGCCGACCTGCTGGCGACGGCGCGCGACGACGCGAAGCTGATCATGGCGCGCGATCCGCAATTGCGCGGCGAGCGCGGCGAGGCGTTGCGCATTCTGCTTTATCTGTTCGAACGCGACGAGGCGGTCCGCCTGATGCGCGCGGGGTGACGGAGACAGGCGCGGCCGGATCGCAATTCCGCTTTGCCGTGCGACAAGCGCCATTTATCGGGAAAACCGGTTCCCACTTTTCCGAACGTTGCTCTGTGCGCCTTCCTTCTCGCGCGCCGCGTTAAGGGCGCGCGCGGCGGCGGCATGGGCCGTCGCGGCGAGCGCCGCCAGCTCCGCCTGCGCCTCCGCAGGCTGGATCAGCCCCGCCGACATCACGAGCTTCGCGCCGTCCTCGACCGACATGCCAAGCTCGATCACGTCGCGACGCGCCACATAGAAATAGAACCCGGTGGTGGGATTGGGCGTGCAGGGAAGAAAAACGCTGAGATACTCGCCGGCCGCCGGCAGCTTTTCGCTCACCTCCCCGGTCGCCGGCGCGGACAGAAAGACGATCGACCACATGCCCGGCGCCGGAAACTGCACGAGCCCGACCTTGCGGAAGGACGATCCGGACTGGGAGAACACCGTCTCGAAAATCTGCTTCACGCCCTTGTACAGGCCGCTGACGAACGGCGTCCGCGCCAGCATGCGCTCGCTCATGTCGACGATCGTGCGGCCAACGAGATTGGCCGTCAGAAACCCGATCAGGATCAGCACGAGGATCATGATGATCAGGCCGAAGCCCGGCACCACGAAGGGCAGATAGGTTTCCGGCAGATAGGGCCGCGGGATGAACGGCTTGACCCAGCCGTCGACCCAGGTGACCAGCGCCCAGGCGATGTAGAGCGTGATCGCGACCGGCCCTGCGACGATCAGCCCCGTCAGAAAATAGGTCCGCAGCCACGATCGGGATCGCGACGGCGGAGAAGACGGGGACTCGGCGGACGCGGGCGACATTGATGGAGGTCCGGGCGACGACGGCGGCAGTTTCAGCGACCGCCGCCGCTCCCGCAAGCCCTGCGCCAACCGGCCGCGCAAGAACGCAGCGTTATCACTCGACCGTGACGGATTTCGCGAGATTGCGCGGCTGATCCACGTCTTTCCCCATCACGAGCGCCGTATGGTAAGCGATGAGCTGGATCGGAACGGCGTAGACGATCGGCGCGATGAACGGGTCCATCGCCGGCATGTCGACTTCGGCGAAGGCGTTCACTCCCGCTTCCGACGCCATGCCCTTTTCGCCGAGGAAGACGATCTTTCCGGCGCGGGCCGCGACCTCCTGCATGTTGGAGGCGGTTTTCTCATAGATGCCGTCGCGCGGGGCGATGACGATCACGGGCATCTCCTCGTCGATGAGCGCGATCGGGCCATGCTTGAGCTCGCCGGCGGCGTAACCCTCGGCATGGATGTAGGAGATTTCCTTGAGCTTCAGCGCGCCTTCGAGCGCCAGCGGATAGTTGGTGCCGCGCCCGAGATAGAGCACGTCGCGCGCTTTGGAGAGTTCGCGCGCCAGCGCTTCGATCACATGCTCGCGCTTCAACGCCTCGTTCATGAGTCCAGGCGCGGTCATCAGCGTGTCGACGAGCTTCTTTTCCTGATCGGCCGAGAGATGGCCGCGCGCGCGACCCGCGACGATCGCGAGGCAGGCGAGCGTCGCAAGCTGACAGGTGAAGGCTTTCGTGGATGCGACGCCGATCTCGGGGCCGGCGATGGTCTGCGTGACGACGTCGCTTTCGCGCGCGATCGTCGAGGTCGGCACATTGACGACCGCAAGGACATGCTGCCGCTGTTCCCTCGCATAGCGCAGGGACGCTAACGTATCCGCCGTCTCGCCGGACTGGGAAACGACGATCATTAGGCCGTTCTCCGGCATCGGCGCTTCGCGATAGCGGAACTCGGACGCGACATCGATGTCGACCGGCAGCCGCGCAATCTTCTCGAACCAATATTTCGCCGTCAGGCCGGCGTAATAGGCCGTGCCGCAGGCGCTGATCGTGATGCGCGACAGATCGCGAAAATCGAAGGGCAGCTTCGCCGGCAACACGACCCGCCCGGCGATGGGATCGAGATAGGTCGACAGCGTGTGGCCGACCACTTCCGGCTGCTCGTGAATCTCCTTCGCCATGAAGTGGCGGTGATTGCCCTTGTCGACGAGGAAGGCGCCCGGCGTCACGATCTGCGAAGGCCGCTGCACGATGTCGTTGCGCTCGTTGCGGATGACGACGCTGCGGCGCGTGAGCACGGCCCAATCGCCTTCCTCAAGATAGGTCACGCGGTTGGTGAAGGGGGCGAGCGCGAGCGCGTCCGATCCGAGATACATTTCGCCGTCGCCGTGGCCGACCGCGAGCGGCGATCCCCTGCGCGCGCCGATGAGCAGGTCCTCCTCGCCGTTGAAAAGAAACGCGAGCGCGAAAGCGCCGCGCAGGCGCGGCAGAACCGCGCCGACAGCTTCAACCGGTTTTTTCCCGGCGAGCATCTCCACCGTTACGAGATGGGCGACCACTTCAGTGTCGGTCTCCGATTCGAAACGCCGGCCTTTTTCGATCAGTTCGTCGCGGAGCTCGCGGAAATTCTCGATGATGCCGTTATGCACTACGGCCAGCATGTCGGTCGCATGCGGATGGGCGTTGTCCTCGCTCGGCCGCCCGTGCGTGGCCCAGCGCGTATGGCCGATGCCGATCGCGCCCGAAAGCGGGCGCTTCGACAGGACGGCCTCCAGATTCTTCAGCTTTCCTTCGGCGCGCCGGCGCGTCAGGCGCCCGTCCTCGAGCGTCGCGACGCCGGCGGAGTCATAGCCGCGATATTCGAGCCTGCGCAGCGCATCGACGACATCGCCGGCGACAGCGTGCTTGCCCAGGATGCCGACAATTCCACACATTCTGCAATTCCTCTCGCCTGTCGCCGGACGGTGTGCCGTCGCGACGCGCGTTCATCAAGTCACTTTCAATAACGCTTTATTTCAATGGTCTTTCTTCTTTCCGGCCTGCTCCCTGCGCTTCTGCGCGGCCCATCCCTCGCGCAGCTCCTGCCGGCCGCGGCCGATCGCCAGCGCGTCGTCCGGCACGTCGCGCGTGATGACGGAGCCGGATGCGACATAGGCGCCGGCGCCGATCGTCACCGGCGCGACCAGCGACGAGTTGGTGCCGACAAAGGCGCCTTCGCCGATGTCGGTGCGATGCTTGTTGACCCCGTCATAGTTGCAGGTGATCGCGCCGGCGCCGATATTCGCCTTCGCGCCCACGCGCGCATCGCCGATATAAGCGAGATGATTGGCCTTCGCGCCGGCGCCGAGCTCCGCGTTCTTGATTTCGACGAAATTGCCGACGCGGCTGTTCGCGCGCAGCGTCGCGCCCGGCCGCAGCCGCGCATAAGGCCCGACAGATACGCCGCTTTCGACATGCGCGCCTTCGAGGTGGGAAAACGCATGGATGACGGCGTCATCGGCGATCGTCACGCCGGAACCCATCACCACATGCGGCTCGATCAGGACATCGCGTCCGATCGTCGTGTCGAACGAGAGGAACACCGTCTCGGGCGCGATCAGTGTCGCGCCCTCGCGCATGACGCGCTCGCGCAGGCGCGCCTGCATGATCGCCTCGGCGCCGGCGAGCTGAACCCGATCGTTGACGCCGAGAACCTCCTCCTCGTCGCAGACGATGGCGCTGACGCGCAGGCCCTGCGCATGGGCGATCTCGGCGGCGTCGGTGAGATAGAACTGCTTCTGGTCGTTGGTGTCGCCGATGCGGTCGAGGATCGCGAGCATGCGCCGTCCGTCGAACCCCATCAGCCCGCCGTTGCACAGGGTGATCGCCCGCTCCGCCTCGGTTGCGTCGCGATGCTCGCGGATCGCGGTCAGCCGGCCATCCGCCATGATGAAGCGGCCATACCCGGTCGGGTCCGCCGCCTCGAAGCCGACGCCGACCACCGCCGCTCCAGCGGCCACGCCGGCGCGCATCCGGCGCAGGGTATCCGGCGAGACGAAGGGCGTGTCGGCGTAAAGGACGAGCGCCTGGTCGACGCCCGCCGCGATGGCAGGGCGGGCGGCAAGCGCGGCATGGGCGGTGCCAAGCCGCTCCTCCTGCACGAACACATCCGCGTGAGGCGCGAGCCGCCTCGCCTCCGCCGCGACGGCGTCGTGTCCCGGTCCGACCACCACCGCGACGCGGTCGACGCCGGCGGCCGCGACCGCGCGCAGCGCGTGCCCCAGCATGGACAGTCCCGCGACCTGATGAAGGACCTTGGGCTTGCGCGAGCGCATGCGCGTGCCCTCCCCGGCGGCCAGGACGATGGCGAGAGCGCTTCCCTTCATGGTCAATAAATCGGTCATCTTTCTATCCCTGCGCCACGATCCTGCCCGATCGATGTAAAGACTCCTCTACCGGTTCGCCAACCGTCGCCCGCTCCGGGCGCGGACCGAGGCGCCCGCGCGACTGCCATGACGGCCAGTCATGCGTTTTATGCTTGTCGGGTTGGAAAACCGCTTCGCTCTTTGGAAGAGTTTCACTAGAAGGCGCAACGGAGGCGTACGGGTAGCAGGGTGGCAATGCGCGAGTCAGGGGCCGACACGGCTCCGCGGATCAGCCGACGCGGCGTCATGCGCGGCGCGGGAGCGTTTGCGGCGTCGCTGGCGGCGGGGTCCGCCGCCGCCCAGAACGCTTCGCCTCTCGCCAGTCTGGCCGACGGCGCGCCGTTCGGGGCGGACGCGCTTCTCGACATCGCGCGCGCGCTGTCGAAGCAGCCCTACGCCGCGCCCGCCAACGATCTTCCCGAAAGCTGGGCCGCCCTCCCGCGGGAGCGCTACGCCGCGATCAGGGGGAATCCGAACGCGTTTCTTTTCCGGGGCGAGGACCGCGGCGTGACGATCGAGCCGCTGCATCGCGGCTTCGTCTTCACCCGGCCGGTGCAGCTCTACGTCATCGAGGACGGCCGCATGCGCCGCCTCGTCTATGATCCGGCGGCGTTCGAATTCGGCAATCTGCCGCCTCCGCCGCCCGGAACCGACCTGGCGTTCTCCGGCATCAGGATCTTCGGCGATCCGGTCGACGGGCAGAATCGCGAGGTCGCGGTCTTTCAGGGCGGCACCTTCTTCCGCGCCATGGCGCGCGCCCAGACCTACGGGGTGACGGCGCGCGCCCTCGCGCTGCGGCTCGCCGACAACCGGGGCGAGGAAACGCCCTACTTCCGCGCGCTCTGGATCGAGCGCCCCTCGGTCGGGGCGAAGGCGGTCAACCTCTTCGCGCTGATCGATTCCGAGAGCGCGACCGCCGCGCTCGTTGCGACCGTCCGGCCCGGCGACGTCACCATCATCGACGCGCAACTCACCGTCTTCGCCCGCGCCGCGCTCGACAATGTCGGCGTCGGAGCGATGTCAGGCATGTATCTGTTCGGACCCAACGAGCGCCGTTCGCAGGACGACGTCCGGCCGGCCGTCTACGAGATTTCAGGTCTCAAGATGGTGCGCGGCAACGAGGAGGCGATCTGGCGGCCGGTCGTCAATCCGCAGACGCTGCAGATCTCGATTTTCGGCGACGAAAATCCGCGCGGTTTCGGACTGTTGCAGCGGTCGCGCGATCAGATCTGGTTTCAGGACGACGAGCAGCGTTTCGAACGCCGGCCGAGCCTCTGGGTCGAGCCCATCGGCGACTGGGGCGCGGGCGCGGTGCAACTCGTCGAAATCCCCTCTGATTCCGAAGTGAACAAGAACATCATCGCCTACTGGCGGCCGAAGGCTCCGATGGCGGCCGGCGGCGAAGCGACTTTCGCCTTTCGCCAGTTCTGGTGGTGGTGGCCTCCGGAGCGGACGAAACTGGCGATCGTCACGCAAACCCGGTCCGGAAAGGGCTCTTCCGGGCGGCGGCGGCGGTTCGTCGTCGACTTCGCCGGCGAAGCGCTCGGAGACGCGCGCGCGACGGTGGAGATGGCGCCGACAGTCTCGGCGTCGCCGGGCGCCATTCTCAATGTGCGGGTGATGCCGTTCCCCGAACGGAAATCCTGCCGCGTGATGTTCGAACTCGACCCCGGCTCCGAATCCATGTGCGAGCTGCGGCTCGTTCTGACCGGCAGCGGGCAGCCCCTGACAGAAACATGGCTTTATCGCTGGACGCCCTGATGGACGCGCCTGCGGCGGCCGAATCCAGGCAGGGAGCGGCTGCGCTCGCCGCCGACGGCGGCGTTCCGCCCAAGCGGCCCTTGCCCATGCCGACGCAATCCCTCAGCCGCTGGGGCAAGGGCGCGCGGCGGTCTTTCACTTCGCCCGCCTCGGCGACGCGGCCCTGGATCACGCGGCTCTTCGTGTTCGGCGGCGCGCTCGCCCTGACGGCTTACGGCCTGCGCGAGATGCTGGCGGTCGTGTCCGTCGGCTCCACGACCTTCCTGCAATATGTGCTGGTCGCGCTCTTCACCGTCAATTTCTCATGGATCGCGCTCGCCTTCACGAGCGCCGTCGCCGGCTGCGTCGCGATGATCTTCCGGCGGCGTCCGCGCAGCGCGAACGCGCCGCTGCAGGGCCGGACCGCGGTGCTGATGCCGATCTACAACGAGGAGACCGCGCGGGTCTTCGCCAATGTGCAGGCGATCCGCGAATCCGTCGATGCGACGGGCGAAGGCGCGGCGTTCGACTACTTCGTCCTGTCGGACTCGACGCGGCCCGACGCCTGGATCGCCGAGGAGCGCGCCTTCCTGGCGATGCGCCAAAGGCTCGGGCCGGATCATCGCCTTTATTACCGCCACCGGCCGAAGAACGCTCATCGGAAGGCCGGCAACATCGCTGATTTCGTCACCCGCTGGGGCGGCGGCTACGATCATATGGTCGTCCTCGACGCCGACAGCCTGATGACCGGCGACTGCATCCTGCGCCTCGCCCGCCAGATGGAGGCCGATCCGGACGCCGGCATCATCCAGTCGCTGCCGCTCATCATCAACCGAAACACGCTGTTCGCGCGCCTGCAGCAGTTCGCCGCGCGCATCTACGGGCCGGTCATCGCCACGGGGCTCGCCGCCTGGAGCGGCCGCGACGGCAACTACTGGGGCCACAACGCGATCATCCGGACCAAGGCGTTCGCCGCGCATGGCGGACTGCCGGACCTGTCCGGCAAGCCGCCGTTCGGCGGCCATATCCTCAGCCATGATTTCGTCGAGGCGGCGTTCCTCCTGCGCGCCGGCTGGACCGTCTACATGCTGCCGGACGCGGAAGGCTCCTATGAGGAAAGCCCGCCGACCCTCATCGACCTGACCATTCGCGACAGGCGCTGGTGCCAGGGCAATCTCCAGCATTCGCGCGTGATCGGGGCCAAGGGGCTCAAGCTCGCGTCGCGACAGCATTTCGCCACGGGCATCATGTCCTATCTCGCCTCGCCGTTCTGGCTGGCGCAGCTGCTCGTCGGCATCGTGCTGGTGCTGCAGACGCAATATGTGCGCCCGGAATATTTCACGACGGAGTTCACCCTGTTTCCCGCCTGGCCGCGCTTCGACGCGGAGCGCGCGCTGCAACTGTTCGAGATCACGATGGCGATCCTGCTGGCGCCGAAGCTGTTCGGCCTTCTGCTGACGCTGTTCGAGGGGCGAACGCGGCGCGGATGCGGCGGCGGACTGCGCCTGATCCTGTCCGGCCTCATCGAGATCATCCTGTCGGCGCTGCTCGCGCCGCTGATGATGCTGATCCAGTCGCAATCGGTGTCGCAGATTCTTCTCGGCCGCGATTCCGGATGGAGCCCGCAGCGTCGCGGCGACGGCACGATCCCGCTTCGCGACATCGCCTGGCGGCATCTGCCGCACATGGCGCTCGGCGTCATCGCCGGGGTGGCGGCCTTCATGATCTCGACATCGCTGTTCCTGTGGATGTCTCCGACCATCCTCGGCCTCGTGCTGGCGATCCCCCTCTCCTTCATCAGCGGCACGCTGGCCGCCGGCCTGGCGCTCAAGCGCTTCAAGCTGCTCGAGACGCCCGAGGAGCAATCGCCGCCGCCGATCGCGACGCGCGCCAACATGCTCGCGCGCGAGTACGCGCTCCTCGGCTTCGACGACGCCGAGGGGCTCGCGACCCTGCACGCCGATCGCGATCTCATGACAGCGCACGAGGCGATGCTGCCGGAGGCGCCGCCGCGCCGCCGCGGCGAGGTCACCGCCGACCGCGCCGTCGCCATCGCGAAACTGACTGACGCGCGCAATCTGGAAGAAGCGCTGCAATGGCTGAAGCCGGCGGAGCAGATGATCGTCATGAACGACCGCGCCCTGCTCGCCCTCGTCGGGTCGCTGCCGTCGTCGGCGCCGGGCGCATGACCGCGTCCGATCAAGCGACGCTTGCATTCTATTCGGCTGAAGCGACGGCCTACGCCACGCGCGGGAAGACCGCAAATCTCCGCCGCCTGTCGGGCTTCATGGCCGCGCTGCCGCGCAGCGGCAAGGTTCTCGAGCTTGGCTGCGGCTCCGGCCACGACAGCCAGGCGATGATCGCCAGCGGTTTCGACGTCACGCCGACAGACGGAACGCCCGAGCTGGCGCGCGAAGCCGAGCGGCTTCTCGGACGCCCCGTGCGCGTGCTGCTGTTTCACGATCTCGATGCGCGCGACGCTTATGACGGCGTCTGGGCGAGCGCGTGTCTCCTGCATGTTCCGCGCGCGGAACTGGCCGGCGTCCTCGCGCGCATTCACGCGGCGTTGAAGCCCGGCGGCATGTTCTACGCCAGCTTCAAGAAGGGCGAAGAAGACGGACGCGACAGTCTCGACCGCTACTTCAACTACCCCTCGATCGAATGGCTGAAAGACGCGTATGGGCAGCGTCCATGGCGCAGCCTCGAAATCGAGGAGTCACGCAGCGGTCGCGGCTATAATGGCGAAACAGCCGACTGGCTGCATGTGACGGCGAAGAAAGCAGCCTGACAGCCGGCGCCCGTTCAGGCCGCCCGCCCCTTCAGCTCGACGCCAAGCGCATGGAGCGCCTGCCAATAGGCGGGATAGGTTTTGTCGACGCAGCCGGGATCGAGAATGGTTATTCCGCCGATCAGAAGGCCGGCGAGCGCGAAGCTCATGGCGATGCGATGATCGGCGAACGTGTCGATCGAGGCGGACACGGTCTGTCCCGCAAGACCCGGATCGGAGGCCACGATGAGATCGTCGCCCTCCTCCCGTCCCAGTCCCGGCCTGATCCGGGACAACCCTTGCGCCAGCGCGGCGACGCGGTCGCACTCCTTCACGCGCAGATTGGCGATCCCGGCGAAGCGGACGGGCGCCCGGTTGAACGCCGCCAGCACCGCGAGGGTCGGGACCGCGTCCTGCATCTGCGATCCGTCGATGACGGCCGGCAGGTTCGGAAACGCCGCGATGAAACGATGCGCGCGCGCGTCGGGCTGGGTGAAGGCGTCGGGCGGCGCCCCGAGATCGATCGAACCGCCGGTGAGCGCCTCGGCCGCCCAGAGATAGGTCGCCGCCGACGCGTCCGGCTCGATGAAGTAATCCGCCGCGCGATACCCCGTCGGCGCGACGCGCCAGCCGGCGCTCTCCGGCTGGTCGATGCGGGCGCCGAAAGCGCGCATCGTCGCCAGCGTCAGATCGACATAGCCGCGCGCGCCGATCTCCTTGCCCGAGAGCGCGACCTCGATCGGGCCGCGGCCGCAGGCCGCCGTCATCAGCAGCGCCGACACATACTGGCTCGACAGGCCGCCATCGACCACGACGCGGCCCGCTTCGACGCCGCCGCGCCCCGCGACCGTCACGGGCGGGCAGCCGGTCGCCGTTTCAGCGCGCACGCCGAGCGACGCGAGCGCCGCGACGAGCGGCGCGATCGGCCTTCTGCGCATGTGCTCGTCGCCATCGACGACGACCGTTCCGTCCACGAGCGCCGCGGCGGCGGTGAGAAACCGCGTCGCCGTTCCGGCGTTTCCGAGAAACAGCGGCGCGTCCGGCGCGCGCAGGCGCCCGTCGCCGGCGACGACGAAGGTCGTCTCGTCCGGTTCGGCGACCGACACGCCCATCGCCCGAAGCGCTTCAGCCATATAGCGCGTGTCGTCGCTCTTCAGCGCGCCGGTCAGGCGGCTTTCGCCTTTGGCAAGCGCCGCGATCAGCAGCGCGCGGTTGGTGATGGATTTCGAACCCGGCGGCGCGACCCGGCCGCGCAGCGGGCGGCCGGGCGGAACGATCGTCACCTGACGCCAGTCTTTGCCCCGGATCATCGCTGTCCTCAATCCGCCGCGCCGCGCGCGGCTCACGCCATCTCGACGGCCAGTCCATTCTCCAGCGTGATGCGACGGTCAAGGCGCGCGGCGAAATCCATGTTGTGGGTCGCGATCAGCGCCGCGAGATTGGTGGCGCGCGCCAGCTCGACCAGCGTCATGAACACGCGCTCCGCCGTCTTGGGATCGAGGTTTCCGGTCGGCTCGTCGGCGAGCAGGATGCGCGGCGCGTTGGCGACGGCGCGGGCGATGGCGACGCGCTGCTGCTCGCCGCCGGACAGTTCCGCCGGACGATGGGACAATCGCTGGCCCAGGCCGAGATAGGTGAGCAGTTCGGTCGCGCGGGCGCCCGCTTCGGCGCGCGTCAGCCCGGCGATCATCTGGGGAATGCAGACATTCTCCAGCGCGCTGAACTCCGGCAGCAGGTGATGGAACTGATAGACGAAGCCGATGTCGTGACGACGCAGCGCGGTGCGCTGAAGATCGCTCAGCTTCGACGTCGGCGCGGCGCCGACAAAGATTTCGCCGTCGTCCGGCTTGTCGAGGAGCCCGGCCAGATGCAGCAGGGTCGACTTTCCGGCGCCTGACGGCGCGACCAGCGCGACCGCCTCGCCGGGCCAGAGCGCGAGATCGGCGCCTTTGAGGATTTCGAGCACGCCGTCGCCCTCGCGATAGCGCCGCGTCACTTTCGACAGGAAAAGCGCCGGCTCGCTCTGAGGCTGGTCCTGCTGCTGTTCCGCGTCAGCCATAGCGCAACGCCTCGACCGGATCGGTCTTCGCGGCCTTCCATGACGGATAGAGCGTGGCGAGAAGCGACAGGACCAGCGCCATGAGAACGATGGTGGCGACCTCGCTCGGATTCATTTCGGCGGGGATCTGCGTCAGGAAACGGATGGTCGGGTCCCAGAGCCGCGTGCCCGTGACCCAGGAGACGAACTCCTGGATCGCCTGAATGCGCCAGCAGACGACGATGCCGAGAACAAAGCCCGCGAGCGTGCCGACGACGCCGATCGCCGCTCCCGTCACCAGAAAGATGCGCATCACCGACCCGCGCGTCGCGCCCATGGTGCGCAGGACCGCGATGTCCTGCGACTTGTCCTGCACCAGCATGATCAGGCCGGAGACAATGTTCAGCGTCGCCACCAGCACGATCAACGTCAGGATCAGAAACATCACGTTCCGCTCGACTTCCAGCGCCGAGAAATAGCTGCGGTTGCGCTGGCGCCAGTCGGACACGACGCCCGGCCGTCCGATCGCCGCCTCGATCAGGGGCCTGTAACGATCCATGCGGTCGGGATCGTCGACATAGATCTCGATCGCGTTCACGTCGCCGTCGCGATTGAAATAGGCCTGCGCCTCGTCGAGCGGCATGAACACCAGCGCCGCATCATATTCGGACATGCCGATCTCGAAGACCGCCGCCACCGGATAGGCCTTCACGCGCGGGGCGACGCCAAAGGGCGTCGACGCGCCGTTGGGGCTGATGATGGTGATCTTGTCGCCCGCCTGCAGCGCGAGCTGCTCGGCGAGACGGCTGCCGATCGCGACCCCCTTCTCGGCCTCGAAATTGTCGAGGCTGCCCTGCCGGATATTGTTGGCGATGAAGGGAATCTTCCTGATGTCCGCCTCGCGCACGCCGCGAACCAGCACGCCGCCGCCGCCCGACGTGGCCGTGGACGAAGCGAACGCCTGGCCCTCGACGATCGGCAAGGCCAGCGTGACGCCGGGAACCTTCGCCAGCCTCGCGGCGACTTCGGCGTAGTCCGTGAGCGGCCTGTCGATCGGCGTGACGAAGGCGTGGCCGTTCACGCCGATGATCTTCGACAGCAGCTCCTTGCGGAACCCGTTCATCACCGACAGCACGACGATCAGCGTCGCGACCCCCAGCATGATGCCGATGAAGGAAAACCCGGCGATGACCGAGATGAAGCCTTCCTTGCGGCGCGCGCGGAGGTAGCGCGCCGACACCATCCATTCGAATGGCGCGAAGGGGCGCGGGGCGACCCTTTCAGGCCGCGCAGCGGAGGCGTCAGCGCTCACGCGATCGCCGCGACCGCGTCGGCGATGGGGACGAGCGTGCGCTCGCCGGTGGCCCGCCGCTTGATCTCGACCTTGCCCTCGCCGAGCGAGCGCGGCCCCACCATGATCTGCCAGGGAAGGCCGATCAGATCGGCGGTCGCGAATTTGGCGCCCGGACGCTCGTCACGATCGTCATAGAGCGCATCCACGCCGGCCGCCGCCAGCGCATGATAGAGCTGAGCGCAGGCGCCGTCGGTCGCGGCGTCGCCCTGCTTGAGGTTGAGGAGAGCGACCTTGAACGGCGCGGCCGCCTCCGGCCAGATCACGCCGGCGTCGTCATGGTTCGCTTCGATCAGCGCCGCGACCAGGCGGCTCGGCCCGATGCCGTACGAGCCCATATGCACGGGAGCGCTTGATCCGTCCGGCTTCGTCACGACGGCCTTCATCGGCTCCGAATATTTCGTGCCGAAATAGAAGATGTGTCCCACCTCGATGCCGCGCGCCGATGCGCGCTTGTCCTCGGGGATGGCGTCGAACGCGGCCTGATCATGCATCTCCGAGGTCGCGGCGTAGAGCGACGTCCATTTGTCGACAATCTCCTGCACCCGTCCGATCTCGTCGAACGACGTGTTCTCGTCGGGTACGCCGAAATCGAGATAGTCCTTGTGGCAGAAGACCTCGCTCTCGCCCGTTGAGGCGAGGATGATGAATTCATGGCTGAGATCGCCGCCGATCGGTCCGGTGTCGGCGCGCATCGGAATCGCCTTCAATCCAAGCCGCGCGAAGGTGCGCAGATAGGCGATGAACATCTTGTTGTAGGCGTGCCGCGCGCCGGCCTGATCGAGATCGAAGGAATAGGCGTCCTTCATCAGGAACTCGCGCGAGCGCATGACGCCGAAGCGCGGCCTCACCTCGTCGCGAAACTTCCACTGGATATGATAGAGATTGAGCGGCAGGTCCTTGTAGCTCTTCACGTAGGACCGGAAAATGTCGGTGATCATCTCCTCGTTGGTCGGGCCGTAGAGCATGTCGCGATCGTGCCGGTCCTTGATGCGCAGCATCTCCTTGCCGTAGGCGTCGTAGCGCCCGGACTCCCGCCAGAGATCGGCGGACTGGATAGTGGGCATCAGCAACTCGACCGCGCCAGAGCGGTTCTGCTCCTCGCGGATCACCCGGTTGATCTTCTCGAGCACGCGAAGACCCAGCGGCAGCCAGGCGTAGCTTCCGGCGGCCTGCTGGCGGAGCATGCCGGCGCGCAGCATCAGCCGGTGGGAGACGATTTCCGCCTCCTTGGGCGTATCGCGCAGAATGGGAAGGAAGAAACGGGTCAGGAGCATGAGATGAGCGGGCGAGGATTCGCGTCGGGAGTGGGCGGCAAATGACAGGATTGGTAGCGCGGACGCAAGCGACGGTTCGCCTTACATGCCGCTGCGGCGCCGATAAAATCACGAGGCTGAGGGAGTTTCGTTGCTGGCATGCCACAGAAAAGGAAAAAATTGTGGCAGTTTTAATTTGACATCGTGGCTTATCTGGTTTCCTGTCCCTGCGCTCAGCCCGAAGCAAAAACCGGGCGGCGGTCCAGGTGTCGGGAGGAAACGCAGCAAGAAGGGACAGAGCTCCCTGTGATTGCTGTGGGAGATCTGGAAGGCTTTTCAGGACAGGGCGCGACCCTGTCCTTTCTTTTTTGCATCCCTGCCTTACTCGAAGAATGCGCTGATGCTCCAGATGATCAGCGCCGTGACGGGCATTGCGATCACGCTGGTCCAGGCGGCCTTGGCCAGCAGGCGGGGACGGACCGGCGCTCCGGGCTCGGTGCCGGGCGCTATGTCGCCATGCTCCGCCTGGCTGCGCACCCCGAAGGGCAGCGTCACGAACAGGACCAGCCACCAGGCGACGAAGTAGATCGCGACGATCGTGCCCCAGGGCATGGATCAGGCCTGCTCGAGTTCGACGAGCGCGCCGTTGAAATCTTTGGGATGAAGGAACAGGACCGGCTTGCCGTGGGCGCCGATGCGCGGCTCTCCGGAGCCGAGCACGCGCGCCCCCTTCTCCTTCAGGCGATCGCGCGCCGCGAGGATGTCGTCCACCTCGTAGCAGATATGGTGGACGCCGCCGTCCGGGTTGCGCTCCAGAAATTTCGCGATCGGAGAGTCCGCGCCGAGCGGCTCCAGCAGCTCGATCTTGGTGTTGGGCAACTCGATGAAAACGACCGTCACGCCGTGATCAGGCTGCGGCAGAGGCGGCGATAAGGTCGCTCCCAACGTGTCGCGATAGAGCGCCGCGGCCGCGTCGAGGTTGCGCACGGCGATGGCGACATGGTTCAGGCGTCCGATCATGCCGGCGCTCTACCAGCCGATCCGCAGACCGTCCATCGGCCGCGGAGTCGCGGCCTCTCACGACGACAGCAGGGCTGAATCCGTCACCGCGCTGCGCCCCGCGCCTTGATCCGTCCTGAGCGCCGGCGCCCTGCCGATCAGGCGCGCAAGCTGCTTGAGCCGGTTGAACAGCCGTTCGTTGGCCAGTCCTGAAATATCCGGAGGCAGGTCGAGCAGGATGCGGCCGCCGTCGCAGGCCAGAGGCGTGCGTTCGAGTATATCAGGCATGCCGGCGGACACGAGGTAGGCCACGCGCATCAGCGCGCCCAAGATTCGCGCCCGGTCGATCATGCGCGCGCTGCACAGCTCGCGAATGCGCGGCGACAACTCATCGTCGAGCCCCGCATGCCGATAGAAGATGGACATGGCGATGTAGGCGCGCCCTGGGTGATCGATTCCGATGAAGGCTGCATGCGCGATGACGTTGAGGCTTTGCTCGCCGCGATAATCGGGATGGGCGCGCCAGCCGATGTCGGCGAGAAGACAGGCGGCGTGGCGCAGCCTTTTCTCCTCCGGCGTCTCCTCAAGACGGCTCGACCGCATGAAATGATCCGTCCAGCGGATCAGATCCTCGCCGTGCAGCGGCGCGCGGGAGCGCAACGTGTTCAGTTCGCGCGCGGCGGACAGGAGCGGATCGCGCTCACGCGTCTCCTCGTCGAGCAACTCGAACAACAACCCTTCGCGCACGCCCATCGCGGACATCACCACCTGCGACGGTTTCGCGCGCCGCACCACCTCTTCCAGCACCAGCGCGCCGTAAGCCAGCAGCGGCCGGCGCTGGGATGAAACCTTCTCGATGGAATCGAGGGTTTCCGGATCGACGCGCTGAACGAGCTCGGCGAAATCCACGGCGTCGGCGGCGGACATGACATAGCCGTGGCTGACATGCAGCGGATAGCCGAGCTGATGGATGTGAAGCGTGGTCAGCGAACGCCAGGTGCCGCCGACCATGTAAAAGGAGCGGCCCTTCCCTTCATCGAGCGCGTCGACATCCGCCAGCGCCCTGCGCACGATCCTGCGCGCCTCCTTGATCGAATCGTGAGAAGCGTCCTGCAGGGCGAGGCCGCCAAGCGGCGTGGTTTTTCCCTTGCCGATCTTGTGGCCCCTGACCTCGGTCAATTCGAGACTGCCGCCGCCGAGATCGCCGACGATTCCGTTCGCCTTGTAGAATCCCGACGCGACGCCGAGCGCCGCCAGATGCGCCTCGCGCTTGCCGGACAGCAGCTCGATCGGCCTGCCGAAAGCTTTTTCCGCGCGCTGAATGAAATCCGGCCCGTTCGCGGCGTCGCGGGCGGCGGCTGTCGCCAGCACGTAACGCCGCTCGATGCGCATCATGTCGCACAGCACCCGGAAGCGCGCCAGCGCGGCCAGCGCCTTGTCCATCGCCTGCTCGTTGAGGCGCCCGGTGATCTGTACGCCGCGGCCGAGGCCGCACATGGTCTTTTCGTTGAAGATCGGCGTCGGCGCGCGCGTCAGCCCTTCATAGGCGACGAGGCGGACCGAATTGGAGCCGATGTCGACGATCGCGACCGGATCGCCGACGTCGAGCCTTCCCTGCGCCCCCGGAGTCTTAGCCATCGCCGCCGCGCCGCTTCTTGCCGAGGCGTTCTGACAGCCGGCGGGGCATCGAGGCCGCAAGCGACTTGCCGCGACCCGACAAGCTTGGATTGGTCATGAAATAATTGTGCGCGTTGAACGGCTCCTCGTCAGGGCCGCGTTCGATGCGCGTCGAGGAGCCGTCGCTGTTGACGCGCCAGCTCTGTTCGTTGTCGAGCAGGTTCGCGACGACGATCTGGTTGAGCACCTGTTCGTGAACGGTCGGATTGATGATCGGCATGAGGGCCTCGACGCGGCGATCGAGATTGCGCTGCATCATGTCGGCCGACGAAATGTAAAGCGCCGCCTTGGCGTGCGGAAGACCGTGGCCGCCGCCGAAGGCGTAGATGCGGCTGTGCTCCAGAAAACGCCCGACGATCGACTTGACGCGAATTCGTTCGGATAAGCCCGGAACGCCGGGACGCAGCCCGCAGATGCCGCGGATCACCATGTCGATCTCGACGCCGGCGTTGCTCGCCCGATAGAGCGCGTCGATGATGTCCGGATCGATCAGCGAATTGCACTTCAGCCAGATCGCGCCAGGCTTGCCGGCCTTCGCATAACCGATCTCATCCTCGATATGCCGAAGGATGCGCGGCTTCAGCGACACGGGAGACACGGCCATCCGCTCGAGCTCGGCCGGTTCTGCGTAGCCGGTGATGAAATTGAAGATGCGGGAGACGTCGCGCGCGATCACCGGATCGGCGGTGAAATAGGAAAGATCGGTGTAGATGCGCGCGGTGATCGGGTGATAGTTGCCGGTGCCGACATGGCAGTAGGTGACGAGCTGACCGCCTTCCCTGCGCACCACCATCGACAGTTTCGCGTGGGTCTTCAGCTCAAGAAATCCGAACACGACCTGCACGCCCGCGCGTTCGAGATCGCGCGACCAGCGGATGTTGGCTTCCTCGTCGAACCGGGCCTTCAACTCGACCAGCGCGGTGACCGATTTTCCCGCCTCCGCCGCTTCGGACAGCGCCTTCACGATCGGGCTGTCGTTCGAGGTGCGATAGAGCGTCTGCTTGATCGCGACGACGTTGGGATCGCGCGCGGCCTGAGCGAGGAACTGCACGACGACGTCGAAGGATTCGTAGGGATGATGGACGACAAGGTCCTTCTGCCGGATCGCAGCGAAGCAATCGCCGCCGTGATCGCGGATGCGCTCGGGGAAACGCGCATTATACGGGACGAATTTGAGATCGGGCCGGTCGAGCGAAACGAGCTGCGACAGTTCGTTCAACGCCAGAAGCCCGTCGATCGGAAACACCTCGTCGGGCCGCACCTCCAGCTCCTCGGCGACGAAGGCCTGAAGCTGTTCCGGCATCTTCGATTCCATTTCGAGACGGATGACGACGCCGCGACGCCTCTGCTTGATCGCCGTCTCGAACTGGAGAACGAGGTCCTCGGCCTCCTCCTCGATGAAGATATCGCTGTCGCGCACGACGCGGAAAGCGCCCAGTCCGCGCGTGTCGTAGCCGGGGAACAGCCGGTCCACGAAGAGCGCGATCGCCTGCTCGAGCGCGATGAAACGCGAGCCGCCGGTCTGCGCGAAATCCGGAAGCCGGATGATCCTGTCCACCTTCGACGGCACGCGGATCAGCGCGTTCATGTTTCGGCCGTCGCTCTGGCGCGAGAGCATCAGCGCGAGCGTGAAGCCGAGATTGGGGATGAAGGGGAACGGATGCGCCGGGTCGATCGCAAGCGGCGTCAGCACCGGAAAGATATGGTGAATGAAATGCTCCGCCAGCCATTGCGATTCATGCGGCGTGAGTTCGGGCGCGTCGACGAGAATGATGCCGACCTCGATGAGCTGGTCGCGCAGGCGCAGCCAGCGACTCTGCTGGTCGCGCACCAGCGCCTCGGCCTCGGTCCTGATGCGCGCAAGCTGTTCGGCCGGCGTCAATCCGTCTTCCGACGGAAGCTCGGCGTGCGACCTGATCTGTCCGCGCAGGCCGGCGACGCGAACCATGAAAAACTCATCGAGATTGTTCGCGGAGATCGACAGGAACCGCAACTGCTCCAGCAGCGGATGGTTCGGGTTCGACGCTTCCTCCAGCACGCGGCGGTTGAAGCCGAGCCAGGAGAGCTCACGGTTGATGAACCGCTCCGGCGAGGACAGCAGCGGACTGGCGTCATCGGAGGGCGTCGAATCCGCCCTCGCCATGCGCGCTTTCGTTAGGGAGCCAGCCTGCGCCACTGTTTCGTCCTCCGTCGCCGGCGCCGCATCCCCTTCCGGGCCGCGGATCCGCCGGCGACCTGTGGGCCGGCGCTGTGACGGTTCGATGACGCTCAACTCTCGCCTCCCTCTGGCTCGAACATCCGCGCCAACACGTCCTGGACCAGAACCCGCGTGACCGGCCGTCCCGCGGCGAGCGCCGCCTGATCCAGCGCCTCGACCACGCTCCGCGCCGCCGCGAACGATCGCTCGGCGCGCGCGACGATCATGTCGACAACGCGCGTATCGACCCGCAGTTGCCGGTCCGTGAACAGTTTGACCAGTAAGGCGCGCAGCAGGCTGTCGTCGGGCGCGCCGATGCGAGCGAGCGGCGCGCGGCGCAAGCGCGACCGCAGATCGGGAGTTGCGATCGTCCAGGCCGCCGGCTCCGTCTGCGCGGTGATCAGCAGCGACCCGTTGCGCTCCCGCATCGCATTGATGAGGTGAAACATGGCCGCCTCGTCCAGCGGCTCGCGATCGGCGTCATCGATCAGCAGAGCGCCGTTCGACACCAGATGGGGCACGTCGGCGACAGCGACGGCGCCAGGCCTACGGCGCCAGGCATGGGCCCGATCGGCCCAGATGGAGGCCAGATGCGATTTTCCGGCGCCTTCGGGACCGACCAGGACCAGCACCGGATCGAGCCAGCCCTTTGGCCATGACTCGATCGCCGCATGCGCGGCCTCATTCGACGCGCTGACGAAAAAATCCTCGACGCCGCGCCGCTCCTCGAATGGGAGATCCAGCGGGATCTGGCGCACGCCGGCGCCGAATTCGCGCGCCGTCTCGCGCGGGCGGCGAGGCATTCCGGATTCCTGCGCCTCGCCGTGTTCACGGGAGCCGGTCTCTCCTCCGCCTGGAGGCGCGTCAGAGGTCATGGGAAGAGCCCGGCGGGACGCTCGCCGATCCTTCGTCGTGATAATAGGGGCTCGCGAGATAGGTCTGCAGCGCGTGGCGGGCGAGCACGGCCGCGATCGCCGACATGGGCACGGCGAGCAGCAGGCCGACGAAGCCGAACAGGGCGCCGAACGCGAACAGCGAAAACATCATCCAGACGGGATGAAGGCCGATCGCCTCGCCGATGAGCTTGGGAGTCAGCACATATCCTTCCAGCAACTGGCCCGACACGAACACCAGAAGCACCAAGCCGATCGCCTGCCATTCCGGCCAGAACTGGACGATCGCCACCAGACAGGCCACGCCAAGCCCGACGAAAGAGCCGACATAGGGGATGACGCTCAGAACGCCCGCGCTGAGGCCGATGAGCAGGCCGAAATTGAGTCCGGCCAATTGCAGGCCGATTCCATACCAGAGCGCAAGGAAAAGGCTGACGAGCGCCTGCCCTCGCAGCGACGCGGCGACGGCCCTGTTCACATCCCGCGCCACGCCGCGAATCTCCTCGCGGTGCGCGCGCGGCAGCCAGCCGTCGACCGCGTTCAGCATGCGGTCCCAGTCGAGCAGCAGGTAGAACGCCACGATCGGCGACACGACGAACAGCGACAGGACGCTGATGATCGTCCCCCCGCCCGAGGCGACGGACCGCATGAAGCCGACACCCCAGGAGACCGCTGGTCCGATCACGTCGCCGGCGGCGCTGGAGAACTCGTCGCCGGGCGGCTTCAGGCCCAACTGCTCCCAGCCGCCGAATTTCTGCACCCAGCGGGAGACGTTTTCCCCGATGATCTGCTGCAGGCGCGCCGCATAGGCCGGAAGCCGCTCCAGCAGCGAGGCAAGCTGGCCAGCGAGCTGGGGAATCACCGTGAAAAGGGCGACGAGGGCGACGAGCACCACCGCGCCCACCATCAGCGATACGGCGATCCAGCGGCGAACCCGAAATTTCTCCATCCAGCGCACCGGCGGATCGAGAAGATAGGACAGCGCGAAAGCGACCATGAAAGGCAGGACCGCGTCTTGCAACAGCCACAGCAACGCGATGACGAGCCCAAGCAAGGCCAGCCAGAACGATTGAAAGCGCGGCGCCGGGGCGCTCGGCCGGTCGCCTATTCGGCCATATGTCGGGTCCACACAGCGAAATAGGCGGCGCCCGAGGCCAGGGTCAAGGCGGCCACGATGAATATGCCGGCCTCGAACGCCCGCCCCTGCGGCCAGTCGAGCGCGCGCGCCGCCAGAACGGCCGCCGCGAACGCGATCTGCGCGCCGGTGTTGAACTTGCTGACCCAGAGCGGCTTGATCTCGATCGGCTTGCCGAGAAGCCAGGCGACGATCACGGCGCCCATGATGAACACGTCGCGGGAAACGACGAGGATCGCCAGCCAGGGCGGGATCGCGTCCACGATGCCGAGGGTGACGTAAAGGGAGACGAGCAGCGCCTTGTCGGCGAGCGGATCGATGAAGGCGCCGAGCTCCGTCGCCATGTTGAAGCGCTTGGCGAGGAAACCGTCCACCGCATCCGACACGCCGGCGATCAGGAACAGGAGGCAGGCGCCGGACCAGTTTCGCGCGACGATCATGGCGATGATCAGCGGAACAAGGACAATTCGACCGAGCGTGATGAAATTCGGCAGACTCATGCGCGATCGCGACTCCTGCCCGGAGATTAAGCAGCCGCAACGCGCTGAAGCAACGCTGCGCGAGACCGCTTGCGCGGGGCCGGGCCAACGTCTACCCCGCAGCCGATCCCGCATTCGGACCGGTTGTCGAGATGAGCGAAGCGCGCCGCAACGGCCTGACCTATGCTGACGCGGGCGTCGACATCGACGCCGGCGCCGCCATGGTCGAGGCGATCAAGCCGATGGTGCGCGCCACCCGGCGGCCCGGCGCCGACGCGGAGCTTGGCGGCTTTGGCGGGCTGTTCGATCTCAAGGCGGCGGGATTTCGCGACCCGATCCTGGTCGCCGCCAATGACGGCGTCGGCACAAAGGTCAAGATCGCGATCGAATCGGGACTGCACGACACGATCGGAATCGATCTCGTCGCCATGTGCGTGAACGATCTCGTCGTGCAGGGCGCCGAGCCGCTTTTTTTCCTCGACTATTATGCGACCGGCAAGCTCGATCCGGCCGCCGGCGCCGCCGTCGTCAAGGGTATCGCGGCCGGCTGCAAGGTGGCGGGCTGCGCGCTGATCGGCGGCGAGACGGCGGAGATGCCGGGGCTGTACGCCGGCGGCGATTATGATCTCGCGGGCTTCGCTGTCGGCGCCGTGGAGCGCGGCGCCGTGCTGCCGCGCGCCGACATCGCGGCCGGCGACGCGATCATCGGCCTGCCCTCCTCCGGCGTTCACTCGAACGGCTATTCGCTGGTGCGGCGGATCGTCTCCGACGCGGGCCTCGCCTGGACCGACGACGCGCCGTTCGATCCCGGCCGATCGCTGGCGCAGTCGCTGCTGACGCCGACGCGCATCTACGTGCGCGGCGTGCTGGCGGCGCAGCGCGCCACGGGCGCCCTGAAAGCGCTGGCGCACATCACCGGCGGCGGCTTCTGGGAAAACATCCCCCGCGTGCTGCCGGACGACAAGTCCGCCAGGATCGATCTCGGCGCAATCGAAATTCCACAGGTGTTTAAGTGGATTTCAAGGTCTGGCGGCGTAAGCGAGCATGAAATGCTGCGCGCCTTCAATTGCGGCGTGGGGATGATCATCGTGACGGCGGCCGACTCGGCCGACGCCGTGATGGCCGCTCTCCGCGGCTCCGACGAGGCGCCGTTCCTGCTCGGCTCGATCGGCGAACGCGGGTCCGACGCCGCGGTGCAAACGAGCGGGCGGCTGGCCCTGGGATGATGCGATGACCGTGAGAAAGAAAACCGCGATCTTCATATCGGGGCGCGGCTCCAACATGCGGTCGCTGATCGAGGCTGCGCGCGACACGGAGTTCCCGGCGAGCATTGAGCTCGTTCTCGCCAACAACATCACCGCGCCGGGCATCGCGGCCGCGAGGGACGCGGGCGTCAAGAGCGCCGGCATCGTCGGCAGCTCTTTCCCGGACAGGCTTTCCTTCGACAAGGTGCTCGACGAATCGCTCCGTTCGGCGGCCATCGAGATCGTCTGCCTGGCGGGCTACATGCAGGTCCTGACCCCCTGGTTCGTCGGACGCTGGCTCGGCCGGCTGATCAACATCCACCCTTCCCTCCTGCCCGCCTACAAGGGGCTGCACACCCATCGTCGCGCGCTGGAGGACGGGGTCCGCATTCACGGCTGCACGACGCATTTCGTCACGCCGGAACTGGATTCAGGCCCGATCATCATGCAGGCCGCGATCGACGTCGGCGTGTCTGAAAATGAAACCTCGCTCGCCGCGCGGGTGCTGGAGCAGGAGCATCTGATCTATCCGCGAACGCTCGCGCTCGTCGCATCGGGAGCCGCGCGCCTGAAGGAGGGCCGCTGCGTTCTCGAAGGTCATTCCAGCGCCGGAAGCGCGCTCGTCAGCCCGACGATTTGAGCTGCGAAGGGCGCGACGGCGTGGCCCGAAAGCCACGGGCGGCGGCGCGAATCGGCTGAAGCGTCAACATTCATTGATCATTCAGAGCAAAGCGCTCATCTAGCCCCATGACGCGCGGTCCCGAATCCGACCGCGGCGACGGCCCTGCGACGGACCGCCGCGATCGAGGCGGGCGCGATCTCTTCGCCCCTTCAAGCGTAAGCAGGTCGCGGGACAAAGCCATGAAACAGCTCCTTTCCGAGCCGGCGACCAGCCTCCTCTACGGCGGCTCAAGACCCGACCTGATCCGCTCCGAAACGCTCGCCGACATTTTCGCCGCCACGGCCGCCCGGCTGCCGGCCAAGACAGCGCTCGCCCTCATCGGCCAGAACCAGACCCTCAACTACGCCGAGCTCGACCGCCGCTCCACGAAGGTGGCCGAACAGCTCGCCGCGCGCGGCGTGAAGCGCGGCGATTTCGTCGGGCTGTGGTTCAAGCGCTCGCTCGACCTGCATGTGGCGATGATCGGCATCGTCAAATCGGGCGCGACCTTCATCCCCTTCGACGCGGACGCGCCGGCCGAGCGGATCGCCACCAGCCTGTTCGACTGCGGGTCCAGCGCGATCCTGTCCCACGGCGCGCTGGCCGCCGAAACGGCCAAGCTTCCGGTCGCCGTGTTCGATCTCGACGCGCTGCTCGCGGAGCCGGCCGGCGCCGCGACGCCGCAGGGCCCGACGCCGGATGGCGTCGCCTATGCGATCTACACCTCGGGCTCCACCGGAAAGCCCAAGGGCATCACCATCACCCACCGCAACATCGCGCACTATCTGCGGTCGGGAAACGTCGCGATCGGCATGCGTGAGGACGACATCGTCTTCCAGGGCGCTTCGGTCGCCTTCGATCTGTCGATGGAGGAGATCTGGATCCCCTATCTTGTCGGCGCGACGCTCAAGGTCGCTCCGAACGACGTCCTGAAAGATACTGACAGGCTTCCCGAAACCATCGTTCGCGAAGGCGTGACGGTTCTCGACGTCGTGCCGACCATGCTGACCATGCTCGACCGCGACATGGAGAGCGTGCGCCTCATCATCACTGGCGGCGAGGCGATGACGCCGGCGCTCGTCGATCGCTGGTCGAAGCCGGGCCGGCGCATTCTCAACACTTACGGACCCACCGAAACGACCGTCGTCGCGACCTTTGCCGAGTGCGAAAAAGGCCGCCCGGTCACCATCGGCCGCCCGATTCCGAACTATACGGCCTATGTCGTCAACGAGGCGCTGGAGCCCGTCGGCCCTAACGAGACCGGCGAACTGCTGATCGGCGGGCCGGGCGTCGCTCAAGGCTACATCAACCTGCCGGAGATGACGGCGAAGAAATTCATCGCCAACCCGTTCGGGTCCGAGGCGGCCGGCGACCGGATCCTCTACCGCACCGGCGACGCGGTCAGCGTCGACGCCTATGGCGACATTCACTTCCACGGTCGCATCGACGATCAGGTGAAGATTCGCGGCTATCGCATTGAACTTGGAGAGATTGAGGCGCTCATCGCGGCCGAGCCGCAGGTCAAGGCGGCGGCGGTCGCGGTCCACAAGGACGGCGCGGGCGGCGACGTTCTCGTCGCGCATGTCGTGGCGGCCGACGGATTCGACGCGCAGGCGACCAAGAAGGCGCTTGTCGCGAAACTTCCCCCTTACATGGTGCCGCCGCTGTGGCGGACCCATTCCGAACTGCCGCGGATGATCTCCGGCAAGGTCGACCGCAAGGCGCTTTCGGCCATGCTGCTCGACATGACGGCGGCGTCCGAACCGCAGGAGGAGCCGCGCACCGAGACCGAAGCGGCGCTGCTGGCCTCGGCCCAGAAAATCTTCGCGGGGCAGTCGATCCCGTTCGAGGCCGATTTCTTCACCGAGCTCGGCGGCCATTCGCTGATCGCGGCGCGCTTCATCTCGGCGGTGCGGGAAACGCCCTCGCTCGCCGGCATCACGCTGCAGGACGTCTATCAGCAGCGCACGCTCCGCAAGCTCGCGGCGGCGCTCGACGACCGCCGCGGCGGGGATTCCGAGCCGCCGGCCAACCTTCGCTTCTCCCCTCCGCCCTTTTCGCGGCGCTTCTGGTGCGGCTTGGCGCAGACGGCGACGCTGCCGCTCATCCTCGGCCTCTCCACGGCCCAGTGGCTCGGCGTGTTCCTGACCTACATGATGTTCCTGCAGGGCACGAGTTACACCTTCCTGCACATGGTCCTGGTGCTGACCGGCGCCTACGCCGGCATCAAGTTCGGCTCGCTGTTTCTGGTGATCGCGCTGAAATGGCTGGTGATCGGCAAGGTCCGGCCGGGGCGCTATCCGCTCTGGGGCGCCTATTATTTCCGCTGGTGGCTGGTGTCGCGGCTCTATGCGCTGGCGAACCCCTCCTATCTCGCGAACTCGCCGATCATGCGCTTCTACCTGCGCGCCCTTGGCGCGCAGGTGGGCAACGACGCGATGATCGCGCACGCCGAATTCGGCGCGCCTGATCTTATCGAGATCGGAAGCTGGGCGTCGATCGGCCACAAGGCGGTGATCGCCAACGCCGAGATCGTCGGCGGCGAGCTGATCATCGGGCGGGTCTCCATCGGCGACAGGGCCTATATCGGCAACCAGGTCGTGGTCGCGAGCGATTGCGTCATCGGCCATGACGCCTATCTCGACGACCTGACCGCGCTCCAGCCCGGCACCGTCGTCGAGCCCTTCGCGACCTGGGACGGATCGCCCGGCCGCAAGACCGGCATGCTCGATCCCGCCGAGCTTCCCGCCACCCCGGAAGCGAGCCGCGCGCGCAAGGGCCTGCTGTTCGCGGCCTATGCGACGCTCGTCGTGCTGGTGCAGGCGATCGGGCTGCTGCCGATTTTCCCGGCCTTCTTCGTGTTCGACAAGGCGGAGAGCTTCGTGCTCGACAATCTGCCGTCGGTCGAATGGTACCATGTGCTGTTTCCGCTCGCATGGCTGATGAGCGGGGCTCTGGTGGTGTTCACGCTCGCGATCGTCATCGCGCTGCGCTGGATCATCATGCCGACGCGCCTGAAGGAGGGCCGCTTCTCGATCCATTCGGGGCTGCATCTGCGGCAGTGGCTGATGAACCTCATCAGCGAGGTCTCGCTCGACACGCTCTCCTCGCTCTACGCCACCACCTATATGCGGGCCTGGTACCGGCTGATGGGCGCGCGGATCGGCAAGGGCGCGGAGATCTCGACCAATCTCGGCGGCCGCTACGACCTGATCTCCATCGGCTCGAACAGCTTCATGGCCGACGAGTGCGTCCTCGGCGACGAGGACGTGCAGCGGGGATGGATGACCCTGCGCCGCACGGTGATCGAGGACCGCGTCTTCGTTGGCAACAACGCCGTCGTGCCGCATGGCTCGCATCTGAAGGAAGGCACGCTGATCGGCGTGAAATCGAAGGTTCCGGAATCCGGCGTGACCGAGCCCGGCGAAACCTGGTTCGGCTCCCCGCCGATCAAGTTCCCGGTTCGGCAGACCTTCGGCGGCGTCGGATCAAGCATGACCTATGAGCCGTCGCGCGCGAAGAAGTTCCTGCGCGCCGCCTTCGAGGCGCTGCACACCACCTTCCCGACCGCCCTGTTCATCACGCTCGGCTCGATCTCGGTGGAGTTCATCGAACCGCGCTACGCCAACAGCGCCTATGCGAGCGCGCTCGGCGTGTTCCTGATCGCAAGCTGCGTGATGCCGGTGATGATGACCATCGCCGTCGCCGCCATCAAATGGCTGACCATGGGCGCCTACAAGCCGGTGTCGAAACCGATGTGGTCGTTCTGGGCGATGCGGACGGAAGCGGTCGCGGTGCTCTATTGGGGCCTCGCCGGGCGCGTGCTGCTCGACCATCTCAAGGGCACGTTCTGGCTGCCGATGTTCCTGCGCCTGTTCGGAACCAAGGTCGGCAAGGGCGTCTATATGAACACCACCGATCTGACCGAATTCGACTGCTGCTCCATCGGCGATTACGCGGTGATGAACGACCTCTCATGCCTGCAGACGCACCTCTATGAGGACCGCGTCATGAAGGTGGGCCGGGTCGAGATCGGCGAAGGCGTGTCGATCGGCGCGTTCTCCACCGTGCTCTACGACACGAAGATCGGCGACTATGCGCAGATCGGAAACCTGTCGCTGATCATGAAGGGCGAAAACCTGCCGGCGCAGACCTGCTGGGCCGGCGCTCCGGCGCAGCCGGTCAGGAGCGGCCATCAGCCGGCGCTGACGCCCGCGAAAGAACTCGCCGCCGCGGCATGATCGCCTCGGCATGACGGCGCCGGTCCTCGCTCTTCCGCAGGCGTCCGCCTATCTGATCCCTGGAGCGCCGCGGGGCGGACGGGCGCATTATCAGCTCGCGTCTGAGACGCTCAGCGCCGCCGCCGGCCGCGCCATCGCCGTCGGCCGCCGCCCGAGCGGACGACCCAGGCTCGACGCGCCGGACGCGGAGCTCGGCGTGTCGCTCTCCTATCGCGACGGCGCTTTGCTCGTCGGCTATTCGCCAACGCATCAGGTGGGCGTCGACATCGAGCCGGACGACGAGGCCCTCGACGTGCAGAGCCTCGCCCGCGATCACTTCGCGCCGCGCGAAGCGGTCGCCGTCGCAAGCATGAAAAGCATTGCGGCGCAGCGCGATCTCTTCCTGCGGCTGTGGGTGGCGAAGGAAGCCGTCCTCAAGGCGACGGGACGCGGCGTCCATGACGGGCTCGATCAGCCCGATTTCGGCGGATCGCTGGCGGCGCTCGGCGCCGACCGCGAGGCCGTCCCGTTCGATGCGTCCAGCCGCGTTCCGGCGGGGTCTGTCATTGTCGCGAGAGTTGCTGCAGCGGACGCTCCGGCCCTGTATCTCGCCCTGGCGACGATCAACGGCTGACGACAGCCCTCATCCGGCGCCGCCGACAGGAAGGGCTCCGGCGGGACGTTGCGTCGATCATTACACGCCCGGAGGACGCTTGAGGTTGCACTTGTCCAGATTTTGCAAGGCGCGCGGCCGGACGCTGTCCGAAAAATAGCCGTTGGCGCGCATGAAATCGAGCTCGTCCTTGCTCATGCCGGCGATCGTCGCCTTGGCGTAGCAGGAGCAGGGAGAATGCACCGCCTCCTGCGTCGTGCTCATCAGGCGCGACTGAACCAGCCGGCACTGGTCGAACACCTTGAGCGACAGGACATAGGGCGTCGCGTTCCTGAAGCTGGGATCGACCTGCGGCGGCGTGGTCGGCGCTGTCGAGGCCGCGGCGAAAGCGATGGTGGCGGAAGCGCCAAACAGGGCTGCGGCGACAAGGGCGCGGCCGAGGACGATCATTGACGACTCCAGATAAGGCGAACGAGATTCGTTGCCGGCATTCTTAGAGCAATTCCGCGATTCTCTGAATCGCGGAATTGCTTAAGCTGTTTGTTTTATCGCATTTTCTTCACGCGAACCGGTATCCACTTCGCTCGACAATGCTCCAGGCCGCCGCCTCGACCGTGCGAAGCGCGACACGGTTGTCATGAAAGGCGGCGGATCTCCGCCCCTCCAGATCGCCCGACGCCGCGCGGAACGCAAATCCAAAACAAAACGGCGGGCCGCCGGCCCGCCGTCTTGAAACCGTGCGGATAAGCCGTCAGCCGACGATCTCGTTGCCCGCGAAGAACTGCGCGATCTCGACCGCCGCCGTCTCCGGCGCATCCGAGCCGTGCACCGAATTCTCGCCGACCGACAGCGCATGCAGCTTGCGGATCGTGCCGGCCTCTGCGTTGGCGGGATTGGTCGCGCCCATGACGCCGCGATATTTCGCGATCGCGTCCTCACCTTCCAGCACCTGCACCACCACCGGCTCGGAGATCATGAACTCGACGAGCTCGCCGAAGAAGGGGCGCTCCTTGTGGACGGCGTAGAAGGTCTGGGCCTGCTCCTTCGTCATGCGGATGCGCTTCTGGGCGACGATGCGCAGCCCCGCGCCCTCGATCAGCGCATTGACGGCGCCGGTCAGATTGCGCCTGGTCGCGTCGGGCTTGATGATCGAAAAAGTGCGCTGCACGGCCATCGTCGGTCCTGTTTTCTGCTTTTTGTGAAAGTGCGCGGCTTATATCGGCGCGACGGTCGCGCCACAAGGCGCTCGCGGAAACGAAAAAGGCCCCCGCAGGGGCCTTTGGCTCGTCGTTGAAAAACCGCTCAGTCTTCCAGGGTCTTGGTTCGGAACAGCAGGCCGGCGACATAGCCGCCGATGATCGGGGCGACGATGTACAGCCAGAGCTGGCTGATCGCGGTCCCGCCGACGAAGAGAGCCGGGCCGATCGAGCGGGCCGGATTGAGCGAGTTGCCGGAGATCGGAACGTTGACCAGGTGCAGAGCCGCCAGCGTCAGGCCGATGGCCAGACCCGCGGCGACGCCGCCGCCCGCCTTGGATGTCGCACCGAGGATGCAGACCAGGAACAGGAACGTGCCGACCGCCTCGGCGATGAAGGCGGAGGTCATGGAAAAGCCCTTCGCCGGATCCCAGCCGGTCTGGCCGAGGCCGGCGACGGCGACGTCCCATCCGCCAGCCTTGCCGCTCAGGATCACGTAGAGGATCGCCGCGCCGATGATCGCGCCGATCACCTGTGCGATGATGTAGCCGGGCACCTCGGAGGTCGGCATGCGGCCGGAGGCCCAGACGCCCATGGTGACCGCCGGATTGATGTGACAGCCGGAGATGGGGCCGATGCCGTAAGCCATCGCGGTGACGGCGAGACCAAACGCCAGGCCGATCGGCAGAATGGCGAGATAACCTGCGCCGCCTCCGCCGAGCACGCCGCCAAGGCCGCCCGCCGTGATCGCGCCGCAACCGATCAGCACCAACGCGGCCGAACCGATGCATTCAGCGATATACTTCTTCATAAGCGCCCCCTTGCGAGTTGCCGACTCGACGGCCGGGCGCGAAATTAATCAACAGTCAGACAAAAGTATATCGTTGCGCGACGCTATTGCTGCGCGATCCGTCACGCGCCGCTGTTGAAAGCGGCGATCAGCGCCGAGGCGATGCCCGCCAGCAATAAAATGGCGGCGATGGCGGGCGACGCGCCGAGCGCGCGGCGGGTCCAGATCAACATGGCGCGAATCATCAGAGGTCCGACATCGCCAGCGTCGCGCGCGCGGCGGGCTTCCGCGCGGCGCCTTTACGGCGCGATTATGTCGCCGGCGAAGGACCGCCGGCGGCTTGCGCGGGTCGGAGCGCCGCGTCAAAAGCGCGCCGATGCTGCATGTCAACGACCTCACCTACCGCATCGGTTCGCGCCTTCTGTTCGACAAGGCGACCGTCGCTATTCCGCCCGGCGCGAAAACCGGCTTCGTCGGCCGCAACGGCGCCGGCAAGACGACGCTGTTCCGCATCGCCACGGGCGAGCTTTCGACGGAAAGCGGCGGCGCGTCGATCCCGCGACAGGCGCGCATCGGCAGCGTCGCGCAGGAGGTCCCGTCGGGACCGGAGAGCCTGATCGACGTCGTGCTCGCCGCCGACCGCGAGCGCGCCGCGCTGATGACGGAACGCGAGAGCGCCGCCGACCCGAACCGCATCGCGGAGATCGAGATCCGTCTCGCCGACATCGGCGCTTATTCCGCCGAAGCGCGCGCCGGCGCGATCCTGCACGGCCTCGGCTTCGACGCCGCCGCGCAACGGCGCCCCTGCTCCGACTTCTCCGGCGGCTGGCGCATGCGCGTCGCCCTGGCGGCCGTGCTGTTCTCAGAGCCCGACCTGCTGCTGCTCGACGAGCCGACCAATTATCTCGACCTCGAAGGCACGCTCTGGCTCTACGACTATCTCGCGCGCTATCCGAACACCGCGATCGTCATCAGCCACGATCGTGAATTGCTCGACACGGCCGTCGATCACATCCTGCATCTCGACCAGGGCAAGCTCACGCTCTATCGCGGCGACTACACCTCGTTCGACCGGCAGCGCCGCGAGAAGATGATCCTGCAGGCGAAGGCGCGCGACAAGCAGGAGGCGGAGCGCAAGCATCTGCAGGCGTTCGTCGACCGCTTCCGCGCCAAGGCGAGCAAGGCGCGGCAGGCGCAGTCGCGCATCAAGCGGCTTGAAAAGATGGAGCCGATCGCCGCCATCGTCGACAGCGAGGTGATGCCGTTTCATCTGCCGGCGCCGCAGAAGCCGCTCGCGCCGCCGCTCGTCGTCTTCGACGGGGTGAACGCCGGCTATGGCGACCGCGTCGTGCTGCGCAACCTCGACCTGACGCTCGCGCCCGACGACCGCATCGCGCTGCTCGGCTCGAACGGCAACGGCAAATCCACCTTCGCGAAAATCCTGTCGCAACGGCTGGAGCCGCTGGCGGGCGAGGTGCGCCGATCCAGGAAGCTCGACGTCGCCTATTTCGCCCAGCACCAGGTCGACGAGCTCGACGTCAAGCGAACGCCGCTCGACCATGTCGCGGAACTCATCCCGGACGCTTATGAATCCGTGAAGCGCGCGCGCGCCGCGCAGCTCGGCTTTCCCGCGAGCAAGGTGGAGACGCCCGTCGCCAACCTTTCCGGCGGCGAGAAGGCGCGCCTGCAACTCGGCCTCGCGGCCTTCCACGGCCCGCACATGCTGGTGCTCGACGAACCGACGAACCATCTCGACATCGACAGCCGCGCGGCGCTCGCCGAGGCGATCAATGATTTTCCCGGCGCGGTGATCCTGATCAGCCACGATCGCTATCTGATCGAGGCGACCTGCGAACGGCTGTGGCTGGTCGCGGGCGGAACGGTGAAGCCGTTCGACGGCGATCTCGACGAGTATCGCAAGCTCATTCTCTCGGGCGATCTCGACAGCGCCGCGCTGCGCAAGAAGGAGCGCGCCGCCGCGCCGCCGCGCGCGGAGACAGCCGCTCCCATCGTTCAGGAGAAACGGGAATCGCTGTCGGCCTTGCGCAAGCGCAACGATGCGGCGGAGGCGCGCATGGCGAAGCTCAATGATCTGATGGCGCGCGTCGACGCCGCGCTGGCGGACCCGGCGATCTTCACGCGCCAGCCGGAGAAGGCGGCGGAGCTGTCGCGTCAGCGCAAGGAGTTGGAAAGCGCGCTCGCCGCCGCCGAGGACGAGTGGCTGGAATTGCAGGGCGCGCTTGAAGGCCAGGGACAGGCCGCCGCGGCTTCGTCCTGACCCTGCTTCATGGCGAGGGCGGATTCAGCGCAGGCGGATCTGCATCGAGCCGGGCCCAGTCCACCTTCTTGTAATCGAATCCGATCTCGATCGTCGGCTTCACGATCGCGAAATAGGGCGAGATGTCGAAGTCGCGCGGCGTGAACAGCGAGTAGTGCCTGATGTGGCGAATTTCATCGAGGCGATAGCGCGCGGCATCGCCGGATTGCGCCGATGACAAGACGCGCATCGCATGCTCGATCGATTCAGGCGACGGCAGGATCGGATAATGCACGGACTGGAACGCCTGCGCGATCAGGGTCGAGCAGATCGCGCGCGTCGGCGACCCCGCTCCAAGCGCGATCATGCGGCGTCGCCAGCGCGACGGCACAGGCGGCGTGGGCAATAGATAGCGCAAAAGATCGGCGATGTTCTTGAGGTCGTAGCTGAGGCCGATGCGCGCCAACGCGAAATCGGCGACCTTCTGCGTCTCGCCTTCGGACAGGCCGACCGGCCGGCAGATGCGCGTATGGCTGGCCGCGTATTTCGAGACCGGAACCGACACGACGCCGTGCTCGGCGTCGGCCTCGATCAGCGCATGCGGTTCTCCGTCAGACTCGCCGCGGCCGGGAATCGGCCCGACATAAAGCGCGGCGTGCGACCAGGTAGACTGGGTGAGGTATTTGATGGCCGTCGCGATCCGGGTGTTTCCCTCCACGAGCACCACATCGCCCCGGCGCAGCGTGCGCCGGAAAGCCTCCGGGTCGGCCGTCGCGAGCGGCAGGAAACCGGGAATCGGCTGCGTGAGAAAACGGACGAGCCTGCGTCCGATCGGCGCGAGCGCCAGGCCAGGCAAGGCTTCAGCTTCAGCGGCGACGGACATGAAACGACATCCGGCGGCCGCTAGGCTCTGCGCGCCGTCGCGCCACGGGTTCGGCCGGCGCGAAATTTCGCTCGCGCCTCACGCTCCGCTGCAGCGCGCGAGAGAAGACGCGACCCGGCGAGCACGACCTCCTTCGCCTTGCCGCCGCGCCCCGTCACGAGTTCGGCGGGCTCGCCGTGGCTGCCGTAACCGTGCGCAAGCGTGAGCGCGCCGCGATTGCGCGCGCCGACCGTGATCTCGCCGGCGTCCAGGAACGGATTGAAGAAGCCCGGCGTCGCGACGAGCACCTTTTCGCCGACCGGCACCAGGTCGAGGGCGCCCCAGAGGCTCCACCAGCGGCCGCTCCATTTTTTCAGCGCGGCGCGCGGCGCTCCGTCTTTCTCGAAGCGACGGAGAATTTGGATCACGCCGTCGCCCCAGCCGGCCGCATAGCCGTCGGCGCTGTTGGTGAGAACCGAGACGGTGATTCCGCGCGACGGAATGGTCGTGGTTCGGGTGATCGTTCCGGGAAAGCCGCCGCTGTGGCCGAACCAGTCCCAGCCGCCGGTCGAGCCGCTGATGATGCCGAGGCCGTAATAGCCTTCGAGGCTCGCATGCGGATTGCGCCAGAGCCGCCGCGTCATCTCGCGCCGACTCGCGGCGGAGAGGATGCTGCGTTTTGCCTGCGGGGCGAGCTGGTTGAAGAACAGCGCGAGATCGCGGGCGGTGCTGACGAAGCCGGTCGCCGCCGCCATCGCATGCGTCGACTGGTCGGTCGGGATCGTGAACCGCTCCCCGAGCAGCATTTTCGTCGAGTGGCCTGTCGCCAGCGGGACGCCGCGCGGGACCGGCGCGTCGGGATAGGTGTCTTTCAGGCCGGCCGCCTTCACGACCTCGCGCGCGATGAAGTCGCGCCAGCTTTCGCCCGCGACGGCTTCGATGATGAGGCCGAGTAGCCCGTATCCGTGATTGGAGTATTTGAAACGCTCGCTCGCCGGCAGCGTGGGCGGCAGCGTCAGATCGGCGCGCAGTTCCTTCTCATTCAGGAACGGGCGCCTGTGCGTCCATTGCCCGGTGTCAGGCCCGTCGCGCAGGATGCCGGCGCCGTGCGAGAGAAGCTGCGCGATCGTCGCGCCCGCGATGCTCTTGTGCAGGCCGGAGACATAGCGTCCCGCTTCGTCATCGAGCGTCAGCTTCTTGCGTTCGCGCAGCAGCATGACGCCCGCAGCCGTGAAGCTCTTGGAATGCGAGGCGACGCGGAAGCGATGGCGCGGCGTCAGCGGAGTCTTCGCGCGCAGATCGGCCGATCCGAACACTTTCTCGAAGATCACCTTGCCGTCGCGCGCGATGGCGAGCGAGCAGCCGGGCGCCTCCGCCTGCTCCATCTGGAAGTCGAGCCATTGCGGAACATACTCCAGCGCCGCGGAAAGCCACTTGTCCATGATCACCTTTCGATCGGTTCGAGACCGCACCAGTCGGCGATGAAGAGCGCGAGCGTGCGCGTGCAGCGCCGGATCGATTCCACGTCGCACCGCTCGTCAATACCATGAACCTCGCGGCTCACCGGACCATAAACCAGCGCCGGCATGCCGCCATAGAGCATCGGGACGCGCGCATCGAGATAGGCCGGCATGATCTGGCCTTCGATCGGACGGCTGTTGGCCGCCATCCCGGCCGCGTTGAGGGCGATCTCCGCCTCGCTTCCGGGCTTCAGCTCAAAGCCTTCGCAAAAGAAGCCATGCCAGGTCACGGCGGGCGGATTGTTGGCGAGCGCCGGATCGCGCGCCGCCGCAGCCGCGACGCAGCTTTCAACATCGCGCCGAACCTTGTCGGCGCTGACGCCCGGATACATGGCGAAGCGCAATTCGACCTCGCACCAGGCCGGCACCATCGAGGTCCAGTCCCCGCCCCTGATCTGACCGAGATTGAGATTGATGGGATGAGGGTCGTCCGCGAACAGCGGATGATCGGCGCGCTCGGCATTGTATCTCGCCTCAAGCTCGCGCAACGCGCCGACGATCCTGTAGGCCGCGTCGATCGCGTTGAAGCCGGACTGCATCTCGCGCGTATGCGCGGGGCGTCCCCGCACCTCGATCTTGAACCAGACCACGCCGGCGTTCGCGCGCGTGACTGTTTCATGCGTCGGCTCCGGGCAGAACCAGGCGGCGGCGCGATAGCCGCGCAGCAGCGACGACAGAGCGCCGTTGCCGGTCGATTCCTCATCCATGACGCTCTCGACATGGACCGTCGCGGCGGGCTGGAAGCCGGCGGCGCGGATCGCATCCATCGCGAAGACGTTGATCGCCGTTCCCGCCTTCATGTCGGCGCCGCCGCGGCCATAGAGCCATCCATCCCTGATCTTCGGATCGAAGGGATGATCCGCCCACATATCGACCGGCCCCGGCGGCACCACGTCGATGTGCGAGTTGAGGATCAGCGAACGGCCCTTCTCCTCGCGCGGCCGGTGGGTTCCGACGACGCACCAGGCCTGCTCGTAACTCACCGCGATCGGCGAGAAGCCGGGATGATGCGAAATATCCTCGGCGCGCACGCGCCAGCGATCCATCGCATAGCCGCGGCGCGACAGTTCGGCGTGCAGAAAATCCTGAACCGGCGCCTCATTGCCGCGCATCGACGGGAAGCGCACGAGATCCATCGTGAATGCGAGCTGCGCGTCGAACGTCGCCTCGACCGAGGCGAGGATCGCGTCGCGCGCGGCCGAAGAAAGATTCGTCCCAGACATCACAGCCGCCGCCCTCGCTCTTCTCCCGCTGGCCGGGAGACAGTAGCGCGAAGCGCCGGATGAGAGACGGCGCGTCGCGCAGAATGGGAACGCGCCCTCATCCGCCCGCCCCCGGACAGATCCGGGTCCAACCATCTATCTCCGCAACGCAGCGGAGAAGGAAGCCGAACGCAGTCAGCGCGCGGCTTTGTCGAAAACCTTGATCGCAGCCTGCACGGCCTCGCCCGCCGGCAGTTTGAAGCCCGCCTTGAGCAGCATCGCCTCAAGCGCGCCGAGGCAGATCAGCACGTTCTCCTTCCGCGCCGTGTAGCCCATCGTTCCGATGCGCCAGATCTTGCCATGCAGCGGGCCGAAGGACGTGCCGATCTCGATGCCGAAATGCGTCAAGAGCCCCTTGCGGACGGCGTCGCCATCGACGCCGCCGGGAATGAAGACGCCGGTGACGTTCGACATCTTCACCGCGCGGTCGCCGAAGATCGTCAGTCCCATCGCCTCGAGGCCCGCGCGCAGCGCCGCCTCGACTGACCTGTGCCGCGCGAAGACCGCCTCATGCCCTTCCTGCAGAAAGATGCGGGCGCATTCGTGCGCCGCATAGATCATGCTGGTCGCCTCGGTATGATGGTTGAGGTGATCCGGCCCCCAATAATCCATCAGCATGGAGAGATCGAAATAGTTGGAGCGGATGCGCGGCCCCTCGCCCGCCACGTAGCCGGCCGGACGCACGCCCGCCTCGACATGGCGGCGGTTGCGGATGCGCTTTACGGCGCGCTCGCTCAGGCTGACCGGCGACATGCCGGGCGGCCCCGACAACCCCTTCTGAAGGCCGGACGAAATGGCGTCGATCTCCCAGTCGTCGACGCGGATGTCCTCGCAGCCGATGCTGGCGCAGGCGTCGACGTAGAGATAGGCGCCTTGCGCGCGGCAGAGCGCGCCGATCCCCTCCAGCGGCTGCGCGACCGTGGTCGAGGTGTCGGCGTGAACGAGCGCGACAATTCTGGGGGAATGCCGCTTGATCGCTTTCTCGAGGTCGTCGAGCGCGAAGACCTTGCCCCATTCCTGCTCGATGATGACGACCTCGGCGCCGCAGCGCTCGGCGATCTCGCGCAGCAGATGGCCGAACCGGCCGAACATCGGCACGAGCACGCGGTCGCCTGGCTCGATCAGGGACACCAGCGCCGCCTCGATGCCGGCGCGCGCGGAGCCGTCGATCATCAGGGTCTGTTCGTTCTGGGTGCGATAGACCTCGCGGAACATGGCCTGCGTGCGGGCCATGACATCAAGGAAGGCAGGGTCGAACTGGCCCAGCATAGGGGTCGCCATCGCGCGCAGCACGCGCGGATCGGCCATCAGCGGGCCGGGCCCCATGATGAGACGCGGCGGGGGGTTGAGCTCCGCCGCAAGATGATTGCCTGTCATCGGCGCCCTCGACTGGATCGCCGCCGCGGACCGCGGCGGACTTAATCCATCGCTAGGACATGATCCGGAAAAGGGAAAGCCGCTTTTCCGCCGCGGCGATCACGCGATCACGCGCGCGATCGCGATCACCACGATCGCGCCGATGGCCGCGACCACGATCTGCGACACGATCGGGTTGCCGATGCCGATATTGACGCCGAGCGCCGACAGCAGCACCGACCCGACGACGGAGCCGATGAGGCCGGTGATGATGTAGCGGATCATCCCGCCGCCGCCCATGACGAGGCTGGCCAGCCAGCCGGCGACAAGGCCGATCAGGATCATGATGATGATTGCGCGAACGTCCATCTGGCGTCTCCATTCTCCCCCGCATCTAACGCGCGGCGGCGTGAAGTGTGCCTCAACAAGAGCCGCGCGTCACTGTCGCAGCGGCTTCAAATATTGAGCGCCCTGCCATAGGCGTCTAGCACGCTCTCCTTCATCGTTTCCGACAGCGTGGGATGGGGGAAAATGGTGTGGATCAGCTCTTCCTCGGTCGTTTCGAGATTCATCGCGACGACGAAGCCCTGGATCAGCTCGGTCACCTCCGCGCCGATGAGATGAGCGCCGAGAAGCTGGCCCGTCCTGGCGTCGAAGATCGTCTTGACGAGGCCGTCGGGCTCGCCGAGCGCGATCGCCTTGCCGTTGCCGATGAACGGGAAGCGGCCGACCTTGATCTCGCGGCCAAGCTCCTTCGCCTTCTTCTCCGTGAGCCCGACGCTGGCGATCTGCGGATGGGAGTAGGTGCAGCCCGGCACCTTCAGCTTGTCGAGCGGATGGGCGTGAAGGCCCTTGATCGCCTCGACGCAGATCACGCCTTCATGCTCGGCCTTGTGAGCGAGCATCGGCGGGCCGGCCACGTCGCCGATCGCGTAGATTCCCGGCACGTTCGTGCGGCAGGCGCCGTCCGTGACGATCGTCCCGCGCTCGATCTTCACGCCGAGCTTTTCAAGGCCGAGATTTTCGACATTGCCGACGACGCCGACGGCCGAGATCAGACGCTCCGCCGTCAGGGTCTGCGTCTTGCCGTCCGCCGTCTCGATCGTCGCGGTCACCTCGTTCGCGCCCTTCGCGACCTTCGCGACCTTCGCGCCGATCAGGAACTTCATGCCCTGCTTCTCGAAACGCTTCTGGGCGTGGGCCGCGATCTCATGATCCTCGACGGGAAGGATCTGCGGCATCACCTCGACGATCGTCACCTCCGCGCCCATGGTGCGATAGAAGCTGGCGAACTCGACGCCGATCGCGCCCGATCCCATCACGATCAGCGATTTCGGCATGGCCGCCGGCGACATCGCCTCGAAATAGGTCCAGATCAGCTTGCCGTCCGGCTCGATGCCCGGCAGCGCCCGCGGGCGAGCGCCCGTCGCCACGATGATGTGCTTGGCCTGATAGGTCCCGGCGCCGAGCGCGTTCTTCGGCGGCGGAACCTGCGGCTCCATCGGCTTCTTCTTCGTCGGCGCGACGGTGATCTGGCCCGGCTTGTCGATGACCGCCTCGCCCCAGATCACGTCGACCTTGTTCTTCTTCATCAGGAAGCCGACGCCATTGTTCATCTGGGCCGCGATGGCGCGCGAGCGCTTCACCACGGCGGCCGTGTCGACCTTCATCGCGCCTTCGAGCGCGAGGCCGTAATCCTTGGCGTGCTGCGCGTAGTGATAGATCTCCGCCGACCGCAGCAGCGCCTTGGTTGGAATGCAGCCCCAGTTCGAGCAGATGCCGGCGAGATGCTCGCGCTCGACGATCGCCGTCTTGAAGCCGAGCTGCGCAGCGCGGATCGCAGCGACATAGCCGCCGGGACCGGAGCCGATGATGATGACGTCGTAGGCGGACATTGACGGACCTCTTTTCAGGTTGTGACGAAGCGCGTCGGCGCCCTCACACCAGCATGCTCATCGGATTTTCCACGATCTGCTTCAGCGTCGAGATAAGTTGCGCGCCAAGCGCGCCGTCGACCGAGCGATGATCGCAGGACAGGCAAAGCCCCATCACCGTGGCGACGCCGATCGAGCCGTCCTTCTTGACGACCGGGCGCTTCTCGCCCGCGCCCACCGCAAGGATGGTGGAATGCGGCGGGTTGATCACCGCCGTGAAATCCTTGATGCCGAACATGCCGAGGTTTGAAACCGCCGTGGTGCCGCCCTGATACTCCTCGGGCTTCAGTTTGCGGTCCTTCGCGCGCCGGGCGAAATCCTTCATCGCGATCGCGATCGTGGACAGCGACTTCGTTTCGGCGCTGCGGATGATCGGCGTGATCAGGCCGTTGCCGGGCAACGCCACCGCGACGCCGACATCGGCGTGCTTGTGCCGCAGCATCGCGCTTTCCGTCCATGACACGTTGGCGTCGGGCACGCGCATCAGCGAGACGGCGAGCGCCTTGATCACCATGTCGTTGACCGAGATCTTCCACGCCGGCTTGCCGTCCTTGTCCTTCGGCGCCGCCGCGTTCGCCTGCTCGCGCAGGACCAGCAGCGCGTCGATTTCGCAATCGACGTTCAGATAGAATTGCGGAATGGTCTGACGCGCCTCGGTGAGGCGGCGCGCGATTGTTTTGCGCATGCCGTCATGCGGGATTTCTTCGTAGGAATCGGGCGCGAACAGCTTCTTCACCTGCTCGTCCGACATGGAGGCCGGCGCCGCCTTCGGCGCGGAAGGCGCAGAAGCGAGGGCCACGGCGGGCTTCGCCTTGGCCGTTCCTCCCGCCTTCGCGGCCTCGACGTCGGCCGCGATCACGCGCCCATGCGGTCCGGAGCCTGACACGAAAGCGATCTCGACGCCGGCGTCCTTCGCGAGGCGGCGCGCGAGCGGCGATGCGAACACGCGGCCGCCCTCCCCGTTCGCCTGTCGCTGCGCGGGAGCGGGCGCGGCGGCGGGAGCAGCCGATTGAGCAGCCGGCGGAGCGGACGCCTCGACCGCCTTCCTGATCGTCTCCTCGCCTTTCGGCGCGGCGGCGGTCACGGTTTCGGCCGGCTGCGCGGCCGCCTTCGGAGCGGGCGGCGGCGCGCTGGCGGCGCTCACCTTGGAGGCGTCCTCGCCCTCCGCCGCGATCAACGCGATGACATCGTTCACCGGCACGTCCTGCGTTCCCGCCGGCACGACGATCTTCGCCAGCACGCCCTCGTCGACAGCCTCGACCTCCATCGTCGCCTTGTCGGTTTCGATCTCGGCGATCACGTCTCCCGACTTGATCTTGTCGCCCTCTTTTTTGAGCCACTTCGCGAGATTGCCCTTCTCCATCGTGGGAGAGAGCGCGGGCATCAGGATGTTGACGGGCATGGCGGCGCTTCCAGATTTATGGGGTGGTGACGAGAGACTGGGCGGAGGGCGCGGCTCGCTCGAGCTGCATCGTTTGCCAGCGACGCGCGAGGCCGACGCCGGCGCCGATCGGCGCGAGCACATAGGCCGCGTAGTCGAGTTTGTTGACGCCGAGGCTGACCAGCGTGCCGGGCTCCACGAGCTCCGGCGCGAACGCCTGAAGCACTTCGGGCGTGAGCGAGATCACGGCGCAGACTCCGAGCGCGTAAGACACAAGATCGAGCTGCGCGAGCGTCAACCGCGCGCGGCCTTTCCGCCTGATATAGGCGGAGGCGATCGCCGCGCTGAGGATCGCGCATGCGACGGCGAGAATGATCGCTTCAATCGGCCGGTTCATCATTCGCTCGCAATCCAGCCGGCCGGATCGCCCCTACCGTGCAAGATCTCCGCGACGAGATGCGGCGGAACCGCCTCAAGATCGGCGTAGGTGGCTTGACCTTTCGTTCTCGCAGACATGGCGCTCAGAGAATTCGCTATCTGTACAACACCGCCTTCGCGGCCTGCACGACTTCCGACACCGTGGGCAGCGCAAGCTTCTCGAGATTGGCGGCGTAAGGCATCGGCACGTCCTTGCCGGTGACGCGCGCGACCGGCGCATCGAGATAGTCGAACCCCGTCTCCATGATGCGGGTGGCGATTTCGGCGCAAACGCCGGACTGCGGCCAGCCTTCCTCGACGACCACGGCGCGGTTGGTCTTTCGCACCGACGCGGCCACCGTATCGATGTCCATCGGCCGGATGGTGCGCAGGTCGATCACCTCGGCCTCGACGCCTTCCTTCGCCAGCTCGTCAGCGGCCTTGAGCGCATAGGACATGCCGATGCCGAACGAGACGATGGTGACATGCGAGCCGGCGCGCGCGACGCGCGCCTTGCCGATCGGCACGGTGAAATCGTCGAGCTGCGGCACGTCGAACTGGTGGCCGTAAAGGATTTCGTTTTCGAGGAAGATCACCGGATTGGGCGAGCGGATCGCCGATTTGAGCAATCCTTTGAAGTCGGCCGCCGTGTAGGGCATGACCACGGTCAGGCCGGGCACCTGCGAAAACCACGCCGCGTAATCCTGGCTGTGCTGCGCGGCGACGCGCGCGGCGGCACCGTTCGGGCCGCGGAAGACGATCGGACAGCCTAGCTGGCCGCCGGACATATAGAGCGTCTTGGCGGCGGAATTGACGATCTGGTCCATCGCCTGCATGGCGAAATTGAACGTCATGAACTCGACGACCGGCCGCAGGCCCGCCATCGCGGCGCCGACGCCGACGCCCGCGAATCCGTGCTCGGTGATCGGCGTGTCGATCACGCGCTTCGCGCCGAACTCCTGCAGCAGGCCCTGCGTGACCTTGTAGGCGCCCTGATATTCGGCGACCTCCTCGCCCATGACGAAGACGTCCGGATCGCGGCGCATCTCCTCAGCCATCGCGTCGCGCAGCGCCTCGCGCACCGTCATGCGCGTCATCGCGGTTCCGGCGGGAATTTCGTCGGAGGCGTCGTAACTCGGGGCCGCTGCGGGCTGCGCCGCAGGTTTCGGCTGCGGCGCAGGCGCTTCCGCGGCCGGCTTCGCGGCCGCCGGAGCAGGCTCGGCCCTGGACGCCTCGGCCTTGGGCGCCTCCGCTTTCGCCCGAGCCGGAGCCGCGCTCGCCGCGGCCTTCACATCCTCGCCCTCGCCGGCGAGCACGGCGATCTTCGTGTTGACCTTCACATTGTCCGCGCCGGCCTCGACGAGGATTTTCGCGAGCACGCCTTCATCGACGGCTTCGACCTCCATCGTCGCCTTGTCGGTTTCGATTTCAGCGATCACGTCGCCGGGCTTCACCTTGTCGCCCTCCTGTTTCAGCCATTTTGAGAGCTTGCCCTCTTCCATGGTGGGAGACAGCGCTGGCATGAGAATGTCGATCGGCATGGGCGATCCCGCGGTCAGGATTGTTTGAGAAGATGATAGCCGAAGCCGACGGTCAGCCAGAGGGCGAGACCGAGCAGCGCGGCGTGATGCAGTTGCGCGGCGACGCTGCCATTCAGCGCGCGCGCGGTGATTTCGCGAAACAGCGCCGCCTGCGCGCCCAGCATGGACGCGATCTGACGCCGCTTTCTCATCTGGCGCAGGACGAGCTGCTGATAGACGACCAAGGCGAGCACGACGGCGACGAGGAGATATTTCGCGATCAAGGCTTTCAGCGCACGATGTCGGTGTAGAGCTCCGACGCGTCCGGCTCAGGGTCGTTCGCCGCGAAATCCGCCGCTTCGTTGATCTGGTCGCGAACCGCGGAGTCGATCTTCTTGAGGTCGGCCTCGGACATTTTCCATTGCTCCATCAGGCGGTGGCGGACCTGTTCGATCGGATCGCGCTCCTCGCGCATCTTCTGCACTTCCTCCTTGGAGCGGTATTTCGCCGGGTCCGACATCGAGTGGCCGCGATAGCGGTAGGTCTGCATCTCGAGGATGTAAGGCCCTTTGCCGGAGTGCGCGTGACCGATGGCGCGGTCGCCGGCCGCTTTCACGGCGCGAACATCCATGCCGTCGACCTGCTCGCCGGGAATATTGAAGGACAGGCCCCGCCGCGAGAAATCGGTCTGCGCCGACGCGCGGGTGACCGAGGTGCCCATGGCGTATTTGTTGTTCTCGATGATGTAGACGACCGGCAGCCGCCAGAGCTCGGCCATGTTGAAGCTCTCATAGACCTGGCCCTGATTGGCGGCGCCGTCGCCGAAATAAGCGAGGCTGACATTGCCGTTCTCGCGATAGCGGTTCGCGAAGGCGAGGCCGGTGCCAAGCGGAACCTGCGCGGCGACGATGCCATGGCCGCCGTAAAAATGCTTCTCCTTCGAGAACATGTGCATCGAACCGCCCTTGCCGCGCGAAAATCCGCCGCGGCGGCCGGTGAGCTCGGCCATGATGCCCTTCGGGTCCATGCCGGTGACCAGCATATGGCCGTGGTCGCGATAGCCGGTGATGACCTGATCGCCCTCCTTCGTCGCCATCTGCATGCCGACGACGACAGCCTCCTGGCCGATATAGAGGTGGCAGAAACCGCCGATGAGGCCCATGCCGTACATCTGTCCCGCCTTTTCCTCGAAGCGGCGGATCAGCAGCATCTCGCGGTAGGCGTGTTCGTCCTGATCCCGGGTGAAGGACGCCGGTTGCGCGGAGACTTCCTTCTTGGGCTGATCCTTGCGGGCGGGCGCTGCCTTGCGCGCGGCGGCTACGGCCATCTGTCTCATCTCCCTGGGCGGCTTTCCCGGAAGACTACCTTACGCGACAGGCGATGACGAGCCGCGGCCGAAGGCGGCCGTTTCGCGCGAAACTTGTTTCAAGACGCTGAAATTAATAAGATATTCCAGATGAACCGGATTTCGGTTCAAGTCGGTTCAGCGGTTCACGATGACCACTTCGTCTCGGTGGACGCGATTCAGAACCCGCCGCACTCGTTCGTCGAGAAGGTCTTTGTCGAGCGCGTCGGCGCGGAACAGCGCCACCTTGCGCTCCCAGTCGCCGCGCTCGCGCTGAAGCTTCCTGTATTCGGCGAGGATGCGATCCTCCTCCTGCCCCAGTTCCTTCTTGGCGTCGAGGCCGCGCTGCCCCTGCTCCGCCTGCTTCACGAAGAAGCCGGCCGCCGCGAACGCCAGGCAATACAGCGCAAGCGGCGCCAGCCAGGCCCGAAGTCCCCTACGCACAACCATGACGCAACCTTACGCAACCACGCTACAAGGCGACGATGGCGGAGCATGGCTAAGGTTCGGTTAAATCAGCCGACCGAATGCGCCGGCGTTTTCTGCGCCAGCGCGATGAGTCCCAGCCCGCACACCGCGGCCGCGATGCCGAGCCACTGGATATGAGCCGGCCACTCGCCGAGGATCGGAATCGCGAACAGCACGCCGAACACGGGGATGAGCGGCGCGACATAGCCCATCTGCACCGCGCCCAGCACGCGCGCCGCATAGGCCCAGAGCAGAAAGGCGATCGCATAATTCACCACGCCCTGAAACAACCCGTGCAAAAGCAGGTCTGCCACCGGGGCGGACAGGATGTTCATCGGCAGAAACAGCCCGAACAGCGGCATCAGCGGGATCGAGGCGACGGCGCTGACGGCTGTCATGACGAGCGGCGACGCCTTCCACCTGACGAGCAGCACGGTGTAGATGGTCCACAAAAGGCCCGACGCCATGAAAAGCGCGTCGCCGAGCGGCGTCAGGGACGCCGCGGCGCCGGCGTTCGCGCCTCCCAGCGTGACAATCGCGAGCCCGAGCACGGATATGGCGAGGCCGGCAGGTATGAGCCATGTCCCGCGCGTCGCGGACGTCATCATCAGGAAAAGCGTGGAGAGAACCGCGACAGTTCCCGGCTGCAGGCAGGCCGCGTGACTGGCCGGCGCGAACTGGAGGCCGATGTTGGACAGCATCAGCATCGGCGCGCCGCCGCACAGGGTGAGAATGATCGCCTTGCGCCAGCCGAGGCCCGCCCCGTTTCGCCACCCGTAACGCCACAGGATCGGGATCATCACCGGCAAAGCGAAGATATAACGCAACAGCGTGACGTCGGTGGCGGTGAGGCTCGTCGTCACGGCGAGCCGTATCATGACGAATTGCAAGCCCCAGATCGAGACGACGATCGCCGTCGCGGCGAGCGCCAGCCTGCGGCGACGATCGTCAGCCGCCGCCCCGGAGTCGCCCGTCGAAGAGGTCATGAAATCTTCTGCCGCGCGGCAGGCCGCAGCGCCAGTGTGCGGCTTGCACGCCTACCCGGCGTCGGAAGAATGCCGCTCGCTCGCGCCGGACCGAAACCGGCGCGGCGATCATCGCGCCGCGCATTCAGCCGGTGTTGCGCAGGCCCGCGGCGACGCCATTGATGGAAATGAGAATGCCGCGCCGCGTTTTCTCGTCCTGCGCGCCGCTGCGCCAGCGGCGGATCAACTCCACCTGCAGATAGTTCATCGGCGCGATATAGGGAAAACGATGACGGATCGAGAGCGACAGCGTGGGATTGTCCATAAGCCGCTCACTCGCGCCGGTGATCATCGCGAGAGCGCGCGCCGTCCTGTCCCACTCGCGGGTGATCGCCTCGAAAATGCGCGCGGCCGTGACTTTGTCCGACGCCAGCTCGGCATAGGCGCGCGCGATGTCGCGCTCCGTCTTCGCCAGCACCATGTCCTGATTGGACAGAATCGACTGAAAGAAAGGCCACTCGCGATTCATGCGTTTCAACAGGTCGGAGCGCGATTCATCGCCCTCGACAAAGGTCGCGACGGCCGACCCGAAACCGTACCAGCCGGGCAGCGCGATGCGCGCCTGTCCCCAGGAAAAGCTCCAGGGTATGGCGCGCAGGTCTTCGATGCTCCGGCTCGCCTTCCGCGAGGCGGGGCGCGACCCGATATTCAGCTCGGCGATCTCGGCGATCGGCGTGACCGAAAAGAAGAAATCGACGAAACCGGGATCGTCGTAGACCAAAGCGCGATAGGATTTCATGCTCGCGGCGGACAATTCAGCCGCTGCTTCGAGGAAACCCTCCGGCGGCGGGGCCGCGGGCGTCAGCATGGTCGCCTCGATCAGCGCAGACGCCAGCGTCTCCAGATTGCGCCGTCCGTTCGCCGGATCGGCGTATTTGCTGGCGATGACCTCGCCCTGCTCGGTCAGGCGCAACTGTCCGTTCACGGTGCCCGGCGGCTGCGCCAGAATCGCCTGATAGCTCGGGCCGCCGCCGCGCCCGACCGTGCCGCCGCGCCCGTGGAAGAGCCGCATCCTGATGTCCGGCATCTCCGCGAAAAGCGCCGCCAGCGCGGTCGATGCGCGATAAAGCTCCCAGTTGCTGGTGAAGTAGCCGCCGTCCTTGTTGCTGTCGGAATAGCCCAGCATCACGTCCTGCACGCCGCCGGAGCGGCGCATCATCGCGCGCACGCCCGGTATGTCGTAAAAGGCGCGCATGATGCGCTGCGCGTCGCGGAGATCGGGAATGGTCTCGAACAGCGGCGCGACGATCAGATCGACGACGGCGGGCTCCTGTTCGTCGCCGAGCGTCCCGCGCATCAGGCCGACCTCTTTCTGAAGAAGCAGAACCTCCAGAAGATCGCTCACGCTCTCGGTATGGCTGATGATGTAATGACGGATCGCGTCCGGCCCCAGAAGGGCGCGCATGTCGCGCGCCGTCTCGAAGATCGCGAGCTCATCGGCGACGAGCGGCGAATAGGCTTTCTGCGGCACGCGCAGGCAACGCGGATCGCGCATCGCCTCGAGCAGGAGCGACTGTTTCTCACGCTCGTCGAGAGCGGCGTAGGCGTCATGGATGCGCGCCGCTTTCAGCAGCTCGGCGACGACCGCTTCGTGCTTGTCGGAATTCTGGCGCAGATCGACGGTCGCGAGATGAAAGCCGAACACATCCGCGGCGCGCAGGAGGGGCGCGAGACGAGGCTCGACGAGCGCGCCGCCGTGATGGGCGCGCAGCGACGACGCGATCGTGTTCAGGTCCTCGCGAAACTCGGCGGCGGAGCCATAGGGACGAGACGGCGCCACCGCGTGACGCAGCGCTTCCGCGCCGGTCAGTCGTCGCAGCGTCGCGGCGAGCCGCGCATAGACGCCCGTCAGGGCGCGCCGATAAGGCTCCTCGTCGCGATGCGGATTGTCGTCGTCGGAGGCGGCCGCGAGATCGCGCAGCGCCTGCGTCGAATCCACGAGCGCGCTCGAGATCGACAGCTCCGCGCCGAGTTCGTGGATCTGGGTCAGATAATACCGCAGGGCCACTTCCGCCTGGCGCTTGAGTGCGAGCGTCAGCGTCGCCGCCGTGACGTTGGGATTGCCGTCGCGGTCGCCGCCGATCCAGCTTCCCATGCGCAGAAAGGATTCGACATGGCGGCCGCCGAGCGCGCTTTCGATCGCGCGATACACGCGCGGAAGCTGCTGGAGAAAGGTCGACTGATAATAGCTCAGCGCATTCTCGATCTCGTCCGCGACGGTCAGCTTCGTCCGGCGCAGAAGGCGAGTCTGCCATAGCTGGGTCACGCGCGCGCGGATCAGGGAGGCGTTTTCCCGCCGGTCTTCTTCGAGCGCCAGCGTCTCGCGGGCCGCGAGCAGTTCGGCGATGGCGCGCTCGGCGTCGAGCTGGCTCTTGCGCTGCACCTCGGTCGGATGCGCGGTCAGAACCGGAGACAGCCAGGCGTCGTCCAGCATTCTGGCGACGCGGGCCTCATCGACGCCCGCGCGCCGCAGCCGCGCCGCAGTCGCGGCCAGATCGCCCGCTTCCGGCGGATCGCCCGCGAGCCGACGCGCGGCGCGCATGCGCTGATCGTGCCGGTCCTCCGCGATATTCGCGAGATGCGAGAAATAGGCGAAGGCGCGCGCGACCGAAACCGCCTGCGCGGAGGTCAGTCCGCGCAGGAGCGCGTCGAGGGCGGCTGACGCCTCCGCGCCGCCTTCGCGGCCGACCGAGACGCTGAGACGCCTGATCTGCTCGATCAGGTCGTACGCCGCAGCGCCTTCCTGCTCGCGGACCGTGTCTCCGAGAATCTGGCCGAGAAACCGGATATCCTCGATGAGCGGCTCATCTCTGACGTCCGGCTTCATGGCTCGCCCTTCAGCCGCGCACGCGCAGCGCGGTCGTCCCGGCGTAGATCGCCTGATCGCCCAGTTCTTCCTCGATGCGGATGAGCTGGTTGTACTTCGCGGTCCGGTCGGAGCGGGCGAGCGAACCCGTCTTGATCTGCCCGCAATTCGTCGCGACCGCGAGATCGGCGATGGTAGAGTCTTCCGTCTCGCCCGAACGGTGCGACATCACCGCCTTGTAGGCGGCGCGATGGGCCATATCGACGGTCGCCAGCGTTTCGGTCAGCGTGCCGATCTGGTTGACCTTGACCAGCACGGCGTTGGCGATCTGCCGGTCAACGCCCTCGGACAGGCGCGCAACATTGGTGACGAACAGGTCGTCGCCGACGAGCTGGCACTTCTCTCCGACAGCCAGGGTGAGCTTTTTCCAGCCGTCCCAGTCGTCTTCGGACATGCCGTCCTCGATCGAGGCGATCGGATAGCTGGCGACCAGCTTGGCGAGATAGGCGACCTGATCGTCGATCGAGCGCGATTTCTTCTCGCCCTCATACTCATACTTGCCGTCCTTGAAGAACTCCGTCGCGGCGCAGTCGAGCGCGAGATAGACATCCTTGCCCGGCTTGAATCCGGCCTTCTCGATCGAGGCCATCACGAAATCGAGCGCCGCTTCCGCGGATGCGAGGTTGGGCGCGAAACCGCCCTCGTCGCCGACATTGGTGTTGTGGCCGGCGGCCTTGAGCGCGCTCTTCAAGGTGTGAAAGATCTCCGATCCCCAGCGCACCGCGTCGGCGAAGGTCGGCGCGCCGAACGGCATGACCATGAATTCCTGAAAGTCGATCGGGTTGTCGGCATGGGCGCCGCCATTGACGATGTTCATCATCGGCACAGGCAATATCCGGGCCTGTACGCCGCCGACATAGCGGTAGAGCGGAAGAGACCGGGCGTCGGCCGCCGCCTTCGCGGCCGCGAGCGACACGCCCAGAATAGCGTTGGCGCCAAGCTTCTTCTTGTTGGGCGTGCCGTCGAGCTTGATGAGCGTGGAATCGATGCCGGTCTGGTCCTCCGCGTCCATGCCGACCAGCTCCTCGGCGATCACGTCGTTGACCGCCTTCACCGCCTTGAGCACGCCCTTGCCGAAATAGCGCTTCTTGTCGCCGTCGCGCAGCTCGACCGCCTCATGGGCGCCGGTGGACGCGCCGGAAGGGACGGCGGCGCGGCCGAGCGAGCCGTCCTCCAGAACCACATCGACCTCGATCGTGGGATTGCCGCGCGAGTCGAGAATTTCCCGGGCGTGAATATCGATGATCTCGGTCATGGGGCTTCCTCAGGCTGGGTCGCGCCCGCTTTAATCGGCGGCTGGCGAAAGGGAAAGCGGTTCGTCCCGCGCTGAACCATTGTCCGTTGTCCGCCGACGGCGCGCCCTGCTATCAGCGCGGCATGACGAAGAAGCCGCGATCGACACAACCACAGCCGCTCCAGCTCGGACAGGCGACCCCCCTGCCCGCCTCGCCCGAGGAGGCGCGGCTCGACCGCGTGCCGAACCCCCATCCTGGAGCCCTTTATCTCGCGCGCTTCACCGCGCCTGAATTCACCTCGATCTGCCCGGTCACTGGCCAGCCCGACTTCGGAATCATCGTGATCGATTACGTTCCGGATCGCTGGCTGGTCGAATCCAAGTCCCTGAAGCTCTATCTCGGAAGCTTCCGCAACCACGGCGCGTTCCATGAGGACTGCACCGTGGGAATCGCGAAAACGCTGGTCGATCTGCTCAAGCCGACATGGCTCCGGATCGGCGGCTACTGGTATCCGCGCGGGGGCATTCCCATCGACGTGTTCTGGCAGACCGGCGCTCCGCCCAAAAACCTCTGGCTGCCCGACCAGGGCGTTCCGCCCTATCGCGGCCGTTAAGCCTCAAGCGGCCGCGACCGCCTCGATCTCGAGAAGCCACGCGGCGTCGAAGATGCCTGCGATCACCACGGTCATGGCCACGCGCCGGTCGCCCAAAGCCTCGGCGCGCGCGGCGCGGTTCTCCATCGCGTATTTCCGATCGGCGAGAAAAATCGTCACCTTGACGAGGTTATCGAAAGTCATGCCGGCGGCGCGAAGCTGCGCCTCGACATTGGCCCAGGCCAGGCGAGCCTGATCGGAGAAAGCGGCCGGAACAGAGCCGTCGACGCCTGCGGGAATCTGACCGCTGATGTAGAGCGTCCGCGCGACGCCGCTGGTCTCGACGGCCTGGGCGTAGCCGCCCTGCGATTGCGGCGCGTCCGCCGCGTTGATGGTTCTTCGCTGCATCCGGACCTCTCTCAGTTCGCCTTGCGATCGAGCTTCAACAGTCGCGGCGCGGAAAGTCCGAGCGCGAGCACGCCCGCCGCATAAAGCAGGAGCGCGCCGCTTTCCCCGGCCAGACGCATCAGCAGACCCACGAGCGGCGGCCCGCAGGCGGAGCCGGCGAAGAGCAGGCAGGCGAACAGAGCGACGGACGATCCGCGCGCGGTTTCGGACAACGTCGTCGCCTGCGTCTGAAGATTGTTATGGATGTTGTAGACGCCGAAGCCGATCATCATAAAGATCGGCAGCGCCGTCCACCACGGCGCCGGGATCGAGAAAAGCAGGAAGCACAGGCAGAGAATAACGCCGCCCAGCCTTATCATGCCCTTCTCTCCGAGGCTTTTGAGAATCCATTTCGCCGAGAACGCGAAAATCATGCCGCCGATCGCGTAGCCGGTGATCACGATGCCGGCCTCGACCGACGTCGCGCCGTCGCGCGCCAGCAGGATGGCGGCGACATATGGGAAAAAACCAAACGCGAGGGCGCCCTCGCAGGCGACCAGCAGATAGAGCGGCAGCGCGCGCGGATTGGCGAGAATATCGCGGTAATTCGCGATCGCCTGACCGATGCTGAACGGTCGCCGCTTCGACACGTCGCGGCGCCCCATCGCGAGATAGAACACAATTCCGGACACGCCGGCGATCGCGGCGATCACGCTCAGCACGCCCCGCCATCCGATCAACGGCGACAGGACGCCTGATGCGAGCCCGCCCATGATCTGGCCGGTCAGCGTCGCCACCATGAAACGGGCGAGCGCGACCTGCCGCTGCTCATAAGGAAACCTGTCCCCAATCATCGCGATGACCAAGGGAATGACGCCGCCGGCCGCGATCCCGGTCAAACCCCGCGCGACGGAGAAAAGCCCGAACGATCCGGCCGCGGCCGCAACCGCCGTCGTCGCCGACATGGCGACGAGCGCAAGGCTGATGAGACGCGGCTTGCTGAACGCATCTCCGATCGGACCCAGGATCGGCTGGCCGAACGCATAGAAAAAAGTGAACCAGGTCGTCAGCAACGCGACCTCGACGACGCTCCGCTCGAATTCGACCGCGATCAGCGGCATCACGGGGTCGAGCGTGCGCATGGAGAGCGCACTGGCGAAACCGCAGAATCCGACGATGATCAGAAAGCGCGTCAGCGCTGCGGGCGAAGGCGCAGCTTCAGAATCTGCGGGAGACGGCGCGAGCATCGTCGCACTGTCGCACAAGAGACGCTCTGTCGCACCGCGTCACACGCAGGGCTGCGCCGCATGACGCTTCACATCACGTCGCGAGCGGCCGCTTGGCCAGCGCGTCGAACGCCATCAGGTCGGAGAGCAGGCCGCGCATGTCCTTGAGCGGCACCATGTTCGGCCCGTCAGACGGCGCGCGATCGGGATCCTCATGCGTCTCGATGAAGACGCCGGCGACGCCGACGGCCACCGCCGCGCGCGAGAGGACCGGGACGAATTCGCGCTGGCCGCCCGTCGACGCCCCCTGCCCGCCGGGCTGCTGGACGGAATGCGTCGCATCGAAGATCACAGGCGCGCCGGTTCCGGCCGCCATGATCGGCAGCGACCGCATGTCGCTGACAAGCGCGTTGTAACCGAACGAAGCGCCGCGCTCGGTCACAAGAACGTTCGGATTGCCGGCGCCGGTGACCTTGGCTGCGACATTCTTCATATCCCAGGGCGCCAGAAATTGCCCCTTCTTCACGTTGACGGCGCGTCCCGTCTTCGCCGCCGCCACCAGAAGGTCGGTCTGCCGGCAGAGGAAGGCGGGGATCTGGAGAATGTCCACGGCCTCCGCGACGATGGCGCACTGCTCGACTTCGTGCACATCAGTCAGAGTCGGCGCGCCGTATTTCTCCCTGATCTCGGCGAAGACAGGCAGCGCCGCCTTCAATCCGATTCCGCGCGCGCCGGTCGCGGAGGTGCGGTTGGCCTTGTCGAACGACGCTTTGAAGACGAAGGGCGTTTTCAGATCGGCGGTCAGTTCCGCGAGCGCGGCCGCCATTTCGAGCGCATGGGCGCGGCTTTCCATCTGGCACGGGCCGGCGATGAGCGCGAAGGGAAGCCGGTTTCCGAAACGGACGCCTCCGACGGCGACGGTTGTCTGGGTAGTCATGCCCCGGCTTAACCAATCGGCGGACGGGACGCCACTGGCGGGCTGACTCAATCAGCGCAAACCCGCCATGCTGCGTCACACGCAAATTCCGTATGCGGGCGCACGGCGCCGGCGCGCCGCGATCCGGTCAGTCGATCCGGCGCGCGCCGGCGGGCTCATACACGGGTTCGACGCGGGCGATGCGATCGCCGTCCCTGACCAGGCAAAGCGCGGCGGGGACCGGCGACCAGCCGCGCGGATTCTCGCGCGCGACGCAGGCGGCCTGCCGATCGCGGCATGCGGCTTCGGCCGGATAGACCGTCGCCGCATTCATCGCCTCCGTCAGCAGACGCTTCTGAAATTCACCGCAGAAGACGCTGTCGAATCCCTGCGCGCGGCATTGCGCGGCCTCGCGCACGATCACGCCGCCGGCGCAGTTCTGGAAGACGAACAGATAGCCGATCCATCCGCCGATCGCGACGATGATCAGGGCGACGATCAGCTTCAGCAAGCGTCGCCCTCAGCCCCACGCCGCCGACAACAGCCGCCCACTCACACGAGCCGGCTCTGCGTCTTCGCCGCATCGACGAAGCTCGCGAACAGCGGATGCGGTTCGAACGGACGCGACTTCAGCTCGGGGTGATATTGCACGCCGATGAACCAGGGATGGTCGGCGTACTCCACCGTCTCCGGCAGCAGACCGTCCGGCGACATGCCGGAGAATTTCAGGCCGTTCTCTTCGAGGCGCTCGCGATAGGCCGTGTTCACCTCATAGCGATGGCGGTGGCGCTCGGAGATGTCCGTGCTCCCGTAGATCTCCGCAATCCGGGAGCCCTCCTTGAGCTTCGCCTTGAAGGCGCCGAGGCGCATCGTGCCGCCGAGATCGCCGCCTTGCCGGCGCAGCTCCAGCTCGTTGCCGCGCATCCATTCCGTCATCATGCCGACGACCGGCTCGCGCGTCTCGCCGAATTCGGTCGAGCCGGCGTCGGCTATCCCGGCAAGATTGCGCGCCGCCTCGATGCAGGCCATCTGCATACCGAAGCAGATGCCGAAATACGGCACTTTCCGCTCGCGCGCGAAGGTCGCGGCGCGAATTTTTCCCTCCGATCCGCGCTGGCCGAATCCTCCGGGCACGAGAATTCCGTGCACATGCTCGAGATGCGGAGCCGGGTCGTCCTTCTCGAAGATCTCGCTCTCGATCCAGTCGAGATTGACCTTCACATTGTTGGCGATGCCGCCATGGGTGAGCGCCTCGATGAGCGATTTGTAGGCGTCCTTCAGGCCGGTGTATTTTCCGACGATGGCGATCGTCACCTCGCCCTGCGGATTGTGGACGGACGCCGAAATCTTCTCCCAGCGCTCCACGTCAGGCTTCTGCGCCGCCTCGATCCCGAAGGCGGCCAGAACCTCGTCGTCGAGCCCCTCCGCATGATAGGATAGCGGCACGTCATAGATCGAGCCGACGTCGCGCGCCTCGATCACGGCGCTTTCGCGCACATTGCAGAACAGGGCGAGCTTGCGCCGCTCCTCCCGCGGAATCGGGCGGTCCGTGCGGCAGAGCAGGATGTCGGGCTGGATGCCGATCGAGCGCAGCTCCGCGACCGAATGCTGGGTCGGCTTGGTCTTCAGCTCGCCGGCGCTCGGGATGTAGGGCAGCAGCGTCAGGTGCAGATAGATCGCGCTGTTGCGCGGCAGCTCGTTCTTGATCTGGCGGATCGCCTCGAAGAAAGGCAGCCCCTCGATATCGCCCACCGTGCCGCCGATCTCGACGAGCACGAAATCGAACTCCTCGTTGCCGCGAACGATGAACTCTTTGATGGCGTTGGTGACGTGCGGAATGACCTGGATGGTGGCGCCGAGATAGTCGCCGCGCCGCTCCTTCGTGATGATGTCGAGATAGAGCCGGCCCGTGGTGATGTTGTCGTCGCGTGTCGCGGAGCGGCCGGTGAAGCGCTCATAATGGCCGAGGTCGAGATCCGTCTCGGCGCCGTCGTCGGTGACGAAGACCTCGCCATGCTGATACGGGCTCATCGTGCCCGGATCGACATTGAGATACGGGTCGAGTTTCCTCAGTCGGACCTTGTAGCCGCGCGCCTGGAGCAGCGCGCCGAGGGCGGCTGAGGCGAGACCCTTGCCAAGCGAGGAAACCACGCCGCCGGTGATGAAAACGTACCGCGTCATGGGAGCCGATCCATATCCCTCACCCATCGATTCGGATAGCGCCCGCAAGCGCCATCCACATGCCTTGCGCGCAGAGCGCGCCCATTAAAAGAGAAGGGCCGGCGAGCCGGCCCTTGGGTCACTTGGACTGGGGAACCTGAGGCCCCGTCGGCGCTGGCGGCGCGGCGGGCGCCGGACCCCCGCCCTGCCCCTGCTGGAGCTGGTTGAGCTGATTCAGCACGCCGCCGCCCTGGCCGCCGATCGGCGCGCCCGCCGGACCTGGCGCGGTGGGAGAAGACGGCGCGACGGCGCCGTCCAGAATCGAACGCTGCGTGCGGTTCATGCCGGCCAGAACCGAAAGCACGAGGCTGGTGAGGAAAAAGCCCGCGGCCAGCACCGCGGTGGCGCGGGTCAGCGCATTCGCCTGCCCGCGCCCGGTCATGAATCCCTGCACGCCGCCGCCGCCGAGGCCAAGGCCGCCGCCTTCCGACCGCTGAATGAGAATCAGGCCGACCAGGGCGATAACGATCAGAAGATGAATGACGATGATGACGGTCTGCATGGAATTCCGGAGCGCCTGGGCGCGTAGGGCCGGCGGGGAGATAGCCCCCGAAGCAGCCGATTGCAAGGAAGCCCGGCGGCAAATCGCCCGCGACAGACAATCGCCCTGCCCGCCGCTCCCACCCGAACCCGACCGCTTCTAATGATAGGTCGAGGCCGGCGCGGTCCGGTAGGCGGCGGCGATGCCGAGGAAATCCTCCGCCTTGAGCGAGGCGCCGCCGACGAGGGCGCCGTCCACGTCGTCAACCGAGAGAAGCTCGGCGGCGTTCGCCGGCTTCACCGAGCCGCCATAAAGCAGGCGCACGCCCTCCGCCGCCGCGCCGAACCGCTTGCGCAACTGGTCTCGCAGGAAGCCATGCGCGGCTTTGACGTCGGCGGCCGTCGGCGTCAGTCCCGTCCCGATCGCCCAGACCGGCTCATAGGCGATCACCATCCCCAACCCGGCCGCGCCGTTCGGAATTGATCCGGCGAGCTGGCGGCCGATCACGTCGAGCGTCCGGCCCCCGTCCCGCTCCTCGCGAGTCTCGCCGACACAGACGATGGGCGCCAGTCCCGCCCGGACCGCGGCCTGGGCCTTGGCGCGAACGATGTCGTCCGTCTCGCCGTGCAGCGAGCGCCGCTCCGAATGGCCGACGATCACGTAGGAGCAACCCGATTCGGCGATCATTTCGGCGGATATGTCGCCGGTGAAGGCGCCGGACGGCTCCGCATGGCAATCCTGCGCCCCGATCGCGATGCGCGTGCCGATCGCGGCGGCGCTGGCGAGATAAAGGAAGGGCGCCGGCGGGCATAGCGCCAGGTCCACCTTGCGCCACAGCCCGTCCTCGACGAGGCCGGCCGCCATCTTCACAAGCTCGCCAAGAGCCAGCTTCGAGCCGTTCATCTTCCAGTTGCCGGCGACCAGCGGGCGGCGCGTCACGCTCATGATTGGCTCTCTTTCACAGTCAGGCCGCCGGTATCAAAAGCGGGCGCGGCCGGCAAATCGAGCGGCCGCTCCGGGCGATTGGCCCTAGGCCGAACCTCGTTTTCCGGCTATGGGCGCCGGAGAAGCGAGAGGAACCACCGCCGCCATGATGATGCAGGGATTGCGAAACGCCGGCCAGACCTGGCTGGGCAAGCTCGTCGTCACGGTGCTGTTCGGCCTGCTGATCATGAGCTTCGCGATCTGGGGCATCGCGGACATCTTCCGCGGCTACGGCGCCTCGACCGCCGTCCGCGTCGGATCGACCGAGATCGGCGTGGAGCAACTCCGCATCGCCTACCAGAACGAATTGCAGCGCCTGATCCGCCAGACACGCGGCGCGATCACCCCGGACGCGGCCCGCCAGCTCGGCCTCGACCGCGCCGTACTGTCGCGCGTCATCTCGGACGCGGCCCTCGACGAGCGCGCGCGCCAGCTCGGACTCGGCATCTCCGACGAGACCATCGCGCAGGCGATCCTGGCCGACCAAACCTTCCGCGGCGCGGACGGCAAGTTCGACCGCAGGCTGTTCGACGCCGCGATTCGCGACGCCGGCTATTCCGAACCCCGTTTCATCGCCGATCAGCGCAGGGTCTATCTCCGGCAGCATCTGAGCGAGGGCGTCGCCGGCGGCGTGGTTCCTCCGGTCGCTCTCAAGGAAGCGGCGAACCGGATCGCCAACGAGACGCGCAGCGTCGACTATGTGATTCTGCCGGCGGCCAGGATCACGCCCGCGACGCCGGACGACGCGGCGCTGAAAACCTTCTTCGACGAGCGGAAAAACTCCTTCCGCGCGCCCGAATACCGGTCGCTGAACATTCTCGCGCTGACCGCCGAGCAGATCGCCAAGCCGGACCAGGTCAGCGACGACGACGCGCGCAAGCGATATGACGAGGTCAAGACCGTCCGCTTCGGGTCGCCGGAGCGGCGCGCGATCCGGCAGATTCGCTTTCCGACCATGGAGGAGGCGAAAGCGGCGTCGGACAAGATCAAGGCGGGCGCGACGTTCGCCTCGATCGCGGCCGAGCGCAATCTCACCGACCGCGATGTCGATCTGGGCCAGCTCACGAAGGGAGAGATCGTCGATCGCGCCGTCGCCGACGCGGCGTTCGCGCTCGCCAAGGACGGGGTGAGCGGCCCCATCGACGGACAGTTCGGGCCGGTGCTTGTCACGGTGACCGAGATCGAGCCGGAAAAGACGCGCCCCTTCAACGAGGTCAAGGGCGAGTTGAAGCTGGAGATCGCCCGGGCGCGGGCGCAGGACCAGATTCGCGACCTGCATGACAAGATCGAGGATCAGCGGGCGGGCGCCAAGCCGCTCGGCGAGGTGGCGCAGTCGCTCGGGCTGACGATGCGGACCGTCGACGCCGTGAGCCGGCAGGGCGAGGATCGCGCCGGGGCGGCTGTCGCCCTGCCAGAACGCGAGACGCTGCTGCGCCAGGCTTTCGGATCGGACATCGGCGCCGACAACGAGCCGATCTCCACGCGCGACAACGGCTATGTCTGGTTCGAGGTGACCAAGGTCGACCCGGCGCGCGACCGCACGCTCGACGAGGTTCGCGACCAGGTCGTGGCGCGGTTCAAGGAAGACGACATCGCGCGCCAGCTCGCGGAACAGGCGGCGGCGCTGGCGAAAAAAGTCGAGGGCGGCGAAACGCTGGCGGCGGTCGCGGCGGCCGAAAAGCTTGAGGCGCCCAAGACGGCCACGGGGCTCAAGCGCGACACGGCCTCGGGCGATCTTTCGCGCTCGGCCGCGGTCCAGATCTTCAACGCGCCGGTGGGCCGCGTCCTCAGCGCCACCGCGACCGACGGCAAGGACCGCCTTCTGATCAAGATCACCGACGCGGTCGTTCCGCCTTTCGTCTCCACCACGCAGGCGGCGGCGCAGATCGACGAACAGCTTCGCGCGCAGCTCACGCAGGACCTGCTCGCGAGCTATGTGGCGCGGGTGCAGACCGACCTCGGCGTGACGGTGAATCAGGAAGCGGTGCGGCTGGCGCTCGGCGCGCCCTCGCCGTAACACGATGCAGTTCGCCCCGACCGAAGACGAAGGGCTGGCGCGTCTCGCGGGCGGGCTACCGCTCATCCTGCGGGCGACGCTCGTCGCCGACCTCGAGACGCCGGTCGCGGCCTATCTGAAGCTGACGGCCGCTTTCGGACAGCCCTCCTTCCTGCTCGAATCCGTCGAGGGCGGCGCGCAGCGCGGGCGCTACACCATGATGGGATTCGCGCCCGACCTGGTCTGGCGCTGCGAAGGCGAGACCGCGCTCGTCAACAGGCGCCCGCAGGAGCCCAAGTCGACCTTCCAGAGGGATGAGCGCCCTCCCCTCGAAAGCCTGCGCGCCCTGATCGCCGAAAGCGCCATTCCCGACGCCGGCGCCGACCTGCCGCCGATGGCCGCCGGCCTGTTCGGCGCGCTCGGCTACGACATGGTGCGGCTGATGGAGAAGCTGCCGCCGGCGAAGCCCGACATAATCGGAACGCCCGACTCGGTCTTCATGCGGCCGACCATCATGGCCGTCTTCGACAATGTGAAGGACGAACTGTCGATCCTCACGCCGCTGCGCCCGAAGCCGGGCGCGACGCCGAAGGCGATCCACGAGGCCGGCCTCGATCGCATCGAGCGCGTTCTCGCGGCGCTCGACGCGCCGGTGAGCCGCGAGGATCGCGCTCATGGCGACGCCGCGCCGCCCGAGATGGCGTCGAATACGCCCGAAGCCGACTTTCTGGCGATGGTCGAGAAGGCGAAAGACTATATCCGCGCCGGCGACATCTTTCAGGTCGTGCTTTCGCAGCGCTTCTCGACGCCGTTCGATCTTCCGGCGTTCCAGCTCTATCGCGCGCTGCGCCGCGTGAATCCGGCTCCATTTCTTTGCTATCTCGATTTCGCCGATTTCCAGATCGTCTGCTCCTCGCCCGAAATCCTCGTGCGGGTGCGGGACGGCAAGGTGACGATCCGCCCCATCGCCGGCACGCGCTGGCGCGGCGCGACCCCGGACGAGGACGAGCGGCTGGCGCAGGAGCTGCTCGCCGATCCGAAGGAGCGGGCGGAGCATCTCATGCTGCTCGATCTCGGCCGCAACGATGTCGGCCGCGTCTCGCGCACCGGCTCGGTCAAAGTCACCGGCCAGTTCTTCATCGAGCGCTACAGCCACGTCATGCACATCGTCTCGAACGTCGAGGGCTCTCTCGACGCTGACAGGCATGACGCGCTGTCGGCGCTGATCGCGGGTTTTCCGGCGGGCACCGTGTCGGGCGCGCCGAAGATCCGGGCGATGGAGATCATCGACGAGCTGGAGCGCGACAAGCGCGGAATCTATGGCGGCTGCATCGGCTATTTCGGCTGGAACGGCGACATGGACACCTGCATCGTGCTGCGCACCGCCATCGTGAAGGACGGGATGATGCACATCCAGGCCGGGGCCGGCGTCGTCTATGATTCCGATCCGGCCTCCGAGCACCGCGAATGCGTCAACAAGGCGAAGGCGCTGGTGCGCGCGGCGGAAGAGGCCGTGAAAACAGCCGCCGTAGCGCGACGGGGGCAGTAGCGAGCGCTGTTCCGTTCACCGCTCGTCGCTTGAGAACAGGTTGCCTTGACAGGCGTCCACGGCGACAATGGCCCCGCCCGGTCGGGGCGTTCAGACCGCGCCAGATCATTTTACGGCCTCTTTCATGGGGGTTTGGCGATGTGCGTTTTCGTCAGGTTGTTTGCAGCGGCCGTCGCGCTGTTTGCATTTCAGGCGACCGCAGGCGCGCAGATCGTTCTTGCGCCCAGCAAGCCCTCGCGCGCGTGCGCGCTGGACGACGTCATCATCGCGACGGCCGATTTCCTTTTGAGCGAGCCGCAAAATCCGCCGCGATTCTGGCGCGACAGGATCGGCGCGGACGCAGCTTTCCTGCGTATCGTTTACGCCGACATGCGCGATCACGAAGCGAAGGCGCTGATCGACAAGCTCGCGTCCCGCCGGCGTCCGCCCGAACGCATCGTCGAGTTGAAACTCGCCCAGGCGGATCCGGCGCAACGAGCCGCCCTGATCGCAGCGATCCCGGTGGAGGCCGGACGGGGCTCGATCCTGCGCGATATCGGCGATTCCGTTCTGCGCGCGATGGCGGTTGAGAATGGCGGCGAATGGCTGGCGGCGGAGTTGATCCGCTGGAGCAAGGACGATCCCGGCACTTTCAACTCGTCGCTGTTCGCGGTTCGCCTGCCGAATGCGCTCGCCGATCTCGATGACGATGCGAGAGCGCGCTTCGCGGCGCGGCTCGAGGCGGGCGGTCTCTGGGCGCCGGCTGGACTGGTGCTCGAACGAAACGACGATCTTGCCGGATGGTTCGCCATTCTCGATCGCCGCCCGGCGGGTCCCATCGACGCCAAGGACCGCGAAGCCATGCTTCGCCGCCCCTTTTACCATCCGCGCTGGCGGGCGCTCGACATCGCGAAGCAGCCTGAGGAGCTTCGTCAGTTTGACGCGAGGCGTCCGGCGAAAATGGTCACGGAAGCGCTTTATTCGCTCGCGGCCAGAATGCCGGAAGCGCAGGTTCTGATGACGGCGCTCAACGTCACCGGCGAGTCCCGCGTCGGCTCCGAGCTCGCCGTCTCCCTGCTGGCCTCGATCGACACCGGCGCGCTCGACCCTGTCAACGCGCCGGACGCAGTGCATCTCGCGATGATCGGCGAGCTTGACCGCCTTCTCGGGCGGGAGGCGCGGGAGCGGACGCTGCGCAGCTTCAAGCCCTACGGCGCGTGGAGCAATGGGGACAACGCCGCCGCCGCTCTCAACAAGTCCGTTGCGCGATTGGCGCTCGCTCCAGTTGTGACGGGTAAGGAGCAGGACGCCGCCAAACCCGCGTCGCTCCCTGCCGACTTTCCGTGGAATGACTGGACGCGCATCGCCAACACGTTGCGGAGTGGCGCGGATGTCTCCGTCTCCGACAACCGGTTGATCGCGGCGGAGCTGCTTGACGCCACGGGCCGCTGGAATGAAGCGCTCGCCGTTCTGCGCGCCGAGCCCGACTGGCAAGCGGCGAGGATGCGGGCCTATGCGCTGCTCACATCGCTCGACCGGCGCTGCGGCTATGAGCTGAAACCAGCGACGCCGCTGAATGATCCCGTCTATCGCTTCGGCGCGCGATAAAGCGGGTTGGCCGCCGTCCCGGAGAGGCCGATGCGCAATTCCTTGTCGCAGCGATCATAGCGCTCAAAACCTGGCCTTCGCCCGGGAAAGTTGACCGCAGGGCCCCTCTGCCGCAGATAGGCGGCCCGTCCGCCCCAGAGCCGCCATGCGCGTCCTGCTGATCGACAACTACGACAGCTTCACCTTCAACCTCGTCCACCTGATCGGGGCGGCGGACGCGGGCGCGTCGGTCGAGGTCGTCCGCAACGACGCGATGAGCGCAGCCGAGATCGCCCGCGCGGGGCATGACGCGATCGTTCTGTCCCCCGGACCCTGCACGCCGAACGAGGCGGGCGTCTGCCTCGACGTCATCCGCGAGCTGGGCGCGAGCCGTCCGATCTTCGGCGTCTGCCTCGGCATGCAGGCGATGGGACAAGCCCATGGCGGCGAGGTCGTGCGCGCGCCGGCGCCGATGCACGGCAAGATCTCCACCGTGCGCCACAACGGCGCGGGGCTGTTCCGCGGCGTCAACGGCCCGATCGCGGCGACCCGCTATCATTCGCTCATCGTGCGACGCGACACCTGCCCGGCCGATCTCGCCGTCACGGCCGAGACCGAGGACGGGCTGATCATGGCGCTGTCGCACCGCTCCCGCCCGACGCACGGGGTGCAGTTTCACCCGGAGAGCATCGCCTCGGAGCAAGGGGCGACGATCATCCGCAATTTTCTCGACATGGCCCGCGACTGGAACCGCGCGGCGCGCCGCGTCGCCGCCTGAAGGACATTTTCCGTGGACGAGTTCAAACCGCTGATCGCCAAGGTCGCTACCGGCGCTTCGCTGAGCCGCGCCGAAGCCGTGTCGGCTTTCGATACCATGCTGTCGGGCGGCGTCACGTCGGCACAGGCCGGCGCTTTTCTCATGGCGCTGCGCGTGCGCGGCGAGACCGTCGATGAGATCGCCGGCGCCGTCACGGCGATGCGCGACAAGATGCTGCGCGTCGAAGCGCCGGACGGAGCGATCGACATCGTCGGCACCGGCGGCGATGGCTCCGGCAGCTACAACGTGTCGACCCTTGCGGCGATCATCGCGGCCGCCTGCGGCGTTCCCGTCGCCAAGCACGGCAACCGCGCCGCCTCGTCGAAATCGGGCGCGGCCGACGTTCTGACGGCGCTCGGCGTCAAGGTCGGCATCGACGCGCCGGGCGTCGCGCGCTGCATCCGCGAAGCGGGCGTCGGCTTCATGTTCGCGCCGGCGCATCACGCCTCCATGCGCCATGTCGGCCCGGTGCGCGTCGAGATGGGCACGCGCACGATCTTCAATGTCCTCGGGCCGCTGTCCAATCCCGCCGGCGTGAAACGGCAGATGATCGGCGTGTTCGCCGAAAGCTGGCTCGAACCGATGGCGCAGGTGCTCAAATCGCTCGGCTCCGAGCATGTCTGGCTGGTCAACGGTTCGGACGGACTCGACGAGATCACCACGACCGGACCGACCCGCGCGATCGAGCTGAAAAACGGCAAGATTCACGCCTTCACCATCGACGCGGAGAAGCTCGGCCTGCAGCGCGCGACGATCGACGACCTGAAGGGCGGCGACGCGGCTTACAACGCTCAGGCGTTGCGCGCGGTTCTCTATGGCGAGAAAATCCCCTATCGCGACATCGCGCTCATCAATGCGGCCGCCGGGCTCGTCGTCGCGGGTCGCGCGACCGAGCTTGAAGAGGGCCTCGCGCTCGCCGCAAAAGCCGTCGACTCCGGCGCCGCCGCGCGCACGCTCGACAAGCTTGTCGCCGTCTCGAACGCCTGATCCGATGACAGACATTCTCGCCAGGATCGAAGACTACAAAAGGCGCGAGATCGCGGACGCCCTGACGCGCGTCAGCGAGAGCGAGATGCGCGCCCGCGCCGGGCGCGCCGACCCGCCGCGCGGTTTCGCGCGCGCGCTGCGCCAGACGATCGCCGCCGGCCGGACCGCTCTCATCGCCGAGATCAAGAAGGCCAGCCCGTCGAAAGGCCTGATCCGCGCGGACTTCGATCCGCCGACGCTCGCGCGCGCCTACGAGGCGGGCGGCGCGGCCTGCCTGTCAGTGCTGACCGACGCGCCGTCCTTCCAGGGCGCGCCCGAATTTCTCACCGAGGCGCGCGCGGCGGTGAAGCTGCCGGCGCTGCGCAAGGATTTCATGTTCGAGCCCTATCAGGTCTATGAGGCGCGGAGCTGGGGCGCGGACTGCATTCTCGTCATCATGGCGTCGGTGACGGACGAGGCCGCGCGCGCGCTCGTCGCGGCCGCCAAGGAGACGGGAATGGACGCGCTGATCGAGGTGCATGACGGCGCCGAGCTCGATCGCGCGCTCGCGCTCGACTCCGATCTCATCGGAATCAACAACCGCGATCTGCGCACCTTCGAGGTTTCGCTCGCGACCTGCGAGACGCTCGCGCCGCGCATCCCGAAGGATCGCATCGTCATCGGCGAGAGCGGCGTCTTCACATCGGCCGACGTCGCCCGCCTCGCGCGCGCCGACATCCGCGCGCTGCTGGTCGGCGAAAGCCTGATGCGCCAGCGCGACGTAGCGGAAGCGACGCGGACCCTGCTGAAGGCCGCCTAGAGCGCGCCATGGCGAAGCTCACGCATCTCGACGAAACCGGCAAGGCCGACATGGTGGACGTGTCGGCGAAGCCGGCGACGGATCGCGTGGCCGTCGCCGAAGGTTGCGTCGTGATGCGGCGCGAGACGCTCGACCTGATCCGCGCCGGCGATGTGAAGAAGGGCGACGTGGCCGGCGTGGCGCGCATCGCCGGAATCATGGCGGCGAAGCGCACGCACGAACTGATCCCGCTCTGCCATCCGCTGCTGCTGACGAAGATCGCCGTCGATTGCGCGTTCGACGAGACTCTTCCCGGCGTGCGCGTGACGGCGACGGCCAAAGTGTCCGGACAGACCGGCGTCGAGATGGAGGCGCTGACCGCCGTGTCCGTCACGTGCCTGACGATCTACGACATGGCGAAGGCCGCCGATCGCGGCATGCGCATCGACGGCGTGCGCCTCATCGAGAAATCGGGCGGCGCGTCCGGCGCATGGCGCGCGGCCCTCTCCGCGGAGCGATAAGCATGGCGCTGCTGCCTGTCGCCGACGCCCTCGCCAGAATCCTGAAAGACGTTTCGCCGCTCGACGCCGAATCCGCGCCGATCGCGGAAGCCGCCGGGCGGACGCTGGCCGCGCCTCTGGCCGCGACGCGCACGCAGCCGCCTTTCCCCGCCTCCGCGATGGACGGATACGCCCTCCGCGCCGCCGACGTCGCCACCGCGCCGGCCATCCTGCGGCTCATCGGCATGAGCGCCGCCGGGCGTGGCTTCACAGGCCGCGTTGGTTCCGGCGAGACCGTGCGCATCTTCACCGGCGCGCCGGTTCCGGACGGCGCCGACGCGATCGTCCTGCAAGAGGACGCGACGGCGGACGGCGACCGCGTCACGATGCGGGAGGCCGCGACGCCCGGCCGCCACATCCGGCGCGCCGGCGTCGATTTCGAAAGCGGAGAGATCCTGCTCGAACAGGGCCGGCGGCTCGACGCCCGCGCGATCGGCCTCGCCGCGGCGATGGGGCATGGGACGCTGCCCGTCCGGCGCCGGCCGCGCGTCGCCATCCTCGCGACGGGCGACGAACTGGTGCGCCCCGGCGAAGCGCCCGGCCCCGACCAGATCGTCATGTCGAACAGCTATTCGATCGCGGCGCTCGTCGCCGGGACAGGCGGAGAGCCGATCGATCTCGGCATCGCGACCGACGATTTTCCGGCGCTCGAACGCGGCCTGCGGGCTGCGCGCGACGCGCGCGCCGACATTCTGGTCACGACAGGCGGCGCCTCGGTCGGAGACCATGATCTCGTGCAGTCCGCCCTCGTGAAGGAGGGCATGCGGCTCGATTTCTGGCGGATCGCGATGCGTCCGGGAAAGCCCCTTATGTTCGGCGCGCTCGGCCCGATGCGCATTCTCGGCCTGCCCGGCAATCCGGTGTCGTCCTACGTCTGCTCGTTCCTGTTTCTCGCGCCGCTCATTCGCGCGCTGCTCGGCGATCCGCGCGCGGACGAAGACCGCTCGGAGACCGCTCGGCTCGGCGCGCCCATGCCAGCCAACGACACGCGCGCCGAATACGCCCGAGCGACGCTCGCGCGGGACGGCGACGGCACGCTGGTCGCGACGCCTGTCGGAACGCAGGATTCCTCCATCACCCGCCTGCTCGCGCACGCCGACGCGCTGCTGATCAGGCCGCCCTTCGCGCCGGCCGCGCCAGCGGGCGCGCCGTGCCGGATTCTCCGGCTGTCTTAGACGGCATGCCGCCGTTTCATGAAAACAGCGGAATGCGCTCAGTCATTCCATCCGCACGATGTCTTCGGAAAACCGGATTCCACTTTCCGCATCGTGCTTAGGTCCGCGCGCCGCGCCTGAATTCCGTCGCGCCGGCGTCGAGCCAGTCGAGCGCCGCCTGTTGATCGACATAGATGTCGATATAGCCGCCGTTGTGGCGGTCGCTCTGCCTGAGGTTGCAGCTCTTGGTTTCGAAATTGTCGGCGCGCCCGACGATCGTGTCGACGTCGAACTCGAACGACCGCCAGTGATTGTCTGGGATGGGGCGATGAAGCTCGGTGCGCATGAGCTCGGGATTGGGGCTGATCGGCCGGCCCCAGGTTCTCACCATCCCGGCGGCGCAGGCTTTCCGCAGACCTTGCAGGAGATCCATGATCTCAATGCTGCGGCCCGACACGTCCCACCCGGACCGGCCCGCGCGCTTGACGAATTCAAGCAGCGGCATGCGCTGCGACGAGCGCTCCAGCATCTGGACGGCGCGCGCTGATTCGGCTGCCGCTTTCCCTTCGGCGTCGCGCCGGCGCGACTGCACCAGCCGATAGCCGAGAAACGCGACCGTGCCGGCGAGCAGAACGAGCCAGACGAGCGCGAGCGCCCCCGTCCATCCATAGGACGCCCATAATCCCCCAGCGCCAGCGCTCATTTCTGCGACTCCAGCCTCCGCATCCTCCATCCGACGGCGCTCGCGCCCGGTCAAATCAGACGCGGGCGGCGAAGGCGCTTGCGGAACACAGAGGGAACGCTTAACCTGTTCGTGATTTGTTTCGGCGCGAACGTCAACGTCGATTCGGACCCGGGAACCGCACAACCATGCTGACGCGAAAACAGATCGAACTCCTGCGCTTCATTGACGTGCGGCTGCGCGAATCCGGCGTGCCGCCGTCGTTCGATGAAATGAAGGAAGCGCTCGACCTGAAATCGAAGTCGGGAATCCATCGGCTCATCCTGGCGCTCGAGGAGCGCGGCTTCATCCGCCGCCTTCCCAACCGCGCCCGCGCGCTGGAGGTGCTGCGCCTGCCCGAGGCGACGACGCCCAACAACGCGCCGCGCGGCTTCAAGCCGAGCGTCATCGAAGGCAATCTCGGCCGGGTGAAGCAGAAGCCGCCCGAGGCCGGCAACAACAATGAGATCGTCACCATCCCGCTCATGGGCCGCATCGCGGCCGGCACGCCGATCTCGGCGATCCAGTCGCGCAACGGCGCCATCGGCATGCCGGCGGACATGCTAGGCGCCGGGGATCATTTCGCGCTCGAGGTGCGCGGCGATTCGATGATCGAGGCCGGCATCAATGACGGCGACACTGTCGTTATCAAGAAGCAGGACACGGCCAACAACGGCGACATCGTCGTCGCGCTCATCGACGACGAGGAGGCCACGCTGAAGCGGCTGCGCAAGCGCGGCTCGTCCATCGCGCTCGAAGCCGCCAACCCGGCCTACGAGACGCGCGTGCTGGGTCCCGACCGGGTGCGCATCCAGGGCCGGCTCGTCACGCTGATGCGGCGCTACTGATCGGGATCGCCGTCCTCGCCGGGCAATGGCGCAGGATGCGCGGGCGGGCGGGCATCGGCCGCTCGGGGCGGCTGAGCGACCGGAGGCGCAGCGCGGATCGGGGCCTGCCACGTCCGGCGCTCATCGGGCGCGCGCGTTCCGCGAAGGTCGACATCGTCGCCGCTTCTAAATTTCAGGACGATCGCGCCATAGTCGTCGAAGGTCTTCCGGTCGGCGATCAGCGGGTCGCTGCACCAGCCGGGCGCCGGAAGAGGCGTGATGATGAAAGTCGCGCGCCGGCAATCCTCGGGAAATGCGCGCGCGTCCCGGACCCAGGCGACGATGCGCCCGGCCCTGTCGGTTCCGACGCAGCCCAGCCTGTCGCAGGCGGTTCCGGTCTTGAGGGACGGATCGGTCGCGGGACGGATGTCGCCGTCGGCCTGCAGCCAGAACTGAACGTCGAAGCGGGAGGCGTCGCCGAGCACGACAAGCTTGCCGTCCGCCGCGCGATAGGCCGCGCCCTGCCCGCTGCGCGCGAGATAGAAATCCGCCGGCTCCGCCCGCATCATCGCGAGGAGGCCTGCGGCCGCGAGGGGCAGCGCGCCCCATCGCAGCGGCGTCCGCCACAGCGTGAACCAGAGCAGCGCGAGCGTGGCGAGCAGAAGCGCGCCCGAGCCGAAGGCGCGCATGACGGAGACCGATCCGCTCAAGCCCGCGACCGCCTGCGAGACGGCGATCACCGGCTCGGCGCCGATTCCCATCAGACGCCAGACCCAGCCGTCCAGCCCGAACGGCCACAGGAGGACGCCGACCACCGCCGCCGGCATCACGATGAAGGAGACGAAAGGCAGCGCCAGCGCATTGCCGAGCAGGCCCCAGGGATTGAGGCGCTGGAAATGGAAAGCCGAATAGGGCGCGGTTGCGAATGTCGCGACGGCCGTCGTCACGAAAAGCATGACCACCCACTCGCGGAGATGGCCGCTTATTCTGAGGATCGGCCCGGACGGCTCGCCGCCCGGCTGCGGCGCGTGATCGCGACGCCATTCGGTCAACGCGATCAGGCCGGCGACCGCGGCGAAGGACATCTGAAAGCTCGGCCCGAGAAGAGTTTCCGGTTCGCGCGCCAGCGTGATCAAAGCCGCGATCGCGAGATTGCGCATCGCGAGCGCCGGCCGGTCCGCGAGGATCGCGCCGAGCATCACGAGAATCATGATCAGCGACCGCTCCGTCGCGACTTCCGACCCGGTGAACAGGCAGTAGCCGGTCGCGCCGAGCATCGCGAGAACCGCGCCGATCTTCTTCACGGGCCAGGCAAGCGCGACCATCGGAAACAGCGCGAGGATCGCGCGCACGGTCCAGAAGAACGCGCCCGCGGCCAGCACCATGTGAAGGCCCGACACCGAGACGATGTGATAGACGCCGGCCGCGCGCAGCGCGTCGTTCGTGTCCTCGGTGATGAGGTCGCGCTTGCCGGTCACGAGCGCCGCGCCCAGCGCGCCCGGCTGCCCGCCGATCGCGCGGATGATGCGGTCGGTCAGTTCGTTGCGCTTGCGGTCGATGGCCGCGAACAGCCGCAGATCCCAGGGCGGCGGCGGCGCGGCCAGCGCGGGGCCGACCTGGCCGGGCGCATGGCCCACCGCGCCGACGCGCTTGTAGAAGGCGTCGCGAGCGAAATCATAAGCGCCCGGCCGCGGCGGCTCCGGCGGCGGCTGCAGACGCGCCTTCATTTTTATGAAATCGCCGGCGACCGCGAGCGGACGGCTCCGCGTGGTCACGCGCACGCGATAGGGCGTGTCGGCGGCGGCGAGCCCCTCGATCGACACGACGCGCACAACCATGCGCGCGCCCTCGGCGCGATCGTCGCGCGCCTCGATATAGCCGGCGACCTCGACCGTCATCACGCGCGCGACGCGCGGCGCCGCGACCTGCATCGTCCGCAGGCATGCGAAAAAAAATCCCGCCATCGCGGCGCTGAGGCCGACGCAGACGGCGAACGCCGCCGGCCTGTCGCGCGCCGCGACGGCGGCGGCCGCGAAGAGAATCGTTCCGACAAAGGGCGCGGCGATGTTGGGCTCGGAGGCGGCCGCGAAATAAAGGCACACGCCAGCGCCCATCGCGACCGGCAGCCACAGAAACAGGCGGCGGTCGCCCATCTCCGCCAGCAGCCAAAGCCGAAGCGCGTCGCGCCAGCCGGCCGCGAGCGCGGCGAACCGGCCGGCCAGCGCTCCCGATCGACGCGCCCGCCCAGCCACCGCCGCGATGGCCAGCGCCCGTCCGCGCGCGCCCCGCGAAATCATCGTCGCTCCGCCCCCAATGCGCCACGTTCGCCCGCTTAACGCGGCGGGGCAAGCGTGCTACGCGCGCGACCTTGGTTCAGCGCCCGCCGCGCATTTTCTCCCGAGCATCATGGCCTCTTCCGTCGTCACCCGCTTCGCGCCGTCGCCCACCGGCTTCCTCCATATCGGCGGAGCAAGGACGGCGCTGTTCAACTGGCTTTACGCCCGCCACACCGGCGGCAAGATGCTCCTGCGCATCGAGGACACCGATCGCGAGCGATCCACGGACGCGGCCATCGAGGCGATCATCGACGGCCTCAAATGGCTCGGCCTCGACTGGGACGGCGACGTCATCTTTCAGTTCGCCCGCGCCGCGCGTCATCGGGAGGTCGCGGAGCAGCTTCTCGCCAGCGGCGGCGCCTATTACTGCTACGCCACGCCGCAGGAACTCGAGGAGATGCGCGAGCAGGCGCGCCGCGAGGGCAAGCCGATGCGCTATGACGGACGCTGGCGCGACCGCGACGCCAGGGAGGCGCCCGCCGGCGCCAAGCCGGTCATCCGCCTGCGCGCGCCCAGCGAGGGCGAAACCATCGTCAACGACGAGGTCCAGGGTCGCGTCGTGTGGGACAACAAGAACCTCGACGATCTCGTGCTGCTGCGCTCCGACGGCACGCCGACCTATATGCTGGCGGTCGTCGTCGACGATCACGACATGGGCGTCACCCACATCATCCGCGGCGACGACCACCTCACCAACGCCGCGCGCCAGACGCAGATTTATCAGGGACTAGGCTGGAGCGTGCCGTCGATGGCGCACATTCCGCTGATCCACGGCCCTGACGGCGCGAAGCTCTCCAAACGCCACGGCGCGCTCGGCGTCGAGGCCTACCGCGAGATGGGCTATCGGCCGCCGGCCTTGCGCAACTATCTTGTGCGGCTGGGATGGGCGTCCGGCGACCGAGAGATCTTCTCGACCGAGGAGATGATCGAGGCGTTCGACATCAAGGGCGTCGGCCGGTCGCCGTCGCGCTTCGATTTCGCGAAGCTCGAAAACCTCAACGGCCTCTATATCCGCCAGGCGTCCGACGAGGAGCTGGTGAGCGAGATCGAGGCGCTGCTGCCGCTCGTCGCCGACAAGATCGGCGCGCCGCGGACGCTGTCGCCGGACCTCAGGGCGAAGCTCGTGGCCGCCATGCCGGGCCTCAAGGAGCGGGCGAAGACGCTGATCGAGCTGATCCAGTCGGCCTACTACCTCTACGCTTCCCGGCCGCTGCGGTTGGAGGACAAGGCGCGCGCCCTGCTCGACGACGCTGGCCGCTCCCGCATCGCCGCCATTCACCCGCAGCTCTCGGCGCTGAACGACTGGTCGAATGTCGGGGCGGAGGGCGTGGTGCGCCGCTACGCCGAGGAGTCGGGCCTGAAGCTGGGCCAGGCGGCGCAGCCGCTGCGCGCCGCGCTCACCGGGCGGGCCACGTCGCCTGGCCTGTTCGATGTGATGGCTGTTCTGGGCCGCGAGGAAACGCTGGCGCGGCTCAGCGACCAGTTGCCGAAGCCGTGATCTGGTTTACAGGAACGGCATGGCCCCGCGCTTGAACCCCCCTTCCCTTCGCGCTAGATTTGCGGCGCTGCACAAATGCGGGGGCCGGACGCGTCGCCCCGGCGCTTGCCTATAAAATCAAGCCAACGAAAGTCTGCTCCATGTCCGCTGCCTCGACTTCGGTGAAAATCGGCGACAACTCCCAGGAAATGCCGGTGAAGAGCGGAACGGTCGGCCCGTCCGTCATCGACATCAGCAAGCTCTACGCCCAGACGGGCATGTTCACCTACGATCCTGGATTCACCTCCACCGCCGCCTGCGAATCCAAGATCACCTATATCGACGGCGATGAGGGCGTGCTCCTCTATCGCGGTTTCCCGATCGAACAGCTCGCCGAGCATGGCGACTTCCTCGAGACCTGCTACCTGCTTCTCTACGGCGAGCTGCCGACAGCCGCCCAGAAGTCCGATTTCGATTATCGCGTCACGCGCCACACGATGGTGCACGACCAGATGCAGCGCTTCTTCCAGGGGTTCCGCCGCGACGCGCATCCGATGGCCGTGATGGTCGCAGCCGTCGGCGCGCTGTCCGCCTTCTATCACGACTCGACCGACATCACCGACGCGCATCAGCGCATGATCGCCTCGATGCGCATGATCGCGAAGGTGCCGACGCTGGCCGCGATGGCCTACAAATATCACATCGGCCAGCCCTTCGTTTATCCGCTGAACGAACTCGACTACACCTCCAACTTCCTGCGCATGTGCTTCGCGGTGCCGGCCGAGGACTACAAGGTCAATCAGGTTCTCTCCCGCGCGCTCGACCGCATCTTCATCCTTCATGCCGACCATGAGCAGAACGCCTCGACGTCGACGGTGCGTCTCGCCGGCTCGTCCGGCGCGAATCCCTTCGCCTGCATCGCGGCGGGCATCGCCTGTCTCTGGGGGCCTGCGCACGGCGGCGCGAACGAAGCGGCGCTGAAGATGCTCGAGGAGATCGGGCATGTGGACAACATCCCGAAATTCATCGCCAAGGCGAAGGACAAGAACGATCCGTTCCGCCTGATGGGCTTCGGCCATCGCGTCTACAAGAACTACGACCCGCGCGCGAAGATCATGCAGAAGACCGCGCATGAGGTTCTGGCGGAACTCGGGATCAAGGACGATCCGCTGCTCGACATCGCGATCGAGCTGGAGCGCATCGCGCTGCACGACGAATATTTCATCGAGAAGAAGCTTTATCCGAACGTCGATTTCTATTCCGGCATCACGCTGAAGGCGATGGGCTTCCCGACCGAGATGTTCACCGTGCTGTTCGCCGTCGCGCGCACCGTGGGGTGGATCGCCCAGTGGAAGGAAATGATCGAGGATCCGAGCCAGAAGATCGGGCGTCCGCGCCAGCTCTACACCGGCGCGACCCGCCGCGAATATACGACGACGGCGCAGCGCCGCTGAGCCGGCATTTAAGCGAACGAGAAGACGCCGCGCTTCGTCAGCGCGGCGTTTTCGTTTGCGCCAGCATGTCCATGATCTGATCCGCGACATGAGCGCTCGGCGAGGCGCCGTCGCCGCGCATGCGCGCAGCGATCTCATCGAACGCATCGAGCTGGGCGCGGCGCGCAGGCGTTTCGGCGATCAGGGGCGCGAGCGCGCCAAGACAGGCCGCCGGCGTGAAATCGCCCTGCAGCAGTTCCGGCATGACATTGCGTCCGAGAACGAGGTTCGGCAGCAGCACCGAAGACACGCGCAGCAAACGCCGCGCGATGACAGCCTCCCATTCGGCGACGCGATAGACGGCGGCGGTCGGCACGCCCGCGAGCGCCAGCTCCAGCGTCACCGTGCCCGAGGCGGCGAGCGCGGCGCGGGCGCGCCGAAAGGCGGCGAGCTTGGCCTGTTCGCCGGCGACCACGCCGACCGGGACAGGCCAGGCGCGCACCTCGCTTTCGATCGACGACCGCAGATGCTCGACGGCTGGAAGCACAAAGCGGGCGCGGGGAAACTCCCGTGACAGAAGGACGGCCGCCTCGCGAAATCCCGTCATGAGGCGGCTCGCCTCGGAACGGCGGCTGCCTGGAAGCAGCAGAATTTCAGGCGCGTCCGCATCGGCGCGCGCGGCGCGCTCTGCGTCTGACTGGGGACGGAGTTCGGGGATGCGCTCGATCAGCGGATGGCCGACATAGACGCCGCGCGGTCCGCGCAACTGCGTCAACGCGGCGGGTTCGAACGGCAGCAGGCAGAAAACCCGGTCGACATGCGGCGCCATGCGACGGGCGCGCCCCGGCCGCCAGGCCCAGACGCTCGGGCAGACCCAGTGGGCGATGGGAACGCCGGGCGCCGCCGCGCGAACCTTCCTTGTGACGCGCAGGCAGAAATCCGGGCTGTCGATCGTCAGAAGAATATCGGGCTTGTCCGCGACGATCCGCTTCGCCGTTTCATTGATGCGCCGCAGAATCAGGGGCAGCCTTTGCACAACCGCGGCGACGCCCATGACCGCGATGTCGGATTGCGGAAAAAAGCTCGCAAGCCCTTCGCGCTCCAGCGCCGCGCCGCCGACGCCCGACAGCGACAGATCGACTCCGCGCGAGCGGAGCGCGCGCACGAGACTTACGCCGAGCGCGTCGCCGGAGGCTTCGCCGGCGATGATGGCGAGCCTCAGGGCGCGCGAAGGATCGCTCATACGCGCCGGACGCCGACGACGAAAAGGCCGAGCCTGTCGGCCAGCTTCAGGGTCTCGGCGCGGTCGGCGATGAGGGCCTTGCCCGCCTCGACCGCGACGCCGGCGAGCTTCGCCTCGGCCGCCAGCTCGATGGTTCGCGGTCCGATGGTGGGAAGATCGACGCGCAGATCCTGATCGCGCTTGGCGGCCTTCACCATCACGCCGCGCGATCCCTTGACCCGCAGGCGTCCGTTCGACCGCAGTTCAGCGACGCGGCGGATCATGGCGTCCGTGCCTTCGACGCCCTCGACCGCCACCGGACGGCGATCCAGCACAATGCAGGCCTGGCCGATGTCGAACGGCGAAAGCGCATCGAGCAGCGCAAGCCCGACCGCGACATTCTCCTGCTCCGCGCCCACGGCGACGCGGCCAAGCTGGCCTTCGCCGGCGAGCAACTCGGGCGCAATGTCGGACACGCCAAGAACGCTCACGCCACGATCCTCAATATAGCCGACCACACGCCGCAACGTGCTGTCGTCGCCGCCGGCCCGCAGCATGCGGATGATGCGCGGCAAATCCCAAAGGCCGAGCCAGTCAAGGCTCAAGTCCCGGACGGACGGCCGCGTCAAGGCGCCGACGATCACGATCCGCTCTATCGCATTCTGGCGCAGCACGCGAAAGAAGCGGCCGATCTGTCCGAGCTTCACCCAGACATGGGGATAGGTCTCGATCGCGGGATTCGCGAAGCCGCGAAATCCCACCATGAAAACGGGCTGGTTCGCCTGAAGCGCGCGCGCCGCAAGCTCGACCGGCAGGTCGCCGCCAAAGCACAGAACGCCGATCGGCTTTCCCGGAGCGACGCGGCCCGTCTGCGCGACCGCGGTCAAGCGCCCGATTCGTCCGGCTTCGGCAGCGTGAAGGCGCGATCGCCGCCGGCGCGCATGAATTCGATGATCTCGCGCACCACGGGATGGCCGGCGAACTCGACGGCGACATCCTCGATGCGCTCCTGCAGCGTGCCCTCTTCCGCGAACAGCAGCCGGTAGGCGCGCCGCAGGTCATGAATCGTCTCGCGCGAGAAATTGCGGCGCTTGAGCCCGATGAGATTGAGCCCGTTGAGATGCGCCGGCGCGCCGATGACCGAGCCGTACGGGATAACGTCGCGCACCGCGCCGGCGAGACCGCTGACGAAAGCGTGCGCGCCGATGCGCACGAACTGATGCACCGCTGAGCCGCCGCTGAGGATCGCATAGTCGCCGACGACGCAGTGGCCGGCGAGCATGACATTGTTGGAGAAGATGACGTGATCGCCGACGCGGCAGTCATGACCGACATGGCTGTTGGCGAGAAACAGGCATTCGTCGCCGACAGACGTGATCATCCCGCCGCCCTCGGTGCCGGGATTCATGGTGACGCCTTCCCGGATCAGGCAGCGCCTGCCGATCGACAATGTCGATGGCTCGCCCCTGTATTTCAGATCCTGCGGCGGGTGCCCGATCGACGCAAAGGAATAGACGCGCGTGTCGTCTCCGATCGTGGTGCGGCCGGCGACGACGACATGGCTCGTCAGTTCCACCCTGTCGCCGAGCGCGACGTGCGGCCCGACCTGACAGAACGGGCCGATCGTCACGCCCTCGCCGAGCGTCGCGCCCGGATCGACGACGGACAAAGGATGGATGGATGCGGTCATGAAACGTCTTGTATCCCCGGCGCGGAAACTCGCGCTGCTACTCCATGATCACCATCGCGGACAGCTCCGCCTCGGCGACCAGCTTGCCGTCGACCTTCGCCTCGCCGCGATACCACCAGATGTTCCGCTTGTTGGCGATGCGCGTCATCTCATAGCGCAGGGTGTCGCCCGGAACGACCGGCTTGCGGAACTTGCACTTGTCGACGGTCGAAAACAGCACGCTTTTCGGCCGCGAGCCCGGGCCGAACGCGCCCAGCGACACCAGACAGCCCGCCGTCTGCGCCATGCCCTCCACGATCAGCACGCCGGGGAAAATCGGCCTGCCGGGGAAATGACCCGTGAACTGCGGTTCGTTGACGGTGACGTTCTTGATCCCGACGCCGGACTCGGCGCCGCGCATGTCGACGATCCGGTCAACGAGGAGGAAGGGATATCGGTGCGGCAGAATATCCAGAATGGTCTGGATGTCCGCGTGCTCAACCGTCTTCGTCTCACCCTCCACGGCCGTCCTCCTGTCGTCCAGCGTCTCCATGCCCGTCGCCTTTCGCAGCCAGCTTCTCCAGCGTAGCGACTTCACGAAAGAACTGCCTGCCAGGCCTGGCGGGCGAGCCGAGCACGCGTGCTCCGGGAGCGACGTCATTCATGACGCCGGCCTGCGCGCCGACCTGCGCGCCCATGCCGATCGTCACATGCCCGACCAACCCGGCCTGTCCGGCCAGAACCACGAAGTCCTCAAGCGTCGTCGAGCCGGAAATGCCCACCTGGCCGACGATCACACAATGGCGGCCGATCACCACGTTGTGGGCGATCATCACCAGATTGTCGATCTTGGTTCCCTCTCCGATCACCGTGTCCCGGTTGGCGCCGCGATCGATGGCCGTGTTGGCGCCGATCTCGACATCGTCCTGAATGATCACGCGGCCGATCTGCGGAACTTTCAGATGGCCCGTGGGACCCATCGCGAAACCGAATCCGTCCTGCCCGATCCGCGCGCCGGGATGAACGATCACGCGGTTTCCGATGAGCGCATGCTGGATCGAGGCGTTCGCGCCGATGGCGCAATCGCGGCCGATCCGGACGGACGGACCGACGACGGCGCCGGCGCAGATGACCGTCCCTGATCCGATCTCAGCGCCGGGGCCGACCAGCGCCAGCGGGTCGACGATGACGTTCTCCTCGAGCCGCGCTGTCGGATGGACAACCGCGCCGGGAGCGACGCCCACGGCGCCGAAGAGACTTTGCGGCCGGACGGCGGCCGGAAACATCAGGGCCAGCACGCGCGCGAAGGCGTGATAGGGTTGCGGCGTCACCAGCGCGACGACGCCCGCCGGCGCCTCGGCGGCGTGCTTCGGCGAGACGAGGCACGCGGTCGCCCGCGTTCTGGCCAGGTCCTTCGCGTATTTGGCGTTATCGAGAAAAACCAGATCGCCCGGCCCGCCGCGGTCGAGCGGCTGAACGCCGGTGACCATGCGTTCGAGATCGACGCCGTCGGCCGCCCTGGCGCCGGTCGCCTCGATGATGCGGCCGAGAGTCAGGCCGACTGGAGAAGTGAAAAAAAACGGATCGGACATCGGCCTGTCGCATCAAGCAGGGCGGCGAAGGCTCCGCGCCGCCTTCCCCTGGCGCGCCAGGCCGGACAACCGACAGGCCTCTTTCGAACCACCATTGGTGATCGAGACGCCGCCGCCCGGAAAAGCTCCGGGCGGCGGCGATTCATCAGAAGCGCGTGCCGCCCGAGAAGCGGAACGCCTGCGTGCGGTCCATCTTGTCCTTCGACAGGGCCCACGCATAGTCGAACCGGATCGGGCCGAGCGGCGAGTTCCACAGGATGCTCGCGCCGACGGACGACCGTATCTTCTTCGAGTCGCGGATACAGCTGCTCACCGGCTGACCGCCGACATTGTACAGGCGCACGTCGCAGGTGACGCCGAAAAAGGTTCCCTGAGCGCCGGTCTTCACGCCGCTCTCGTTGCCGAACACGGTGCCCGCGTCGGCGAACACGGCGCCGCGGATGCCCACCTCGCGCGGCAGACCGAAGAACGGGAACTGCATTTCGACCGAGCCGCCGAAGTAGGTCTTACCGCCGATCGCGCCGGCCGAGGGATCGGCGAGCGAGATGTCGCGCGGGCCGATGCCGCTCGGCGCGAAGCCGCGAACGAGGCTCGGGCCGATGAAGTAATGATCGAGGATGCGCAGATCCTTGCCGCCGAAGCCCATGATGTGGCCGCCCTGAACGCGCGCGATGCCGACGATGTCCTCGTAGACCTCATAATAGTACTTGGCGTCGAACGAACTGCGCATGAAACGCGAGTCGCCGCCGAGGCCGGCGAAATCCTGCCGGATTTCAGCATACAGGCCGTTGCGCGGATCCTTGATGTTGTCGAGCGAGTTGTAGGCCAGCGTATAGCCCGCGAGCGAGGTCAGCGTCTTGCCCTGCGCCTGCTTGACCGCGTTCGACGCTTCGCCGTTGTAGATCGGATCGACATAGGTCACGCCGCCGACAGTCGAACCGGGCAGCGGCAGGCCGGCCGTCGCCGGGCAACTCGCATTGAAGCCGGTATAGCCGGGGATCGGCTGCTGACAGTCGAAATAGGGCTGCTTCGTATCGTTCGGAACTGTGATCTTCGACTGATACAGCGAATAGCGCAGGCCGAGCGAAAGCTCCTCCGTGATCGGCACGCCGAGGCGCAGGGTGCCGCCGACAGTCTGGCTCTTGAACAGCGAGTACTGCGTCTCGTCATTGTCCTTCCAGAACAGATCAAAGCCGGCCGCGAGGCGGCGATCCATGAAGAAGGGTTCGGTGAACGAGAAATCGACGCCGCGCGTGCGCTGGCCGTAGGTGCCGGCAAGACGGACATACTGGCCGCGGCCGAGGAAGTTCGACTCGGTCAGGGAGACCTCGCCGACCGCGCCGTCCGACGTCGAATAACCCGCCGCCACCGAGAAGGAGCCGGTGGGCTGATCCTCGACCTCGACGTTCAGGACGACGCGATCAGGCGTCGAGCCCGGCTCGGCGACGATGCGCACCCGCTTGAAGTGGCCGAGATTGTTGAGCCTGCGCTCCGCGCGATCGATGAGGACCTTGTTGTACGCGTCGCCCTCGACCACGTCGAACTCGCGGCGGATGATGAAATCCTGCGATCGCGTGTTGCCGCGGATGTTGATGCGCTCGATGTAAACGCGCGGCCCTTCATCGACGACATAAGCCAGATCGATCGTGTGGGATCCGACGTTGCGGTTGCCCTGCGGACGAACCTGCGTGAAAGCGAGGCCGCGGCGCGACGCCTCGTTCGTCATGCCGACGAGCGAACGCTCGACCGAATCGGCGTTGTAGACGTCGCCCGTGCGGGTGCGGACCTGACCGGCGAGCGCGTCCTCGGGAATGCTGGGGACGCGCGAATCGACGCGGACGTTTCCGACGCGGTACTGCGGCCCCTCGTCCACCGTGATCGTGACGATGTAGCCGCCGCGGTTCTGATCGAAGCGCACATCGTTGCTGACAACGCGGAAATCGGCGTAGCCGTTCTTCAGGTAGTAGCGGCGGATCAGTTCCAGATCGCTGTTCAGCTTGTCGGGATCATAGACGTCCGACGTTTTCAGGAAGCTGAGGAAATTGCCTTCCGTCGTGTTCATCTGGTTGCGGAGGCGATAGCCGGAGAAGTTGTTGTTTCCGACGAAGTTGATGTCGAGAACGGGCGTCTTCGACCCTTCATTGATCATGAAGACGACGTCGACGCGGTTGTTGTCCAGCGGAACGAGGCGCAAGGTCACCTGCGCCAGGCCGCGGCCCGTGCGATGATAGATTTCGGTGATCCGCTGAACGTCGGCGCGCGCGACCGCCTCATTGTAGGGGAAGCCGGCCTTGGTCTGCATCTCGGGGCGAAGATTCTCGCCCTTGATCTTGCTGTTTCCGTCGAACGCAATGCGGTTGACGATCATCTGCGTCGAGGGAGCCCGCGACGCCACGCGCTGGCCGCGCGAGGATTGCGCGGACGCCTCGGTGGCGACGCCGGCCGTCAGCGCAACGGTCAACACAGCGAACGCCACTGCGAAAAACTTGCGACCGGCGAGAGGGCTGATCACGTCGGAACTATTCATAAGCACGCCTGCCCTGTTGTCGGTCGGACCGCGCAAAGGTCCGGATTCTCAACGTAGAGTTACCGGCCTTCTAGCGATTTTCGCAACCCATGCAAACGCCTACAAACCGCTTCTGGGACTGATTTGGGGTTAACGTGGCGCAACTGCCACGCAGATCGGTTACCGGAGGGTTAACCCGCTGAAATCGCCAGAATATCGTTCCAGGTCACGAAGATAACCAGCGCGACGACCAGCGCGAGCCCGACGCGGAAGCCATATTCCTGGAATCGCTCGCTTAAGGGGCGGCCCCGCACCCATTCGAAAGCGTAATATAAGAGATGCCCACCATCAAGCATGGGAATGGGAAGGAGGTTCACCAGCCCGATCGAGACCGACAGAATCGCCGCCAGATTGATGAGGGGGATGAAGCCCGCCTTGGCAGCCTGGCCGGACACCAGGGCGATCCGCGGAAGACCCGCCATCTGGTCGATCGATTCGCGGCCGGCGAAAAGGCCGCCGATATAGCTCCCTGTCCGCTCCACGATCTGCCAGGTTTCGCCGGCGCCGATGGCGAGGGATTCCAGCGGGCCGTAATGTTCGACGCGCCAGTCGGCCGGATCGCGGGAGGCCTGAAGGCCGAGCACGCCGATTCGCTGCGTGCCCAGCGGCGACTTGATCTCGCGCAGCTCCGGCGTCGCGGTGAGGTCGATCGTCCTGCCGCCGCGCTCGACCGAGATCGCCAGCGGCACGCCCGCCTTCTGGCTGACAATGCGCTGGATGTCGCTGAACGCGTTGATCGGGGCGCCGTCTATGGCGCGTATGAGATCGCCCGACATCAGCCCGGCCCGCTCGGCGGCGCTTCCGGGCTGGACCGTATCGATGCGCGGAATCAAAACATTGCTGCCAATGAAAAACGCCGTCGCGGCGAAGATGAGAATGGCGAGCAGGAAGTTCGCGACCGGCCCGGCGGCGACGATGGCGGCCCGCTGCGCGACGGACTTTCCCGGAAAGCTGCGCGATCGCTGTTCGGGCGGCAGATTATTGACGGCGTCGGGATCGGGCACGCTCGCGGCGTTTGCATCGCCGAGAAACTTCACATAGCCGCCAAGTGGAATGGCGGCGACGCGCCACCGCGTGCCGCGCCTGTCCGTCCAGCCGAAGAGTTCGGGTCCGAAGCCGATCGAGAAGGTGGAGACTTCGACGCCGCACCACCGGCCGACGATGTAATGCCCGTATTCGTGCACGATCACGACAAGCGCGAGCACGAACATGAAGCCCACGACTGTGAACAGAAAAGTCGACATCAGTTCCGACGCATCCCTGCCGCCGACGCTCGCCGACGGTCCCGCGCTTTACGTGGCAGCGATCACATAGCCCGGCAAGAGCGCCCTGGCCTGCGATCTCGCCTCATGGTCAATGGCCAAAGCCTCCGAGACTGTCTCGGGGCTCCGCCAGTTCCGGCCAGCGCCCCAGGCGCAGGTCGACCCCACCAGAGCCGCGATCCCGCCGAACCGCAGCCGCCCCAACAGGAACGCTTCGACCGCGATCTCGTTCGCCGCGTTCAGGACGGTGGGCATCGCGCCTCCCGCCTCGATGGCGTCCAGAACGAGTTTCAGGGCCGGAAAACGCTCCATATCCGGGTCGAAAAACTCAAGCGCGCGCATCGCGGCGAGATCGAGGCGGCGGGTGGCGAGCGGAGGACGGTCGGGATGATTCAGGGCGTGACCAATTGGCACACGCATGTCGGCCGCCGCCATGCCGGCCGTCAAAGACCCGTCGCGGAACTGGACCAGCCCGTGGACGGCCGACTGCGGATGCACCAGGACCTTGAGCTTGTCGATCGGCGCGTCGAAAAGATGATGCGCTTCAACGAGCTCCAGCCCTTTGTTCATCAAGCCCGCAGAGTCGACGGTGATCTTCGCCCCCATCGACCATGTCGGGTGCGCGAGCGCGTCCTTTGGCGCCGCCGCCTCGATCCTGGCCTTGTCCCAGAGCCTGAACGGCCCTCCCGAGGCGGTCAGGATAATCGCGTCGACTTCCTTGCCGGGCGCGCCGGCGAGCGCCTGAAAGATCGCGTTGTGCTCGGAGTCCACCGGCATGATCTCCGCGCCGACAGCGCGCGCGTCCCGCATGAAAGCGGCTCCGGCGCAGACGAGGCACTCCTTGTTGGCGAGGGCGATGCGGCGTCCTGCCGCGAGCGCGGCGTGGGTCGGCGCCAGACCCGCGGTTCCGGCGATGGCGCCGACGACGATGTCGGACGGCCGCCGCGCCGCCTCGATCACGCCCGCATCGCCGGCGAGCGCGACGACGCCGCTCCCTGACAAGGCGTCCCGCAGGGCCGGCAGACTGGCCTCGTCGGCGATCGCCGCGGCCTTGGCGCCAAGCCGGCGCGCGACGTCGGCGAGCGCGGCGACGTCGCCTGCAGCGGCGACGGCTTCGACGCTGAAGCGATCCTTTTGCTGAAGGAGAATATCGACCGCGCTGGAGCCGACAGATCCGGTGGCGCCCAGCAGCGTGACGGAACGCATCTTTATCCCTCCGTTATTAGCATGGTCAGGCCAAGGAGCAGGCAGACGGCCCAGAACCCGTCGAGGCGGTCCATCAATCCGCCATGTCCTGGAATGAGATGGCCAGAATCCTTAACCTGAAACTTTCGCTTCATGGCGGATTCGGCGAGGTCGCCCGCCTCCGCCATGAGGGTCGCGACCAGCGTGAAGGCGACGATGGACGCCATCGACCAGGACGCGAACAGCGGCGGCCGCCCGAGCCAGAGCAGGACAGCGACGCCAGCGAGAACGCCGGCGATCATCCCGCCGACCGCGCCGGCCCATGTCTTCTTCGGGCTGACGGCCGGCCAGAGCTTCGGCCCGCCGATCGCCCGCCCGGCGAAATAGGCGGCGATGTCGGTGAACCAGACGGTGGCGAACAGCCAGCAGATCAGGGACAGCCCGCCGACATGGTCGCTGCGCCCGACGATGGGGACGATCGCGATCAGGCCGGCGCAGGGCGCCGCGAACGCCGCCCACCGGCGGGCGCCCCGCGCTGCGGTCAGTCCGGCCAGCGCCCCGCCGATGACGAGCGCGACGAACAGGAACAGCAGCGGCGCGCCGGCCGAGCGGATCGGCGCCTGCGCGAGATCATGCGCCCAGAACCCGCTGAGCAGGATGCTGACGAGCGAAAGGAGGAGCGGCGCCCGACCCCGCGCGCCGACCATGGCCAGAAACTCGGTCGCGGCCAGGGCGGCGGCCACAAGCCAGATGATCGCGAACGGCCAGTCGCCCCACCATGTCGCGGCCAGCGCCGCCGCGGCCATGAGCAACGCGGACGCGACGCGGCTTTTCAGATCGGCCATCGGAGCCGCGGGGGCCGCGTCAGACACGGCGCCGCCTGGAATGTGATGGCTTGATCGCCGCCTCCCTGATCCCTGCGCGATGGTCGACCGTGAGCCGGTCAGCCGGTTTTCGATTCCACCGCGGACACAGCCCCGAAACGGCGCTCCCTCGCGCCGTAGGTCCGGATGGCCGCCTCGAAGGCCGCGCGGTCGAAGTCCGGCCAATGGAGATCGAGGAACACGAATTCCGTGTAGGCGATCTGCCACAGAAGAAAGTTCGAGATGCGCTGCTCGCCCGAGGTGCGGATCAGGAGGTCGGGATCGGGAACGCCTGCGGTGTCGAGGTGGCGCGACACCAGATTCTCGTCGATCGCCGTGGGAGAGATCGTCCCTTCGGCGACGCCGAGCGCGATGCGCCGCATCGCGCGCACGATCTCGGCCCGTCCGCCATAGTTGAACGCGATGATCAGGGTCAGGCCGCCATTCGCGCGGGTCTTGGTCTCGGCCTCGTCGAGCAGGACGCGGATGTCGGGCGACAGGTCGTCCCGGGCGCCGATCACGCGGATGCGGACGTCGGCGTCATGCAGCGTCGCAAGGTCGCGGCGGATGAAAAGCTTGAGCAGGCCCATGAGGTCCGCGACCTCTTGCGCCGGCCGGCGCCAGTTCTCGGACGAGAAGCTGTAGAAGGTGAGATATTCGACGCCGAGATCGATCGACGCGCGCACCGTGCGCCTGAGCGCCTCGACGCCGCGGCGATGGCCCTCCAGGCGCGGCAATCCGCGCGCCGCCGCCCAGCGGCCATTGCCGTCCATGATGATCGCGACATGGCGCGGAATAGCCGAAAGGCCTGCTTCCGCCGTCGGCGCGTCCGCCGCTTTCATCGCCGAGGTCTCCTGACGCGCCGCGCCCTCAGACCTGCATGATCTCCTTTTCCTTCGCCGCGAGAAGCTGGTCGATCTCGCTCACATGCTGATCGGTCGCCTTCTGGACGAGGTCCTGGTCGCGCGCCGAATCGTCCTTCGACAGGTGCGAGTCCTTCTCGAGCTTCTTGATGACGTCGATGCCGTCGCGACGCACATGGCGCACCGCGACCTTCGCGTCCTCGGCGTATTTGTGGGCGACCTTCACCAGTTCCTTGCGTCGCTGCTCGGTCATGTCGGGCAGGCGCAGACGGATGACCTGTCCCTCGGTGTTGGGGTTGAGGCCGAGATTGGACTCGCGGATCGCCTTCTCGACCGGCGTCACCATCGAGCGGTCCCAGACCTGCACGCTGATCAGCTTCGCCTCCGGCACCGTGACGGTGGCGACCTGGGACAGCGGCATCGTCGCGCCATAGGCCTCGACCTGGATCGGGTCGAGGATGTTGGGATTGGCCCTGCCTGTCCGCAGCGACTGCAGATCATGCTTGAAAGACGCGATCGCCGCCTGCATGCGGCGCTTGATGTCGTTCAGATCGAACGCTTGAGGGGCGGCCATTCTCTACTCCCGTTCTTTTCCCTGGCGGCGCAAGCCAACTCGCCGCCGCATCAATCAGGCGTCACTTCGGTCGCATGGCCCCGGCCCTGAAGCACCGCTGTGATCGCGCCGGGTTCCTGAATCGAAAAGACGAGTATCGGCAAGCGGCTTTCGCGGGCAAGCGCGAAGGCGGCCGTGTCCATGACCTTCAGATCCTTCGCGATGGCCTCGGCGTGGGTCAGCCGGTCGTAGCGGGTCGCGGTCCTGTCGATCTTCGGATCAGCGGTGTAGACGCCGTCGACATTCGTCGCCTTGAGCAGAGCGTCGCAGGACAGCTCCGCCGCGCGCAGGGCGGCCGCGGTGTCGGTCGTGAACAGCGGGTTGCCGGTGCCGCCGCCGAGGACAACGACGCGCCCCGCCTCCATGTGACGGCGCGCCATGTTGCGCTCATAGGTGTCGCACAGGGTCGGCATGGCGACCGCGCTCATGGCGCGCGACTCGCAGCCATGGCCGAGCAGCGCGCCCTCGATCGCGAGCGCGTTCATGACCGTGCCGAGCATGCCGATCGAATCGCCGCGCACGCGGTCGATTCCCTGCGCCGTGCCGCGCACGCCCCGGAAGAAATTGCCGCCGCCGACGACGACCGCGACCTCGAACCCCGCCTTGCGGGCGTCGGCGATGTCGGTCGCGATCGCGACGAGCGTCGGTCCGTGCAGGCCCGCTTCGCCCGGCCCCTGCAGGGCTTCGCCCGAGAGCTTCACGACGACGCGGCGATAGGGTGGATTCGGCATGGGGCGGCTATACGCCCGGAATTGCCCGCCATGGCAAGGCCCGCCGCCCCGCGCGGGAGCGGCGGGCTTCGCCTGTTCAGGCCGCAAGCCCCTTGGCGAGCTCGACCGCCTGCCGCTCGAACAGGCTGCGATAGACGCCGCCGTCGCGGCGCACGAGAGCGGCGTGATCGCCCTCCTCCACGACGCGGCCACGGTCGAACACCAGGATGCGGTCCATCGCGCGCACCGTGGACAGCCGGTGCGCGATCACGATGGTGGTGCGCCCGACCATCAGCCGCTCCATCGCCTCCTGGATCAGCGCCTCCGATTCGGAGTCGAGGCTCGAGGTGGCCTCGTCCAGGATGAGGATCGGCGCGTCCGCGAGGAAGGCGCGGGCCAGCGCGACGCGCTGACGCTCGCCGCCCGACAGCTTCACGCCGCGCTCGCCGACGAGGGTCGCGTAGCCCTTCGGCAATCGTTCGATGAAGTCGTGCGCGTTCGCGAGGCGCGCGGCGCGCTCGATCTCGGCCTGCGTCGCGCCGGGCCTGCCATAGGCGATGTTCTCCGACAGCGAGCGATGGAACAGGATCGGCTCCTGCTGCACGATCGCGATCTGCGCGCGCAGGCTCGCCTGCGTCGCATCGGCGACGTCCTGCCCGTCGATCGTGATGCGGCCGCCGGTCACGTCATAGAGACGCTGGACGAGCTTGACGAACGTCGTCTTGCCCGACCCGGATCGCCCGACGAGGCCGACCTTCTCGCCGGCGCGGATGGCGAGCGAGAAATCGCGGTACAACGGCTCGACATGACCGCCATAGAGAAACGTGACGTTCTCGAACGCGATCCGCCCGTCCGTGACGCGGATCGGCCGCGCGTCCGGACGATCAGCGACTCCGAAGGGTTCTTCGTGCATCGCCACCAGCTCCTCCATCTCGTTCACCGAACGCTGGAGATTGTGGATGTGCATGCCCACGTCGCGCAGATAGCCGTGCACGACCTGATAGGAGGTCAGCACGAAAGCGACGTCGCCGGCGCTCGCGCCGCCGCGCGACCATATCCACAGCACGCCGCCGAGCACGCCGCCGCGCAGCATCAGCAGCGCGACGTTCTGCGCCGTTCCGGCGTCGGTTCCGCGCAGCCATGCGCGCCTCGTCCGGCCGCGCCATTTCGCCAGAACGCCAGCCAGCCGATGGTCCTCCCGCGCCTCGGCGCCGAACGACTTGACCACCGCGTTGCAGGCGATCGCGTCGGCGAGCGCGCCGCCGAGCCGGGTGTCCCAGCCATTGGCGAGGCGCGCGGCCGGCGCGACATAGGCCAGCGACAGCACGATCGTCAGCCCGACATAGGCGACCGACCCGACGAACACGATCGCGCCGAGCAGAGGCCAGTAGAGCCCCAGCAGAATCGTGGTTCCGACGAGAACGACGACGGACGGCAGGATCGCCATCAGGATCGTGTCGTGCAGCAGGTCGAGCGCCCACATGCCGCGCGTGACCTTGCGCACGGTCGAGCCGGCGAAATGATTGGCGTGCCAATCCGTCGAGAAGCGCTGCACGCGCGCGAACGCCTCCTGCGCGACCTCGGTCATGACCCTGAGAGTCATGACGGTGACCGCGACGAAGCCGAGATGGCGGAACAAAAGCCAGCCGAGACCGAGCGCCATCATGACGATCAGCGCGCGGACGGCGGCGTCGAGCGCGGCGGCGCCGGCGGCCGCATCGGCGACGGCGTCGATCATGCGTCCGGCGTAGAGCGGCGTGAGCACGTCGACCGCCGTCATGCCGAGCACAGTGGCGATCACGGCGACGACGGTGGGCGACTGGCGGCGCCAGTGAACAAAGGTGAAGCGAAGCGCCGCGCCGAATGGATTGGCGCGCGCCGAAGCGGAGCGAAACATGATCGCGATCCGGCGCCGCAGAGGGCGGCCGGCTCCCAATAACGACGAGCGGGCGACGCGAAACGCGCCGACGCCGGCTCAGGAAAGGCGGATGTGGAAAGAGACTGCCCGTCTGGCGGCCTGCGAGGCGGGCCGCGGATCGACCTGTTCTAACGAGGTCGCGATGCGGCGGGCGCTGCGAAGCAGATCACAATCATGCAGTGCTCCCGTCCGTTCGAGTTAAGCCTGTCGTTGTTGCTTATCTGATCGCGCGCGAGATGGCAACCCCGCGCGCGGCGGCGCGGCGGGGCGCGTTTCGCCATCCGTCAAAACGCGCGGGCGGCGCCGGCCGTGGCGCGCCGCATCAAAGAAATGCTGACCTCCGGCCGGCGCCCGTCAACAGTTCAGTATGCGATGGTGAAGCGCGCGCGCTCGTGCTTCGGCGCTTCGAGTTCATCGACGAGCGCGATAGCGTAGTCCTCGGCTGAAATGCGGCTGTCGCCTTTCGCATCGGTCAGGAGACGGTCGCCGCCGAGACGGAACCGTCCCGTCCGCTCGCCCGGCTCGATCATCGCGGCAGGCGAAAAGAAGGTCCAGTTCAGATCGTTTTCCTTTCTCAGCAGATCCAGGAATTCTCCTCCTTTCAACGCCTCGGCCTTGTAGGCCGGCGGAAACTGCGGAGAGTCGACAAGGCGAGCGCCGGAAGCGATTTCCAGGCTGCCGGCGCCGCCGACGACGATATAGCGCTTCACGCCCGACGCCTTGACCGCGCCGATCAGCGCGACCGGATCGCTGGCGGTGAAATGCACCGCGCTAACGGCGGCGTCATGGCCCTTGAGCAGCGCGGCCAGCGCGTCCTTGTCGAGCGCATTGCCCTTGGCCGCGACCACGCCGGGGCTAGCCGGAACCTTCTCCGGATTGCGGACGATCGCCGTGACGGCGTGACCGCGCCGGACGAGCTCGGACAAAATGCGCGAACCGATAAATCCGGTGGCGCCGATCAACGCGACTTTCATCCTGGTCTCCTCGATGATAGTAACCGATGGAAACCAGATGCTGTTATGGATGCCTTCTGTAAAGAAGGCACCCTGGCGTCATCTGGTTGCTTCGAGGTGACCGCCATGCGCAAAGGCGACGTTTTCGACCCTGATTGCCCGACGAGGCTCGTCCTCGACCGGATCGGCGACAAATGGGCGACGCTGATCCTGCTCCTGCTCGCCGTCGAGCCGCGGCGCTTCAACGCGCTGCGGCGGGCCGTGGCCGGACTGTCGCAGAAAATGCTGTCCCGGACGCTGAAATCGCTGGAGCGCGACGGTCTGGTCAGCCGGAAGGCGTTCGCCACCGTTCCGGTGACCGTTGAGTATTCGATCACTCCGCTCGGCCGCACCCTCGCCGCGACGGTGGACGCGCTGCGGGACTGGGCGGAGACGAACATCGGGGCGGTGCAGGCGGCCCAGCGCCGCTACGACGCCCGGTCGACAGCCGCCCCGCGCGCGCTTTCGGGCCGCCATCAATCGGCCCGGAAAGTTGGCGATGCGCTGCACGCGCCGCCCGACGCGGCGCGACGGAGGCAGGCGAATTGAAGAGACTCATCGCGGCGGGGGCGTCCTCGCTGCTGATCGCGGGGAGCGCTGTCGCCGCGCCCGTCTGCACCCTGATGGCCGATGCGGTCTCCGGAGCCATCCTTGCGCGCGACGGCGCCGAATGCGGCGCCCCGACGACGCCGGCCTCGACCTTCAAGATCGCGCTGGCGCTGATGGGGTTTGATTCCGGCGCGCTGACCGACGCGCACGCGCCCCTGTGGACCTCCGGTCCGGACGACGGCCCGGCCGTCTCCGACCAGAAGCGGAGCGTCAATCCCATCGAATGGATGCGCGATTCGGTGGTCTGGTACTCCCGGCGGCTCACGCGAACGCTCGGACAGGAAAAATTCCAGCGCTATGTCTCGGCCTTCGCCTATGGCAACCGCGATCTCTCCGGCGACTCCGGACGCGACAACGGACTGACGGGCGCGTGGCTCAGCTCCTCGCTGTTGATCTCTCCGGACGGCCAGATCTCCTTCCTTCGCCGCCTGTGGAACCGGCGCCTGCCGGTTTCAGCCGACGCCTACGACAAGACGCTGTCGATCATGCCGCCCTTCCCGCTCGCGGACGGCTGGACGGTCTATGGCAAGACGGGAACGGGCTTTCGCCGAAAATTCGACGGCGCGCTCGACCGCGACCGTCAGATCGGGTGGTTCGTCGGCTGGGCGATCAAGGGCGAGCGGACCGTCCTCTTCGCGCGCCTGATCCGCGACGAAGGCCCGACCGACACGCGCGCCGGCCCGCGCGCCCGCGACGAGTTGCTGGCCGAACTGCCGGCGCTGCTCGCGCGCCGATGATCGGCGCTGTTCCTGTCAACGCATGCGGCCCGACTCGACGCCTGACGGATGATCGGCGATGAGATGGAGCGAGCGGCGCCGGCGCAAGGCCGGCGACAGCTCATGAGGACGGATCAATGCCAACGATGAAGGCGCGGCTGAGGAGCATTCGCGACACGAAGGCCGCGGCCGGATGGGCTGACAGCCACAGCGTGATCGTGGATCGCCCGGTGAACGGCGCCGGCGGCGCAGGTCTCGGCTTCAGCGGCGGTCAATTGCTGGCGCTGGCGATCGGCGGCTGCCTGCATAACAGCATCCAGTCCGTGGCGCACGAAATGGGCGTTGAGCTGCAATCGGTGTCCGTCGATGTGAGGATCGAATTTTCAGGCGCCCCTCTGGTCGCGACGCGGACGCACGTCAAGGCGGACGCCGCTCCCACGATCGCCGGAGCCGACATCCCTGCCTTGCTCGAGCGCGCGCGGCTGCGGTCGGCGGTCGCGAACTCGCTCGCCCGCGGGGCGCCGATCTCCTTCGACTTCGCCTCCGCTCCAGCGCGTCGAACGGCGCGGCGATCGCCTCCGGCCGCGATGACGGAACAGACGCGCAAGAAACTCGCCGCGAAAAAGGCCTCCCCTGCCCCGGCGAAGCCGGCCCGCGAGCGGGCGAAGGAGTTGGCGGCCACCGCCGTGAAAGAGGCGCTGTCGCGCATCGACGCGCCGGACGACACGAAGGCGGAGCGCAAGCGCAAACTGATCGCGCCGCCGGCGACCGAGAAGATCAGAAAGCCAAGGTGAGCCCGAATGATCCTGCACCGCTTGGCCGCCAGACACTGGATCGCCGTCGCCTTGATCGCGGTCGTGGCGATCGCCGCGTTTCTGCTCGCGTGGGATTTCCAGTGAAGCCGGCTCGCGCCCGCCGCCATCGATCGTTTTGCGCCTCGCCTTCGCTGGAGCGCCGCGGATAGACGCTAGGGCGCCGGCTCCTTCTTCTTCCCCACGGCCGCGCCTTTCGCCTCCATCTGCTCGACGAATTCCTTCACCAGCGTTTTCAGCATCGGCTCGTCCAGCAGAAGGATGGCGTCCTGCGCCTTGAGCCACGCCATCGCCCGCTGGCCCTTCTCGGGCCACTCCTTCGCCTGCCGCGTCACGCGCAGGGGAAAAAGATCGACCTCGACAAGCTTGAAAACGCGGCTCATGCGTTTCCAGTAGACGTAAACGCCGATCGGCAAACGCTGGATCTTGCCGCGCACGCCGGCCTCCTCGAACGCCTCGCGCGCCGCGGCGTCGTGGTCGCGCAGCCTTTTCATCGGCCAGCCCTTCGGGATCACGAAACGCCTGGTCCCGCGCGAGGTCATGATCAGAAACTTCAGGGCGCCTTTCCGCGTGCGCTTGTAAGGCAGCGCCGCCACCTGGCGGGCGTCGGCGACCGTCGGCTTCTTTTTCTTTTCCTTTTCCTTCTTCTTGACCATTCCGCTGATTCGATGCTGCGCCGAGTCGGCGATCCTGCCTCGCGCCAAGTTTTTCACGCATCCATTCCCGCGGCAACGACTCCATTTCCTCGGCGACGACGACGTCCCGGTTTGAGCCGATATCCGCCTCGCGACCGGCCGCATTTTAACGATCGCGGTCAGCATCCCTTGAGACGCGCCGGATATTCAGGCGCAGACAGGAGGCCCGGTCGATGATCTGCGCAGGCACAGTGTTCGCCCAGGGGGACGCCCGCCGCCGAATCCCGGCGACGATCTGGGTTTCTCCCGCTTCGGCGGCGGCCCGCGTCATTGCGCGGCAACCCTCCTTCTGGGACAAGCCGGAGGCGAGCCCGAGCCGCCAAGCGCTCCGCTGCATAGGCGTCGGCGCCGGCGCGATGGTCGCTGTCTTCATCGCCCTCGAGGCGCTGCTGCGGCCCTTCGCCTGAATCCGACCCCGCGCGGATTTCCGCGGCCGGGCGCCATGCGCAACGGCGCGAACGACGCTATGGCTATCGTCGTTCGTGAAGGGAAACGCCGATGCGCAAGCTCGTATTCGCCAACATGGCGTGGAACGCCGCATTCATCGTCCAGGGCGTCAGCGAGATGCTCGGCTTCACGCAGGTTCACGAATCGCTGCCGCCGGAGATCAAATGGATCTGGCTGATCGGGCTCGCCGGCGGCAACCTCGTCATCCACCTCCTGATGCTGCGGCGCGCGACCGACTGACGGATTCCAGCCCCGCAGGTTGACAGCCGGGCGCGCGGCGGGGATGCCCACTCGTCCGCAATCCCGATCAGGGCCGCATGACGCTTACCCTGCCGAAGCCCGCCCTGCCGAAGCCCAAGGGCCGCCCCGCCGTGATGGGCGTCGTCAATGTCACGCCGGACTCCTTCTCCGACGGCGGTCAGTTTCACGCGCCCGAACGGGCGATCGCGCGCGTCGCCGAACTGATCGCGCAGGGGGCGGACATCATCGACATCGGCGCGGAATCGACGCGGCCTTACGGCGACGCGCAGGCGGTCGACGCCGACGAGGAAATGGCGCGGCTCGCGCCGGTGCTGCCCGAGGCCGCGAGGCTCGGCGTTCCGATCTCCATCGACACGATGAAAGCCTCCGTGGCGCGATGGGCGATCGGACAGGGCGCGACGATTCTCAACGATGTGTGGGGCCTGCAGCGCGATCCGGACATGGCGCGGGTCGCGGCGGAAACGGGCGCGCCGATCATCGTCATGCACAATCGAGACGCCGCCGATCCCGCCATCGACATCATGGCCGACATCGATGCTTTCTTCGCCCGCTCGCTCGCGATCGCGGCGCGCGCGGGCGTGGCGCGCGAGCGCATCGTGCTCGATCCGGGCGTCGGCTTCGGCAAGACGCCCGCGCAAAGCATCGAAACGCTCGCCAGGCTCGAACGGCTGCGCGCGTTCGGTCTGCCCTTTCTCGTTGGCGCATCGCGCAAGCGCTTCATCGCCTCCGTCTCGCCGGCGCCGCCCGACAAACGCATCGGCGGATCGATCGCCGCCCACATCGTCGCGATGCAGGCGGGCGCGGCGATCGTGCGCGCCCATGACGTCGCCGAGACGCTCCAGGCGATGAAGGTCGCCGCCGCCATCCGCGAGGCCCGATGACCGATCAGATCGCCATCAAAGGACTTCTCGTCCACGCCCGGCATGGCGTGCTGCCGCACGAGGCCAAAGTCGGCCAGCGCTTCGCGATCGACATGACGCTCGCAGTCGACCTGCAACGCGCCGCGCGCACCGACAGGCTGGCCGACACCGTCTCATACGCCGCTGTGGTCGTGGTCGCGGCGGAGGCCTTCACGAGCCGACGGTTCAAGCTGATCGAGGCCGCCGCCGGCGCGGTCGCGGACGCCGTCATCGCCGCCTTCCCGCCCGTTCTCGAAGCCCGCGTCACCGTGCGCAAACCGCACGCGCCGATCGCCGCGATCTTCGACGACGTCTCGGTCACGATCACGCGCAGGCGCGATGGCTGACGCGCTCATCGGGCTTGGCGGCAATATCGGCGACGCGCGCGCAACGCTCGACCGCGCCGTGGCGATGTTCTGCGACGGCGCAGACGTGCGGCTCGTCGCGCGTTCGTCCGATTATCGGACCGCGCCATGGGGCGTGCGCGAGCAGCCGCCCTTCATCAATCTCTGCCTGCGCATCGAGACGACGCTGTCGCCGCGCGACCTGCTGCGCCGCGCGCTCGCTGTCGAAAAGGCGCTCGGCCGCGATCGCGCCGCGAGCCGGCGATGGGGCCCGCGCACCGTCGACATCGATCTTCTCGCCTATGACGACCTGACGCTGGACGAGCCCGATCTGCGCCTGCCTCATCCGCTGCTGGCGGAGCGCGCTTTCGTCCTGCTGCCGCTCGCGGAGATCGCGCCCGACAGACTGATCGGCGGCGAAGCGGTGCGCGCGCTCGCCACGCGCGTCGCGGCCGACGGCGTCGAGCGGCTGCCGCAGCGCGCCTGACGCTTTGCGATCGGGCGGCCCGGGGTTAAACTCCGCGCGCTCGCAAGCGAAAGGCCGACGCCCTCGCCGGCGGGCGAGCAAAGGGCGAGCGCATGAAGAACTTCCTGATTCCGACATTTCCCTCCAACACGATCGGCGACGTGCTGTCGTTCGCGATCGAACTGGGACGCCGTAACGGCGCGCGATTGTCGGGCATCGCCGCGGACGGGCTGTTCAGCCCCGCCGCCACTCCGATTCAGTTCGTCGGCGAGGCGGACGTCGCCTACATCCAGGCGCGCGCCGCGGAAAACGAGGTGGAAAGCGAAAAGCTCTTCATCAGCCATATGACGGCGGCGGGCGCGCCGCGCCTTGCGCCCGAGGAGACGGGATTCGGCTTCGACTGGATCGGCCGCGACGAGCGCGGCTCCCTCTCCGTGCCCGAGCAGGCGCGCGCCTATGACGTGACGATCGTTTCCCGGCGCGGCAAGGACGCGGCGCCCGGACAGGCGGCGCTTCTCGACGACTGTCTGTTCGAGAGCGGCCGGCCGATTCTGGTGGTTCCTCCGGAGCGGCCGCAGACCTTCGGAGATCACATCGTCATTGCGTGGAATGCGAGTTCGGAAACCGCGCGGACCGTTGCGCTCGGCTCCCGCCTTCTGAACGGCGCGAAGAAAATCACTGTCGTCGAAACCGACAGCAGCAATTCCACGGGCCCCACGGCCGCCGCGCTGGCGCGCAATCTCGCGCGCAACGGCCTGCCGGCCGATTTCCACACGACGCCGCTCGCGGGGCGCTCGGCAGGCCAGGCGTTTCTCGATGAGGCGCAGCGTCTCGGCGCCGACATCCTGTTCAAAGGCGCCTACACCCAGAGCCGGCTGCGGCAGATGGTGTTCGGCGGCGCGACCGCCCATCTTCTGAGCCACGTCACGCTGCCGATGTTCATGGCGAACTGAAGCGGTCGCGTTCAAAACCGACAAAGGTTCGGACGGCTTCCGCCGACGCCTGCGCAATGGCAGTTGACTGCGTCGGCGGCGGCTATTCATATAGTCGGCAAATTATTGGCGAGTTCGGGAGGATTCCATGGCGTTTCTAAAAACCGCGCGCAGAACGGCGCTTGCGCTCGCGGGGGTTGGCCTGTCGGCGCTTGCGGCACCGGCCTGGGCGCAACAGTCGCTCGTGATGTATTGCGGCGTCCAGGAGGAATGGTGCCGCGCGATGTCGACCGCCTTCGAGCGCGAGACGGGCATCAAGGTCGCCATGACGCGCAAGAGCGCCGGCGAGGTCTATGCGCAGGTGAAGGCTGAGTCCGCCAATCCGCGCGGCGACATCTGGTGGGGCGGCACCGGCGACCCGCATCTTCAGGCGGCGGACGAAGGCCTCACGCTCGAATATGAGTCGCCCAACAACAAGGACCTGAACGACTGGGCCATCCGCCAGTGGAAAGCCGCCAAGGGCCGCACCATCGGCATCTATTCGGGCGCGCTCGGGTTCGGCTTCAACACCGACCTCGTCAAGAAGAAGGGTCTGGCCGAGCCGAAATGCTGGGCCGACCTGCTCGACCCGAAGCTGAAGGACGAGGTGCAGGTCGCCGACCCGAACTCCTCGGGCACCGCCTACACGCTGCTCGCGACCATGATCCAGCTCATGGGAGAGCAGAAGGGCTTCGACTATCTCAAGGCGCTGCACAAGAACATCAACCAGTACACGAAGTCGGGCGCCGCGCCGGCGAAGGCCGCCAGCCTCGGCGAGACGACCGTCGGCATCGTGTTCATTCACGACGCGGTGGTGTTCGCGGTCGACGGCGCGCCGATCAAGCCGGTCGCTCCCTGCGAGGGCACGGGCTACGAGATCGGCTCGATGTCGATCATCAAGGGCGCGCGCAATCTCGAGAACGCCAAGAAGTTCTACGACTGGGCGCTGACGCCCGCGGCGCAGGCACTCGCGGCGCCGGCGAAATCCTATCAGGTGCCGTCGAACAAGAACGCGCCGGTTCCGCCGCAGGCGCCGAAAATGAGCGAAATCAAGCTGATCGACTATGATTTCGTGAAATACGGCTCCTCCGAAGAGCGTCGGCGGCTGCTCTCGAAGTGGGACAACGAAGTCAAGAACCTGCCCAAGTAGCTCCGGCCTGACAGGATCGATCCGATGCTCGCGTTTCATCACGCCGTCCGCGCCGCGCTATTGGGCGGCGCGGCTCTCTTCGCCGGCGTCCTGCCCGCCGTCGCGCAGGGACAGGTCACCGTCTATTGCTCGATCCTCGAGGAGCAGTGCCGCGAAGGCGCGGCGATCTTCGAGCGGACCACCGGCGTCAAGGTGTCGATGGTCCGCAAGAGCACCGGCGAGGTCTATGCGCAGGTGAAGGCGGAAGCCTCCAACCCGAAAGGCGATGTCTGGTGGGGCGGTCCGGGCGAACCGCATCTTCAGGCCGGCGGCGAGAACCTGCTGGAAGAATATCGCTCGCCGCTGCTGCCCAAACTGCGCGACTGGGCGCAGCGCTTCTCGCAGATCTCCGGCGGCAAGTCGTCGGCCATCTATCTCGGCGCCCTCGGCGTCGCCTACAACACGGACGTCCTTAAAAAGAAGAATCTGCCGGAGCCGAAATGCTGGGCCGATCTCCTGAACCCGAAATACCGCGACGAGGTGCAGGTCGCCGACCCGAGCTCGTCCGGAACGGCCTATGTGTTTCTGGCGACCACGGTGCAGCGGCTCGGCGAGGAGCCCGGCTTCGAGTTCCTCAAGACGATGCACAAGAACGTCAATCAATACACCAAGTCGGGCATCGCGCCGCTGAAGGCGGTGGCGACCGGCGAAACGGCGATCTCGATCGGCTTCATTCACGACATGTACACGCAAATCCTCGCGGGCGCGCCGATCAAGGCGTTCGCCCCCTGCGAGGGCACCGGCTACGAGACGGGCGCGGTCTCCATGATCAAGGGCGCGAAGAACGCGGCCGAAGCGAAGAAGTTCATCGATTTCACGCTCTCGCCCGCGGCGCAGGAGATCAACAACAAGCTGAAGATTTTCTCGATCCCGTCGAACACGGAAACCGTGCTGTCGGATCAGGGGCCGGACTTCAAGCAGTTCAAGCTGATCGACTACGACACCGCGAAATGGGGAACGCCCGCCGAGCGGTCGCGGCTGTTGAAGCGCTTCGACACCGACGTGAAATCGCTGCCCAAGTGAGCGCGCTGGAGCGCAGACAGTCTATGGCGGGCTGACCGATGACGAGCCTCTCTCCGACCGGCGACGCGGTCGCGCTCGCCGGCGACGGACAGCGGACGGCGACGCGCATCAATGCTTCGACGCGCTGGTCGGTGCTGACCGGCGCGGCCGCCTACGCGCTTCTTCCCTGGTATCTTCTGGAAGGCTCGTTCTTCAGCACGGCGTGGATGGCCGACTGGCCGCTTGGAAAGGGCGGCTCCGGCCTCGCGCTCGGGCTGCTCGGCGGCGCGTGGCAGCTCGTCCCCATTCTCATTCCGCTGATCGTCGGCCTCTGGGCGCTGACGATGAACAAGGACAATCCCCGCCTGTCGCAGACGCTCATCGCCGCCGGCGCCGGCGGACTCGCGCTGATGATCATCGAGGGGTTTGCGATCCGGCACGCCGGCTGGGGATTCGATTTTCTCAAGACGCTGACCGGCTGGGAGGGCCCCCGCCAAGGCGGCATGGGATTCGGCGCCTTCTTCGTCGCCGGCTCGTTCCTGGTCATGCTGTGCCACGGCCTCGCCTATCGCGGCTACTGCCGGGGCGACGTTTTCATCGTCACCTCCATCGGCGCGATCATCGCGCTGATCGGCGTGTTCGTGTTCATGCCGATCATCGCGGTGCTGCAAAGCGCGTTCCTCGATCTCGACGGCCGCTTCGCGCCGGCGGAGTTCGTGACGAAATTCCTCGACTCCTCGATCTGGGGACTCGACTGCCTCGCGGGCGGCGTCCGCTGCGGCGTGGCGTGGAACACGCTGTTTCTCGGCGTGCTGGTCGGGGTGATGACGACGGCGCTCGGATTGGCCTTCGCGCTGATCGCCACCCGAACCGGATTCAAGGCCAAGGGCGCGCTGCGGCTGCTCAGCGTGCTGCCGATCATAACGCCGCCCTTCGTCATCGGCCTGGCGCTCATCCTGCTGTTCGGCCGCTCGGGCGTGGCGTCGACCTTCCTCTCCGATTGGTTCGACATCCCGCCGTCGCGCTGGATCTACGGGCTGCCCGGCGTGCTCATCGCGCAGATGCTGGCCTTCACGCCGATCGCCTTCCTGGTGCTGATCGGCGTCGTGCAGGGCATCAGCCCCGCGCTGGAGGAAGCGACGCAGACGCTGCGGGCGACGCGCTGGACCACCTTCCGGACCGTGACATGGCCGCTGATGCGGCCGGGCGTCGCCAACGCCTTCCTGCTCGGCTTCGTGGAGAGCATGGCGGATTTCGGAAACCCGCTGGTGCTCGGCGGCAATTTCGAGGTTCTCTCGACGAAGATTTTCTTCGCGGTCGTCGGCGCCGCCGTCGATCCGGGCAAGGCCGCGGTGCTCGCGATCATCCTGCTCGCCTTCACCCTTGCCGCCTTCTGGCTGCAGAACAGCTGGCTCGGGAAGAAGAACTACACCACCGTCACAGGCAAAGGCGATTCCGGCCTGCCGCAACCGCTGCCGCGGCGCATCGCCATCCTGAGCTACGGCACGGCCATCCCGTGGGCGATCCTCACCATCGTGGTCTATGTCATCATTTTTGTGGGCGGATTCGTGCGGACGATGGGCCGCGACTACACGCCGACGCTAATTCATTACCTCACCGCTTTCCGGATCGAACAAACGGACCACGGCCTGTTCTTCTCCGGCTCGGCGTGGAACTCGCTGTTCACGACCCTGGAGGTCGCCGCCGTCTCCGCGCCGCTGACCGCCGCGATCGGCATCCTCACCGCCTGGCTCCTGACCCGCAACCGCTTCGCCGGCCAGCGCTTCTTCGAATTCGGGACGATGCTGTCCTTCGCCATCCCCGGCACGGTGGTCGGCGTGAGCTATATTCTCGCCTTCAACATCCCGCCGATCGAACTGACCGGCGGCGGCCTGATCCTCATCATCTGCTTCGTGTTCCGCAACATGCCGGTCGGCGTGCGCTCGGGCATCGCAGGCCTTTCGCAGCTCGACAAGTCGCTGGACGAGGCGTCGCTGACGCTCGGCGCCCGCTCCTTCACGACGCTGCGCCGCGTCGTGCTGCCGCTGCTGAGGCCGGCGATCGTCGCGTCGCTCGTCTATTCCTTCGTGCGCGCGATGACGGCGGTGAGCGCCGTCATCTTCCTCGTCTCGGCGGAATACAATCTCGCCACGAACTACATCGTCGGGCGCGTGGAGGCGGGCGAATTCGGCCTCGCGATCGCCTATTCGTCGGCGCTGATCGTGATCATGATCGCAGCGATCGCGCTGATTCAGTTCTTCGTCGGCGAACGCAAGCTGGGCCGCAGAGGCGCCAACGAAGTCGTCGTCGGCGCCGGGTGATGGGGGAATGATCAGGACATGAGCCGCAACGGCCCCGCATCCGTTGAATTCCGCAACGTCTCCAAGCTGTATGGCGGCGTCACCGCCGTCAACGACGTGTCGTTCACCATTGAGCCAGGCACGCTCGTGACGCTGCTCGGCCCGTCCGGCTGCGGCAAGACCACGACGCTGCGCCTGATCGCCGGGCTTGAAATGGCGACGTCCGGCCAGATCATCATCGGCGGGCGGGACGTGACGAACCTGTCCGCGTCCGAGCGCGACGTGAGCATGGTGTTCCAGAGCTATGCGCTGTTCCCGCACATGTCGGTCGACAATGTCGCCTACGGGCCGAGCGTCAGCGGCGAGCCGAAGCAGAAGGCGCATGCGATGGCGCGCGAGAAGCTCGAACTCGTCGGCCTGAAAGGCTTCGAGAAGCGCATGCCATCGGAGCTGTCGGGCGGGCAGCAGCAGCGCGTCGCGGTGGCGCGGGCGCTGGTGCTCGAGCCGCAGGTGCTGCTGTTCGACGAGCCGCTGTCCAATCTCGACGCCAAGCTGCGCCGCCGCGTGCGCGAAGACATCCGCCGCCTGCAACGCGACCTCAACCTCACCGTGGCCTATGTCACGCATGATCAGGAGGAGGCGCTCGCGGTGTCCGACCGCGTGATCGTGATGTCGAACGCCGCCATCGCGCAGTCGGGAACGCCGCGCGAACTCTACGAGCAGCCGGCGAGCCTGTTCGTCGCGGACTTCATCGGCGACTCCAACATCGTGCCGATCGAGATCGAATCGGTGTCGGGCGACCGCGCCGTCGCGCTCTATGGCGAGGCGCGGTTCGAACTGCCGAGCCGCGGCGCGAAACCGGGCGCCGCCAAGCTCGGCCTGCGCCCCGATGCGATTAACCTGTCGGCGGCGGCGGCTCCCGACGCCCTGCCCGGCCGCATCCTGCACGCGGCCTATCTCGGCAAGCATATGGAATATACGGTTCTGGCCGGCGGCGCGGAGCTGTTCGTCGTCGACCGCCGCGTGAAGCAGCCGCTCGCCGTCGGCGACGAGACGAATCTGACATTCGATCGCGACGGCATGACGGTGCTGCCCGCCTGACGCGGCGGCGCTCGGCGGCGCGTCTCTCCGCCCGCCGCCGGCTATCCGTTGACGACGCGAAGACGGCTCTCGCCGAGTTCGCCGATCTGCTCGAGGATGGGATAGGCGGTCGCCGCGAGGTGACCGTGGATGCGCTTCAGATCGCGGATCAGATCGAGATGGATCGTGCTGGTCTCTATCGATTCCGGACGGCCGGCGCGCAGCCGCTCATAGTGACGGTCGGCGGCTTCGCGTTCGGCCTGACGGATCGCCGCCTTCTCGGCCACGAGCCGGCGCGCGAGGCCGACATCGCGCGTCGCGAACACATTGAGCGCAAGCGCCATGTTCTCCACGATGCGCGCGTGGAAATTCGCCAGATCCTCGGCGCCCTCGCTTGAGAACGACGCGCCCTTCCTGATCTTCTTGGCGACCAGCTCCATCAGATTCTTGTCGATGATGTCGCCGATATGTTCGAGATTGGTGACGAAGGAGAGGATCTCCTGCGCGCGGCGGCTCTCCTCATCGCTCATTTCCGACTTCGATACGCGAACGAGATAGAGCTTGATCGCCTCGAACAGGTGATCGACGGAGTCGTCCATCTTCTCGATGTCGCGCGCGACGCGAATGTCCGTCGACCGGAAGGCGTCGAGCACGCGCTTCAACATATCCGACACCTGATTGCCGAGCTCCAGCGCCTCGCGCATCGCTCCCGCCAGCGCCTCCGACGGGGCGTTCACGACGCTGGGATCGAGATGGCGCGGCGCGCCGCTCTCCGGTCCCGAAGGCGCCTCCGGCAGCAGCCTGACGCAAAGACGCGACGCGGCGTCGGTGAAGGGCAGGAAGACGAGCGCGACGAGCACGTTGAAAGCCGTGTGCGCGTTGACGACGAAACGGCCGGTCGCATCCACGCCCCAGGCGAACAGGCCCGCGCCGATCATGTTGAGAAACGGCAGCAGCGCCGCCGCCACGATCGCACGCATCAGCAGGTTGCTGAGCGGCACGCGCCGCGCCGCCGCGGACGATCCCGTCATCGCGACATAGGGCGCGAAGGCCCCGCCGATATTGGCGCCCAACACCAGCGCGAGCGCGAGAGGAACGGGAACGACGCCCGCGCTCGCCAGCGACATGGTGAAGAGCACCATCGCAAGGCTGGCGTGAACGAGCCAGGTCGCCACCGCCATGATGATCATCGCCAGAAGGCTCGCTCCGGCGAGCGATCCGAGAACGGCGCGGAACAGCTCGGAACTGCGCAGCTCCAGCGCCGCGCCCGAAATCTGCTCCAGCGCCAGCATCATCACGCCAAGCCCGATCAGCAGTCGTGAAACGCCGCGCGCCCGGTCGGCTTCGGTGGCGATGGCGAGGCCGACTCCGGCCGCGACGAACAGCGCCCAGGCGCCTTTCGCCTCGATGGACAGAATCTGCGTCGCGACGGTCGTTCCCACGCCCGCTCCGAGCATCATCGCGGTCGCGACCGAGAGCGTCACGAGGCCGCGCCCGGCGAAGGAGCCGATCAGCATCGCGGTCGCCGTTGAGGATTGCAGCAGCGTGCTCACCACGAGCCCGACGCCGAACGCCGAGGCGCGATTGCCCGCGGCCGCAGCCAGCCAGCGGCGAAGATTCGCGCCGAACGCCTGGCTGACGCCAAGCCCAAGCTGCCGCACGCTCCAGATCAGGAGCGCGACGGAGCCCAGGATCATGATCGCGAGATGGGTCGGGCTGTCGGTCATGAGTCGGACCGGGAGGCTTGATTCACTGAGGGAAATACCTCCTTTTACTTCGCCGGCTTATCAATCGCGCACTCTAGGTCCGATGCGGCGCGCTTCGCAAGCGGTTTGGGGAACGTTTGCCTTCTCCGCGCTATTGTTCGCCGGAACGACTGATCACAGGATGCAGCGATGAACGACGTCAGGGACATCAGGAGCAGAGCTTCCGCGTCGGGCTTAACGCCCGGCGACGTCGCATGGTTCGACGGATTCGGCTGGCGGCCGGAGCGGACGCCGCCGGTCGAGAGCGACGCGCAAGGCGCCGATTATGCGCGCCGCGAGGCCGCGCTCAACGCGGCGATCGCCGGCCTTTCCTTCTCGGAGCGCGGCGAATCGCCTGAAGGAAAGCTCGCCGCCATGATCGGCGCCCGTCTCGCCGACTGGCGCGACCGCGACCAGGATGACGATGACAAATAGCCTGCCGCGACGCGCGCGTTCAAGAATCTCCCGGCGCCGGCGCGACGTCGAACATTCCGCAGCCTGATGGACGACGCGGTCCGACCATTCATCGCCCGCGCCGCACAGCCCGCCGCCCGAGAGACGACGCATGATTAAAGGCGAACCGGCGGGTCATGCGATCGTCTGGTTGCGTCGCGATCTGCGCATCGCGGACAATCCGGCGCTTCACGCCGCCGTCGAAAGCGGCGCGCCGGTCGCATGCCTTTTCATTCTTGAGGAGGGGCGCAGCTCCCGCGCCATCGGGGCGGCGGCGCGCTGGTGGCTGCACGGCTCTCTCGAGACTCTCGCGCGCAATCTCGACAAGCGCGGCGGACGCCTCGTCCTCCTGCGCGGCGACCCGCTGCGCATTTTCACGGAGATTTGCGCAGCGGCGAAGCCGACAGCGGCGTTCTGGGACCGCCGCTACGACGCGCCCGGCATCGAGGCCGATATGGCGATCAAGGCGATGCTCACGGCGCAGGGCGTGCGCTGCGAGAGCTTCAACGGTTCGCTGCTGAACGAACCGTGGGAGGTCAAGAGCGCGGCGGGCGGACCGATGCGCGTCTTTACGCCGTACTGGAAAGCGGCCCGAGCAAGACTTGATCCGGCGCAGCCGCTCGCGGCGCCGCGCCGGATCAATGGCGCGCCCTGGCCGGACGCGGCGGCGATCAGGCCGGTCACTCTCGAGTCGCTTTCGCTGCGCCCGGCGAGACCGGACTGGGCGGCCGGCTTCCCGCGCTGGTGGAAGCCGGGCGAGGACGGCGCGCGTGAACGGCTCGCCGAATTCCTTGACGACTCGCTGCGCGGCTATGCGCAGGACCGCGACCGGCCGGCGCGGCCCGCGACCTCGCGGCTGTCGCCGCATCTGGCTTTCGGCGACATATCTCCCCGCCAGATATGGAGCGCCGCGCGCCATCACGCCGACGCGACCGGCGGGCCCGGCCTTCAGCGCGACGTCGAGAAATTCCTCGCGGAGATCGGCTGGCGCGAATTTTCCTATCACCTCCTTTTTCACAATCCCGATCTCGCCACCGAGAACTTCCAGAAGCGGTTCGACGCGCTGGGCTGGCGAACCGACGGCAAGGCGCTGCGCGCATGGCGCAAGGGACAGACGGGCTATCCGATCGTGGATGCGGGCATGCGCCAGCTCTGGGCGAGCGGCTGGATGCACAACCGCGTGCGCATGGTGGTCGCCTCCTTCCTCATCAAGCATCTGCTGATCGACTGGCGCGAGGGCGAACGCTGGTTCTGGGACACGCTGGCGGACGCCGACGCGGCCAACAATCCGGCGAGTTGGCAGTGGGTTGCGGGAACAGGCGCCGACGCCGCGCCTTATTTCCGCATCTTCAACCCCGTGCTCCAGGGCGAGAAGTTCGATCCGGACGGGGCCTATGTGCGGGAATGGGTTCCGGAGCTGGCGCGCATGCCGGACAAGTTCATTCACCAGCCGTGGAAGGCGCCGAAAGCGATTCTCGCGGAAGCCGGGGTGGTTCTGGACAAGACCTATCCGGCGCCGATCGTGGATCACGCCGCCGCGCGCGCCCGCGCGCTGGACGCGTTCGCCGCCCTCAAGGCGCAGGGATCAGCGGAGCCCTAACTCGCGGGTTGAGCGATCCGCCGGTTCCCGCTTATCCTTCGCTTGGGCGGCGTCGATACGGCGCCGCCCAAGGACGCCAACGAGCGCATGTGCGCCCTGCACGGGGGAACGCGGATGACGCAAGCCCGTCAAACGGGATCGGCCGATCTGAGCCGTCTGCCGCTGCTCGCGCGGCTCGCCTTCCGCTACGCCGAAAATCTCCGCATCGGCCGGCTCGACGTCACGCTGCCGGACGGTCGAATGCTCACCTTCGGCGGCCGCGAGCCGGGGCCGCACGCCGAAATGACGGTCCATGATCTGGGCTTTGCGCGCCGCATGATGTCGGGCGGCGAAATCGGCCTCGCCGAATCCTTCATGCGCGGGGAATGGGAAAGCCCGAACCTGACCGCGTTCCTCGAACTGTTCTGCGTCAATCACGCGGCCATCGCCACCATGCTCGACGGCCGCGGCCTGATCCGCTGGTGGCAGCGCATCAGGCACGTCATGAACCGCAACACCAAGGGCGGTTCGCGGCGCAACATCCACGCTCACTACGATCTCGGCAACCGCTTCTACTCAGCCTGGCTCGATCGCACGATGACCTATTCATCCGCGATCTTCGCGCCGGGCGACAACGACCTCGTCAGCGCCCAGACCCGCAAATATCGCGCGCTCGCGAACGCCATCGACGCGAAGCCCGACCATCGCCTGCTCGAAATCGGCTGCGGCTGGGGCGGCTTCGCCGAATATGCGGCCAAGGAGATCGGCTGCCGCGTCACCGGGCTGACGATCTCGAAGGAGCAGTTCGAGTTCGCGCAGAAGCGGATCCACGATGCGGGCCTCGCCGAGCGGGTGACCTTCAAGCTGCAGGACTATCGCGACGAAACCGGCGTCTATGACCGCATCGCCTCGATCGAGATGTTCGAGGCGGTGGGCGAAAGCTACTGGCCGACCTTCTTTCGCCAGATGAGCGAGCGGCTTGCTCCCGGCGGCGTCGCCGGCGTGCAAGTGATCACGATCCAGGAGCGCTTCTTCGAGAACTACCGGCGCGAGATCGACTTCATCCGCCGCTACATCTTCCCGGGAGGAATGCTGCCGACGCCGACCATCATGCGCGACCTCGGGGAGAAATTCGGCGTGCCCTTGAAGCATGAGATCGAATTCGCGCTCGACTATGCGCGCACGCTCGCGGCGTGGCGCGAACGCTTCTTCGCGGCGTGGCCGCATCTGCCGCCGCTCGGCTTCGACGAGCGCTTCAAGCGGATGTGGAGCTACTACCTCTCCTATTGCGAGGCCGGCTTCCGCTCCAGGAACATCGACGTGCGCCAGATGGTGTTCGCGAAGGGATAGACCCGAACGGCGAAAGGCTCACCACATGTCGAGCGCGGCGCGGGCCATGTCGGACATGCGCGACTGGTCCCAGGGCGGATCGAAGGTCATGGCGACCTTGACCCCCGACACGCCCTGCACCGCGCCCACCGCATTCTCGACCCAGCCGGGCATCTCGCCGGCCACCGGGCAGCCCGGCGCCGTCAGCGTCATGTCGATCGACACGAAGCGGTCGTCGCCGATCTCGACGCGGTAGATCAGCCCCAGCTCATAGATGTCGGCGGGGATTTCCGGATCATAGACGGTCTTCAGGGCCGCGACGATGTCATCGGTCAGGCGGTCCAGCTCTTCCGCCGGGATGGCCGGCGCGGATGCGACATCCGGACGGTTCGGTTCGGCGACGGCGATGTCAGCAGTCATGGCTTTTCCCTAAGGAATATTTCGTCCCTTGATAGCACGGCCGGAGCCGGTCGCGCGACCCGCCGCGGCCCAGCCTCAAGAGAACAGGGTCTCGGCCTTGCGCAGCGCATCGACAAGCGCGTCCACCTCCTCGCGCGTGTTGTAGAGGCCGAAGGATGCGCGGCAGGTCGATGTGACGCCAAAGCGCCCGAGCAGCGGCATGGCGCAATGGGTGCCGGCGCGGACCGCGACGCCGGCGCGGTCGATGACCGTCGCGACGTCATGGGCGTGCGCGCCCGCCATGTTGAAGGAGACGATCGCGCCCTTGTCGCGCGCCCGGCCATAGATGGTGACGGCGTTCATCTCGCCCAATCGTTGATGGGCGTAGTCGCGCAGGCCCGCTTCGTGGGCGAGGATGTTCTCGCGGCCAAGCGCCATCATGTATTCGAGCGCGGCGCCGAGGCCAGCGGCCTCGATGATGGCCGGCGTGCCGGCCTCGAATCGATGCGGCGGATCGTTGTAAGTCACCGTGTCGAGCGTCACAGTCTCGATCATCTCGCCGCCGCCCTCGAAGGGCGGCAGGACGTCGAGCCACTTCTTCTTGCCGTACAGCACGCCGATGCCGGTCGGCCCGTACACCTTGTGGCCCGTGAAGCCGTAGAAATCGCAATCCAGCGCCTGCACGTCCAGCGGCAGATGCACCGCGCCCTGCGCGCCGTCGACGACCAGCGGAATTCCGTGCGCATGGCAGAGCGCCGCGATCTCCCTGATCGGCGTCACCGTGCCGAGCGCGTTCGACATATGGGTGATGGCGGCGACCTTGGTGCGCGGCGAGATCAGCTTCTGAAACTCGTCGAGCAGGAAGTTGCCGTCATCGTCCACCGGCGCCCATTTGATCACCGCGCCATGCCGTTCGCGCCAGAAATGCCAGGGCACGATGTTGGAGTGATGCTCCATGATCGAGAGGATGATCTCGTCGCCCTCCCCGATGTTCAGATGCCGCCCGAGCGAGGACGCGACGAGATTGAGGGAGCCGGTGACCGAGCGGGTGAACACGATCTCTTCGGTCGACCGCGCATTGACGAAGCGGCGGGCGCTCTCGCGCGCCGCCTCGTAGATTTCGGTCGAGGCGTTGGCCAGGAAATGCAGCCCGCGATGCACGTTGGCGTAGTCGTTCTCCATGAGATTCGTCATGGCGTCGATGACGGCGCGCGGCTTCTGAGCCGATGCGCCGTTATCGAGATAGACCAGCGGCTTGCCGTAGACCTGCCGCGACAGGATCGGGAAATCCCGCCGGATCGCCTGCGCGTCGTAAGGCTTCACGGGCGCGTTCATCGGCTCAACCTTTCGCGCGCTCCGACAGCCACGCATCGACGCGCGCGGTCAGCGCCTCCTTCAAGGCTTCGTTCTCGATCGGCTCGATCGTCTCGCCGACGAAGGATTCGATCATGAGATTCTCCGCCTCGCGGCGCGAGATGCCGCGCGCCATGAGATAGAACAGGAGGTTGTCGTCGAGCGCGCCGCAAGTCGCGCCATGCGCGCACTGCACGTCGTCGGCGAAGATCTCGAGCTCCGGCTTGTTGTTCATGGCCGCGCCGTCCGACAGCATGAGCGCGTTCGAGGCCATGCGGCCGTCGGTCTTCTGCGCCTTCTGCTTGACGACGATCTTGCCCTGGAACACGCCGGTCGCCTCGCCATCGAGCACCGTGCGGAACAACTCGCGGCTCTCGCCGCCGGGCTCGACGTGATCGACCACGAGCGTCGCGTCCGCATGCTGCGATCCGCGCACCAGCGTCGCGCCGCGGATCGACGCCTTCGCGTCGCGCCCGGCGAAGGTGACGAACGCCTGATAGCGCGACGCCGCCGGCTCAACGTTGAGATTGAGCGTCGAGAGCGTGGCGCTTTCACCAAGCCACACCGCGAGAGACGACAGCGACAACGCCTTGTCGCCGGTCTCGTCGATGCGGACGAGTTCAACGGCCGCCGACTTTCCGACGATCAGCTCGATGAGGCTGTCGGCCTGCGTCGCGACGCCGGCGGGGCCGTGCTGATGCTCGACGAACGAGACCTTGGCCCCGTCCTCCACCACGATGAGCGCGCGGGGATAAATGGAGGCTGGCGCGTCGGACCGGATCGCGAGGTCGAGCAGGATCGATTGCTCGACATTCGCCTCCTTCGCGACGTGAATGACGACGCCATCAGTCACGAACGCGTCGTTCAGCGCGACGATGGCGTCGTCTCCGGCGAGCTTCGTCGCCTTGCCGAACCATTCGCCGATCAGCGGATGGTTATTCGCCAGCGCGTCCCTGAGCCGAAGCGCCGTCACGCCGGCGGGCAGCGAGGACGGAGGCTGAACGAACCAGCCGTTCACGAAGCGCAGGCAGGCGGCGTCCGCGAGGAGCGGCTGTGCCGCCGACGTCGAGACCGGCTCCGGCGCCGGCGGCGCGGCGTCGCGCATCAGCGCCCGCAGATCAGTGTATTTGTACTGCTCGACGCGGCGATGGGGCAGCCCCTTGTCACGCAGCGCGGCGAACGCGCGCTCGCGCAGCGCGACGACGGTCGCGCCGCCGGGCAGGCTGGTTTTGGCGGCGGGGAAGCGCGCGATGATCGCTTCCTCGGCCGGATTGCGGATGACGGTCAGAGCAGCCATGCGCGCCTCACGCCGCCTTCGCCGTGAACTGGGCGTAGCCGCTCTTTTCGAGCTCGAGCGCCAGCTCCTTGCCGCCGCTTTCGACGATGCGGCCGGCCGCCATCACATGCACCGTGTCGGGCGTGATGTAGTCGAGCAGGCGCTGATAGTGCGTGATGACGAGGAAGGCGTGCTTGGGATCGCGGCGCGCGTTGACGCCGGCCGCCACGATCTTCAGCGCGTCGATGTCGAGGCCGGAATCGGTCTCGTCCATGATCGACATCTTCGGCTCGAGCAGCGTCATCTGGAGAATCTCCATGCGCTTCTTCTCGCCGCCGGAGAAGCCGACATTGACCGGCCGGCGCAGCATGTCGCGCGCGATGCCGAGTTCGTCGGCGGCGGCGTTGACGCGCTTGACGAAATCGGGCGTCGACAATTCCGCCTCGCCGCGCGCCTTGCGCTGCGCGTTCATCGCCGCCTTGAGGAAGGTCATGGTGGCGACGCCCGGAATCTCCAGCGGATACTGGAAGGCGAGGAACAGGCCCTTCGCGGCGCGCTCGTTAGGCTCCAACTCCAGGATGCTCTCGCCGTCGAGCAGGATGTCGCCCTCGATGATCTCATAGTCCGGCTTGCCGGCGATGACGTAGGAGAGCGTCGATTTTCCAGAGCCGTTCGGCCCCATGATGGCGGCGATCTCGCCTGATTTCACAGTGAGGTTGAGGCCGTTGAGGATCTGCTTGTCCTCGTCGGCGATCTTCACGGAGAGATTTCTGATTTCCAGCATGATCGTTTTCCAGAAGTCCTTGATGTCGATGGAAGGCCGCGCTTGGCGCCGCCAGTGTTGTTGGTTGAACAGCGCTACCCGACGATGCGGATGCGGTTGCGGGTCTTCAGCAGGAACCAGACCGGCGTCACGACGAAGCTCAGGAAGAGAGTCGCAACGACGAGCGTGATCGCGAACCAGATCGGCGGATCGACAAGCGCGAGGAGCAGCGGCGCAAGGAGCGAAGCGGCCATGCCGAACACGAGAATGCGCAAAACGCGCTTTCCTTCCGGATGGATCGGCTTCAGCAGCGGCTTGTAGCCGCGACCGACCGTCTCGAACCAGGGCTCCAGCGGCTCCGTCGTCACCCCACGCTCCCCTCCAGGCTGATCTGGATGAGCTTCTGCGCCTCGACCGCGAACTCCATCGGAAGCTGCTGCAGCACCTCCTTGACGAAGCCGTTGACGATGAGCGCGGTCGCCTCCTCCGCGTCGAGGCCGCGCTGCTGGCAATAGAACAGCTGCTCCTCGGACACTTTCGAGGTGGTCGCCTCATGCTCGAAGGTCGCGCTGGCGTTCTTCGACTCGATGTAGGGCACGGTGTGCGCGCCGCACTGGTCGCCGATCAGGAGCGAGTCGCAGTTCGTGAAGTTGCGCGCGTTCGACGCTCTGCGATGCGCCGAGACGAGGCCGCGATAGGTGTTGTCGGAATGGCCGGCGGCGATGCCCTTGGAGATGATCCGGCTCGTCGTGTTCTTGCCGAGATGGATCATCTTGGTGCCGCTATCGACCTGCTGGCGGCCGTTCGAGATCGCGATCGAATAGAATTCGCCACGGGAATCGTCGCCGCGCAGGACGCAGCTCGGATATTTCCAGGTGATCGCCGAGCCGGTCTCGACCTGCGTCCAGGAAATCTTCGAGCGCGCGCCGCGGCAGTCGCCGCGTTTGGTGACAAAGTTATAGATGCCGCCCTTGCCGTCCTTGTCGCCCGGATACCAGTTCTGAACGGTTGAGTATTTGATCTCGGCGTCGTCGAGCGCGATCAGTTCGACGACGGCGGCGTGAAGCTGGTTCTCGTCGCGCTTCGGCGCCGTGCAGCCTTCGAGGTAGCTGACGTAAGCGCCCTTGTCGGCGATGATCAGCGTGCGCTCGAACTGGCCGGTGTTGCGCTCGTTGATGCGGAAATAGGTGGACAGCTCCATCGGGCATTTCACGCCCGGCGGCACATAGACGAACGAGCCGTCGGAGAAGACCGCGCTGTTAAGCGTGGCGAAGAAATTGTCGGTGACCGGCACGACCGTGCCGAGATATTTCCGCACCAGGTCGGGATGCTCGCGGATGGCCTCCGAGATCGGCATGAAGATCACGCCCGCCTTGGCCAGCTCCTCCTTGAAGGTGGTGGCGACGGAGACGGAGTCGAACACCGCGTCGACGGCGACCTTGCGCTCCTGAACGCCTTCCAGAACCTCGACCTCGTTCAGGGGAATGCCGAGTTTCTTGTAGGTCTCGAGAATCGCGGGATCGATCTCGTCGAGCGACTTCGGCGCCGGGTTCGATTTCGGCGCGGCGTAGTAATAGACATCCTGATAGTCGATCGGCGGATAATGGACGCGCGACCAGGTCGGCTCCTGCAGGGTCTTCCAGCGACGGAAGGCCTCAAGACGCCATTCGAGCATCCAGGCTGGCTCGCCCTTCTTCCCGGAGATCAGGCGGACGATGTCCTCGTTCACGCCTTTCGGGGCCTTCTCCATCTCGATCTCGGTCGAGAAGCCCCACTTGTACTGATCCACGTCGATCGCAAGCACCTGATCGACGGTTTCCTTGACCGCTGGCATTCACTTTCTCCTGACCTCGCCGGGTTCAAGGCCCGGGCGGTTGGGACGCTGGGGCCGGTCAGGCCGCGCGTCGGTTCTTCTTCTCACATAGTGATCGAATGACGTTTGCGAAGACGCTTTCGAAGCGACCCACCTCTTCCTCAGTCGTGGACCAACCGAGACTGATCCGGACGGCGCCCCCCGCGAGCGCGGGATCGACGCCCATCGCGTCCAGCACATGCGACCGCGCCACCTTGCCCGACGAGCAGGCCGAACCGGACGACAGGGCGACCCCGGCGAGGTCAAACGCCATCAGCAGGGTCTCGGCCGACAGGCCGGGAACGGCGACGAGGCTGGTGTTCGGAAGGCGCTCCGCTCCGGCGCCGAAAATCACCAGATCGGGCGCGGCGGCCCGCATGGATGATTCGACCCGGTCGCGCCAGCCGGACAGCCTCTCAGAGAGCCTGGGAGCCTCGCCGGCGGCCTCTTCGATCGCTGCGCCCATTCCCGCGATCCCGGCCAGATTTTCCGTCCCGGCCCGCCTGCGGCCCTCTTGCCCCCCGCCTGCGATGAGGGGCCGCTCGAAGCGCAGCCGGTCGCCGTTGAGGACGATCGCGCCGACGCCTTTCGGCCCGCCGAACTTGTGGGCGGAAAGCGCGATCGCCGCCGCTCCCGACGCGGCGAGATCGAACGGGACCCGGCCGACCGCCTGCGCCGCGTCGACGATCAGAGCGGCGCCGACGGCGTCGCAACGCCCGGCGATCTCGGCGAGAGGCTGAAGCACGCCGGTCTCGTTGTTGGCCGCCTGCACGGCGACCATCGCCGACGCAAAGAGCCCGTCGCCGCGCAGCGCTGCAAGCCGCGCCTTAAAGGTGGAAAGATCGATTATTCCCGAGCCGTTTACGGGAATTCTCTCAACCGAAGCTGAAGCGAAACCATGGCCATCCAGAACAGCCGCGTGCTCGGTCGCGAGGACAAGCAGCCGCTCGAATCTGGCCGGCCCCGTGGTCGGCGTGACCGCCGGCCGCAGGAGGGCGTTGAGAGACTCGGTCGCGCCCGAGGTGAAGATCACGTCCTGCGCGCGTCCCCCGACAGCGCGCGCGACCTGTTCGCGCGCCCGTTCGAGGGCGGCGCGCGCCGCCCGACCCTCGGCGTGAATCGACGACGGATTGCCTGGCAGCGACAGCGCGCGCGCGACGGCCTCCGCCGCCGCCGGCCGCAAGGGCGACGACGCGTTATGATCGAAATAGAGACGCGCGTTCGACCGCATTCCTCTCATCGCCTGTGACGTGCTGGCTCCGTGACGGTTTTTCTTGCCTTGGCGCCGCCGGTTCGTGCTAACGAGCGCGCCTCGCAACCAATCCGCCGGAAGCGTCTACAACCAAGGGATGCGTTATTATTTTTGCACGCATTCCGTGTGTGCTAGAACCGTTCTAAGCGTTTTTCGGACATGGCGTGCGTGAAGTCAAGCAGGCGACCCGTCGCGGGGCGCCGACAACCGGAAGCTCATAGGCGATGCCTGAAGTCATTTTCAACGGCCCGGACGGCCGGCTTGAGGGGCGCTACCACCCCGCCAAGAACCGCAATGCGCCGATCGCGCTGCTGCTGCATCCGCACCCGCAGTTCGGCGGCACGATGAACAACCAGATCATCTACAACCTCTATTACCTGTTCGTCGACCGCGGCTTCTCGGTGCTCCGCTTCAATTTCCGCGGCGTCGGCCGCAGCCAGGGCGCGTTCGATCACGGGGCCGGCGAACTGTCCGACGCCGCCGCGGCGATGGACTGGGCGCAGCAGCTCAACCCGGAGGCGCGCGCCTGCTGGATCGCCGGCGCCTCCTTCGGGGCCTGGATCGGCATGCAGCTCCTGATGCGGCGGCCGGAGGTGGAAGGCTTCATCTCGATCGCGGCGATGGCGAACCGCTACGATTTCTCGTTCCTGGCCCCCTGCCCCTCCTCGGGGCTGTTCGTGCATGGCTCGGAGGATCGCGTCGCGCCCGCCAAGGACGTGACCGCCGTGATCGAGAAGGTGAAGACCCAGAAGGGCGTCGTCATCGAGCACGAGACGATCGAGGGCGCGAACCACTTCTTCGAGAACAAGGTCGACGACCTGGTCGGGGTGGTCGGCTCCTACCTTGACCGGCGCCTTGCGAACATCGTGCCGCGCAAGCAGGGCAGCCGGAGAAGCTAGACGTTTTGCGCGCAGGGATGCGCCGCGCCCGCCGGCCGTCGGCGGGCGTCAATCGGAATCCAGCGCGCCGACGCCGGGCGTCGGCCTGACAAGGCTGAATCAATGTCGAGCTTCACCCCGAAATCCGATTTCCTGCGAACGTTGCAGGAGCGCGGCTTCATCCATCAATGCTCCGACTTCGAGGGGCTCGACGCGCTGGCCGCGAAGGGTCAGGCGATCGGCTATGTCGGCTATGACTGCACCGCGCCGTCGCTGCATATCGGCAACTTCCTCACGCTGATGATGCTCCACTGGCTGCAGCAGACCGGCAACAAGCCGATCACGCTGATGGGCGGCGGCACCACGATGGTGGGCGACCCCTCCGGCAAGGACGAGTCGCGCCCGATGCGCACCGTCGCGGAGATCGAGTCGAACAAGGCGAGCATCAAGGAGGTGTTCGCAAAAATGCTGCGTTATGGCGACGGTGCGACCGACGCGGCGATGGTCGACAATGCGGAGTGGCTGCTCAAGCTCAACTACATCGAGATGCTGCGCGACATCGGCCGGCATTTCTCGGTCAACCGCATGCTGACGATGGACTCGGTGAAGCTCAGGCTCGAGCGCGAGCAGGAGCTGTCCTTCACTGAATTCAACTACATGATCCTCCAGTCCTACGATTTCGTGGTGCTGTCGCGCCGGTACGGAATCAACCTGCAGATGGGCGGCTCCGATCAGTGGGGCAACATCGTCACCGGCGTCGATCTGGGGCGGCGCATGGGAACGCACCAGCTCTTCGCGCTGACGACGCCTCTGCTGACCACGGCGTCGGGCGCGAAGATGGGCAAGACGGCGCAGGGCGCGGTGTGGCTCAACGCCGACCAGTTCAGCCCCTACGACTTCTGGCAATACTGGCGGAACACGGAAGACGCCGACGTCGTGAAGTTCCTCAAGCTCTTCACCACGCTGCCGATGGGCGAGATCGCGCGCCTCGCGGCGCTGGAAGGCGCGGAGATCAACGAGGCGAAGAAAGTGCTGGCGACCGAGGCCGCCGCGCTGCTGCATGGACGCGCGGCGGCCGAGCAGGCGGCGGAAACCGCGCGCAAGACCTTCGTCGAGGGCGTCGCAGCGGATTCGCTGCCGACCGTCACGGTCGATCCCGAAACGCTGAAAATGGGGCTTGGCGTGCTGAGCGCTTTCGTGTCGGCGGGGCTGGTCGCCTCGAACGGCGAGGCGCGCCGGCAGATCAAGGGCGGCGGCCTGCGCGTCAACGACGAGATCGTGACCGACGAGGCGCGGAAGCTCACGCCGCTCGACTTCAATGCGGACGGCGCGATCAAACTCTCGTTCGGCCGCAAGAAGCATGTCCTTCTGCGCGCGAACTGATCGCGCGGATCATCAAGGCCGCGCGGCGCCGAGGTCGCGCGGCGGTCGCGGCGCGCGACCCTCCACGCTCTGCTTGTTGAACTCCAGAAAGCGCCGGAACACGCCGGGCGTCAGCGCCGACAGCGGGTTGATGACGACCGACGGCTGCGAGAACGCGCCGGTGACCTTGAAATTCACGCCGAACAGCCCGCCATACTGGCCGCCGCCGAGAATGAGGCCGACGACAGGCAACTGGGCGAAGGCGTTGTTCAGCGCATAGGCCGGCACGTAACTGCCCGTGACCTCGATCCGGTCGCGCGGCCCGTCGACGATGCCCTCGAACTGCACGCCGAGCACCGGCCCCCACATGACGCCGTCCTTGATGTCGAGGCGGCCGGCGCTGCGGACGAAATCGACGCGCACCTTCTCGAACTCGACATCGCCGCGCGCCGCCGCGCGCGTCGGCGCGCGCGACAGCGCGCTGGTGTCCGTCGACTGCGCGTTCACGGGCGCGGTCGCCGGCGGGCTCACCTGCCGCAGGGCCGGCTCGTTGCGAAGGATGAAGTCCTTGACAACGAGCTGCCCGTCCTGCCGCGCCTCGTCCACGCCGACGTCGATTGTGAGATGGCCGCCGACCATCCTCCGATAAAGATCGATGAAGCGCAGGAAAGCCCCTGCGTCCGCCGATTCGATCAGCATGCGCGGCGGGCCGCCGGGCCGGCGCGCCAGCAGGCCGCGCAGATCGGCCTTGCCGAACCGTCCGCTCATCGTGAACTGCCGCAGATCCGAGCCGCGCTTGACGACGCGGATCTCGACATTGGTCGCCGCCTCGCCGTTATGCCCGGTGAAGATCGCTGATTTGAGATCGAGATCGGTTTCGGACGTCTCGGCGGACGACTCCTTCGACGGTTCGTAGATCGCCTTGATGAAGGGCCGCGCGTCGATGTTCGCGCCGCGCACGACAACCTTCACCGTCGATCCGGCGCGCTCCCAGTCGATGCGCGCCTCATCGCCCTGGGACATGCGCGCCTGCGTGAATCGCGCCGATTTCAACGCGTTGTTCGGCCCGAGCGTCACGATCCCCTTCAGCATAAATCCCGCGCTCTCCGCGGAAAAATCCTGAAGCTCGAAATCAGACGACTTCGCCGCCTTGGCGTAAGCGAAGCTGATCCTGCCGGGCTTGCCCGCGGGCTTCACCCATCCCGGAACGGCGCCGTTGATGGCGGCGCGCGCCAGATCGATGTCGACGCGCGTGGCGGAGGATTTCGCCTGTCCGAAGGCGCGCACGATCTTCACCGGCGTCGGCCCCGCCAGCGACGGCGCGCTCGGCAGGCCGCGCCGCGCGCGGGCCGCGTCGTCCATCATGATCGACAGCGTGGCGTCGCCCTCCCCCTTCGCGCCGCGCCTGATGTCGATGGACGTGGGAGCGCCGGTCATCCTTCCATCGCCCTTCATCGAGAAAGCGCCGCGCTCGAACGAAAACCCGGCGCGAATGTCCGTGATGGGATCGCCGAGCGCCGCGCCTTCGACCGCCATGCCGGTGAACGAGCCGTTGATCGTCGCCACGACATCCGACACATCGATGGGCACGTTGATGGGAAAGGCCAGATCGACCCTGATGTCGGCGGCGCCCTTGGTGACATCGATCTCGTCGTCGACGCCCGCGACCTTTTTCAGCAGCGGCGTCTCAAGGAGATCGAACGCGGACTCGGCTGATCCCTTGATGTGGAAATCGACGCGGCTCGGTCCCGCGCCGTTGGTGTAGTCGCTCTTGAAGACGACGTCGGAGAGCGCCACCCTGGTTTTCGCCGGCGTCTCCAGCGACGCGGCCGGCGCGGTCACGATCAGGTCGCGCCCGTCGATCCGCGCCTCGGCGGCGTCGACATCAAGCGGCGGCAGGTCATCGAGCGGCGCATAGCGCGCGCGGGATACGGACGCCTGAACGGACAGGACCTCCCTGGGCGGCTGACGGTTTTCAATGAAAGCCGCGCGCGTCGCCGCGTCGAGATCAAGCCGCACTGCAAGCCGGTCGAGTCGGCCGGCGAGCGCGGTCCGGGCCATGTAGATGCGCGCATCCTCCGCGACGCCGGCCGGCCAGAGCGCCAGCACGGTCAACAGGTCCATCGGCGACGCGCTCAGCGTGGCGGAAACCGCGCCGCCGTCCGCTGGCGCCGCGATCCTGGCCTCGCCGCGGATTTCATAATCCTTCCCGCCGATCGACCAGGAGGGCACATTCACGGCGCCGTCCGCGAGCCACGCCGCGCGGCCGCTGATGTGGTCGATGACGGCGCGTTGCCCGCCCGCGTGGATCGGCCGCGCCGAGCCGGAGCCCGACGCAAGGTCGATCTCCCATGATCCGTTCATGTGATGCGTCATTGCGCCCGCGATCGCGAGCTCCGCCGCCGTTGTGGCGATGGAGGCGCGCGACACCGCGATCATCCGCGACGCCGCGTCCCACGACGCGTCGAGACCAAGACCGGTGACGACGGTTTCATATCGCTCTCCCGGCGCGACGGTCATGCGCCCGCCCTGCGACGACAGCTTCGCCGTGAGGGTCTGGGGAGCGCCGTCTTCGTCGGCCGTCAGGGATATGCGCCCCGACAGCGCCCCGCCGCCGCCGCTCGACGCGATCGGCAGCCGGAGAAAGGCTCCGGCGTCCGCAAGCGGAACGCCGCTCAGATCGAGCGTGAAGGCGTGCGCCGACCCCGCATCGGGCTGCGCGACGACCGACCAGGCGCGGGACGCGCCCCGCGCCGCCAGCGACAGGCGTCGGCCCGAACCTGCCGTGTCGAGATCGATCGTGATGTCGTCATAGCGCAGTTTCGCGCCCGTCTTTTGATCGTCGATGCTCAGCGTGCCGTTGCGCAGGGCGAAGCGGTCGAGACCCGCGATCGCCGAGGAATCCCGGCCCGACAGCACGGCCTCGACCGAGGCGAGCAGGCCGCGCCAGTCCGTCGTGGTCGCGGCGGTCTCTCCCGCCGCATGGCGCGACGACAGCGCCACCCGACCCTCGCTGTCGACGGACAGCCGCACCTCGACGTCATACAGCTCGACGCGCCTCATCGCGGCGCCGCCAACGAGAAGGGTCCACAGATCGAACGCGATCTCCGCGCGCGGCGCGCCGACGACGGAGCGTCCCGACGCATCCTCCAGCGCGAAGCCGTCGAGCACCAGCCGCGGTCCGTCGTCGGTCTGGCGTATGCTCGCCGCTTTCAGCGCGACGTTGGCGCGGTCGCCCGTGGCCCGCTCGATGACGCCGATCAGCCTGTCCCGGACCATGTCCACCGGCAACTCGCCGGCGGCGAATCGCCAGAGCGCGAATCCGGTCGCCAGCATCAGCATCGCGGCGACTCCGGCGCCCTGGGCGCAGCGAAGGCCAAGCCGGCGCAACTTGGCCGGGCCCTGCCGACGCGAAGGAAGAGAACAGGAATCCGTGGTCGGATCGTGGGTCAATCAGGTCACCACCGGCTGCGCGTCCCGGCCCGGGGGGCGCCCGGCTCACTCGTTATAACAGGTCCGGCCCGTCCGGACAGGATTCCGGCCGCCGCGCTGGCGGCGGGGCGGATTCCTCTTTGCGCGACGGGGCTTGAGGCCATAAGCGGATCGAAATGGACAAAAGGAAGGCGCAATGACGAAAGAGTTGGCGGCGGGCGACATGGCGCCGGCCTTTGACCTTCCCGCATCAGGCGGCGAGCGCGTCTCGTCACGCCAGCTCCACGGCAGGAAAGTCGTGCTGTTCTTCTATCCGAAGGACGACACGCCGACCTGCACGCGCGAAGCCATCGATTTCAACAGGCTTCGCGACGCGTTCGAGAAAACCGGAACCGCGCTAGTCGGCGTGTCGGTCGACGACGCCGCGAGCCACGCGAAATTCGCGCGCAAGCACGCGCTTGCGATTCCCCTGATCTCCGACGAGACGCGCAGCCTGATCGACGCCTACGGTCTCTGGGTGAAGAAAAGCATGTTCGGCCACGCCTATATGGGCACGGAGCGGACGACGGTGCTGATCGGCGCGGACGGCCGCATTGCGCGCATCTGGCGGAAGGTCAAAACGCCGGGCCATGCCGAGGAGGTTCTAGCCGCCGCGCAGAGCGCCTGATCCGCCCGCGCGCGAGCGATACGGGCTTTATTAACCTTAATCCTTTCTGATGATCCGCACGTGGCTTGGAGTTGTCGCGGGTCATGAGCCCCACCGTTTCGCGCGCCGTTCGCAGCGCCGCCGCCGTCGAATCTCCGGGAGTGATGCGCGTTCGTCGCGGCCTGTTCTGGACGATGGCGGGCGCGCTCGCCTTGACCGGCGTCTGGGGCGCGGGCGTCACCGGATTCATCTATTTCCGCGACGACCTTTCGGCGCGGCTGATCGCGCGGCAGATCGAGGCGCAGTACGCTTATGAGGAGCGGATCGCCGCGCTGAAGTCCCATGTCGACCGCCTGGCGAGCCGTCAGATGCTGGATCAGGACAGCGTCGAGGCGCGGGTCAACGAACTGATGAGCCGGCAGGCCCAGCTCGAGACGCGCGGCGCCATGGTGGCGATGCTGGCGCAGGCGGCCGGCGTCGAGGGCGGCGCAACCCAGGCGCGCAAGACAATGCCCGAATCGGCCCCCTTCGCGAAGGCGCCGACGCCCGCTCCCGCCGCGCCGCCGACGGCGTTGAGTTTCGCGCCGGTCGCGCCCCGCCCCCTGCCCGTCTTCGACGAACCCCTGCGGGGCAGCGCGGGACTGCGCGCGGCGCCGGCGGCGAAGGAGACGAGCGAGCCGCTCAAGCAGCGGGTGTCGTCGCTGGGTCAGTCGCTCGCAGCGATGGAACAGCAACAGGCCGGCGCGCTCGACCGGATCATGACCCGCTCGACCGGCAAGGTGCAGCGGCTGCGAAGCGTGTTTTCCGAGGCCGGCCTCGATCCGGATCGCGTCGCGCGAACCCCGACGGGCGCCGGCGGCGTGGGCGGCCCGCTGGTGCCGATCACGGAAGCCGACGCGGCGACGTTCGACTCCGCCCTCGTCCGCGCCCGGTCGATCGTCGAGACGGAACGACGCCTGACGAAGGCGACGAAATCTCTTCCGCTCCGCTACCCGCTCGGCCATCCCGCCGACGTCACCTCGCCGTTCGGCGCGCGCAACGATCCGTTCACGCGCGGCTACGCGATGCACACCGGCGCGGATTTTCGCGCGGAAAGCGGCGCGCCCGTGCGCGCCACCGGCGCAGGCGTGGTGACCAAAGCGGACTATTCCGGCGGCTACGGCAACATGGTCGAGGTCGATCACGGCAACGGTCTGGCGACGCGCTACGCGCATATGTCGGCGATACTGGTCAGCGAAGGCCAGCATGTCGACGCCGGCGCGATCGTCGGCCGCGTCGGCTCCACGGGCCGGTCGACCGGATCGCATCTGCACTACGAGACGCGCGTCACAGGCGACGCGACCGATCCGATGCGTTTCCTGAAGCTCGGCGGCCGCTACCGCGACCTTCTCTGATCCGCGATTGTCAACCGCCGCCGATCAGGCCGGCGGCGATGTTGATCGTCAGCGCGATGATCGTCGTGTTGAACACGAAAGCCGCGATGCCGTGAGCGGTGACGACGCGCCGCAGCGACGGCGACGTGATCATGATGTCCGCCGTCTGGTTGGCGACTCCGATGACGAAGGCGAAATGGACGAAATCGCCGTAGAGCGGGGCCGCATCGCCGGGAAATTTCAATCCGCCGGGATCGCCGCCATCATCGGGCATGTAGAACTCATGGGCGTAGTGCAGCGCGAACATCATGTTCACGAGCGTCCATGACAATGCGATGGTGGCGACGGCGAGCGCCACCACCGAAGCGCCGTAGCCGTTCGACGCCTTGGCGGCGGCGAGATCGACCACGATCGCGACCACGCTCATCGCCGCCGCGATCAGCGTCACGACGAGGATGGAGGCGCGGCCCCCATCCAGTTCGCGGGCCCGCCGCTGAAGCGCCTTGAGATCGGTGCGCATCATGGTGATCGCAATGGCCACGATGAAGTACGCCGCGCCTGCGTCCCAGCCGAGCAGCGCCCGCGTCGAGGGCGAAAACGACGACGGCGCCAGGAGCGCGACCGCGACGGCGACCAGGATCGCCGCGGCGGTCGTCGGTCGAAGACGGAAGAAGGTCAGCATGGGCGGCCCTCCGCGCCGGACCCGGAGCACGCCGCCGCGTCACCGACGCAGCAGCATGCTTTCACTCGCCCGTGTCGCACGATGGTTTCGGAAAACCGGATTCAGCTTTCCGCATCATATCTCAAGGCGGGTTTTGCCCGCCCCGTCAGTCGATGTCCTCGACCGTCGCCCCGCCGCCGGAAATGCGCTGCGCCAGAGCCGCTTCCATGAATTCGTCGAGATCGCCGTCGAGCACGTCGGAGGGCGTGCCCGAGGTCACGCCGGTGCGCAGATCCTTCACGAGCTGATAGGGCTGCAGCACATAGGAGCGAATCTGGTGGCCCCAGCCGATGTCGGTCTTCGACGCGGCCGCGGCGTTCGCCTTCTCCTCGCGCTTCTTCAGTTCGGCTTCGTAGATGCGCGCGCGCAGCATGTTCCATGCGGTCGCGCGATTCTTGTGCTGCGAGCGCTCGCTCTGGCAGGCGACGACGATGCCGGTGGGGATGTGCGTGATGCGCACCGCCGAATCGGTGGTGTTCACATGTTGGCCGCCGGCGCCCGACGAGCGATAGGTGTCGATCCGGCAATCCGCTTCCTTGATGTCGACCTCGATGCGGTCGTCGACCACGGGATAGACCCAGATCGAGGCGAAGCTCGTGTGGCGACGCGCATTGGAGTCGTAGGGCGAAATGCGCACGAGCCGATGCACGCCCGACTCCGTCTTCAGCCAGCCATAGGCGTTGTGACCCTTGACGGTGATCGTCGCGGACTTGATCCCCGCTTCCTCGCCGTCGCTTCGGTCGTTCAGCTCCACCTTGTATTTGCGCCGCTCCGCCCAGCGCGTGACCATGCGCAGAAGCATCTGCGCCCAGTCCTGGCTTTCGGTGCCGCCGGCGCCGGAATTGACCTCGACATAGGTGTCGTTTCCGTCCGCTTCGCCCGACAGCAGCGTCTCGACCTGCAGCCTGCGCGCCTCGCGCGCGAGATTGACGATCGCGGTCTCGCCCTCGGTCACGCTGGCCTGATCGCTCTCGGCCTCGCCGAGCTCGATCAGCGTCGTCGCGTCGTCGACATCGCGCTCAAACTTTTTGATCGAGCCAAGCTGCGCATCGAGCGCTGTGCGCTCGCGCATCATCTGAGAGGCTTTGGCCGGATCGTTCCAGAGGTCCGGCGATTCGGCGAGTTCGTTCAGTTCGGCAAGACGTTTTTCGGCCCTGTCGACGTCAAAGATGCCTCCTCAGCAGTGCGATCGACTGCTTGATTTCATCAAGATGGTTGTTGATCTCGGCGCGCATGGCGACGGCTGAACCCTTCTCTGGAACGGGATTGAGATGGCGCCGCGTGCATAGCGACGCAATGCGGCGCTGGCAAACATTCGCCGGCCGGCGGGAGGAAGGCTCAGTAGAGGCCGCCGGTGCCGGTGCCGACCGACCGGGAGCCGCCGGAGGAGGCCGTCGCGCCGAAGCTGCCCGGCGAGACATAGTTGTCTCCGGGACCGGTGCCCGGCTTGTAGGCTTCCATATAGTTGCCGACGCGCACCAGCTTCATGCCGGGCGGAATCTTGAACGGCGTGTCGGGCTGGTCCTTGAGCGCCATGCGCATGAAATCGCGGAAGATTGGCGCCGCATAGGCGCCGCCCGTCGAGGAGTCGCCGAGCGAGCGCGGCTTGTCGTAGCCGAGATAAACGCCCATCACGAGATTGGCCGAGAAGCCGACGAACCAGACGTCCTTCGCCTCGTTGGTCGTGCCGGTCTTGCCGGCGAGATACTGGCGGCCAAGCTCCTTGATGATCGTCGCGGTGCCGCGCTGGATCACGCCCTGCATGATCGAGGTGATCTGGTAGGCCGTCATCGGATCGATCACCAGCTCGCGGTTGTCGCGCAAACGCGGCTCGGGCTGATTCTCCCACTTGTCCGCCTTGCAGCCGTCGCACTGGCGGTCGTCATGGCGGAAGATCGTCGCGCCCCAGCGGTCCTGGATGCGGTCGATCAGCGTCGGCTTGATGCGCCGGCCCCCGTTCGCGAACATGGAGTAGCCGGTGACCATCCGCATCACGGTGGTCTCGCCCGCGCCGAGCGACATGGACAGCACCGGCAGCATCTCGTCATAGACGCCGAACCGCTTGGCGTATTCCGCGACGAGCGGCATGCCGATGTCTTGCGCGAGGCGCACGGTCATCAGGTTGCGCGACTGCTCGATGCCGCTGCGCAGGGGCATCGGGCCGCGGCCCATGCTGCCGCCGTAATTCTCCGGCCGCCACACCTCGCCATTGCCCTGGTCGATCTCGATCGGGCCGTCGACGATGATGCTCGTCGGCGTGTAGCCGTTATCGAGCGCGGCGGCGTAGACGAACGGCTTGAACGAGGAGCCCGGCTGACGCATCGCCTGAGTCGCGCGGTTGAATTCGCTCTGGTCGAAGGAGAAGCCGCCGACCATCGCCTTCACGCGGCCCGTCCACGGGTCCATCGCGACAAGAGCGCCGGACACCTCGGGCTGCTGGCGCAGGCGCACCTGGCCCGGCTTGCCGTCGAGCGGCTCGACATAGATGACGTCGCCAGGCTGGACCACCTGGGCGACGGAGGATTTGCGCGTCCATTTCACGCCGTCCGCGCCAAGCGTCGCATATTCGCGCTCACGCTGGATCTCGCCGCTCTTCTCGCGGCGCGGCTGCAGCCCGACGCGGGCGGACTGTGCGGACACGTCCAGCACGACGGCGTAACGCCAGGGCTGGACGTCGGTGTAGAGCGGCATGTCCGCCAGCGCGAGGCCCCATTCGCGCGCGCCGAACGAGAGATGATGCTGCGCGCCGCGCCAGCCCCGGGCCTCGTCGAATCGCACCAGGCCGTCCACGAACGCCTTGCGCGCCATGACCTGCATGGCGGGATCGAGCGTCGTCCGCACCGACAGGCCGCCCTCGAGCAGCTTCTTGTAGCCGTAGCGGTCGGCGATCTCGCGGCGGACCTCCTCGGCGAAATAGCCGGCGGCGAAGGAGTTGGGCGACAGGCTGCGGAAGGTCACGCCGAGCGGCATCTTCATCGCCTTGTCGCCGTCCTCCTTCTTCACATAGCCGTTGGCGACCATGCGCTCGATCACCCAGTTGCGGCGGGCGACGGCGGCGTCGCGATTCTTGATCGGCGAATAGTTCTCCGGCGCCTTCGGCAGCGCGGCGATATAGGCGAGTTCATGCAGTTCGAGCTCGTGCACGGACTTGCCGAAATAGTTCAGCGAGGCGGCGGCGACGCCGTAATTGCCCGCGCCGAGATAAATCTCGTTCAGGTAGAGCTCGAGGATGCGGTCCTTCGAATAGGTGGCCTCGATTCGGAGCGCGATCAGCATCTCCTTGATCTTGCGCTCGAAGGTGCGCTCCGGGGTCAGCAGGAAGTTCTTGGCGACCTGCTGGGTGATGGTGGACGCGCCCGACTGGCGACGGTCGGTGCGGCCGGCCACGAGCTGGAAGCCGGCGCGGGCGATGCCTTCGATGTCGATGCCGAAATGGGTATAGAAATTCTTGTCTTCCGCCGACAGGAACGCCGCGATCATCATCTTCGGCACGGCCTGAATCGGAAGATAGAGCCGCCGCTCCTTGTAATATTCGGCGATCAGGCTGCCGTCGCCGGCGTGAACCCGCGTGGCCACCGGCGGCTCATAATTGGCGAGCTGGGTGTAGTCCGGCAGATCGCGAGTGTTTTTCCAGAGGTAGAAACCGGCGACAGCCGAACCCACGAGGAAGACCATCGCGCCGATAGCGAACAGGAAACCCAGGAATCGAACAACGAATCTCATCGCACCCTGTCCGTTCCGCGCCTGCCCCCGAAGCGCCGCGTTCAAATCGCTCCGCGCCGGCCCCGATCATACGCAAAGCCGCCGACGCCCGCCACCGGCGCGTGACGCAGAAGCATGGTCGAAAAAAGGCGTCCGCGCTTCACGGACGGCCTCGGCTGGCGAAATAGGCGTCAATCGCCGAGAGGATCGCCGCGCCGGCCTTGGCCCGGCCGTCGGCCGAGGTCAAGAGCGCGATGTCCCGCGTATTGGTGAGATAGCCGAGCTCGACCAGGACCGAAGGCACATCGGGCGCCATCAGCACCCGGAAACCGGCCGACTTCAGCGGCGTCTTGTGCATCGGCAGCGCCGACCCCAGCCCGCCGACCAGCGCCCGCGCGAAACGGTGGGAGAACGTCCGCGTCTCCCGCCGGGTCAGGTCCGACAGGATGTCGTTGACCTCGTCGATCACCTCGCCGCCGCTGTCGGCGCCGGCGCTTGAGTCGGAGTTGTTCTCGGATTCGGCGAGGCGGGCGGCGTAAGCGTCCGAGGCCCGGTCGGAGCCTGTGTAGATCGAGGCGCCGCGCACCCCGTCGTGAGAGACGAGGGCGTCGGCATGCAGCGAGATCATCAGATCGGCGCGCGCCTGGCGGGCGAACTTCACGCGCTCGGACAGCGAAATGAACACGTCCTCTTCGCGGGTCATGGCCACCCGGTAGCGCCCGGTCTCGATGAGACGGTCCCTCAGCGCCTGAGCGATCGAAAAGACGATGTCCTTTTCAAACTGGCCGTTCACGGCCCGCGCGCCGGGGTCGACGCCGCCGTGACCGGGGTCGATGACGACGAGCGGCCGTTGGTCGTCAGCGGGAGCGGCCGCGGGCGGCGCGACGCTGGCGACGCGCTGCGGCTCACGCGCGGCGCGCGAGAAGGCCGCCCGATCCACCCGGGACAGTTTTATCCGCAGGCGCGAGCGGCCCGCCTCGCCCTCCGGCTCGACTTCGACTTCCGCGAGAGCAGGCTGCGCCAGATCAATGACAATACGGGATTTTCCGGCGCTGAATAATCCATATCGGAAAGAGCGGATCGGTCCCTCAGCCTTGCGGCCGGCCTCCTCGCCGAGTTGGAAGTTGACCTCCGGCAGATCGACGATGATCCGATCCGGCCGCTCCAGCGCGAACACGGACGCCTGTACGGGCCGTGAAATGGAGATCGCGATTTCAGCGCCGCCGCCCGGAAACGATTTCGTGTCGCTCTCGAAGGCGACCGGAACGGCCGGCTTCGGAGCAGGGGCGGCCTGCGCATAACGTCGGGCCGGCTGGCCGGCGCTGGCCGAGGGCGCCGCAAACGCCAGCAGGGACAACAGGCAGAGCGCGAGCCGCGCCGGCAGGCGCCGCCGTCTCACGCCGTTTGCTGGGGGAGCGCGCATGGATTCATTTGCCCGGGGCATGGTTAATGTTGAATGACCGCAGCCGGCAAGCGCGCCCGGAAACGGCCTTCGGCGGGAATCTTGCCAAGATTGCGTGAAGACCGTAAGGACGGACCATTGCGGACCAAGGGTCTGAGGCGAGTCGCGCCCCGGGCGCGCTTGCAGACGAAAGGCCCTCTCCGCGCCGGCGACCGTTTCCATGCAGATCGTGCGAGGAAGGCCGTCGGGCGGGTGCGCGCAGCGCTCCCTGTTTTGAGGTGTCGATGAATTTTCGCGTCCGTCCGCCTTGCCCCGCAGAGCCGCCCGGCGGCTTGCTGCCGGCCCGGCGGACTTTGAGCGCGAAGAAGCGCGGCGCCCCCTCACCCTCTTTCTCTTTCACGAGCAGCGCCCAGCCGCTCACCATCCACGGCGCAGCCGAGCTTCTCCCTTTCCTGTCGAATTCAGCGATTCGTCGCACCGGACCATCGCCGCTCTTGCGCGAGGTCCGGCCATGATCCGCATCCGGCCAGACATAGAGAGAATGACGGCGCGCACCTTCAAGGGGTCCGCCAATGGCCAACAACAAAATGCTCATCGATTCGACGCATCCGGAGGAAACCCGGGTCGTCGTCACCCGCGGTAACCGCGTCGAAGAATTCGATTTCGAATCCGCCTCCCGCAAGCCGCTTCGCGGCAACATCTATCTCGCCAAGGTCACCAGGGTCGAACCGTCGCTGCAGGCGGCGTTCGTCGAGTATGGCGGCAACCGGCACGGCTTCCTCGCCTTCTCGGAAATCCATCCCGACTACTACCAGATTCCGGTCGCCGACCGGCAGGCGCTGATCGAAGCCGAGGAGCGCTACGAGCACGACCAGCAGAAGCGCTCCGAGAGCCGGCGCAACCGCCGCGATCGCGTTCGCGGCCCCGCCGTCAAGGGCGAGGACGACGGGCGCGAGGACAGGCGGTCGGCGGAAAGCGCCGCCATCGGCGAAATCATGCCGCAGGACATGGACGCGGCCCCCGCGACGGACGCCGGCGACGAAGCTGCGGCGAGCGGCGATCATGGGGCAGACGCCTCGACCTCCGACGAGGCTGCGCCCCGGGCAGCCGAAGCCTCGGCGCCCTCCGCCGACGTCGAGGACAGGCAGGAAGACGACGCGCCGGCGCAGGGCGCCGACAACCATGACTCTTCCTCCGAAGACTCCCCCTCCGAAGACTCCTCCTCCGATGACGACGAAGAAGAAGACGAGGATGACGATGAGGAGGAAGAAGACGAAGACGACGAGGAGGAAGACGATTCCGTCGAGCAGCTCGGCGGCGACGCCCTCGAGGAGGCCGCGGAACGGCCGCGTCATGTCCGCCGTCACTACAAGATCCAGGAAGTCATCAAGCGCCGCCAGATTCTGCTGGTGCAGGTCGCCAAGGAAGAGCGCGGCACCAAGGGCGCGGCGCTGACCACCTATCTGTCTCTCGCCGGCCGCTATTCGGTGCTGATGCCGAACACGGCGCGCGGCGGGGGCGTCTCGCGCAAGATCACCAGCGCGCAGGATCGCAAGCGGCTCAAGGAGCTGGTGCAGGATCTCGAGGTGCCCAAGGGGATGGGAATCATCCTGCGCACCGCCGGCGCGGCGCGCACCAAGGCCGAGATCAAGCGCGACTTCGAATATCTGCTGCGGATGTGGGAGAGCGTGCGCGAGCTGACGCTGGAATCGTCGGCCCCCGCTCTCGTCTACGAGGAAGGCTCCCTGATCAAACGCTCGATCAGAGACCTTTATTCGCGCGACATCGACGAGATCGTCGTCGGCGGCGAGGAAGGCTATCGCGAAGCCAAGGACTTCATGCGCATGCTCATGCCGAGCCATGCGCGGCAGGTGAAATATTACCGCGAGCCGACGCCGCTGTTCGCGCGCTATGGCGTGGAATCGCAGCTCGACGCGATGTTCTCGAACCAGGTCACGCTGAAGTCGGGCGGGTATCTCGTCATCAACCAGGCGGAGGCGCTCGTCGCGATCGACGTCAATTCCGGACGGTCGACCCGCGAGCACAATATCGAGGACACGGCCCTCAAGACCAACCTGGAAGCCGCCGAAGAGGTGGCGCGCCAGTTGCGCCTGCGCGACCTCGCCGGGCTCATCGTCATCGACTTCATCGACATGGAGGAGCGGCGCAACAACCGCGCCGTCGAAAAGCGGCTCAAGGACGCCCTCAAGAACGACCGCGCGCGCATTCAGATCGGCCGCATCTCGCCGTTCGGCCTGCTCGAAATGTCGCGCCAGCGTCTGCGCACCGGCGTTGTCGAATCCTCGAGCATCATCTGTCCGCATTGCGGCGGCTCGGGCCATGTTCGCGCGCCGCTGTCGATCGCGCTGCAGATCCTGCGCATCCTCGAGGATCAACTGATCCGGTCGAACGCATTCAACCTCATCGTGCGCGCGCCGACGAATGTCGCGATCTATCTGCTGAACGCCAAGCGCGCCCATCTGCGCGCGATCGAGCAGCGCTTCGGCGTCTCGATCACCATCAATCTCGACGACCATCTCGGCGCTGGAAAAACCCACCTGGTCGAGAAGGGCGAGATGATTCCCGAAGGGCAGCGGATCGTGGTGCAGCTCGCGCCGCCCGTCATCGAGCCCGACGAGGACGACGACATCCCCATCGAGGAGGACGAGGCCGAGAACGAAGAGGTTCGCGCGGACGAGAGCGCGGCCGACGCGGAAAGCGATTCCGAGAACGGCGAGGCCGAGGGACGCGACGGCGGACGCCGCCGCCGCCGCCGTCGCCGCCGCGGCCGGGGCGACCAGCCGAATGAGCGCGAGACCGAGTCCGACGAGACGCAGGCCCGGACAGACTCCGATGACGAGGCCGAAACCGACAGCGACGCCGAAGGCGATCATGAGCCGGAACGGGCGTCCGAAGAGGGCGCCTCCGACCGCAAAGAGCGCGGCGACGACAGTCGCGGGCGACGGCGCGGGCGACGCGGCGGACGCCGCGACCGCCGCGACCGGGACGAGCGCCGCCCTCTCGCCGCCGAAGCCGAAGAGGTTCAGGGCCAGTTGCGGGAGCCTGCGATTCCGCCGGCCGCCGCCGACCTCGATCTCGAAGCCTCCCCGGCCGTGACGGAGCGCGCGGAGGCCGAGCAGTCGTCTTCCGATCTCTTCAATGTGACGTCGGACCGGCCCGCGGCCGTGGCCGAGCAGGCGGCGAACGATCAGGTCGCCCCGGTCGCGCAGGAAACCGGCGCGGCGAGCGTGGCCGACGCTCCGGTCGAGCCTGCGAAGCCGGCCCGCGCGCCCGTAACCTCCAACCCCGACGCTTACCGCATCAACGCCGAAGATCCGGCGGCGCCGAAGCGCGGCGGCTGGTGGGCCAAGGCGAAGAAGGCGCTCGGCGGCGAATAGCCGCCCGCGCCTGCCCGCCCTTGCCGATGACGAGACGCCCGCACACGCTGCGGGCGTTTTGATTCCGCCCCTGCCCGCACGCACGATGGCCGAGACCGATCTCTATGCGCCGGTGAAGCGCTTCCTCGAAGCGCAGGGCTATTGCGTGAAAGCGGAGATCCGGGATTGCGATCTGGTGGCGATCCGGGGTGAGGAGCCCCCGGTCGTGGTCGAACTGAAGCGCGCCTTCTCGCTGAAGCTCGTCCTGCAAGGCGTCGACCGCCAGTCGCTGACGGACGCGGTCTATCTCGCCATCGGCCTGCCGCGCCGGCATGACCCCGACATCCACAAGCTCTGCCGGCGGCTTGGCCTCGGCCTGCTCACCGTCTCGGGCGATCATGTCGAAGCCGCGCTCGATCCCGCGCCCTATCAGCCGCGCAAGAACGGCAAGCGCCAGGGAATGCTGCTGAAGGAGTTCGCCCATCGCGTCGGCGATCCCAATCTCGGCGGCAGCGCGCGGCGGCGGCCGCTGATGACGGCCTACAGGCAGGACGCGCTGCGCTGCATCCGCTTCCTCGACCGGACGGGGCCGAGCCGGCCGGCGCTCATCCGGACCGAAGCCGGAGTGGCGCGCGCCGGCGCCATGCTGCGCGACGACGTGTATGGCTGGTTCATCCGCGTCGAGCGGGGCGTCTATGATCTCTCGCCGAAGGGCCGCGCCGCTCTCGCGGATTTCGCGCAAGCGCTGGCTGCGCTGTAGCACGCCGGGCGGCGACGCATTTGCGACGAAATCCTGCGCATGGATAATGGGCGAAACAGGACACGCCGCCATGCCGGACGCCTTCTTCTACGCGACGCATGAGGTTCTCAATCAGCCGCCGCCGCTGACGGATTTCGATGTCTACGGCGCCGACGCGACGCTCCAGCGCATCGTCAAGACATTCGACGCCGACTGGGCGCGCGACAGGCTCCATCGCGCCGGCCGCAGCGCGGGATCGGCCGAGGTGCAGGAATGGGCGCGGCAGGCGAACCGCTTCGTCCCCGAACTGCGCACGCATGATCGTTTCGGCCTCCGCATCGACGAAATCGAATTTCATCCGGCGTGGCACGAGTTGATGACGCGCGCGATGGCGGACGAATGCCATTCGCTCGCATGGACGGAGAAGCGCAAGGGCGCGCATGTCGCGCGATCCGCCCTCGCCTATGTGTGGAACCAGGGCGAGACGGGCGTCATGTGCCCGATCCTGATGACCTACGCGTCGACCCCGGTGCTCGAAAAGAACGCGGCCGTGGCCGCCGAATGGCTGCCGCGCGTTCTCTCGCGGACCTACGACAAGCGCCAGATCAGGGCGCGCGACAAGGCGGGCGCGACCTGCGGCATGGCGATGACGGAAAAGCAGGGCGGCTCCGATCTTCGCCAGACGCAAACCACGGCGACATCCAACCGCGACGGAACATGGTCGATCGTCGGGCACAAATGGTTCTTCTCGGTTCCGCATTCGGACGTGTTCCTCACGCTCGCGCGCACGGAGAAGGGCGTGTCCTGCTTCGTCTGCGCGGGATGGCTGGAGGACGGATCGCGCAACCGTCTCGCCATCCAGCGGCTGAAGGACAAATGCGGCAACCGCTCCAACGCGTCGTCCGAGGTGGAATTCCGCGGCGCGATCGGAACGCTGATCGGCGAGGAAGGCCGCGGCATTGCGACGATTCTGGAAATGGGCCATCTCACGCGCATCGACTGCGCGATCTCGTCGGCGGCCCTGATGCGGCAGGCGCTCATGCAGGCGGCGCATCATTGCAGCCATCGCCGCGCCTTCCAGCGCGCGCTGATCGACCAGCCGATCATGCAGAACGTGCTCGCCGATCTCTCCATCGAAGCCGACGCGGCCGCGTGGCTCGCGATGCGCGTGTCTGCGGCGATGGATCGCGAAAAAGACGACGCCGCGGAGCGCGCCTTCAACCGCATCGCCGCGCCGATCGCGAAATACTGGATCTGCAAGCGAAGCCCGCCGGTCGTCGTCGAGGCGCTCGAATGCCATGGCGGCAACGGCTTCATCGAGGACGGCGTGATGGCGCGGCTCTATCGCGAGGCGCCGCTGAACGGCGTCTGGGAAGGATCGGGCAATGTGATCTGCCTCGACGTTCTGCGCTCCATGCAGCGCGAACCCGACAGCGCGCCCGCTCTTATCGACGAGTTGCGCGCGGCGCGCGGCGCCGACAAGCGCTTCGACGCGTTTCTCGCCCGGCTCGAAAGCGATTTCATCGACCTCGCGCGCCATGAGGGTCAAGCGCGGCGGCTGGTCGAACGCCTCGCGCTCGCGCTGAGCGCGAGCCTGCTGATCCGTCACGGCGACGCGGCGACCGCCGACGCATTCGTCGCGACCAGGCTCGGCGGGGAATGGTCGGGACATTTCGGCGATCTTCCCCCGGCGGTCGACGCGGGCGCATTGGCGCGCGCAGCCGTTCCGGTTCTCTGATCGTCGCTCCATCCGCTAAAATTGAAACAATTCGCGCAACCTCCGCGCGCATTGCGCCATACCGTGAATTTAGAGGCTCGCGTCCGATAACGCTCTCCGCTGATCTGGAGAGAGCCATGATCGAGACCGGGAGAACGAAAGGGCTGGCGCGCGACGCGCGAGGCGTCGCCGCGCTCGAATTCGCGATCGTCGCGCCGCTGCTCATCACGTTTCTGGGCGGCATTCTGATCTACGGGATTTATTTCGCGACGCTGCACAATCTGCAACAGCTCGTCGCCGAAGCCGGCCGCGCGACGATCGCTGGCCTCGACGATCCCGAACGCGAGCGCCTCGCCAGGCGCCAGATCGACGCGACGATCGGCGACTACCCGCTGCTCAAGCGCGCCCACATGCAGGTGACCGCGCGCACCGATCCGACATCGCCCGAGCGATATGTCGTCTCGATCGCCTATGACGCGACGCATCTCGGCCTGTCCGCGTTCGGTAGCCTTCTGCCGCAACCGCCCGAGCATATCGAGCGCACGGCGATCATCCGCAAGGGAGGCGCCTGATGCGCGCATCGCGTTTCGTCCGGATTCGACGCGGCGTCGCCGCCGTTGCGCGCGACAGGCGCGGAACGACGAGCATTCTCGTCGCCGGAAGCATGACGGCGCTCGTCGGCGCCGCCGCGCTGGCGGTCGATGTCGGCTCGCTTTATTTCGCCAAGCGCAAGGCGCAAACGGCCGTCGATCTCGCCGCGATCGCCGGCGCGGGCGGCCTGCCCGATCCTGACAAGGTAGTCAGGGACAGCCTGGCGGACAATGGCTTCTCTTTCCTGACCCCGCGCCAGCCGCAAGCCGGGCCGCCCGTTCCTCAGGTGTCGCTGACGGCGCTGACCATCACGCCCGGCCGCTATGCGCCCGACATCGCCGTTCCCGTCGACAAACGCTTCACGCCGGCGAGCGCCGCGACGGCGAACGCGCTGCGCGTCACGATGCGGCAGACCACTCCCCTCTATTTCGGACGTCTCATCACCGGCCAGACGGAAGCGGCGTATGAAGTCTCGGGCACGGCCTCGGTGGCGAAGTCGGCCGCCTTCTCGGTCGGAACGCGCCTGCTGAAACTCGACGGCGGAATCGCGAACGCGCTTCTGTCGGCGCTGCTCGGAACCAGCGTCTCGCTCTCGGTGATGGATTACGAGGCGCTGGCCACGGCCAAGATCGAATTGTTTCCGCTTCTCGACGCGCTCGGCGACGAACTCAATCTGCGCGCCGTCAGCTACGACACGCTGCTCAACGTCAGCGGCCCGATCGGCAAGACGTTGACGGCGGCCGCGCGCGTCGCGTCCCTGACAAACCAGACCAAAGCCGCCGACGCGCTGCGCCGTCTCGCGAACGGAACCGATGTGGCGCGGCTCGGCGTCAAGCTGCGCGACATCATCGATCTCGGACCGATGGGCGCAAAGACGCTTGGCGAGGGGCCGGCGGTCGCGGCGCAGGTGAGCGCGCTCAACCTGCTGATGGCGGAGGCGCAGGTCGCCAACGCGAAGCGTCAGGTCTCGCTCGATCTCGGCGTCAGCCTGCCCGGACTTGCGAGCGCGAAGGTCACGCTGGGAATCGGCGAACGTCCGGTGAAAGCCGTGTGGCTGGCGAACGGCCCGCCCAACGCCGCGCAGGCGCATACGGCGCAGACGCGGCTGCTGCTCGACGTGAAGCTGCTCGGCAATGCGCTCGTTCCCGCCGGCGTCCGCCTGCCTGTCTATGTCGAGCTCGCCGCCGCCGACGCGCGCCTCGCCGACGTGCGCTGCCGCCTGAACGGCGCCGATGCGCGCGTCGACATCGACGCGCGGCCGGGCGTGGTCGACGCATGGATCGGCGAGGTCGGCATGGCGGAGTTCAACAACATGACGGCGCCGCTCAATCCGCCCGCCGCGACGCTCGTCTCGCTGCTCGGCGTCAAGGTAACGGGCCGCGCGCATGCGACGATCAGCAACATGCGCTACGACCGGCTGTCCTTCACCATCGACGACATCCGCAACGGGCGGCCGCAAACCACGCGCACCCGCGACTTCACCACCTCCCTCGTCTCGAAGCTCGTCCAGGATCTGGAGCTGAAAACCCAGATTCTCGGCATTCCGCTGATCGACCTTTCACTGCTGACGCGAACGGTCGGAACGCTGACGGAAGGCGCGACGCCGTCGATCGACGCGCTGCTCTACAGCCTTCTCAATCTGCTCGGCGTCGGCGTGGGCGAAGCGGACATCTGGGCGAACGGGGCGCGATGCGATGGAGGCGTGCTTGTGAATTGACCACCAGCGTCATCTGCTCCGCGCATCCTTGACATGCGCGGAGCCCTTTTCTTCGGCGCGCGCGACCTGCAACCACCCCGCACGCGCCGTTCAGGGCCGCCGTTCCTCCCACCGGAGCGGCGGCCCGTTTTTTCATCCTGAACTGCGCGCCGCAAGAAAGCCGCCAAGCCGTTCGATCGTTTGTTCGCAGTCCTGCATCGACCCCGCAAAGGACAGCCGCGCCGTGCGCGCGCCGCGTCGCGCGTCGAAATCGAGGCCCGGCGTGATCGCGACGCCGGCCTGTTCGAGAACGTCGCGGCAAAACCGCATCGAGTCGTTGGTGAAGCGGCCGACATCGGCGTAGATGTAAAACGCGCCGTCCACCGGAAAGAAGTCGCTGACGCCGATCTTCGGCAGCTCGCGCAGCAGATAGGCGCGGTTCGCGGCGTAGGTCGCCTTGATCGCCTCGCATTCGTCGCCCGCGTCGAACGCGGCTTCGGCGGCGACCTGACTGAGAAACGGCACGGAGATCGACAGGTTCTGCTGCAAGCGCTCGACCGTGCGCACGAGACGCTCAGGCAGCGCGAGCCAGCCCACGCGCCATCCGGTCATGCAGTAATATTTGGAGAAGGAATTGACGATGATCGCCTCGTCATCGACCGAGAGCGCCGTCGCCGCCGGACGGTCGTAGGTCAGGCCGTGATAGATCTCGTCGGAAATATACCAGAGGCCGAGACGGCGGCATTCCGCTGCGATGGCGGCGATGGCGTCGCGCTCCATCACGACGCCGGTGGGATTGGCGGGACTCATGGTCAGCACGCCGGCGAGCGGCTTCTCGGCGTGTGCGCGGCGGATGTGGTCAGGCGTCAGCACATAGCGGCTCGCGGCGTCGACCTCGATGGCGACCGGCTCGAGCCCGAGCGCGACGAGGATGTTGCGATAGGCAGGATAGCCCGGCGCGGTGATCGCCACGCGCGCGCCCGGTTCGAAACAGGCGAGGAAGGCGAGGATGAATCCGCCGGACGAGCCGGTGGTGACCACGACGCGGCTCGAAGGAACATTCATTCCATAGGCGTCGCGGTAGTGGCGCGCGATCCGCTCGCGCAGCGAGGGAACGCCGAGCGCCTCGGTGTAGCCGATGCGGCCGTCCGTCAGCGCGTTGGCCGCCGCGGCGCGGATGCTGGCCGGCGTCGGCGCCGAGGGCTGGCCGACCTCCATGTGCGTCACCGATCCGCCTGCCGCCTCGATGCGGGCGGCGGCCGACATCACGTCCATCACGATGAACGGGTCGACCCTGGCGGCGAGACGGGACAGGGCGGGCGGTGAGGACATGACGGCACGCGAACGACGACGGGAGGCTGCGCATAGCCTGCCGAGAGCCGCCCGCAAAGCGGACCGCCCGCGCGCGCCGCCGCCGCCATCACCAAGCTGTGATTGGCGGCGAGATGAACGCGAAACGCGGCCGGCGTTCATTGACCGTTGACGGTCCTTCCGCCTAGCTGCCCGAAATCAGCCATGCGCCGCCGGGCGCCGAGCCAAGAGACATCCATGCGATTGATCCAGACCATCGCCGCCATCGCCCTGTCGGCGGCGGCCCTCGGAACGGCGCCCGCGCTGGCGCAGCAGGCGCAGTCCTCGCCCGCGCAAGGCTTCAACGCGACGCAGAAGCTCGCCATCGAGGCGATCATCAAGGAATACCTGATGCGCAATCCGGAGATCCTGCGCGACGCGCTGATGGAGCTCGAATCGCGCCAGCGCGACGCCGAGAAGGTCGCCCAGAAGCAGGCGCTGGAGGAGCAGCGCGCGGCGCTTCTGAGCGATCAGGGATCGATCGTCGTCGGCAACCCGCAGGGTGACGTCACGCTGATCGAATTCTTCGATTACAACTGCGGCTACTGTAAGAAGTCGCTCGCCGACATGCAGTCGCTCGTGAAAAACGACCCGAAGCTCAGGGTCGTGCTGCGCGATTTCCCGATCCTCGGACCCGATTCAGTCGAGGCCTCCAAGATCGCCACGGTGGTGAAGCAGCACCTCAAGGGCGACAAGTATTTCGATTTTCACGTCAAGCTGATGTCCACGCGCGGCCGCGCGGGCAAGGAGCGCGCGCTCGAGGCCGCCAAGGAGGCGGGACTCGATCCGGTGAAGATCGCCGCGGAAGCGGAATCGCCCGCCGTCGTCGCCGGCATCCAGCGCACGCTACAGATCGCCGAAGCGCTGTCGATCAACGGCACCCCCGCCTTCATCATCGGCGACGAGGTGATCGCCGGCGCCGTCGGCGAAGGCCCGATGAAGGACGCGATCAAGTCCGTCCGCCAGTGCGGCAAGGCGCAGTGCTGAACCGGAGAGCCGATCTCCCCGGTCGATCGCAGCCGCTTTACCCGTCGGGCGCCGTCTGAGGCGCGCGACCGCGCGCGGGATGGGCGCGACAAGGACTGCTTCCCCTTTCCGCAAGGCGCGCCTATAAGCCGGGGATTCGCCTTCCGACGCCCCTTTCCCAGCGCCCATGCCCGTCGTCCATGTCCTGAACGGCCCGAACCTCAACCTGCTCGGAACCCGGGAGCCGGGAACCTATGGCGCGCAGACGCTCGCCGACATCGAGCGGGGGCTCCGGGCTCAGGCCGCCGGGCTCGGCGTGGAGATCGTCTTTCGCCAGTCCAACAGCGAGGGCGACCTCGTGACCTGGATTCAGGAAGCGGGCCAGGCCGGCGCGGGCGTCATCCTCAACGCAGGCGCCTACACCCACACCTCCGTCGCCATCCAGGACGCGATCCGGGCCGTGGGAGCGACGGTCGTGGAGGTGCATCTTTCCAATGTCCATGCGCGCGAAGCGTTTCGGCATCACTCATATATCGCTCCGGTCGCCAAGGGCGTGATCGCGGGTTTCGGCGCGGGAAGCTACAAGCTCGCGCTGATCGCCCTCGCCGACAGCCTTGGCGCGTCCTCCAGGAAGGTTTGATTCATGGCCAGACAAAGCCCGATCGACACCGATTTCGTCCGCGAGCTGGCGCTGCTCGTCGCCGAAACCGGACTGTCGGAGATCGAGGTCGAGAAGGGCGACCTGAAGGTCCGGGTCGCGCGCGCCGTCGTCTCCGTGGCGGCGCCGGTCACGATGGCGGCGCCCGCGCCGGCCCCCCATCCGTCCCCGGCGGCGGCCGCAGCCGCGCCGACCCCCGCCGCCTCGCCCAAGGACCATCCGGGCGCCGTGAAATCGCCGATGGTCGGCACCGCCTATCGGCGCCCCTCCCCCGACGCCAAGCCGTTCATCGAGGTCGGCGCGTCGGTGAAGGCCGGCGACAGGCTGTTCCTCGTGGAGGCGATGAAGACCTTCAACGACATCGTCGCGCCGAAGGCCGGCACGGTCACCGCGATCCTTGTCGATGACGGACAGCCGGTCGAATATGACGAACCGATGTGCGTGATCGAGTGAGGCGGCGCGGGCGCACCTGATGTTCGACAAGATCCTCATCGCCAACCGCGGCGAAATCGCGCTGCGAATCCTGCGCGCGGCCAAAGAGCTCGGCATCCAGACCGTCGCCGTGCATTCGACCGCCGACGCCGATGCGATGCATGTGCGGCTCGCGGACGAAAGCGTCTGCATCGGACCGCCGCCGGCGCGCGAATCCTACCTCAACATCCCCGCGCTGATCGCCGCATGCGAGATCACCGGCGCCGACGCCGTGCATC